>Ga0181519_10000010_pt1 | contig 221558 bp, 185 predicted proteins | sample PEATcosm2014_Bin_26_FD_121102 | JGI IMG/M metagenome (GOLD analysis project Ga0181519, IMG submission 121102) | Peatland microbial communities from MTU Mesocosm Facility, Houghton, MI, USA - PEATcosm2014_Bin02_10_metaG | ecosystem: Environmental > Terrestrial > Soil > Wetlands > Peat | place...
CTAATGTTGGGTGGCCCAGGTGCCTCGCATTTGGGCACCTGGGAGAGCACAGACCTTGACAGGCCGGTTTTGTTCTTTCTCGACATCTGTAGTGATTTCGTTGTAAGCTTTCCATCGATGCCGGGTGCCCCATCCTTGAATCGTTCGTTGATTCAAGGGTGGGAGACCACAAATCCCGTGGCACGCAAGCGCTGACTGGCCCCGCCGCAGGTGGTTGCATACAATTACCCTCCCTGGGCGCACAATGGTTTTGAGTCGAGTAAAAAAAGAGGGAGCAGGGGCAAAGGAAAAGCGATCAAAAGGGGAAGGAAACAGCGGCACCCCCCCCCACCCTCAAAACCGAGTTTTTGAGAGGGGATCATTCATGCAAGTTACACATAATAAACATCTTCACCAACCATCCATGTGTACTCATCAGTAAACACAAACCCCGAAAAACCACCGTTTTTTAGCCAAATAACACGTCTTTTTTGCCTTCTTTACGCGAAAAATGGCCCTTTTTCGTGCACTTTTTCGTCACAGCATCTTCGCCTTTGGCCTGTGGCGCAAATCCCCATCCAGTGAAATGAACTGAATCTGGGTGCCGCAGAGCCTGCGCCCGCTTGCCGCTCGTCTAATTGTCTTATAATCTTTGATTTATATGCGAAAACACGACCGGAGATAGCTTGTGCGCTGCCGCCGGTCGTGCGCAGGATGAAGAAAGCTGTGCCGCCTATTTGAACTGGGCGATGATATTCCAGGCGTAGTACACAAGGATAAACAGCGTCGCCGCAGAGACCAGCCAGACGAAAACTCGCACCACAGGCTCAATCTTGTTGATTCGCGCGACAATCGCCTCTTGTTCGGACTTCTCGTGGTCGAATGACTCGTCCAGAAAAATCTGATCCTCTTCGTTACGGTTCAAGCTGGCCCGATAGAGAACCAGAACCGTCGTGATCACTGCCAGCAAAACCCACACTGTCCACATAACCGGAACAATCGTCATAGTCTTCCTCCGAAAAGCCTTTCAGCCCCAGAAGCCGCCGGAGTCGCTAACCATTCACGGCCCCAATCAGCAGAGAAGCCATCTGGCTGACCATCATACCTCTGAATGGGCGCCGTTGTAGAGCTTTTTCCGCTATTTTTTCGGGAACTCTGCGCCCCTGTTGACTGCTGCCTCTGCGACTTTTCCACGTCAAATTGCATCAAATACCGTGAAGCCGCTCAGAGGGCTTGAATCCCGGCTCGCGGAGCGGTAAAGTTAAGTTTCCGGCACGTATTTCATTATTCAAGGAGAATTCATGGCCACTGCAACCGCTGTATCCGCACAGGAAGCCGTCAAGAAGGCGCCCCTCAACCTGACTCCCGCGGCCATTGCCAAGGTGCGCGAGATCATGGCCACCCAGGACCCTCTACCCGCCGGGTTACGCATCGGCGTGGTCGGCGGCGGCTGCTCCGGCTTTCAATACTCCATGGCCTTTGAGAATCAGGCCGGCATGATGGACAAGGTCTTCAGCTTCGACGACCTCAAGATTTTTGTCGACTCCACCTCGCTGATGTACTTGGACGGCTGTACAGTGGACTACCTGGAAACGCTGGAGGCGGCCGGCTTCAAGTTCGATAACCCAAATGTAAAGAGCACCTGCGGCTGCGGTTCCTCCTTCAGCGCGTAGGGTTTAGCGCGTAGAGGACGCCGATTTTTCCCATTGCACAAAGCCCGTCTCCTTCGTGGAGGCGGGCTTTGGCGTGTCTGGCGCTTTGAACTGGGCGAGGAGTCAAATTACTGCGACGAAGCAGGCGTAGACGGAGTTGGGATGGGGCTTGAAGCAGACCCGCCAACTCCTGAACTATTGCCAAAACCGGTTGCATTTCCGGTGCCTGCACTGTTGCCGAAACCTGTGTTATTGCCAAAACCGCCGCCCAGCGGCTGGCCATTGGGTCCGGTACTCACGGCGCCGCTCATCTGCTGCATCAGTTGCTCGGCCTGCGGGTCGTAAACGAACTCCCACTCGTTGTAGTGGTTCTTCTTTTTGTAAACCATAATCGACTGCTTGGGGCTGTTGGGCGAGAAGCCGATAATGCCCACCCCACCAAAGGTCTGGCCGGTGGCCGAGCCGGTGGCCGAGCCGGTGGTCGAGCCAGGAGCGGCGTTGGAACTGGCGGCGTTTGGATCCGTGGGGCTCGTTCCTCCATTGGCGGTTAAACCGCTGGAACTCGAAGCCAGGCCGGTTCCAAGGCAATCTGAGTTGCTGCCGGCTGCGGATCCGATGGAGCTTGTGCTGGTAGAGGCGCTTGACAAAGAGCTTGCACCTCCGCCGAGAGGATTGCTTCCTGCGCAGCCGCCGCCGCCGATACCGCCCAGCGGCTGGCCAAAGAAGCCCATCGCCGTCGGGGCCTTGTTCTGGCCGTAGTAAATCGGCTTCCAATCCTCCTTGCCGGTAGTGGGGTCCGCATACTTCTTGCGCAGGAAGCGGATATTGTTGGTGGACTTGTAGAGCGCGTCTGGGTTGGGCGGATACGAGCCGAACTTCTTGTAATACATTTTGATGGCGCGGATGTATTGCTTGCCGCGGTGCATCGTCTCCAGTTCGCGGTCGCGCTGAATCTCCCTGGCGACCTTGGGCGCGGCGACAGCCAACGCGATGGTCAGCAGCGCCAGCAGGAAGATAACCGCAAGCAGAACAAAACCCTGTTCGGAGCAGTTGGCTGGGCGGCGAAATGGGAAGAGGTTCTTCATAGGAAAACGCAAGTTTAGGCTTGTGCTACCCCATCCTTTCCGCAAACAAACGCGGAAAGGATGGAGCACGGAGCTTTTCGTTGTCCGCTGACCACAGTTCAATGTCAGCTTAATTTGCTGTAAGCGGCAGGGTTTGGGTGTTGTTATAGCCCAAGTCTGTAACCTGAACGCTGGCCGGCAGAATAGTGCCCACCTTGTAGCGGTGGTCGACAATCTCGCCGGTGCGGGCGACAAAAATGTCGTCCCCATGGACGAAAAAGGCCTTAAGAGATTTGTCTTTCCCCTGGGTGTAGCCGAAGTACTTTAGATCGATTGCTGGCGGCTGAGGTTTCGCCGGCACAGCCGAAGCCGCATTCACGCCGGGTTGGCCAGGCTGGCCGGGCCGGGCGCCCGCTACCGGAGTTTCAATGCGCACGGGAACGGAATTGGCGGAAAAGATGTTCCTGCCTGTGCCGAGGTACTCGACATCTTCGCTCCGTGCCAGCTTGTCAAAATGCAATGCGGGGTCCATGCCTGGGTTGGAGAGCTTCTGGGCCTCCGCGCCCGATTCAGCCGTGGCCGCACGAATGCTGGCCGGAGGCGGGGCGGTTGCGGGCCGAGCCGCTACCGGCGCTGGACGGGCGGATGTGGGAGCGCTGCTGAAGAAGTAATATCTGGCTTCGTAGCCGCCCACGCAGATGAGAACCGCACCGAGGGCGATGGCTAGGCGAACCTGTTTTTTGTTTTCCGTTCCCAGTTGCAGCGCCATGGTTATTCACCCTCCTTTCCAAGATTGGAAAGCGTGGGGTTGGAAGGCGATGGTTTGCCGGAGGCGGGTGCCTCGCCGGGTTGCGGAGTAGGAGGCAATCCGCTCGCTGCGGCGTCAGCCGGCCTCAACCAGGTGGAGAGCTGCAAGCGCAAGTTCACCGTTCCGCCCTGCTGGCCGGTGAGCGTCAGGCCGCGAATGACGAAAAAGGTCTGGTCGCGCTCCAATCCGTTGATGAAGCGCATGATCTGCGGATAGTCGCCAGTGATGCCCGCATCCAGGGAGATCTCCGTGAGATAAGAGCCCGGCTTGCCCTGGGAGTACTGCACACGGCTGAGCCGCACCGGGCCTTTGAGCGCCAATTCGCCAATGCGGCGGTCGATGGAGGAGTAGTTGGGCGGTATGCGCTTGGCGTAGAAACTGCTCATCTGGGCGCGGGAGTCTTCGACGCGCTGACCGAGTCCGCGCAGCGGCGCGGTTTCCAGGTCGAGAGCCTTCAGTTGAAACTCTTTGGCGGCCAGGGCGTCGGCGGAACGGCCATTCGTGGCGGCCCAATCCATGCCAAAGCGAATGGCGAGGCCGATGACCACGACCAGCAGCACACTGAAGCTGGCGTAGTGCCAGGTGAGCGGGGAGGTCAGGCGTTCGCGCCAGAGCGTGGGAGTGTTGCTGCTCATTGCGGACCTCCTGAATTCGGTGCGGGATTCGGATTGGGAGCGGGGCGCCTATTCGGATTGGAGCTGGGGTTGCGATAAGGGGAAGGACGGTTCGGCCCCATGCCGGTAAAGGGCTGGCGAATAGGGGCTTGGCCGTTCATCGGCACGATTGGAGGCAATGGCGGTCGCATGGCCGGAGCGGGAACCGGAAGCGGACGAAGGGCTTGGGGTGTCGCCGGGCGAACCTTAGGTTTCGAAGCAGCTTGGGGTTTGATTCGCTTCGCCGTTTTTTCTTCCACTTGCTGGGATTTCTCCTCCAGCTTCTTCTTTTCCGCGTTGCTTTCCATGGGTGCGGCAGAGTTGTATTCGGCCAGCAGCTCGAAGGTAAAGCGGTTGGAGGCGCTGACCGGCTCCAGCCGCTCGTTGGCTCCGCCTGTGGATTCGGCGCTTTCGCCCACGATGTGAGGCAGCAGGAAGTGCCGGGAGTGTTCAAGATTCTCGACCAGATCGTCGGCGTGGTCGCGTGGTCCTACGACGCGCAGGTGCAGGATGATGTGGCCGTCCTTGGAGCGTACCGGATCGATGGTGGTCACCTGCACGCCGCCAGGCAGAACCGTCTCCAGGTCTTCCATGGCGAGGGTCCATGAGAAGGTCTTTTCGTCGAAGAGCTGGTTGAGCGCCGCGACCTGGGTGAGCAGATCGGCGTTGGCGGGCTGGCTCATCATCGCCTGGTAACCCTGCCGCTCCAGGTTGATGGCGTCGATCTTGTTTTGGACGCTCTGCTCGGTGGCGCGAGCCTTTTCTGCCTTCTGATGGAAAGCGCGCAAGCCGAGGACGAGACCAATGCCGAGGACAACCAGCACGGTCAGAGCGATGCGCAGGCGCTTGAGGGCCGGTCCGAGATCGGCGTAGGGGCGTGTGGCGAGATTGAGGGAGATTCTCATGAGCTTGCCCCCGCCAGCGCGCCGACCACACCGGCCAGGCTCAGGAGATGGCCGAGCGGTGTTGCTGCCCCGGTCTCAGGCCGCGGCGCCAGATCGACGACAGACAATGCAGGCACGTCGGGTGAATCAATCCAGCGGGCAAAATCTTCCGCCGAGCTGTTGCTGCCCTCTGCTGCCAAGCCAACCCCCATGCCGGCGAAATACAAGAGCCGGGGAGGCACACCGAGCTTGTCTTCATAGTAGGCGGCGGCCACGGAAATGCCGCGCCGCACCTCGTCCAGGCGCAGATTCGGGTCTTCGGGCAGATCGATGGTGCGATAGAGCAGCAGATCCTGGGCGTGAGTGATAGAGGTTGTGAGCGCTACGATGCCCAGGTTGACTGCCAGGACAGGATCGGGCGAATCGATGGCGGCCAGCGCCGCCAGACTGGTGGGCAGCACGGCTCCCGGCTCGTAGCCGGCCTGGCGCACAACGGCTTCGTACTCCGCCAGAATCTGGCCGGGCAATACGGCGGCCAGCACCCTGCACTCGTTCTTGTCCTCGACCAGAATCTGATAGCTCACTCCGGCGTGCTCAACTTCGAAGGGGAGCATCTTGCGCATACGGAAGCGCAAAATGGGAATGGCTTCAGCGGCACGACTGGGGAACGAATCAAAGTCGAGCACGAAGACGCGGACGACAGTATCAGGCAGAACGAGCGTGACGGCATGAGTACGCGGGGAGACTTGGCCGAGAGCAGCTCGAATGGCGTTGGCCACAATCTCAGGCGCGCGCAGATTGTGCTCGCCAATGCCGGGCACGAGCGCACCCTCGGGCAGCGGCTCGAAGGCATAGACCGGGGGATGGCCAGCCCTGGGCGAAGCCGCGGCCAACACGCCCTGCGGAGACAGCTCTACCGCGACTGGCGGACGCACGCCAATCTGGGAGCCGAGTTTAGCCTTGCTGAGAATGGAATTCACTATCTTGACGCCTCGATGAAGGTAACCTTGTTGATCTCCTTGAGCGTTGTCAGGCCGCGGCGAACACGGTCGAGCGCCGACTCCCTCAGAAAGCTCATGCCCTCCTTCTGGGCCAGCTTGCGCACCTCGGAGGTGGGTTTCTTGGCTAGAATCAACTCCCGGATCGAGTCGGTCAAGTCCAGCAGTTCATGAATCGCCGTTCGTCCGCGGTAGCCTGTGCCGCCACACTCGATGCAGCCCGCGCCCTCGTGAAATTCAAAGTCGCGCCAATCTGCCGGATTCATGCCATAAGCCAAAAGCTCCGCGTCGCTATAGTGAACAGTGCGGACACAGTGCTCGCAGATGGTACGCACCAGCCTTTGCGCCAGAATGCAGTTGAGCGCGGAGACAAAGTTGTAAACCTCAACGCCCATATTCACAAAGCGGCCCAGCACATCCACCACGTTGTTGGCATGGACGGTGGTGAAGACGAGATGGCCGGTCAGCGCGGAGTTGATGGCGATCTGCGCCGTCTCGTTGTCGCGGATTTCGCCCACCAGAATCTTGTCCGGGTCGTGGCGCAAAATCGAGCGTAGGCCGCGCGCAAAGGTGAGGCCTTTCTTCTCATTGACGGGAATCTGAGTAATGCCGCGAATCTGGTACTCGACCGGGTCTTCGATGGTGATGATTTTGTCTTCGTCGCTCTTGATCTCGTTCAGCGCGGCATAAAGAGTCGTAGTCTTGCCGGAACCGGTCGGGCCGGTCACCAGCACCATGCCGTACGGCTCGCGGATATAGGCGCGGAAGCGCTTCAGATCCTCTTCGGCAAAGCCAACCACGTCCAGCGTCAGCTTGTGAAATTTTTCACTCATCGACTCCTTGTCCAGCACGCGCAGAACGGCGTTCTCTCCGTGAATTGTGGGCATGATGGAGACGCGGAAGTCGATCAGGCGGGTCTTGTAGCGCACTCTGAAGCGGCCGTCCTGGGGAACGCGGCGCTCGGCAATGTCCAGTTCGCTCATGATCTTGATGCGCGAGAGGATGGTGGAGTGGTGCTCGCGCGCGATGGGCGCCATAGCCTCTTGCAAGACGCCGTCGATGCGATACTTCACGTGCACCGAGTCGTCATAGGTCTCGATGTGAATATCCGAGGCGCGCCGCTCCAGCGCCGTGAAGATGGTCGTGTCCACCAGGCGAATGATGGGGCTGATGTCCTCCTCGGAGGTCAACTTCTCGATGGAGATATTCTCGTCCGCGTTTTCGTCGCCGGTGAGCACGTCGAAGGTCAGTCCTTCACTGGCCTCGTCGAGCACACGCTGCGACTGCTCGGTCTTTTTCAACAGGTCGGCAATTTGTGAAAGCGTGGCCACGCGCGGAATGATGCGATGCGAGAGCAGGCCCGCAATCTCATCGAGCATCATCAGGCGCGAAGGGTCGCTGACGGCAATTATCAGCGCGTCGCCCTGCTGCTCGATGGGAACAAAATTGTAACGGAACATCAGTTCGACCGGAACGGTGCGCAACAGGTCGTGCTGGATTTTGAAGTTCTTCAGGTCAACGAACTCGGCGTGATAGCGCTGCGCGAGCAATTCAGCCTGGGCGCGCTCGTCCTGGCCCGCGGGCAGCGCCACAGCAAGAGGGACGGAAGGAAGCGAATTGGGAGATGGTGTTGTGGCAGCCATGGTTTACTGACCTCCGGGCGTCGTCTGCCCAAGAGAGAAGATGGGCAGGTAGAGCGAGATGAGGATGAAGACAACCACTACGCCCATGACGATGAGGATGGCCGGCTCAATCAACGCCAGCGCTGCGGTAAGGGCTGTCCCCACGTCTTCCTCGAAAAACTCTGAGACAGAGTTGAGCATCTGCGGCAGCGCGCCGGTCTGCTCGCCCACAGCGATCATTTCTGCGGCCAGGTCGGGGAAGATTTTGGTTTGGGTGAGCGCATCAGCCAGGCTCTTGCCTTCGCGGACCGTGTTGATGGAGTTGAGAACTGCTCTGGAGACGCAGCGCGAGCTGATGGAGCGGGCCGCGGTCTCCAGCGACGGCACCAGGGGCAGGCCACCTGCAAGCAGCGTGGCCAACGTGCGCGCAAAAAGGGCCACCTGGTACTTGAGCCAGATTTTGCCGAAGACAGGCAGTCCGATGCGAAAGCTGTCAACAAAATCGCGTCCCCGTTCGGTGATGATGAAGCGATAAAGGGCGAAGCCCGTGCCCGCAATGATCAGCAGAATCCACAGGATGTTGTGATTGAGAAACTTGCCGACGGCCAGCAGATCCGAGGTCATCACCGGCAGCTTGTTGCCCATCTGGTCATACAGCTCGCCAAACTTGGGAACCACAAAGACGAACATGAAGAACATCAGCACACATACCAGGATGAGCAGCGCGCAGGGATAGATGAGCGAGGTAATCAGCTTTTTGCGGAAGGTGAGTGAGGTGCGCTGGAAGGTGACATAACGCTCCAGCACCTCCTGCAAATTGCCGCTGCGCTCGCCAGCCAGCAAGGTTGTGGTGTACATGAGGGGGAAGCCGCTCTGTGCCTCGAAAGCGGAAGAGAGAGCATCGCCATTTTTCACGCGCGCTGAGACGTCGTCCAACTGCGCGGCGAAGTGCGCATTTTTCTGGTTCTTGGCCAGCATCTCAAGCGAGCCAAGGATGGGCAGGCCAGCGCGAATCAGAGTGAGAAACTGCTGGTTGAAGATGAGGAAAGGTTCCAGCTTGACCTTGCCGTGCTTGAGACCGCCAAAGCTGGAGCGCTCCTTGACGGAAAAGACATGGTAGCCGCCGTGGGTAAAGCGGGCGCGCAGCTCCTCAGCGGTGGCCGCTGTCTGTACCTGCTCTTGCACGCGGCCGCGCTCATCGGCCAACTTGATGATGAATTCCGCCATATCTCCGCTCGCCGGCTGGGTTGCTCCGGCACATTCACGTGTAACTGCCCAGGTTTCAGGTTACCAGTTTCCACCCGCTGATCCGGCAACAGATAGACGCGAAAGAGCGAAGCATCGCTCAAAGGCGGAATATCGATATTCATTTGCCGCGGGCTGGAACCATTCCGGCCCGCGGCTATCTTCCCAGGAATGGCGCCCGCAACCATCACCGCCGGCCGGGCGCACTGTTACGGATGCACAATCTCCACGATCCTGGAATCCGGCTCGGTCCAGGCCGCGCTGCCCGCATGAGTGAACCTCCGCTTCGCGTCATCCCAGCGCAGCGTGGTTGTGGAACTGTTCCCCTTCTCGTATGAGTAGGTGCTCCCGTCGTCGGAATAGAGCGTGAACTCGGCGTCTGCGCCCGGATAGACGCGCACGGCCGCAATCGCCTGCGGCTGCTGCGTGCTCAAAACCGGCGCGCCCAGCGGCACAATCGATCCGGCGCGCACAAACAGAGGAATGGTGTCGATCGGCGCCTCAGCGGTGATGGTCTGGCCGCCTTTAATGCGCGCGTTGGTCCAGTAGTTGTACCAGTCGCAGCCTGCGGGAAGGTAGACTTTGCGGCTGGTCGCACCCTGCTCCGTAACGGGCGCCACCAGAAATGCGGGGCCGAACATATATTCGTCGCGAATATCGGCAACATTCGGGTCGGCGGGAAAATCCATGAAGAGCGCGCGCATGAATGGGGCGCCCGTCTGATAGGTGCGGTTGGCCTGCGAATAGATATACGGGATGAACTGATAGCGTAGCCGCAGGTACTTTTCCAGGATCGCTTCCGCCTGCTTGCCGTACGACCAGACTTCGTTGTGCATCCGCTCGCCGTGCGCGCGCATGACCGGCTGGAAGGCTCCCCACTCAAACCAGCGCACGAACAGCTCGGGATAGTCTTCATAATTGCCCACGTTGGCCTGCGCGTCCGAGGCATCAATCAGGGGCTTGTGGGCAGCGTGGTAGGTGGCGTAGATGGGCGGCGAGAAGAAGCCGGCGATGTCCGTATCCCAGTACGCCATGCCGGTGGCTGTAAAGTTCAGTCCGGCCGGAATCGAACGCTTCAGCATATCCCACGTTGAAACAATGTCGCTCGACCAGAAGACTGTGCCGTTGCGCTGCGCTCCCAGGTAAGCCGCCCGTGACAAGATCATCACTCTGCGGCTATCGCCGTAATCCCGGCGGAAGCCGTCGTACACCGAGGCGGTGTGAAAGAGCGGATAGGCGTTGTAGTAGCGCGTGCCTGAACCGATCCAGAAGACATCGTTCGCCGGATCAACATCCGGCTCGGTTTCATCCAGCCACAGGTAATCAAAGCCATCGGGCTTTATATAGCGGTCGCGAATCTTCTCCCAGAACCACCGGGCGGCTTCGGGGTTGGTTGTGTCAATGTTCGGCCCAATCACATTGCGCGACCATCCCTGGTCCGGCTTTCCATCGGGAGTGTGCACCAGCCAGCCTTTGCTCCGCAGCATATCGTAGAATTGCGTGCCCTCGGAGTAGTGCGGCCACACGCTGAGAAGTGTGCTCACGCCCATCGCGTGCAACTGCTGGTTCATGGCTGCAGGATCGGGCCACCGCGCCGGGTCCAGGTCCATCTCACCCTGGCGCGTCATGTTCAGGAAGTCCACCACCAGAACATCCAACGGCAGCTTGCGGTCGCGATAGCCCTTGGCCACTTCCAGCGCCTGCTCCTGCGTGGGATAGATCGCCTTGCTCTGAATGTAGCCGTAGATGGCTTTGGGCAGCAGATGCGTCACTCCGGTAAGCTGTCGATATCCGGTGTAGATGTCGTCGCTCTTCTCGCCGGCAATCACAAAGAAGGAGACGCGGTCGCCAACCTCCGACGACCATACATTCTGCTGGTTGAAGCCGAAATCGATGGTCGTTTTGGAGGGGTTATCCCAAATGAGGCCGTAGCCGCGGCTCGACACCATGAAAGGAACGCAGACGTTCTCGCCTCCAATCCTGTCGTAATCGTGCCAGCATTGAACGCGATGATCGCGCAGGTCGAGAAACCCCTGCTGCTGCTGGCCGAGGCCGTAATAATGCTCGCTTTGCGGCGAGTCGAAGGTGGCCGAAACGCGCTCGCCCGCACCTTCCTTGCCGCCGTCGCCCGCCGCCGCGGAGCGGTTGGGAAGCATCGACCAGCGCCACATTTTCAGCAGCGGCTTGCCGGAAGCGGTGGTGACCGAAATGTTGTTGTTGAATGGTCCGCGCCCACCACCGCCGCCGCCGAAGTAGTGTTCTCTCAGCGATTGATTCAGCGCGTCTAGTTGAAAAGCGTGGGGCGCCGGCAGGTTCTCTGGAGCAACGCGGACGACGATTCTACCGGAGCGAATGACCTCATCGCCGTTCGCCTCCCGCTCGCGCGTCCATCCAGCCTTCGAGGCCGTTCCCACGATTCCGTAGCCGGGAGCCGCAAGCGCCGCTGACTTCTCCTTGCTCAACGTGATGCGAATGATGTTCTCCGCATAAGGCTCCAGCACGATCGTCCTGCCGCTTTGTTCAATGACGAAGCTGCCGGCCTGGCTCTGAGCGGCACCGCAGGCCGCGGCCGCTAGCAGGATCAGTATGGCCAGCAGGGTCCGCGCCGGCTCACGGTCCGTCCGCGCAATAAACTCACTTCGAAAATAGTTTTGCATCCGACTGCACCCCATCGCGCCGCTGAAAAAGGACGCCGCTTTCTTGGTGACTGGAAAACATCTAATCGTAGGAAGCTTGCCTTCCGGCTGTCAATCCTCCAATGATGGCAATTTGGCCGCATAACAGCCGATGGCGTCCCCCCAAGCAATTGCCGGGTACCCCAGGTTCCGCATTTGCAAGCTGGGATGAATGGTTCGCACTCAGGGCTGAAGGACACTGGTCCCGCCGCAGGTGGTCAGTGGCCCGGCATCATGCCCCAGAGCATCACCATGGTCATGCCGATGACGATGATGCTGGTGGTCCAGGCGATGACGTTCCAAAGGCGCGAGTTCTTGTGTTCGCCCATCAGATCCTGGCGGTTGATGAGCATCAGCATGAGGATGATAACCACCGGGAGCAGAACGCCATTCAATACCTGCGAAAGGATGGCGACGTTGATCAACTGCGCGTCGGGCAGCAGCAGCACAGTCAGCGCTCCGCCGGCGATGAGAAGTGAGTAAAGCCAGTAAAAGAACGGCGCCTCTTTGAAGTTCTTGTCTACACCGCTTTCGACGCCCAGGCCTTCGCAGACGGTGTAAGCCGTAGAGAGCGGTAGGATGGAAGCGGCGAAGAGCGAGGCGTTGAAGAGGCCAAAGGCGAAGAGGATGAAAGCGTAGTCGCCGGCCAGCGGGCGCATCGCCTCGGCGGCGTCCGAGGCCACCTGGATGGCGCCCATGCCGTGGACAAAGAGGGTGGCTGCGCAGGCCACGATGATGAACCAGGCAACGATGTCCGTGAAGAAGCTGCCGACGATCACGTCCAGCCGCGAGGCGGCGTAATCCTTCACACGTATGCCTTTTTCCACGATCGACGACTGCAGATAGAACTGCATCCAGGGGGCGATCGTGGTGCCGACGACGCCGATGGCCATGTACATATAGGCCTTGTCGCTCCACACCGAGCGGGCCGGCAGCTTGACCGTGGCCAACAGCGCATCATGCCAACTGGGCTGCGATAGCACTCCGGCAAAGATGTAGGAGATGTAAACCAGCGAAGCGATAATGAAGATTTTTTCCGTGCTCTTGTAACTGCCCTTCACGACGATGTACCAGACCAGCGCCGCGCAGAAAGGCACACTGATGAATTTGGAAACGTGAAAGAGGTGCATGGAGCCGGCGATGCCAATAAATTCCGTGACCACGTTGGTGTAATTGACCACCACCAGCAGCACCATCAGCACAAAGGTGAGGCGCAGGCCGAACTCCTCGCGGATCAGATCGCTCAAGCCTTTGCCGGTAACCACGCCCATGCGGGCACACATCTCCTGCACCACGATCAGGGCAATGGTGATGGGAATGATGGTCCACAGCAGGGTGTAGCCGTATTGCGCGCCGGCCTGCGAGTAGGTGAGAATGCCGCCGGAGTCGTTATCGACGTTGGCAGTAATGAATCCAGGGCCGAGGACGGCCAGAAACAGCAGTATCCGGATTCGCCAACGCTTCAACATACTCGCGAGTTCCTAAGGGGGATTCATGGATGCCTATTTGACCATAACAGGCCCGGCCGGAGTGAGGCGAACAGCAAGGCAACTGGCTGCGGTCCTGCGCGGGATTCCCTATGATAGTATTCTTTTGCTAAGTAATCGCCCCAATTTTTAGACCTAAAGAAAGAGATTGTAATGGAATCTGGAGCCAGTCGCTACAAAAACGAACTGAACCGGCGCGACTTTGTGCGCCTTGCCTTGATGAGTTCCGCAATGGTGATGGGGTCGAGTTCCTTGCTCGAAGGCGCGGAACCGGCCGCGACGGCGGTTTCTCATGGCGCATTGCGCTCGCTCGTGCCCGGTGCGGTGCAGCCGGATGGCTGGCTGCGTGCGTACCTGGAAAAGCAAGCGGCGCAGCTCGGCTCCAAGCTGCCGCAGGTCTCCTGGCCGTTTACGGATGCGTTCTGGGCGGGCGAGGAGCGCGGCGACGCGCAGAATGACGATGCCTGGTGGCCTTGGGAGCAGAAGGCTTATTGGATCGACGGCGCGACGCGGCTGGCAATTGTGCTCCAGGATGAGAAGTTGCTTGCGCAGACGCGCGCGTCGATCGACTACACGCTGGCCCACGCCGGCGACGATGGCTATCTGGGAGCAAAGAGTTTTCAGGATCCCAAGATTGCATTTCATCGCTGGCCACAGAATGTGATGTTTCGCAGCCTGTCAGCGCTGTGGGATGCGCAACCTGCGCCGGGCGGAGCCGACAGTACCAACATCGCGGAGGCGCTTAGAAAGCACTACCTAGGCGACACAGCTAATTACGCAAGGCCGGAGAGAAACATCACCAATATCGAATCGATGCTCTGGTGTTACGAGCGCACCGGCGATGCCGCTCTGCTGGCGATGGCCGAGAATGCATGGCGCGAGTTCATGAAGATCAATGCCGATCCGGGGCATGGCGACTTATCGCGGCTGCGCGTCTTTGCCGACACGCCAATCGATTGCCACGGCTGCACCTATGCGGAAACCATCAAGCAGCCGGCGATTCTCTATCTCTACACTGGCAAGGAAGAGTATCTCCGCTTTGCGCAGGCCGCCGAGCGCCGCATCTTTGACCACCATATGCTGATCGACGGCATTCCCTCCACCACGGAGTTTTACCGCACGGTAACATCGCTTGACTCGCATGAGACCTGCGATATCGCCGATCATATGTGGACGTGGGGTTATATGCTGATGGCCACTGGAGATGCAATCTGGGCCGATCGCGTGGAGCGCGCCTTCTTCAACGCCGCGCCGGGAGCGATCAAGAATGATTGGAAGGCGCTGCAATACTTCTCGTGCCCCAATCAGTTTCTGGCCACGCTGAACTCCGACCACAATGTGATGGAGCACGGCGGGCGCATGATGGCCTATCAGCCGAATCCCGGTCAGCATACCGCCTGCTGCGGCGGAAATGTTCACCGCATTCTTCCCAATTATGCGATCCGCATGTGGATGAAGACTAATGATGGCGGCCTGGCGGCGGTGCTTTACGGCCCGTCGAAGGTGAAGGCCGCGGTGGGCGAAGACAACCAGCAAGTTGAGATTGTTCAGACTACGCGTTACCCCTTCGAGGAGCAGATTCACTTCAAAATCAACGCCGATCGCGCCGTTGCATTTCCGCTTTCGTTGCGGATTCCCGCATGGTGCGATGCGCCGCGCCTGGCGCTGAATGGCGCGCCGGTTGCCGTCTCGCGGACGAGCAAAGGCTTTGCGGTTCTGGCGCGCACTTTCAAGCCGGGCGACGTGGTAACGCTCACTCTGCCGATGAAGCTAGCCATTACTCAATGGCCGCAGAACGGCATGGGAATTGAGCGTGGACCGCTGGTTTATTCGCTGCCGATCAAAGAGAATTGGACAACGCTGGTCGAGCCGAAGTACACCACGGCCGAGTTTCCCAGTTGGGAGGCGACACCGGCCAGCGTTTGGAACTACGGACTCGCACTTGATGCTGCCAAACTAGCCAGCGAAGTCGAAGTCAAAAAGCGGACGCTGACGCCGAGCCAGGAGCTTGATCCCTGGGAGAATCCGCCGCTCGCGCTCACGGTCCCGGCGCGCCGAATTGAGGACTGGGAGTTGCAAACCAATCCCGACAACGTGAATCAGAAATTCACTCCGCCGCTGCCGGAGTTGAGCGTGAGCAAGGTGAGCGAAACCCTGGAGCGAATCACACTGGTTCCATACGGTTCAACGCAGTTGCGGGTAACGATCTTTCCCGCGCTGCGCGGGTAAGTTAACTCAGTTATTCGGTTATTACGGATTGATTTCTCAACGCAGAAAACAAGAGAGGAAACGCGAATGTCATCCATCGATTCAAATGAAAACGTATCCGCGCGGCGCAAGCTGCTCGGAGGCATGGTCTCCGCGGCCGCGCTGCTGGGAGTAAGCGCAGCGGGAGCCGCTGCCGGCACAACATCCAAAGCTGTTACTCCGCCCGCCGCGCCGGAGCAAGCCGCGCCCGAAGAGCTCTTCGATCTGGCCCGGCTGCGCAGTTACAAGGCACACCGCTCCTCCAGCTGGGACCGCACGGGCGGCAACGACGACTGGGTCAGAGTCGAGGCGGGCAAGACGGCGACGCTGCTCGACATTACCGGCGCCGGAGTGATTACTCACCTCTGGTTCACCATCAACTCTCAGGATCCTATGCACCTGAAGAACCTGGTACTGCGCGCCTGGTGGGATGGCGAAAAGACACCTTCGGTTGAAGTGCCCATCGGCGACTTTTTCGGCCTGGGCTTGGGCGAGTATTTTACCTACCAGTCAGCGCTGGTGGCTGTGGCGCCCGCCAAGGCGCTCAACGCCTACTTCAAGATGCCCTTCTCCAGCGCCGCCCGCCTGACGCTGACCAATGAAGGCGCTGTCCGCACTGACAGCCTCTACTTCGCCATCGACTACGTGGCACTGCGCAAACTGCCCGCCAACCTGGGCCGCTTCCATGCGCAGTATCGCCAGGCCGCACCCTGCGTGGCCACTCCCAGCATCGTCAACGGCAAGAACCTGAACGGCGCACACAATTACGTCTTTCTGGAGGCCGCTGGCAAAGGCCATTTTGTGGGCGTCACGCAGGCCGTGGTACAGAACCGTGATGGCTGGTTCGGCGAAGGCGACGACATGATCTTCATCGACGGCGACCCGCTGCCCACCATCAACGGCACCGGAACCGAGGACTATTACAACGGCGCCTGGGATTTTTACGGCCAGACCTTCGGCTTCCAGCACAACGGCGCGCCTTACATGGTGACCCCGGAGAAGCTGGGCGGACGCTATTGCCTCTACCGCTGGCACACGGAAAGCCCCATCGCCTTTGAGAAGTCGATTCGCGTGACTATCGAGCACGGCGCCGACAATGACCGCTCCGATGATTTTTATTCGGCGGCCTTCTGGTATCAGACCGAGCCGCACGCGACCTTCCCTGCCCTGCCGTCGCCGGAGGCGCGCAAGCCGAAGGCTCCAAGCAAGGGCTGAGCCAGGACCAAAAGAAAGAGTGGAATCTCGCCATCAGAGATTCCACCCTTTCTTTGTTCAAAGCGACGGCACTTTTTCCAATTTCTGCTGTCAGGCGGTGGCCATAACCGGCTCCTGCGCCAGTGACGATTCAACGGCCTGAGCCGGCTCCGCATCCGCCGCCAGGCTCAGCAGCGACTCAACCACTTCGGCTGCGCTGTAAGATGCGCGGCCGTTGGCCAGGAATTGCGCGACGGTATTCAGATCGTCACCAATGGTGACCAGGGGCGGCTCCACGGAGCCATCCTTGCGCGTCTGCTGGTAACCGATATTGGCCATCAGAGCGTTGCAGAGGCACTTGCGCCCCACCGTCTCTTCGATCTTGCCACCCTTGGCCACAAAGTTTACCACCGGCTCAGCCGAACAGCGATAGCCTATATTGCCGTCCGGCATCACGTAGGACTCGCGCAGCAAGCCAATGTCGCAGACCCTGGTCCGCGCCTCGGCAACCGCAGGATCGGAGTAAGAGCCTTGCAGGATCGCCACCTTGAAGGGAAACCCCGTGGGCGATGCGACAGGATCGGTGAAGACCTCACCCGTACCGGCAACCGCCTGGGCTAGGAGTTCCTTTTTCAGATCGGGCCTCATGCCGGACTCTTCGCTGAAGGCGAAGGCGGTGCCCACCTGCACGCCCGCGGCGCCCTGATCGAGCGCCTCGCGCACCTTCCAGGCATTTCCATAACCCCCGGCCAGCCAGAAGGGAACGCCCAGGGAGCGCAAGCCGGCAATATCGACCATGTCGCGCTCGCCGTAGATGGGTTCACCGGCGGCGTTAAGCGCCAGCTTGCCGCGCGGCGGCGCATTGTGCCCGCCCGCAGTGGGGCTTTCGATGACCAACCCGTCGACGCGCCCGGTGGCCCTGCGTAACATGGTGGTAGCCAGGGTGTTGGAGCTGACGATCGCCAGGAAACGGGGCCGCTGGAGCACCGGCAGAGGACCTTCCACATAATCGGCCGGATCGAAGAGCATTGCGGTATCCTGCCCCTGCGCCGCGCCGATCACGCTCAGCTTGTACTCAGCCGGATGGTGGGCCGCAAAGGCGTCCAGCACACCGGGAATGTGCAGCGGAATGCCCGCGCCCATCAGCACATAGCCGACGCCAGCCAGCATGGCGCCGTAGATTGACGACAGGTGCGGCATCTGCACTTTTTCCAGAAAATTGATTCCGACGGGATTCTTGTGCCCTTCGCGCGCTAGAAAGACTTCAACGAAATTGCTCACGATGCAGAGTTCGACAACCTTGCGAATGTCGCGCCGCTGGTGCATGGGCGGCAGCGGATAGGGAACGCCCGCAGCCTTGCCGCCGGGGACAAAGTATTCATCCCAGATGCGTTTGGCCATTTCAGGGAAGGGAAAGGCATCCAGGCCGCGGCGCATATCGCCGCCTTTGTCGCCATCGGCGAGGCGGCGTACAAAGAGCGAATCCAGCGCGGTGCCGGAGACCACGCCGAGCTGACCGAGTTTGGAGACAGCATTGGCCAGCCGCCAGTTGGAGACGCCCACGCCCATGCCGCCCTGAATGATCTTGGGAAACTGCATCATCTCTGGATTCTTTCACAGATCGGGATTATTTCCGAGCCTTTCTTGCAGATTAATGGAAGAAGAATGCTGAATTTGAGCAAATCAGCACAGAAAGAGACAAAATTGCGGCCCCGCCAACAATTAGGGTCCCGGTTTCAGCATTCTCCGCGAATCAGAAATCTGGACAAATGGGCCTCGGTTGGAAGCATTTCAGGGGACAGGATCAGAGTTTGTCGCGTAAAAAGCTGATCACGTGGTCGGCCTGGACGACGCCCGCCATTCGTCCCTGCGCATCGACAACCGCCAGGGAGTGCAAGTTGTACTTGTCAAAGAGTTCCGCCAGCTCGTTCTGTCCGAGGTTGATAGGGCAGGAGAGGATGCGCTGCTCGGCCAGCACGCTGAGGCGCGTCTCGGGCTGGGCCATCACCAACCGCGCCAGCGGGATGGAGCCGTGCAGAACTCTTTTCTCATCAACCAGATAGATTTCGGTCACACTCTCCGGGTCACCATCAAAGCCGCGCAAGGCCTCGACGGCCTGGGCGACGGTTGCCTCGCGGTCAAGGGCAACGAAGTCAGTGGTCATGCAGCCGGCGGCCGAGTCCTCGTCGAACTCCAGCAGCTCGGAGACCTCTTGCCGCTCCTCCGGCTCCATCTCCTCCAAAATGGCGTCAGACTGCTCCTCGCTGAGTTCGGCCAGCAGGTCGGCGGCCGCGCCGGGGTCCATCTCTTCAACGATGTCGGCGATCCTCTCTTCATCCAACTTTTCGAGGAGAGATTTTTGCAGCTTGGGCTCGACCTCTTCGAGGGTATCGGCGGCGACATCTTCATCCAGCGAAGTGAAAACGGCTTCGCGCTCGGCCGGCGCCAGGTCTTCCAGAATGTCGGCCAGATCGGAGGGGTGCATCTCGGCCAGGCGCTCGTATTCGATGCGCAGCTTGACGCGGCGGTCGGGATCGACCTCGATGACGTCCACAAACTCCCAGGGAATGCCGCGGGCGGCGAAGTGGCGCGAGAGCTTATCGAGGGCGGTACGGGTCAGCAGCCCCTTGAAGACGCGGCGGAAGGCTCCGCGCAGACCCACCTCGACTTCGGCCACACGTAACAAGTGCGCCGCTCCCTGGCCCATCCACTCCAGATCGACGTCGTTGACGCGCACCACTTTGCGACCGTGAATGTCAATGATCTGCCGATCGATGAGGTCCTGTTGCAGGTAGAGGAAGTTGCCTTGATCCTCAAGCGGCGCCAAGGCGCCTGCGGAGCGCAGTTCGAGCGTGCCGGAGGGCGTCTCCATCACCTGGTGCGAAGGCACAATGCAGAGGCCAGAGCGGGTTTTGAGCACCAGGCCAGCCACCTTGCCCGCGTCCTCGCCGGTGGCCACGGCGATGTCCTTCAGCCGCCCGCGCAAGTGGCCCTGGGAATCAGTGACCGGAGTGCCGAGCAGCGCCGTCAGGCTGATGCGGGCTGTGGTGCGGGAAGGCATGAAAAGAGTGTATCGCTTTGGGGGCGGTATGCGCCCATTGAAGTTGCTACAGTACTGGGAAGATGCGCTCAACTCCCGTTTTTCGCGATAAGGCAATCACCGGGCACTCCTTCTCTCGGTGCCTGATGATACTTGGAAATGATGAATGGGATACCTGCCCACATTCCCGCCTGGATATTCCGGAGGAATGATCTGACTTCTTTGTGGTACTCGAATGCGAGAAATCATCTGCAATGTATTTTGCGCGATTGAGCCGGTAGGAGGATGCCGGCCACCGCCAGAGTCAGGGCGATTGTGATATAAGTCTAGCCATGACACGCCACAATTTGTTTTCTGCCGCTTTTGTATTCCTCTTTGCCTTGACCCTCAGCCACGCGCAGACGCTGGCTCCCACACCGCCCATGGGTTGGAACAGTTGGGACGCTTACGGGTTCACCATCGACGAGAGCGACTTCAAGGCGAACGCCTCTGTGCTGGCCGGGATGAAGCAGTATGGCTGGCAGTATATGGTCATCGACGAGGGCTGGTACATGCAGAACCTCAGTGGCTCCAACCTGGCTGAGAGGAAGTACCTGCTGAACGAAAACGGAATCCTGATGCCGGTCGCCAGTCGCTTTCCGGACTCGGCTAATGGCGCGGGCTTCAAGCCGCTGGCCGACTGGGTTCATGCGCAGGGGTTGAAGTTCGGCATTCATGTGATTCGCGGAATTCCGCGTGATGCGGTCACAGCGAATCTGCCCATCGCCGGGACGAGCTTTCATGCGGCGGACGCGGCGGATACGACCGATGCTTGTCCCTGGGACGACGGCAACTGGGGGATGAAGGATAATGCGGCGGGGCAAGCGTACTACGACGCGATGCTCAAGCTGTATGCGGGCTGGGGGCTGGACTACATCAAGGTGGATTGCATCAGCAACCACACCTACAGGCCGACTGAGATTCGGCAGATTTCCGAGGCGATCAGGAAGACGGGGCGGCCGATTGTGCTAAGCCTCTCGCCCGGGCCAACGGGGCTGGAGAACGCGGCGGTCGTCTCTGAATACGCGCAGATGTGGCGCATCACCGATGATCACTGGGACGGCTGGACATTTCCCCACAAGCCTGATGAGGGCGAGTACCCCTTCGGCCTGAAGGGTACCTTCGACCGGCTGGCCAAGTGGTTTACTTACGCCAAGCCGGGGAACTGGCCTGATCCGGATATGCTGCCGGAGGGTTGGCTGGGGCCGCATCCGGGAATGGGCGAGGCGCGCCAATCGCGGCTGACGCACGACGAGCAGCAGTTCGAGTTCACGCTGTGGTCGATTGCGCGCGCGCCGATGATCATGTGCGCCAACCTGACCAAGCTGGACGACTTCAGCAAGTCGCTGATGACCAATCAGACGCTGCTCTTCATCAATCAGAATGCGACCTACGGCCACCCGGTTACGGCCGCCGGCCTGCCTGAGAATACGCGGGTGTGGCGGGCGACGATCAATGCGCCGGGGGCAAAGAATTATCAGGAGTACTTTGGCTTTTTCAACCTGGATGACCAGCCGGTGACGCTGCACACGACCTGGAAGCAGTTGGGCCTGGAGGGCGGCAAGCATCTGGCGCAGAATATCTGGACTGAAGGCGGCTACAAGGAATCGAAGGGCGTGAATATCACCCTGCCGGCGCACGGCAGTACGCTCTTTGAGATTCGGTAGGCGTCTGACCGCTGACATTTTGTGTTGAGTCTGTGCTTTCCCATCCATTCCCCAAACAGCGCGGAATGGATGGGCACGGCCGCATGCGGTAGGGCCAGAGGCTCGCTCTTCGCTCGCTTGAGGTTCTTGCACCTTTCACATGGTCAGAGAACTAGGCGCGCTCCAGCGCCGCCGCTACAAACTCACCGCCGCAGGCGGACTGGACCGCAGCATTCTGGCAGCTTACCATCAACAGATGGATGCACTCATATTGGACGGCCAGGCGCTGACGCTGGCCGAGATTGAATCGGTATCGCTGGGCGGCCGCGCGGTGGCCATTGCGCCGGCGGCGCTGGAGCGCGTGGCACAGAGCCGCGCCTTCATTGAAGGAATTCTAGACGCGGGGCAGACGGTTTACGGGGTCAACACCGGCTTCGGAAAGCTTTCGGATGTTCGGGTTCCCGCGGGAAGCCTGGCGCAGTTACAAGCCAACCTGGTGCGCAGCCACGCCGGCGGAGTGGGCCAGCCGCTGAGCGAAGGCGAGTCGCGAGCGATGCTGCTGCTGAGGGCCAATGTGCTGGCCAAGGGATTCAGCGGCTGCCGTCCGGCGCTGGTGGAGCTATTGGTGGCGCTCGTCAATGCCGGTGTGCATCCGGTGATTCCCGAAAAAGGCTCGGTGGGCGCGAGCGGCGATCTGGCGCCGCTGGCTCATCTGGCACTGGTGGCAATCGGCGAGGGCGAGGCGTTTTACCATGGCGAGCGCATGGCTGGCGGCGAGGCGCTGCGGCGGGCAGGATTGCAGCCCATCGTTCTGGCGGCCAAAGAGGGACTGGCACTGCTGAACGGCACACAGGCGATGACCGCCGTGGGTGCTTTGGCCGTCGCACGCGGACGGAGGGTGGCGCGGCTGGCCGACCTGGCCGGAGCGATGAGCCTTGAGGCGTTGATGGGCACGCCGGACGCCTTCGATCCGCGCATCTCGCAGGCGCGGCCACACCCTGGGCAGATTGCGGCAGCCGAGCACCTGATGGAGCTGCTGGCTGGCTCGGAGATCCGCGAGGCGCATCGCTATCGCGATCCGCGTGTGCAGGACGCCTATTGCTTGCGCTGTATGCCGCAAGTACATGGCGCGGTACGAGATGCGCTGGAACACGTGCGGGGAATCCTGGAGATTGAATCGGGTTCGGCGACGGATAATCCGCTGGTTTTCCCGGATTTCTCGTCCAAAACGCAAGACGGCGGAGCCGTGCTTTCAGGGGGAAACTTTCATGGAGCGCCGCTGGCCTACGCCTTCGACTACGCGGCCATTGTGCTGACCGATCTGGCGGGCATCACCGAGCGGCGCATTGACCGGCTGTTGAATATGGACATCAACGAGGGTCTGCCGGCCTTCCTGTCGCCAAATCCAGGTCTGTCGTCGGGCTTTTTGATTGCGCAAATCGTGGCGGCGGCACTGATCAACGAGTGCCAGGTTTTGGCGCACCCTTCGTCGGCGAGCAGCATTCCCACCGACGGCGGCAAGGAAGATCACGTATCGATGGGCATGACCGGGGCGCTGAAGCTGCGCCAGATTGTGGAGAACGCCGAGCGGGTTTTGGCCATTGAGCTGATGTGCGCGGCGCAGGCACTGGAGTTCCGCAGGCCGCTGAAGGGCAGCCGCGAGGTGGAGGACGCTTACGCGGCAGTGCGGGCGGTGGTGCCGCGCCTGGAGGAAGACCGGGTTCTGTCGCAGGAAATCGAGGCACTGGCGGTTGCGGTGCGGGCAGGAGCGTTCAGGGCGTGGTGCTCGTAATTTTCACCGCTTTCTGTGCAAATCGTCCTTCATTTCCACCGCCATGGTATTGCTGTCATTCTTATAACTCTTATTAATAGAGTTAGTTAGATGAGTTTAGGCAAGAATCGGCTGTGGAAATGTTAGCACTTTGTGAGCAATATTGATATTGATTACTGTCGAAAAAACACGTAAGATAGAGGTCTAGTATTCGACATGGACCGACAGTGTCCCCTTGTTGTCGAGATTGTATTAGGAAATACACACCACTACCAAGGACAGCAAATCAATGGCAAAGCGTCGTGGTAATCCGAATTGGGGCAAGCCGGAGCCCATAGGCCCGGTTGTGCCCACTGTGACCTCCTTCGAGCAGATTGTGAAGGAGTTCAAGCTCAACCCGGAGCAGTATATCCGGTCTACCCGTCTACGGGAGTGGGCGCGCCGAAACAAGAACTCCAAATACATCCCCGAGGCTCTTCTAGAAGCCTGGGGTTTTGAGATTGAATCGGCCATGTAAGCCATTTTCTTGCCAGTGATCAGCAAAAGCGCCGCCTTTGGGCGGCGCTTTTGCTGTATCTGCGTGTCATCGGCGAGAATAGAGGAGTCGCTATGGCAGAAAATACACGCAGCATCGAAGCTCCCTTTACCGATGTCCCCGGCGCGGTGGCCGAAATTCAAGCTGGCCGCATGGTAGTTGTGGTCGATGATGAAGACCGCGAGAATGAGGGCGACCTGACGCTGGCCGCCGAGTTTGTGACGCCGGAGGCGATCAACTTCATGGCGCGGTTTGGCCGCGGCCTGATCTGTCTGGCGCTGACCGAGGAGCGCGCCGACTACCTGCGCCTTTTTCCCATGAGCCAGCAGAACACCTCGCGCTTCGGCACGGCATTCACGGAGACAATTGAGGCGCGCGAGGGCGTGACGACGGGGATATCGGCGGCGGACCGGGCTCAGACCATCCAGACGGCGATCGATGCCAGTTCGACGGCGGCCGATCTGGCGCGACCGGGGCATATCTTTCCGCTGCGCGCGCGCAAGGGAGGCGTACTGGTGAGGGCTGGGCAGACCGAGGCTTCGGTTGACCTGGCGCAATTGGCGGGGTTGAATCCCTCAGGCGTGATTTGCGAGATCATGCGCGATGACGGCGAGATGGCGCGCATTCCTGACCTGATTCCCTTCTGCCGGCAGCACGGGCTGAAGATACTCACCGTGGCGGAACTGATTCGCTACCGGTTGCGCCATGAGCGCACCGTGACGCGGGTGGGGGAGAGCTACATACAAACCCGCTACGGCGAGTTTCGCATGATCGCCTATGCAAGCGAGGTAAACGGAGGCGAGAGCCACATTGCGCTGGTGCGCGGCAACCTATGCGACGACTGCCCAGCATTTTCTCGCGGACCCATAAGCATTTTGCCGGGAGATGCAGGCCTGGAAGACAGCGATGGGGCGGCGCAAACGCCCTGCGAGCGGGCCGTGCTGGTGCGCGTGCACACGCGCTGCACGGCGGGCGATCTGTTTGCCGCCGACTGCCATTGCCGCGAGACGCTGGACGCATCGCTGCGCATGATCGCCGAGGAGGGTTGCGGGGTCCTGCTGTACCTGCACAATACTTCGCGCGGCTTTGAGATTGACGATGCTCCGGAGGCGGAAAGCTTGATATCCCAGGTCCCCAAATGCGACGGACCTGGGGCACCCAGCGAATGCACGGGCCGTCTGGTTCTGCACCAGGAGTTGAGGGCGCGTGAGGGCGCGCTGGCCCGCACTGGACGCAATCTGCGCGCCATCGGGCTGGGCAGCCAGATACTCTCTGATCTTGGTATCCGGCGCATCCGCCTGCTTTCGAACACGCAGATGCACATTCCCGCGCTACAGGGCTTCGGCCTGGAGATTGTGGAGCAGGTGGCGATTCCGCTAGATACCAGTCATCGGAGTTGACAAAGCGCGGTGAAGCCGTAGACTTGTTCAGGCGATTGAATAATTGAATTCCGAACAGGTATCGCGCATGAGTGGCAAACTTCGGTTTCTTCTTGCAGTTCTTTCGGCGGGGTTGGTACTGACCGCCGGTGGGTGTGGCGGCAGCAGTTCCACTTCAACGCCTGCTGCCACGGTGTCGGTTTCGCTGGGCAACACCTCAGTGGTGATGCCGCAGGACGGAACGGCGGTGACGCTTCCGGTAACCGTGGCCGTGACAGGCGCCAGCAGTGCAGCAACAGTGACCGTAAGCAACCTGCCCGAAGGAGTGACGGCGCAATTCGGGACCACGGGCGCGGGACCGTCCGGGACGCTGACCTTCTCCGGCAGCGCCAGCACAGGCGCCCTGCCGGGCACTTACACACCGTCCGTGCAGGCGACTCTCTTTAACGGCCAGAGCGCCACTCAGAGTTTTTCCCTGGTGATTGCGGTGGTGGCCAAGGTGGGCAGCGCCACGGATACGACGCTGGGCGTGAATGGCGTTCTTGAGCAATTCATGGCCACCTCCTTCTTCGTATCAGAGTGGGACGGCGACTTTTTCGGGAGCAATGGGAGCAATCCCATTCCGCTGGAAAACACCATGACCGCGCTGGGTGCGCAGCATATTCGCTTGCAGATAACCAATCCCGAGGGCGTGCCCATGCTTACCAATACCGGGACCGCCAGCGACTGGGATTTCAGCGTCATCGATCGAACGGTGCAGCCGGTGCTGGCCTCCGCCGATCACAGCCCGGAGATGCAGTTGGCCGTGGCGCCGCCGTGGATGTGCAACAGCAAAGGGCAATTGGATGTGGCAAACCATGCGCAGGATTTTGCCGCCTATGCGGCGAATATGGTCCGTTACTACAACACAGGCGGCTTTGACTGGGGCGGAACGCACTTTCAGTCGCCCAGCAATTATCCCATCACCTGGTGGGGCATCTTCAACGAGCCGAACGGCAACGGAGTGAACGCCTCCCAATACACGGCGCTCTATAACATCGTGGTTCCAGCGATGCTGGCGGTTGATCCGACGATCAAGTTCTCGGCTCTGGAGTTTTCCGACTATGGGCTGGGCTCCGGCGGCGCAGGCGATCCGGTGACGTGGCTGCCCGTCTTTCTTGCGCCTGCCAACGCGGGCGGGGTGAATACGCATGTCGATATTCTCTCCACGCATTTCTACGGCACCTGCAACCAGACCGATTCGGATGACACCGTGTTTGCCGCGGTCCCAACATTTGCCGCCAACGTGCGCTACTTCTACCAGGCGCTGGCGGCGCGCCCGGACATGGCCAACACTCCGGTTTGGGTAACAGAAAATAACGTCAATGCCGATTACGGTGATAGCAACGGCATGAGCGTGTGCAATCCGGGCCAGGTCTTTGTGGACGACCATCGCGGGACGAGCGCTTTTTTTGCCGCCTGGAGGCCGTACGTGTTTTCACAGTTGGGCAAGGCTGGCAACCAGGCGCTCTACCAATGGGACTATTCCGGCGATCAGCAGTACGGCGAAGTGGACCCTCGCGGCAACACCTATCTGAGCTACTGGGTTGACAAGACGCTGGGGAGTTACTTTCCCTCAACGCCCGCAGCGCCAGGACCGAATATCCTTACTCTCAGCGCAACCGATACCTATACCGTGGAGACGCTGGCGACCGAGAGTAGCACGGGCACGGTGACCGTGATGGTGGTGGACCGCGCTGTTGATAAGCCCACTGACAACAACGGAAGCGGCGATCCACGGACCGTAATAGTGGATCTGTCGAGCCTGGGGAAGTTTTCTTCGGCGAGCCTGCTGATGATCGACGCCGCCAGCAGCGCCAGCGCGGAACCGGCAGCGGTCAGCTTGACTCCGGCTTCGCAGATGACCATCACGCTGCCTGGGTATGGAGTGGCGTTTCTAACACTGACGCCGTAGAACCGGATATTCAGACAATGCGCTCAGGTAACATTCGGAATTCCTGGCGAAGGCCACAATCATCGTTTCTTTGGGGGTAGAGTCTTATTTTGATTGGCTTTACACTGGGAGAAAATCCCTGTCTGCCTTCGGCTCCGTGAACAGGCGAGGCCGGAAGGGACGATTGTGGTCTATATTGACCATCACAAACTGAAAGATCCCTGTAGAATGATTAGACTGTGTCACGGAAAGATATTTTTCCCACCTGATCTGACAGAAGCGCATCTTCGCCAATGGAATCGCCCCATGATTCATGAGGACGCTCTCCGAAACCACTCTCATCGCACAACGAAAGGAATCTTGATTGAGCGTTCACCTGGTCAATCCCAGCGATAATGCTTTTGGCACCGCAGTGATCACGCCGCGCTGGTTGTTTGTGCTGGCGGCAGCCACACCCCTGATGGCGGGAGATCCCATTCTAGTGGATGAATCACTGGAGCAGATTGTGCCAGAGACGATTCAGCCGGGAGATATTGTAGGCATCAGCGTACACACTGGCAACGCACTGCGCGGCTACGAAGTGGGCAGGATGGCGCGCGCGCGCGGCGCAATGGTGATCTATGGCGGCATTCACGCCACGCTCTTTCCCGACGAGGTGATGGAGCGCGGGCAGGCGCACGCGGTGGTGACCGGGGACGGAGATGTGGCCTGGGGCAAAGCAGTAACGGATTGCCTTGCGGGCAAACTGGAGAAAGTCTACGACGGCGGGCGGATTGGCGGCGGCGAGTTTCTGGCTGCGCGCTGGGATCTGATGGATCCGGCGAAGTATATGTGGGCCTCGGTGCAGACCATTCGCGGATGTCCCAAGCACTGTTCCTTTTGCAGCGTGTGGCGAACCGACGGGCAGAAACCGCGGCAACGTGGCTATCAGAATGTGATTGATGAGATTGTCACCCTGCGACGGCTGGGCTTTCGCTTTATTGCGCTGGCCGATGACAACTTTTATCCGGTAACCTTTACCGATCTAAGACTGGCGCGCGAGCAGGGCAACACGGCCAGAGTGGAAGAGCTGACACAGATTCGCGCCGAGCGTTTTCATCTGATGGAAGAGATGGCGCGGCTGCCCAAAGACATGGTCTTCTTTACGCAGATGACGATGGAGGCGGGCGAGGATACGGTTTTTCTGGATGCAATGAAGAAGGCCAACATCAAGGGCGCGCTGGTGGGCATTGAAGCAGTGACGCCGGAGGGGCTCAAGGCGATCTACAAAGACTGGAACCTGGCCGGGGATGCGATGGCCGCGCAGTTGCGGACCTTCAAGGAACACGGCGTTCATGTGCTGGGCTCCTTCATCTTCGGGCTGCCAACCGACAGGCCGGCGACCTTTGACGCCACGGTGGAGATGGCGCAGAGTGCGGGGATCACATTTGCCCAGTTTGTGATGATGACGCCGTTTCCCGGTACAGTGGATTTTGGCCGCTGGGAAAAGGAGCAGGCAGAGAATCCCACCATGGTGGGCGATGTGCCGATTACGCGCTACTGGCTGATTCCCTCGGCGATTCGCCCCAAGATGTTCACGCCTCATCCGACGATGAGTTCGGATGAGATTCGCGAGCGCACACAAAAAGTGTGGGATCGATTTTACGGATGGGGAGCTATCTGGAACAGGTCGGCCTGTACGCCCAATCTCAAGTCTCGCATCGCCTTCATGCTGCTGTCGAAGCTCTACCGGCAGATGTATGCGGGAACGGGCATCTCGACTGACAGCGCGCGGCGCAAGAAGTCGAAGGCCTGGGCCAAGTGGACAGCCCGGCAGTGCAAGAAGCTCTTCCAGGCCAAGCCAATGCCGGAGCTGGCGGCGCGCGAATGGACGCCAGTGATAGCTCAGACAGCGTTCGCGGGCGCGGATGGAACGAAAGCTTTTGTTGTGATTCCGTAAGGGGGAGGCGCGGGAAGACTGCGCTGTTGCTGGAAAGGTTCGAGTACGTGGATCAAACGAACAGGGAGCCCGCGAGGCGTTAAGCCGGCCGGACAGCGCGACCTACGCGAGCACCCGAAATAAACCCCATATCCACGGAAATTCCCCGCACACAATGCAGCAGGTGGTTGGCGATGGCAGGCAGCTTTTGCGCCGTCACGCGAAACGATGGCCCGGAGATGCTCACCGCCGCAACGGGCATCCGCTGCGCATCCAGCACCGGCACTGCGATACAGCGCAGGCCCTCCTCGAACTCCTCGTCGTCCACTGCATAGCCGCGGCGGCGGGTCTTCTCGATCTCCACGCGCAGGGCCTCGTCCGTGGTGATGGTGCGAGGGGTGAATCGCTCGAAGCGAGCGTGGCGCAAGACCTCGCTGATCCGCTCCTCAGGCAAAAAGGCCAGGATCGCCTTACCCACCGAGGTGCAATGAACCGGGTTGCTGGCGCCAATGCGAGTGATCATGCGCACCGAACGGGCCGGCTCAATCTTGTCGATGTAGATTACGCGCCCGCCCTCGAGAATGCACAGGTGCGCGGTCTCCTCGGTCTCGGCCACCAACCGGCGCAAGTGGGGCTGCGCGCGGTCGCGCAGGTCATATTGGCCGATGGCGCGGTTGCCCAAGTCAAAGAGCTTCAGTCCCAAGCGGAATTTGCCGTTGGGTGTCCGTTCCACCATGCGGTGCCGCTCCAGAACCATCAGAAAACGGTGCGCCGTGCTTTTGTGCAACTGGAGCGACGCGGAAACCTGCGCCAGGCCAAGCGGCGTGTCGCTCTCTCCCAACAGGTCCAAGACGGCGAAAGCCCGGTCCAGGGCTTGAACTTTATATACGCCTTGCGCAGGTGCGTCTCGCATCATGGCCCCCAATTCTCTGCATGACTTCCCTTTTAGTCTCTCGATTTTGGGACGCTATGTCAAGTTCTGGTATGAAATCCGAACCCTCATTTCCTCGTCCAGGGACAGTACAGCAAGGCCGCGCTGAAGCGCGCGCCCACTTCTGACGAGGCCCCCAGGAAATGCAACGCCCCTCCCATCCATTCCGCGCTTTTTGCGGAATGGATGGGAGGGGCACGGGGTTTCAAAACTTCTGGGCTGAATCAGTCATCAGGGCTTCCCTGACTCCTGATCATTACTTGAGGCTGACCACGGCCTTGAGGGGAAGACTCTGCGAAGAGCCTCCAACCAGAATTGTGTAGTCGCCCGGAACGAGCGACCATGCATCCTTTTGCACGTCGAAGATGGACAGGTACTTGGGATCAATTTCGACGGTGATGGTCTTCTTTTCTCCGGCTTCGAGCTTCACCCTGCTCCATCCGATGAGGCGCTTGGGTGGCTCTTCAGCGCTGGCCGGCAGAGCGGCGTAGATTTCGGCGATCTCAGCCCCGGCGCGCTTGCCGATGTTGGTCACGGTGAAGGTGATCTTGGGCGCCTTGTCAGCGGTTACAGAGAGGCCTGAGTAGCCGAAGGTGGTGTAAGAGAGTCCAAAGCCGAAGGGAAAGAGCACGGGCTTCTTCTCGGCGTCGTACCACTTATAGCCAACCTTGAGGCCCTCGTCGTAGTTGACGTGGTAATCCGACTGGGCAGCGCTCTGCGAGGCGATCACCGGACCGGAGGAGCGGGGTGCGCGCGGCGGCTCCTGGTTGATGGTCAGGTGAGGCAGATCGGCCTCGCTTTTTGGGAAGGTGATGGGCAGCTTGCCGCTGGGGTTGACCGTGCCGAAGAGGATGTTGCCGAGAGCGTTGGCGCCATCGCTGCCGGGGAACCAGGCTTCGAGAATCGCCGCCGGAGCATCGACCCAGGGCATGGTGACCGGGCTGCCTGTCTCCAGCACGACAATGGTGCGGGGATTGGCGGCCGCAATCTGGGCAATGAGCGCGTCCTGATTGTGGGGCAGGGAGAGATTGGGCAGGTCCATGCCTTCGCTCTCCCACTGATAACCGAAGACCACGACCACGTCGGCCGTCTTGGCCAGCGCGGCTGCCGCAGCCGGATCGTCGCCGGAGTTGTATTTGACCACGGCCTTGGGCGCGCGGGCCTGGATGGCTTTGAGGGGCGAGGTGGGGAACCAGACTTCGTGATTCCAGCGAGTGGCGCGATCGCCGTCCGGGGCAACGGCGTTGCCTCCCGGAGGATCGACCTGGGCCGAGCCGCCGCCGGAGATCATGCCCACGTCGGAGTGAGCGCCGATAACAGCGATGGTGCGAATCCGGGCGGCATCGAGGGGCAGTGCGGCGCGGTCGTTCTTGAGCAGAACAATGCCGGATTCCTCAATCTTGCGCGCGACCTCAAAGCCGGCCAGGGGATCAACGACGCTGCGCTGGCGAGGAAAATCAATGAGGCCGGAGGCGAACTCGGCGCGCAGGATGCGATGCACGTGCTCGTCCAGCTCAGCCGTGGAGATGGCGCCCACTTCCACCGCCGCCTGATAGCGTTCGCCAAAAAAGTTGGCCCCCGGCTCTTCGTTGTCGAGTCCGGCGGCAGAGGCCTTCTCGGTGCTGTGCGTTCCGCCCCAGTCGGAGAGCACGAATCCCTTGAAGCCGCAATCCTTCTTCAGAAATTCGTTGAGCAGGTAACGGTTTTCGCAGGCGTGGTCGCCGTTGACGCGGTTATAGGAGCACATGACCGCGGCCGGGTGACCCTGGGTGACGGCAATCTCAAAGGCAAGCAGGTCGGTTTCGCGCATGGAGCGCTTGTCGATGATTACGTTGATGGAGCCGCGTCCGCTCTCCTGATCGTTGAAGGCAAAGTGCTTGACGTCGCCAATGACGTGGGAGGCCTGGGTGCCTTCGATGAGTTTGGCCACGAGCGAACCGGCCAGAATCGGGTCCTCGCCCAGGTATTCGAAGTTGCGCCCATTGCGCGGCTCGCGGGCCAGATCAACACCGCCGCCGAGCGACATATTGTAGCCCTGCGCGCGCAGCTCGCGGCCAATCAGCGCGCCGTACTCATAGGCCGCATCCGTGTCCCAACTGGCTGCCGCGGCCACGTTGGCCGGCAGGGCTGTTGAATAGCGCCCATTCACTTCGCTGGAGCGGACGCCATAGGCTGCGTCGCTCATATCGATGCCGGGAATGCCCAGGCGCGGAATGCCCACCACATAGCCCACGCCGCGATTAGACGGCGCATTCACAAGTGTGACAGGCTCATCCGTCGGCATTCCTGTTCCATGGAGCAGCGAGACCTTTTCGCTGAGGGTCATCTCTTTCATCACCAGATCGGCGCGCTCATCGGGTGAAAGCGCGGGGTTCAGCCAGGGGCCGTTTGGCTTGGAATCCTGCTGGCGGCGTTGCGCGAAGCTGGAAGCAGTCAGAAGAAAAAGCGAGACGAGCGCAAGCGCGGCGATTCTAGGCGTGGCGCGGCGGAGAGAACAATTCATGAAAACTCCTTGAAAAACGCTAAATTGGAAGAAAGCAGACGATCAGCTAACCATTCACTACTATACGGCCAGAGAGGGCAAGCCAGATATAGGTCTCACATCTCACTCAGGGCAAACTCATAGAAAAGGCTCACCAACCCAGCAACGAAACCAATCGACGCTGTTCATGTTTTTTTGAGGAGGGAGCAGGGGTCTTTAGACCCCTGAAACAAGCGCAAAAGCGGCGGGCTTCAGCCCTGGACCTTATGTTCGCAACCGAAGCGAGATCCGGGCCTGAAGGCCACCTCCATTGTGCCTTTTCATTCAGGGACCTGAAGGTCCCTGCTCCCTCCGAAAGCTGATCCATTCATTGGGTCGAGATTCAAGACCGACTTCAACGACGAAATTTTGATGCAGTAGACGCAGAACTCATTCAATGCGCTCATAGGGCAGGTAGACAGGCTCCCATACGTAGTCGCGGAGGCGCTGGCGCAGGGTCACATCGTCCACACCTTCGGCGGTTTTGTCGGCCATGGCCTGTTTGGCGACGGCCTCGGCAATGACCATGCTCACCTTGCGGCAGTCAGCAATGGGCGGCAGCAGCGGGGCGTCAGGGTCGGCCAGCATGGGCGAGAGACCGGCCAGCGCCGTGGCCGAAGCCATAATCATGGCGTCGGATACTCGAGTAGTCCGCGAGACAAGGATGCCCAGAGCCAATCCAGGAAAGATGAATGAGTTGTTCACCTGCGAGATGCGAACCAGCTTGCCGTTGAACTCGACCGGCGGGAAGGGGCTGCCGGTGCCGACCAAAGCGCGGCCATCGGTCCAGCGCAGCAAGTCAGCCGGCACGGCCTCGGCCTTGGATGTGGGATTGGAGAGCGGGAAGATGATGGGACGGGCGGTGTGGCCCGCCATCTCGCGGACAATCTCTTCGGTGAACGCTCCCGGCTGCGCGGAGACGCCCACCAGCACTGTGACACCGGCGTTGCGCACCACGTCATGAAGCGAGACGGCGCAGGGATTGTCGAGTTTCCAACTGGCGAGATCGGCGCGCTTGCGCAGCAGCGGCTCCTGGCCGGGACGGATGCCCTCGCAGCCTTCAACGAGCAGGCCATGGCGATTGAAGGCGTAGATGCGCCGGCGAGCCTCGGCTTCGGTCAGCCCCTCTTTTTGCATAGCGGCGATGAGCAGATCGACGATCCCGATGCCGGCCGAGCCTGAGCCGTACATGGCGATGGTCTGCTCTTTGAGCGGCACGCCGGTGGCGCGGACGGCGGCCAGCAGCGTGCCGGTAGTGATGGCGGCCGTGCCCTGGATGTCGTCGTTGAAGGTGCAGAGACGGTCGCGGTAGCGCCGGAGGAGGTTGGCTGCATTGACGCCGGCGAAGTCCTCCCATTGCAAAAGAATGTGGGGCCAGCGGCGCTCGACGGCGCTTACAAACTCCTCGATGAAGGCGTCATACTCCGGGCCGCGCACACGCTTGCTCTGCCAGCCAATGTAGATGGGGTCGTTGAGCAGGCTCTCGCGGTCGGTGCCCACGTCGAGCAGGATGGGCAGGCAATGTTCGGGCGGAATGCCGCCCAGCGCGGTGTAGAGGGCCATCTTGCCGATGGGAATGCCCATGCCGCCGGCGCCTTGGTCGCCCAGGCCGAGAATGCGTTCACCGTCGGAGACGACGATGCAGCGCACATCGTCGTAGCGGGGGTCGGCGAGAATCTGCGCGATCAGATTCCGTTGCGGATAGCTGAGGAAGAGGCCGCGCGGGCGGCGCCAGATCTCGCTGAAGCGCTGGCAGCCCTCGCCCACCGTGGGCGTATAGACGATGGGCAGCAACTCCTCGGTATAGTGCGCAATGAGCGAGTAGAAGAGAGTCTCGCAGTTGTCCTGCACGTCGCGCATATTGCTGTACTTGAGAAAATTGGTATCACGGCCGTCGAGAACGCGCTTGCGGCGCTCGCGCTGCTCTTCCAGGCTGCCGACGACGGGCGGCAACAGGCCATTCAAACCGAAGGCGTTGCGCTCTTCTTCAGTAAAGGCCGTTCCCTTGTTGAGCCGGGAGTTGAGCAGCAGCTCGATTCCATGAAGACGGGTGCGCACCACGCCGGTGTTTGCCTGTTTTTCCTCGCTCATCGCTGTCTTCTCCTTGATTCAAATTCTGATTGCGACCTTCAGCCGCGAAAGCCTCTGTTACTCCTCGACGATGGCCAGATCCCAGGGCGCGAGCGTCAACACTGAGGCTTGCTTCACGGCCTTCCCATCCAGCAGATTGGTTCCGTTCGCATAGGCGTAAGGCGCCTTCACCTCGGCTGCGGAGTAGTTGAAGTAGTAGTGGAGGCGCTTGCCGAGGCGATTGACGCCGTGCTGCACATGGATCGCGGGCGGAAGCTGCTGGTCGGCTGTTTGGATGCCAGCCTCCGCCAGCGCGCCGCGCAGCACCGTGGTTTGCAACGTGTTGGAGAGAGCAGTGCCCTCATAGAGCAGGGTTCCCGCGCCGAAGTGGTTCTCGGTAATCGCCGGCCACTGGCCAAAGAAGGGATGGTCGTAGAATGCGAGGGCTTTGGCGCCTTCGAGCTGGAGAAATTCGGCCCAGTAGGCGACCTGGTTCTGCGCGCCCGCCTTGAGGGGATCGCCCTTGAGGGCAAGCGGGTGTTCGAGCGAGGAAAACTCCTGATAATTGAAGCCGGCAGCCTGGCGCAACGGTCCCGGTGCGCGCACCCAGCGGACGGCGGAGTTCTCGTTGGCAAAGCCGCTCTTGAAGGTCATCACCACATGGCCGCCGTTTTTCACGTAATCGGAAATTTGCTGCAGCAGGGCGTCGTCCGAGATATAGAGCGCCGGAACGATGAGCAGCTTGTACTGCGAGAAATCCTTCGTCTCAGGAAAGACGAAGTCCGCGCCGATGTTCAGCTCGTAGAGCGAGTGGTGGAGCTGCTGCACCAGCGAGGCGTAGCCGTCCGGCTCTCCCGTCCAGCTTCGCGCCGGGACATTGCCGCCGTAGGGCATGAAGCTGATGGCGTTGGCCGAGTCGCGGCTCCACAGAATCGCCACCTGATTGTGAATCTGCAATCCGGCCAGATGGGGGCCGATCTTTTGTAATTCATGCGCTGTTCTGCTCACTTCGGCATAAGCGCGGTTCGGCTCCAGATCGTGCGAGAGAACGCCCTTCCAATAGGTCTCCTGCGCGCCGTGGATCGAGTGCCAGTGCCAGTACTCCACCATGTTGGCGCCGCTGGCAAGATAGGTGTAAACGTCCTCGCGCAGTTGCCCGTCGTAAGGCGGAAACTGGCTGGCAGAATCCCAACCGATGGTTTGCGCGTTGGTCTCGGTGACCAGGAAGTTCGTGTGGCGCAGGGAGCGCGAAAAGTCGCTTTGCAGCGCCTGGAAGGAGCCATCGTAGTGGTCCTGGGTTCCGTGATAGATGTTGTCGGCGACAATGTCCAGCCCAGCGGCCACATCTTCCTCGTTCACGTCGCGCTTCATCATGCCGCCGTAGTCGGTGGTGATGAACTGGCTCGCGCCCGCGCACTCGCGCACCAGCGCGGACTGCCAATGAAGATAGTCGGTGACGCGCATCTGGCTCCAGCGGGTCCACTCCAACTTGTAGCCGGTGGAGATGGCGCCGTCGCGCGCGGGCAGATCTTCCCAGGTGTGCAGATTCTCGCCCCAGTAGTTGAGAAACCAGGCCTTGCTGAGCGCCTCGGGAGTGCCGAATTTCTTTTCAAGATAATGCTGAAAGCCTATGAAGACGTCGGAGTTGTCGGCTTCGTAGCTGCCCGTCTCGTTGTCAAGCTGCCAGCCGATCACAGTGGGGTTGTCCTTGTAGTGGGCGACGATGTGGCGGATGAGGCGCTCGGCATAAAAGCGGAAGGCCGGCGAATCGGTATCCATGTTCTGCCGCATTCCGTAGGAGTTTTGGCGGCCGTTCGCATAGCGCGCCAGGATTTCAGGATGCTGATGAGCCATCCATGCGGGAATGGAGTAGGTGGGCGTACCCAGGATGACCTTGATGCCCGCCGTGCCCATCGCGTCCACTACGCGGTCCATCCACGCGTAATCGAAGCGCCCGTCCTCCGGCTCCCACAGGCTCCATGTGGACTCGCCCATGCGCACCACGGTGAGGCCGGCGGCCTTCATCATAGCCACGTCTTTCACCAGGCGTTCGTCCTGGGCGGTCGGCGTTTCCTGCGGCATATATTCGTTGTAGTAAGCCGCGCCATAGAGCACGGTGGGGAAGTCGAGCGCCGCGGCGACGGGCGCGGGCGGCGTAGTCTGCGCGCTGGCCGCGCCGAGGGTGAACAGGATCGCGGTTGCCGCAGGCATCAGAATACGATTGCATGAAAAGTGCATCATCTCTCCTCTTTACCATCGAAAGGCAAGTGTAACGCAGCGGGAGCATCGGCGAAAAATGCCTGCGGTGCAAGGAATCGAGGATTGCGTCAATCGAGAACCGCTCGATTAGGGAATTGATCTCCCACGCGAGACTGCCCTTCCATGGAAGCGTGTGTTTATTCTGATATGAATCCGGCCTATTCGAAGGTAAGCAGGACAACCTCCGAGCTGGTTCCGACGCGCATGGGCGGACCCCAGGTTCCGGCGCCGCTGGATGTGTAGACCTGCAATGCGCCGAAGCGCTGCAATCCGTAAATGAACCTGCCGAAGGCGTAGCGCGTGAACCAGGTGAAGGGGAAGAGCTGTCCGCCATGGGTGTGGCCGGAGAGCTGGAGGCTGATGCCAGCCTGCTCGACGATGGGCAGGCGGTTGGGCACGTGGTTGAGCAGAATGCTGGCCTGGCCGCGAGGGAGGCACAGGTTTTCCAGCGTGGCGCGCAGCCGGATGGGATAGCCGGAGTCGCCGTTGGGAATGCCCACGAGGATGAGGCCATCCACAGTGACCATTTCATTGGCCAGAGTGCGGATGCCCACGCGGGCGAGAACCTCGGAGTAGGTTGCGGCGTTGCCGAACTCGTCGTGATTGCCTGTGGAAAAATAGCTGCCGAAGGGCGGAGCGAGGGCGGCGAATGGAGCCGCGAGAACATCGGCGTCGGCACTGGCTCCGTCAAAAATATCGCCGGGAAGAAAGACAATGTCGGGTTTGAGACGCGTAGCCAGCGCCACGATGCGGCGGCAGAATCCGGGGCCTTTCACGTGGCCCAGGTGCAGGTCACTCATCACCAGCGCGGTTCGGCCGCGCCAACTTGCGGGCAGGCCGTCGAGCTGGACAGGAATGCACCGGATGCGAATGATGCGGGCATTCACCAGGCCATAGAGGCTGACCGCAATTGCCAGGCCAAAGAACGCAGCGGCTAGTATGGGACGGTCAACGCGCAGCCGCAGCATCGCCAGCGCAAAGCTGGCCAGCCACAGCAGGCAGGCCGCCCAGAAGAAGTAGTTGAAAAAACCCAGCCAGACGGCGGCCATCCTGTAGAGCAGCGTGACCGGCCGGTGAGCGTGGTGGAAGCCAAGCAGCGCGGCGGTGATGAAGCTGAAGGCCAGGAAAAAGAGAGTGGTCCGCAGCGCCAGCGTGGCCGCAGGGCTGAGCGGAGTCCAGAAGTCGATCCAGGTGCGATAGAGGAACCAATGGGCGGCCAGCAGAAAGGCCTGCATCAGCGCGATGCCCACAATCGGCCATGCCTTCAATTGCGCGCCTCCTGTTCTAATTCTTGCACGAACCGCGATCCGAAGACAGTGCGCGCGATGAGCCGAAAGGGCGCGTGAAACAATCTCCCTATGGTTGCGTCCACGGGCGAGTCGCTCGGCCTCTACATCTCGATTCCCTTCTGCCGGTCAAAGTGCACCTATTGCAACTTCGCCTCGGGAGTTTATCCGGCCAGCGAGCACGCCCGCTATGTGGACCGGCTGGTGGAGGATTTGCACTCCGCCCGCTCCTGGGCCGAGCGCCTGGGCGCGCATCTGCCGCGCCGCGTTGACACCGTCTACCTGGGCGGCGGAACGCCCAGCCTGCTCGCGCCGGAGTTGCTCACACGGCTCTTCGCGGCGCTGCGGGCGGAGTTCGACGTGGACACGGATGCGGAGATTACCGTCGAAGTTGCTCCCGGGCAGCTCAGCGATGCAACTCTCGCGGCGCTAGTGGCCGCGGGCATCAATCGCGTCAGTCTGGGCGTGCAGTCGTTCATTGACCCCGAGGCGGCGACGAGCGGCCGGCTGCACAATCGCGCCGTGGCGCTCAACGAGATCAAGCGCCTGCGCGCGGCTGGCATTGCCAATCTGAATGTGGACCTGATCGCCGGACTCAGCGGGCAGAGCTTCGCATCGTGGGAGGAGTCGCTTACGGTGCTGGCCGATTGCGGCGTTCCTCACGCCAGCATTTATATGCTCGAAGTGGATGAGGAGTCGCGGCTGGGACGCGAGGTGCTCTCCGGCGGCGCGCGCTACCACGCCGCGCTGGTTCCCGGCGACGATGCGATTGCGCAGATGTACACGATGGCCATCGAGCGTCTAAGTCGAGCCGGCCTTGAGCAATACGAGATCTCGAACTTCAGCCGTCCGGGAATGGCGTCGCGCCACAATCTGCGCTACTGGCAGAGGCGGCCTTACCTCGGCGTCGGTCTGGATGCCTCGTCGCTGCTGGCTGAGCGAGAGACCGGCGCGGGCCGCGTGCTGCGGACAACCACCACGGATAATTTGCAGCAGTACCTCGCTGGCCGCGAGCCTGTTGAGTGCGCCTGGCTTGAGGCCGACAAACAGCACGAAGAGGCCTGGTTTCTGGGCCTGCGGCTGAACGCCGGTGTGAATCTGGCGGAATTGGAGCGGGAGTTTGGCGCGGCGAGGTTGGCCGCGGCGCGCGCAATGGTTGCGCGGCAGATGGAGACAGGCCTGCTCTGCTCCGACGGCAAAACGGTGCAATTGACCGCCAAGGGACGGCTGCTCTCGAACGAGGTTTTTCAGGAGTTTCTGGGGCTGGTTGTGGAATCCTGATTCGGCCCCAACAAAATGCAAGACTCCCTGCCATCCATTTCGCAATAAGCGCGGAATGGATGGCAGGGAGTCTTTATCCACCAGATGCGGCGGGGAGCAAGCTAGCGTGCTGCTGAAGGCTTCACACCCATTCCATTGAGCTTGACGCGCGCCTGGGCGGCTTCGGGAGTTGCCGGATGACGCTGGATCAGCAAACGCAACTCATGGATGCCCGCATCTTTCCGGTTCATTTGCAACAACGCCAGCCCCTTGTGCAGTTGCGCAGCGGGAGCCTTCGGGCTGCCGGGGAAGCTCTCAAGCATGGCGGTATAGGCTTTGACCGCTTCGGCCGGCTTGTTTTGCCTGTAGGCGATCTCGCCCAGGTAATACTGCGCCGAGCCGGCCAGGTCGTCCAGAGGATAGAAATGAATCACATCCTGAAATTCGCCGGCGGCCACATCGAATTTGGCCGCGTTGAGGTCGCGCACACCGGCCTGAAAGGTCTCGGCCAGGGGCGGCGTCTGCGAGGAGGACTGCGGCGCAGCGGCGGGTGAGCCTTCGTTGGGCGCGGCGTTGTTGGCGGCCGGAGAGGCAGCTTGAGGAGGCGGCGGAGTCTGAATGTTCTGCAATTGCGTCTGCATATCCTGGATGGACTTCTCCAGCTTGTTGAAGCGCGACTTCAACTCATCCACCGAGTCGTTGAGCGACTGCACCTGGCCGCTGGCCGTGTCCAACTTGCTGTTGGCGGCCTCATTTTGCGCGGCAATCTGCTTCTGCAGGGCGTTGACGGCGGCATTCATCTGGGTGGCGTTGTCGGCGGTCTGCTGGGCAAGATTCTGCAAAACACCGAAGCGCGTGTCGAGGGTCGACTGGATGCGCTGCACATTGTCAAGCAACTGCTGCACCTGCGTCTGCAGCTCGATGATCTCCTTGGAGGCAGCGCGCGCCGGCAAGGGCATGGAGACGAAGAGCAGGGCGAAGAACGCCGCGGCGAGAAGACGATTGCGAAGTGAGGTTTTCAGCATAATTCACCTTTGGAAAAAGCTGACAGCGGACAACTAACAGTTGAAGGCTGTTAGCTGTCCGCTGCTGGCTGTATTTTTACTTGTCGATCGTGAAGCCGGCTCGGCGATTCTGCTGCCAGCACTCTTCGGTCGAGTCTGTGCAGAAGGGTTTCTCCTTGCCGTAGCTTACGACGCGGATGCGGTTGGCCGCGACACCGGCGGTGACGAGGGCTTTTTGGGCCGCGTCGGCGCGGTTCTGGCCGAGCGCGAGGTTGTACTCGTTGGAGCCGCGCTCGTCGCAGTATCCGCCAATCACGATCTTCACCGTGGGATGGCTGGCCAGATAGGAAGCGTCGCGGGAGAGCGTGGCCTGAGCATCGCCGCGCAGATCATAGGTGTCGTAGTCGAAGAAGATGTCCTGGACGTTGGCCTTGAACTCCTGCTCGGCGGTCATGGAAGTGGATGGCACGGCGACAGCCGGAGGCGCGTTGACGGTAACCAGCGCGGTGGCGTCACCCGAGCCGCCTGAGCCACGAGCAACCAGGTGATAAGTGGTTGTCACAGCCGGAGTTACTGTTTTGACACCCGAAGTGGGCACATCGCCGATGCCGTCGATGGAGACGGTGGTGGCGTCGGTCGTGTGCCAACTGAGCTGGACCTGATCACCGGCGGAAATCAGGGCGGGCGTAGCGGTGAGCTGCGCAGTGGGTGCGGGCGCGGTGGCGACCGGAGCCGTCGCCGCGGGGGGCAGAGGCTTGGTCTTTTTGCTGCAACCGGCAACCGCGAGTAGGGCAACAAGAACAAGAGGCGTCAAGATGCGATTTAACTGATACAAAGTGTTACTCCTTCCGCAAAATTCAACTGGAACCTGAGATTTGGCTTGCCTCAATTTTTCGGAGCGAGCCGCGCAACGATTTCTGCGACCTTAACATCATAGTTCAGTGGGCCGCATGGCATCACTTCCAGCTCCAGTTGGGCATGAAGTTGTTGCCCGTCTGGGCCAGCGGATGCTGCTGCGTTCCATCCACGAGCATGGACCAAATCTCAGAGTGTTTGCCGATCTCCCGCTGAAAAACGATGTGACGACCGTCCGGCGCCCAGGAGGGATAGTCATTGCTGCCGGCGTCGTGGGTCAGTTGCAGCCAGCGCTTGCTGGCGATGTCCATCACGTAGATGTCCTGTCCGCCGGGCGCACCGGGGCCGTATTTGCGATTCCAACTGAAGGCGATCAGCAGTCCGCTGGGCGACCACGAGGGCGAGACGGCATAACCACCGTCAGTGAGCCGTTGCACATTGGAGCCGTCCTGATCCATGGTGTAGATCTGGGGCAGGCCGGTGCGTCCGCCCGCCCATGCAATCTGCGCATTGGTGCGCGGGTTCCAGGTAGGCGCCACATTGGGCCCCTTGAACGCGGTCACGCTGTGCAGATTGCCGCCACTCACGTCAGAGACCCAAAGCTGCGAATCGCCTGAGCGCGAGGAGGAGAAGGCGATCTTGGTGCCGTCGCCCGACCAGGCCGGCGACTGGTTGCTTCCGCCGGCCGTGCCCGCGGGAAAGCTGACTGTCCGGTTCAGCTCCAGCGAGTACATGCGGATGTCCCATCCGTTGTGGCCCAGCGAGGCGAATGCGATGCGCGTGTTGTCGGGCGAGATGCGCGGAGAGAGCGAGATGGTGCCCAGTTTGGTGACCTGATGCTGATTTTGCCCGTCGTAGTCCATCTGCCAGATCTCTTTGGTTCCGCTGCGCGAACTGACAAAGAAGATTTTGGTTTCGGCGATTCCGTTGATGCCTCCGCCGAGGCGGAGGATGATTTCGTCGGCAAATCTATGCGCGATGGTGCGCGCCATATCCAGGCTGGCCGCCTCGTTGTACTGTTTTCCGAGGACTTGCGGATTGGCGGTGTTGCGGGAGTCGTCGAGCCAGCCGTAGACACTGATTCGACCGCTGGCGATGGAGAGCGCGCCAAAAGCCACCATGGCGGCGTTGGCGGGCGCTGCCGACCACTGCTCCAGATTGATCTCCTGCGGCGATCCGGGGGCAAGCTGCGGCTCAAGACTTTTGGAGACGAGATCGAAGATGCCCGCGTTGGCCAAATCGGATTGCAGGGTGGCATCGAAGGCGGCCTTCAGCTCCGGAGTCTGTGGATCGCCGCCGACAGGCTTGAAATCGGCCGCGGCCAGCCGGATGCGTTCGTTGCCGAGATTGGTGCCGGTATGGATCCAGTCCTGGGCGGGCAGTTGCGAGGCTGCGAAACAGGCCAGCACAAGCATGGCTAGGAACAGAATCCGCGAAAAAGCCTTCATGGGTTCAGCAGTCCTTCCTGAAGATAATCAGCGAGTTGAGAGATCAGCGGCGTCAGCGAACGGGCTTGCAAAGCCGTCCTTATGGCCTTAATACTCGCAGTAATACGAAACCTTCAACGTACTTGAATTATATGCCGAGGGGAGCGCGCCAAAGGTATCCACGCGCTGCACGCCACGCTGGCAGGAGCGGTCGAGTGTGGCGCTGCCGCTGGATCTCTCAATCTGGACATCGGAAGGAGTTCCGGCGCGGTTGATGGTGAAGGTGAGGTAAACGCGCGCGCCATGGGGCGTATGCGGATCGACCTCCGGCTTGTACCAACTGGAGGCCATCTTGCGATTGAGGTTGTCCACATACCAGCCGAAGCGTGTGCCGAAGCTGCCGTCGTTGAGAGAAGTGGGGCCACTGGAAAAGCCCTGCGAGGGCAGCGCGCGTGGCATCGACGAGCCGGCCTGTTCGCCATACTGCGCGCGGTTGTTGGACTGCTGGGTGTGCGGCGGCATCTGGCGGGCGCTCTGCGGCGCTGCCTGCTTCTGCTTGCCGCTGATGGGAATCGCCGTCTCGTCCACCGCCTGCTTGGCCTTGGGCGTTGGCTCGGCCGGAGCCTCGCTGGGCGTCTCGGTGGCCAGCACATTCTCATTGGGCGGATGATCGGCTGGCAAAGGGAGCGCGCTGGTCATGCTTACCTGGATTGCTCCACCGCCGCCCGCGCTGCCCCACTGATTGGCATGAAAGAGACCGCCCAGGAGGCCGTAGGCAAACAGGCAAGCTGCCAGAGCGCCGTGCAGCAACAGCGACCCCACCACGGGAGCCGCCATCGACTCCCGCGAGGGGCTCAGTTCCTGCTCCAGTTGTGCTCCACCTACCAGCAGTGTCTCCATTCGCTTGACCGAAACCATTCAAGCCGCTGACTTGTTAATTTCCGCCCGCCTTGGTATCCAGCGGCTGGGTAACGATGGAAATGTTGGTGATCCCGGCCTGCTTCACCGCGTCCATCACGCTGGCGAAGGCTCCGAAGGGCACCCGCTCGTCGGCGCGGAGATAGATCACCTGCTTGGCCGAGCCGCTGCTCGCAGCGCGCAGTTTTCCGCCCAGTTCGTGAACATTGATGGGCTGATCGCCCAAAAATACATTCTGATCGCGGTCGATGGTGACCACCAGCCGCACCTCGGTGACCTCTTTGACGGTACGCGTCTTGGGCACAGCCACTTCAATGCCCGACTGAAGGACCGGCGCAGTAATCATGAAAATGACCAGCAGCACCAGCACCACGTCCACCAGCGGCGTGATGTTGATCTCCGCCAGCGAGGTTCGCGTCTGGCCGTTGTTACTTGTAAAGGCCACGGTCCACCTCGTGTGGAAGATCCCTGGACGGTTCGCGCAGTCCTTCCGCGTTCGCCATGCGCGCAGCAGCCGGACGCGCCGGGATTTCGTCGAGGGCGTTCAGCAGCTCGCGGCAAAAGTCGTCCACCGCCGAGGCAAAAACCCGGATGCGCGCCGCGAAGAGGTTATAAGCCACCAGGGCCGGCACGGCCGCAAAGAGGCCTGCGGCTGTGGTGATCAGCGCCGCGCTGATGCCGGGCGCCACGGCGCGCAGCGTGGCCGAGCCAGAGGTGCCCAGTCCCTGGAAGGCGTCCACAATGCCCATCACCGTGCCGAAGAGGCCCACGAACGGGCTGACGGCGGCAATGATCGCCAGCCAGGGCATACGCTGCTCCAGATCGGTGACCGCCTCGCTGGCGGCGCTTTGGGCGGACCGCTCCAGCGGCATGAGGTTGCGCGGTGGGCCGGAGCCGCCCGTCTGCCGCTTGTAGGTTTCAAAGACGGCCACAAAGACCTGCGCCAACGGGCTGTTTGCACACTCGGCGCTGAGCGCGGAAATCTCTTGCAGGCGGCTTGCATTGCGAAAGCCGCGCAGGAAGCGGCGGCTCTCGTTGGTCGCCTTGCGCAGCATCGACCGCTTACCCAGAATCACAGTCCACGAATAAAGGCTGGCAAGAAATAGCAGCACCAGCACGGCTTGCGCAACCGGGCCGCTGTTAACGACCAACTCCCACAATGCGCTTGCACCCAGCGCCTGCGAGGGCGCTGCTGGAGCTGCGCCCCCGTCCGCCGGCAGTTGAAAGACCAGAAATGCAGTAAGAATCGGCGTATACCTCATCTTTAACGGTAGCAGACAGGACGGCCGCTTCCAAGTTATCAATCAGATGCGCCCGGCGCTTTCCAGCCCGCGCGGCAGGGCGCGCGAGCCGCCCATCGTGCTATGCTGCGCTGGGAGTACGGAGCACGCCATGCTCGTCGAACTGCGCGCCGAAAATTACGCTGTCATCGATCACGCCATAGCCTCCTTTGGCCCGGGGCTGAACCTGCTCACCGGCGAAACCGGCGCGGGCAAATCCATTCTGGTGGACGCTTTAGCCCTGCTAATGGGCGGAAAAGCTTCAGCCGAGCTGGTCCGTCACGGCGCTGACAAGGCCGTGGTGGCTTGCGTCTTTGAGTCCACCGCCAACGCCGAAGCCATTCTGGAAGAAAACGGCATCGACTCGGGCGGCACAGAGATCATTCTGCGACGCGAAATTTTTTCAACCGGCAAGGGCCGAGTTTTTGTCAACAACCAGCCGGCCACGGTCGCGGTTCTCAGGCAGCTCGCCCCGGAGCTCGCCCTGGTCCACGCGCAGAGCGAGAGCCACAGCAGCTTCGACCAGGCGCAGCAGCGCGCCCTTCTCGACCGCTTCGGTGGTCTGACGACGGATGCCGTTTCTGTAGCCCACGCCCACTGGCGCTCGGTCGCCGAAAAGCTCGATGAGCTTTTGCAGGGCGAGCAGGACCGGCTGCGCATGGTCGATCTGTGGAGCTACCAGCGCAAGGAGATTGAAGCCGCCAGCCTCGCCGCCGGTGAAGACGAAGCGCTGGAGACCGAAAAACGCGTATTGGCCAACGCCGAAAAACTTTACGCCGCCGCCATGGGCGCCTTTGAGCAGCTTTACGAAGGCGGCGCATCCGCCGAGGGCGCTCTCCGCTCCGCCCTGCGCAATGTTGAGGAACTGGCCCACTACGACCCGCGCTTCACCGAGGCGGCCCAACAGCTAACCGCCGTCCGCGCTACCGTGGGCGACATGGCGGCCAGCCTGCGCGACTACGCCGAGGGAATCAACGCCGCGCCCGAGCGGCTGGCCGAGATCGAAGACCGGCTCGACCTGCTCGACCGCCTCAAGCGCAAATACGGCAAGACCATCGTCGAGGTGGTCAGCTTTGGCGAGGAGGTCGCCCGCAAGCTCGCTGAGGTCGAGGACCGCGACGAGATTCTCAAGACCCTGCGCAGCGAGCTGGCCTCAGCCGCCGCCGCCTATCGCATCGCAGCTAGCTCATTGAGTGCTGAGCGCAAGACCGCCGCCGCCAAGCTGGCCAAACTCGCCGAGGCGCAGATCAACTCGCTCGCCATGAAGGTCCACTTTGAAGTCGCCGTCACCGCCAGCGATGCCCAGGCCCACTGGACCGCCTCCGGCTGGGACACCGTGGAATACCGCATCGCGACCAACCCCGGCGAGCCGCTCAAGCCGCTGGACGAGATCGCCTCAGGCGGCGAGATGAGCCGCGTGATGCTGGCGCTCAAGGTCAGCGTGGAAGAGGGCGCGGCCAAGCCCAAAAAGAAGCAGCCCACGCCGCGGACGCTGGTTTTTGACGAAATCGACATCGGCATCGGAGGCCGCGCCGCCGAGGCCGTCGGCCAAAAGCTCAAATCCCTCAGCCGCGGTCAGCAGGTGCTGTGCGTTACCCACTTGCCTCAGATTGCCGCCTTCGCCGACCAGCACTTCCTCATCGACAAGCGCGAATCCGAGGGCCGGACGAAGACCAAGGTGAGCCTCCTCGACGACCGCGCCCGAATCGAAGAAGTAGCCCGCATGGTCTCCGGCGCAACGGTGACCGAAACCAGCCTCCAGCACGCCGCGCAGATGATCGCCGCGAGCCGGTAGAGTGGTCTTCTCGGCCGGTTAGCCATAATGAGAGAGGCGGGTTATGAATCTTATGAAGGAGGGGCAAACTCATGAACGGGGAACTTCCAGAAATCCCGCATGAAAAGATGACATGGTTCGAAGGCGAGTCGAAAACTGCCTACGCGAAGCACGAAAAAACGCTGCGCCGCAGCATTGATATTAGCGTAGGTTTTTTCGACAAACTCTCAGCCTTAGATGGAGGGTCCATTGCCCTCGCAGCTTCAGTTATCATTGCCCTGACCGCCAAGCCAGAATTCGCTTCGGGAAGGGTGCGCGAGATCGTTCACGGTCTTGTCGTGATTGTAATTCTGCTCTGGGCTTCTCTCATTTGTGCTGTTCTGCACAACTTCCTATCCGTGAGGTTTTCGGCACATGATGCACAATACTCGGAAATTGATTTCAATAGAACGATTATTCGAAATACTCTACCTATCGCGAAGCAAATCATTCCCGAAATCGATAATTCGGTCATAGATCAGATCGAGAAGAACTCCCAAGAGGAATCCGCCGCGAATCAAAAGAAGATCGTGGACCGCAAGGAGCGTCTGTTTCCTACAGTAAGAATCGTCGGGTATATTTCCGCGGGGGCCTTTCTTGTTGCCTACACGTTAGTAGTGTTCTACCTTTTTCAGCTTTGGTGAATCGACATTTGTCATTGCCCAAGATGCACCAGCTCCCGCTTTTAGGACCTGGGATTCGATCTCCCCACTTCGCGCTCAACCGAAGAGTTCGCTGTGCGAGCCAAGCCGGACAAGCCACAGAGTTTCGGAGTCCGGCTTTCGGTAGATCAGCAGCAGGTCAGGCTTGACATGGCACTCGCGATAGCCTCTCCAGTCGCCGCTCAGTTCATGATCGTGATGCCGCGGCTGCAAAGGCTGGTCGTTTGCCAATGCCAGCAGGACGGGCATCCAATCCGTGTCGAGTGCGTCCCGTTGCTGGCCCTTGGATTCGCGCTTGTAATCGCGTTTGAAGGCCGTTGAACGCTCAATCGTCCGCATGAAGATCGGCCATCAGCGCTTCGACACTAGCAAAGCGCTTGCCCTTTCCGGCCTCCAGTTCGGCCATCGCCTTGCGGGTGACGGCGTTGGGCGCCTTCACCTCGAAGGGCAGGCGGCGCTCGTCGGCAACCCGCAGCATCAGCAGGCGAATCGCGTCGGAGATGGACAGACCCATGGCTTGCAGCGCGTTGGCTGCGCGTTTCTTGGTCTTCATATCAATGCGAGCGCGAACATAAGTATCGACGGCAATCATGGCATCCCTCATTTGGATTCCTCAAGTACAATTCCATTGTAGTCACAACAGGACCACATTTCAAGCTCGATGAATCACCGGGCACTCATCTCCCGCGCTTGGGACCTGGGATTCGATCTTCCCGGCATGGTCGTCAGCAATACCATCAAAGACGTTGACTGAGAAGGCAATTTCATGTACGCTTTCAATGTGTACAAGATTGGAGGTCGTCCATGCCCAGAGTAGCCGTTGAAGAGAATAGCCGGATGTCGCTGCGCATCCGCGGGAAGGAAAAAGCGCTGCTGATGCGGGCAGTGGCTCTTCAGGACACGGATTTGACCGGCTTCGTGGTGCGCTGTGCCGTGCGTGCCGCCCATGATGTGATCCGAGAGCACGAGCAAGTGCAACTATCAGAGAGAGATAGCCTGATGGTTCTAAATCTGCTTGAGAATCCGCCCCAGCCGAACGATCGGCTTGTTTCCGCCGCCAGGGCCTTAGCGGAGCAGTGCCGGCCATGAGCGGTCGTGCATGGCGCGAGGTTCCCATTGGCAAGCAGTACGACCGGGAGGTCTTCGATTGCGGCGAACAGGCATTGAATGATTTTTTGCGCCTTCACGCGCGCAAGAGCCACGAACGAGGGGGATCGAAGACCTTCCTAGCCATCGATGAAGGAGACGGAAAGACCGTTCTCGGCTACTACACTCTAAGCCCAGCCTCGCTGACTTACGCGCGAAGCCCGGAGAGCGTTCGCCGTGGACTGGCTCGCCATGATCTTCCGGTCTTTCGGTTGGGGCGTCTTGCCGTTGATCGTGCTTTACAAGGCCAAGGGCTTGGCGGCCAACTTCTACTGGCGGCAGGGAGGCGTTGCATCCTCGCGGCATCGGAAGTCGGAGGCGTGGCCCTTTTGATCGATGCGAAGAACGAGCGGGCAGCAAAATGGTATGCCAGCTATGGCGCAGTACCTCTTTTGGATGCGCCGTTGTCGTTACTGCTCCCTCTGCGGACAATTGAAGCTGCGCTCAAGGTTGTGGACCGCGAGTATAAAGAGAGATAATCCAGTGCCGCTGACGCCGGAGTTGCAGGCCGAGTTGGATGCACTGGCTGCGATGCTGTAATTCAAGCCTCATCACTACGATCGATTTCTTCTACGGTGATTGAGCCGGGGAGCCAAGCCGCGCAGTTCTGACGTTGCGCCACTTCACCGCTCAAATGCGAGCCGCCGATGGGCGATGTCGCTTCTCCTCCGGCAAAGGCGCTAAAATCTCAATATGACCGATCGCATCTCGCTCACCCTTGCCCAAGCCGACCCCGACGTGGCCGCCGCACTGGCCCACGAAACCCTCCGCCAGCACGAAGGGCTGGAGATGATCGCCAGCGAAAACTTTGTCTCCGAAGCGGTTCTGGAGGCGGCCGGCTCCATCTTCACCAACAAGTACGCCGAGGGCTACCCTGGGCGGCGCTACTACGGCGGCTGCGAGTTTGCCGACGTGGTGGAGAACCTGGCGCGCGACCGCGCCAAGCAGCTTTTCGGCGCCGAGCACGCCAACGTGCAGCCGCACTCCGGCTCTCAGGCCAACGCCTCGGCCTACGCGGCGGTGCTGCAGACAGGCGACACCATCCTGGGCCTCGACCTGGCCCATGGCGGCCACCTGACGCACGGGCATAAGTTGAGTTTCAGCGGCAAGCTCTACCGGCCCACGTTTTACCATGTGCGGCGCGACACCGAGCTGATTGACTACGACGAGATGGAAGAGGTTGCCGAGCGCGAACGGCCCAAGGTCATCATCGGTGGCGGCAGCGCCTATCCGAGATTCTGGGATTTCGCGCGTATGCGCGCGATTGCCGACAAGGTGGGCGCAGTCTACGTCTTTGACATGGCGCACATCGCCGGACTGGTGGCGGGCGGCGTACATCCCTCGCCGGTGCCCTACGCGCACATCACCACCACCACCACTCACAAGACGCTGCGTGGGCCGCGCTCCGGGTTGATTCTCTGCGGGCAGGCGCTGGCTGCGGCCGTTGACAAAGCGGTCTTTCCCGGCCAGCAGGGAGGTCCGCTGGTGCACATCGTCGCCGCCAAGGCGGTCGCGCTGGGCGAGGCGCTCAGGCCGGAGTTCAAAATCTACGCCGCGCAGATTGTGGCCAACGCGCAGGCCCTCGCCGCGGCGCTCAAAGAGGCTGGCTTCCGCATCGTCTCCGGCGGAACCGATAATCATTTGATGTTGGTGGACGTCTTTGAGAAGGGCATTCTCGGCTCCGAGGCTGAGCTGGCGCTGGGCAAGGCGGGCATCACGGTGAATAAAAACACCATTCCCTACGACACCAATCCGCCGCTCAAGGCCTCCGGAATACGCATCGGCACCCCGGCGCTGACCACGCGCGGCATGAAGGAACCGGAGATGCGGCTGATTGCCGGCTGGATTGAAAAGGCTCTGGCGCGGCGCAACGACGATGCGGCGCTGGAGCGGCTGCGCCTGGAAGTGGCCGAACTGGCCAACCAGTTCCCGCTCTATGCGTGGCTGCGGGAGAAATAGCCGGGTGAAGTGAGGTCACTCACTTCGAGGAAGAATACGAACTACGCAAAATGCCGGTTGTCAGTGGAGCAAGGTTTCACTGACAACCGGCATTTTGCGTATGCGAACGATAATCTCAGGATGTTTGGCTGGTCTACCTCTGTCCTGCCGTCTTCTGCCCGGCAACCCATGCGTCGATGCGGTCGCTCAGCACGTCGAGCGGCAGCGCGCCGGTGTCCAGAACTTGATCGTGAAAGGCGCGCAGGTCAAACTTGTCGCCCAGAGCCTTCTTCGCCCGCTCGCGCAGCTCCAGAATCTTCATCTGTCCGATCTTGTAGGCCAGCGCCTGGCTGGGCCAGGCGATATATCGGTCCACCTCAACCTGGATGCTGGTTTCGTCGATGGCCGAGTGCTCATGGAAGTAATCCACCATCTGCTGGCGGCTCCAATGCTGCGAGTGAACGCCGGTATCGACGACCAGCCGAATGGCGCGCCAAATGTCGGCCTCCAGACGGCCGTAGTCCGAGTAGGGGTCTTGATAAAAGCCCGCGTCCTTGCCCAGATGCTCGGAATAAAGTCCCCAGCCCTCCACGTAGGCCGTGTAGCTGTTGAATTTGCGGAAGGTGGGCACGCCGTCCAGTTCCTGCGCAATGGACAATTGCAAGTGGTGGCCGGGAAGGCCTTCGTGGTAGGCGATGGCCTCCACCGAATAAAGGTTGCGGCTGGTGGCGTTGTAGGTGTCAATGCGCAATCGGCCCGGGCGGCTGCCGTCCGGCGTTCCGGTTTCGTAGTAGGCGGGCGCGGAGTTCTTCTCCAGGTAATCCGGGACGGCGACGACCTCGAAGGGCGCCTTGGGAAGCCTGCCGAAGAGCCGCGGCAGCCGCGCCTGCATGGGGCCAAGATAGCCGCGATAGGCCTCCAGCAGCGCCGCGCCCGAGGCCGGATGCTGCTTGGGATCGCTCTTCAAACTCGCCCGGAAGCTCGGCAAATCGGCAAAGCCCAGCTTTTGCGCAATGGCGAGCATCTCAGCCTCATCCCGCTTCACTTCGTCAAGCCCGATCTGGTGAATCTGCGCGGCGCTCAGGTTGGTAGTCGTGGTGCGGCGAATCAAAAACGCATAGTACTTCGCGCCGTCGGGCAGCGCCGCAATCCCCGGCTCCGCGCGCCCTGCGGGAATATAGCTCACCTCAAGAAATCGCGCAAAGCGCCGGTAAGCGGGCTGCACCTCTTTGCCGATGGCGTCGAGCATCTCGGCCCGGATACGCTCCCGCTCGGCTGCCGGAACCGCCGCCGGAAAGCTCTTCAGCGGCAGAGCCAGCGGCGACTCTTCCGGCTTTTGCAGCGCCATTTCCTTCACCTGCGCCAAGGCCTTTTCCAGCAGAAATTTAGGCGGCACGCGATGGTCGTCCATGCCGATGGAGAGATTGGTGGTCACCTGTTCGAAGGCCCCGGGAATTGCGTGGAGACGCGCAATCCAGTCGTCGTAGTCCTTCACCGTGGTAAAGCTCAACTCGGCCACCAGTTGCGGATAGGTGGTGTGGATGCCCTCCATCTGATCCAGCGAGAACTCCCACTCCTTGAAGCCCGCGGCCTCCTCGTCGTCGGCAAACTGGCGCAGCAGCAAATCGCGGCTGATCTTATCCTGCTCGGTCAGCCCCGTTGTATCCATCGCCGCCAGCCGCATCAGATAGTTCTGCTCGCGCGCCAGCCACTCGTTGTTCGCCTTCACCGAGTAGTCGGTGATGCGATCGTTGTAACGCTTGTCGCCCACCACCGAGGCAAACTCCGGCGAGCGCTCCAGGTAGGCCTGCCAGTACTCCTCAAAGAGCGCGTTGAGCGCCTTGCGGTTTGTCTCAACATCGGCGGCCTGTGCTACGGTTGGCGCCTGCGCGCGCGCTGCGGGGAAAAAGGCTAACAGCAGAATGGCGGCAAGTGCCGGAGCGATGCAGTGAAATTTACTCACGGAAGCGGAACCTCAAAGTGGAATCAAGCGAAATCGCCTTCCTCTTGAGTGTAGTAGAGTTGGCGCGGCTTGCAGCGTGTTTGGCGGCTTTAGCCGCCTCATTCTACCCTTGATCAGCGGATGCAGACCGTGGGGCTGGTGGCACACACTTGACTTGGCAGGTGGCCCGTTCGTCAGCCCCAAAGAATCACCATGAGCCATGAGAAGCTGTGCCTCGTTCATCGTAGTTTTATTGCGATAAGCGGGCGGGTGCTCCCTCGCTGGAGATCTGGGAAACCTCGAACCATTTGCGAGCGAAAAGCGAACCTCTGGCCCCACCGAAAGTTGTTTGCATAGAATTACCCTCCATTGGCACACAATGGTTTTGAGTTGAGAAAAGAAGAGGGCGCCTGGGCAAATGAAATACGAACAAAAGGGGAAGGAAACAGCGGCACCCCCACCCTCAAATCCCGGTTTCTGAAAGGGGTTCATCCATGCAAGTGAAAGATAATAAACATCTTCATCAGTCAGCCATGTGTACTCATCAATAAACAGAAACCCCGATAAACTATCGTTTTTTAACCAAAAAACACGCCATTTTTGCTGTTTTCATGCGAAAAAAGGCCTTTTCGGGAGCACCTTTTCGTCGCAGCATCTTCGCCTTTGCCTTTTCGAGAAACCGGACCGCGCTCACGCCTTCCAAGCCGCCCGGCATCACTATGATGAGTAGAGCACCTGCTTCCGATGCCGGCCAGCGAAACTCCAACCCGCGCCCTGCCCACGCTGCACGAGTTCTTCGCGCCGGGGGGAATTCTGGCGCGCTCGCCGCTGCCCTACGAGTACCGTCCGGGGCAGTTGGAGATGGCCAAGGCCGTGGAGCGGGCGCTGAGCGAACGCCGTCACCTGATTGTCGAGGCCGGCACGGGCACGGGCAAGACGCTGGCCTATCTGCTGCCTGCGCTGCGCACCGGCCAGCGGGTGATCGTCTCCACGGGCACGAAAGCTCTGCAAGACCAGCTTTATTTCCGCGACGTGCCGTTTCTGGAGACGCTGCTGGGCGAGCTACGCGTCTGCTACATGAAGGGCCGCGCCAACTACCTTTGCCGTCACAAGCTGACAGCACTGCGCAACCAGCCAATCTTGAGCGGCCTCGAGGAGATCGACCAGTACCGGCAGATTGCCGAGTGGGAGAAGACCACCGAGACCGGCGACCGGGCGGAGCTGTCGGGGATGCCGGAGACGAGCGCGCTGTGGCAGAAGCTGGACGCGCGAACCGAGGCCTGCCTGGGGTCAACCTGCCCGGATTATCACCGCTGCTTTATCACCGAGATGCGGCGCAAGGCCCTGGAGTCGGACATCATCATCGTCAACCATCATCTGTTTTTTGCCGACACGGCGGTGAAGCGCGAGGCCGGCGGCGCGCCCGACGCGGGAATTTTGCCCGAAGCCGCGGCGGTGGTTTTCGACGAGGCGCACGAGCTTGAGGATGTCGCTTCGAGTTACTTCGGCCTCTCGGTGAGCAATCTTCGTTTTGAGGATCTGGCGCGCGACACCGACAGCTTGCTGCGCGGCAAGGAGGGCGCGGAGCAGTTGCCCGCCGTGACGCAGCAGTTGCGCGAGCGGGCGCGGATGTTCTTTGCAGGTTTGCCGATAGCCGGCGATGGCCGCCAGCCTTTCACCGGGCGCGAGGAGTTTCTGGAAACCTCCGGCGAGTTATACATGGCGGTGCGCGCCACGCTGCGGCGGATGGAAGCGGAGATGGAGGGAATGAAGGCCGTGGACGAGGCCGCGGGGCTGAAGAAACGCGTGGCGCGGCTGCGCTCTGAGCTGGAGTTTCTGCTGGAATCGAGCGCCAATAACATGGTTTATTGGATGGAGCGGCGAGCGGTTTTCGCCGCAACCTCCCACCAAAGGGCTGCCGCACGCAGTGCATCGCGGACAACTTTTTTGCAGGCCACGCCGATCGATGTCTCCGAATTACTCTTTGAGTTAGTCTTCGATCAGATTCCCACGGTCATACTTACTTCGGCCACGCTCACCGTACAGGGCGGCTTTGAACATATTCGCAAAAGGCTGGGATTGAGCGAGGCGCGCGAGTTAGTGGTTCCTTCGCACTTCAAGTATGGCGAACAGGCGCTGCTCTATCTACCGCCGGAGATGCCCGATCCGCGCGAGCCAGAGTTTCCAGCGGCCGCCGCGCAGTGCATTCGGCAGGTTCTGGAAAGCTCCCGCGGCCGCGCCTTCTGCCTCTTCACGAGTTATGCGCAGATGCGCGACTTATACGAGCGGCTGATGCCTGTGCTGGACTTTCCCATTCTGCTGCATGGCTCGGCGCCGCGCAAGGCGCTGCTGGAGGAGTTTCGCGCGACGCCCAACGCCGTCCTCTTCGGCACGTCGAGTTTCTGGCAGGGCGTGGATGTGCAGGGCGAGGCGCTGAGTTGCGTGATCATCGACCGGCTGCCCTTTGCCGTGCCCAGCGATCCGGTCGTCGCGGCGCGCATGAAAGCCATTGAAGAAGCCGGCGGCAAGCCTTTCTTCGACTACCAGGTTCCCTCGGCGGTGCTCACGCTCAAGCAGGGCTTCGGTCGGTTGATCCGCTCGCTGGAAGATCGCGGTGTGCTGGTGCTGCTGGACAACCGCATCCAGACAAAACGCTACGGGCAAACCTTCCTGTCCAGTTTGCCGCCGTACCGCATGACCACTTCGATTACGGATGTGGAAGAGTTCTTTGGTAGTGAAGACAGATGCCTGTAGCGATTTTTGATGGACCCCGGCGATTGAAACAAATACTTGCGCGCCCAGGGCCGAATCTCAAGTTACAACGGAAGACAAGTGGATTGCGAGGGCAATGTAAACGCCGCGTGAATTCATGCGCCTAATCTAATACAACCTGCTTTGTTTTGCACAACAATTCATCTCTGTTTCATCTTTCTCCGCTATTGATGGGAAGTCCGGCGCTGTCCCCACAGTGTGCCGAAACCAAAATCTGTTCTTTGGAGCCTGTGCATGGCCGATCTGGCAGCAGTCGTCGAAGCCCGCCCTCCCGCCGCGGCGCTTCTGAATAAAAAGATGAAAAAGTCCCACGCCATGGTCAGCGGCGGCGTGGTTTTGGTGGCGCTGGTGGCTGGCCTCGGCTTCATCGGCTTCAGTATCATGCAAGACTTCAGCGGCGTGACTCTCGCCAGCTTCTGGCCCTACGCGCTGTTGGTCGTCGCCCTGCTGATCGCCTTGGGTTTCGAGTTCGTCAACGGCTTCCACGATACAGCCAACGCCGTCGCCACGGTCATTTACACGCATTCTCTCGATCCCAACATCGCCGTAGTCTGGTCCGGCCTCTGCAACCTGTGCGGCGTGTTGCTTTCCTCCGGCGCGGTGGCCTACGCCATCATCACGCTGCTGCCGGTTGAGTTGATTCTGCAAGTGAGTTCGGGCGCGGGCTTTGCCATGGTCTTTGCGCTGCTGATCGCCGCCATCATCTGGAATCTGAGCACCTGGTGGTTCGGCTTGCCCGCCTCCAGCTCGCACACCATGGTCGGCTCCATCATCGGCGTGGGAATCGCCAACCAGGTAATGAGTATCCACACCGGCACCTCCGGCGTCGACTGGGAGCAGGCCACCAAGGTCTTCAAGGTGCTGCTCATCTCGCCGCTGATCGGCTTCGGCGCGGCGGCGATTCTGCTGCTGCTCTCCAAGCTTTTCATTCTGACAAAACAGGCCAAGGAATTCGCGGTCCTCTTCGATGCGAATCATAAAAAACCCCTGTGGGCGATTCCCACCATCCTGATTACCGGCATTCCCGGGGCCTACGTCTTCAACTTTATCGCTCCGTTGATTCTCGGTCTCTTTGGCGATCCGGGAAAGGCATTGTGGCGCCCCATTCAGGCATTCCAGGCTGCGCACGTTCCTTACGGTTTATATACGGTCATGCTGCTGGTCGGCATCCTGGGGCTTTACCTCGTTTCTCTCTTTGCCCGCATCGTGATCGAGAACGCCGATGTGCTCTTCACTGCGCCCAAGGGCGCCACACCTCCGCCGTGGCCCATCCGCATCCTGTTGATCTTTACCTGTTCCGGCGTCAGCTTTGCGCACGGCTCCAACGACGGCCAGAAGGGCATGGGCCTCATCATGCTCATCCTCATCGGCACCGTTCCCACCGCCTACGCGCTCAACCACGCCGTCAGCAGCCACGACACGCAGAGCTTCATCTATGCATCCGAACAGGCCGGCGCCGTCCTTGACAGCCACGTTGACAAAAACGGAATCCTGGGCGAAGACGCCCGCGCCGAGGTCACCGACTACATCCGCACCAAGGAGATCAAGCCGGACACGATGCTCGCCTTGCGCGAACTGGTCAAGGACCTGCGCGGCGATGTAATCACCTACAAGGAATACAAGGCCGTTCCCGCCAACCGGCAGGCCAACGTGCGCAACGATATGTATGTGGCCAGTGAGGCCATCCGCCTCTTGCAGAAACGCGACGACAGCCTGAAGGCAGCCGGCAAGCCCACGGTCTTCACCGCAGCGGAAAACGCCACCCTCAAGACTTACAAATCCAAAGTAGACCAGGCCACCAAGTTCATTCCGCCGTGGGTCAAGGTGGCCGTCGCTCTGGCGCTGGGCATGGGCACCATGGTCGGATGGAAGCGCATCGTCGTCACAGTGGGCGAAAAGATCGGCAAGGAGCACCTCACCTACGCGCAGGGCGCATGCGCCGAACTGGTCGCCATGTGCACCATCTCCGCCGCGGACAACTTCGGCCTGCCGGTCTCAACCACCCACGTGCTCAGCTCCGGCGTCGCCGGTACCATGGCCGCCAACGGCAGCGGCTTGCAACTGGCCACCATACGCAATATCGCCATGGCCTGGGTTCTAACGCTGCCTGCCGCGGCGCTGCTCTCCGGCGGCCTCTTCTGGGCCTTCCGCCAGGTTACCCAATAAACTCACATTCAACTGCCTTTCTAAGCAGCGTTCCAGGCCTCCGGCGCTCACCGGGGGCCTTATTTCTACCCTTGCACTGGCGTTTCGCCTCATTCCTTGCGCAACTTCCTTCCGCTTCCGGTAGGATATTGAAGGTACCTATTCAAGAATGAGCCTGAAAGCCAAGCTGGAAGCTGTCATCTACGCCGCCGAGGAGCCGGTCACCCTGGCTCAACTCGCAACCCTCTTTGCCGACGACGCCCTCGCGTGGAAGGCGGAGCAGGAAGCCGCGTCTGCCGCTCAACCCTTTCTGGGTGAGGAGTTTGCCCTGCTCGAACCGCGTCCGGAGTCCGAGCAGAATGCAGCCCCGGCTGATGATGCTGATCTGGAGAACGATTCCGAGCTGATTGCCGCGGAGAGTCTTCCAGAGCAGGAGAACGCAGCCGGATCTGAGGCAGACGAGGCTGCGATCGATGCCATTCTCAAAGCCGATCCGGAGGCGGCGGAGGTTCTTCTCGGCCCGGCCGAAGGCGCTGAGACTTTGCCAGAAAACGCGCCTGCCACTGAAGCCGAAGCTGTGCCAAACGCCGAGTTGCCCGCCGAGACCGAGTTGGAGCTGAAGCGCCAGGCCCGCCAGCGCGACCGCGAGATTCGCGGCATCTTGCGTCCGGTTTTGGACGAGATTATTGCCGATTACGCCTCGGATGGCCGGGGCGTGGAGATTCGTGAGATCGCCGGCGGCTATCGCATGGCCACCAAGCCGGAGTGTCACGACGCCGTCCGGCTTTTTATCAAGAGTCTCAAGCAGCCGCTGCGGCTTTCGCTGCCTGCTTTGGAGACGCTGGCGGTCATCGCCTACAAGCAGCCGGTCACGGCGCCTGAGGTCAACGAGATTCGCGGCGTTGACTCCTCGGCCGTCTTTGGTACGCTGCTGGCTCGCAAGTTGATCTCGACGGCTGGTCGCAAGCCGGTGATCGGCCGGCCCATCCTTTACAAGACCACCCGCGAGTTTCTGCTGCGCTTCGGTCTCAAGGACGTTGGCGAGCTGCCCTCGATGGAGGAGTTTGAAAAGCTTGCCGCAACCGAACTCGACGAACCGGAACCGGCCAACGAAGAAGAACTCGCGCAGAGGCCGAATCCTGCCCTGGGCCCGGAGTTCAAGGAAGCAGGCCACGTGGAGCTGGAAGACTCGCCCGACGAAGCCCTGAAAGCGCAGACAGAATTCTCTGAACCTGCCGAGACCGCCGAGACGGCGGCCTGCAACGAAACCGCACCAGACGAGGCCGCGCCTGCTGCGCCTCCCACTCCAGAGCAGGCAGAAAACGAGACTTCCCCTTATGACGAAGCCCAAGACAGACCCGAAAACCAGCCCCAAGCCAAAAAAGACCGTCAAAGCCAAAAAGAGCGCGCCGAGCAAGCCTGAATCGACAGAAACAAAGCAAGAGCTGGCTACGGAAATACTCGAGAACGAAAAGGCTTTCGATCAGGCCGCGACTTCAGCCGCACCGAAAGAGCAACAGAATGAAGAATTGGCTTTAACCCCTGAAATAGCTACTTCCGCAAAGGATGAAGACCCATCTTCAGCGCAAGCGGAAGTCGCGGCGGAAGCAGTTCTCAACGCGGAAGAGGCCGAAGCAGAGGTCGAAGAGACTCCTGAGCCGGAAGACGATTCCGAACCGGAGTTCACGTCCCAGCCCGAGGCCCCCGCGGACGGGTCTTCGTCCGTGGGGTGGAAACCGCGCCCCCCGGCCAAGCTGGAGCGGCTGCAAAAGATTCTCGCCGCCGCCGGAGTAGCCAGCCGGCGCAGCGCCGAGGCGATGATCGAGCAGGGCCGCGTGCAGGTGAACGGCAAGATCGTCACCGTGCTGGGCACCAAGGCCGACGCCGGCCGCGACCACATCCGCGTGGACGGCAAGCTGCTGCAAGGCGCCGAGCGGCTGCGCTACTTTGTTCTCAACAAGCCCAAGGGCTTTGTCACCACCGTCAAGGATCCCGAAGGCCGCCCTACGGTGATGCAGTTCTTCGACAAGATGAAGGAGCGTCTCTACCCCGTCGGCCGCCTCGACTACATGAGCGAGGGCCTGCTCGTGGTCACCAATGACGGCGAGCTGGCCAACCAGCTGACCAAGGCCTCCTCCGGCGTGGAAAAAACCTATCTGGTCAAGGTCGCCGGTCAACCGACCGAGGCCGAACTGAACATTCTCCGCGGCGGTGTGGCCATTGAACGCGGCAAGCCGGGATCGAGCCCGGTGCGAACATCCCCGGCGCGCATTCGCCAGGTTCGCCAGGGCGACAATCCCTGGTACGAAGTGATTCTCATCGAAGGCCGCAATCGCGAATTGCGCAAGATGTTCGAGGAGATCGGTCACTTCGTGGAGAAAATTCGCCGCGTCGGCTACGGCCCGCTGGTCTTGGACCAGGAGCCGGGCAATCTGCGCGAATTGCTGCCGGAGGAAGTGGATGCGCTGCGCAAGACCGCCGAAGGCAAGCTGCGCACCCCCAAGTCCAAAGACCTGCGCCGCCGCAACCTGCTCGATGCAGGCCTGTTGCCCACAGTTTTACCGAAGCCCAGCAGCCGCCCGCGCACCGCTCCACCAAGCGCTGCCTTCCGGCCGAAGGCAGAACCATCCGGTGGCCTCCGGCCTAAAAACTTCGGTGCAGGCCGACCCGTCCGCTCCGCGGACTCCTTCGCCAGCGGCGAAGCCAACAAACTTTTCCGGCCCGCGCGCTCCAGCGAGGAGGGATTCCGGCCCACCTCTGGCCGCACCTCGGCTCCCAATCCGGTGCGCAGCTTCTCTCGCTCGGAGGACGAGCGTCCCCGCCGCAGAGAAGCAGGCAGCAGCGCGAACTTTGGCTCGGCCCGGCCCGGCGGCCGCAGCTTCGATCGCGCGCCAGACCGGCCCGACACGCGCTCCTTCGCCCGTCCTGCCCCGCGTCCTGCATGGAAACAGGATGATCGCCCGGCACGTCCGCCCTTTGACCGCGCTGGCAGTGGCGCTCCACCATCCAGCTCGGCGCGGAGCGGCGCGGCCCGGCCCTTCACTCCCAAACCGGCCTGGAAGAAGCCGGAGCGGGTGGAACGCTCAACGCGGCCAGAGTTCAAGCGCACCGCACCTGTCCGTAATCCGCGCGATTTCGACGATGATCTCGGCCCGGTGAGACCACCCAACCTCAAAATTGAGGAGATTAGCGGGCCCGATCGTTCTGCCCCATCGCGTCCCAGCGCCCCGCGCTCCAGCTACCGCCCGAATTCAACCCGTCCCCCGACCAGCCGCCCCAGCGCGCCACGTTCTTACACCGACCGTCCCAGGCCCAGCTTCGACCGGTCAGCTACTACGGATCGTCCTAGCTCGGCCAGACCAAACGCCGCCCGCCCGCGACCAGACCGCCCCAGCTTCTCCCGCCCCGAGGGTTCCCGTCCCTTCACCACCAGCAGCGGCAAGCCCCGCGCGGGAGGCGCGCGTCCCAGCAGCAAGCCGGGCAGACCGTTCAGATCCGGCTCGGCCAAATCAGGCTCGTTCAAGCCCAGTTCGCCTCGGCCAACCACGCCGCGCACCAGCCGGGAGGGCGCATCCGATTACCGCCCCACAACGGCTAAGTCCTACCCCAACTCCGCCTCGCGCGCCGAGAGAAAAGCCGGTCCCGGCTGGAAGCCCAAGCCCAAATCCGGTGGGTGGAAGGCTGGCGGCTCGGCCAAGCCCAGCTACAAGGCCAAATCTGGCGTTAGCAAACGCCCGGGCGGCAAGCCCGGCGGGAAGAAGCGCAGCTATTGATCGGGATGGGGCTTCCAGATTTCAATTTTTTCCGGGACTGGAAGACACTCCATCCTCAACTTGCCTTTGCCCGGCCTTAGTGCATTTTTCTTATTTGAGTAGAGTGCGGCGTTGACCGGGAGGTCCACGCGACAGCCGGCCGGGAGGCCGGCGCTACCCTTTCTTTTCCGGCATTTCCTGTTCTTTCAGTGACCGGCAACCTTGAGCCAGGCAGGAGACCCACTCTATACCAAAAGGCAAAATGCTTCAGCGTTTCCAGCGGTTCAGAAACGCGGTCACGGCCGAGGACTCCATGTGGCGCATGGACTCGAACTCGCCGCTCTTCTGGCTGTAGAGCAGCTTGCCCCGCTCGTCGAGAACGGCTAGCGCAGGCACGCCCTTGTGGAGCGGAATCCCAAATTTTTCGGCAAGATCGAAATTGTCGCTTATCCCCGTCGTCCCTATGTTTACGTGGGTTAAGACGAAGTTGGCTTCGAGGATGGGCCGGTTGTTGGCGTCGTGAAAGTAGATGTCAAGCATCTTACAGTCGCCGCACCAGTTGCCGCCAAAATCAACGATGACGCGCTTGTGCTGAGCGACGGCCGTCTTTAGCGCAGCGGCCAAATCGTCTTTGGCCTGCTCCGGGGCGGGATAGATGTCGCGGCTGGCGGGCTTGGGCGTTGGTGCTGTCGTCGTAACGGGAGGGGTCGACTTGCAGGCGGTCAGCGCCAGCAGAACAGCAAGGGTGAAAATTTTGATAACCTTCAATGGAAACCCTCCACAACAACTTTCAGTCTGCCATAAACCGCCTCAGCCGCGCCATTTTCCTTCGATTCTTCCGGTGGCATTTTCCCGGCGGCGCAAAGGGCTTATACTCTGGAGACTGATGAGAAACTCTTCCGATCTGCGCAGGCGTCTGGAGTCGTCGACCTTTCCTGACCTGGAGGCGATGATGGAGGGCTACGCGCGGGCAGCCTCGGCGCTGGGCACAAGCGAGTTCGACCAGAAGCTCGACTTCAGCTCGGAATCCATCGACGGGCTGGACGAAATTTTGGTGCTGGTGGGCGAAAGCCCGGAGCTGGAGCTGGACTTCGAGGTGCGCCTCTGGGGCAGCTACCTGGGCGAGGTGCTGCGCCGCCGCTATGCCGGCTCGTGGGAGATGACCCAATACCCCGGCGGCCAGATTGCGGTTCCGGCCATCGAGGTGCGCGGCTCGCGCCTGTTTCCGTTGATGAAGGTCTACCGGCGGCTGACCGAAGGCAACGAGGAAGATCTGCGCGCCTTCTACACGATGGTGACGGAACGGCTGGGCAAACCCGCGCAGGTGAATTAGAGCACGGAACGAGGGAACAGGGAACAGCCCCAGGGTTTTTATCTGATCCCTGATCCCTGTTCCCTAAACCCTGCTCTTGCGCTTTGTGCGACAATAGTACTGAAGATGCGCGGTGGCGTGAGACCAGCGCGCAGAGGATGGAATCATGGGCGATCTATTTCAGCCGACACACCTGATGATCATTGGGATAATCTTGCTCGTGCTTTTTGGCGGCAAGCGGCTGCCGGAGTTGGGCAAGGGACTGGGCGAAGGACTCAAGGGCTTCAAGGAAGGCCTCAAAAACGTGACCGAGCCAACCGCTCCCGCGGTGCCGGCACAGCCAGCCGCAACGGATGCTGCGATGGAGTACGTCACTTGCAGCCGCTGCGGAGGAAAATTCGAGAACCCGCAGGGTTTTAAAGTGGTGGATTTTGTCTGCCGCTCCTGCCAGGCGCGCGGATAGCGTTTCGCCAGGTCAGTTGGATATTTGAGTATTTCAGCTATTGCTATAAACTCCGTGCCCCATCCATTCCGCATTTTTCTGCGGAATAGGTGGGAAAGCAAGAAACCCAAACGAGCGAAGAGCGAGCCTCTGACTCCACCGCAGGTGGCTTCCAACACAAAAGGCCTGTGCGCGAGCACAGGCCTTTTGTGTTGATGGAGGATGGAATCGGCCCTAGCGCACGTCCTGCGCCGAGGGGTAATAGCCATTGATGGTGGAAACCGTCAAGCCGGGGCGGTCAACGCGGACCTCAACCTTGCGGAACTTGCCGTCGATGGAAGGCTCGTGGCTATAGTAGCCCAGCAGATACTTGGTGCGGGCCTCCTCGGCGATTCTGGCATAGCTCTTTTCAATGCTGTTGATGCTGCCGGCCGCGTCCAGTGTGCCGCCGGTGGCCTGGGTGTATTTGATCAGAATGTTTTCGTAGGACGTCAAGGGAATGTGGAAGCGGTCGATGTAGCCTTCGCCCCAGCGGGCCGACTCGCCTACCGCCGTGCCGTAGACCGCGGTCTTGTTGTGCTCCAGGTAGCGAAGCACCTCACTGAACTTGGCCTTGCTGCCGTACTCCTTGCCGTCGCTGATGACGTAGATGATGCGGCGGCGCTCCTTGGGACGCGTGGACAGCTCCTTGGCGGCGGCCAGGATGGCGTCGTTAAGGGTGTGAATCTCTTTGGGGATGGTCATGAAGGTGCTGCCGCCGGCCGAGCGCCCCGGTTGGAGGTTGGGATCGACGCAACTACCGTTCTGGCGGACGCTGCATCCGGCCAGAGGGCCGTCGCTGACCGGAACCAACATATCGGCGCCCGTCGCCTTGGTCATGGCCAGCACGGCGGGCACACGGGCGCTTTGCGCGCCGGTGAAACCGGTCCGCTCCTGCGCGCCGTTGTTGTAAGAGAAGACGGCGATCTCGTCATAGGGCGTGAGCGCTCCCTGAATGGCGCCCAGAGAGTTGTTCACCTTGGCCATCACGTCCGAAGTGAGGCTCTGATCGATGACAAAGGCAACCGAGAGCGGGGCCGGATCCACGGTAAAAGTGTCCAGGTGCATGAGCGTGTCGTTTTCGTAGACCCTGAAGTCGCGCCAGGTAAGGCCGGCCACGAGCTTCCCCTTGGCGTCTTTTACGGTGACGGGAACATCAACGTAGTTCACGTGCAGGCGGATCAATGTGGTGATCTTGTCGATGCCCTCACCGGCGGCGGGCAGCTCGGGCGGCGCGGCCTGGAGCTCGTCCTTGGCGGGGCTGGCGGGCGCCGGGTTGCGGGGCGCGGACTGCGGCTGCGCCGCAGGGGATGAGGACGAGGCGGCGGGCTGGGACGGTGCGGATTGGGACGGCTGGCTACTTGCGCCCATGCCGGGGGTAATAGGGCCGTCCACGCTTGAAAGAGGCCGCGGAGCCTGGGGTGTGGGCGCGTCGGGAACAGGGGATTGCTGCTGTTGGGCCCGAGCCGCCGTGGCCAAACTCAGGCTCGAACCCAGGAGCGCAGCCAGCGCAATTGTCGATAAACCAAGCTTCACTCGAAATCTCCCAAAACAGTGGACAGTGAAATATGGTGCCTGCCCACTGTCAGAGTATCAGACGCGCCAGAGCCGCGCTGGGTGCAGCCGGAGGGAAACTCTTCGCGTATGCTGTCTTCAGAGTTCCATTTTCGTCTAAAGAACTAGTATGAGGAATCGAATCCGAGTTGCCGTTTTTCTGCTTGGCTTGCCGGGAGTGCTACCGGTGGCCTGGGCCCAGCTCGCCCCCTCGCCGGACGCGCCCCCGGTCTCGACCGCCCCGGCTCCGTCGGAAGACGAGGCGCCGATGGCGACTTTCAAGCTGACTGTCAACCTGGTGGATGTCTTCTTCACCGTCAAGGACAAGGCCGGCAATCTGGTTCCTCACCTCAACAAGGACGACTGCACAATTTCAGAAGACAAAGTACCGCAAACGCTCAAGAGCTTTGCGGCGGAAACCCATCAGCCGCTCACGCTGGGGATTCTGCTGGACACCTCCGGCAGCCAGTACCGTGTGCTGCCCCTGGAGCAGGAGGTAGGCGGCGAGTTTCTGGAGCGGGTGCTGAAGGCAAAGGACGAGGCCTTTCTGCTCTCCTTTGACGTGAATGTGGACCTGCTGCAGGATTACACCAACAACGCCCGCGAACTGGCGCACGCCATGAGCAAGGCGGAGATCAACACCGCCGGCGGCAACGGCGCGGCGGGCATTCCCGGCGCGGGCGGCGGAACCATCCCCACCATCGGCGCGCCCAAGGGAACAGTGCTCTACGACGCGGTCTATCTGGCCGCCAACCAGAAGATGAACCAGGAGACCGGCCGCAAGGCGATGATCCTGCTCACCGACGGCGAGGATGAGGGCAGCAACCACAAGATCAACGAGGCGATTGCCGCGGCCAACCGCTCCAACGTGATTGTCTACACGATTCTGATTGCCGACCGCGGCTTCTACGGCGGATTTGGCTACAGCGGCTACTCGGCGATGAAGAAGATGACCGAAGAGACAGGCGGGCGGCTGATCGACGTGGGCAACAACGGCAAGAAGCTGGAGGCCGCCTTCCAGCAGATTGAAGAGGAGCTGCGCACCCAGTACGTGGCTAGCTATACGCCCAGCAACACCAAACTGGACGGCAGCTTTCGCAAGCTCAACGTGGAGTGCCGCGGAGACGGCATGAAGGTGCAGGTTCGCAAGGGCTACTTTGCCACCGCGCCGGAGAATTAGGGGCTAGGGGTTAGCAACCCAGAACGCAGAAGCTCTGTGCAAAACTCCTTGAAAAGCTCTCATAAACTGTCCCATTTTGGGACAGTACGTTACCTTTCTCTATCACACCGTAATCTAGCGCGTCTTATCCTTCCTTCTTAATATCGGCATAGGTTGAAAAATACTTTAGCCCTTTTAAGAAATATTTTTAGGGGGAGTGAGTTTTATTCGTGAAATGGTACCCAGGAGCCAGCCATGACAACTAACTGCGCTGTCTGCGACGGTTTTGAGATCGGCCCCCGGTTTCGCCGCACCGTCGAAGAGCGGATTGAGCAACTGGAGAGGGACGCTGCCTTCGACGAGGGGCAGATGGCCCTGCTGGTGGATGGCGACCACATTCGCCGTCAAATGCGGCTGGTGGCCATGCAGCGCAGCGAAGCACTACGCATGAGGCTCTTTCTTGACCGCGCAAGAACCCGCCTTCCCCGGCCGATGATCGCGCTGTAACAGCTAACAACCGACAGCTAACAGTTGGCCGCAATCTACTGGCGGCTGGTTGCTATCTGCTGTCAACTGCGTTCCGTCCTCGCCGGCTTCAAGAAATGCTTCAAAGAGGGTTTCATAGAGCGCCTTGCGGCCGGCCAGCTTCTGATTGCGTGCGCGCAGAAAATCAAAACGAAACAAGGAATGCGGCTCCAGCTCGGCCAGAAACCCGGGCGTGAAGCAGCTTTGGGCATCGGCCACCGCCATCAGGATGAGCAAGCGCCAGCTCACGCGCAACAGGCCTTTGAGGCTGGCTGAGCCGTGGGGCAGCTCATCCATCTGCTCCGCCACGCGCTGGCTGAAGCGCAGCAACTGCACGACAAGGCCGTCCAGCGGCTCACCTTGCGCGGCGGCGCGCGTAAAAAGCGTGGCCGAACCACGCGCCCGGTCCTCGAGCAGGTCCTGCAAGTCGTCTCCCAGTTGCAGCAGCACGCCCCACTGGAAGAAGAAGCGGCTTGCATCCGCGGTGAAATCCGGCTGGGCAAGGAAGGCGTCGGCCAGAACCGAAGTTCCGCCCTTGAAGCAACTGATGCGCAGCAGCTCCGCGTTGCTCTGCGGGCGATGGTCGAGCGCGGAGCCCTGCAATTGCGCGAGGCTCTGCTCCTGCGCCTGGTGAATCGCCAGCAGGCTCGAGAAGACCTGCGGATGGAGCGGGCGGTCATACTGCTGTTCAATCATTTGCACCAGGCTCCAGATAGCTGCCTCGCGCCAGTTGCGCGCGCCGAGCCGCTCGCCGCGCAGACGCCGGCGGAAGCGCCGGCTGAAAAGCAGTTTCTCCGCGCGGGGCAGCCCGGGCTGGTCGAGGTAGTTGTCGCTGTAAGGATAGAGCAGGCTATAGGCCAGGATGGATGGGGTCAGTTCCATCGGCAGGCCGAGCAGCGCCTGCGCGCCACAGCAAATCCAGGCATTGCGGCTGGCCTGGATGGTATCGGCAATACTCAGTTCTGCGTCAAAGCCGCGCGCCCACCGCGCGAGCTGTGAGCCGACGGGAAAGAAGCCGTTGGCAAGCAGGGCGATGGCTTCGTCTTCAAGGCCCAGGGCCTGGGTGGCAAAGCCCGGAAACGCCTCGACAATGCGTTGCTGCGCCTGCTTGCGCTCAAGCGGGCTGCGTTTGACACAGCGCGCTTCGCGCTCCACGGCGCGCAGGCTCTGGTCGTAGGCCTTCTCGCGCCGGCGCTGCTCTGGCACGCTGTAGCGCGGAAGCTCTGGCAGGGAGCGCGCCGCAGAGAGCTGCCACGCTTCAATGCACTCGTCCACCTGCGTCTCAACCCACGTCTGACTGGAGCAATCATCCATCTGCTTAGGAATACGAAAAGCTCTGCCGCCCGGTTCCATCTTCGTTTCCGGCAGAATCGCCAAATCTTCAGGCGGTCACACCAGGGGTGAGCGAAACGCGCGTTGCGGAAGCACTGTTCTTGGGTCAACAGGACGGCTTTTCCTGCCGGTTTGCACACCCTTTCAACAGACATTCATCTTTGCAAGTGATGGTGGGGATTCAATCTACCTGTTTTTCACACAGTTCGTTCGGACGGGTTGCTCTGGTTTCGCTTCTCTTTCCCTCTAGCCGCGAAACTGATATCTCCGTAGGCTTGACATTCATTGAGGGATTTTAACCGGCTTCAATACCGGATTTTTCCCAGGCATCATTCATACTTTGATCGTCAGCGCAGACGGTCTTCTGTGCATCCAATGCCGGTTGCCGCGTTGCATCTCCGCCATGCCCACAGGGCCAGGGACGGCACGCAGCGCGCTCTGGAGCAAAGATGCGTCAGGAGGGCCGGCGCGTTTACGGTAGCTTGTTTCAAGGCGCAGCACACAGCCCGCCACCCAGAGCGGGAGCAGGCGTCGCGCATTCAATTGCTCGAAATCAAATTAGACCAAGGAGTTCATTTTCAGACCATGCGACCCAAAAAGATCATTCTCTGCGTAGACGATAATGAACAAGAGCTTTCCGTACTCAAATTCATGTTATCAACCAACGGATACCGGGTTTTCTCGGCCATCAGTGGGCAGGAAGCCATTGGAATTTTTGCCGAGAACTCCGTGGACCTGGTACTGGCAGACTATGGACTGCCCCAGATGAATGGCTGCCAGTTGGTGGAGCGGCTCAAGCAGATTGCCGCGCACGTCCCCATGATTTTGCTGGGGGATCCGCAGCGAATGGACGGCGAGATGCACATCGCCGACGCTGTATTGCCCAAAAAGAACTGCACCACCCAGGAACTGCTGGAGCGCATCAAGGTGATGAGCGCCCGCAAGCGCGGTCCGCGCAAAGGCTCGCAGCGCGTGACACCCCTGACCGAGCTGGCCGTGGCATAAGAAGGTTCTTGACGACTGCGCTAACAGGTGGGATACTCGCCAGCAAGACTTAGTCTCGCGAGTAACTCTCTTTCTCCGCGGGGGTTGGCTTCTTATGGATATGGTCGTTGTCCGTCTTCTTTTTGTGGCCCTGCTGGCCGGGGTCTGTTACCTTCTTCATCCCTTCGGCACGGTGGAATGGATGAACGCGCTGGCGGGCGCGGCCGCGGGCGGCGCAGTGATCGTTTTTGAACTGCGGGTCCGGGCGCTCAGCCTCAAGCGGCTGATTGGCGCCATGACTGGCAGTGTGCTGGGCATCGCGGGCGCCGCTCTCTTTTGCATGGTGCTGCGTGACGCGCTGCCTGCGGGCACAAAGCTCGCCATCACTCAGATATTTGTGCTCCTGCTGATGACCTATGTGGGGCTGCTGGTGGGCGCCAGCAAGGGCGACCTGCTGAACGCCACCGCGCTGGGCTCGGTCTTCGCCGGCGAAAAAGTCACCCACCGCACCGCCAAGGTTTTGGACACCAGCGTCATCATTGACGGGCGTATTGCCGACATCGCCGAGGCCGGCTTCATGGACGGGGTGATGGTGGTACCGGAGTTCGTGCTGCGCGAGCTGCAATCGGTGGCCGACTCGACCGACGGCTCAAAGCGCCAGCGCGGTCGCCGCGGCCTGGATATGCTGCAACGGATGCAGTCCAACGCCGCCCTTCAGGTGCAGATTGTCGCCGACGACTTCCCCTCCATCCGCGAGGTGGACCTGAAGCTGCTGGAGCTGGCCAAAAAATGGGAGGCTAAGGTCGTCACCAACGACTTCAACCTGAACAAGGTTGCCCATCTGCATCACGTCGAAGTGCTCAACATCAACGACCTGGCCAATGCGCTGCGGCCCGTGGTGCTGCCCGGCGAGAAGATGCAGATGCTCATTCTCAAAGAGGGCAAGGAGTATAACCAGGGCGTCGGCTACTTGGACGACGGCACCATGGTGGTCGTCGATCACGCGCGCAAGATGATCGGCAAGTCGGTGGAGATCTCCGTCACTAGCGTGCTGCAAACCGCCAGCGGCAAAATGATCTTCGGCAAGCTGGAAGAGAACGGGAAGAACGGCGAGCCGGTGCTGGTGCCGCCGGCAGACCTGCTTCCTAAATGAAACAGGGCCTTGCTCTGAAAAAAACTCAGAATACGTCATTGCCGCGATCCAACAATCCCTCAGGGGCTAAAGCCCGCGTTGATTTTGCAGCCTGTTTGGCACGGCTTAAGCCGTGCCCTTTCAAAGCATCAATTGAATGAGCCTTTACGGCTCTCTTCGGCTGCGCTCAGGGCAGGCTACAAGCCGCTTCATTTCAAAGCATCAATTGAATCAAAGATCCTTTTGGAAAACTGCCGGCGCTTTCTCTGAGAGAATGGAGCAGACACCTGCTTTTCGGCATCCACTCCCGCGAAGAGTTTTCTTTTTGCCGGATTCCCATGCCTCATGCGAGGTTTAGCCTGTGATGGAAACGACCCAAGGCTTTCAAAGCTTTCTCGGCAACGCGGCGACCGTGACGCGGCTGCGCGAGAGCATCGGCGCGCAGCGCTTTCCTCAGTCACTCATTCTGGCCGGGCCGCGCGGCGCGGGCAAGTACACGTTGGCGTTGATGCTGGCCAAGGCGGTCAACTGCCTGCAACCCACCACCACCGACGGACTACCCGACTTCTGCGGCCAATGCTCGAACTGCACACGCATCAGCGGTTCGGCTGACCTGGAAGCGCTGGTCGCCGAGGCAGTGGCCGCGCGCGACGATTTGCGCGACACCGACAAGCGCGATACGCGCATCCTCATCCAGACCCACCCGGACGTGCTGGTGATACCGCCCGACCCGCCGCAGTTGCTCATCAAGCTGGGCCAGGTGCGCCAGGCGATTCACGTGGCCTACTATCGACCGCCCGTCGAGGCACGGCGCGCGTTCACGATTTTCACCACGTCGGCCTTCATGAAAGAGGCCGCCAACAGCCTGCTGAAGATTCTCGAAGAGCCGCCCGAGCACACTTCGCTGATTCTGCTTACAGAGAATCCGCAGGAGTTGCTGCCCACCATCCGCTCGCGCGCCGTGGTGCACCGCTTGGGCGCCATCCCCACCGCTGAGCTGGAGAGCCTGCTGCTGAAGCGCCGCCCGTTGCTCAAGCAGGCCGACCGCGCGCTGACAGCGCGCCTGGCCGAGGGCGCCGTGGGACGCGCGCTCACCCTTGACCTCGACGTTTATCTGGCCAGCCGCCAGGAGGCTCTCGTCCTGCTGCGCACCGCGCTGCGGGAACCGGATTACACGGCGCTCTTTCACGCAACCGAGAGTTACCGCGCAGGCGCCGACGGCCAGGAGAAGACCATCAGCCTGCTGCGCGCCCTGGGCAGCCTCATTGAAGACCTGCTTCTCATCGTCGCCGGCACACCCGCGCTGATCCGCAACATCGACATTGCGGCCGAGCTGACGCGCCTGGCTGAGGGCGTCAGCGTGGACTGGATCGACTCTGCCGCCCACGCGCTCAACCAGGTGGAGCAGGGGATGAGGCGCAACCTGCTGCGCTCGCTCTCGCTGGACGCGATGGCCGTGAGTCTGGAACGCAGTTAAATAATTTTAGCTTCTGCTATAGACTTCCGTGCCCCATCCATTCTGCGTTTTTCTGCGGAATGGGTGGGATACCAAATCCAATGGCTGCCATTCCCTATTCCCTGGCTTATTGCACCGGTCTTCCATACACAAAGCCACGCCCATCCAGCGCCAGATAGAGCAGGTCTTTTTCTCTCATGTCGCCTTCCATATGCGCCACATTCATCATCGGCCATACATCCGGATCGGTCAGCCGAATCCAGCTCTGGCCCATGTCCTCTGACTTGTAGATGGCCTCCCTCTGATCCGCGTCCAACTGCCCCAGCATATAAAGGAATGGCATATCGTCGCGCAGGCCGCGCCCAAAAGCGATTCTGTCGGCGGCCTTCACGCCTTGCACGGTCGAAAAACTCGCGCCTCCATTCGTCGAATGGAAGAGCTTTGTGCCTTCGACTTCATCGCGGCCTCGCCCGAAGGCGACCCACACATCGCCTGTTTTGGCGGGATTGGAAAGCACCGTCACCTTTACGCCGTCCACTGGGAATCCCGTCCGGGAGTTTTCCTGCCAGGTGGCGCCGCCGTCCACGCTGAAATAGAACGACGGGCCGGCAACATAATAGAATCTCTTCCCTGTCGGATCATTCCGGTCAGCTGCCAGGATGTTCGTACTTACCCAGGGGCTGATGGAGTTCTGCCGCGCGCGCGGCAGCGCATCGTAATGCGCCTTTTCATTGTCTTCAGCGTCAGCGCCGGCCGGTTTTGCCGGCGGGTGCGCCAGCTTGCAAATCTGCCAGCTTGCGCCGCCATCCATCGTGTAATGCGGCCAGGGCGCATGGGCTGCATTGCCGTTAACTCCATCCAGGCTGCCAAATGTCGGCGCCCAAATCATATTCAGCGGATTTGCCGACGACATCGCAATCTGCCCACCAATCGGCACCGCGCTCTTCTTCTGGCCGTGATCCCAGAACTCTTCTTTGGGCATCGCCGGGAATGCCTTCCAGCTTCGGCCACCATCGGACGAAAATCCATAAGCGGGCCATGGCTGCCATTCGATCTCGCCGACAAAGGCCATCGAATCGGGGTGATAGTAACTGTAGTCGAGGCTCGAACCCATGGATACATGAGGCCAGGGAACCGGCATCGCCGTGCCGCCGAACATCTTCACCTGCCAGGCCACCCCCGGCGCGGGATTATAGGGAACTCCCTCGGGATTGATCTTCGACTCGGGAACTTTATCGCGGTCTTCGTGGCGGAATCCGATTGTGTCCATCGCCATCGTCACCAGGTCCGCGCCGCCCTGCGACTTCGGCTGCGGCGGCACGCGCACCATCACGGCGCAGAGTTCTTCGAGGTTCTCCATCTTCCAGGCCCAGAATGGCTGCGCAGCGGTCACATCGTCGGTGCGCGCCACGCCCCATCCATTGATCCACCATGCGTGCCGGGGATTGGCGGGATCGATCATCACCGTGGAGACGCCGCCCGATGCTCCGTCGGTCGTTGTCAGATAGTAGCCCGGCGCCGAAGGATTCGAGCCGGGCGTAAACGGATCGAACTTGTGCATCAGCATCTTCTGGCTTGTCCATGCAGCTCCGCCCGAAGTGGAACGCCAGACCATGCCTTCGCGGCCCACCATCACAATCGCTGGATTGGTCGGATCGACATTGATGCCCATGTACGGTCCGCTCTTGTCGCCCGGAGTTATATCGGTCCATTCGCCGTTGAGATACTTGCGCACGCTGCCGGAGCCGGGGCTTGTTGTGCCAAAGCTCACGTAGAGCGTACCGTCAGAGGCCACCGTGCCGCGGCATGGATTCTCCGCTCCGCCGATATTCGTCCAACTCTCGCCCGCATCGGTCGATCGCCAGACGCCGGAGCCGTGAACGCCGACGTAGATCGTCCGCGAGGCCGCGCCGTGCCGCGAGCCGGGCGCGAAGTGCACAAATGTATCTCCGGCCGGATCGTGCGCCAATGGGGGAAGGCCGCCCTCGACCCTGCTCCATTGATAACTGGCGTCCGATTGCCGCATTCCCTTCCACAATCCATTGCGGCGCGATGCGAAGTACACAATGTTGGGATTGGCCGGATCGACGGCCAGCCGCTCTCCGGTCTCGACGCGATAATTGTCGTTCGATCCCTGGTAGACGTTCTTCTGCACAAAGCCCGTGCCCCGCCAATGCGCGCCGCGATCTTCGGAGAGCATTACCTCGGCGGCAAACTTGTACTTGCCGTTCACCACCTCGCTCGGCCTGTCGATGACGGCGTAGACCCGGCCGGCATTGCTCGCATCAATGGCGATGCTCTCTGTTCCCACGCCAGCCTGGGTCTGCAACGAATCCATCACCGGAATCCAGCGCTGGGTCGCGCGGTCAAAGCGATAGCTTCCGCCCACATCGGTGCGAACATACACGTCATAGGGCGGCATGGGCTGAATCACCATGCCGGTCACCCATCCCATGCCCTGCACATTCACGCTCTTCCATTGGTAGAGCTGCGTCTTCTGCGCTCCGGCGGATGCGGCGGTCAGTATACAAGCCAGAAGCAGCAGGAGGCTGACTCTGATTTTTAAGGACGTTCTGATTGCCCGGCAGGCGAGTGGACCACGCCGCGGCTCAAGATGCCGTGGCGCATTTGTAGGAGAGGAGCTTAACGCGCAGGAGGTATTCATACTGTGATTCTAAACTCAGAATCAAGCACACCAGCGCCCAAAAAACACTTCAGGGGAACGCCTGAAGCGTTCCCCCGCGGTGTTGCCTTTGGTTGTTGCCTTTGGTTGGAGAGAGGCCGCTACTTCTTCTTCGTGGCCTTCTTTACGGCTTTCTTGGCGGGTGCTTTCTTGGCTGCTTTCTTGGTTGCCATTTGCCTATTCTCCCTTTTGACGATTTTTCTGTTGCCCTGCAATCGTAATGCAGTTGAAGAATGTATAGATTTATATTGCGCAAGTGTCAAGGAAAAAACGCAGTGGGAGTGGAAAAATAGGCAACAATTTTTTTGCGTCCCAAAGTGAGCCGCAAATTTTTCGGCTGAAGCGCGTTCGATTGTAGGCAACAGCAGGCGTGTTCATGAGGAATATTCATTTTTTGCGAGCTTCATGGCTGCAAGCGTGTCCTGATCGAGAACCTGGAAACTGCACTGAAGTTTTGCGTGCCGGGAGGCAAGATCCGCTCCACTGTGGCACTCTAGAACTCTGGAGGAGATTGCTGCCATGCCCGTTGAGAACTCTGATGCCGTTGCTGCCAGTGAAGTGCTTCATGCCTGGGAGTCGGGCGGAGCCGATTCCGCCGAGGCGCTCGCTGCCTGGGTCAACGCGCGATTGAGTGCGCACGAGGCGGCGTTGCGAACGCTGCTGGCCATTGCCGAGCCGCGCACCGCGGCGAACTCGCTGCGCTTTTACGATGAGGCCATTGAGCATCTCAGCCTGGCCGGCGCGCAGGCGGGAGTGCTCAACTCCGTGGCCGCCAGCAAAGCCGTGCGCGATGCTGCGCAGCTGGAAGCGCAGCGCGTGGCGATGGCCGCCAGCGCCCTCAGCCTGAACCGCCCGGCCTACGAGGCGCTGGCCGCAATCGATCTTGAGGGCGCAAGCGCGGCCACTAAACATTATGTCGAGCGCACATTGCTCGGCTATCGGCTGGCCGGCGTTGACAAGGATGAGGCCACGAGGGCGCGGCTACAGGCGCTGCACGAGAAAGCGACGCATCTCTCGCTGGAGTTCAGCCGCAACATTCAGGAGGACGCAAAGAGCATTGAGGCCGCGCCCGGCGAGCTCGACGGCCTGCCTGCCGATTACATCGCGCGCCATCCGGCAGACGCCACTGGCCGCGTCACGCTGACCACCGACCCGCCCGATATGCAGCCGGTGATGACTTACGCGGCCAGCGCTGCGCTGCGCGAGCGGATGTTTCTGGCCTACAACACGCGCGCTTATCCGGCCAACAAACAAATTCTTCTTGACCTGCTCGCCACGCGCCAGCAGATTGCCGATGTGCTCGGCTTTCGCAGTTGGGCCGATCTGGCCACCGCCGATCAGATGATGGCCTCGGCGGCCAACGTGCGCGCCTTTCTTGCCAAACTCGACGCAGCCAGCGTAGACGGCGCGCGCCGCGAGCACGAACTGATTCTCCGCTTCACGCGCTCGCGCCAGCCGGAGTTGATGGCCATCGACATTACCAGCCGCGGCTACTGGTACGAGCAGTATCGCCGCTCGGCCTTCGACTTCGATTCGCAATCGGTGCGCCCGTATTTTCCCTATGCGCAGGTCGAGGCTGGAGTGCTGGAGACCGCCGCGCGCCTCTTCAAGATCGACTTCCGCCCATCTACCGCGCCCGCGTGGCACAAAGACGTTTCGGTCTACGATGTCTTTGACGGCGACCGGCGCGTGGGCCGCTTCTATCTCGATATGCACCCGCGCGAGGGCAAGGACAAGTGGTTCTCCGCCGCGCCCATCGTCACCGGCGTGCGCGGTCGCGCGCTGCCTGAAGCCGCGCTCATCTGCAACTTTCCATCAAGCAGTGAATCCGATCCCGGCCTGCTGCAATACTCCGACGTGGTCACCTTCTTCCACGAGTTCGGCCACCTGATGCACGCCATTCTCGGCGGCCAAACCGAGTGGGCCGGCATCAGCGGCTTTGCCACCGAGGGCGACTTCATCGAGGTGCCTTCGCAGATGCTCGAAGAGTTCTTCCGCGACGAAAAGCTGCTGCAAGCCTTCGCGCGCCACTATCAAACGGGCGAGACGCTGCCCTCCGAGATCATCAGAAAAATGAAACTCGCAGGCGCCTTCGGCCGCGCTGACTGGGTGCGCTCGCAGCTCTACTACACCACGCTCTCGCTCGACCTGCACGATCACGACCCGGCGGCCATCGACCTCGACGAGACTACGCGGCGGCTCTATGAGAGCATGCAACCCTGGACGTGGCTTGCGGGCAATCGAATGTACGCCAGCTTCGGCCACCTGACCGGCTACTCGTCGAACTACTACACATACGCATTTGACAAGGTCATCGCGCTGGACTTCTTCGCGCAATTCGATCCCGCCGACCTGTTGGGTTGCGAGGCCGGCGGCCGCTACCGCAAGACCGTGCTCGAACAAGGCGGCTCCAAGCCGGGCCGTCAGATGGTGCGCGACTTTCTCGGCCGCGACGAGGAGCTTGATCCTTTCAGCCAGTGGCTCAATGAGGAGTTTGCCGCGGGCCTGCCGGAGGCTCTGTAGCATTCTCGTTGATCGTGTAAGAAAGCTCCGTGCCCCATCCATTTCACGTTTTTTGTGAAATGGGTGGGAAACCACAAAATGATCTCTACAAGAAGAAGGACTAATCTCTCGATGCGCAAAAGCCCGAAGGCCCTTCAGCTTTTCGCCAAAGGGCCTTCGGTCAACGACGGATACAAACTACGCGGAGACAGCTTTGGTAGGCTTGGATCCCCACAGCCCGTAGTAGGCGATGAAGAGGTAGCAGATGACCGGAATCACGAAGGAGCATTGAATGCCAACCTTGTCGGCCAATCCGCCGGGGATAGTCTCGAGGTTGTGAGCGGCCGCGTAATACTTGGTGACTCTGTCGGCCAGCTCGCCAATCATCCATGGAACCACAGCGCCGCCGACGACGGCGGTCATGATGAGTCCCGATCCCTTGCTTGTCATCGGGCCAAGGCCCTTGATGCCCAGCGCAAAGATATTCGGGAACATGATGGAGTTGAAGAAGCCGCAGAGAACCAGAGTCCAGATGGCGACCTGGCCGCCGGAAACCATCGAGAGAGCGATGGAGGCGGCGGCGGCAAAGCCGAAGAGGCCCAGCAGCTTGCCCGATTGAATCTTGGTCAGAATCCAGGTGCCCAGCAGGCGGCCCACCAGCGCGCCGAGCCAGTAGAGCGAAAGCAGGAAGGATGCGATCTTGGCGCTGCTCACGCCCTGCGTCGTAAAGTAGTTCACCGCGATGGAAGCCAAGCCCACTTCAACGCCCACATAGAAGAAAATTCCCAGCGCGCCCAGCACCGTGTGCTTGTAACCCCAGATGCTGCCACTCTGCTTGTGAACACTGGAAGCCGAAGGAAGAGCAACCGCGGGCAGGCGGGAAAACGCCACCGCAAGCCCCAAAATCAGCAGCCCGCCGGCGATGAAGATATAAGGCAGCCGCACCGTATCGGCGACGCTGGCCTTGCTGGCGCTGGAGTCTGTTTCGGTCAGAATAAAAGCTCCGGCAACCAGCGGAGCGAGGGTGCAGCCGATGGAGTTGAAGGCTTGCGCGAGGGTCAGGCGGATGGGCGCTGTGCTCTCCGGTCCGAGGATCGAAGCATAGGGGTTGGCCGCGGTTTGCAAGGCCGTCACGCCCGCTCCCACCACGAAGACCGCGGTGAGGAAGAGCGGAAAGCTGATCAGCCTGGCGGCGGGAACAAACATCAGGCAGCCCACCACCTGAACGAGCAGCGCAACCACCATCGTACGCTTGTAGCCGATCAGCTCGATCAGCTTGGAGGTTGGAGCCGAGAAGACAAAGTAGGCCAGAAAGAAGGCCGACTCGGCCAGCATCGCCCATCCGTGCTGCAAATCGAAGATCGACCGCAGGTGGGGCACCAGCGCCATGTTCAGCGTGGTGATGAAGCCGAAGATGAAAAACAGCGCGGTAACGGTGATGAACGGAACAAGGTATCCGGGCGACGTGAGAGCCGTGGATGGTTTGGATTGGGTTGTCACGAAAAGTGTTCCTCGCTTCTTCAAGAGATAATTGCCCGGTAATGGGCTGTTCCTGTCCTCAAGCAAAACCGGAGGGAATCAGAGAAGAATCCTGAAATTTTGCTGTAGATAACACTACACGCTCAGGCCCGCTGTGGGGAAGTGGCAGCCTCCGCGGCGAGCAGGTAAGCTACCGCAAAGCGGCCGGATTGGGCTATTCTCAACTCACGGCAAGGAGAGATGAATGGCAAACGGAAAACTGAGTGACGCGAAACGGAAGAGGGTTCTGGATGCGCTGGAAGGCAACTGGCTGGCCGAGATGGAGGGCTACCACACCTATCAGGCGCTGGCCGACCGAGACACTGATCCGGTGCGCGCCCAGGTGTTGCGCCACCTGGCGGGAGCCGAGTGGGAGCACGCAGCGCTCTGGCAAGGGCGCATCGCGGAACTGGGAGGCGACGAGCCGGTCTACCGCGGCAATCCCGGCGGCGAGGCCGATACGCTGGCCAGCCGCGCCGGCGGCATTCGCATGGCCCTGCGCCGGTTGGAGATTGAGGAAAGCCGCGCCATCGCCGGCTACGGCGAGCAGCTCAAAGGGCTGGGCGACGAGGAGTCCATCGCCATTCTCGAACACGTTATCGAGGATGAGAAGGAGCACTACAAGGAACTTGGCTCGCTCTTGCGCGGCCACTACCAGGCTCCAGCGGGCGCGCACAAGATCAGCGCCCAGGCGGTGCTGGATGAAATGCTGGCCAAGCGCGCGCAGGGCCGCAAGCAGCCGGGAAGCTGGATCGGCGACGCCATCTACGGCGTCAACGACGGCCTCGGCGCCATCTTCGGCATCGTCAGCGGCGTCAGCGGTGCCACCGCCGGTGACAGCAAATATGTGCTGCTGGCCGGACTCAGCGGCCTCATCGCCTCGGCGCTCTCGATGGGCTCCGGGGCATACTTGGCCGCCAAGAGCGAGCGCGAGATCTACGAGGCCGAAATCACCCGCGAGCGCGATGCCATTCAGATGAACGGCCCCGAAGCCCGCGAACTGCTCTCGCTCTACTACCAGGTGAAGGGCCTGCCTGAAGAGGACGCCCAGCACATGGTCAACCACATCGCCAATGACTCCGATCAACTGCTACGCGCGCTGGCCGGCGAGCGGCTCGGTACCAGCGAAGAGGCGCTCGCCAATCCGCTGGTTTCAGCCGGCTCCGGCGCTCTCTCCACGGCCGTCGGCGCGGCCATCCCCATCATTCCCTTCTTTTTCCTGAATGGAATCGAAGCGGTCGTCGCCGCCGCCGTCATCTCACTGGCCGCTCACTTTGCCGTGGGCGCGGCCAAGTCGCTCATCACCGTCCGCTCCTGGTGGTCCTCGGGGCTGGAGATGACTGCCGTCGGCGCTCTCGAAGGCGCAGTCACTTACGGCATCGGCATTCTACTGGGCAAGGGAGGGATGTAAGACGCGTGCGCCCCACCCTTATCGCAAAGACCGCGAAAAGGATGGGGCGCCACGAATACCGGTCTGCGCAAGAGCCGCTTACCCTCCGCTTTACGCCAGCTTCATCTCCTCCGGACTCCACTTCACGACGGCTCCGCGCTCCAGGCTCAGGTTGCTCAACAGCGCCGCGCCGGCCGCGCGGAATCCGAAGACCGCATCTTCCACCACCGGCTGCCGCGAACGAACCGCGGCAAAGAAATTCTTGAAGTGATCGTAGCTGTCGCTGTATCCCTGCGGTGCAACGTATTTTTCGAACAGCGCGGAAGGTTCTTCCTCCGGAATCACCGCCGGATACTTCTTCCGGTACTCTTCGAGATACTGCTTCTGCATCGCCTCAGTAAAGGTGCCGATGGTGGAACCCGGTTCCTTCTCGCGCGGTGTGCGGCTTACGCTCACAAAGTTGCCGCCGATCTCCATGGTGCCTTCAGAGCCGGTGAAGATCAGCCCTTCGCTCTCTTCTCCGCCGTCCACAAAGTTCACGCGCAAGCTCAGGTTGAATCCCTCCGGGTAATCGAACAAGCCCAGCATCACGTCGGGCACATCGCGCCCATCCTTCCAAAAACGCAGCCCACCAGTGGCCATACCGCGCGTAGGCCCATGCGAGCCGGTGATGAAGTGGGTGCCGCTGAAGAGGTGCACAAACAGATCGCCGGCCACGCCGCTGCCGTAAGCCTTCCACTTGCGCCACTGGAAAAACTGCTCCGCACTGAAAGGAATCTTCGGCGCGGTGCCCAGGAAGCGGGGCCAGTCGCAGGTTTCCGGTGATGCATCCGGCGGAACCGTGTAACTCCAGGCGCCCATCGTCGAATTGCGATCCCAGTGCGCCGTCACCATATTCAGTTGGCCGATGGCGCCCGCGGCCAACAGTTCCTTGGCCTTCAAATAGACGAGCGAACTGACGCGCTGGCTGCCCACCTCAAGGATCCGCTGGGTTGACCGCGCCGTCGAAATCATCTCCGGCCCGTCCGCATAGAGGTGGATCATCGGCTTCTCGCAATAAACGTCCTTGCCGGCTTTCATCGCATCCACGGATACTTTTTTGTGCCAGTGGTCGGGCGTACCCACAATCACGGCATCAATGTCTTTGCGAGCCAGAATCTCCGCGTAGTCGCGCGTGGTAAAAATGTCGTTGCCCCACATCTCCTTGCTGTGCTCCAGTCGGCCATCGTAGCAGTCGGACACCGCGACCAGCTTCACGCCTGGAACGCGCAGCGCAACCCTGGTGTCGCCCTGCCCCTGGCCGCCGGCGCCGATCAGCGCAATCTGAATATGATCGTTGGCCGCAACCGGCTTGCCCGTCTCGGCTTGCATCCCGGCCAGAGCGTGCAGCCTGGTTCCCAACAGTGTTCCCGTGGTTGCCGCGCCTGCAGCCTTTAAAAATCCCCTGCGATTCAATTGACTCACTCAAGAACCTCACAAAATGAATTTTTTCTGCCGTATGTAACCATACACGCAAAACGCATAGAATGGATTGGGAGAAATTTGTGCTGAAAAAAACTTCTTATCTGCTTGCTCTAGCGCTTGTACTGCTGCCGTCCGCCGCAGCGGTCGGCCAATCCGCCGCCAGCATGGTGGTGGAGCGCAATGCCGCCATGAAGACCCGCGACGGCGTTACCTTGATGGCCGACATCTACCGGCCAGCAGGGGATGGACCATTCCCCGTTCTGCTGCAGCGCACGCCTTATAACAAAGATGGCGCTGCCGCGTTTGCGCGGCGGGCGGTCGAACGCGGCTTTATGGTTGTGGTGCAAGATGTGCGTGGCCGGTACGGCTCAGAGGGCGAGTGGTATCCCTTCAAGCATGAGACTGACGATGGCTACGACACCATCGAGTGGGTGGCCGCGCTGCCCCACGCCAACGGCAAGGTGGGTATGTTTGGCGGCTCTTACGTGGGCGCCACGCAGATGCTGGCCGCCATCGGCCATCCGCCGCATCTGGCTGGAATCTGCGCCTCGATCACGGCCAGCAACTACCACGAAAACTGGACCTACCAAGGCGGCGCCTTCGAGCAGTGGTTCAACGAGTCGTGGACATCCGGACTGGCGCAGGATACGCTAAGCCGCGCCGTGATCAGCGGCACCAACGCCCGCGTCGGCAGCAGTGTTCTGCCGCTGAAACAGTACCCGCTCTTCAACTTCGAGATCGCGCCAGGCCCGGGGGGGCTCACGCGCACCCTCGCACCCTACTTCGAGGACTGGCTCGACCATCCGAATTACGACAGCTACTGGAAGCAATGGGCCATCGAGGAGAACTACGACAAGATTCAGGTGCCCGGGCTTATCATCACCTCCTGGTACGACATCTTCCAGGACGGCTCACTGCGCAACTTTGTGGGGATTAAAGCCCACGGCGGCAGCGAGGCAGCCCGCACCGGGCAAAGACTCCTGGTGAATATCGGCGGCCATGCCGGCGGAGGCCGCCGGATCGGCGAAGTCGATTTCGGGCCGGCTGCCTCGGAATATGAATGGGATCCCGTCACCCTCGACTGGTACGATTACTTGTTTCAGGGCAAGCAGAATCAGTTTGCCACGGAAAAGCCGGTCAAGATCTTCGTGATGGGCGAGAACCAGTGGCGCAGTGAAGACTCCTGGCCTTTGGAGCGGGCAAAGGAAACGCATTATTTCCTGCAATCGGCCGGCAAGGCCAACAGCGCCGCCGGCGATGGCGCGCTTTCTGCCGAAGCCGCGCAGACAAAGGCAGCCGACACATTCATCTACGATCCCGCCAACCCGGTTCCCACCGTGGGCGGGCCGCTCTGCTGCGACGCCGCGCACCTGCCTGCCGGTCCGCGCGACCAGAAGGATGTGGAGAGCCGCGCGGATGTGCTGGTCTACTCCACGCCGCCGCTGGAGAACGACATGGAAGTGACCGGCCCGGTTTCTCTGGATTTATTTGCCAGCTCTTCGGCAGTGGATACAGACTTTACCGCCAAGCTGGTTGATGTGTGGCCCAACGGCTTTGCGCAGAATCTTACCGAAGGCATTTTACGCGCGCGCTACCGCGAATCGACCGCGGAAGCCAAGCCCATTGTTCCCGGCAAAGTCTACGAGTACAAGATCAATCTGTGGTCCACGAGCAATGTCTTTCTCAAAGGCCACCGGATTCGCCTGGAAGTAAGCAGCAGCAACTTTCCACGCTTTGATCGCAATCTGAATACCGGCAAGCCCGCCAGCACGGACTCGGTCTTTGTGAAGGCGACGAATACCATCTACCATGACCAGGCGCATCCCAGCACGCTGCTTCTGCCGGTGGTGGCGCGGTAAGGTAAGGGCAAGAATACGGCGCAAAAAATCGCCTCTGGAGGATGAAGTCACTCCAGAGGCGCTTGTATACACAAGTTAATCGGGTACCAGTAGCCGGCGCTGGAGGTCAGTAGCGCGCGACTACTGGTGATCCCTGTACTAACGAAGCGAGCTGCGGCTTCCCCTTTCCACGGCTACTTCGTGTCGCCCGGCTCCAAGAACACATTCGTACAGCGCTCCGAGCCATGTTGACAGATGAAGTGTCTCTTATGGAAGCAAAAGCCATCCGTGACCGCCGTCACAGGAGTATGAAATAGATTCCCTATTGGTCTACACGGCAATTCTTGACCACTTTTCATGAAAACCGGCCCGAAAAACCACAGATGAAATCACTCTGACTCAATCAAATGGAAGAGATCCGTGAATCCCCAGCCTGTCAAAGCGGGCTGGGAATCCAAGCCGAAAGCAGACCTTCAGCGCAAGTAACCAGCCAGCTTGAAGGAGTACGCATAATCGCCCTTCAGCGGGGCGCGCAAGGCGATTTGCACATTCTCCGAGGTAACTTTTGCAGAAAGCTCGTTGTTGTCGCCAAGCTGCGTAATCTTCACTCCCTGCTTCACCGGCAAGTTCTCAACAGTGATGGTTTGCGCCTTGGGCTTGCCCAACACTGTCACATAGAGGTCTTCGCCTTTGCGCGTAAAGCGCAGGTCGTCGCCTTCGACGGATTTTCCAACCGCGCGCACCCAGGGAGCCGTGTCGTAGATCGCCTCGCCGTTCTGCTTGAGCCACGCGCCTAATGCCTTCAGCCGCTCCATCTGCACCGGCGGAATGGTCCCGTCGGCCTCCGGCCCCACATCGAGCAGCAGGTTGCCGTTTTTGCTTACGATGTCCACCAGCAGGGCGATCAGCTCGCCGGGAGCGATGGTTTCGGCCTCGCCCTCTGCCCGGTTGTAGCCGAAAGACCGACCTAGCCCACGGCACTCCTCCCACTTCTTGGGGTTGATCTGGTCAACCTTCTGATACTCGGGCGAAGTGAAATCCGCGTGGGCAATGCCGAAACGGTCGTCGATCACGCCGTCCGGCACCGCGTTGTAGTAGTCAGCCTCGACCTCCATCGCCTTGCCGGTCTTCGGCCAGTCGATGTCGTTCCACAGCAAGGAGGGATGGTAGCGCTTGATCAATTCGTGAATCTGCGCATTGGCATAGCGGCCATAGGCCTCGCTCTCGGGCTTGACCGCCTCATAGTCGGTGTCGACCTCGATAGGTCCGGCGTTGAAGGTCCAGTCGTAGCCGCCAGAGTAGTAAAGCCCCATGCGCAATCCCTGTTTGGTAACCGCCGCAGTTAGCTCGCCAACAATATCGCGCTCGGCGTGGCGGGCGTTTTTGGGCAGCGTGGGGCTGGGGTTGGGCGTGTCGCTGGGCCACAGCGTGAAGCCTTCATGATGTTTGCTGGTAAGCACAACATACTTGGCGCCCGCTTCGCGAAAGATTGTCGCCCACTGCTCCGGATTCCACTTCTTGCTCTCGCTATTGAAGATGGGCGCAAAGTCATAGTAGCTGAAGTTCGCGCCGTAGTGCTCGCGATGATAAGCCTCAGTCGGCGAACCGGGAACCCGCATGACATTCAAGTACCACTCGGCGTAGGGGTTGAACTTGATGTAATCCACCGAGTTGAAGTCATGATCGGGGTGCGAGAGCGGCGCCCACCCCGGCACCGAATAAAGCCCGTAGTGTATGAAGATGCCCAGCTTGGCGTGGGCATACCAATCAGGCATTGGGTGGCTGTTCAGCGACGCAATCGTCGGCTCATACTTCACCGGCGCCTGCGCGGCGCTCAAACCGCGCATTCCTGCAAAAATCATCAAAAACATTCCGAAAGCAAACTTGTTGCGCGTCATTCCGATTCTCCTCGTTTTGCAGCCAATCCGCAGAGCTTAGCGAACGCCCAAAATAAAAGCGGGGTTTCAACCCCTGAGTTTTTGCTGTAGAAAGCATATCTCAGTGGGCTGAATCCCCGTCATTTTACCGTTTCTGATCGTTCTTCCCTAGAATGCACCCAACGTCTGGCGCAGGCTATAAGAGCTGAGCGTCTTGATGTAGTTGCCGCGGTCAAAGGGCGAAGTATCGGGCACTGAACGGCGGCTGAGGCAGCCGCGCGTCTCCCACAGCGAAGTGTACTCGCGCTTCTCTAACCAGTCGTGCATATCCGCCAGCACCCTCTTGATGTGCTCGATGCCGTGGATATGCAAGGCCGACGCCATCATCGTGACCCCCGCTCCGGCCATGATGCCCTTGAGCACATCCTCGGCCGAATGAACGCCGCCGGTAATGGCCAGATCGAGATTCACATGACCATAGAGAATTGCGGCCCAGTGCAGCCGGGGCAGCAACTCCGCGGGCGTGGAAAAGTGCAGTGTGGGCCGGACCTCGAGGGTCTCTATGTCGAAGTCGGGCTGATAGAAGCGATTGAAGAGCACCACGCCGCGCGCACCCGCTTGCTCCAACTGGGAGATTACGCTAGGCAAGCCGGTAAACGACTGCGAGAGCTTGACTGCGACCGGCACCTTGACCGCGCCGGTGACGGCTGAGACCAGCTCCAGCAATTGCTGTTCAAGAGCCACAGAAGTCTGGCTCTTTTCCGTAGCCAGTGCATAAGTGTTCAGCTCGATGGCATCTGCGCCCGCCTTCTCCATATCCTTGGCGAAGCGCACCCAGCCGCCTGTGGAGGCACCATTCAGACTGGCCAGAATGGGGACCTTCACCGCTTCTTTGCACTTTCGCAGGTGTTCCAGATAAACATCCTGCGTCATGCGGTAGTCGTTCAGATCGGGCAGGTAGCCGAGCGACTCGGCAAAAGAATCCGTGCCGCGCGACAGATCGTCGTCCAGAGCCTTCGATTCAAGGTTCAACTGCTCCTCAAAGAGCGAGTTGAGCACAATCGCCGAGGCGCCGGCGTCCTCCATGCGGCAAACATTATCAATATTCTCTGACAGAGGCGTGGAGGAGACCACGATGGGTCCACTCAGCTTCAATCCAAGATACTGCGTGGAAAAATCGATCATTCAGCACCTCCGGCAGCCTTTGCCGCCAGTTTCTCTTCGGGCTTGCTCTCAGCCTTCTCCTCCGGAGCGATGTGCGGCGTTTCGCCACGGCCCGGCATTGATGCCCGCGCCGAGTAAACGCGCCACTGGCGCTCTACATCGTCCTGCCCTTCGGCGAGCAGAATTGCGGCCAGTTCCGGATTGCTACGCGCCAACATAGTGTAACGCGCCTCACGGTAGCTGTACTCCTTGAGCCGGATCGACGGCGCCTTGGAGTCGAGCTGGAAGGGATTTTTGCCCTCTTCGCGCAGACTTGGATTGTAGCGCATCAGCGGCCAATAACCCGATTGGACGGCAAGTTTCTGCTGCTCCAGGCCATGGACCAAGTCGTAGCCGTGGGCGATGCAGCTGGAGTAGGCGATAATGATCGACGGGCCTTCGTGGGCTTCAGCCTCCTGGAAGGCCTTGACAACGTGACTGTCGTTGCCGCCCAACGCCACCTGCGCCACGTAGACGGAGCCATAGCTGACAGCTTCCATGGCCAGATCCTTACGGCTGTTGGGTTTTCCGGCGGCGGCAAACTTGGCCACCGCGCCGCGCGGCGTGGCTTTGGACATTTGCCCGCCGGTGTTCGAGTAGACCTCTGTATCCAGCACCAGCACGTTCACGTTTTTGCCGGAGCCAAGCACATGATCCAGGCCGCCGAAGCCGATGTCAAAAGCCCATCCGTCGCCGCCCAGAATCCATACGCTCTTGCGGACCAGCGAATCGGCGATGGCCAGCAGATTGCGCGCATCCGAGGAGTTGCTTCCGGCCACCTTGGCGCGCAAAGCCTGAACCCGCTCCCGCTGCTGGTTGATCTCGGTCTCAGTCTTCTGCGGCGCGGTAAGCAGCGCCGTGGCCAGTTCGTCGCCGATGGCCGCCGCCTGCCGCTTCACCAATAGCTCGGCAAACTCCTTCTGCTGGTCGAGCGCGATTCTCATGCCGAAACCGAACTCGGCGTTATCCTCAAACAGCGAGTTGGCCCAAGTCGGCCCGCGGCCTTGGGTATTGCTGCTGTAAGGCGTAGTGGGCAGGTTGCCGCCGTAGATCGACGAGCAGCCAGTGGCGTTGGCGATATAAAGCCGGTCGCCGAAGAGCTGCGTCAGCAGCTTCACGTAGGCCGTTTCTCCGCAGCCCGCGCAGGCGCCGGAAAATTCAAAGAGCGGCTGCAGCAATTGCAGGTCTTTTACCTGGGTGTGCGAGAGCTTGGCGCGATCTACTTCAGGCAGGTTCAGGAAGAACTCCCAGTTGTCGCGCTCGGCAGCGCGCAACGGCTCCTGCGGCGCCATGTTGATGGCCTTGTGGCTGGCGTCGCTCTTGCTCTTCACCGGGCAGACATCGACGCAGACTCCGCAACCGGTGCAATCTTCCGGCGCAACTTGCAGCGTATAGCGCTCCTGCTCCATGCCCTTCCACTTAGGCTTGGCCCACTGGAAGGTTGCCGGGGCCTTGTCGCCCAACTCTGCGCCGTAAACCTTGGCGCGAATGACAGCATGCGGGCAAACCATGACGCACTTGCCGCACTGGATGCACAAATCCTTGTCCCAGACGGGAATGAACTGCGCAATGTTGCGCTTCTCCCACTGCGCCGTGCCTGTGGGGAATGCGCCGCCGGCCGGAATGGCGCTGACGGGGAGCAGGTCGCCGTGATTGCCGGCAATCTGGCCCAGCACGTTGCGTACAAACTCCGGCGCCTTGGATGAGATGGAGGGGATCAGGTCAAAACTGGAGGAAGCCGCCGTGGGCAGCTCAACCTTATGCAGATGCGCCAAAGCCGCGTCAACGGCGGCAAAGTTCTTCGCCACTACCGCTTCACCGCGCTTGCCATAGGTCTTCTTGATCGACTTCTTGATCTGCTCGATAGCCTCTTCGCGCGGCAGTACGCCGCTGATGGCGAAGAAGCAGGTCTGCATGATGGTGTTGATGCGCGTACCCATGCCGGCTTCGCGCGCCACCGTGTAGCCGTCGATCACATAGAACTCAATCTTCTTGCGCAGCATCTCCAACTGCGTGGTCTTGGGCAGATGCTCCCAAACTTCATTGGCCGGGTAAGGCGAGTTGAGCAGGAAGACCGCGCCCGGCATGGCCGCCTCCACAACATCCATCTTCTCAAGGAAGCTGAAGTTATGGCAGGCTACGAAGCTGGCGCGGGTGATCAGATAGGTTGACCGGATCGGGTTGGGCCCGAACCGCAAATGCGAGGTGGTCATCGAACCGGATTTCTTCGAGTCATAAACGAAGTAGCCCTGCGCGTAGTTCGGCGTTTCGCTGCCGATGATCTTGATGGAGTTCGTGTTGGCGCCCACCGTGCCGTCGGAGCCGAGGCCGTAGAACAAGGCGCGCACGGTCTTCGGGTCCTCGGTGGAGAACGACGGATCGTAGGTCAAGCTGGTGTGTGAAACGTCATCATCGATGCCAATTGTGAAGTGATTCTTCGGCGCCGGCTTCGACAATTCGTCGAAGATGCCCTTGACCATAGCCGGCGTAAATTCCTTCGACGACAGGCCATAGCGCCCGCCAACCACTGTCGGCTTGGCGAAGGGCAGCTTGGCTTCATTCTCCGCCAGGACGGTCACGACATCCATGTAGAGCGGCTCACCGCTGGCGCCCGGTTCCTTGCAACGATCGAGCACCGCAATCGACTTCACTGTCTTGGGCAACGAGGCCAAAAAGGCCTTCGAATCAAAGGGCCGGTAAAGGCGAACCTTGACCATGCCGATCTTTTCGCCCTGCTTCGCCAATGCGTCCACAGCCTCTTCGGCTGCTTCCGCGCCCGAACCCATCAGGATGATCACGCGTTCCGCATCGAGCGCGCCGTAGTAATCGAATAGATGGTAGGCGCGGCCAGTCTGCGCGGCCACGCGGTTCATCACATTTTGCACAATGCCCGGGATGGCGGCGTGATAGGGTGTGCAAGCCTCGCGAGCCTGGAAGAACACATCAGGATTCTGGGCCGTGCCGCGAATGATCGGGCGGTCAGGACTGAGTGCGTTCTGCCGGTACTGGATGATGTACTTGTCGTCCACCAGGGCACGAATGGTTTCGTCGCTGATGGGAATAATCTTGCCCACTTCGTGCGAGGTGCGGAAACCGTCAAAGAAGTGGATGAAGGGGATGCGCGATTCCAGCGTGGCGATCTGCGCCACGAGAGCCATGTCAGCAACTTCCTGGACGGAATTGGAGGCCAGCATCGCCCAACCCGTTGAGCGGCAGGCCATCACGTCGGAGTGGTCGCCGAAGATCGACAGCGCATGGGTGGCCAGCGTGCGGGCCGTCACGTGCATCGTCGCCGGGGTCAGCTCACCGGCAATCTTGTACATATTGGGAATCATCAGCAGCAGGCCCTGCGAGGCTGTAAACGTGGTGCCGAAGGCGCCGGCCTGCAAGGCGCCATGGAGCGCGCCCGCCGCTCCGCCTTCACTCTGCAGCTCTTCCACAATGGGCAATGCGCCCCAGATATTTTTCTTGCCCTCCGAGCGCCACTGATCGGCCCACTCGGCCATCGGCGACGAGGGGGTGATGGGGTAGATGGCAACCACTTCGGAGAGGCGATAGGCTACCGAAGCCGCGGCTTCGTTCCCATCAAGGATTACTGTTTTTGTTTCACTCATTACTCACTCCCTCACAGTGCGGCGCGCGGGAAGCAGGCCGCAAGTCTGAGTCTCTTCCATAGGGGTCCGAGCCGCTGTGATGCAAAGCACATCACGGGTCTGAAATCCCGCATTATGCAACTGATTTCTTATTATGGTGTGGTTCGCCGACAGGTGGCCCGTGCACTGATCCTGCCATCCATTTGTCCCTCCCAAAAAGGTAAATCTGTGCCCCATTCATCGCGGCTTTATCGCGATGAATGGGGGAACAGCTTCTCATGCACAGCTTCTCAGGCTTCATGGTGATTCTTCGGGGCTGGTGGACGGGCCACCTGCCTATGAACCCGTGAAGCTGCCGAAGACGACCGCACCATCGCTGGTGGCATGGAACCGGGCAGCCTTGCTGTGCGTATGAAGGAAGAGCGATGAAGGTACGCTGCCGTGCTTTGCTGCGGCAGACGAGTCTGGTGGAAGTGTCCGCTGGCACAAATAGGTGTGCGCAAGCGAACACAGAAAACGCCAGCGACGGGCAGAACACGCTGCATGTTTGGTTGAATTCATTGGGCTTGCAGTTTTTTTCATTCGCAATTTAATTGCTCTGAGCAGGGTAGCTGCCTGAGTATATTGCCCACAAGGGGTTGTAGTTCGTAAACCAAACCGTTGCGACAGGAAGAACTGTACGAAAGGATAAAAACAAAATATGGGCAGAAAAGCCGAATCAGGAATAGGTTTTGGGTGCGCGTTCGCTCTAGTCCTCTCATGGACAAAGTGGCACTCCTTCTGGTGGGCTCTTCTTCATGGAATCTTAGGCTGGTTTTATGTGGCCTATTATTTTCTGGTCGCTCACTACAACTAGCATCATCGCCAGTTCACAATGGTAGACACCACCCGTAGCGGTAACTGTACTAACGCAGCTACTTAGCTGCCCTGAGATCGGAAGACTTGGCACGACGAAAGGAATACGATGAAACATCTTCTACTGGCAACGGCGGCTTTGGCTCTGGCGGCGCTTCCGGCGCTGGCCAACGAGGCCACCTTCGAGCGCACGCTTTCAGTGAGCGGGCGCGTGGAACTCACAGTTGCAACCGGCTCGGGCAGCATTCATCTGACGCGCGGCTCGGGCAACCAGGTGCACATCTACGGCAAAGTGAAGTCCTATTGGGGCGGCAGCGAGGAGCGGGTGCGCGAGATCGCGGCCAATCCGCCGATTGAGCAGACGGGCAACATCATCCGCATCGGCGCGCGCCACGAGAGCCTGCATAACATCAGCATCGAATACGAGATTCAGGCGCCGGAGAATGTCTACCTTGAGGCCTCGACCGGCTCGGGCAGCATCAACGTGGAAGGCGTGGGCGAAAACGCGAAGCTGTCTACCGGTTCAGGGTCCATTCACGCCACGGGCCTACATGGCGGCTTCAAGGCAGATACCGGATCGGGAAGCATCTACGCCGACCAGACAGGCGAGGGCGAGGTGAAGGCGCAGACCGGCTCGGGTAGCATTGAGCTGCGCAACGTGCGCGGCGGTGTACGGGCCAATACCGGCTCAGGCGAGATCAAGGTCAGCGGAACTCCCACTGCGGATTGGAAGCTGGAGACTGGCTCGGGCGGCATCGAGGCCTGGATTGGCAAGGCGAGCTTTACGCTGGAGGCCTCGAGCGGCTCAGGCGGCATCTCGACCGACCAGGAGATGGTGGTGCAGGGAGCGCAGGACCACCACCACGTGAGCGGCAAGATCAACGGCGGAGGTCCCACGGTGCGTATTGAAACCGGCTCGGGCGGAATCCGGGTCCACTGATAAGAATCAAGCGTGGACTGGGAGGTCCACGCTACAGCCGATCAACCACCCCAACGAGCAAAGCCGCTCGTTGGGGATCCCGGCCAGGAAGCCGGCGCTACAGTTTCACCTACTGCGGCCGGTGGACGGCAAATAAGAAAATTGAGGGCAGGGATGAAGCAGCTTCCCTGCCCTCAATTCATTTAGGCGAACGCTGCATCCACGGCCGCGGACAGCATCTCCAGTCCTGCCGCCAAATCGGCTCCCAGATGAACACGCACCACACGGCGGCCGCGTGATTCCAGCACCGCCAGGTCTCCGGCAGCCTGGGCATCAATGACCACGCCAAAGGTCAACTTCTGTCCTGGAATCGCCACATCGACTGCGTGATCGGCGGTAATTTGCAAGAAGACGCCCGTGTTGGGACCGCCCTTGTAGTCCTGCCCGGTGGAGTGCAGGAAGCGCGGGCCGAAGCCCAGGCAGGTTGCCACGCGTTTGGCGTCGCGCACCTTGTGGCGCAGAGTCTGAATCGCAGCCTCATGCTCAGAGAACATGGGCAGGAAGGCCAGCACGGCAAAGTAGTCGCCGGGGTGAATCTGATCCAGATGGGCTCGCAGATAGCCGGTCAGCGTCTGCTCCGCATTCAGCGTGGCGGCGTAAGCCTCTGTGGCGTAAATTGCAAAGTCAATTTCAGCCTGCGAACCAACCATCACCGGCTCGCGCCTGGGCAAAGTGCCGGTCTGCTCGTAGGCCGCAGTCAGGGCGCGGGTCTCAATCTTGGCCGACTCCACATCCGGCTGATTGAAGGGGTTGATGCCCATCACCGAGCCGGCGACGGAGGTGGCCACCTCCCAAGTGAAGAACTGGCCGAAGATCTCGTAGATGTCAGCAATGTCAATGTCGATGACCGGATGACCGGTAGCAGTGAGGTCCGCCACCCTGGCGTCCAGGGCCGAATCAGCCTCTTTGTCGACCGTGCCGGCGTAGCGGATATAAACGAAGATCCGGTCGCTGCCATAGAACTCAGGTTGGGTAATGGCCTCGCGGTCGACCGGCGTAATGCCTTTGCCCAATTTCCCAGTGGATTCGGCGACCAACTGCTCCATCCAGGCGCCCAGGTCGTGAATCTCCGGCGAGGTGAAGATGGTGAGCTTGTCGCGTCCGGCATTGGCCGCCACGCCCAGCAACAACCCCAGCTGAACCGCAACATTCTCTGACGGCTTCAGTTTGGCGGCAGCAACGGCCTTGGCCGCCTCGGCCAGTAGCTTTTCCGTGTTGAGGCCGGCCAACGTGGCTGGAACCACGCCAAAGGGTGAAAGCGCCGAGAAGCGCCCGCCGATGGTGGGGTCGCCATGGAAGATGTGACGGAAGCCGTTCTCCATAGCCACTTGCTCCATCTTGGAGCCAGGATCGGTGATTGCGATGAAATGGCTGCCCGCTTCCTCAGGCCCAACGGCCTCTTTCATCTCATTGAAGAAAAACTGAAACAGGACGTTCGGCTCCAGTGTCGAGCCGGATTTGCTGGCTACCACCACCAGCGTATCGGCCAGGTTGACCTCATTGCGGGCGGTCCACACCTGCTCCGGATCAGTAGAATCGACGATGCGCAGCTCCGGGAAGTTCGGCTGAGCACCAAAGGTGGCGCTGAGCACCTCCGGGCAGAGACTCGATCCGCCCATGCCCAACAGCAGCACGGTATGGAAGTCGGCGGTCTCGATCTCGGCGCCCAACTCTGCATAGGTGGCCAGCATCTTCTGCTGGCCCTCAACAATGCCGATCCAGCCAAGCCAGTCTTGTTCACCGTTGTTGGTCCACAGGCTCGCGTCCTTTTGCCAGAAGCGGTCGACTTTGTTGTTGACGGTCCAGTCGGCGGCAGCTCGGTCCAGAGCGCCGCGAAGTTCGTTGGGAAGTGCGAATCGAATACTCATCTTGCTATTGATTGTGCCTGAAATGCCCGCACTCTGAAAAGAGCGCGTTCCCAGTACTACCGAAATTTCTGCTCCCAAATGTCTCATATGGGTCTGGAGACCACAGCGCAGCCGCCAAGAGGCGAACGCACCTCCGCCGGCTTCGCCAACCCACGGAAATCAACGCGTTCCTTCGTTTTTGTCTTCCCGGAGCGAGCAGGGACATTAGATGCTTGTTCGCCCTGCATAATCTCCGAACTACAATGGGACTGCCCCATCCGGCGTCACTTCGGCCTCGTCGTCTGCGCTCTCCTCGGTCTCCTTAATGAACGATTGCGCGTCAGCGAAACGGTAGCCCACGTAGACATCGGTGAGCAGGTAAACGGGATTGGCGGGATCGTCTTCAATCTTCTTGCGCAACTGGCGAACAAATGTGCGCAGGTACTCAACCTCTTCGCGGCAATCGGCGCCCCAGACGGCGGTGAGCAACCGCGCGTATGTGATGACGCGGCCGGCGCGGCTCATCAGGCAGTGCAAAATGTCAAACTCCTTGCGCGTTAGATGCACCGGCTCGCCGCGCTTGGTGACCGTGTGCTTGACCGGATCAAGGCAAAGCTCGCCGACTTCGATGGGCGCGTCTTCGGCGCGGGCGGGAGCCTGTACGCGGCGCACCGCGGTGCGGATTCGGGCAACCAGTTCGCGCGTGCTGAAGGGCTTGGTCACATAGTCGTCGGCGCCCAGCTCCAGCGCCTCCACCTTCTCCTCTTCCGCGTCGCGCACAGTGAGCATGATGACCGGCAGCCGCGGGGCGATGGCGCGAATGCGGCGCAGGGTCTCGATGCCGCCGATGCCGGGCATATTCACGTCGAGCAGAACGACGTCGAAGGCGCCGGCGCGCAGCATCTGCAAGGCATCTTCGCCGCGCGAGGCCTCGATCACCTGGAAGCCAAGTTCGATGAGCGGTGGCCTGAGCGCCCTACGGATGGCCGATTCATCGTCAACAAGAAGGATGCGAATCACCGATTGTTTCATCAGGAAAACCTCTTCCGGGCCGTGGCCGGAATGGCCGCGAAAAATGTGGTGCCCTCCACTTCATCGCTGGCGACCCAGACAGAACCGCCATGGCTGAGCGCGACGCGCTTGGCCACCGAAAGGCCGATTCCGGTGCCCGCGGCGCGGTTGGAGTGGCTGCTGGAACGATAATAGCGGTCGAAGATGCGCTCCCGGTCATTGAGAGAGATCACCGGGCCGTGGCTGTGGACGGAAAAAAGAATTTCGGACTGGGATTGCGCGGCGCGAATGGTGATCGTGGTGCCCAGGATCGAGTATTTGCAGGCATTGTCAATGTACTGCGTCAGCAGCATCACCATCAACTGGCGGTCGCAGTGGAGCACGAGATTATCGTCAGGTAGATCGACTACGACCTTCATGCTGGCCAGCCGGTCGCTCAGGCTGGCGATGACTTCTTCTATCAGCGTGGCCACGCCCACCTCTGTGGCGTGAATCTTCACCTCGCCGGCATTCAGGCGCGCGGTGGTCAGCAGTCGAGTGGTCAAAGTGCCCAGCAAGCCGGCCTGCTCGTCGATGAGGGCAACCAGCTCAGCCTGCGCCGGCGAGAGGTGACCCATCTCGCCGAGGCCGGTGGAGGCGGCGCGGATGGCCGTCAGCGGCGTTTTGTACGCGTGGGCGAGCGAGTCGAGGACGGTGGAACGCAACTGCTCGGTGCGCCTCTCGCTTTCGATGCGGCTCTCATTGGCGAAGGCGCGGTAACGGTCAAAGGTGATGGCTATCAGCGAAGCGATAGCGTTGTTAGTGGGGGGGCTGGTATCGCCGCGCACCACCAGGCTGCCGATGGGCGCCGCACCCAACCGCACCACGCGGCGGCCTAGGCCGGTAGCAGGATCGTCGTCCGAGGTTCCGAAATAGTAGACGTTCTGCGCCAGCTCACGCGGGTCGGCGCTCCAGAGACCCGCAGAGTAGACCTTGTGCAACTCGGCGTCGAAGACCGCAACCGCTTCCAACGCGAAGACTTCGTGCACCAGCTCGGCCAACTGCGACCCCGGCTCCAGATGCAGATTCATCTCCAAAGTGCGGCGGGTGAACTCGTAGAGGTCATTCACCTGCCCGCCCCACGACTCGGCCTCCCGCGCGTGATCGGAAACGCGCGACGAAAGCCGGCTGACGATGAGCGCGGCGAGCACGAAGACCACCAGGGTCGCCCAACTGGCGGGATCGGCGGCCTGATTCAGCGGGAGAAGCGCTTGCGAGGGGCGCACGGTGAAGTAGCCTTGCAGGAAGACCGCCGTAAGCGAGACCACCACCGCTTGCCAGAATCCGCACAGCAGCGCGATGGGCACCACGATCAGCAGATAAAGCAGCGCGACCACCGGCATCAGCCACGCGGACCAGTGCGCCACCGCACCCACAAAAGTCACCGAAACCATGCCCAGCGCGCACTCCAGAACGAAGAGCAGCACCCGCAATCCTGATCCGCGCCAGCGTCGCGGGCCAAAGAGTGCACCGGCTTGGAGGAAGGTCAGGGACATGGTGGGTAGCTATCAGCGAACAACAGGCTGCAAAGAGTCGATCAGTGGTGAAACTTGAAAGAATCTTAGCAGGTTTCGCAGTGTTTCCTATACTATTTCCTGTTCTCTGACCTTTGTTCACTGATCACTGATCACCGTTCCCTGTCCGCTGTATCATCAAAGGATGAAGACTGGCATCATCGGCCTGCCGCAGGTGGGCAAGACATCGCTGTTCAAGATTCTGACCAGGGCCAAGCTGGAAGAGCGCGGCCACTCCCGCCAGGAGCATATTGGCGTGGCGCGCGTGCCCGACGAGCGGCTGGACAAGCTTTCGGCGCTCTACTCGCCCAAGAAAACCACCTACGCTTCGGTTGAGTTTGTTGACGTGGCGGCCATCGGCCAGGAGGCGCTGAAGGAGACGGCCTTCCTGACCAGCCTGCGCAACGTGGACGCGCTGATTCATGTGCTGCGCGCCTTCGAGGAGGAGTCGATTCCACACGTCGGCCCCATCGACCCGCTGCGCGACATCAAGAGCGTCGAGTTCGACCTGATGATCAGTGACCTGACGCAAGTGGAAAAGCGGCTGGAGCGGCTGGAAAAAGATCTGAAAAAGGACCGCACCAGCGATCTGGAGCACGAACAGGCTCTGTTATTGCGCTCGAAAGAGGCGCTGGAAAAAGAGATTCCGCTGCGCGAGCTGGAGATGACGCCGGAGGAAAAGAAGCTCATCCGCGGCTTCATGTTCCTGTCGCAGAAGCCCATTCTCTACGCGTTGAATATCGGCGAGAGCAGCACGCTGGGCGACGATCTTGAGGCCGCTGTGAGCCGCTTCAAGCTGGACGAAGTCGCTCACCGACCCAACGCCGGAGCGACAGCGATCTGCGGCAAGGTGGAGGCCGAGTTGGCCGAGATGGACGACGAAGAGGCGGCGGAGTTTCTGTCGAGCTACGGGCTGCGCGAAAGCGGGCTGATCCGCCTGATTCGCAAGAGCTACGAGTTGCAGGGCCTCATCAGCTTCTTCACCGCGGGCGAGGACGAGTGCCGCGCCTGGACCATCCCCGTCGGCTCGAAGGCACCGCAGGGCGCGGGCGCGATTCACTCCGACCTGGAACATCACTTCATCCGCGCCGAGGTCATCCGCTGGGACACGCTACTGGAGGCCGGCTCCGAGGCCGCTGCGCGCGCCAAAGGCATACTTCGCCTCGAAGGCAAGGATTACGTTGTGAAGGATGGCGACATCATGCACATCCGGCACAGCGGGTAAGAGCCTATGCTGAAGCTTTCTCTCATTCTCGGAACGATAGCGGCACTGGCTGACGTGGCGGGCGGCTTTGTGCTGGTGCGCGCGCGGGGTGTGGAACGCTACCTGCGCTACTTTGTCGCGCTGGGCGCCGGATTTCTTATCGCCACCGCTCTGCTGGAGATGATGCCCGAAGGAATGCGGCTGAGTCCGCGGCTGGGACCGGTGCTAATCATGGGCGGCTATTGCGTGGTACACCTGCTGGAACACACGATCAACGCCCATTTCCACTATGGCGAGGAAACGCACCACGGCGAGTTCATCTCGCACCACACCGGCAACTCGGTGATGGCCGGTCTGAGCCTTCATGCGCTCTTTGATGGTGTGGCCATCGGCTCGGGCTTTCTGGTTTCAGGCTGGCTGGGCTGGCTGATCTTCCTTGCGATTCTGCTGCACAAGGCGCCAGAGGGCTTCACCATGGCCTCGGTGATGCTGGCCAGCGGGCGCACCCGCTCCGCGGCTTTGATCTCTTCGATTGCTTTGGCCGGGTCTACATTGGGCGGCGTGCTGGTGATCGAATTGATTCCCAGCTGGCTGCCCTATGGCCTGCCGCTTTCGGCCGGAGTTGCGTTGTATGTGGGGGCCAGCGACCTGGTGCCTGAAGTGAACCGGGAGCCCGGGATTCGCATGGCTCTGGTCTTCTTTGCCGGCGTGGCCGGCTTCCTGTTGCTGCGGATGCTGCTGCCTGCACTGTGAAGGACTGCCTTGTTTCGATAGGGTTTTTCGGATTTCTTCCATCAGAGAGCCTGTTTGTGTCTACCGCGAGTCTGCCATCTCGGAATGTTCACAATAGGATTGTATTTTCCAGGATTTTGTGTTTCCTTTAATTATGCTGTTCATTGACTGACAGACTCTATCCCCCGTCACTCTTTAAGAGAGAGATTATTTGTCAAGGAATATCTCTGAGATCTCTTTGCCGGCGCGGCGCATCTCCCGGCAGGGTCGATGGATCGCGCTACTGTGGCTTGCCGCCGCCATCGCCGCAGGCGCGATGGCCATTGCCGGTCCGGCGGGCTGGGATGTGCCTCCGAACTGGAGCGCAATCCAAGCAGTTGGCCAAGGCGACTCGCCGTATGCCGGGGGCATTGCCGCCCTGAAGGCCTATCACAATCTTCCCGCGCACGCCGCTGGCGATCGCGCGCCCGTTCTCTATTGGTATCCGCCGCTGACGATTCCCGTGCTGCACACTCTAGCGTGGCTTCCGGGCTGGCTGCTAGGCGTGCTCTTCCCTTGTGCGCTGGCGGCGGGTTTTCTGCTGCAACTGCGCGCCGGTTACCAGATGGCCTCAGAGGAGAGGCGCCGCTGGTTGATCTTCTTCTTGCCCCTCGCCGCATTCTTTCCCGGCCTGCTCTGCGACCAGACGATTCTCAGCGGCAATCTCGCCTTCATTCTTTACGGACTCGTGCTCACCGCCGCTATTCCCGGCTGGCGGCGGAACAAGTGGCTTTTGTTCTACGCGGCTGTCCTCGTCGCCTCCATCTGCAAACCGCCGATGCTCACGCTGCTTGCCTTTCCTATTATTGTGGGCAAACGACAATGGGCGCCGGCCTGTATTGTGGGCACCTCCGGGTGCGTGCTCTTTGCCGTTCAGCCGCTACTTTGGCCTGCGCAGTTCAAGGAGTTTTCGCTTGCGGTGCAACTTGTTCTCGACTGGGCGCACGACTTCGGATTCAGCCCCTCCGGGCAGTTGGGCAGGTTGCTTTGGCAGAATAAATTGCCCTATTTTCGCGCTACTACTCTTGCCTACCTGGTTTGGGCCGCCGCGTTTGCATTTTTGTTGCTGGCTATCAGCCGGCACATCCACCGCAACCCGCATCTGCGCGAGCAGTGGATTCCCATCGCGCTGACCGGCACGATTCTATTGAACCCGCGCATCATCTTTTATGACACCACCCCACTCACTATCCCCCTGCTGCTGATCGGCTGGCGCGCGCTGTCGCTCGGCTCCGAGCACTTCACGCAGTGGCGAGGCAGCCGCGCCGTTTCTCCGGCCGTTTCGCTTTCTCCGTTGCAGATATTCTTCAAAGATCGCAAACACCTGGCGCCGATTCTGGTGGGAGCCGGCTTGTTCGCCGCCTGCAACATCGCCGACGGACTCTGGGGAAACTGGCTGCCCATCGAGCTTACCGTGCTGCTGATGGTCTTTGCGCTGGGCCTCTGGTCGCTGCTGCATCCGTCCGTCCTTCTCTCACCGCAGGATTCGTATATCGAGGCGCTTCCGTATAATCCAGAGTGTTCCTATCACTCCCCGATTCCGGCTGTCTTGGGGGAATCCACAAGCGAGTAACCAAGTTGACCAATATCTTGCGGCAGAATGATCCTTCTTTTTCCGGCGGCGCGCGTGTTGCAGACAATTCTTCGCAGGCCGCGCCCTCCGCGCAAAAACCGCGCCTGGATTGCGCCAGCCGGATTCTGGTGCCGCTGCTGATTTTTGTCTTTCTTGCGCAGTGCGCCTGGTTTATCCGCACGCAGTCGTTCACCAACGACGAGCCGGAGCATCTGGTCGCGGGGCTTGAGGCGTGGCGTTTCGGCGAGTTCAAGCAATGGCACGATCAGCCGCCGCTGGGGCGCTTGCTCTTTGCATTGCCGCTGATCAACACCGACTGGAAGTACCAGTACATCAATGAACAGGTTCGTCTGGTTTCGCCCGCGCCGGAGGTGTGGCTCTATCGCGCGCGCCCGGTGAACGTGCTGCTGGGCGTGGCGCTGCTGCTGCTGCTGTGGGCCATGGCGAGACGGCTGTTTTCCGCGCAAACGGCGCTCTTTGTGCTGGCGCTCGCGGCGCTATCGCCCGACCTGATTGCGCACTTCTCGCTGGCCACCATCGATGGCGTTGGCTGTCTGTTCATCTTTGCCTGCGCGGTGCAATCACTTCGCTACCGGCTCAATCCCACGCGCGCCCAAGCGGCGCTTCTCGGCCTACTGCTGGGCGGAATGCTACTAGCCAAGTTCAACAGTCCGCCACTCGTTGCCCTGACGCTGGCGCTGGTCTTTTTTTTGCGCCGCGGCCCCAACGGCGAGCGACTGCACGGATTCCGCTGGGCGCGCACGGCGGCGGTCTTCATGATTGCCTGTCTGACGGTTTGGGGCGGCTATTTCTTCCACGTTTCCAGGGTCACATTCGCCGATCAGATGGTGACCATCCACTTTGCAGGCTACACCAAGCTGCTGCAATACGAGATGCCCACGCTGCAAACGCCCATCACCATCTTTCTGCCCGCCTGCGAGTGGCTCACCGGGCTGGGGCAGGTGGTGGTGCACAATATCGAGGGCCATCGCAGCTTTCTGCTGGGCCAGTATTCGGCCATCGGCTTCCGGCTCTACTTTCCGCTGGCGATGGTGATGAAGTGGCCGCTGCTGGTACTGCTGCTGGCAGCGGCAGGGGTTGTTTTCGTTGTATGGAAGCGCACTCCGGCGCGGCGCAATCTGCTGCTGCTCGCCGTCTATCCAGCGGTTTATGCTGCCTTTGCCTTTACCGCGCACATCGACATCGGCATTCGCCATATGCTGCCGGTTTACCCATTCCTGCTGCTCTTTACCGGCGCTGCTGCGGAGTGGGCGTGCGGCTGGCGCTGGAAGCCGCGCTGGACCACGTTTCTGTTGAGTGCTCTACTCTTGGCGCAGGCCGCCGACATTGCCCGCTACGCTCCTGGCTATCTCTCCTACTTTACTGTGCTGGTCAAGCCCGCCGATACATGGCAACTGCTGAGTGACAGCAATACCGATTGGGGCCAGGGTTTGGTGGCTCTGCGGAAGTTTCAAGCCGAACATCCCGGCGAGCCGCTGCATCTGGCCTACGTGGGCGAGGTTGACCCGGCCTGGTATGGCATTCAGTACACCCGGCTCAAGGAAGAAGACCATCCGACGGGGTTGGTCGTGGTTAGCGCCACGCAACTCTCCGGGCAATTGCTCCAGAACCATTTTGCCTATCGCTGGCTGTTGCGCTATCCGGTCAAGACGATCCTCGATCACTCGCTCTATGTCTTTGACGTACCTGCCGACGCCGCTTCGGCGGCTGGCGCTCGCACGTTGCAGTAGTTGCCCCTCAGATCTCTTCTTCTTGGCAAAGAGAGTTGAAGGCTACAGGATTAGAGCAGTTCTACTTTTTGTCTAGAGTGCGGCGTGGACCGAGATGTCCACGCGACAGCCGGCTAGAAGGCCGGCGTAACCTGTTCTTGCAGCGACCGGCAATCTGGAGCAAAGCAGGGGATCCACTCTATACCAACAGGGATAATGCTCTAGCAGTCGCCACCATCGAGCGCAATATAAAAACGCCGCCTATTTTCAGGCGGCGTTTTTATTGGTTTAAAAGGAAAAATTAAGCGTTTTCCTTGGTTTCAATTCTCATGCCATAGAACGACCTGTGCACGAAGAACATCGACACCAGGAAGAACGCGACGGTCAGCACGTGTGTGAGCATCGGATTGCTCGCAGTGAGCGTCACGGCAAGTTCGACCGCCAGCAGGCCGAACAATGTCGTGAACTTGATGATCGGGTTCATGGCCACCGACGAGGTATCCTTGAACGGATCGCCAACGGTGTCTCCGATTACGGTTGCATCGTGCAGAGGCGTCCCCTTCATATTCAAGTCGACCTCAACAACCTTCTTAGCATTGTCCCAGGCGCCGCCGGCATTCGCCATGAAGATCGCCTCGTACAACCCGAAGATTGCAATCGAGAACAGATAGCCGACAAACAGGAACGGCTCCATGAAGGCGAACGAGAGCGTAGCGAAGAAGACGGCGAGGAAGATGTTGAACATGCCCTTCTGCGCGTACTTGGTGCAGATCTCGACGACCTTCTTGCTGTCCGTAACCGACGCCTTCTCTGTGCCTTCCAGTTTGATGTTGGCCTTGATGAACTCGACCGCGCGGTATGCACCGGTGGTGACCGCCTGCATGGAAGCGCCGGCGAACCAGAAGATCACCGCGCCACCGCAGATCAGCCCCAGCATGAAGGGCGCGTGCAGCAGAGAGAGCTTTTCCACGTTCTGCGTCAGTCCGTGGGTCAGGGCCATGATGATCGAGAAGGTCATCGTAGTAGCGCCCACCACTGCGGTACCGATCAGCACCGGCTTGGCCGTAGCCTTGAAGGTATTGCCGGCTCCGTCATTGGCTTCCAGCAAGTACTTTGCGCGTTCGAACTTGGCGTCGAAGTTGAAGTCCTTTTTCAACTCAGCTTCGATGCCGGGAATGGTTTCGATCAGCGACAGCTCGTAGACAGACTGAGCATTGTCGGTAACCGGACCATAGGAATCGACGGCGATCGTAACCGGACCCATGCCCAGGAAGCCGAAGGCGACCAGGCCAAAGGCGAAGACGGCCGGAGCCAGCATCATTCCCGCTGGATTATTAAATGCATCCGGTATGCCCCCACTGAAGAAATAGCCCATGCCCATCAGCGCGACCATGCTCAGTCCGAGCCAGTAGGCCGACATATTGCCGGATACAAGGCCCGAAAGGATACCCAGCGAAGCGCCGCCTTCCTTCGCAGAGGTGACCACTTCCTGCACATGAGCCGAGTTGGTTGAAGTGAAGACCTTGACCAGTTCGGGGATGAGCGCGCCTGCCAAGGTTCCGCAGGAGATGATCGAAGCCAGCTTCCACCAGAGCGATCCGTCCCCAAGGGTGGGGATCATCAGGTAGGAGACGACGTAGGTCAGGGCGATGGAAACAAGGGAGGTGATCCAGACCAGCGAGGTCAAGGGCGCCTCGAAGTCCATCTCGTCGGAGCTGCCGTACTTCGCCTTGGCGATTGCGCCATTGAGGAAGTAGGCGGCCGAGCTGGAGATCAGCATGGCCACGCGCATGACGAAGATCCATACCAGCAGCGTCGCTTGCGTCTTGTGATCCGGAACTGCCAGCAGGATAAAGGTGATCAGGGCTACGCCTGTGACACCGTAGGTCTCGAAGCCGTCGGCCGAGGGTCCAACCGAGTCGCCCGCGTTGTCGCCCGTGCAATCGGCAATCACGCCAGGGTTGCGCGCATCGTCTTCCTTGATCTTGAATACGATCTTCATCAAATCGGAGCCGATGTCGGCGATCTTGGTGAAGATGCCGCCGGCAATACGCAGCGCCGCGGCGCCCAGCGATTCGCCAATGGCAAAACCGATGAAGCAGGGGCCAGCGAAATCAGCAGGGATGAAGAGAAGAATGAAGAGCATGATGAGCAGCTCGACCGAGATCAACATCATGCCGACGCTCATGCCGGCCTTCAGCGGAATCGCAAAGCATGGATAAGGCTTGCCGCGCAATCCGGCGAATGCCGTCCTCGAGTTCGCAAAGGTGTTGACGCGAATTCCGAACCACGCCACCCCGTAGCTACCCGCGATGCCAATGAGCGAAAACAACAGGATGATCGGCAGCGTAACCGCGATGGGCTTATTCGGCACCGGCGCCAGCCATCCGAAGTAGAGAGAGATGATGACTGCAATGAAAGCCCAGAGCAACATGATGAACTTGCCCTGCGTCACCAGATAGGTTTTGCAGGTCTCGTAGATCAGCTCGGACATTTCGCGCATCGAGCGATGAACCGGCAGGTTCTTCAACTGGTTATAGATCACCAGGCCGAACAACAGGCCGGCGGCGCAGAAGAGCAGCCCGATCGACAGAAGCTGATGTCCATTCAAGCCGAAGAAATTATCGAAGTTCACGCTCGACAAATCCGGCAGCGTCAGGCTGGCTTCGCCCCCGCCCGCGGATTCCTGCGCGCCGGCGAATGCGGGCAGAAGCAGCAGGCCCGCGAGGGCCGCGACGGTCTTGTACTGACGCCGCAGAAATGCCTTGGCGCGTGCAGAATTGAAGGCCAAGAGCAACGAAAACGCACTCACGGCCAGATAGAAGTACACCCAATACTGAGCAGTCACAAATCCTCCCAAAGGCGAAATGTTGATGGTTATTTCGAACGAACTGGAAAACGCTACGAACTTTTTCCAGAAAAAAGGGTCATCCGAAGGCTATCACTCGAAAGTAGCAGTGTCGAGTGATAGCTATCACAGCAATGGCCGAGGCTCATCCAGTAACAGGATGCGCGCTCCGAAGCCGTGGTGAAATGAAAATTGAGTTACTCAACCGGAATCTCGATCTTGTCGCCGGGCAGAGGAATTTGGAGGTTTTGCTTGACAGGATCGTGCACCTGGCCGCCGGGCAACGGGTGCAACTTGAAGAGCACCAGGAGGTTGCGGTCCGGGTCGTCGAGGGCGCGGAAGCTGGCGACTTGTTCGAGCGAGAAGTGTGTGTGAATGTCCTCGATAGTGCCTGGATCGAGACTGTTCCATGCGGCGTACCAGCCGGGCTGGTAGTGGGCCAGCTTCGACGCCAGGTCCTGGGTGCCGAAGTCGTCGCAGAGCGAAGGCAGGTGAGTCAGGAGTGTAATCTGATCGCCGCTTTCTGAAACCAGCAGCCGATTGCCGTTGGGGTGAGCATCAATGTACTGCGTGAGCCGCTGGGCCGCTTCTAGATAGGTGTACTCGGGATGAGCGGCGTAGTTCAGAGTTTGCAGGCTGTTGAAGGCGACGGCCATGGCGGCGACGACGACGAGGGAGTAGCCGAGCCGGCGCAACCAGATTCCGTTAACAGGAGCCAGCAGTGCCTCGGCCCCTTGCGCCACCATGAAAAAGATGAAGAAAGCTACCACGGCATAGTATCGGGGCTGAGGATGGTTCTGGTAAGTCATGAAGAAAATGTAGCCGCCGACGGCCAGGATGGAGGCGCCAAAGACGGGGTTCAACAGCAGTTTGCGGCTCCAGTCTTCGCGCCCGTCCAGCGCGGGCTTGTGGAGTAAGGCGGCCACCATCGCGCTCAAAGCCAACAGTCCCACCAGCGGAATCAGGATGTGGTCCACCCACAGCCCGCCGTGGAAGGACCACCACAAGCTGAGCAGCGGCCAATAAAACTCCTTAGACTTGTCGTATTTGTTGACGAAAAAAAGATACTTGTAATCGGCAAAGAGGCCGGAGTGGATGACCAGCGCCATCCATAGGCCAAACGACATAGCAAATGCGCCCGCTGCGGAGAGTGCGCAGCGAAGTGCCAGTTTTCGATTCCGCCAAAGCGGCAGCACTATCGCCCAGCTCAGCGCTGGCAGCAGAAAGACGGCGGTGGTTTTAGTCAGCATCATCAGCGTGAAGAGCAGACCGATGCCAACGGATGCGGCCATCGGTCTGCGCATCCGGGGCAGGCGGATGGCCAGATTCATCGCCAGCAGCGTGAGGGCGATCAGCATCTGCTCCAGAATCGCCAGCCGGCTGAAGCAGTAGAGGAACGGACTGGTAACGATCAGCGTCAGGGCAGTAAGCGCCATCCAGCGCGGCCCGCGCTCTCTGAGCAGCAGATAGCTCAACAGCAGATTGCAAAAGAAGAAGGCGACGGCCAGTCCGCGCGCGGCTTGAATCGAGACGCCGGTAAGGAAGAAGAGCGCCCACTCCAGAAATGGCCAGACGGGCACGGCGGGGGCGGGATTGAAGTCGCCGGCGAGATACCAGTTGCCGAAGAGGTGGGCGCGAATGGCTGCGTTGCCATACCAACCCTCGTCGGTGTACTTGGCCCAATCCATGAACCAGGGGGAATGGTTGGGAAAGTCGGCGCTGAGATGAAGGGCGTGGAGCAGGGCGAAGCAGCCGATGACAACCACCCAAAGGGCGTAAAGGCAGCGCTTCCGCGAAATTGTCAATGCCTGTTTCCTTCCGCGAGCCGCAAACTCCAGAATGTGGCTCAAGACGGTATTTCCGCGCAGGCGAAAATCGGTAAAGCCGGAACGATATTCGCCTCAGAGGGGATGAATCAAGTATAGCGGAGTGAAGGCAAGGTTTGTTCGCAATGCGGCAGAGTCAGGGAATCTGCAAGGATTTTGCGTTGGGCACATGACACCACATATGATGTCCTTATTCGTTTAATAGGAGAATCAGCATGAGGAATCACAAACTGGCACCTCAGGTCATCGTTGCGGCCTTTCTGGCGCTGGCCGCGCTGGCTTCAGCGCAGAACGCGCCGCAAACCAAGGCATCGCCGCTGATGCCCCTGCTGGGCCGGTTTACCGCCGCCGATGTGCCGACCTTGGCACCCACCGAGGCCGAGGTCGCCCCGCTCCAGTGGGACAAGCCCATTCCTGCAGGCCTGCCCGGCAACGGAATCGCACAGCATCCCATGCTTTACATCGGTGAAGGATATAACAAAATCTTCCTCGTCAACAACGGCAAGATCATCTGGAGTTATTCGACCGGGGGCGGCTGGGAGTACGACGATGCGTGGATGCTTTCCAATGGCAACATTCTCTTCACTCGAATGCAGTATGTGGCTGAAGTGACGCCCGACAAAAAGGTCATCTGGCGTTACGACGCGCCCGAGGGAAGCGAGATCCACACCTGCCAGCCGATCGGCCTCAACAAGGTCATGTTTGTCCTCAATGGCCTGCCGCCCCAACTGATGGTGGTCAATATCAGGACCAACAAGGTTGTCGTCAAACACGAGTTGCCCGCGCCCAGCAAGACCGGCATGGTCCACGGCCAGTTTCGCCGCGCGCGCTACACGTCGCAAGGGACCTATCTGATTCCCTTCCTGGAGATGAACCAGGTGATCGAGTACGACAAGCATTTCAGGGAGATATGGAGGTATGAAATCAAGTCTCCCTGGGCAGCCATGCGCCTGCAGAACGGCAACACGCTCATCACCGACGAGCAGGATATTCTCACTCGCGAGGTCAACCCGCAAAAGGAGACCGTCTGGGAGCTAAGGCCGTCCGATCTACCGGAGAAATATCGTTTCATCAATACCCAGAGCGCCACCCGTCTGGCCAACGGGAACACCATCCTCTGCTCGCGCGGCGGAGACGCGCACGGGCCTCAACTCGTCGAAGTGACTCCAGAGAAGAAAGTTGTCTGGGTTCTGCAGGATTGGGCCAACTTAGGCCCGGCTACCTCGGTTCAGATTCTCGATGAGCCGGGCAAACCGGAAATCCCAGGCCAATCGCAACACTGACGAGGCGCCAGGTCAGGCTCCCCAGACTTTGATTTTTGAAAATCGGGAAGCGCGCTTTGATGCAGGATTGCGACCAGAGTAATGACAAATCAGGCGAAGGTGCGCTGCGGGGGATTGATGACCAGGATCGGCAAAGATGGCCCAGATTTGACAAATCTGCAACAGAAGCAGGGCCGCCGCTACTGTCTCTCAACTGAGAATACGTTCAAAAAAGAGTTCTGACATCGCTGGCTATCCTGGGTTAAACTATGCACAGTTACAGGCAACTAGGAGTTGCAATCGCAGAATGGCAGAATCACACGAAGTTCACCGCGCCCATGGCAACGGCTCTTTATCCGTCGCGCTGATTGGCCCGGACGAAACGCGGCGTAAGGAAATTGCCGGTGTTCTCGCCGAATGCCAGGGAGTGCGCGTTCAGGAGTTTACTTCCTACCCAGTCGACCTCGACGAAATACCCAAGATGCTGGAAGAGCATCACGACGCCGTGATCGTCGACCTGGACAGCAACCCGGAACTTGCCCTCCGTATCGTGGAAAGTATCTGCGACGATGGCTCCCGGACCGTGATGGTCTTTTCGGCGCAGGCTGATCGGGAACAGGTGGTACGGTGCATGCGTGCCGGCGCCCGCGAGCTTCTCGTTCTGCCCATCACTGCGACTAGTATGGCTGAAGCATTAGGTCGCATTACAGTGCGTCTTCCTGGGTCTCACCCCGCCAAGAGAAAGACAGGGCGCGTTTTCGTGTTTATTGGCGCCAAAGGCGGATGTGGAGTTACCACCGTCGCCTCCATATTCGCGGTATCGCTGGCCAAGGAGTCTGGCGACAAAACTCTTTTGATCGACCTTGGCATCCCGCTGGGAGATGTGGCGATCAATCTAGGAATTTCCTCTAGCTTTTCGACAGATAGCGCATTCCAGGATTCCAACCGGCTGGATAAGAATTTTCTATCTTCGCTGTTGACCAAGCATGCCTCGGGATTATTCGTGCTTGCGGCTCCGGGAGAGTTTCCCCGGACCGAGGTAACCGTGGACGCCGTCAATAAACTGCTTTCAGTCGCCCGCCAAAGCTTCGATTATGTGGTGGTGGATGCCGGATCCAGACTTGATTTGAAGAATTCAGATCTCTTTGACATTTCCGCTACCACCTACCTTGTCACTCAGATAGGCGTTTCCGAACTAAGAAACGCAAATCGCCTGATCACTCAATTCTTCGCCACCAAGGGCCGAAAACTTCAGATCATTCTCAACCGGTATACGCCACATAATATTTTCTTCGATGAGGAGGATATTACCAAGGCACTCACACGTCCGGCCCAGTGGAAGATTCCCAACGATTCCGCCGCTGCCAGGCGAACCCGAAAACCTTCTTCTCCTTTAGCTTTGGAGGACTCACCCATTCCGAACGCAGTCCGGCATATGGCTCGCAAAGCCTGCGGATTGCCCGAGAAACTCGAGAAGAAAAAGGGCTTCAGTTTCTTCAAAGAACAGGGCATCAGTTTTTTCAAAAGAGCGCAATAAACATTTTCCAAACGGGATTCTTTTACTTCCCTGCCCCGCAGCACTTCTTGTACTTTTTACCGCTGCCGCAGGGACAGGGGTCGTTGCGGCCGACTTTTTCGCCGGTGCGGCGCTGCGTGGGCTGGGTGGCTTCTCCGCCAGACCGGCTCGCCGCATCCAGCTCGCGCTGCTTCTTGCGATGAAACTCCTTTTCCAGCGCGTCGATGGTCGTCGAAGGCTGGCGTGTGGAGATGGAAATTTCTTTCGGCTCCGCATCCAAGGAGAGAGGATGGGCGCTGCTGCCCACCGGCGGTGCCTTTGGAACCGCGCGATTCAGCCGAGGCGCCGCGTCCACCGGCTGCCCGTCCGGACCCAGAATCTGCATCCGGAAGAGGAAGCGAACCGTGTCCTCCTGGAATTTGAGCATCATCGCCTCGAACATTTCGTAGGACTCCCGCTTGTATTCCACCAGCGGGTCGAGTTGGGCATAGCCGCGCAGCCCGATTCCCTCCTTCAGGTGATCCATCGAAAGCAGATGATCCTTCCATAGCCCGTCGATTACACTCAACATCACCATCCGCTCGTGGTAGCGCATGGTCGCGGGGGTGAGAATTTTTTCTTTGGCCTCGTACTGCTCCTTGAGTATGTCGAAGATCGCGTCGCCCAACGCGTGCCGGTCAAATTCGAGCGGCTTGATTCCCGCCGCATTCATGCTCAATCCGAAGTGGTCGATGAGCTGGTTTTCGATCCCCTTCAAATCCCACTGATCCGGATGCAGCTTCTCGCCCGCGAACTCGTCCAGGATTCCGCTCAGGATTCCGCCCACATAATCTTCCAGAATCAGCTCCTTCTGGTCGGCCTCCTCCAGCAGTTGGCGGCGCAGCCCGTAGACCGCCTCGCGCTGCTTGTTCATTACGTCGTCGTATTCGAGAAGATGCTTGCGGCTCTCGAAGTTCTGAGCTTCGACGGCCTTCTGCGCGCCCTCGATGCGCTTGGAGATCATCTTCGACTCGATGGGCACGCCCTCTTCCATGCCCAGCCGCTCCAGCAGCGTGGAGACCCACTGCTTGGCGAAGATGCGCATCAGGTCGTCTTCCAGCGAGAGATAGAAGCGCGACTCGCCGGGATCGCCCTGGCGGCCGGCGCGCCCGCGCAACTGATTGTCAATGCGCCGCGACTCGTGCCGTTCGGTGCCAAGGATGAAGAGTCCGCCAGCTGCGATGACCTGCTCGTGATCCAGGCGCGCCGCCTCGGCGTGAACCTTGAAGACCTCGGCCCACTCCGGTTCGGCGATCTCGAACTCCTGGCCCTGATAGTAGAAGCGCAGGAATCCCGCTGGAGCCATGGGACTGATGGCGCCCTCGGCGATGCTGATGGCCCGCGCTTTACCCTTCTTCACCAGCTCTTGCCTAGCCATGAACTCCGGATTGCCGCCCAGCAGAATATCGGTTCCGCGGCCGGCCATGTTGGTCGAGATGGTCACCATCCCCAGCCGCCCAGCCTGCGCCACAATCTCCGCCTCGCGCTCGTGGAACTTGGCGTTCAGCACAACGTGCCGCACCCCTTTGCGTTGCAAGATCGCGCTGAGGCGTTCGGACTTCTCGATGGATACGGTGCCCACCAGCACGGGCTGTTTCTTCTCGTGCAGGATGGCGATGTCGTCCGCCGCGGCCTTGAACTTTTCCTTCTCGGTGCGGAAGACCACGTCGGGATTTTCAAGCCGCAGCATCGGCTTATTAGTGGGAATTACGACAATCTCCAACTTGTAAATCTTCTCGAACTCGGCCGCTTCCGTCTCCGCGGTGCCTGTCATGCCGGACAATTTCTGATAAAGACGGAAATAATTCTGGAAGGTGATGGTGGCCAGCGTCTGGTCTTCCTTGCGAATCGAAACGCCCTCCTTGGCCTCGATGGACTGATGCAGCCCGTCGCTCCAGCGGCGGCCCGGCATCAGGCGGCCGGTGAAGGTGTCCACGATGATGACTTCGCCTTCCTTGACCACGTAATCGACGTCGCGGCGGTAGAGAGCCTCAGCCTTGATCGCCGTCTCGACGTAGTGCTTCATCTCCCAGTTTTCGGCGTCGGCAATGTTATCGATGCCCAGCGTCTTTTCAATCGTCACCCAGCCTTCGTCGGTGACGCCGATGGTGCGCTGCTTCTCGTCCACGATGTAATCGCCGGTCAGATACTTCTCGCCCTCGCCGAGCTGGATTCCCAACTCCTGCTGGCGCTTGTGGTCGCTGGATTCGATCTCCTCGCCTTTGACCAGCTTGGGCACGATGGCGCGCGCCCGCGCATATTTGTCGGTGGTCTGATCGGTCGGGCCGCTGATAATCAGCGGCGTGCGCGCTTCGTCAATCAGGATCGAGTCCACTTCATCAACGATGGCGTAGTAGTGCCCGCGCTGGACGCAATCTTTGATGTCAAACTTCATGTTGTCGCGTAGGTAGTCGAAGCCAAACTCGTTATTGGTTCCGTAAGTAATGTCAGCTGCGTAAGCGGCACGGCGCTCGTTGTCGTCCAGATCGTGGACGATGACGCCCACCGTCAGCCCCAGAAACTCGTAGATCTTGCCCATCCACTCGGCGTCGCGCTTGGCCAGGTAATCATTCACCGTGACCACGTGCACGCCATGTCCGGCGAGCGCGTTCAGATAGCAGGCTAGCGTAGCCACCAGCGTCTTGCCTTCGCCGGTCTTCATTTCGCTAATCTTGCCCTGGTGCAGCACCATGCCGCCGATCAACTGCACGTCAAAGTGTCGCATCCCGACCGCGCGCCAGCCGGCCTCGCGCACCACCGCAAAGGCTTCCGGAAGGATCTCGTCCAGCGCCTCATTCTCAGCGGCCTTGCGCTCTTTGGCGCCGGTAATGCCTTCCAGCCGCGCCGCAATCCGCTCCCGGAACTCGACCGTTCTGGCCCGCAACTGATCGTCGGTGAGCTGCTTCGTGTCCGCTTCCAGGGCGCTGATCACTGCCACCATCGGCATCAACCGCTTGATCAGACGCTCATTTGCCGTGCCAAAAACCTTGGTAAGAGCTTTATCAAAAAACACAGGGATCTCCGTTTACCAGTGTAAATGCTGGCCCCTGTTGAGCGTTTATCCTTCGATGAGGGCGATGAAAAAGCCGTCGGCGCGCAGGCGGCCCGGGAGCAGGCGCAGAAAGCCTTCGGGAGTGAGCGAGGCACGCAGCCGCTCGGCGCCGCCAGCTGTGAGAATTCCTTCAACCAGCAGTTCGCCGATGCGCTCTTCCATCGGGACCAGCCGCGCGCTGGGCACAGCGGCCAGCACGGCAGCGACCACCTGCTCGTTCTCCTCCGGCTCCAGCGAGCAGGTGGAGTAGACCACGCGGCCGCCGGGGCGGACGGCCCTTAACACGGCGCTGAGAATCGCCCGCTGGCGCTCAGCCTGGCGAGCCAGGTCGCCCAAGCGCAGGCGGTGGCGAATCTCCGGGTTGCGGCCCAGGGTTCCGGTGCCGCTGCAGGGCACGTCGGCCAGCGCCAGATCGAAGGCCGTCACATCGGTAAGCGCGGCGGCGTCGGCCAGCCGGCACTCGATGCGGTCGCCAAGAAATGCCAGCCGTTTACACATCTGGGCCAGCCGGGACGCGCTGGATTCAAGAGCGATGATGCGCGCCTGCGAATTGCGCTCGGCCAGAATCAGCGTCTTGCCGCCCGGCGCGGCGCAAGCGTCGAGGACGCTTCTTACTTTTTGGATATCGCCAGCCCGGCAGAGAATCTCGACAGCCAGCTGTGAGCCTTCGTCCTGAAAGCGCACCCGGCCTGTACGCAAAGCCTCGGTCGAGGCTATCTCTCCGGCGACGACGATGCGCGCCGCGGCGAGCAGTTCTCCGGCTTCGAGAGTGATTCCCGCGTCGGCGAGTTCGGCTTCAACTTCAGGGTTGGCAAGGCGCACCGCAAGCACAGGCTGGCTCTGCCCGTGGCGGCAGAGGTCGCGGGCGGCTTCCGCGCCGTAGTGGCTGATCCAGCGCTCGACCAGCCAGGAGGGGTGGGTCTGAACAACGTCGAGATCGTCCACGCCCGTGCGCGAATCACCCAATCGCGCAACGCCCGCCAGCTTGCGCAGCACCGCGTTGACCATGCCGGAGGCGAAGCGGTGGCCGGACTGTTTGGCCAATTCCACGCTCTCGTCAATCGCGGCGCGCGCTGGAATGCGATCCATCCACTGCAACTGAAATGCGCCCAGCCGCAGGGCAATCAAAATCTCCGCATCGAGCTTGGCGCCGGGCCGGGAGAGCAGCGCATGAAGCTGATGATCAAGCGCAATCTGCCAGCGCAGCACGCCCAGCACCAGCGCCGTGGCCAGGTTGCGGTCCGGGACCGAGAGCGCGCTGACGGCTCTGCCGCGCAGCAGTTCATCGGAATGAGAACGCCCGCGCTCGACGGCCAGCAGAATGTTGAAGGCGGCTTTGCGCGCCGCTGAGATTGCGGCCGTTCGATTCTTGGGCGCAACCTTCGCTGCGCCGAATTTTTTTGGAAGGGTCATTCAGCTCGCCCGAGCCGCGCGCCGCGAGCGAGCGCTGACCCGCGCAGAAACTCGGCTGCCGCAAGGCGTTTCTTGCCTTCGAGTTGCACTTCCAGAAGTTCCAGCCAGGTGTCGTCGGCGCAGGCGGCAAAGAGCCGTTGACCCTCGACGTGAATCAGACCGGGCTGGAAGCCTGTTGCCTCGGTGAAACTCGAAGCCTCCGCGACCCTCAGGCGGTGAACGATCAGCTTTTTGCCCTCGAGCGTGGTGAAGGCACCGGGCCAGGGCTGAAAGCCGCGCCAGCGATTCTTCAGCTCCACAGCGGTGTACGTGGCAAAGTCCATGCGCCCATCTTCGCGGTCGAGCATCGGAGCGAAGGTGGCTCCTGCATGATTCTGGGGCTGGGGCTGAAGGCTTCCATCGGCCAAGCCAGCCAGAGTCCTGACCACCAGCGGCGCCCCGGCCTCAGCCAACTCGACAAACAACTCCTCCGCGGTCTCTTCGGGAGCAATGGGCATCGTCTGTTGCAGCAAAATCGGGCCGGTGTCGAGTCCCTCTTCCAGCAACATGGTCGTGTTGCCGGTAAATGCGTCGCCCCGCGCCACCGCCCACTGAATCGGCGCAGCGCCGCGGTACTTGGGAAGCAGGCTGGCGTGCAGATTGATGCAGCCCAGCCGGGGCAGCGCCAGCATCCAGGGCGGTATCAGACGCCCGTAGGCGACGACGACGATGGCCTCGGGAGCGATGGCTTCAAGCTGCGCGCGAAACTCCGCGTTGGCGCGAATCTTCTCCGGCTGTGCAATCGTAAATCCATGGGCAAGCGCGGCCTGCTTGACCGGCGGCGCAGCAAGCTGGCGCGAGCGGCCCACGGGCCGGTCGGGCTGCGAGACGACCAAGGCAACTTCATGACCCGCCGCATGCAATGCTTCCAGCGTGGGAACGGCAAAGCTCGGGGTGCCACAGAAGACCAGTTTCATCGCTCTACCACTTGCCTTCGCGCAGCAATTTGCGAATCTTGCGCTGCACCAGATCGCGCTTGAGCGCGCTCATGCGATAAATGAACTGCACGCCGTCCACGTGGTCGATCTCGTGCTGGAAGCAGCGCGAGAGCACATCCTCGCCGTCCATCTCGAACCACTTGCCGTGCTCGTCCTGGGCGCGTATGCGCACTTTGGAGTGGCGCACGACCTTCTCGCGAATATCTGGAAAGCTGAGGCAGCCTTCCTCCTCGTAGAGCCTGCCCTCAGTGAAGATAATCTCCGGATTGATGAGCACCAGCTTGTCTTTCGGCTCTTTGCCCACGCTCAGGTCGATGACCAATAAACGCTTCAGCACACCCACCTGCGGCGCGGCGAGGCCGATGCCCTCTCCGTCGTACATGGTCTCAAACATATCGGCGACCAGCTTGCGCAACTCCGCGTCGAACTCGGTAATCGGTTCACCAGGCTGCGCCAGGATCGGATCAGGATATTTGACAATATTAAGAATCATCTGCGTACTAATAGCTCCGTATCTGTTGGATGTATCCCGCAAAATTCCGTTGCAACTCGAGGGCAGAATCGCCGCCGAATTTCTGCTGCGCAGCCTGCGCCAGCGTCAGCGCCACCATCGCCTCGGCCACAACCCCCGCTGCCGGGACCACGCAAATGTCGCTGCGCTCGTAACTGGCGCTGGTGGGTTCGCGCGTGTCAAAACGCACCGACTCCAACGGTTTGCGCAAGGTCGAAATCGGCTTCAGATGGCCGCGCACCACAATCTCTTCGCCGTTCGATACGCCGCCCTCCACGCCGCCGGCATTGTTGCTGGGGCGCGTAAAGCGCGTCGGCTGCCCGGAGGCCTCGCTGGCATAGTGAATGGGATCGTGCACTTGCGAGCCGAAAGACGCGCCCGCGAAGACGCCACGGCCAATCTCGACCGCCTTGACCGCCTGAATGCTCATGACCGCCCAGGCCAGCAGCCCGTCCAGCTTTTCGTCCCAGTTCGCGTAGTTTCCCAGCCCGGCGGGGACGCCGTGCGCCACCACCTCGAAGACGCCGCCCACCGTGTCACCGGTGCGGGCCGCCTCTTCCACCTCTTCCTTCATGCGGGCCTCTGTCGCCTCATCCACGCATCCCAGCACCACTTCGTCGCGGGCGGCCTGTGCCGCAATCTCTTCCCAGCGGACAGCGCGCTCCACTTCGACGCACCCTACGCGGAGGGTGTGGCTGGCCACTTCGATCCCCAGCGTCCGCAGCATGAGCTTGGCAAAGGCTCCAGCGGCGACACGGGCGGTGGTTTCGCGGGCCGAGGCGCGCTCCAGCACGTAACGGGCTTCGGCAAAGTTGAACTTGAGTGCCCCGGCCAGATCGGCGTGGCCGGGCCGCGGCGAAGCGACCGCCTGGTGCAGCGCCGGGTCGCCTTCATCCACAGGCAGTCTGGATTCCCAGTTCTTCCAGTCGCGATTGACAATCTCAATCGCAATCGGCGCGCCGATGGTTTTGCCGTGGCGTACTCCGCTTAGCACATGAGCTTTGTCGGTCTCCATCTTCATGCGCCCGCCACGCCCGTAGCCCTGCTGACGCCGCCACAATTCGCGGTCAACGAACTCCAGATCGACCGGCAGACCGGCCGGCAGACCGGAGACGAGCGCAATCAGCGCCTCACCATGCGACTCCCCGGCCGTAGAAAATCGAATCATATTGATTCGATTGTAACGGGAGAGACACAAAATAGGGAGGTGAGAATGGAAAATGGAGATGAATCATCGATGAAGCCGCTGCATGAATCTTAGTTGATGACCATTTCCATCCCTGCAATCCGGGATTGATTTTTTGCTGTGGAAAACGATAAGCGAAGCTGCAAAAAACCGCTTGACACGCACCTTGATATGGAGTAGCTCTGGTAGCTAGGAGAAGTTTCCTCTTACCCTTGGATCTTCCGCACAGATGACGGCGATCAGTGGTTAGTAGCTTCCGTGTTCTTCTCCCCTTGAGGCTCTTCCAAGTTTCTCATTCCGGCCTCGCAAACAGCCAAGATAGTTGACGATGCCGCTTGAGATCTCCTCGAGGGATGGCGCGAGTTATACGTGTGTTGTTTCGGCCGCTTTTCAATGCACCGGGTGACGGTATTTTCGCCGCGAACCTTCATTTCCCCGGGTCCTCGGCGAAAGTTATACAAACAAACAACCGAAATCATGGAGCTGTTATGGGACTACCAAGAAAATGCGACGCAAGGCATCTTTCCACGGCCAGCCCGAACAAGTCTCAACCATCGTGCAGGCCTGTGAGCAAAGCCATTAGAACCAGTTCTTTCAAGATCGAGCCGGATGCGACGAGGACGAATCGCGAGACTTTTGCCGAAGACTTTCTGCTGGAACATTCTCATTCCACTCTGCGCTTGGCGGTGATCGAGATCACGGCCAGTGCCAGTGCCACGCCCAGGGAGCCGCAGCAGTCCGCGCAATCATTCGGATTTCCGTCTTGAGCCAACAGATCCCTTCAGCCGCCGAGTGGCCGAATAAAGGCCGGAGGAGGTAGGCATGGGTTGCTCAATCTGCGAGAGTTTGGAACGAACGTATGAGGATAGGCTCAGCGAGTACAGAGAGGCTCGTTCCTCGGCCGGTTACCAAGTCAGCACGAAGCTGGCGGCGCATAAAAATGTAGAGATGGAGCGCGCCCGGTACGAACTGGAAGAGCATCGCATGGTTTGCGGCTCCGCCAGAAAAGCGCCGCTTGCGCATCTGCCTGTTTTTAGCGAACCAGCGAGCTCGAGCCAGTTGGCGGCATAAATGTTACTGGCAAACGAGATTCTGTCACAATCCAATCAGACGGCCTTGCCTTTTTCCTTTTGCTGACGGGCGCGCCTCTCGGTGGCCCATCCTTCCTTGACGATTTGATGAGAGCGGCCCACGGCCAGCGCGCCTGCCGGCACATTCTTCGTGATGCAGGAGCCTGCGCCCAGGTAAACCCCATCACCCAGCGTCACCGGAGCCACCAGCGTGGAATTGCTGCCCACAAAAGCGTCTTTGCCGATGCGCGTGGCGTGCTTGTTCACGCCGTCGTAGTTGCAGGTGATGGTCCCGGCTCCAATGTTCGTTCGCTCGCCCACCTCGGCATCGCCCAGGTAGGTGAGGTGGTTGGCCTTGGCGCCCTTGCCCAGCTTCGCCTTTTTGGTCTCAACAAAGTTGCCCACGTGAGCCTCTGCGCCGATCTCGCTGCCTGGGCGAAGGTGCGCAAAGGGGCCGATCTTGGCGCCGTTGCCCACCGTGCTGTCAGTGAGGATGCAGCTCTGGCGCACCAGCACTCCCTCGCCCAGGGTGCAGTCTTCAATCACCGAGTACGACCGTATCTGGCAACCGCCACCGATGTGCGTCCGGCCCAGCAACTGCACAAACGGCTCGATGACCGTATCGGCGGCGACCTCGACCTCGGCGTCAATCACGCACGTTTCAGGGCGAAAGATGGTCACGCCGGCGGCCATCAGCCGGTTGGCCGTGGCTGAGCGCAGCGTCGCGTCCAGCGCCACCACCTCGGCGATGGTGTTGGCGCCCAGCACTTCAATTGCCTCTTCGGCCCGAATGGCTACCACCCGCTCGCCCGCCGCGCGCAGCAGACCTGCCATATCGGTAAGAATCACCTCGTGGTTGGCGTTGTCGGCAGTCAACTTGTCCAGACGAGCCACGAGCGGCGCAGTCTTGAAGGCATAAATGCCGGTGTTGATTTCGCCGATCTTTTGCTGTTCATCGGCGAGCGCCTTCTGCTCGACGATGGCTTCCACTTCGGGGCTATCCGAAGATTTACGAACGATCCGTCCGTAGCCTGTGGGGTCGGCGGGCGCGGCGGTCAGAATGGTCATCGCGGCCTGCTCAGAGTGATGAAAGCGCCAGAGCCGCTCAATGGTCTCAGCGCGAATCAGCGGCACGTCGCCGGAGAGCACCAGAATATTCTCGTAGCCCTGAATGGCCGTCCGCGCGCACTGAATCGCGTGGCCGGTGCCGAGCTGCTCGGACTGCTCGACAAAGCCGACGCCGGTTGAAGAGACCGCCGCGCGCACCTTCTCCGCCTGGTGGCCGACGACGACAAAAATCTCGCTCGGCGCGACAATCTGGCTTGCCGCAGCAATCACGTGGGCCAGCAGCGGCTTGCCGCCGATCTCGTGCAGCACCTTGGGCCGCTGCGACTTCAACCGCGTTCCCTTGCCCGCCGCCATAATCACTACGGCCAGCTTTCCTTTGCCTTCCATGCTCCGCTCCCCAACCTGAATTTCTTCTCTCCCCATTGTAGTTTCTCCCTCTCAGCGACCGGAATGCGCCCATCGCGGCGCCAGCCAGGAAAAGATCGCGCAGAGCGCCAGGATCGCGCCCATCATGGCCAACGAGAGGGTGATGGGGACTTCGATCCAGTGTGCGGCGAGCATCTTCAGCGCAACCAGGAAGAGCAGCGCGCCCAGAGCGTAATGGAAAGAACGAAGGCGGTCGAGCAGCGAGGAAAGCGCAATGTAGAGCGAGCGCAGAGCCAGGATGGCGGCAATGTTCGAGGTATAGACCACGAAGGGATTGTGGCTGACGGCCAGCACTGCGGGGATCGAATCCATGGCAAAGAGCAGATCAGTCGCTTCGACGGCCAGAATGACAGGCAGTAGCGAGGCGAACCCAAAGCGCGGGGGCTGGGCCGGCTGCAGGCGGCGAATCCAGCCCGGCAGAGAACCGCCCCGCAGCGGTTTGCCGCGCAGCAGCCGCCAGGCCGCATAGAGCAGAATCAGGCCGAAGATCCACGTGATCCAATCGAAACGGCGCAGCAGCGCGATGCCCGTGGCGATGAAGAGGGCGCGCAGAACCACCGCACCTGCCACGCCCCACAGCAGGGCCGTGTGCTGGCGGCGCGGTCCGATGTAAAAGCCCTGAAAAAGGAGCATGAAGACAAGGAGATTGTCCACACTGAGCGAGGTTTCAATAGCGTAACCGGCCACGAACTCCAGCGCCGGCTGACGGCCCTGGGCGATTGCAACCCAGGCCGCGAAGCCCGTGGCGGCAATCACCAGCGTCGCCGTCCATAGCCATGCAGCGGTTTGCGCGCGGCGCGCGGCCCAGCCCCGGCTCGACAGCAGCGCATCGGTTGCCAGCAGCGCTGCCACCACCGCATGAAAGCCCAGCCACCAGACCCAGGAGACGCCTGCAATCATATCTCTGAATGTACAACGGCCGGCTCTAGCGGGCGGGCCACTCTTCCACGACGACACCCAGGTCGTTGAGCTGCTGGATGACGGCTTCGACGTTGCGGCGGAGTTTGGGGCGGTCTTTGCGGCTGGCCTGGGGCGACTCGCCGACGGCGACGACGCGGCCGTAGCGCCATGCGCCGGCAGGCAGCGCGATGAGGGCCTGGGCGAGGTCAGCGGGATGCAACTGAATCTCCTGGCGGCGGGCGGCTGCAGGGCGCAACATGGTTCCCTTGCCCATTGTGCTGGGATTGGCGTCGGCCAGGGTGATGCGCAGATTCAGGGTGTCGGTATCGACAGAAAGAAAGGGATTGGCCCACGCATCCTGCTCTCGCACGTCCACATACATACTCTTGGTGGGCAGTGGAATCAGCGCCAGGGCGGCGCGCTGCTGATCGCGCTGGCTGGCGACGGCCTGGGCCTGATGCTCGGCATTGACGGCATTTTGGGCGACACCGGCCACGGCTTGCTCTTCTTTATGGCAAGCGGAGAGGCTGAGAAACATGGCCGGCAGAAAGGCCGCGGCCGCGATTGCATTGAGGTGGATGCGCGGAATCACTTATCAAGAATAACAGGATCGGCGCGAAGCGGGATTCGTGGCGGTTCAATTGCGGGGATGGAAGACGAAGACTTCGCTGCTTGACAGAGCAACGATTACAACGACGATCTATGGATAAAGCGCGCGTCTTTCTATCAGGAGAATTCACCATAAACAGGTGCGATGATCAGCAATATCTTGTGTTTGCCCGTGGATTGTTTGGTTGGACGTGCTCCCGAACAGGTGGATTTGATACACTGCCCTCAAGAACCACTTGGAGTCAGACAACGCTATGAAACATACTGCATTGATTCTGTTGTTGGCGGCCAGCACCGTGGCCGCAAGCGCCCAAACCACCGCCAAGTCGACGACCGCTGCCGCCAAACCAGCCGTTACTGCCGCCAAACCAGCAGCGACGACGGCCAAACCGGTTGCCGCAGCCGCAAGCTCTCCGACCGTTGCGGCGATCATCAAGGCTCCCGCTACTATTCCTCCGGTCAAAGGAATGCAAAAGCCGATCTTTACTGTTGCCCTGCGCTATCAGGAGATCAAGGTTGGCACCGGCGCTGTGGCAGAGCCGGGCAAGATGTACAAGGTACTGTACACAGGCTACCGGGCCTCGGATGGGGCGATCTTTGACTCTTCAGAACTTCATCGCCTTCCGCTGAGGGACAAGGACGGCAAGCCAGTGATGGGCGAGGACGGCAAACCCAAGATGGGCGATGTGCAGCCGATGCCCTTTGTGCAGGGCGTAGGCGGGACGATTCCCGGCTTTGACCAGAGCTTTGTTGGCATGAAGGTGGGCGGCAAGCGCCGCGTCTTCATTCCCTGGCAAATGGCTTATGGAACGCGCAATATACCTGACCGTGGCACGGAACATCCGGGGATTCCATCGAAGTCCGACCTGATCTTTGATATCGAGCTGGTCGGCGTTAGCGACGCGCCCCCGCCGCAGCCGCGTCCCGGCATGATGGGCGGAATGCAGCGCCCGCAGCCTGGCGCTCATCCGATGCCCGGCGCGCCGATGCGTCCTGGCACACCAATGGCGCCACCCGCGCCCGGCGCTCCAACCGCGCCGAAGCCAGCGGCCGCAGCACCTGCGCCAGCGGCTGCACCGGTTACGGCTCCCGCAGCCCCGGCTGCTCCGGCTGCGCCTCAAACCAAGTAGCGTCCAACAACTGGGTGTCCCAGCTCCGTATTCTTGGAGCTGGGAAGAATTCAGGCCTCCCATTCTTTTCACGCGTTTTGCGAAAAGGATGGGAGGCCGCTGAGTTCAATGCGCCGAAAAACACCCATCAGGGACTGAAGCCCGTGCTTGATTGTTTGCGTTTGCGGCACAACTGAAGTCGTGCCCTGACACCATGTCGATTTTCTTAAAGATGCTTTATGGAAAACTCAGGCCGCGGCAGCGGGCAACTGCGGCGTGGCGGCGATGAGTTGCCGCGTGTAGGCCTGCCGCGGATGGTCGCAGAGCGCGACGGCCTCGCCGCTCTCGACCAGCCGGCCGTGCTCCATCACCGCGATGCGCGTGGAGAGATAGCGCGCCAGCGGCATGGAGTGGGTGATGAACAGGTAAGTCAGCCCGTGCTCGCGCTGCAAGCCTCTGAGCAGGTTCACGATCTGCGCTCCCACACTCACATCCAGGGCCGAGACCGGCTCATCGAGAATCAGCAGCCTGGGGCGGAGAGCAAGCGCGCGGGCGATGTTGATGCGCTGCCGCTGCCCGCCGCTAAACTCGTGGGGATAGCGGCCGAGCGCGGACTCGTCGAGACCAACCTGCCGTAGCAAGTCTGCCGCATCCTGGCGTATGGCCTTGTTTCCCAACCCCTCCGAGCCCATGCCAACCACCCTTTCGCTCCATGCGTTATGGATAAACCAGGGTTCTGAGACGATCTCCAACACTTTCATGCGCGGATTGAGCGCGGCATAGGGGTCCTGGAAGACGGGCTGCATCTGGCGGCGCAGGCGGCGCATCTGGGCGCGCGAGGCGTGGGCAAGATCGACGCCGTCGACGCGGATGGTGCCGCGGTTTGGCTCGACCAGCCCCAGAATCATCCGCGCCAGCGTGGTTTTGCCGGAGCCGGACTCGCCCACCAGCCCCAAAGTCTCGCCTGATTCGATGGTGAGCGAGAGATCCGCTACGACGGTCTGCGGCTCCGTTCGGAAGCCCAGCCGCCGCGGAAAGCTCTTGTAAACCGCATTCACCTCAACCAGCGCCATGCTGACATGGTAAATGCGCCGGCTTGATTTGCTTCGCCGCCTGGAATTAACGCATTTTTCCTATTTGGGTAGAATGCGGCGTGGACCAGGAGGTCCACGCTACAGCCGGCCGGGAGGCCGGCGCTCCCTGTTCTTTCAGCGACTTCAACCTTGAGCTAAGCAGGATATCCACTCGATACCAACAGGCAAAAAGCTCTAGTCGAGTCGGCAACCGAACTGGCAAGAAGAGGCCACGGAGTGCTTCAATAGAGGGATGCCGGGAAGAGGAGCATTAGTGCTGCTGGCCTTCGCCAGCCTGGTCGCCGCGCTGCTGCTGGTTCTGCTGCAGTTGACGCGGCTGGGCTACCTGGTACGCGCGACGATTCCCGACCGCCCGCGGCGGCGGATGTTCATTGCATCGGTCGCCTTCCTGGTGACCTTTGTCGGCGTGCGGGTTCTGGTCCGGCTGATTGTGCATGAGAATGATGAGGGACCGTTCCAGTGGGTAGTGGTGCATGGGCGGCACATTCACCACCTGGTGTGGGGGATTCTGATTCTGTTGCTGGTAGGCTACGGCTGGCTGCTGGACCTGGGGCGGTCGCACTCGCCGCTCGCGATCTTCCTCAGCCGGTTGATGTCGGTGGGCTACGGCGTGGGCGCAGCGCTGACGCTGGACGAGTTTTCAATCTGGCTGGACCTGGAGCCGGATGAGTACTGGTCGCGCGACGGGCGGCTCTCGATCGACGCCGTGATTCTTTTCGGCAGCCTGCTGGCTGTGGGCGCCTGGGGCGCGCCGTTCTTCCGCAGCCTGGGCCGCCTATGGAGCAAGCGCGCCTCGTTTCGCCGTGGTCTGGGCCACGGGTTGAGCTACCCGATTCGCCGCGCGCGGTTGCTTCGACCGCGCAGATTGCGGCGATCGCGTCCGCGCACCGGCTTGTAACCGCGCATCGCTTGAGGTTGATGGGCCGGATCAAGCCTGCAAACCTTCCGCTGGCCATCCCCTCCCGCTACAATGGAATGAGCCGTTTTTCTGGATTTCTGAAGGGCGGCGACATTCCTCTGGCTTTACCCCGGAATCGATCAACATCATGCCTGAACCCGTACCTTCATCGTCTCGTCCGCGCGTACTGAGCGGAATGCGCCCCACCGGCAAGCTCCACCTAGGCAACTACATGGGCGCGCTGGCCAACTGGGTCAAGCTGCAAGATCAGTATGACTGCTACTTTTTCATCGCCGACTGGCACGCGCTGACCACCGACTACGCCGACACCAGCGGCATTGCGCCCAATACGATGGACGTGGCGCTGGATTTTCTGGCTGCCGGCCTCGATCCGGCCAAATGCACAATTTTTGTGCAGAGCGCGGTCAGGCAACACGCTGAGCTGAGCCTGCTGCTGGGGATGATTACGCCTCTGGGCTGGCTGGAGCGCGTACCCAGCTACAAGGAACAGCAGGAGAACCTCACCGGCAAAGACCTGACCACCTACGGATTCTTGGGCTATCCGCTGCTTATGGCTTCGGACATTCTGCTCTACCAACCGGATTTTGTGCCTGTGGGGCAGGACCAGCAGGCGCACGTGGAGTTGACCCGCGAGATTGCGCGGCGGTTTAACCAGTTCTACAAGATCGGCGACCGGGAGGTTTTGCCTGAACCGAAGGTGCTGCTGACGCCCTCGCCCAAGCTGCCCGGTACCGATGGGCGCAAGATGAGCAAGAGCTACGGCAACACGATTCAATTGACCGACGCGGAGCCGGTGGTACGCAAGAAGCTCAAAACGATGGTCACCGACCCGGCGCGCATTCGCCGCAACGACGCAGGCGACCCGGACAAGTGCCCGGTGGGCGATCTGCACAAGGTCTTCAGCTCGCCGGAGAAGCTGGCCAAAGTGTATGATGGCTGCCGCACGGCGGGGATCGGCTGCATCGAGTGCAAGAGCTGGGCCGCCGATGCGCTGGTGCAAGTTTTACAGCCCATTCAGGAGCGTCGCGCCGGCTTGACGGAGGCGCGCGTGGAAGAAATTCTGAAGGAAGGCAATGGCCGCGCCGCTGCTCGCGCCGAGCAGACGATGCGGCAGGTACGCGAGGCCATGCGTATGCCCCGGACGAGCGAATCTGGCCAATGAGTTGAGGCGGCTGGCGAGGTTTATGAGCAAACCTGGCGCGGCGTGCGTCGCTGAAGGGATGTAAATGCTTGAAACGACAATCCCGTGGTGGCGAAGGGCGCTCAAGTTTGCTCTCAGTGGATTTCGCTCCGGTTTTGGAGTTGTTACGCGGCGCGTGAAAGAGGAATCCTCCACAGAAGCAAAGTTTTCAGATCCTTTGAAAGAGAGTTTGGAAGAAGAACCCGCATTGATTGATCCAATTCCCCAAACCGAAATCGCCATCGCGCCAGAGGCGCTTGCCGCCGAGCCATTGATCGAGGCTGCGCCTGTTGTGGACCCTGTTGTCGAATTCGAGCCGGAGCCTGCGGAAGTGGATATTGTTGAAGAGCCAGTCGCGGAGGCTGAAACCGTTACGGAATCCGTTGTCGAATCCGCACCGGAGCCAGTGGAAGTCGTCGAGGTCTTGGAAGTCGAAGCAGAGATCGAGTCAACGCCCGAGCCGGATGCCGAAGCCGAGCCCGCGACACCCGCTGAACGCGAAGTTCCCGCTGAAGACGAAGTCCCTCTGCCGCTGGAGCTGACCGCCCAGCCCACGGCCGAGGAAGCAGCCCAGCAGAAGGCCGACGAACGAGCCGCGGACAAGCAGGCGGCGCGGCAGAAAAAGCTGGACGAAAGCGCCGAGCAATCGCCGTTTTCGGTGCTGGTGGGCCAGGTTTATGACGGCCCGCTGGACCTGTTGCTGGATTTGATCCGCAAACAGGACATCGACATTTACGACATTCCCATCGCGCGTATCACGGCGCAGTTTCTGGCATACGTCAACCAGCTCAAAGCCGGCGATGTGGATGTGGCCGGCGAGTTTATCTACACCGCTTCGCTGCTGATCCACATCAAGAGCAAGATGCTGCTGCCGCGCGCAGTCACCGGGCCGGACGACGACGCCGAGGATCCCCGCCGCGAGCTGGTGGAGCGGCTGCTGGAGCATGAGCGCTTCAAGAACGCCGCCCAGATGCTGCAGCAGAAACAGATGCTCGAAGCCGCCAGCTGGTCGAATCCCGGAGTGCGCGAGTTCAAGGAAGAGGCTGCGGCCGAGCCGGAGATTGCCGCCGACACCGTGGACCTGGTGCGCATCTTCCGAGAGATCCTGGAGCGGGCCCGCTCACGGCCAGTCTTCAATCTTGAAGAAGACTCGGTGACGGTTGGTCAGATGATCCGCTTTCTCGCCCGCCGCCTGACCATGGAAGACAAGCCCGTGGCGCTGCGCCAGTTGCTGAGCCACACCCGCAGTGAGCGCGCGCTGATTGCCATGTTTCTGGCGTTGCTGGAACTGGTGCGGATGCAGGCCATCCTGCTGCGCCAGGATGCGGCCTTCAGCGAGATCTTCATCAAGAAGCACACTGGCTTTGACACTTTGATGAACGAAGATCTAATGAACGCCCGCGACGATTGGCGCTAGCAGCTTTTTCAGCGGAACATGCATAGAGAAAAATGCAAGTTCAACGAAACAAGCAGGAAGCCAACGAGTGAATTTGAACAAATGCAGCAAGTTCGCACCCGCTACGCGGGTGTCAGTAAGCTAGCGAGCTAGAGCGGTTCTCCAATTCCTATACCCTTGCCAGCTTCGTCAGATGTGGCTTTTTCTTAAGGAAAAAGCCACTCAACGGTTTGTTTTCGGGGTACACCTATTGGAGAACCGCTATAGCAGCCCTAGCCGGCCTGGCCCAGCACTTGCTCGTAATAGCGCACGTAATGGGGCACGACAAGGGAGGAGCAGAAGCGCTTCCGCGCGGTTTTGCGCCCGGCTTGGCGCATGGCTTCGAGACGATTGGGGTCCTTGAGCAGGCTCACCGCGCTGGCGGCCATCGCGTCTACGTCGCCCACAGAGTAGAGCAGTCCGGTAACTCCGTCGTCAATCAGCTCCGGCACGCCGCCCACGCGTGTGGCGATGGAGGGAACCTTGCAGGCCATAGCCTCGAGCGCAGCCAGGCCAAAGGACTCCAACTCGCTGGGCATCACCATGAGATCGGCCAGCGGCAGCAGCTTGTTGACCCGCTCCTGCTTTCCCATGAAGTGAATGCGGCTTTGAATTCCCAAGTCATGGGCCAGCCACTCGGCGGCCGAGCGGTCAGGCCCGTCGCCCACCAGCACCAACTGCGCCGGCAACTCGCGCGCCACTTGCGCAAAGACCTTGACCACGTCCAGCACGCGCTTTACCGGGCGAAAGTTGGACAGGTGCATGAGAATGGCCTCGTCAGGCTCGGCCAATCGCTTGCGCGCCACGGCCCGCGCGGCTTCATCCTGGATGGGCGCATATTCGTTGCAGTTGACGAAGTTGGGAATCACCTCGATGGGCCGCGTGACGCCGAAATGCTGCAACGTTTCTTCCTTCAGATAGTTGGAGATGCTGGTGACGCCGTCGCTTTGCTGAATGGCGAAGCGAGTGATGGGCAGGTAACCGCGATCCAGGCCGACCAGGGTGATGTCAGTGCCGTGCAGGGTGGTGACGAAGGGCAGGCGGCGGCCACGCGCGGCAAGCATCTGGCGGGCCAGCAGAGCGCTGACCGAGTGGGGAATCGCGTAATGGACGTGCAGCAGATCGAGCGAGTAAAGCTCGGCGATTTCAGCCATGCGCGAAGCCAGCGCCAGGTCGTAGGGGGGAAACTCGAAGAGCGGATAGCTGGAAACGGGCACCTCGTGGTAGAGGATGCCGTGGTCGCGCCCGCTGAGCCGGAAGGGCTGCGAATAGGAGATGAAATGAACCTCATGGCCCAGCGCGGCCAATTCAATGCCCAGTTCCGTGGCCACCACGCCAGAACCGCCGTAGGTGGGATAACAGGTGATGCCGATGCGCATGATGCCTCTGTGTGTGTCCGTCTTTGCTTGGACGCGCGAGCGGGTGAAGAAGATGCAGCGGCGCGCCGTTGCTCCCTCCGTTACAATAGTAGGAAGCATCCGCCGCACCGGGGGGAGTGAATTCCCGGCCCGCCTGACGCTACAGAGCCCATGCTAACCAAAAATCTTACTGAAGCCCTTACCTTCGACGACGTGCTGCTGGTTCCCGCCTACAGCGAAGTGGTGCCCACGCAGGTCAGCACGCTGACCCAGTTGACCCGCGATATAACGCTGAATACGCCGCTTCTGTCCTCGGCCATGGACACGGTGACCGAGTCGCGCATGGCCATCGCCATGGCGCAGCAGGGAGGCATCGGGATTGTGCACCGCAATCTGAATATAGTCGACCAGGCGGGCGAGATCGACAAGGTGAAGCGGTCAGAGAGCGGCATGATCGTGGACCCGGTGACGATTGGCCCGGACCAGATGATCGGCGACGCGCTGGATGTGATGCGGCGCTACAAGATCTCCGGCGTGCCGGTGACGCGCGGCTCCCGTCTGGTGGGCATTCTGACCAACCGCGATCTGCGCTTTGAGACGCGCACCGACATTCCCGTGGGCGACGTGATGACCAAAGAAAACCTCATCACGGTCCCGGTGGGCACAACGCTGGAAGAGGCCGAGCAGATTTTGCACACGCATCGCGTGGAAAAGCTGCTGGTGGTGGACGATCAGTACAACCTGAAGGGGCTGATCACGGTCAAAGACATCCAGAAGAAGCTGAAGTATCCCAACGCGAGCAAGGACGAAAAGGGCCGGCTGCGGGTGGGCGGAGCGATCGGGGCGACGGGAGACTTTCTGGAGCGGGCGGCGGAGCTGGTGCGGGCGCGCGCGGACGTGCTGGCCATCGACTCAGCGCATGGCCACTCATCGCGGGTGCTGGAGGCTGTGAGCGCAGTGAAGAAGGCCTTCCCCAGCGTGGGCCTGCTGGCCGGCAATGTGGCCACCTACGAGGGCGCGCTGGCGCTGATTGATGCGGGCGCGGATGCGATCAAAGTGGGCATTGGCCCGGGATCGATTTGCACCACGCGCATGGTCACCGGCGCGGGAATGCCGCAGATCACAGCCATCGCCGAGGCCGCGCGGGCGGCGCGGGAACGCGGGATTCCGGTGATTGCTGACGGCGGCATCAAGTATTCCGGCGAGATCACCAAGGCGATTGCCGCCGGCGCCAGCTCGATCATGATCGGATCGCTTTTTGCCGGAGTGGATGAGAGTCCGGGCGAGACGATTCTCTACCAGGGACGCAGCTTCAAGAGCTATCGCGGCATGGGTTCGCTGACCGCGATGAACCAGGGATCGGGCGAGCGCTACTTCCAGAGCACGGAAGACCTGGCCAACGCCGAGTCCGGAGCCGAGGGTGTCGTGCAGCGCGAGCGCGCCAACGGCAACCGGCTGGCCAAGTTTGTTCCCGAGGGCATCGAGGGGCGGGTGCCTTACCGCGGGCCGCTGGAGTCGATGGTCTTCCAGTTGGTGGGAGGCTTGCGCTCCGGAATGGGCTACCTGGGCTGCCGCACGATTGCCGAGTTGCAGGAGAGGGCGCAGTTTGTACGCATCAGCGGAGCCGGCTTGCGCGAGAGTCATGTACATGACGTGATCATCACACGAGAGGCGCCTAACTATCATGTCGAGTAGCAGGCGGGAGCTGAAGTTCTGGTTGAGCGCCTGGCTTCCGGTCGCAGTGGGAGTCGCTATCATCGCGGTGGAATCGACCGAGTTGCTGGGAGCCAACCATACCAGCCACCCTCTGCGCTGGCTTTGGGAGCATCTCTTTGGGCCGGTAAGCATCGCTCGCTGGGAAGTGATTCACCATTACATCCGCAAGTGCGGCCACTTTTTCGGCTATGGATTTATCGGCGTGGCATGGCTGCGCGCCTGGTGGATGACGCTGCCCCAAGCTCACTTTCTGGAAGACGCCTTTCTGGCTTTGATAGGCACCGCTCTGGTGGCCAGCATGGATGAACTGCACCAGACCTATCTGCCCAACCGCACCGGCTCGCCCTGGGATGTTCTGCTGGATTGCACGGGGGCCATCACGCTGCAATTGGCGCTCTACATCTTCTTGCACCTCTTCCGGCCCAGGCGGCTGGCGCACACGGAGTAACGCCCTCGCTCTTCCGTCCATTACACTGTTTTCATGACAAAGCGAATCGGCATCCATCTGGGCACAACCGGCGGGGCCTCGAACGCCGTCGAGCAGGCAAGGGCGATAGGCGCCAACACCTTTCAGATTTTTTCGTCGAGTCCGCGAATGTGGCGCGCGCCCAAAGTGGACCCCAAGCAAGCCGCCCGCATGAAGGAGCTGCGCGCCAAGCTCGATGTTGGCCCGCTGGTGATTCACACCAGCTACTTGGTGAACGTCTGCAGCCAGTCGGAGGAGGTGCGGGAAAAAAGCGTCGCGGCCTTTCGTGGCGAGATTGAGCGGGCGCTCGCCTTTGGCGCGGAGTTCCTGGTGCTGCATCCCGGCTCGTGGAAGGGGCTGACCCGCGACGAGGGGCTGCGGCTGGCCGCCGACTCGATTCAGCGGGCCATCGACGGGCTGGCCTGGCAGGGCACGGGCTTTCATATCTTGATTGAGAATACGGCTGGCTCGGAGTTCTCGCTGGGCGGCAGCTTTGAGCAGGTGGCCGAGCTGGTGGAGCGGCTCAAGCCGCACGCGCCGATGGGCGTCTGCCTGGACACCTGCCACACCTATGTGGCCGGCTACGATCTGGTGAGCGAAGCGGGCTACGAAGAGACGATGCGGCAGGCAGCGGCGACGGTGAGCTTTGAGGCGGTGCGCGTCTGGCACATGAACGACGCCAAGGCGGAGCGCGGCTCCAAGCTCGACCGCCATGAGCAGATCGGCAAAGGGACGATGGGGCTGGAGCCGTTTCGCCGCCTGCTCAACGACGCGCGCTTCCGTCACGCCGCCTTCATCGCCGAAACGCCGGTGGACGCGCCGGGGGACGAGGAGCGGAATGTGCGTGTGCTGAAGAGCCTGGTGGAATAATCACTCGTAATAGGTGGAGTAGACATGCTGAGTACCGAACGCAAGCCCGTAAGCGTAGGCGAGATGCTGAGAGAGGAGTTTTTGACTCCGATGAATCTGACGCAGGGCGTGCTGGCCGCTGCAATGGGCGTTGAGCGCAAGCTGGTCAACGATCTTTGCAACGACCGCCGCGCCGTCACCGCCGTCACCGCGCTGATGCTCTCGCGCGTCTTTGGCAACTCGCCCGAGTTTTAGCTGAATGTGCAGCGCTGGACCGATTTGTGGGAGGCGCTGCATACGCCCAGGTGGCGGCAATGGGTTGAAAAGGCTAGGGCGCTAGTGGCGGTCGCCTGAATCAAGCTGGCCTGAAGTTTATACGTCGTCCATTTACACTAAAGAAGATATGGCTGAAGAGAACGAAGTACGATATGACCCGGCGGCGATTGAACCCAAGTGGCAGCGGCGCTGGGCAGAGCAAAAAAACCTCTACGCGGCAGAGCCTGCCGACTGCGGCAAACCCAAGTACTACGTGCTGGAGATGCTGCCCTACCCCAGCGGCCAGTTGCACATGGGCCACGTGCGCAACTACTCCATTGGAGATGCGCTGGCGCGCCACCAGTGGATGCGTGGCTACAATGTACTGCATCCCATGGGCTGGGACGCCTTCGGGCTACCGGCCGAGAACGCCGCGCTCAAAAACAACACACCTCCGCGCGAGTGGACGCTGGCGAACATTGCCGCGATGAAGCGGCAGATGGAGCGGCTGGGTCTGGGCTACGATTGGGCGACGGAAGTGACCACCTGTTTGCCCGAATACTATCGCTGGAACCAGTGGTTTTTTCTAAGGATGTACGAAAAAGGGCTGGTCTATCGCAAGAAGAGCAAGGTGAATTGGTGCCCGGAGTGCGCTACCGTGCTGGCCAACGAGCAGGTCGTGGACGGCTGTTGCTGGCGACACGAGACGACTCAAGTGGACCAGCGCGACCTGGTGCAGTGGTTCTTCCGCATCACCGCCTACGCGCAGGAGCTGCTCGACGGCCTCGACAAGCTCGACGGCTGGCCAGAGAAGGTGCGCACCATGCAGCGCAACTGGATCGGGCGCAGCGAAGGGACGGAGGTTGATTTCTTTCTGGAAGAAATCAACCAGGGACTAGGGACTGACCCGGTGCGGATTCGAGTTTTCACTACGCGCGTGGATACGATCTTCGGTGCGACCAGTGTGCAACTGGCGCCGCAACACGAGTTGGTGGCGGAGTTTACCGCGGCGGACGCAAAGCTGAAGGCGCAGGTCGATGAGCTGCTCGACCAGCAGAAGCGGGCGCGCGAGGCCGGCGATCTGGGCGCGATTGAGAAGCACGGCGTCCCCACCGGCCGCTTTGCCATCAACCCGTACAACGGCGCGCGCGTGCCCATCTGGGTGGCCAACTACATTCTGGCCGACTACGGAACCGGCGCCATTATGAGCGTCCCGGCGCACGATGAGCGCGACTTTGAGTTCGCAACCAAGTATGGGCTGCCGATTACTCAGGTCATCAAGCCAGTCCAAAACACCGAGGGCACGGAGTGCCTCCCGTTCTGCGCGCACGAGGGCGTAGTGGTCAATTCCGATCCGCTGATCAACGGCCTGAGCTGTGCCGATGCGGAGAAGAAGCTCCAGGAAATCGCCGTTGCTGGCGCATTTGGCGAAGCCAAGGTTACCTTCCGGCTGAAGGATTGGGGAGTGAGCAGGCAGCGCTTCTGGGGCACGCCGATTCCGATTATTCACTGCGAGAAGTGCGGCCTGGTGCCGGTGCCGGACGAGCAACTGCCGGTGGTGCTGCCCAATCAGATCGAGATTACGCAGCAGGGCGGCTCGCCCTTGAGCCGCGTTCCGGAGTTTGTCAACGTCGCCTGCCCGAAGTGCGGCGCGGCGGCCAAGCGCGAGACTGACACGATGGATACCTTTGTCGATTCGAGCTGGTACTTCTATCGCTACACCGATTCCAAGAACGCCAATGCGCCCTTTGACCCCAAAACGGCGCAATACTGGTTCCCCATCGATCAGTACATTGGCGGCGTCGAGCACGCGATTCTGCATCTGATCTACTCGCGCTTCTGGACCAAGGTGATGCGCGATCTGGGGCTGATTGTGAACGACGAGCCGGCGCGGCGGCTCTTTACGCAGGGGATGGTCATTAAGGACGGCGCGAAGATGTCCAAATCGAAGGGCAATGTGGTTTCGCCCGACGAGATGATCGCCAAATATGGCGCCGATGCAACGCGGATGTATGCTCTGTTTGCCGCGCCGCCGGACCGCGATCTGGACTGGCAGGAGGACGGAGTCGCCGGGGTGAGCCGCTTTTTGGCGCGCGTCTGGCGGTTGACGACAAAGTACGCGCCGGTTGCTCGTTCAGTCCACGAAAGCCAGTCCAAAACACAAGAGGGCGGAGCCCTGTTGCGCAAGCTGCATCAGACCATCGCCAAGATTACGCTGGACTTTGAGGGCCGTTGGCACTTCAACACCTGCGTGGCGGCGATTATGGAGTTGGTGAACGAGATTCAGGCGGCGGATGCGCAACTGGCGGCGGGCGAGGTAAGCGCGCCGGTGGTGCGTGAGCTGCTGCGCACGCTGGTGCTGCTGCTGGCTCCCTTTGCGCCCTACCTGGCGGCGGAATTGTGGGAGGAGCTGGGCGAGAAGGAGGCCATCCTTCGCGCGTCCTGGCCGGTGAGCAACCCAGAACTCGCCAAAGAAGACGAGTTGGAGATTCCCGTGCAGATCAATGGCAAGCTGGTCGAAGTGGTGCGCGTGGCCGCCGATGCCGGTGCCAAAACCATTGAGGTGGCGGCGCTGGCCGGCGAAAAAGTGCAGGCGCGAACGGCGGGCAAGACAGTGGTGAAGGTGATCGTGGTTCCGGGCAAGCTGATCAATCTGGTGGTGAAGTGAGAGCAGGCGCGTCCAGCTCCGAGATAGAGAGGGGCGCAATTGCCATTTTAGATTTTGGATTTAGCCGCTGCAAAACTGCAAATCATTGAAAAGAATACCGCCGGGGATCAGAGATAATCCCCGGCGGAAGAAAACCGATGGCGCAGAGCCTGTCAGGCTCGGTAGCTTACCTCTTACCGGGCCACTGGTTGTTGAACGAACACTATTTTTTGGGTCGCTTTCACGGGCGCATCGATACGCACCAGCAGAATGTCGTGGCTGGGCAGTTCAAGCGGCATATTTTCGGTCAGCTCGATCGTCTTGCCGGTCCACAAATCCTTGCCGGTCTGTTTGTCGGCCAATCCGAGTTTGTCGAGATTCAGATGGAAGGGATGGGTGGAGTAACGGTCGCTGCCGGCGTTGACGACAGCGATGGCCATCGCGCCGCCATCCAGTTCGCGACTCCAGACATCCACCTCGCCGTCGGAGTAGACGCGCTTGCCCTGCTTGCCCAGCTTGTCCTGATCGATGGCGATCACGTCGCGATTAGTGAGAATCGCATTGATCTCCGGCTTCATATTGGGCAGGTCGTTGCCGGCCAGCAAGGGCGCGGCCAGCATCGCCCACATGGAAAAGTGAGTGCGGTTCTCGGCCAGCGAGAGCCTGCCGTTGCCCACTTCGAGCATATCGGGATCGTTCCAGTGGCCGGGTCCTGAGTATTTTTCCAGGCCCTCCTGCTGGCTGAGGATGACATACATGCGATCCCAGTCGGGCGAGATGTCACCCGTCGTCCGCCACAGATTGCCGCCGGCCGCGGGCGCCCACTCCCAGACGGCATCCCACCCGTACTGGCAGAAGGAGTAAACGATGGGCCGTCCGGTGGCTTTGAGAGCCTTGTCCATCTTGGCGTAGGCGGCGATCATCAGGCGCATCCGCTCGGCAGCGTCGTTAGGAGCCTGCTTGTACATCACGTCGCCGATAAAGCTGCAAGCGTCGTACTTGAGATAGTCGATGCCCCACTCGGCGTAGGTCCGTGCGTCCTGCTCCTCGTGGCCGAGCGAACCGGCGAAGCCCGCGCAGGTCTTGGGTCCGGGCGAGGAGTAGATGCCGATTTTGAGGCCCTTGGAGTGAACGTAGTCGGCCAGCGCCTTCATATCAGGAAACTTTGCATTGGAGTGAATGACGCCGTTGGCGTCGCGTTCGCCCTCCCACGTGTCGTCGATGTTGACGTAGACGTAGCCGGCGTCCTTCATGCCCGTGGCCACGATCTGGTCGGCAGAGTCGCGAATGTTCTTGTCTGTGACCTTGCCAAAGAAGAAGTTCCAACTATTCCAGCCCATGGGCGGCGTAAGAGCCACTTGGGATGAGGCCGGAGTTTGAGTTTGAGCAGGCAGAGATGCCAAGGCAAGAACGGCAACAGAGAGTGCAGCGAAGAAGCGCATGGAGGTTCCTTTCAAAAAAACAATATCAGCGAGAATTGTATGCCGCTGGCGCGGCTATCGGCAATTGTAGGATAGGAAGGTCAGCGCAAGACGGTTGAAAGGAAGAGATATGCGGAAATGGATGGCGGGAAGCATTGGATTGTTTGTTCTTTTCTTTGCGATGAAGGCGCTTTGGGCGGCGCCGACGGTGCGTCCGGGCGAAGTCTGGCTGGATGATCGCGGGCAGCAGATCGAGGCGCACAGCGCCGGCGTTTTGTTGTGGCAGGGCGTCTACTACTGGTTTGGCGAGGACCGGACGCTCTCCAACGACCCTCAGAAGCGCTCTGTGGCCTGCTACGCATCAAAGGACCTGGTGCATTGGAAGTTTCGCCGCCAGGTGCTGGCGCTCTCCGATCCGGAGCATCTAGGCCGAGGCTGGGTTCTGGAGCGGCCCAAGGTCTTTGCCAATGCGCGCACCGGCAAGTTTGTCATGTACTTCCATCTGGACGACAAGCCCTACAAGCTGGCGCGGGTTGGGGTTGCAGTCGGCGACAGCATCGACGGCGAATATCGCTACGTGAAGAGCTTTCGGCCGCTGGGCGAGGAGAGCCGCGACATTGGGCAGTTTGTGGATGACGACGGCGCGGCCTACCTGATCTTCGAGTCGCGGCCTACGGGGGGCTTCTTCATTGCCAAGCTCTCGGAGGATTTTTTGAACGTGGAAAAACAGGTGAGCTTCCTCAAGGCCCCGCTGGAAGGTGGCGCGCTGGTTCATTTTGGCGGCGTCTATTATGTGATGGGATCGCACCTGAGCGGCTGGGCGCCGAACCCCAACGTCTATGCGAGCGCGCCCTCGCTGAGCGGCCCGTGGAGCAAGTTCAAAAACATGGCCCCGCCGGAGATGAATACCTATGGAGGGCAATCGGGAACGCTGCTGAAGATCGTGGGATCAAAGGCGACGACGGTGGTTTTCATGGGCGACATCTGGAGGCCGGAAAGGTTGTGGGATTCGCGCTATCTGTGGATGCCGCTGGAGTTCAAGGATGGGGGTCTGCGATTGCCGCCGCCGCATCCGTGGGAGCTGAACGTAAAGACCGGCGAGGCAAAGATTCTGCCTTAGATTGTTGGTCGGCGAGCGCAGGCGACGCGGGGAATGCCTTGCAGGTCGGGAGTGAACTCGATCTGCTCAAAGCCGGAGTCGGCGAGCAATGCGCGAATCGCGGGCGATTGGCCGAAGCCGATTTCGAGCGCCAGAAAGCCGCCGGGAGTGAGTGCGCGGAAGGCGGCGGGGATGAGGCGGTGATAGATTTCGAGGCCGTCGTCTCCGGCAAAGAGAGCCAGCGCGGGCTCATACTCGCGCACTTCGACGGAGAGCCCGGCGCGGTCGGCCTCCGCAACGTAAGGTGGATTGGAAACGATAATCTCGAAGCGCTCGCCGGCAACGGGTGAGAGCAGATCGCCTTCGAGGAAGCGAATTTGATCGGCAAAGCCGAGCCGTTCGGCATTGCTGTGCGCAATATCGAGTGCGGCGGGTGAAATGTCGATTGCGGTGATCTCAGATTCCTGCCAATCGCGTGCGATGCTTACGGCGATGGCGCCCGATCCGGTGCCTACATCTACGATGCGTGGTGCGTGAGAAGTGGTATTAGTTTTTGACTCGCTCTCTTCCGAATTAGTTGTGTTAGCTGCGCTATGCCATATATGTGGAGATATTTTTCGGAATTCAATGAAATGATCAGATCGCGGCAGAAACACCGGCACCAATTGTGTCACACGCTCCACAAGCAATTCCGTCTCAGGCCGCGGAATCAGCACGTCGGGTGTAACTCGAAACGGCATTCGGTAAAATTCCGTTTCTCCAGTGAGGTATTGGATAGGTTCGCCATGGACACGACGTTCGAGCAATGCGCGATAATTGGAAATCTCGACTTCAGTAAGTACCTTATTGGTATGTATCATAAGCCAAACTCTATCTTTGCCGAGTACATGCAGCAGCAATAACTCCGCGTCCGCGCGGGCGCGGTCACCATGAGGTCCGGCTGAAAGGCGCGTCGCGCCTTCTCGCACGAGATTGCGCAGAGAGAGCATCGAATGATTCAGTCCTGCCCGCCAGCCTTCAACTGCTCGGCTTGGTAGTGGGTAATCAGCGCATCGACGATCGGCTGCAAACGGCCTTCCATCACTAAGTCAAGCTGATGCAGAGTGAGTCCGATGCGATGATCGGTGAGCCGGTTCTGCGGGAAGTTATAGGTGCGAATCTTTTCGCTGCGGTCTCCAGTTCCCACCTGCTGCTTGCGCTCTTTGGCCAGCTCCGCATTCTGCTTGTCCATCTCCATCTCATACAAGCGCGAGCGCAAAACGCGCATTCCTTTTTCGCGGTTTTTGATCTGCGATTTTTCGTCCTGGCAACTTACCACCGTATTCGTCGGAATATGAGTGATGCGCACGGCCGAGTAAGTTGTATTCACTGACTGGCCGCCGGGACCAGAGGAGCAAAATGTATCAATGCGAATATCCTTGGCTTCGATCTTCACATCGACTTCTTCGGCCTCGGGCAGCACGGCCACGGTGATGGCGGAGGTGTGAACGCGGCCCTGCGTCTCGGTCTCCGGCACGCGCTGCACGCGATGCACGCCGCTCTCCCACTTCATCTGCGAGTAGACGCGCTCGCCCTCGATGATGGCGATCACTTCCTTGTAGCCGCCGACGCCCGACTCGGACATGGAGAGCAATTCGATCTTCCATTTGTGCTGCTCGGCAAAGCGGGTGTACATGCGGAAGACCTCGGCGGCAAAGAGCGAGGCCTCGTCGCCGCCGGTGCCGGCGCGGATTTCCAGAATGACGTTCTTGCTGTCGTTTGGGTCGGTGGGCAGTAGCATGATTTTCAGCTCGTCCAACAGCATCGGCTCGCGCGGCGCGAGCTGGGCAATCTCTTCCTCGGCCATGGCGCGCAACTCCGGGTCGCTGTCGGCGAGCATGGCGCGGGCCTCTTCCAAACCTCGGCGCACAATCTTCAGCTCGCGGAATTTCATCACGGGAGCTTCCAGGTCGCTGAGTGCCTTGCCGGCCTTCTGATATTTTTCGCGGTCGTTGACGATCTCCGGCAGCGAAAGCTGTGCGGACAGTTCATCGTAACGCTGCTCCATCTGTTCCAAACGGTCAATCATGGCGAATCCTTCATGGCCCGCAAGGGGCGTACTTCTAATGTTTATGTGGAATTGAAAATGAGCGGAAAAAGAGTATCGGCGGCGGGCGCCGCTAAAGCAGGGCCGGGATGGGCTGATGGAGAGTCATACTGCCGTCTTCATTCTAGCGCAAATAGGCGGAAAAAGCGCCTAAAGGAATGGATTGACGATCTTGATACCATCAACGAAGCGTCCGTACTGCACATCTTCGGTTAAAGGACGGCGCGGAGATTCTCCCTCGCCTTCACGCAATCTGTTCATCTTGGAGCGGGTGATGTTCACGGACGCAGTCAATGTGCGCACATAGACTGCGTCCAAGTGCCCGCGGGGAGCGGGCCGGAGTTACTTCTGCTGCTCCGGCGCTGGAGCGGGAGCCGGTGTGGGTGCGGGAGATTGCGGAGCGGCAGCCAGCGGCGCATTGCCGGAGTTTTGGGCCGGGGCTTCGGCCTTCTTCTTGTCGGTCAGGCGTGTCTTGTCGCCCGTGGTGGTAGCCTTTTTCTTCTTGTGTTTGGATGTGTCGCCGGCCAGGCCCAACGGCGCGGCCTGGATTTGGCGGTCGGCAACCTCGGCGGCATCAGGCGCGGAGGGCGTCGAGAAGTCGGTTTTCATTGCCGCAGCCTGATGGGTTCGCTTGAGTTGTGGCGCGCGCGCGCTATAGCGGGTCTTCTGCGTTGGCTTGGGCTTGCTCTCAAGAGGATTGATCGGCTCCGGGGTGGCGGCGGTTTGCGCGGACGCGGTGCTCGCACTGGCGCCAGCGTCCTCAGTCAGAGTCTGGGACGCATTCGGCAGGGTCTTGGTCGGCGCCTGGCCAAAGCGAATTTTTTCCTTCTTGCCGGGCTTCATGACGGCCTGGTCGGCTTCTGTCGGCTGATTTTTGGCTTTCTTGGCAGGCGCAGCGGGCGCGGCGGCCTGCGCCGACTTTTGCCGGAAGCTGCGGGTGTTCTCGCGGAAGCGAGTACGCTCCACCTTGGCCTTCTTTTTGGCTGCCGGCGGCGTATAAGCGCTGAAGCTGATAGACGACCTCAGCTCTCCGGGGGTTGCCCCGCTGTCTTCATAGCCCGGCTTGATGTTGATGAAGGCCTCGTCGCGCATCTTGGTCAGATATTCGCGCATGGCCGGTTCCGTGCGGCTGGCATAGAAGTCCTGCTCAACCTGGTTTTCGACAGATTTATATTCAGGCACACCGCCGGGAATGTGTTGCACCACCTTGAGGATGACGTAGCCCTGCTTGGTGCGAATCGGCTCGGTAAATTGCCCTGCCTTGAGCGCGAAGGTCTTGTCCTCCAGCACCTGGGCGAGTTTGCCGCGTTGGAACTGGCCCAGATCGCCGCCTTCGGCGGCTGTTGTGCCGTCGCTGAAGTTGCGCGCCAGTTGGGCGAAGTCGCCGCCAGCGTTGAGTTTGGCTTCCAGATCGTCGGCTTTGGCCTTGGCCGCCGCCAGCTTTTGCGGATCGTCCGGTTGCACACCGCTATTCTCCGTAGTCGAGGGGGCTAGTGTACCGGTGGAAATGAGAATCTCGGAGAGCGTGACGCTCTCCGGCTGCACATAATCCTGCTTGTGCTGCTCGAAATAGCGCTCCACTTCGCCGGGAGTGAAGTCGCGCTGGACGATTTTGCCCACTTCCTGGCGCATCACATTCTGGGTGATGATCTGGTTTCGGATGTTGGCCTTGAAATCCTCGAACGAGACGCCCTGCTCCTTGGCCGCTGTTTCCAAGTCTTCGATGGTTTCCATGTTGTACTGCTTGCGAATCTCGTTCAGCCGCGTCACCAATTCGGTGTCGCCGTTGATGCCCAGTTCCTTGCCTTTGGAGAGCCAGAGCTGCTGGTCGATGAGGTTGCGCAGCAGATCCCTGTGGCCGGCGGAGATCTCCTGCATCGATTCACCGCGCTGGTGCGCCTCGGCGTCCAGCTCCTTCATGGCGCGATCATAATCAGAGCGCGTGATGATCTGGTTGTTGACGCGGGCGATGATCTCTTCGACCGTGATGCCGCCATAAGGGCTCTCGGGCGCGGCGGGATGCGTTTGCGCCAGAGTGGACGATGCGAGCAGCAATGTGGCGAACACGAAAGCTGCGGAAGTGCGAAGAATTCTCAGAGTCATAGGGTCCAGGACACGCAAGGCAGACGACGAATCGCCTCCTGTTGCATAGACGTCATTGTAAATGGCTGGGCAGCATCAAAGCGATTCTGCGCGCGGATCGGAAAGAAATAGGGGTAGATCGGCTCAGTTTCCATGTATTTGGCGAACCTGCAGACAAAACCCGACTGGCGGCAACGATGTGGAGAAGAACAGCTGACCAGGTCAAATTCCGGCTCCTTCGCTGCCCGCCTTCTCCCCGCGTATAATAAAGCATACGTACTTTTATCTCATGCGGATTGAGCAACTCTGCTCGCCGCCACGGATTGAGAATGCCCGAGCACATCAAGAAACAGCTTCGCGCCGAGATCGAACTCCTTGAGCACGAACTCAACCATGACCTCCCCGCCGAAATCAAGAAGGCCGTGGCCATGGGGGATCTGTCGGAAAACGCCGAATACCACATGGCGAAGCAACGCCAAACCTTTGTGGATGCCCGCCTGGGCCAGCTGAAGCGGCGCATGGCAGAGCTGTCGCTGGTCAATCTCTCCAACATACCCAGGGACAAGGCGGGCTTTGGCTCGACGGTGGTGGTTTTCGACTCGACCAAGGATGAGGAGATTGTCTACCGGCTGGTGACCAGCGAGGAGTCGGATGTTTCGAAGGGGCTTATCTCGACCACTTCGCCCATTGGCCGCGGACTGGTGGGCAAGCGGGTGGGCGATACTGCCATCATTGTCACCCCCAACGGCAAGCGCGAGCTGGAAGTGCTCAAGCTAACCACCATCCACGATGAAGCCGCCGCGGCCGAGAGCGCAGCCGACGGCACGGAAAAGAAGTAGGGACGATGGCGATGACCTGGACCAGCGCATTTGGCAGCGCCTGCGGATGGCTCTTGAATAAGATTGTTCATGGGCTGGCGCTGACCCGCATCTCGCCCAACGTGCTCACCTTCATTGGCCTGGTCATCAACATTGTCGCCGCGATTCTCTTTGGCCACGCCAATGCCACCAACGCCGACTGGATGTTCTTCTGGGCGGGCGTGGTAATCTTCACCGCCGGCGCCTTCGATATGCTGGACGGCCGCGTAGCGCGGCGCAACAACCAGGTCACCGTCTTCGGCGCCTACTTTGACTCGGTAATCGACCGTTACTCCGACGTGGTGCTCTTCTTTGGGTTGCTGGTCTACTATGGCCGCATCAATCGTTTTCGCTATGTCTGTCTGGTGGCCTTTGTCATGGTCACGTCGCTGATGATCAGCTACACGCGCGCCCGCGCCGAGGCTCTCATCGGCCAGTGCAAGGTGGGCTTCATGGAGCGGCCGGAGCGGATTGTGCTGGTGATTCTGGGCGCACTCCTCAACCACTGGGGCGCGATGGCGCCGGCACTGTGGGTGCTGGCTGTTCTCTCCACCATCACCGTCGCACATCGCATCGTCTACACCTACCAGAACACCAAGCATCTGGCGCCGCTGGGCTGAGCGCGGCCTTCCACTGGAGACAAAGACTCTGCTTTGGAGGATAACTCCATGCGGCGCGGGAGCGCGGCGCAACGGCGGAGTTATTCCAGGTTCTGAATCTGGGTTCCCTCGGAGAGCTTCAGCACAAACTGGTCATCGGTAAGCGTCTGGTTCTCCACCACCTTATCAACGGTGAGCACCACTTGGACATCTTCCAGCGGACGCACGATCTTGACCCACGAAGGATACTTGTCCGCGCCGAAATCCTGGTAGGAAGCATAGTAGACCTGGGTCTCCAGGTTGCCATCGCTGTCGTAGATGTCTTGTTGATACGGCATAAGATCTTCGCGGTGGAAGGTAATCACGCGCACGGGCGTTAACTGGTTGCTTCCCGGTTTGCGGCGGCTGATGCTGAGGATGTATTCCGGCACCGAGTAGAGATGCTTCCGGGCCTTGTCCTCCACCGTTTCCGAATCCGCCACCACTGAATACAAGTCGTCCGGCTCGAGGCCGCGCACCGCCATGGCGTCAAAGAAGAAGCCGGGGCGCATATTCTCCATAAGGCTGGCCGACTTCTTCTTCAACGTATTGGAGCCTTTATAGGCCTTGTTCCTGGAGGGTATCCATAGCGTGAATTTCTTGCCGTCGCTCACCATGTCGAAGGCACGGTTGCCGATGACCGGAACCCGCCCATAGACGCGCAGCATCTCCGGCTTGCGCATCAGGATGATTCCGCTGATAGAGGTATAGTCCTTGGCCACGCCCTGCTTGGTCTTGAGCACACTGGCCTGAATCTCGACGTTCGCGGTGAGGCTGCTGAGCGTGTTCCAGCGTTGATTGAGTTGCGCCACCAGATATTCAGGCGCGACTGTCTGCTCCATCGAGGGCGGTTTGGGCACAGGCAGCTTGCGCGTGGTGAAGACAAGGAGCGAACAGCCGGAGAGTAGCAGCGGAAGAATGAACGCGGCGGCGGCCGCAGATCGCCTGGGCTTTCTCATTGGCTGCCTGCCTTCTTTACGGCGTTGCGGTAGTCGGCCACGTTGCGCGCGTGCTCCTCAAGAGTGGCGGAAAAGAGCGAACCGCCCTGGGGATTGGCTCCGGCTGCAACAAAGTAGAGATAATCGGTTTGGGCCGGCTGCATGGCCGCGCGCAGCGAGCGCAGGCCGGGATTGGCCACCGGGCCCGGCGGCAGGCCGGTGTGCAGATAGGTGTTATAGGGCGTGTCGAGCTTCAAGTCGCTCTGGTAGATTGCACCCCGCCAGCGCCCATCGAGCTGGAGACCATAGATCACCGCGGGATCGGTCATAAGCGGCATCTTCCGCGCCATGCGGTTCTCAAAGACGCTGGCCACCAGCGGACGCTGAGCGTCCACCGCTGTTTCCCGTTCCACTAGTGAAGCCAAAGTCACCACGCGATGCACATTTCCTTTCAATCCCAGTTGGCCGGTCACGGCCCTGAATCGCCGTACCATCGCCGCGCAAATCTGGGGCGGGCCAAATTTGCGCGGGAAGTGATAAGTATCAGGGAACAAATAACCTTCCAGGCTGGTTGCGCCGGGGTCCAAGTCGGCCACCAGACTCACCTGCCGGGCCGCACCGTCCAAAAAATCCTGCCGAGTGCCAAATCCCGCTTGCTCCAGCCGGGCGGCAATCTCAAAAAGATTCGCGCCCTCTGGAATAATTACAGTCCGAGTAAAAACATCGCCGCGATGGATGCGCGCATAAATCTCGGTTACCGGCGCAGGATGATCGAAGCGATATTCGCCCGCCTTGAGCGTTCCCCGCTTCCACCAGCGCACCAGATCGAAGGCAAACTGGCTGCGCACAATGCCCGCCTGTTCCAGTTGGCGGCCTATCTGCAGAGTGGAAGAACCGGGCGCCAGATCGACAAAACTTTCACTCGACGGCCCATACGGCGCAAAGACCAGCCAGGCTGCTCCACCCGCCGCAAATAACAGAAAAAAGAGGGTCAACCGCAGAGTTGTCGCGCCGAAACTTCTTCTTCGTCTGCTCGTTCGTCGGCGGCGCACCATGCGTTGCTGTGATTCCTCTCGTATCTCTTGTGTTTGTAGACGCGAAAAAACCCTCGCAAGTCTCCCAATCCTTTGATTGTACCGGGCAGGAGGGCAAAGCGGGCAATTTATTGAAGCTCAAGCCGCCGCTGGGCCGTATGCTGGAGGCAAGGAGCCAAAAGCTGGAATCCGTTGTTCACCCCCGCTACCTTGGTCTCGATGTTGGCAACCGCCGCATCGGCGTGGCCGTCTCCGACGAACTTGGGTTAACAGCGCAGCCGGTACTGACACTGGAGCGGCAACACAACCGGCGCGAAGATCTGCGCTCACTGGCGCGGCTCTGCCGGCGGTTTGGCGTTGCGGGTATCGTGGTGGGCAACCCGGTGCATCTCTCCGGCGAGGTTAGTTCCCAGGCCGCCAAAACCCAGGCTTTTGCCGCTGAACTTGGCGCGCTGACCGGCCTGCCGATCCATATGTGGGACGAGCGGCTAACCACGCGCGAGGCCCATCAAATTCTCTATGAGGCCGGCCGCGCGCGCCAGGAGCATCGCCGCGTAGTGGATCAGGTGGCCGCCACGCTGATCCTGCGGTCGTTCATGGAAGAACAGGGAACAGGGAACAGGGATCAGGGATCAGTGTCCTGAATCTGAATTTCATACAACAAAAAATGCTGTCATCCTGAGCGAACGGGACCCCAGGTGTACTTCAGCCTGGGGGTGGTGAGTCGAAGGATCTGCTTCTTTCTTGAATGAAATTTAGACTCAAGGCCCTAATTCCTGCTGCGCATCTTGGAGAGCAGCCGGAGGATTTCCAGATAGAGCCAGACCAGGGTGACGATAATTCCGAAGGCGCCGTACCACTCCATGTATTTGGGTGCGCCGGCCTGGACGCCGCGCTAGATGAAATCGAAATCGAGCACCAGGTTGAGGGCCGCGATGGCCACGACGATCAGGCTGAAGCCGATGCCGATTGGCCCGCTGCCGTTGACAGAAGTGAATTGGAATCCGAAGATTCCCAGCACCATTTGCAGCAGATAGAAGACCATGATGCCGCCGGTGGCGGCGACAATGCCCATGCGAAACTTCTGCGTGACCGGGATCAGGCCGGAGCGGTAGGCCAGCAGGAGGACGAAGAGCGTTCCAAAGGTGAGACCCACAGCCTCGATGGCGATGCCCGGATAGCGCACGTCCACCAATGCTGACAGGCCGCCCAGCGCCAAACCCTCCAGCAGCGCGTAGATGGGCGCCGTGATTGGAGACCACTCCTTCTTGAAGATGGTGACGAAGGAGACAATCAATCCGCCGAAGACGCCCAGCAGCATCAGTGGCGCCACATCGGAAAAGTCGCGCGTCTGAAGAAACAAGTGCCAGGTCCAGCAGGCGGTGGCGATGGCGCACAGCAGCAGAACGCCGGTCTTGTTCACCGTGCCGGTGAGCGTCATGCGCGAGGTCTCGTCGAGGACGCCGCCGAAGCGCGCATCAGAAAGTCCGTTGAAGGTATTGCCGTTCAGCGCCGGATTGGATGTCTTCATCAGTGCCATTGCGTTTTCTCCTGTGCGCAAACCGCGGGCGAGGCTCTCGCGGGAATAGGCCGCGCGTAACTCCTATCCCTGTCTCCATTTTAACGCTGGAGCGGCTCCCCGGCAGCCTCAGACCGGGTCAGCCGGGAAGCTGCCCACCAGTTCTCCGGCGGCGATGTGCTGGCCGGCCAGAACAATGGCGTGGCTGGCGATGCGCGCCGAGGGGCCGATGACGGTGGCGGCCAGCGAAACCTCGCCGAAGTCGTGGGCGGAATGATTGTGGGAGTAAATGCGGGCGAAAGAGCCGATGACGGCGCCCTTGCCGATAATGATGCCGCCGCGATCATTCAGCAGGGCGCGCTGGCGGATGGTGGCGCCTTCCTCGATGGCCAGATTGTAGCCGAAGGTGAGGTCCACCCCGTGGTAAATCTTGACGCCCGCGCCGATGCGCGCAAAGAGGTGGCGGCCCAGCATGGAGCGGAAACGCATTCCCAGCCAGTGGTTGGTGCCGATGGGCGAGCGGTCGAACATCTGCCAGAACCAGAGCAGCGGCTTGCGCATGGCAAACTTCTCGTGATCGATGTCGGTAAAGTGCTCGGCTTCCAGGGTCACGTTCTCCGGGTCGAGCGAGAGGCTGACGACGTTTCCGGGCAGCTCGCTGGTAAGCGTCAGGTTGAGCTTGCCGCCGTGCGGACGGCCCAGGTAGAGCTGGGTGAGCTGGTCGCGCACAATCTCGGCGCGGCGCTCCGGGGCCTGGTGACGGGTGAACTCATCATCGAGGAACTGAATCCAGCGGCGGTAAACTTCTTCGGCTTCAGGAGCGGGACGCGGCGTATTGTGTTGTGAGTATTCCATACGGATTGAACAATACACTACCAGGGCTGGGTGCGGCGAATGGAGAGATTTGCGGACACATAGCAGATTTTCAGGCCGTCCGTCATCCAGCGAGCGAGCCAATCATTCCGATAGCAGAGCCGTCCCGAAAATCGCGTTTGATTCATTTTGCTCAGACGATGATGAACCAAACCGCTAAGCTGAGGATGCTTCGGGGCTCTTGATGAAGGCCCCGCATGAGCGAGGAGATATGATGACTGGATTCAAGCTTGTACTGCTCACGGCTGTTGCGGGATCGATGATGATGATCGCCGCTCCGAAGGCGACGGCTCAGATTGCTGTGGAGATTGGGGTTGCGCCCGAATGTCCCTATGGATATTATGACGTCGCTCCTTATGATTGCGCTCCCTACGGCTACTACGGATCGGAATGGTTTTCGGGTGGCATCTTCATTGGCGCCGGCCCGTGGTTTCATGGTCCGGAGAACTTCCGCGGCCACGTGAATAACCGTTATCATCCCGAACACGGCTATGCCGGCCCCAGACCGCAGCGCGGCGAGAAACCCGAGCCGTCAAAACGGCTCGACAAGGTTTCCCACTTTAAGGCAAATGAAGTTCGCGATGGGCGTGGCCACGCAACCGGGGGTAAACGCTAAGAATCGCCTTGCAGTTGGCCCCATCCGTAAGGAAACCTGTGTTGGGCGGATTGCCGGCAAAGAGAAATCACAGGGCGCTCCAGCTCCCGATTGCGGGAGCTGGGATATTACTGCACTCCATATTGAACATTCGTTTTGGTCGCGCTGCTCGGCGCCGGCCGGCATACTCCTTTGGTCTGCCATCATTTCGATATACTGATTCGGGTGGTCAAAGCATCGATAATTATCCACCGAATCTCGATTCTCCCAGAGGGCATAAATGTCATTTGAGACATTATCCGCCGATCCTGCGCGCGAAGACCGGCTGAGCAAAGTTCCCCAGGTCACGCTCATTTTCTGGATCATCAAGATCTTCTGCACCACCCTGGGTGAAACCGGCGGCGATGCAGTGACGATGTCGATGAATCTGGGTTATCTTGTCGGCACCGCGATCTTCGCAGCCATCTTTCTTGTCGCAGTATTTGCGCAGATCAAAGCGAAGCAATTCCATCCATTTCTTTATTGGATAACAATTATCGCCACCACTACGGTCGGAACCACGATGGCCGACTTTGCCGACCGTTCGCTCGGCATCGGCTACACGGGCGGCAGCCTGATTTTATTTGTCCTGTTAATGGCTTCTCTTGGCGTGTGGTACTGGTCACAGGGGTCGATTTCAGTCAGCACCGTCGGCACACCCAAGGTAGAGGCGTTTTACTGGATCACCATCATGTTTTCCCAAACCCTGGGCACCGCGCTGGGCGACTGGACCGCGGACAGCATGGATCTGGGTTATGCCGGTGCGGCCGCGATCTTTGGCTCATTGTTAGCCATCGTGGCCGCTTGTCACTTCTGGACAAAGATATCCAAGACCGCGCTGTTTTGGGCGGCGTTCATTTTGACGCGGCCGCTGGGAGCCGTAGTCGGCGACTTTCTTGATAAGCCTCTGGAGCATGGCGGTCTGAATCTCAGCCGCTACTCCGCTTCCGGCGCGCTGGTTGTTCTGGCGGTTGCCTGCATCTTGATTTTTCCGCAGAGGGCGGGAAAGCAATCTGCGCACTGACCTCTCATCCTCTTCCGCCAGAAGATGACTCGCATCACTTGCTCTCTGCAGCTTCTTTGGGGCCGAAGAGAAACTGCACACCCACGTAGGCGATCCAACTCGGCTCGCTGTTTTGGCGAGAGACCGCCTGGATGGCGCGGCCTCCCAAAAAAAGCAGGCGCAAGTGCCCCGCGCGGTCGAGCGTCTGGCGGCCACCGAAGTCCAGTGTGAACTGGCGCTGCCGGGGCACGGCGCCGATCCGATTCACGTCCTGCAGATCGTAAATCTCGCCGTAAAGTTCCAGCCGTTCGCTGAATTCATGTCCGGCAATCAGCCCGCGCCCCCAGCGGTCGGGCACATGGCGATTGCCGATCCAGCGTCCCACCTCGCCGTCGAAGTCGATGGGCCCCCATTTCGTGGTGAACTCAACCGGCAGATAGTACTGCGGCCCCGGCTCGACGATTCCTCGGCGCACACTACCGGAGGGGTTGTTGATGGTGACCTGCGGATAGGTGCCCAGCGAGAAATTCAGGTTCTCGTCTGATTTAGGCTCGCCAGCGCGGTGATGCTCGAAGTAGCGCCATTTGACGCCAAAGACCGACTCGCCCAGACCGGCGCGGGTGGTGTTGTGCTCATCGGTGGCTGCGGCCAGGTAGGGCGAGTACATCAACTGAATCCGGTCGCCCCAGCCATAGTTGATGTCGAGGTTCGGCAACTGATAGCTTGAGTTCGCCGGATTGTGGTTGCCCATCAAGCCCAAGTTGATCTCCCATTGCCGGTTGCCGGGAGTGCCGGGATCGTCTGTGATGAAGGGCGGGCCGCCCTGCGCGCGGGCGAGCGGTGCGGCGGCAAGAACCGCCAGAATCAACGCAAATGAAAAAAAATTGCGCATTCGATGGATATGAACTCTCCACAAAAAGAATATCGGACGGTGCTTCCGGCTGCTAATCCCTAACCCCTAATTCCTATTAAGATAATGTGCATGGAGAGAACAACCATTGCGGGCGTTCAGGTTTCACGTGTCGGGCTAGGCACATGGGCCATCGGCGGGCAGGAGTGGGGCACAGTCGCCGACGATGTGGCCGTCGCCACCTGCCTGGGCGCACTCGAGCGGGGTATCAATCTCATTGACACCGCGCCGATCTACGGCCGCGGGCGCTCGGAGGAGATTGTCGGCAAGGCGATGCGCGCGCACGGCAGGCGCGAGGATTTTTTCATCGCCACCAAATGCGGCCTTGAATGGAATGAGCGCGGCGTCTTCACCAACTCGACCGGAAAGCGTCTGCGCGGCGAGATTGAGGGCAGCCTGCGACGCATGGGAACCGACTACATCGACCTCTACCAGGTGCACTGGCCGGATACACGCACGCCGGTGGCCGAGGTGGCGGCGCTGCTGAGTGAGTTTCAACGCGAGGGCAAGGTGCGCGCGCTTGGAGTGAGCAACTTCAGCGTGGCGCAGATGGGGGAGTTTCGCGCCGCTGCGCCGCTGGCCAGCAACCAGCTGCCCTACAACATCTTCGACCGGGGAATCGAGTGCCGCGCGCACGGCGGGTGTTGCGCACACGGCGAGAGTCTTTTAGCGTGGTGTTCTGCGAACGGCGTCGCCATCCTCTGCTACAGTCCGCTTTGCCGCAGTCTGCTGGCTGGACGGGTTACGCGCGGCATGAAATTTGAAGCAGGCGACATTCGCAACCGTGATCCCAAGTTTCAGGAGCCGCGCTTCAGCCAGTACATCACCGCCGTTGAACGGCTGGCCGCGTTGGCGAAGGAACGCTACGGAAAGACGGTGCTGGAGCTGGCCGCCCGCTGGGTGCTCGACCGTCCCGGCGTCTCCGTGGCTCTGTGGGGGGCACGCCGGCAGGAACAGTTGGACGCAGTCGCGGGCGTATTGGGCTGGAATCTCGACGCAGATGCGATGGCCGAGATCGACCGCATCGTGAAGGAATCTGTCACCGATCCCATTGGTCCCGAATATCTGAAGCCGAAGGAACGGGAGATGTGATTTTTTTAAGACGTTCTATTGCTCTGATGTTGCTGTTCCCTGTTCCCTATTCCCTGTGCTTCGGTGCTATGCTCAAGAGGACCGCCACTGGATGTGATCACGCAACCCAATCTCCCAATCGTCTCTTCCGCGCGGCGCTCGAAGGCCGCTGCTTTCGCGCTGCTTCTCGTCTGTTTGATTGCATTTTCTTCAGGATGCAACCGCTTCCGCCATCTGCGCCACGACTCGGTGTACGTCTGGGAGCGGCAGATGTATCTGCATGACCGCGTGGCCGCCGTCTCCAACCGCGTGGCCGAGGTGACCAATGGCCAGCCGCTGGAAGTGCTTGAGCATGGCCGCCGCTTTCTCAAAGTGAAGACTGAGAAGAACGAGATCGGCTGGATTGAAGAACGCGCCGTGATCGACGAGAAGACCTTTCAGGCCTTTGAGCAGCTGGGGGTTCAGCACAAGAACGACCCCGTGGTCGCCACCGGCGTTCTGCGCGACGAAATCTACCTCCATCTGTCGCCGGGCCGTGAGACGCAGCGGTATTATCTGCTGGCGGCCAACGCGAAGATTCAGCTTCTGGCCCGCGCCTCGGTTCCCAAGAGCGCGCCGGGGACGGTAAAACCCTCCGTCGCTGCTGCGCCTCCCGCGGTCAATGCTCCCGCGGCTGCTTCCCATCAGGTGGCCACGCCGGCTACTCCGGCGACGGCCGCGCAGACTCCGGGTCAGGAACCGCCGCACATGGAAGACTGGTGGCTGGTGCGCGACAGCCAGGGCCGCGCCGGTTGGCTGCTGGCTGGCAACTTGGATGTGGACGTGCCCGACGAGATCGCCACCTATGCCGAGGGCCAGCGCTATGTAGGCGTCTACCTGCTGAACAAGGTTACAGACCCCGAGGCTGCTACGCCGGACCACACCGTTCCGCAGTACGTGACGGTGCTTTCGCCCAACAAAAGCGGCCTGCCCTTCGACTTCGACCAGGTGCGCGTCTTCACCTGGAGCCTTCGGCATCATCGCTATGAGACGGCATACCGGCTGCATCCCATTGAGGGCTATCTACCGGTGCGGGTCACGTATACAGCCAATGGCGCGCCGGTCTTCAATTTTCAGATTGCCAGCGGCGGCGCCATGACCGCCGATCCTGCGACCGGCGTCACCCGCCCGGCGACTCCGCGGATTATCACCTGCGAGATGGACGACACGCGCGTCCGGCGCGTCGGCCCCGACCAGGGACCGATTGCCCTCAGCTCCCCGCCCGACTCCCAGCCCAACTCCGCCAAGCCGGCAAAGAAAAAAGCGCGCTAGGCATCTGCGCACAAAAAAACAGTGGTCCATCGTTCATTCTCTCTTCGCCCTCGGCGAGCGAATAGCGAGCAATTGGCCCCACCGCAGGTGGCGCAGGCGCCCGCTGTGCTAGTATCCCGGAAAGCACAAACGCGGCATTTTTCAGGAGTGAATCATGGAAAGCAACCTCCGCCCGCTTACTCTCGGTGAAATTCTGGACCGCACAGCGCAACTTTACCGCGAAAACTTTCTACTCTTTGCCGGCATCTTTGCCGTCTACTCCGGCGTTTTGCTGGTGCTGGGCCTGCTACAGATCGGGTTGGCGGAGGCGCTGCGCGCTCTACAGATGACCGAGCGGCTGCAATGGCTTATCTGGAGCGCATCGGGCCTTGCCTTGCTGCTGACATTTCTCTTCTTCGGCATGGCCATCGCCGCCATCAGCCGCGCCGTGGCCTGGGTTCATCTGGGCGAGCCGGCCACCATCCGCGGCGCCTACCAGAGCATCCTGCCTCGATTGGGCCGTTATCTGTGGCTGATGACCATCACCGCATTCCTTGTCTGGACGCCGATGGTGCTACTGTACGCCGGGTATTTCGGAGCCATCGCCTTCTCCGGCTTCAAGACGCACCACGCGGGCGCTGCCGCACAGCAGGCCGTCGCGACCAACCCGCAGGCGACGGCGATCTTGCTCGTGGCTACTGCGGTCTTTGTCCTTCTGCTCATTCCCGTCGGCATCTACACCATTCTGATGAGCCTGCGCTACTCGCTGGCAATTCCCGCGTGCGTGGTGGAGAATCTCAAGGCGCGGCCATCCATCCGTCGCAGCATCAAGCTGGCCAAAGGCTCCTGGGGACGCATCTTCCTGCTGGCGCTGCTGGTTGGCGTCGTCAAACTGGGATTGGTGGGCCTCACCCAGTTCTTTGTTTTTGTGGCGGCCTTCAAACACCCCGGCCAGCAGTTGGGCGTGGGGCTGCAAGTGCTTTCGCAGGTCATCGGCTTCTTCACCAACACCTTTTTAGGGCCGATCTGGGCCGCCGGCATCACGCTTTTCTACTATGATCAGCGTATTCGCAAGGAGGGTTATGACATTGAGTGGATGATGCAGGCCGCCGGGCTGACGCCGCCCGCCGTTGGCGAACTGCCTGCCACAGCCGAGCTAACTGCAATCCCGCCGCAAGATGCCGAGGCCGCGCATGAATGAGCCGCTGCGCCCGATGACTCTGGGCGAAATCCTGGACCGGACCGCGCAGCTTTACCGCTCGCGCTTTCTCGTCTTTCTTGGAATTTCACTTTTTCCCGCTGGCGTTGTGCTGGGGTCGGCCTTCCTGGTTGGTCTGGTTGCTGGCTGGTGGAGTTGGCGCGGCGCGGCTTCAGTTTCTTCCGGCCTGGGATTTACTTTGGTTGGAATCTTTGTGATTGCTGTCATTGTGGTGGCGCTGCCAATCTTGCTGGCTGCGATCTCACTGGCCGCGGCGGCGATGAATCATGCCGCATCGAGTATATATCTGGGCGAGACAGCCACCATCCGCGACTCATACAAAACCGTTTGGCGGCGCGGTTGGCGTTATATTGGTCTCTTTCTTCTTGAAGTCCTTCTGGTCGCAGGCGTTCCGCTTGCATTGTGGATAGTGCTTTTACTCCTTGCGGCCTTGCAAACGTACTTAGTTGGGACACCTGGCAAAGGTGCTGCGGCGAACCCCTTTCTTGGAGTTCCTGCTCTTCTTTTCCTGGCAGTGTTAGCGGGCTATGCCTTCTGGATGCTGCTACGCCTCTCTCTTGCCTTTCCCGCCTCTGTCGTTGAGCAGTTCGGCTCTTGGTCGGCAATCAAACGCTCCACTCATTTGAGCAAGGGGACAAAGGGCCGCATCTTTCTGCTCTATCTTCTGGTTGGCATTCTCGGCTTTGTGCTCTCAATGGGTGTCACGATTCCCTTGATGGTTCTTCTTGCACTGATTCCCTATATGAGAAGCGCGAATACGGAATCCACGGGGATGATGATCTTTTTGTTTTTCGCCATTTATGGTCCATCCTTTGCAGTTCAGGCGCTCATCAAACCCATCTACAGCATCGGCCTTGTGCTCTTCTACTACGACCAGCGCATCCGCAAGGAGGGTTATGACATTGAGTGGATGATGCAGGCCGCCGGACTGACGCAGCCCGCCGCCGCCGCGCCAATTTTGGAACCTTCGCAAGATGCGGAGGCCGAGTGAAGACGGCCTGACGTATACTGGCGAGTGGCCGTGAAAGCGACCTGTCAATCGCGGAATGAAGTTTGTTCCCAGGGAGTGCCTATGTCTTGCCTGCGTACAACTCTGCTCTGTCTGCTCGCGTTTTTTGGCGCGGTAACGGTAACTGCTCAAGCTACGGATCAGAGCGCGACCAAGGTGACATCGCCCAATGGCCAGATTATCTTTCTGCTCTTCGATGCCGCGGCCAAGGAATCGGCCGTGGAAGCAGCGATTCCCGGCGGCCTGCGCTATGCGGTCAACTTCCATGACAAGCGATTGATGGACCGCTCGAAGCTGAGCCTGGAGCTTGCCGGGCAGCCCGCGTTGGGGCCGGGTATGCGCTTGAAGGCCGTGCAAACCGGTAGCGTGGATTCGAGTTACAACATCCCCGCGGGAAAAACCAGCACTGTGCGCGACCACTATAACTCTGCCCGCGTTGATTTTGCGGACGCAGCCGGGCGCAGGTTATCCATCGAGGCGCGCGTCTATGACGACGGCGCGGCCTTCCGCTATCTCGTGCCCGATCAGCCGTCGTTGAAAGAGGCGCAAATTGCCCGCGAGGGCACGGAGTTCTGCTATGCGAAAGACTCGGCAAGCTGGCCGCTGATTCTCGATGGCTTCCAATCTTCATGGGAGGATGAGTATCAGCAGCGGCAGGTGAGCGGGCTGCATAACGATTGGCTGATCGGCATGCCGTATCTGGCGGAGGAGCCGGGCATCGGCTGGGTGGCCATCACCGAGGCTGACATCGATAACTACGCGGGAATGTATCTGCGCAAAGGCGCGGGCGCATTTTGCGTGCGGGGCGAGTTATCGCCGCGGGTGGATGAGCCGGGAATTGCCGTGGAAGCCAAGACGCCGTTTGCGACTCCCTGGCGTGTGCTGATGATAGGCGATGAGCCGGGCCGGCTGATCGAGTCCAACATCGTACTCAATCTGAATCCGCCGTCGAAGATCGCGGACACCTCATGGATTCGCGCTGGCAAGTCGGCGTGGGACTGGTGGTCCGGCGAGGCGGCTCCCAGCGTGAACTTCAAGGCCGGCATGAACACGGCGACGATGAAGCACTATATCGATTTCGCGTCGGATTCGGGATTTCCCTATATGCTGATCGACGCGGGCTGGGCGGCATCTTCGGCAAGCAGCCCCGGCGACTTAACACATACGGACATCACCCATGTGAGCCCGCAGATCGATATGCCGGAGTTAGTGCGCTATGCCAGGCAGAAGAATGTGCGCCTTTGGCTTTGGTCGCACTGGACCTCGGTGGATAAACAAATGGATCAGGCGTTTCCCTTGTTTGAGCAGTGGGGCATCGCGGGGGTCAAGATCGACTTTATGAATCGCGACGATCAGTGGATGGTGGACTTCTATCATCGCGTAATAGAAAACGCGGCGGCGCATCATCTGATGATCGACTTCCACGGCGCATACAAGCCCGACGGATTGCGCCGGACGTATCCGAACCTGATGACGCGCGAGGGCGTGATGGGCAAGGAGTATTTGAAGTGGAGCGCCCGCACGTCACCCACGCACAACACCACTCTGCCTTTCACGCGCATGCTGGCCGGCCCCATGGATTACACCCCCGGCGCCTTTGGCAACAGCAACCGGGAGAATTTTGTAGCGCGCAACTTTATGCCCATGGGACTGGGAACGCGCGCCCACGAACTGGCGCTCTTCGTGGTCTTTGAAAGCCCCTTCGAGATGGTGGCCGACTACCCTGAGCACTACCAGGGACAAAAGGAGTTCGACTTTATCAAGCAGGTTCCGGCCACCTGGGACGAGGTGCGCGTGATCGGCGGCAGGCCGATGGAAAACATTACGCTGGCGCGGCGCAGCGGCAAGGACTGGTACATAGGCTCGCTGACCAACTGGGATGCGCGCACGGTGAAGCTTCCGCTGTGTTTTCTTGGCGATGGAGAGTACGTTGCCGAGATTTACGCCGATGCGCCCGATGCCGCCACCGAGGCCACGCACACCACCTTCACGAAGCAACCCGTGGATCGGACAACGGTGCTCGATGTGCATATGGTTTCTGGCGGCGGAAACGCAATTTGGATTCACCCGGTTCATTGAGGGCGAAGAGTTTGCAGTGCGAGAGTGACAATATGCCGGATGTCGCTCAAATGAACACGCAGGGGATCAGAACGTGACTGCTCGGCCTCTCGTCGTTGCTGCTGCATTGGCCGCATGGATGGCGGCGGCGCAAACCCACGCCGCTGAACCGGTTGCCGCTCAGCCCGCGGGCAACTTCCGCTTGGTAACGCTCGCCGAGTATCGCCAGCACCTTGTCGAATTGAACGCGGTAGTTGCCCTTTGCGCCCAGGCGCGCGATGCCAAGAGCTGCGACCCGGCGCTTGTTGGCTTGGATGACAGCGTTCCGCACGGCAATGCCGAACGGCGGCTGATGCGCTACGACTGGCTGCGCGCGCTGCTCGCCCAGGCGCGGGAAAAGGACGAAGCTCCGGCTAACGTCCAAAACAAGACAGCGAACAACGCGCCGCCCAAGCCTGCCTCGGGCGCGAATCTCGAAGAGCCGACGCGCCCGCCCAAGCCCACCACCAGCCAGCTTTTGCTCTCCGCAGAGGCGCGCCTGACGCAGCAGATTGCGCAGGCCGATGCGGCAGCGCCCACGGCCGCTCCCGATCACGCTTTGCAGCGCGCGGCGATGAAGCAGGTGCTTGCAGGCCGCGACTTCCGCAACCTGGAGGCGCCGACGGCCCGCGACGCGGCGCTTGAGAAGCTGGGCGAATGGCTCAACCGGCTCTTCGCCGGCGCGGCAAAGCTGCGGGCCAGCGCCGCGTGGGTGGGCGAAGCGCTGGTTTGGGGTTTCATCCTGGCTGTGTGCGTGGGCTTGGCGTGGGGGCTGCTGCAAATGGAGCGCCGCTGGCGCGTTCGCCTGGTGCCGGAGAGCGACGGCCCCGCCGCTGGAGCCGCCTCTGCGCGCGACTGGCAACTGTGGCTGAATGACGCGCGCCACGCCGCCAAGCTGGGCGAGTGGCGCGCGGGCATTCACTCCCTCTATTGGGCGGTGATCGCGCGCCTCGAATCCAGACGGCTCTGGCCCGCCGACCGCGCTCGCACTCCGCGCGAGTACCTGGCGCTGGTGGCCGCCGAAGACCCGCGCTGCGCGGGACTCGCCCAGCTCACCGGCAGCTTTGAGCGCGTCTGGTACGGCGGCCGCGCGGCAGCTGAGGGCGATTATCGTAAGGCCGAGGAGCTGGCCGATGGGCTGATCTCCGGCGATGGATCATCGAGAGGAGAGAGACAATGAACTTTCTCTCCTCGCTCGACGCGCAGGACCGCAAGCTGCTCTTGTGGTGTGTGGGAATTGCTCTGGCGCTGGCCATCACCACCGGCATTTTGATGCCCGGCAGCAACAACAACAATTCCCTGCCCTCTACTTATCTGGCCGGTCAGCATGGCGCCCGCGCCGCCTACGAAACGCTGCTGCGCTCCGGCTATCCAATCGAACGCTGGGAGCAGCCCTTGAGCGATCTGGCCGCGACGGCCGGGCCGGAGACGGTGGTCATCTTTGCCCAGCCCTTCTCGCGTGAGCCTGCCGACATCAAGGCGGTGCGCAAGATCGTCGAGCGCGGCGGGCGCGTCCTCTCCACCGGCTATTGGGGCGGGTACATTCTGCCCGGTGAGGCCAGTCAGCCTTTCTCCGAGTTCAACTTTGCCGCCTGCAAGCTGGAGCCGGAGGGCCAGAATCCGCTGGCCGACACCGGCGAGGTGTGGATGGTTCCCCAGGCGAGCTGGAAGGTGGGCAACCCGGCGGTGCGCGTGGATTATAGTTGCGCCGGCCAGCCCGCGGTCGTCGAATACGCGTGGGGCAAAGGGCAGATCGTCTGGTGGGCCAGCTCGACACCGCTCGAAAACGGTTCGCTCAACCGCGCCCGCAATCTTGACCTGCTGCTCAACTCGCTGGGACCGCGCGAGGGCCATCGCTTCTACTGGGACGAGTCGCTGCATGGGGAGATTCGTTCCACCTGGAGCTACGCCTCAGGGCCGTCGTGGACGATGCTGTGGATTGGACTGGCGGGGCTGGCGCTGCTCGTCGTGCTCAGCTTCAGCCGGCGCAGTGGGCCGGTGCGCGAGTTGCCTCCGCCGGCGCGCGCCACGCCCATCGAATTTCTTGAGGCGTTGGGCTCGCTCTACCGCAACGCCGGAGCTGCTTCGACGGCTGTTTCTATCGCTTGGGAGCGCTTTCGGCGGCACAGTTTGCGGCTCTGCGGACAGCGCGCCACGAAGATGGATGCGGCCGAGTTGGCCGCGGTGATTCGCCGCCGCTTCCAACTAGCCGACGAGAATTTGGAGATAGATCTGGCCGCTTGCGAAGAGGCCGCTCGCGCTGATTTAATCAATGCGCGTCAGGCGCTCAAGCTGATTCAATCGCTGCACGGGCACTACGAAAAGCTGATTGAAGCGGTTCGGCCGGGCAGTCAAGCGGGCAGCATCGCCGCACAACCAGAGAAGATTCAATCCAAAGCGCAAGAAAGGGTTGTATGAGCCAAGAAAACTACGAAGAACTCGACCAAAACGCAAAAAGTGCGGAACACTTGCAAGCCACCAGCCAGCTCATCGCCCACTCGCGCGCTGAGCTGGGCCGGGTGATCTCCGGCCAGAGCGAGGTGATCGAGGAGGTGCTGATCGCCGTGCTCTGCCAGGGTCACGCACTGCTGGAGGGTGTGCCGGGCATCGCCAAGACGCTGATCGTGAAGGCGCTGGGCCGCCTGCTCGGCCTCGGCTTTCAGCGTGTACAGGCCACGCCCGACCTGATGCCCGCCGACATTCTCGGCACCACAATTTTCCGCCCCGGCTCTGCTGACTTCGCCTTCCACGCCGGTCCCGTCTTCACCGATCTGCTGCTGGTGGATGAGATCAACCGTATGCCGCCGCGCACCCAGGCCGCGCTGCTGGAATGTATGGAGGAGCGGCAAGTGACCACCGACGGCACACGCCGCCCGCTGCCCGCCTGGTTCACCGTCTTCGCCACGCAGAACCCAGTCGATTTCGAGGGCACGTATCCGCTGCCCGAGGCGCAACTCGACCGCTTCCTGCTCAAGATTCGCGTGGCCTACCCCTCCGAATCTGAGGAGCAGCAGATTCTGGAGCGCTACCACGGCGGCTCCGGCGCTGGGCTGCTGGAGGACGCCGCGATTGCTCCCATTCCGGCGGGATTGCTGGCTGCGGCGAGCGCGGAAGTCCGCGCCATCCGCATTGAGCCGGAGCTGTACAGCTACATTCTGGCGCTCGCCCGCCGCACCCGCGAGTGGCCGACGCTGCTGCTGGGCGCAAGCCCCCGCGCCACGCTGAGTCTGATGCGCGTCGCCCAGGCCGCCGCCGCCTTCGATGGCCGCGACTACCTGCTTCCCGACGACGTTAAACGCGCCATGCAGCCTGTGCTGAGGCATCGCGTCATGCTCAAGCCCGAAGCTGAACTCGAAGGCTTCGACGCCGATCGCGTGCTCGCCGACGTCATCGCCGCCGTGCCGGTGCCGCGGCAATGATTGCTGCCAGCCTCCATCCCGCGCCCATCAGCGCCGTTTGCGAGCGCCGCCGCCGCTGGGGCTTCGGCCTTACGCCGCGCTCGATCGGTCTGCTGCTGGTTGGCTTCGTCTGGCTGATTCCCGGCTTCTGGGATGAGCGGCTGGCCTTCGCCATGCCGTTCTGGGAGGCGCTGGTTCTGCTGGCCGCGCTGCTCGACGGTTTGCGCCTGCCCGCGCCGGATGCGTTGACCGTGACCCGAAGCTGGTCCAACGCGCCCGCGCTCGACAGCGAGACCGAAATTGAGCTGACGGTCGAAAACCACGGCAAGATGGTTCTCGATTGCCGGCTGGTGGACGATCTGCCGTGCGCTTTCATCGCCGAGCCGCAGACGCTGCGGCTGATCGCATTCTCCCGTGTGCCAGCCAAGTTGCGCTACCGCGTTGAACCCAAAGAACGCGGCGACTGGCCAACCGGCTGGCTGTACTTGCGTTACCGTTCCGGGCTGGGGCTTATCGACCGCTGGGCTAGAGCGCCGCTCGCACAGACGGTGCGCGTCTACCCCGCCCTGCGCTCGGGTGAGGAGCAGCAAATCTTCCTCGCCCGCAGCCGCCAGATCGACCTGCAACTCCGCCGCTCGCAGCAGCGCGGCCTGGGCCGCGACTTTGAGAGCCTGCGCGACTACCGCGAGGGTGACGACCTGCGCGACCTCTGCTGGACGGCGACGGCGCGGCGCGGCAGCCCCATCACACGCCAGTACCAGAGCGAGCGCAGCCAGCCGGTGTGGATCGTTCTCGACTGCGGACGGCTGATGAGGGCGCGAGTTGCCCTGGCGCAGGCGGCCAAGAACAATTTCCAACCCGTATCAGGGCGCAACTTGAGAGATCTCTCCGGGGCTAAAGCCCCCGCTGATTCCATCGGCCTTACACGGGGGAAGAATCCCCCGTCTCCCTCCGATTCCAGTGTTTTTGGAGCCGGTTTAGCGCACGAGGGAAGCATTATTGAAAATCAGAAGATACACTCCAAGCTCGACCACGCCTGCACGACTGCCGTCGCTCTCGCCCAGCTCGCCCTCTACTCCGGCGACCGTATCGGTTTGCTGGCTTACGGGCAGGGGATTCAGCAACGGCTGTTGCCCAGTCGCGGCGCCAGCCATCTGCGCCAGCTTATCGAATCGCTGGCCCTGGTGCGCGCCGAAGCTGCCGAAGCCGACCATCTGAAAGCCACGGCGATGCTCAATCGACTGCAACCCCGGCGCTCGCTGATTTTATGGGTGACGGATTTGGCCGAAACTGCGATGCGTCCGGAGGTGATCGACGGAGCGCTGCAACTGTTGCGCCGCCATGTGCTGCTCTTTGTCGCCATGGCCCAGCCGGAGGTGGAGCGGATTGCCCAGGCCCGCCCGAAAAACGTGGAGCAGCTCTTCCGCGCCGCCGCCGCGCAGGAGATGGCCGCTCGCCGCGAGCTGCTGTTGGCGCGGCTGCAGGAACAAGGCGCTCTGACGCTCGATCTGAATCCCGAGGCGCTTACATCGACGGTTCTGAATCAGTACCTCAGCGTGAAGGAACGGGCGATGGTTTAGGGCTGGCAAAGCGAAGAAAATGCGTACGCAAATGGCGCTTGGAGTCTTCGATTATTTGCCCCAAAGAGGCTATTTATCTTGACCAAATATGCCATCGAGTATGGTAAAAGAGCCAAAATATCGACAAAAAGAAGGCAATTCAGGGGTTTTCATGTTACTTTTCAGTTAATAGAAATTAATCGTATGTAATTGATAATATGTTAGTTAGATGAGAATGAAAGACAAAAGGGACCTCAAAAAGAGGGGGGGGTGGGTGGGTTGAGTAGTTACTTTCTGATAATTTTTTAATGGATGATCTGTTGGCATTTTAGTTAATAGGCCGGTTTGCATTTCTTTTCCTCCAGAATGATTGTGCGACCTGCGGGGCTAATTATGCGCAATCTGTCACGGAGATGAGCGAGAGCTTGTAATCGTGCAGGAGGGAGCGGTTTCCTCAGACGGCATGATGCGCCGCCCTGCGCAGCCGGTCGCGGATGGCCGCACCAATTCCCTCGGCGGGCGGCAGCGGGCAGAGAATCACCGCGCAACCTTCGTCGTCCAGCGCGCGCAGTCCGGCGTAGAGCGACCGCGCCAACTCCTTTGGAGCCGACCACCGTCCCCAGGCAAAGGCCGCCTCTACGCTCGCCGGCGCGGCAACCTCGACGGGCAGCATCACGCCCACGCGGCCCGTCTGTTGCAGCGCCGCCTCGGCAAGCCGCGCGCCCAACTCGGCCAACCCGCATTCGATGAGCACCAGCCGCGCCCGGGGCGCATAGTGGCGCAGCCCTACGCCGGGCGAGGGCAGCGCCGCGCGAGGTTGAGTCTCCAGCGGCTTACGATCCTTAAAAAGCTCGACCGCACCGGCAGTGTCTCGAATCTGGACACTCGTGACGGCTCCGGGCCGGTAGATCAGCATCGGAGTCTGGCAGGGATCGAGGACCGTGGACTCGACGCCGTGCTCGGTTGGCCCTGCGTCCAGCACGGCATCGATGCGCCCGCCGAGGTCGGCCAGCACGTGCTGCGCGGTGGTGGGGCTTGTGTGGCCAAAGAGATTGGCGCTGGGCGCGGCCACCGGAACTCCGGCGCGGCGAATCAGCGCCAGCGCGACCGGGTGCGCCGGCATCCGCACGCCCATCAGCGGCCGCCCCGCAGTGACCGCATCGGGCACGGCAGCCGTACGCGGCAAAAGCAATGTCAGCGGACCCGGCCAGAAGGCCTTCATCAGCTTGCGCGCCGCATCGGGAACCCGCTCAACCAGCCCGTCCAGCATTGCTTCATCGGCAATATGCACAATCACTGGATCCCACGCCGGGCGCTGCTTGGCGGCAAAGATGCTGCTCACCGCCGCCGCGTCCAGCGCGTTCGCTCCCAAGCCGTAGACGGTTTCAGTGGGCATAGCCACCAGGCCGCCAGCGCGCAGAATCGCCGCCGCCCGCTCCAGGGCTTCCTCGGCCTCGTTGGTATCCAGATGCGCCGGATCGACCGTCCATCGCTGTGTCTTCATCTCTTCTATTGTCGCCTGTTACGGGGATTGATGTCGGCTGCCTCCCACCCATTCCGCAAAAAGCGCGGAATGGATGGGGCACAGTTGCCGTATACTCACTGCTAAAGATGCCTATAGAAACCGAAATCAAATTTCGCGTGGACGACCTGGCCGAGCTGGCGCGGCGGCTCGAGGCTGCCGGCTTTGCGCTGCATACTCCGCGCGCCTTTGAGAGCAATGTGCTTTACGATACGCCGGACCGGCAGATGCGGGCGCGCACGGAGATTCTGCGCATCCGCACTTACGCTGGCCACACCATCATCACCCACAAGCGCCTGCCGGATGTCGGCCCTGGCGAAGACACTCACAAGCATCGCATCGAAACGGAGACCGATGTTGCCGACGGCGCAGCCATCGAGCAAATCTTCCTCTCGCTCGGCCTCGTCCAGGCCTTCCGTTACGAGAAGTGGCGCGCCGAATGGACGGACGGCAAGGGCCATTGCGTGGTGGATGAGACGCCCATCGGCAACTACGCCGAGCTGGAAGGCTCCGCCGAATGGATTGACGGCGCTGCCGCCCGCTTGGGCGTTGATCCGTCCCGGTACATCACCCTCAGCTACGGCCGCCTCTTTGAGCTTTGGCGCGACGAGCGCCATTCCGCCGCGCAGAATCTGACGTTTGTGGACTGCGCAAAAGGCTGAAGATTCGCAAGGTCTCTATTCCAAAGTAATAAAAAACTAAAAATGCGTTAATGATGCTCCCATTGAAGCCGATAACCCCAACAAGCAGTTTGATAAGTTGGAGGTTTTCAGTGAACAAAATGCACTTCGATATTGATGCGGGCCTGTGGCGGCGTTGGGGAGTGAGACTGATGCAGGCAGCCGCATTGGCGCTGATGGTGGCGCTTGCTCTGCCTGCACGGGCCGAAGTGCGCGCCGTCAAAGCGCGCGTGCAAGCCGTCTATCCTGAGATTGCCAAGCGCATGAAAATCACCGGCGACGTGAAGCTGACGGTTACCGTGAACGCGGACGGCAAGGTGACCGACGCGAAGGCGACCAGCGGGAACCGGATGCTATCAGCTGCCGCCGAGGATGCCGTCAAAAAATGGAGGTTCGAGCCGGGAGCCGGCGCCACAACCGAGGATGTGACGATCAGCTTCGCCATGGACCAATAGCCGGAGCCGCGCCAGGCCGTTGCAGTTCTCATTTATGCGCGTTGACTCATCGTATCTTTGGCGCGGCGGCAACTTTCGTTACTCCCAATTGAGTTTGGCAATGCTTACACCCCGGCGCGGCCACTCCGCGCTGGAGATATACCACTGGCCGTCTTCTCCCTGAAAGACTTCAGACGCGTGAGCGTCGAGAATGGTCACAGGCTTGCCGCCGGCAAAGTCCAACAAGTTTTCGGATTGATAGACATAAGTATGATGCGAGTAAGCGCCTTGCACCGTCTTTCCATCCCATTGGCCGCTCCAGATGCAAACGAATAGATAGAATCTACCGCCGTGCCGCACGATGGTGGGCGATTCCGGAGCCATGCCGCCGGTCAAGCGAAGGATGATTCGCGGCGCACTCCAGCGCCGCAGGTCCGTGGATGTGCGGATGGTCACGGTATTTTCCACGCAGTAGACCATGGAGTAAACGCTTTGCCAGAAGAGGACGCTTGGATCGCGCGCACTTGGCCCGTCGCTGAAGAGCGGCCCTTGCGGCGTCCAGCTTTGCAGGTCACGAGAGGTCGCCAGGCGAATCGGATCAGGCCCATAAAACAGATAGTACAAATCGCCTTTTTGAAGGACATCCGGCGCATAAAAAGCGGGATTTTCACCCGGCCGGTCGGGCGCGCGGAGCACCTTCGGAAGGTCCTTCCAGGCTCCCATCGCAAGAACGTCTTTCAGATCGCCGGCCGGCGCGCGGGCATGAAAGGATTGGAACTCGCCCTCGTGGATGGTCTGGGGAGTTGGACTGGTGAGCGGATGCGTAATTCCGAAGAGATTCCAGCGGCCATCGGGACCCTTGATGAACGTATGGTCGTTGGGCACCCACACCGCATAGCGCCGCCCCGCCTTCAATTCAGAGGTATCGGGACCAGGAAAGCGGTCTGCCGCCGGAAGATAGATCGTCACATATTTTCCGGCGATCTTCGGCAAGGGCAACGCACGCTGGGATTCCTGCTGGCATGGCAGGACCGCGGCACCGAGCGCCATCGCCATCAGGCAAACAAGATTTCGTAAGTGCATCATCCCGTTCTTCTCTTCCCTGGTTGAGTGCGATTCTACGGCAGGGCATCTTATCAAAACAAATGGTTGCCGCAACTTTTCGATATAGACTGATTGCATTCAAGCCATGAAAAGCCCGATGCCTGATTCGACAGATTTCGCCGCCGTGCCCATCCTGCCTGGGCTCGAGCCGGCGCCTGAGCATCTGCTGCCTTCGCTGCCCGAGGTGCACGCCACGGTGCGCATCTCCCGCTCGCCGCACTTCTGGCGTCGCCTGGCGGGCTTCATCGGCCCCGGATTCCTGATCGCCGTCGGTTACATGGACCCCGGCAACTGGGCGACGGACATCGCTGGCGGCTCGCGCTTCGGCTACACGCTGCTGTTCGTCATCATGCTCTCAAACCTAATGGCGATTCTGCTGCAAAGCCTCTCGCTCAAGCTGGGCATCGCCACCGAGCGCGACCTGGCACAGATGTGCCACCAGTGCTACGGCCCGCGGGTGAGCTACGCGCTGTGGATCTTCGCCGAAATCGGCATCGCCGCCTGCGACCTAGCCGAGGTGATCGGCTCGGCCATCGCCCTGGAACTGCTCTTCCACATTCCGCTCTTCTGGGGCGTGCTCATCACCAGCTCGGACGTGCTGCTGATTCTGCTCATGCAACGCTGGGGCTTCCGTTACATTGAGGCGCTGGTGATCGCGCTCATCGGCACCATTACCGCCTTGTTCTTTGTGCAGGTTCTGCTCTCCCACGCGGAACATTGGGTGGCTCTGAAGCATCTGTTTCTGCCCTCGATGTCCATCGTCACCAACCCCGATATGCTTTACATCGCCATCGGAATTCTGGGCGCGACGGTGATGCCGCACAATCTCTACCTGCACTCGTCGATTGTGCAAAGCCGCAAATACCTGCGCACGGCCACGGGCAAGCGCGAGGCCATTACCATGGCCAACATCGACTCCGCCGCGGCGCTCACCATTGCGCTGTTTGTGAACGCGGCGATTCTGATTGTGGCCGCAGCCGTCTTCAATCGCAGCGGACACTATGATGTTGCGGCCATCCAGGACGCCTACAAGCTGCTCAGTCCGCTGCTGGGAGTCACCGGGGCAAGTACGCTTTTTGCAGTTGCCCTGCTGGCCAGCGGCCAGAACTCGTCGATCACCGGCACACTGGCCGGGCAGGTGGTGATGGAGGGCTTCATTCACCTCAAGCTCTCGCCCTGGCTGCGGCGGCTCATCACTCGCTCGCTGGCCATTATCCCCACCATTCTCGTGGTCGCCTTCACCGGCGAACAGGGCACGGAAAAGTTGCTCATCCTCAGCCAGGTGATTCTCTCCCTGCAACTCAGCTTTGCCGTAGTGCCGCTGGTGATGTTTACCGGCAATCGCAAGCTGATGGGCGAGTTTGTGAACGGCCGTGGGCTGCAATCGCTTGCCTGGTTTGTCGCCGTGCTCATCGCCGGGTTGAACGGCTGGCTGCTGGTGCTGATGGCGCGGTGATGCGGCAGGTTCCGTCCACTGTTCACTGTTCACTGTCCGCTGTACACTGTCCCCATGCACATTCTTACCGCAGCCGAGATGCAAACCTGCGACCGCCTGACCACGGAGCGTTTCGCGGCGCCGTCGATTACGCTGATGCTGGCTGCCGCGGCGGCGGTGGCAAGCTTTGCGCGCCAGCAGTTTCCGCACGCGCGGCGAGTGACGGTCGTCTGCGGGCGGGGCAGCAACGGCGGCGACGGCATGATGGCCGCGCGGCAGCTTGCCGCGGCCGGCCTGGAGGTGACCACGCTACTGGTGGGCGCGCGCAGTGGTCTGAGCGGCGACGCCGCCGTGGCCTGGCGCGAGCTGACCAGCCCGGCGCTTGGGATGATCCACATTATCGAAACTGCCGAGGATCTGCCTCAGCACAACAGCGCACTGGAGGCCGATCTACTCATCGACGCCGTGGTGGGCACCGGCTTCAAGCCGCCGCTCAAGGGGTTGGCGCTCGATGTGCTTCACTGGCTCGAAGGCAGCAGTGCGCCGATTCTGGCTGTTGATTTGCCCTCCGGCTGGCCCGCCGACGAGTGCACGGCTACAACAGCCGGGCCGGTTTTTCCCGCCGATGCGGTCATCACCTTCACCGCGCCCAAGCCTGCGCACGTCTTTGGGCAACTTACCCGGCACTGGTCGCAACCCATCGTAGTGGCGCCCATCGGCTCACCAAAAGAGGCCATCGTTTCGACGCATGGATTGGACTGGGCCGGCTCGGCGCTCGCGCTCACCCAGAGGCCGCGTTTGCCGGGAGCGAACAAGGGCAACTTTGGACACGTTTTAGTCATCGGCGGCTCGGCTGGCAAGTCCGGCGCGCCAGCCATCACGGCCCTGGGCGCGCTGCGCGCCGGAGCAGGACTGGTGACGGCGGCGGTTCCCGCGCCGGTGCTGCAAATGGTGGCAGCTGTTGCGCCGGAGCTGATGACTTGGCCGCTCGTGGCAACTCCCGAGGGCTGCATTGCGGCGGAGAATCTTGCGCCAGAGAAGCAGGCCGCGCTGATGGCCGGAAAAACCGTAATGGCCATTGGGCCCGGCCTGGGCCAAAGCGCGGAGACAGTGAAATTCGCCGCAGGATTGCTCTCGGAGACAAATATTCCGGCGGTCATCGACGCTGATGCGTTGAATATTCTGGCCGCCAAGCCGGTGTTGCTGGCCAAGTTGGCCAAAGGACGAAGCCTCGTACTTACGCCCCATCCGGGCGAGATGGCGCGGCTTCTGGGCATCAATGTGGCGGAGGTGCAGGCCAATCGGCTGGAAGTGACGCGCGGCTACGCCCAGTACATTGGAGTCACAGTGGTGCTCAAGGGCGCGCGCACACTCATCGCCCACGCCGACGGCCGCGTGGCAGTGAACACCAGCGGCAATCCGGGCATGGCCAAGGGCGGCAGCGGAGATCTGCTTACCGGACTGATTGCCGGCCTTCTGGCGCAGTATCCGGGCGAGCCGGAGCAGGCTGTGGAGGCCGCGGTTTATCTGCACGGGCTGGCCGCCGACCTGGCCGTGCGCGCCGCAGACGAGCATACGTTGTTGGCTACGGATAGCCTGGCGCAGCTTGCCACGGCTTTTCGCTTTCACGCCGAGGCTCCCAGCGGGTATCTTTGGCTACAGGGGCTGCCGCCGCAGGCCGAAGCCCTTCACGAGGCCGAACAATGAGTCAGGGAGTCCCTGTTGCCGCAAGCATGAGGCACGAATTCACCACCCGGAGCGGTGCAGAGACCATTGAGGCCGGCCGAAAGCTGGCAGCCTTGCTTTTGCCGCCGCAATTGCTGATTCTGCGCGGCGACCTGGGCACTGGCAAAACCACGCTGGTCAAAGGCATTGCGGAAGCTCTGGATGCCGCCGAAGCGGACGAGGTGACCAGCCCGACCTTCACCTTGTTGCACGAGTACGAAGGCACGCAGGAAGGCAAGCCGGTGAAGCTGTTTCACCTGGACGTCTATCGCCTGGAGGGCGAGCACCAGTTGGAAACGCTGGGGCTGGATGAACTGCTGACGCCCGACGCGCTGGTTCTGGTGGAGTGGGGCGAGAAATTCAAGAGCATCCTGAAGAAGGCAACCGGAGAGATCACGATTGCTTCAATTGGCGGCGACACGCGGCGGATTACGGTGACACTGAAGGCGGAGTGAGAGAGTGAGCGGAGTAAGCGGGTGCTCCACCCTTGCCGCGTTCTGTTTTTGCGGCAAGGATGGGAAAGTTTGAATTACACTCGGTGGAAATAAGTTGGAATTACTGGGCTGTGACGCCGTCCATCCTGGCCTGGTACAAGATGATCTTCTTGAGAGTGTCGTAGGGAAGGTTGGGAGAAACTTGGCGGCCATTGACCACCAGCGTCGGAGTCCCCGTGATATTCAGATCCTTGGCCAGATTCACGGAGGCCTCAACCGCGCTGAGAATCGCGGGAGTTGCGGCACAGGCCGCAATCTTAGCGGGATCCAGTCCAGCCTTGACGGTAGCACTGTTCAGCGTCAGAGAAGCGCCGTCGGCGGTCTCCAACCCCTCCTGACCTTCAAAGACAGCCGAGGTGAAGGTGAAGAAGGCGTTGCTGCCGCCCTGCTTGGCCACGCAGATGCCGTAAGCGGCCGCGATCTTGGCCTGGGGATGGATAGTTTCCAGCGGAAAAATCTCAAAGACGATGCGCGCCTTGGGAAAGTCCACGGCCAGCTTGTCCATATTGGCCTGCGACTCCTTGCAATGGGGGCACTGGTAGTCGGCAAACTCGACAATCTCCAGATCCTTGTTGGCCGAGCCACGATAGGGGCCATCGGCGCGCTGCCGCGCCAGGACGCGAGCATCCGCAAAGGGATTTTCGCCAAAGGGAATGATCTCGTCGCCGGCAATGATGTGCTTGCCGTCAGGAAGGGCAAAAAAATCAAGCTGTCCGGGCTTCTGCTTGCCGGCCTTATCACCGGTGAGGACGATGACCTTGCTGATGCCTTCCACGGGCGTCTTCAAAATGGCCCAAACCTGCCAGATTCGGCTTTCATCGAAGCCCCAGTTGGCCTGCAAGAAGGCATTGACGGTCTCCTTGGTGGGCAAAGCGGCGGTAAAGTTGGCGGGGTCGGGTGCAGGCAGAACCGGCGCGCTGGCCGGCGCGGGCGCCGAGGGAGCAGCCGCGGAGGCATCCGGGGCGGAGGGCACATCCTGCTGTGCAACGGCCTTGAAGACAGGCAGGGAAAATACTACCAGCGCTAAAAGGCTGGCAATACGGGCAGATGGTCGAATCAAGCTATCTCTCCTTAAACTGCGCTCATACTGAACTGCGGGATGGCTCCCAACTTCTAGCTTATACCTGAACTTTGACGGCAATAGGAAATCGGCGGCCCATGCCGAAGGACTTGGATGTGACTTTGAGGACGGGTGCGGCCTGCTGGCGCTTGTACTCGCTGCGTTCCACCAGGCGCACCACCTGCTGCACCAACTCCAGAGCAAATCCGTGCGCCGCGGCGATCTGTTCCGGGCTCTCGTAGCGCTCGACGTAGGCTTCGAGGATCGGATCAAGCACTTCGTAGGGCGGCAACGAGTCAGTGTCTTTCTGGTCGGGGCGCAGCTCAGCCGAGGGCGGCTTTTCCAGAATCGCCCAGGGAATCACCTCCGTGTCGCGGTTAAGCCAGCGGCAGACCTGGTAAACGCGGGTCTTCACCAGGTCGCCGATCACCGCCAAGGCGCCCACCATGTCGCCGTAGAGGGTGCAGTAGCCCACGGCCATCTCGGATTTGTTGCCGGTGGTGAGCACCAGCGCGGAGAATTTGTTGGAGAGGGCCATCAACAGGCAGCCGCGTATGCGCGACTGGATGTTCTCCTCGGTGGTGTCGGGTTTGGTCCCCGTAAAGAGCGGCTCAAGCGAGTTTGTAAACTCGGCAAAGAGGCCGCTGATGCCGATGAGTTCTAAACGAATGCCGAGGTTGGCGGCCAAGCGGCGACTGTCGTCAATGGAGCCGGCTGAGGAGTAAGGGCTGGGCATACCGATGCCGACGACGTTCTCAGCGCCCAGGGCCTCGGCGGCAATGGCCGCCACCAGCGCCGAGTCGATGCCGCCGCTCAAGGCTACCAAGGCTTTCTTGAAGCCGCACTTGCGCACATAATCGCGCGTACCCAGCACCAGGGCGCGATAGGCGGCCTCGGTATCGTCGTCGACGGGCACTGGCACTTGAGGAGCATCAAACGGATCCAGCAGCACCAGATCCTCTTCAAACGACGCGGCCTGGGCAATCAGCTCTCCACGCGCATTCAGGGCCAGCGAGGAGCCGTCAAAGAGCAGGCTGTCATTGCCACCCACCTGGTTGGAGAGCAGCACAGGTATGCTATTCCGCCGGGCGATGGCCGCGAGCATCTGGCGGCGAAGGGCGCGCTTGCCATGCCAGAAGGGCGACGAAGAAAGGTTGATGAGCACGTCAGGCTGCTGGCGCATCAGCTCTTCCACCGGATCAACCGTATAGAGCCGCCGCGGCCAGAAGTTCTTGTCGTTCCAGGCATCCTCACAGATGGTGATGGCCAGCCGCAGGCCGTCCAGTTCGACCACCTGCTGGGGACGCGACGCGGCAAAGTAGCGCTGCTCGTCGAAGACGTCGTAGAAGGGCAGCAGGCGCTTGTGCTGTTCGAGCAGCAGGCGGCCGCCATCCAGCAGAACGGCCGCGTTGACGGCCGGCTTTCCGCTCTCGCTCTCCGCCGGCAGGGCCACGCCCACGAGCACGGCGGTGGGCAGCTCGCGCGTGGCCGCAGCCAGCTCGTCGACAGCCGAGCGGCAGCGGGCCAGAAAACTGGGCTTTTCCAGAAAGTCGGCCGGAGGGTAGCCACAGATGGCCAGCTCGGAAAAGACAGTGAGACGCGCGCCCTGGGCGGCGGCGCGTCGGCTGGCCGCGAGAATTTTTTCGATGTTCCCGGTAAAATCCCCGACCGTCGGATTGATCTGGGCGAGTGCGATCTTCACAATTCCAGTTTAATCGAGAAAACAGCCTCCAGCTTCGAGCTATCAGCGATTGCCAGCGTTTCGGGGAAAGCTGGCAGCTTACGGCTACGTTCCGGTCCCGGCCAGCACCGCGCCCAGAGTGCGCAGGATGATCTGGAGGTCGAGCCAGATGCTCCAATTCTCAACGTAGAGCACATTGAGCGAAATATAGCTGTCGGATGAGGGATCCTGGCGTCCCTGCACCTGCCAGAGGCCAGTGACGCCGGGGGTGACAGCGAGCACGCGCAGATAGGCGAGCTTCGAGTCCTTCACATCGCCGGCAGGCAACGGGCGCGGGCCGACCACGCTCATATCGCCGCACAGCACATTGTAGAACTGGGGAAACTCATCCAGCGAGTACTTGCGCAGGAATCGGCCCAGCCTTGTAATGCGCGGATCGTTGCTGATCTTGAAGAGTACGCCATCGCGCTCGTTCATTTCCGTGAGTTCGGCGCGCTTCTGCTCGGCGTCACGGACCATGGTGCGGAACTTGAGGCAGCGGAAGACGCGGCCTTTTTTGCCAACGCGATCAGAGGCGTAGAAGATCGGGCCGGGTGAATCCAGCTTGATGGCGATGGCGATGGCCGCGAGCACCGGCGAAAGCAGAATGAGCGCCATGCTGGAGAAGACGATGTCAAGGGTGCGCTTGAGCGCCAGGCCAATCTCCGGCACCTGGTCGTAGTGCAGCGGAATGGTGGGGAAGTGGCCGATGTATTCGATCGAACTGTCAAAGGTCAGGCCGGCGTACATGTCAGGAACCATGCGCAGGTTCACTTTGTAGGCGCGCGCCTTGGCCAGGACATCCTGAACGATGCTGCGTTCGCAGTGCGTGGTAAAAAAGATCTCATCCACAAAGAGCCGGCGTGCGTGTTGAAAGAGAGTATCGAGAGAGCCAACCACATGGTCGGGAGAAGCTTCGTTGTGGGTTTCAGAGTTGGGGGACTCAATAAAGCCCTTGAACCGGTAGCCCAGATGGCGAATGCTCTCCAGGTAGTAGCGCAGAGCCATTGCCTCCGGCCCGGTGCCCACAATGAGCACATTGCGGGTGCCCACGCCGTGCGCAAAGCTGCGGTAGAGCATGAGGCGATAGAAAAAGCGGCGCAGGCTCAGGAGAATGGTGACCAGCCCCACCGTGACCAGCACAATGGTGCGGGGAATGTCTTCGGCATGGACCAGATAGAGTGTGCCTGCAAGCAGCAATCCGGAGGTGAGGCAGGCCTGAAGGCTGAGGCGCTGCTCATGGAGCATATTGGTGAGCTTCGTGGGCGTATACAAGCCCAGCCGCCGGCTGGTGATCATGAGCGACATGGCGAAAAAGCACAACAGCGCCAGAAGAATTCCCATGGAGCGGCCATGAATCAGCGTGCCGTGCCAGAGTCCCCTTGCGCTGGCTAATGGGCCAGTATGCTTTCTATAGATAGTGGCGATCATGACGGAGAAGAGAATCGTCATCCCATCAAGAGCCATCCACAGCCGCGCTTGGCCGTGTGGCACGTGCGCTGCATCCCGCGCTGACGCTTCTTTCCATTCCGGCGAGGAAGAGACAGAAGCAGAAACTCTTTGCCAAAAATCAGTTGCCGCCATGGCGTAATGAAGACCTCAAATCATTCAGGCATCAAAGCAAGTAAGCAATTGAAAGAATCGGTTCCGCCCCCACCGGGCAGGGAAACAGCCAATGAACAAATACCAAATACGATGACTCCCTAACTGACCTGGCTTGAAGCCCGTTGCCGGTCAGGGGGTGCAAATCAATTTGCGAGAATCCCCGCATCCAAAGGCGAACCGCGCTTGGTGAAGCAGTTCGGCCATGAGACAAAATACACCACTGTTGGTCTTCGCAGGCCAACCGCGACAGAAGTTTGTGGGCACTGACTCAGAGGGAAGGGGCCAGGTGCATTCTCATCGACTCAAAGACCTTCCCCCCCCCGAGTCAGAAACCGGGTTGGATGGGGTAAAAAGCTGAAAATCAACGAGAAAGAAATTGTATAACACAATTACACCTGTTGTCTCACAACGTTTTTTGGTCTTATCGATAAATGAAGCTAACGACTTCATTCACCTCCGGCATCCATCCGGCATGAACAGCATGGCTCCATGCGGCGATGCAGCACAAGAAAAATCCGGGGATGGGGAATTACGATGTGGAGGAAGCCTTATTCCGAGGGTAATATATAAGCGTCCAGGGCAAGGAACTGTTGAATATTAGCGTCAGAAGAGGCCAGAAACTCCTTGAGCGGGCCGAAAAACAGAGCTTGTCCCTGATGAAGAAGAAGCACCAGGTCGGCCAGCCGCTGACAAAAGCGCATATCGTGCGTGACCACGATGCTGGTGAATCCAAGCTGGCGCTTGAGCCGTTGGATGAGTTCGCCGAGGCGTTTGGCGATGATGGGATCGACCATGGTGGTTGGCTCGTCGTAGAGCACGACCTCTGGCTGCGCGGCCAGAGCGCGCGCAATGGCTACGGCGCGCTTGCGGCCGGTCGATAAGCTGGCGGGCAGGGCGTCGAGCACGTCCTCGGCGCCCACCAGGCCGATCAGCCGGTCAACCTCCTGCTGGATTTGCTCCTCGCTCAGGCCGCCGCGCTCGCGCAGCGGGAAGGCTACATTCTCACGGACGCTGAGCGAATCAAAGAGCGCGCCGTTCTGAAAGACCATGGTGACGCGCTTGCGAATCGCCCTCAATCCCTCTTCGCCGAGAGTGGTGATCTCCTGGCCCTCAACGCGAATGGAACCTGAATCCGGCTTGAGAAAGCCCATCAGCATGCGCAGGGCCACCGATTTTCCCACGCCGCTGCGCCCCAGGATGCAAAGAGTCTGGCCGCGATTCAGCGAAAAGTTCAGATCCTCCAGAACAGGCCGGTCGTCAAAGGAGATGCCCACGTGGCTGAAAACGATGATCGGCTCCGGCGCTTCGGAGGTTGGAGCCGGCTCACCGGGAGGCGCCGCGTTGGAAAAAGAATCGGGCATGACCGTGATTTCAGCTTACGCGACCGAACCGCGCGGCGACCACCCGCGGTGGGCTATTGCATGGAGCAGCCGCTCACTTTTCGCTCGCACCACCTGCAATAGGGACAGCGAGTGGCGGGGTTGAAACTTTACCAATGACGGGCGCAACGGTACAATCTGAATTGGCAGGCCGAAGTAGCTCAGTTGGTAGAGCAGCTGATTCGTAATCAGCAGGTCGTCGGTTCGAGTCCGACTTTCGGCTCCATTTTTTCTTACACTTACGAGCTTGCCCTACTGAATTGAATCCCCACTGTGCCGTAAACTGTGCCGTTCGGCCTCCTTGGCCTGTTCTGCGTTGCGCTCGTTGACGAACTCCGCAACCCCTTTGAGCGCCGGGTGAAGGTACCGCTGGGTGGTTGCAATCGACTCGTGACCAAGAATCTTCTGCACGAGGGCGACGTTTCCGGTCCTATCGAGCATGTCGGTGGCGAATGTGTGCCGGGCCGAGTACCAGACCAGGTCTTCAGGCAGGCCCAGGCGCTTCTTGACCAGCCGGAACTCACGGGCAATCGGGGAATAGCTGTAATGCGCCCCGAGCTTCCGTTTCGACGGGAACACCCACTCGCCGTTGGTTTTCTGTGCACGCGCACGCAGCATGTCGCGTACGCGATCGCTTAACGGAACATAGCGGCGCGACTTCTCCGTCTTTCCGTCCGGGTTAAAGATCAGGTTCTTGTCCCAAAGGACGTTTTCCCAACGCATCCGGATCGCCTCGTCCGGACGCAGGCCAGAATCCTGCGAGACCAGGAATATGTCATGCAGAGTTGGCGGCGCCGCAGCCAAGATTGCCTTTTCCATTGGCGCCGTGAATACCGCTTCCCGCTTCTTCTCCTTCCGGAGCTTGATCTTTGGGATGGCAATCAAGTGTCCCAAATCACAAGCGCAGGAAAGAATCCGCCGCAGCGTGCGTAAAGCGCAGTTTGCATTGGCGCCAGAGCCGGGAAACTCCAGCACCCTGGCGTCGACGGTCCTGATACTGGCAATCGGCCGATCGGCGATTTCGGTCGTCTTCAGCATGCGCCACCCGTTTTCGTAATACCGCTTCGTATCCGGATCAAGTTGCGTGTTGTTGATGAAGGGCAGGAAGCGCTCGTCAACGAATGCCTGGAGCCGAGGCGACGGCCCTTTGGGCTTGGGCGCGCCGCCGGCTTGAGCTTCTTTGATGAGGTCGGCTGCTACCTCCATCGCACGGGTTTTAGTTGTGGCCCGCGTGCTTTTACGGTAGCGTTTGCCGTCTACCGTAAAGTCCACGAGCCAGAATTTGGAACCTTCGCGCTTATAGATCTCCACGTTTTCCTCTATGCGGCCCGCACTGAGGAAGGAGAAACACAACGACCCTGTTCGATGAACTGAGCAAGATCACGAAGATCATAACGCACAGCGGCGTTCCTGCCTATGCCGAGTTTCACGAATGTGGGTCCGACACCGCGGCAGCGCCAGGAGCGCAGTGTTGACGGCTTCATATCCAAAAGGTCAGCAGCGAGCAAATCGTCAACAAGCTGAGTTTCTTTGTCAATAGATCGCATTACTTCTTCTTTGCCTCCGTTGTGCGCTGCTCAATCCAGGACTCCATGGCCGTAACTCCGCTGGACTCATTGAAGCGACTACCGTAATAGTTGATCGTTGTTGAGAGATTCTTGTGCCAAAGCATCTTCGACAACGTTAAATAGTCCTCAGGGTGTGACTTAAGCCAAGCAAATGCAATAACATCACGAAACAGGTGAGGCGTTACGCGGCGTCCTCCGTACCGGAGTGTCAAATCGGAAATGGTATCGGTCACGTCATGACTGGTCATCTTGTTTCCGCCCGAACACACAAAGAGTGTGTTGCAAGCAGAGCCATTCTTTAAGAGCGGGCGGTATTCTGCCAAATACAATTCGAGCAGTTCAATAAGCTGACAAGGAACCAAAGCATGAACAGCAATCCCTGTTTTGGTTTCCTCCCGGCTGAATTTGAACTGCCAGAATTCAGCACTCGGGTTTGCCGCTTCCTTCTGGCGTACCCACATTGGTTTATCAACATAGCTGTAAACCGGGATCTTGGCCCTGAAGAGGTTGGGATTTTTCCCCTCCACCCTGCACTCGCGCAGATTACGCTGGCGCCAAGGAAGCAGAAGAAGCCACGAGATCAACAATTCTTGCATCACAAGACGAGCAATGTGTTCTTTGCCGTGCTTCGCTTCTGACTCACGTTGTGCCCTAATCAATCCAGGGATTGTTTCGAGGACGTCGTACTCGAGATACTTTTTAGCTTTCCTTGCTTTGATTTCGTCATACGAATCAATCGGAATGCTGTTCAAAAGGGGGCGGTACCAACTCAGGTCCATTCCCTTGTATGCAGGATGCTTTGACACTGCCGCAAGAACAGCAGCAAGCTGAGTTACGAGTGGCCCTCCCTTCAGCTTTTGCTCGTTGATGCACCAGGAAATGTAACCGCCAATGACCTGCTTCTGGATGAGTTGCTCCAACGATGCGATTTCACCATAGTTTCCAACATTCTTTGCAAAACCATACAAAGAGCTGAAAGTGGTTCGGATACTGTCAGCAGATATCTGCCGAATACGTGCACGTTTAGGCCTTTCAGGTTCATATTCTGCAGATTTCCAGCGCAGAAGCTCGTACACCTCCCCCTTTAATGGCTCAGGAAACTTTGATGTACGGATCCCGAACATCTTTCGACGAAGAAACGCTTGCGGAACATTCTTTACATATCCACAGGTGACCAGCGTGCGCCAAACTTTGCTCACATTGGCCTTTGCAGTGGAAAAGCACATTCCCCGCTTCACTCTCAGTTCGGTCCATCGCTCGAGATCTTCGGCAGTGATATTCTCCGGGGAGCTTTTCAGCTGCTGCAAGTACTTGGTAATTGTCAGACATTCGTTCTTCTTTGCAACGTCCAGCACTTCCTGCCATTCTTTCGAAAGGTGCGCGTGAGGCTGCCATCCCAGCCTACCGGCGGCGTCAAGAAGCATCCTGAGATAGTTAACATAGGTACGAACAGAGCCTTCCTTGTATCGCTGGCGTTCAAGAAACGGGCGAAATTCCTCTCGTTTCGCATGCACCAAATCAAGCGTAATCTGATCGATCGATTTGCCCAGAAAGGCAGCGATTTTTGCTGCAGTAGAACGGAACATAGGAGTCTGCGATGTTGGGTCGCTATTGAGGTGCGACAGAAGATCTGCGAGTGAGTCCACATTTGTCTGAGCAAATGTGGACTTGTCAGAAGAAATCGGTACAGCATATGCAATCTGCGTACCATCCTGAATTCTTGTCGTTGTCATATATGCAATTTCTCCGTTGCAAATTAATACTTGAGTTGTTTGAAATTGCGTATAAAATGCGCACTTCCAGCCCATAAAGATGCTGATAGCGACTCGATACGCAATCGTTGTAGAAGGATCTGATATAGGGAATTGGAGCGAACTATTCAGAAGTCATTTCAGGCGATCATCGAGTGAATTGGCGCGTCAGCGCCCACCCTTACGACTGGTTTTGAGAAAGTCCTCCAGGTCCTGCGGGAAGAACTTCCAGCGGCCAGGAAGATCACGAGGAACCAGGCGGCCAGAGCTGATCCAGTTCTGGATCGCGCGGATGCAAACCTTGAAGATCTTCGCTACGTCGCGGTTGGTGTACATGGGTTGAAGAGGCAGCTTCTGGATGGCCAGGATTGCCTCCAGCATCGGATACTTGATTGATTCTGAGTTGTCCATCTTTGTTCCTTCTTTGGCCGCCAAACACACTTCAGGCGTCTGCACGCAAGGCATGCACTGGCTGGCCGGTCAATTTGTAAACGGGACTATCGGAATGGCGACTGCTTTGGAATGGCCACGGTGGATTGAACCTTGACCAGAAACCAGCAGAAGACTTGCCGAATTCCTGTGTACTGAAGGCAGAATATGAAAGATTCGCGAAGAGCGGTATCAGCTAAACGGCTTAGGTTTGCCTAAAAATGCATCTTAGATCAGCAAAAAGAGGGGGCCATGTGTAATACAGTCCTCGAGCAGATCTGCCTGCACGGCGGCGCTACCGGTCTTCTCCGCCCTTCCGCGTATCGCTCTGGCGAATCTTGCGGGCCCGGCGGAGCCAGTCCTCGATTGCCTCACGAAGGAAAGTGGAGACGTCCTGGTTGTATTCCCGGCCAAGGGCGGCCAGTTCTTCCCATTGAGAGAGCGGGAATCGCACTTGCATCATCTTCTGTGGTTCTTTCTTCCTGCGACGTAAAGACGCAGGGATGTCTTCATCGTGGAAGTGCTCTGTTGATTCTTGGTTCATAAGATTGTCCTTTCTGGGTTGATGGTTCGGTTATTGTTGGCTCAGGGTGGCCTTGGTGGGTCCTGCGCAAAAGAAAAGCCCCGGTCAGCGATGGCCGGGGCTTCTTATTAGTGAAGAATCATGTTCACGCTCTGCGGCGGGAGCGCGGCTGGACCCAGTTGGCAATGGCCGAGATGCTCGGGATAGCCCTTGGCTAGATCTGGCGTCCTGAGCAGATCCCGTTGTACGATTGCAGAGGGTGATTCCGTTGCGATCATTCGGCAGTTACAAGGGAGAGCAAAATGGGCGCAGGAAAAACATTCATGACCTCCTTCTTCGACGGGCTTACCTGGGAGGGGATCTTCGGAGATCTGCGAATCCCGGGGGCGCCTGATCGGATCTTTAAGGAGGAGTCTGAAGACGCGCAGGTAATTGAAGAGTGCAGTGAGTTCGATGAGCAATCATTGGGAAACCCACCAAGAGTGACGTAATGTCGCCATGTCGACTGGGATCTCGTGCCATCCCGTCATGCTCGGGGCCAAGGAGTCTCCAGGAGCCTGCGGCGTTTTTCAGGAGGAATCCTCTGGACGGGGCTCAACCCATTCTAAATGAGCGCATTGGGCTGTTCGCAACAGTCGAGGCTTGAAAGTGCCCAGATTGCTGAACACTTGCCGAATTATCAGTACTAATCCCACGCAAGATGAGCACGTTGATGATGATGGGCTGTTTCCCCTTTCAGATCAGAATCGCCCGGAGTACAATCAAGCCGTTCTCCAAAACTACTGCTGGTGTTTAGCACGGCACGCGGAAATCTCCCAGGCGGAAGGACTGTCGAGCCTATGCGCTCATTTCATGATCTCCTGTACGGTATAGCGACTCAGCCAAAGAAGCTAGGTAAACACATCTTCGCCAGCTTCAGCATGGCTTTTACCATCGTGAAGGCGGTAACCCACTTCTTTCCTGCCTTCAAGATTGACGGGATTATCCCGCTATCGGTGATCCTTGCGGGGAGCATTCTCTACGGACTCAACCGGGTCTGGAAGCCCTCAAAGTCGGAGTTCCAAATCGCCCACTCTAACACGGTCATAGAGGTGCTTTTTGGGGACCTGTTCGAGGTTGACGGGATTCGCGGAATTGCCGTAAACGAATTCTTTGACAGCAAGTTGGGCAAGCCGGTTTCTGATCTAAGCCTTCATGGGATTTTCCTGCGGAAGTGCTTCGGCGGCCATCCAGAATCTTTCGATACCCAACTAACGAAGGAACTCAGCGCTGATAGTGGCGAAGTGGTTTCAAAGATCGACGGCAAGCAGGTTTGCTATCCCATTGGGACAACAGCGTTGATCGAAGTGAACCAAGACAAATACATCGTGTTCGCGTTTGCGAAGACCGAGCCGGGAACATGCAAGGCATTCACGAACGTGGAACTCATGTGGCGGTCTCTTCATCGGTTCTGGATCAGAGCACGGAACGAATGTGGAGGTCATCCTGTCAATCTGCCCCTTGTGGGGAGCGGTCTATCGGGGCTTGGTCTGCCAACACGCGATCTCCTGAACCTAATTCTCTTGTCCGCGATCACAGAGACAAAAGCCCGACAGATCACGGGAAGGATCCGGGTGGTTCTGCAAAAGAGCCGATTCAAGGATGTCGATTTAAGGGATGTGAAAGAGCAATGGGGAGGAAAGGCAAATGGCATATAGGAACGGAACTTACGTCGCATTTCATGCCGACGGAACAAACATCCCCGGCGGAAACTCGGATATTGATTACTACCAAATGATGTGCGCGTGGTCTGCGAACAAGAATGTGGAGTTTACTCTCATCAATAGCCATGAGAAGGCGAATGCGGTTCGCGATAGCAGCAAGCGCGAGACTTTGCGGCAATCTCTGATGGAGCGTCTACGGAATTCAAGAAACATGGTTCTCATAGTCGGGAACACCACGCGATTTGATACGGATTGGGTGCCACTGGAAATTGAAAAAGCCGTCGACTTCTATAAAATACCGATCATCGTAACGTATACCCAGTTGAGTACACCCATCAGGGATCCTAAGGCACTCTCCAGTTTGTGGCCGCCCGCTTTGAAATCGCGAATCGAGAATGGCACTGCCGGAGCAATCCACATTCCCTTTAAGCAAGCGCCCTTGTTCGATGCGATTTCACAATTAGATCACGACAACTTCCCGGTTGGAGGAGCACTCACCAAATACAGTGATGAAGCCTACAGAGTGTTTGGGATGATCTGATACTCGACAGCGGGCGGGTTTGGCGCAGGAATCTCTTCCGTCACTAGGTAATGCGGAGGTTCCACTGGCATAAGCCGACTTCGTCTCAGGAAAAGTGCATACCACACAAGAAGAGAGGGCAGGCTATTGATCGAATTCGACGGCTTCGACGAATTGAGCAAAAAGCTTGATGAACTGAAAGAAAGTGCCGAATCAATTCAGGGGACACGGGTGCCATTAGGCGAACTGTTGACCCCGGGGTTCCTCGCAAAGCACACGCGTTTTTTGTCGGAAGATGAGATGTTTGAAGCGAGCGGATTTAACGTCGAGACCACCGAAGACTTCGAGAAAATTCCTGATGAAGAATGGAACAACTTCATCGAGCAAAACACCCCGTTCACTACTTGGAGCGATATGCTGTCAGCTGCCGCGGCGGAATGGGCACAGAAGAGGCTAAGTTTCGATGAGGAATAGATCGAAGAGCGAGAACCTATCCGAGGGCGCGCTTCATGCTGGGAGAAACGCTGTAAATGTGCTTATCCGCAAGGGTATTTGATACCTTCACCCAGCCCCGAGATGCGAAGAGATCGAGCAGGTTGTCCACGATGAAGGGCGCAATTTGTGTCGCCTGGGCGATCGCAGAGGAGGCCTCCAACTCTTCGTTGAGAATGGCGAGTCCCACCTTGCGGATCATGGCCTCAATCTGAGGCAGGTTGGTCCTCGCAAACACCATGAAGCCGTTCAGCGTCGGCCGAATGACTCCAATCCCGCGGGGCAACCCACCCAAAAGCCGCTGGATTTTGATGTATCCCTGTTCTTCCAGGATTTCAAGCGAATCGAGCTGGGCTTCCTGCGGCACATCTTCAAGCTTTGAAGAGAACTCCTCCGGGCTCCAAATTGGATGGTTGCGGTCGATCGCGTCTTCGTAGATTGTACGCAGCATTCGCGTGTCCGATGGATGCAGCCCGGGAATAGGACGCTCAGTAAGGTAATCCGGGGCCTTGCCTAGAGCTGGCTTCTTGCGATGCCCGAAGATTGCCGCTACGATGCGATCGAGCGGAGCACTGTAGTCAGCGAGGTCGGGGATCGACTCCCACACGAGTGAACTCAGCGCTTCTGGGACTTCTGCTTTGTCGAGAATGATCGGAATTACCTTGGTCTGTCGGGTGATGCGGCTGACGATAGCGGTGTTGAGCTCCTGCCTGACCCAAGGCTTCTGGACGCTGACCGCAGAGACCACAATGAGAACCGCCTGCGCCTCCTTGAGGCCTTCCTCGAATAGTTTATCGACAAGACTGTCGCCCGGAAGAATCTCCCATTTGTCGAGCCATACGTCGATTCCCTTCGAACGCAGGGAGGTCGCAAACGGAATGACGAAACGCTCCTTGTCCTCGCTCGCGTGGCTGAGAAAGACTTTCGGGGGCGGGAGGCTGGCATCAGACATCGAAAGCTCCATCATTAACCTAGATATGCTCCTCAAGGATACAGTACCGACCATTGTGCTTCGGTCTAACGATCTTGTATGGGCGGTCAATGAGCGCATTATCGCCGAGGCACTCATCGAATTCTGATTGGGAACGAAAAGTCGCCTTCCCGACTGCTTTCCTTGATTTCCGGGCACCGAGCGGTTGATCGCCAATCCGGGCATTACAGCCCATGGACCATTTCCTGATATATCGGGTTTACCCCAGAAGACTGTGCCGTAACTGTGCCGAACGAATCTGAAAGAGCTTCGAAAACCCGGTATATTCAGCAACCTTTGCAACATGCTCAGTGCGGGCCGACTTGGTTGCAGGTTGTTTAGTTTCAGTACATTGCAGCTCCTCGTCTCGGTAATTCGTAATCAGCAGGTCGTCGGTTCGAGTCCGACTTTCGGCTCCATTTTTATTTCGCCGCCATTTTTCCGCCGCCATCGGCATCTTTTTGCCGCTATCCGTATTTGTCCGCATCTATCTGCTTGATAAACAAAGTTTAATTGGCTTATGACGCAGGCGCCTCTCCGCGTGGAGAGACCATTTGCAGTCAGGCTTCTGGCCGGCGCGATGGTTCTGGCCGGCCAACGTGTGCGACGAAATCTGGGATGAAGCCGCAAAATTCATCGTTCAATGGTTTGACGCTCCCGCCTGTGACTCCTATAATCCAACTTGTTCCTGCTGATGTCTCCGTCTGCTTCTTTTTCTGCCTCTGCTCCATTCTGAGCAGATCCTATGCAAAAAGGGCCGTAAGGGTTTTCAGGAGGCACAGGCTCGTATTTGCGCCCAGGCGCAAACAGCCCACAGGAATTCCTAAGGAGCTTTACACTCGAATGAATCGCCCGTTTGCACTTATCGCTACGCTGGCCTCGGGCCTTGCCCTGAGCGCCGCTGCCCAAACATTGCCTTCTCCCGCCGCCGCCGCCGCTCCTGCTGGTCCGGCCAAGGTTGCCGTCATCGTCTTCCAAGCGGCTGTCTTCCAAACCAACGAGGGCCAGCGCGACATGGCTGACCTGCAAAAGAAGTATGCCCCCAAGGAAGCCCAGCTCAAGGCTGCCGGGGAAGAAATTGATACGATGACCAAGCAGTTGCAGGCCCAGGCCGACAAGCTGAGCGAATCTGAGCGCGCCACCCGGGCCAAGACCATCGACGACAAGAAAAAGTCGGCTCAGCGCCAGCTCGAAGACACCCAGACCGACTACCAGAATGAGATGCTGGAGATCTACAACGGTTTGGCATCAAAAGTCTACGATGTACTGGCCAGCTATGCCCAGCAACAGGGGTACACCTTGGTGGTGGATGCGACCCAGCAACAGCAGCAGTCGCCCGTAGTCCTGTGGTCAAACCCTTCTACTGACATCACCAGGCAGATCATCGAAGCCTATAACGCGAAGTCGGGTGTGCCCGCGCCTCAGGCCCAGCCGGCAGCGGCGTCCAAGCCAGCTCCCAAGCCGGCGCCCAAGACTCCCGCCGCAGCGAAATAGCTTCTCAACGGTTGAAAGCTCGCTCAAAGGCTCCGCTTTGCGGGGCCTTTGTTGTTGTTGGTGCGAGCTTTTGGGGTGATGGAAAGGTTCTTCTGCTGGAAGGTGAAACACCGGCAGTTTGTGTCAGCAGGGTTGTGGAAAAAATTGTGAATTTCTTTTGCGGAATCGATGATAACCTTCCAATTTTTCCTCTTGCCAAAGAATATACATTTCTGATAAGCAACCTAACCTTTTAATTATCAAGCATCCTCAAGAGAGCTTCCATTTCTGAAAAAAGTTGACAGCAGTCGGGTTACACAAGTGCAATCGCGGGTGTTATCCACAAATTCGGATGAATAAATTGTGAATCAGATCACAAGTTCCAGGTTATTTCTGCGCATCTTCGCCAATGCGCAGAACGGCCAGGAAGGCTTCCTGGGGGATGTCCACCTTGCCGATGCGCTTCATGCGTTTTTTGCCTTCCTTCTGTTTTTCCAATAGCTTGCGCTTGCGGCTGATGTCGCCACCGTAGCACTTGGCGATGACGTTCTTGCGCAGCGGGCTGACCGTCTCGCGGGAGATGATCTTGGCGCCGATGGCGGCCTGGATGGCAACCTCGAACTGCTGGCGGGGAATGAGCTCGCGCATCTTGGAGACCAGCGCGCGGCCACGTTCGTAGGCAACATCTTTGTGAACGATGATCGAGAGGGCGTCAACCGGCTCGCCAGAAACCAGGATGTCGAGCTTGACCATGGGCGACTCCCACTCGCCGGCCAGCTGATAATCCAGCGACGCATAGCCGCGCGAGATTGACTTGAGGCGGTCGTAGAAGTCGAGCACGATTTCGTTGAGGGGCAGCTCGTAAGTGAGCAGAACCCGGCTGGCGGTGACGTACTCAAAGTTGAGCTGCTTGCCGCGCTTTTCTTCGACAAGCTTGAAGATGCCACCCACGTACTCTTCGTTGGTGAGGATCTTGGCGGTGATGACCGGCTCGCGGATGCTCTCGATGTTGGTCGGGTCGGGCCAGCGCGAGGGGTTGTCCACTTCCAGTTCGCTGCCATCGGTGAGGGTGATGTGGTAGCGCACGCCGGGAGCGGTGGTGATCAGATCCAGTTCGTACTCGCGCTCCAACCGCTCCTGGATGATCTCCATGTGCAGCAGGCCGAGAAAACCGCAGCGAAAGCCGAAACCGAGAGCAGCAGAACTTTCCGGTTCAAAGAAGAAAGAAGAATCGTTGAGGCGGAGTTTTTCCAGGGCGTCGCGCAGCAGCGTGTGCTCGTGCGAATCGACGGTGTAAAGGCCGGCGAAGACCATGGGCTTGATGTCTTCAAAGCCAGGGAGCTGGTGGGCGGCGGGGCGAGTGTCGTCGGTGACGGTGTCGCCGATCTTGGTGTCGCTGACGGTCTTGATGGTGGCAGCGAAGAAGCCAACCTCGCCGGCGAGAAGCTGGCCGATCTCGACCGGCTTGGGCATGAGCACACCCATCGACTCCACTTCAAATGATTTTCCATTGGACATGAGGCGAATGTGCTGGCCCTTGCGCATGGTGCCCTGCATTACGCGGACGAGAACGATGACGCCGCGATAGGCGTCGAACCATGAGTCGAAGATGAGCGCCTGGAGCGGGGCTTCTGGATCTCCCGTTGGGGGTGGCAGGCGCTTGACGATGGCTTCGAGAACCTCGTCCACTCCCTGGCCGGTCTTTGCGCTGACGGGAATCGCGTCGGTGGCGTCCAGGCCCACGGCCTTTTCAATCGCCTCCTGAGTGCGGAGGATATCGGCCGAGGGCAGATCAATCTTGTTGATGACAGGAATAATTTCAAGACCGTGGTTGATGGCGAGATAAGCATTGGCAAGGGTCTGCGCTTCAACTCCCTGCGAGGCATCAACCACCAGCAGCGCGCCCTCGCAGCTGGCCAGCGAACGTGAGACTTCATAGCTGAAGTCCACGTGGCCGGGCGTGTCAATGAGATTGAGCTGATAGGTGTTGCCGTCGTGGGCCTTGTACATCATGCGCACGGCGTGGGACTTGATGGTGATGCCGCGCTCGCGCTCCAGATCCATGTCGTCGAGAATCTGCGCCTGCATCTCGCGGCCGGTCACTGAGCCGGTGAGCTCCAGCAGACGATCGCTCAACGTCGACTTGCCATGGTCGATGTGGGCGATGATCGCGAAGTTTCGTAAGAAGCGAGCGTCCATGAGGGGTTGTCAAAAAGAGGCATTTTGCGCGGATGAACGCGCACAGCCTTCCTCCCATAGCTTATCATCGGCATAGTGTCTTCCGTAGTGATTCAGTGACAGGATGATTGAGCTTCATATGCGCATGGGAAGGATTCAGTATCGATGGTTTGGTTTTGCCGCGTTGGCTTTCTCGCTGGCGGGCTGTACGCCCACGGCGTCCACGGGCGCGGGTTCTCAGCCCCAGGCTACGGCTCCGGCACTCGAGTCGGCGTCTGCACCGGCCCAGCCCGCGCCTGCGCCCGCGCCGCCCGCTGCCACTGTAGAGCAGCAACGGACGCGCCTGTTGATTCAGCAGGTCGAGGAGTCGTATGCCCATGGCGAAGCCGACTATCACAAGGGCCGGTTGCCGGAAGCCAAGCAGGAGTTCGATCGCGCTGTTGACCTGATGCTGCTGAGCGGCATCGACATCAAGAGCAATGCCGCGTTGCAGGAGGAGTTTGACCGGATCGTGGACGGGGTGAATGCACTTGAGATGGAGGCGCTGAAGCTGGGCAACGGCTTTGTGCCCAAGGAAGAAGAGACGCCAGCCGATGTGGCCGAGGACGTGACTTTCGTGGTGAATCCCAACCTGGTGGCCAAGGCCAGGGCCGACCTGGCCACCACAAAATCCGATCTGCCGCTGGTGATCAATGACTATGTGGCCACGTACATCAATTTTTTTGCCAACACACAGCGCGGCCACAACACGCTGCTGCACTCGTTCCAGCACGCGGGGCGCTACAAGGCGATGATTCAGCGAGTGATGGCCGAAGAGGGCGTGCCGCAGGATCTGATTTATCTGGCGGTAGCCGAGTCGGGCTTCAATCCGCGGGCGATGAATGCGCACTCGCATGCCGGCGGAATGTGGCAGTTCATGCCGTATGGCAACTACGGGCTGGCGCGTAATGCGTATGTCGATGAGCGCTTTGATCCGGAAAAATCCACACGCGCCTACGCCCGCTACATGAAGTTCATCTACGACCAGACGGGCGACTGGTATTTGTCGATGGCCGGCTACAACTGGGGCACGGGCAATGTGCAGCGCGCAGTCGAAAAGACTGGATACGCCGATTTCTGGGAGTTGTACAAGCGCAACAACCTTCCTGCCGAAACCAAAAACTATGTGCCAGAGATTCTGGCGGCTATCATCATTGCCAATCATCCCACACAGTACGGCTTCGACGATGTGACGTTGGATCCGCCGGTGCTGACCGACACGGTGACCATCAACTACCCGGTGGATCTGCGCCTGGTATCGGACCTGGTGGGCGCGCCGACGGATGAGTTGATGGCGTTGAACCCCAGTCTGCTGCGCATGGTGACACCGCCCGATGCGCCGTTTGATCTTCATTTGCCGGGAGGCATGGCGGCGGTTTATGAGCAGCGCATCGCGGCCATCCCCGAAGGCAATCGCAATGCGTGGCGCTACCATCGCGTGGCGCACGACGATACGTTGGCCTCGGTGGCGCACGAGTATCACGTGACGGAAGAAGCGCTGGCAGCTGCCAATCAACTGCGAGTGAGCGATGACATTCGGGGAGTGGAGGGGCTGGTGGTACCTGCGGCTCCAGCCGCCGCGCCCGCGCGTACGCTGCTCTATACGGCGCGCCGCGGCGACACGATGGTGACGATCGCGGATCGCTTTGGTGTGTCGTTGAACGAGCTGCGCAGCTGGAACAAAATTCCCGGGATCAAGGTGCAGCCTGGGCAGCGTTTGCATATAGCCGGTCCGGTAACCGCGCCGCGCGCCAGGTCTCGTGCTCATCATCACGGCACCTCTCAAGCGGACGCAAGTGAGCGAAACACCGCGCCGGCAAAGGATTCCAGCGCAACCTCATCCTCTTCGGGGACGCGCGGGAAGAGCGGCGCGCAGGCTGAGAAGAAGGCTCACGCGCATGGCTCTGGAAGAGTAGCGGACGCGAAGAAGAGCGCGCCGCCGATCGCAAAAAGAGCTCATGCAAAGAAGTCCGGCGCGAAAAAAAGCGCTTCCAACTCAAAATAAAATTGCCATGTACCACGTTACGCACTTGTTATTTGCTGGTAATGTGTGCAAGCTATTGTTAGAATCATTTGCGCGAGTGGAAAGTGTTTTTCCGCGCGTGGTAAAAAACGAAACAAGTGCAGCGGCAAGCCGCTGGAGGCAATGGGATGGAAGATGTATTCAAGATGTTCGCAATGAGCAACGGCGAAGAGAATGCCAAGCCACCACAGCTTGATTCAGATCACGGCGATTTTGAAGAGGATGAAGAGTTTGAAACCTCCAACGTGCTCACCTCCTCGGACGATGACGAGGGAGTTGCTGAAGAGACGTTGATCATGGTCGTCGAAGAACCTGCATCGAAGCCGGCCCCGAAGAGGGCCGCGAAGAAGAAGTCTCCCGCAAAGAAGGCTCCGGCAGCCAAGGCTCCAGCCAAAAAGACGGTGGCCAAGAAAGCCGTCGCCAAAAAGACGGTAGCCAAGAAAGCCGCCGCCAAAAAGACGGTGGCCAAGAAAGCCGTCGCCAAAAAGACGGTAGCCAAGAAAGCAGTAGCCAAAAAGGCTGCGGGAAAAAAGATTGTGGCCAAGAAGGCCACTAAGAAGTCCGCCGCAAAGAAGAGCAGAGCTGGCGCGAAGGGCGGAAAGGCTGTAGCCAAGAAGGCCGCAGCCGGCAAGAGCGCCAAAAAAATCACCAGAAGAGGTAAACCGTTGGCCGTTAAGAAAGCAGCAAAGAAGGCGCCCGCCAAGAAGGCAGTTGCGAAGAAAGCAGTTGCCAAGAAGGCTCCGGCGAAGAAGGCAGTAGCCAAGAAGGCTCCGGTGAAGAAGGCCGTAGCAAAGAAGGCTCCTGCGAAGAAGACAGCAGCCAAGAAAGCCCCTGCGAAGAAGGCAACCAAGTAGCAGGGTCCACTGAAGCACAAGGCAAGCAAAAAAGCCCGGCGTTCGCCGGGCTTTTTTGCGTCTGTATTTCGGCGATTGCCTATGCGGCTGTCGCCGGTGCGGTGAGTTGCGCAAGGTGCCAGCGCTGATGGCGGAAGTAGTCCTCGACGACAACGCGCAGAGCATGCTTCAACCGGGCAATCGAATCTCGTCCGGACAAAAAACACCGGCTCCGTCGCCGGGGCCGCGGCCTTGATCTGCAATCACAATCAGGAGGCGTTTGCGCCTGGGGAATTCCGTGCTTCGGCAGCCTTTTCCAGAGCCAGCAACTCGGCCAGCGCGCGCTCAGGGCATACGTGACGCGCCTCCCGCTCATCCAACTCCTTGTCCGTCTCCACTTCAAAGGCGATGGTCATGAAGCAGTGAAGGCAGCGGGTGTTGTAGGTTCCGTTCTCGTTTTGAGTGCGGCTGTACATCATTTCTCGGAACCTCCGAAGAGAGATTTTCTGATGTTAGACGGCTTTGCATTCCTGCGGCGTGATCGGCATCACAGAAGAATGATTATTCTCTCCAACAGGAGTTGTCGGCTCAGGAAAATCAGTCTGGTGACATTCCCTGGTTGGGGTTGCGGAGCAGTTGCCAGCAAGTGCTCTTGCCCGCCTGGGGAAAAAGCGAGCGTGAGCAGGGCACGTCGAGCGAGCCGAGGTAGTCAAACTCCTGCTTGTTGCCCTTGAGCGGGATGGTCAAATAGCGATTGACTGTGACCTTGCCGCTGGGCGAGCCGCGCAGCTTGTAGACGGCCCAGTCACCGCCGTACGTGGCCACAAAGGCCACCGCCAGCACCACTACTCCTCGTTGCAGCCAACGCAGCAGAGTTCGCTTCATGCGGATTCAACTTTCTGAATCCATTTTATCGAATTCACCGGAATCGCCAGCGGATGCGGTGCTACTCTATACCCATCATGCGTTTCGTCTATATTGCTGCACTGTCTCTGGCGGTTTCACTGACGGTATTAGCCCAGCAGGCGCCCAATCCCGCGCCGGGCTTGCCAACCAAGCCCAGCGAAATTTTTGCGGCCGCCGCGCCCTTTTATGACTTCACTTCGCCGGAGTTGAAACCCTGGCACTTGAAGGCTACCTACCAGCTTTACGACGAGAAGGGGAATCCTTCTTCACAGGGAAGCTATGAATATTGGTGGGCTTCGCCGAAGGTCTATCGCAGCACATGGACGCGTTCCGGCACCACACATACCACTTGGCATACGGCCGACGGCAAATATGCTGATCAGGAGACTGGCGAACGGCTCAATTTCTTCGAATATGAACTTCAAGCCGCGCTGTTTTCGCCGCTGCCGGAGTCAGGCGATCTGGACCCGAAAAAATATCGCATGGAGCGCGAGACCGTATCCCTGGGCGGAGTGAAGTTTCCCTGCATCATGGTGATTCCGCTGATGCCGCAACATGGGCAAACACAAATCGTTCAGGTCGGCTTGTTTCCCACGTACTGCTTCGCTTCGCAATTGCCGGCCCTGCGGGCAAGTTTTTCCTTCGGGACACTGGCGATGGAGTTCAACAACATCGTCAATGTTCAAAACAGATACTTGGCTCGCGAGTTGCAGTTCTTCGAGGGCAAGCGCAAGATATTGTCCGCGGAAGTGGATTCGGTTACGGATTTGTCGCCTTCCGACCCGGCGTTGACGCCACCAGCGAATGCACATATCGCCGGAGATCACAAAGCTGTGACAATCGCAGATAGCGTGATGGCGGGAATGCTTGTCAAGAAGCAGGCGCCCGTTTATTCCCAGGACGCCAAGGATGCTCACATTTCGGGCACGGTAGTTTTGCGAGCCCTCATCGGGAAGGACGGGAAGATCCACGAACTGCATGTGGTTTCTGCACCCTGGCCTTCACTGGCCGCGTCGGCATTGCAGGCAGTCTCACAGTGGGAGTACAAACCCTATCTGTTGAATGGCGAGACAGTGGATGTTGATACAGAGGTCAATGTCATCTTTGCGCTAGGCAATTAGTTATTCGTTGAGGAATCCTGAAAAGCAAACCTCAGGGGCTAAAGCCCTATATCCAGTTTTGCAGTGTGCGCGGCACGACTGAAGTCGTGCCCTGACACGATTCGGGACGCTGTTATTGGAGCATAATGTCCGATTGCATCCGGTCATTCGATCGGCGGGGAAGCGGTATCGAGCGCATGGACCCTGAAGCAGTTTCTGCCGCCCGATTTGGCTTGGTACAGAGCGGCATCGGCATTCTTCATCAGAACTTCGACGTCAAACTCCGCCGCAACGGCCGTGCTAAGCCCGACACTGACGCAGGCCACCACATGACGGCCTTCAACTTGAATTGGCACGGCCGCGGCCTCCACGATTTTTGAGGCAATCCTCTCCGCGGCCTGCGGATCGTTGAGTTCTGGCAGCAGCACGACAAACTCATCGCCGCCCATTCTGGCCACGGTATCGGTCTTGCGCACGGCCTCCAGCAGGCGAAGCGCGGTAACACGCAAGACCTCGTCGCCGGTCTGGTGCCCATATGTGTCGTTGATCTCTTTGAATTTATCGATGTCCACCATCAGAAGCGCCAGCTCCCTGTGATGGCGTTTGGCAGCCTCCACTGCCGCGTTCAGCCTGTCCTGCAGCAGCAGCCGGGTCGCCAGCCCGGTCAGGGTATCGTGCAGAGCCAGGTGGCGAAAGCGTTGTTCACTTTCGCGCAGAAGAATTGCCTGTTGTTCGACGCGCCGTCTGAGCACAATCACCCATGCCAGTGCAAGCAGTGTGCCGGCAAGTACCAATGCCAATATCACCAGCGCGTGAGCCGGCGTCCACCAGGATGGCTCGATAAGAACAGCCACGTCCTGGGGCGAACGCATGAGAACCCGAAACGACTTGGGTACGGCCATTCCTTCGCCGATTGCGCTCTTCTGCGCATCCAACTGTACGGAACAGATTCCCGTTACGCGCAGCGTACTGCCGATCTTCCAAGTATCAGCTTTCTGCCCAACCAATTTCTTGGGCACAATCGCCGTGAATATTTCTCCTCCGGAGGAAATGAGAAGGGCGAAGTCGGAGGCCTCTACATCCCTGCCGATCAACTGGCCGTCAATCTGAATCAGTTCAGAGTCGAATTTGCCAGGCAGTGCTTGTTCCGGGGTGACAGGCACCGCGGCCACGGGCACGTTGCTGGATATTCTGCGGAAAACTGCATCCGTGAGCGTGGGCGAACTGTTCTCGGCCGCTACAAATCCAACCACGTCCACATCGTCCCCTTCGGCGACATGAGTGTCCTGTGCGGTTTGCGCGCAGATTCCGCGCGTTGCATCGCGAATGCAAAGCGACGCGCCAGGCCATTGCAGAGTTACTCTTCCGCGCAGATGCACACGGTGAAACGAATCGCTGACATGGTCCCAGCGCAATAACTTGTCAACAGGGATGACGGGTAGCAGATACGGATCGTTTGGCGAGGCCTCCACGAGGGTGATCGCGGAAAGACCCGGGCACATGAGGCGAACGCCGATCATCTGCCTGCTGGTGTTGAAGGTGGGGCTGGCGTTGGCGCGAAGGCGCACTTTTGCGTCTACCAGGGCGGAGTACTTGGCGCTTTCCTCCTTGACCATGACAACGGAGACTGTGCCGCCCTCCATCTCCAGTTGCAGCATGACATTATGCCTGAACTCGGCGACGGAATGAACAATGCCCGAAACCTCGATCCATTGGCTGTCCAGAATGCCGGTCTTCATGAGAGCCAGACTTGGCCGGGCAGGGTTGGCCGGGAGAACGGAGTGTCCAATTACCTTGATCTGGGGGTGCGCAACGATGGGACCAAACTCTCCGGGGCCGGTAACGCCATTCACTTCGATCAGCGTTCCGGGGGTAAGATCCTTGATCATGCCCTTGGAAGCTTCGACATAAATCGCTCCGGTTGCATCGTGAATGTACAGGGCGGCGCGATGGGAGCCGATGCTTGGGTCGAAGTATGTGACCACCCCCCGCAGATGAACCGGATAGGCGCGCCTGGTCTCCTCGCTGCCGAGGCTGTGCGCTTCGTGCACTGTGGTGAGGGTGCGCAGCTTGACCGCTGGCTCGTTGGCCGTTTGGCCCATTGCCGCCAAACCTGAAGACGAGAGAAAAGCGGAAAAAACGCCTGTGAGAAGAATGGCGAAGATTGCCTTCCGCGGATCGCGGGCAGGCAGAAGACAGTCTCGCTGCTTCCGCTTGCACGGCAGGGGCGGGTCCTTCAACCGGTTTCGCCGCTCGCCATGCCTTCCTTCGGCAATGGATCTTTCAGGCCTCAAATTGCGATGCCGTCCTCCCTCTGTCGAGTCTACGCCCAACATCAAGGGTATAAACAGATTATCGTCCGGGAGAGAGGCGGCATGATGCCATTTTGCACAAAATTATATCTCGTGGTCATCCATCAAATTCTCCGGCTGCATGGGCGGAGTGATTCCCGGAGAGCGGTCGGATTCTAGGGGGCGCAGCAGACGCGGTCGAGCCTTGCCCGGTCGGCTCGCATCTGAGCGTCCTTGCCGAGAGCGGCCAGCGCGGTGTCAAGGATGGAAGCGGCCGCGGCATCCGCGGGCGGGCAGATGCTGTAGTGCATCCATTTGCCTTCCCGGCGCGCGGTGACGAGTCCTGCTTTGCGCAGGGTTGCCAGATGCCGCGAGATTTTGGGCTGGCTCTGGCCAAATATTTCCACAAAGTGGCAGACGCAAACCTCGTGGCCGGCCATCAGGTTCAACAGGCGCAGGCGAGTTGGGTCCGCCAGGGCTGCGAAGAGTCCGGTCAGAGGCTGTGATTGTGCGCCGCGTGTCATACGCCAATTATATACGCGTTGACAGATATGAAGCCGGATTATATATTCGTTTTAGCGAATATGAGGCGCTCGAAATGAATACAAAGACTCTGGTTCAGGAAAAGTACGGAGCGGCGGCGCGGGGCGTTCGGGAGAGTGGCTCGGTAGCCTGCGGCGATCCGGCGCTGCGCTGTTGCGACCCCATCACTACAAACTTGTACAACGAGGCCGAGAAGCGCGGTCTGCCGGCCAGCGCCGTGCTGGCTTCGCTGGGCTGCGGAAACCCGACGGCGCTCATTGAGTTGAAGCCAGGCGAGACGGTGCTCGATCTCGGCTCCGGCGGCGGCATCGACGTGCTGCTCTCGGCCCGGCGCGTGGGGCCGACGGGCAAGGCATACGGCCTTGACATGACCGACGATATGCTGGCGCTGGCGCGCGAGAATCAGCGTCAGGCGGGCGTCACAAACGTCGAGTTTCTCAAGGGCGAGATCGAGCGGATTCCCTTGCCCGATTGCTCGGTGGACGTGGTGATCTCCAACTGCGTCATCAATCTCTCGGCAGACAAGGATCGTGTGTTGCGCGAGGCATACCGGGTGCTCAAGCCGGGCGGGCGGTTTGCGGTCTCCGATGTGGTGGTGCGTGGCGAGGTGGACGATCGCGTGCGGCAGAGCATGTTGCTTTGGGTAGGTTGCATCGCCGGCGCGCTGGAAGAAAAGAATTATGCGGCCAGGCTGGCAGCAGCGGGCTTCGGCAAGATTTCCATGGAGGAGACGCGGGTCTACTCGATCGAAGATGCGCGGCATTTTCTGGCGGAGGCGGGCATCGATGTGGATGCGATTGCGCCGCTGGTGGAGGGTAAATTTATGAGCGCTTTCATTCGAGCAACGAAGCTGGGCGGCTGCTGCGCGCCAGACTGCTGCGCGTGAAGAGTGAAGGGAGAAGATCATGCAGAAGCCATACAACATTCTCGTGTTGTGCACCGGCAACTCAGCGCGCAGCATCATGGGCGAGGCGCTCTTCAACACCATGGGCGCGGGGCGCTTCAATGCCTACAGCGCGGGCAGCCATCCCAGCGGCAAAGTAAATCCCTTCGCCGTGGAGCTGGTGCGGGCGCTGGGTTACCCGGCGGAGAAGCTGCGCAGCAAGAGCTGGGATGAGTTCGCCGCATCCGGCGCGCCTGAGATGGATTTTGTCGTAACCGTCTGCGACAACGCGGCCGGCGAAGTGTGCCCACTCTGGCCGGGACAGCCGGTGACAGCGCACTGGGGCTTGCCTGATCCAGCAGCGGTTGTGGGCACGGACGAAGAGAAACGCGCCGCGTTCGAGCTCACCATGCGGCAGATGCGTCATCGTGTGCAACTGTTTTTAAGCCTGCCGCTGGAGACGCTGGACCGCATGGCCATCGAGAATAGAATGCGCGCCATCGGACGAGAAGCAGTTTAGATTCCAGTGCAGAAATGATTGCCGTGCAACTTATTTGGCGGAACCGGTGTCTATTAAATGTAGAAACATGATGCCCGGCAAAGGCTGAAGGGCGGCAGTGAATCGCTGTTCTCCCTCAGGGCATCCGGAGGAATAGATGAAGACCTTAAAGCTTGCTTTGGCCATGTTGCTGGTTCTTTCCGTTCCCGTGTTCGCTCAGCACCAGGAAGGGAAGTCACGCTCCACTGGAGCAGGAACCCACCAGGCGCCCCCCCGGAGCGGGCCTAAACCGGTTGCCGCGCCCCGTCCGGCCGAGCCTAACCGCAACTACAGCGACAAGGATGGCCACCCCAATGTCCCACACGTGGACGGCAAGGAATGGGTCGGCCACGACACCGGCCGCAATGATGCGAACTATCATCTTGACCGTCCCTTTGACAACGGCCACTTTACCGGCGGCTTTGGACGCGGGCACGTTTGGCGGCTCGGCGGAGGCGGTCCCGATCGCTTCTGGTTCAATGGCTGGAACTGGCGCGTGGCGCAGTTTGACATGGGATTCTGCGACGGCTGGCTCTGGGGCACCGACGACATCATCATCTACGAAGACCCGGACCACGACGGCTGGTACCTGGCCTACAACGTGCGTCTTGGCACCTATGTGCACGTGGAGTATCTCGGCTCCTAGCCGATCTTGAAAACCTTCAGCTGGAATGAGGGGATGGGCCGTCTGGCCTGTCCCCTTTGTCTTTGTGCCGGCTCAGGCGATAAGATAGCCAGTTCGCCTGGAGCAGCCTGTCACGCGGATTGCAAGGCGGCAACGGCTGTTCTCCAATCTGAAACCGCCGAGGTTCTCTGATGAATCGTTCCACTCTTCGTTTGTCTGCGCGCTTGTTTGTGCTGATTGCCAGCGCAATCGCCTTCCCCGCAATCGCTGCCGCCGCTGCCGACGCCGCGCCTATCGTGATCACCGGAGCGGACCGGCGGCCAGCCATCTCGCTCGATGGCGACTGGGCCACCATCATCGATCCTTACTCGAATGGCTTTTCCGGGTACTTTCGCAACGAAAAGGCACAGCCCGGAGAGACGCATACAGTCGAATACGACTTTTCCAAATCGCCCAAGCTGAAGGTGCCCGGCGACTGGAACACGCAGCGCGAGTCGCTCTTTTATTACGAAGGAACGGCCTGGTACGAGCACGGCTTCACTTACCAGCCCAAAGAGCATACGCGCCTCTTTCTGCACGTGGGCGCGGCCAACTACAAGTCGTGGTTCTGGGTGAACGGTAAGAAGGTTTGCGAGCACGAGGGCGGCTTTACCAGCTTCAACTGCGAGGTGACGGCGGCGGTTCACTCTGGCGATAACTTCGTGGTGGCGGCTGTCGATAACACGCGCCACGAGGACGGCGTTCCCACGCTCAAAACCGATTGGTGGAACTATGGCGGGCTGACGCGCTCGGTCTCGCTGATCGAGGTGCCGGAGAGCTTCATCGATCAATATGATGTGCACCTGAGCCGCACCGAGGATTCTGTTATTGAAGGTTGGGTGCATATGGAAGGCGGAGTTGCGAGCGCAGAAGTCGAGGTGGAGATTCCTGAGCTGGGCGCAAACTCTACCGCGAAAGTGGGCGAGGATGGCCGCGCGATGATCCGTTTTGAAGCAAAGGGCTTGCAGCGCTGGTCGCCGGAGACTCCCAAACTCTATAAGGTTCGCATAACTGCGGGACAGGACACTATCGAAGACCTGATTGGCTTCCGCACCATCGAGACGCGCGGCACGCAAATCCTGCTCAATGGTAAGCCGATCTTTCTGCGCGGCGTTTGCATCCATGCCGAGGCGCCCTACCGCACCGGCCGCGCCAACACCAGCAAGGACGCGGAGACGCTACTGGGCTGGGCCAAGGAGCTGGGAGCTAACTTCGTCCGCCTCGCGCATTATCCTCACGACGAGACGATGCTGCGCGCGGCCGATAGGATGGGCCTGCTGGTGTGGTCAGAGATTCCGGTCTACTGGGCAATTCAGTTCGACAATCCAAAGGTGCTGACCAAGGCCGAGCAGCAGTTGGACGAGGAGATAGGGAGCTCGCGCAATCACGCCGCGATTATTCTTTGGTCCATGGCCAATGAAACACCGAACAATGAAGCGCGCACCCGTTTTCTTTCAGCGGAGGCGACTCATGCGCGCGAACTTGACCCCACGCGGCTGATTACCGCGGCGCTGCTGGTGCGCGGCGAGGGGAATACGAAGATTATTGATGATCCGCTGGGCAAGGCATTGGATGTGATCGGATTCAATGAATATGTCGGCTGGTATGAAGGGCGACCGGAGAGCGCTGATACGACCGAGTGGCGCGTGGACTACCAGAAACCCCTGATTGTGAGCGAGTTTGGCGGCGGCGCCAAGGCCGGCCTGCATGGCGGCGATACCGACCGCTGGAGCGAGGAATTCCAGGCTAATATCTACCGCCATCAGTTGGGAATGTTGAACCGGATTCCGCAACTAAGAGGCATGAGCCCGTGGATACTGATGGATTTCCGCTCGCCACTGCGCAACCTGCCCGGTATTCAGGATGGTTTTAATCGCAAAGGACTTATCTCTGACCAGGGTAAGAAAAAACAGGCATTCTTTGTTTTACAGAAAGCTTATGTGGGCAAGACTGTAGGCAAATCTGAATGAAAGAACGGTTGGAGGCAAGCACAGCACGAAAATATCATGCGCAAGGCTGTGCAAAACAGCATTGATGAGTTATGCTTCACTTATGGCTAATGACACAATTCTCACCCTGATCGACGCCGAAATCGCAAGGCTCACGCAGGTTCGCTCCCTGCTGGCCAGCGCCGGCAAAGTCGCTGACAAAGTAACTGAGCGCATAACCGGAAAGGTTGCGAAAACGGCCAAGGCCGCGAAGGCTCCCAAAGCTCCGAAGGCTGCAAAAGTGAAGAAGCGCCGCACGTTGAGCCCCGAGGCTCGCCAGCGGATCGCCGATGCGCAGCGCAAACGCTGGGCAGCGCAAAAGTTAAAAGCCTAGCAGTCGACGCAGCCACGGGTCTATCTTGCCCGCATGACGCGGCAGGTTAAGCAACTGGTCCTTCTGGATTCATTCTGCCGCGCATGGTTCTATAGTCCCGCCATCACCAGCATCCGCGGCTCGGTCATCTCTTCGATGGTCGAGCGGATGCCTTCACGTCCCAGGCCAGAGTCCTTGACGCCGCCGAAAGGCATTGGGTCCAGGCGCCAACTGGGAGTGTCTCCCACAATCAATGCGCCCACTTCCACTTCGCGAAAGGCCGTGAGTATCTTTCCGGCATCGCGGGTGAGCAAGCCGGCCTGCAGGCCGTACTTCGAGTGGTTCACATCAGAGAGCGCCTGTTCAAAGTCGTCGTAAGGCTCGACAGCGACAACCGGACCGAAGACCTCTTCATCACGCACCTTCATCCCAGGCTTTGTTTCAGTCAAAATCGCCGGCGTTATTACGGAACCGCTGCGCTCGCCGCCGGTTACTAGCTTGGCGCCGGCTGCGAGGGCCTCCTTGATCCAGCTTTCCACGCGCTCGGCTTCGTTGAGCCGGATGAGCGGCCCCACATCGGTGACTTCCGCGGACGGATCGCCCGTGGCCAGCTTGCCCGTTGCCTCGACCAGTTTCCGTAGAAAAGTCTGATAAATGCGGCGCTCCACAAAGACGCGCTGCAAGCTCAGGCACGACTGGCCTGCGTAATCGAAAGCCGCGTGCGCGCTGCGCGTGGCAGCCTCGTCCAGCTTCGTCCAATCGCCGCAGACAATCAGCGCCGCATTGCCGCCCAACTCCAGCAGTACGCGCTTGCGTCCGGAGTGCGCCTTCAGCTCCCAACCCACCTTTGCCGAGCCTGTAAAGCTGATCAGCTTGATACGGTCTTCCTTTTCCGCCAGCCAGAGGGTGTCCGCATCGCTCAGCGGCAGCACGGCCAGCGCCTCCTCGGGCCATCCCGCCTTCAGAATCACCTCGCCCAGCGCCAGCGCGGTAAAGGGAGCCTGGGGTGCGGGCTTCAGGATCACCGGGCAACCGGCGGCCAGCGCCGGCGCCACCTTGTGCGCCACCAGATTCAGCGGGAAGTTGAAGGGAGTAATAGCCAGCACCGGACCCACCGGAAAGCGCTGTACAAGACCCCAGCGGCCCTCGTTGCCTTCGGTCAGGTCCAGTGGAATGCTCTCTCCGCCCAGCCGCAAACTCTCTTCCGCCGCCGTTTTGAACGAGCGCGCGCTGCGATCCACCTCCACTCGCGCCAAACGAATCGGCTTGCCTGTCTCGGCCACAATCAACTGCGCAAACCGTTCCTTTTGCTCAATCAGCGCCGAGGCCACGCCCGCCAGAATCTCGCGGCGCTTCCAGCGCGGCAGGGCGCGCGTGCGGCGCAGGCTGGCCACGGCGTGAAACACTGCCTGGCGCGCATCGGCACGGGTTGCCGCCGTCACCCGTCCCACCAGCCCCTGGTCCCAGGGAGAGCGCACCTCCAGCGCTTCGCCTTCGGTCCACTCCTTGCCACACAGCAGAAATCCCGTTTGGGTCCCCGGTCGCATCTTCATGGCGTTGGCGCTCCTCGTCCGCCTCTGCCCTGGATTCTACTAGGATCTGGAGCAAACGGAACCAGGCAATCCACAGAACGGCCGCTTTCTGTTTCAGTACCGGAAAATATTTCCATTTCTTCGCGCAAAGAACGGCCAACGCCCGCCCAACATGAACCGGATGATTGTGTTCGCCATGGAAGGGTTTTTCCCCGTTGTTATTCAAAGTAGCGGTTGGTGAAGCCATCATCCAAGCTGTTCAGTTCGCGGCGGCGCCGGCATGCCAGATGTTATGGCCGCGAATTGCGAGAGGCAGCGCGGCTCAGCGCCGGCTCTGGCTCAACAAGCAAGGCTCTATCAAGCAAAAGCAGAATCGCCGCTATGAGTGTGATGGTCATCGTGGTCCAGCTCCGACCGTTCTGGATAACGCCAGCATCTGTTTGAGCTGGTGTTTATTGCTGCCTAAATACGGATGTAAAACCCCGGCTTTACCAGGCGGCCGCCGTTGCCGGGGCGCGCAATGGACAGAAAATGATTCATCAAAAACAGTTGGAACAGCGTCTTGCTGGATGCAGTACGGATTGACTTTTACCCTGGCTAGAAAAAACCATGGATACTCGACCAACCCGATTCTTTCCACCTCCGCTGCGTTGTACTGGGCGTTGACGCGACAAAGAGCCAGCTTGAGCGCGCAGGCAATAGCTTCCTGCGATGTATCGCCAACCCCGCATCGCAGAGATTCATCGGGTATCTTGATAAAATTCCATCCCCGCGTCACGATCTTCTTTCCCAGCCGCTGGGCCGTGACCGTTCGCACCAAGTTCCAATCCTCGTTGAACTCTTCTGTCGCCAGGTTGAGGCCGTCGGGCAACTTTGTTTGCGCGCGCAGCAGTATATTCAGTTCGGTGATGGTGCGCATCGTTCACTCCTCGTTTTACCGCTATCAGGAGCCAGGGGTTACCGGGAAAACGCCTGCAAAGACATCCGGTTCGCATGCGGCGCGATTGCGTAGTGGATAGCGCTGTTGCAATAGATGCAATCTGTCTTGCGTCGCAAGTAGCCGGCGCCGGGGGTGTTGAGAAAAGCTTCGTTCGCACTCCGGGCAGGTGATTGTAATCTGCGCATCCGGCAATAAATCAGGAGAGTCGCAATAAATCCACAGAGGCGCTTCAGGACTGGATGGCCGGCTGGCTTGCTGCTCCATTGGAAGCAGGCTTTTCATGATCCGAATCAGCGCCAGGAGGCTGCTTCCCTTTTGGTAATACGCATCCGCGGCGACGCCGGAAGGAACCTCGTTGCCGAAAAACGAGCCGCTCATGGCGATCGTCCGTATTTCGGGAAAAGAGCGACGCACTTCCGAGAGCAACTCGAAACCGGAGATACCGGGCATATTCAGATCAGAAAGCAGCAGATCGGGGACCGCGCTCCGCAGCTCGCGTAGCGCAGAGAACCCGTCTTCAGCGCATCGCACGTTGTATCCTATCTCGATGAGCGCCTGCGACAGGGATAGCCGGATGGATGCTTCATCGTCAACAACCAAGAGTGTTGCTCGCATATTGGGCCTCCTGAATCTCGCGGAGATCCTTACCCAGGGAGTTATTGCGAGTATCCCATTCAATTAATTGGTATGCTGGTCAATTTCGGACAGGGCTGCATGGGAGTTTTTTTGCCCGCTTCCAAGCAGGTCTGTAATATCCGGCTTTTCCGCGTTGTCGCCTGGCATCTGATCGTGCAGGATCACGTTCAGCAGCGATTTGTGAACATAGATGCGGTCCTTATAGTCGATAAATCCAAGTTCCCGAAAGCGATTCATGAAGAAGCTCACGCGCGACCGTGTTGTCCCGATCATCTCCGCCAGAGTCTCCTGCGAGATCTTCGGAATCAGCATCTCCGGCTCCCCAGGCTGGCCAAACTCCGCCATTAAAAGCAGTATTCGCGCCAAGCGCTTTTCGCTGGAGTTGAAGAGCTGATCGACCAGATCGGCCTGTGTGCGCATGCAGCGCGTCAGAAGAAACTTCAGAAACAGATCAGAGAACTCCGGTTCCGCGTGCATCACGCGGGCCATCTCTTCCCGCCCAATCTTGAGCGCCGTGCAGGCAGTCATAGCGGTGGCCGTGGACAGGCGCAGCCCAGGCATTGCCGCCAGAGCGCCCTCGCCCACAAACTCGCCCTCGGAGACAAGCGTGATGGTAGCTTCCTTGCCGGCGGTTGAAACAACTGTCACTCTGACGCGGCCTTGCTGAAGATAAAAGACAGCGTCCGCGGGATCACCTTGCGAATAGAAATTCTGTTTCGGCTCCAGTTTCACGATCCTGCGTCCCAGGCCTGCGCTGGTAAGAAAGGCGGCGGCTTCGAACTTCTGACTCGTAACTACTGCCATGCAAAGATCTCCAGGCGATTCTGTCATAACGCGGGAATTGGGAAGGATGCACATCTGGAAAGCACTGCGGTTCACTTAGCAGTTGCGCCGACGAAATACGATTTCATCGACCATCATCAGGACAGCAGACATAAGCACAACCGAAGCGGGGAAGTCGCATACGCCATTCGCCTTTGCTCACGCCGACACTTACTAAGAATATATTCCGGGGGACGAGAGGCGGTCCGTTCAATTCTGCTCACTTTCCGGTTATTATTCATTTGCTTTCATAAAATGTATTGCCCGCGCATCACTCCCCCCTGAGCGTTCTTGCTCAGACGGATGCATCCTCCGCTTTTAAAGTGAGAGATACCTATTGCGCCTCTATGCGCATGATGCAAGTGACGCTGCGCATGGGTAGAAAAAGGTGGGATGCATGAAGAAAATAATGACGATTGCGGCAATAATCAGCATGACCAGCGTGTGCTGGGCGGGGAGCGGCCGCGAAGCGACGGCCGACCGTTTGAATCACGCGGGCGCGGTGCTGCACGAGATCATGTCGGCGCCGGATAGAGGCATTCCGGAAGAAGTCCTGGAACACGCAAAGTGCGTGGCCGTGGTGCCCCACATGCTCAAGGGCGGCTTTATCTTTGGCGCGGAGAATGGCCGGGGCGTGGCCACCTGCCGCACTGAAAATGGCTGGAGCGCGCCGTCGTTCTTTACCATCACAGGCGGAAGCTGGGGATTGCAGATCGGCGTCGAAGGCGTTGACCTGGTGATGATCTTCCAGGGCGACAGAGGAATGCAGCGGTTGATCGACAGCAAGTTCCAGATCGGCGGCGATGCCTCCGCGGCCGCAGGACCAGTGGGCCGCCATGCCACGGCCGATACGGACTGGATGCTGAATACCGAGATTCTCACTTACTCGCGGGCCAGGGGCCTTTTTGCCGGCCTCACTCTGACCGGCGCCGATGTGCGCCGCGACGACGACTCCACCGAGGCCACTTATGGTCATGACATATCCACCCACCGCATTTTAAGCGGCGAGATCGCCATGCCGGCTTCTGCCCACGCATTCCTTGACGCTGTTCGGGGCGCAAAGGCGCAGGCCGTCGCATCAAATTAACAATCGCAGATGAACCTTTGCAGGCGCATGAGAAGATACAATGCTCTCATGCGCCTCTCGCATCGAAGGAGTAACTATGCTTTGGACAGTCTTTGTAATTCTTCTCGTCCTATGGCTCCTGGGTTTCAGCTTTCACATTGCCGGCGGACTGATTCACCTGCTGCTGGTCGTAGCGCTGATCGTCCTGGTCGTCAACCTGCTCTCCGGACGACGGTAGCTCTCTCTGAGAAAGGCCGCGTCTGAAAACGGTCCGCTCAGAGGTCGAGCTTGCGCATATACTCCGCATCCAGCCGGAGAGCCTCGATCACATCCATGTCAAACTCCTCCTGCTCGATGAAGTAATGCTTCATGCCCGTGGCGGCGCGCAGAATTGGCCGGTAATCGACCACGCCCCGGCCCATCACCGTCGATTCAAACTCTCCATTTGCCTCCTTCTTCATATCCTTCACGTGCAGCAGCGGAAAGCGCCCCGGAGTCTTGCTAAGATAGTCCACCGGGTTGCGTCCGGCCGCGGCCACCCAGCCGCAGTCCATCTCGAAGCAGACCAGCTTCGGGTCGGTGAGCCGCAGCAGCTCGTCGTAGAAGACGACGCCCTTCTCGGCGCCAAACTCCGGCCCGTGATTGTGATAGCCAAAGCTCATGCCGGCGGCCTTCACCTTTTCGCCAACCTTGTTCAGTTGCTCGGCGGTCCACTGCCAGTCGGCCAGGTTGAGCGGGCCTTGAGCATTCGCAACGCGGCGCACCGGCGAGGGGGAGATGATGTAACTCAGCCCTAGCTCATGGCCGTAGGCGATCAGCTGGTCGCCATGCGCCATCAAATCGGCCAACCCATGGTGTGTGCTCGTGCAGCGCAGCCCCGCCCGGTCCATTGCCTTGCGAAACTCCGCAGCCGTGTGCTTGTAGTATCCCGCCGCCTCAACCTCGGTGTAGCCCGCCGCCCGCACCTTGGCCAGCGTGCCGTCAAAGTCCTTGGGCAGCAACTCGCGCACACTGTAAAGCTGCAGGCCGACGGGCAACTTCAACGGCTTGGCGGCCAGCCTGGTTACGCCCGCGCCGGCCAGTGCCGCAACCGCTGCCGTGGTCTTCATGAAACTCCTCCGTGATGTGTTGCTCATTCGTTCGCTCTCCTGAAATGGCCTTCGTTCAGCCCGTCCGCTGCATTCCGTTCAATCACACATTCAGTTTGCGCATATAATCCGCGTCCAGCCGAAGAGCCTCGATGGGGTCCATGTCGAAATCCTCCTGCTCGATGAAGTAATGCTTCAACTCCGTGGCGGCGCGCAGAACCGAATGGTAATCCGGGGCGCCACGGCCCAATTCTGTGTCGTGGAACTTGCCATCCGCTCCCTTGACCACGTCCTTCACGTGCATCAGCGGAAAGCGCTCCGGCGTCTTGCTGAGATAATCCACCGGGTTGCGTCCAGCCATGGCCACCAGGCCGCAGTCCATCTCAAAGCACACCAGCTTGGGATCGGTCAGCCTCAATAGCTCGTCGAAGATGACCACCCCACCCTCCTGGCTGAACTCAATATCGTGATTGTGATAGCCGAAGCTCATGCCGGCGGCCTTCGTCTTTTCACCGATACGGTTCAGCTCTTCGGCCACCCAGCGCCAGTCGTCCAGCTTCAGCGGGAAACTCCCCGCCGGGTCGCGGGGCATCGGCCACGGGCAAATCATGTAACTCAGCCCGAGCTCATGACCGTAAGCAATCAGCTCGTCCTCATGCGCTTTCAGGTCGGCCAGCGAATGATGCGTGCTGGTGCAGCGCAGCCCCGCTTTGTCCATCGCCTTGCGAAACTCCGCAGCCGTGCGCTTGTAGTAGCCCGCGGCCTCAACCTCGGTGTAGCCCGCCGCCCGCACCTTGGCCAGCGTGCCGTCAAAGTCCTTGGGCAGCAACTCGCGCACGCTGTAAAGTTGCAGGCCAATGGGCATCTTGAGCGGCTTGGCCGCCAGCTTGCTGATGCCCGCGCCGGCCAGCGCCGCCGCCGCTGTCGTCGTCTTCATGAAGCTTCTCCGTGAAATCGTGTTCATCCCTTTGCTCTCCTTAAGATGATCGCTCATCCCTTGATCGTCTTGGTCGCGGCATCCCAGTTCGCCACGGTGTGGTGAAAATACGAATAGTTGGCCTGATGGCAGGCGTTGGCCGCGTTGTTTCCGAAGACCTCGTCCTCCAGCACATGCTCCCGCGTCTCAATGGCGCGGAAGAAGTTACTGATGTGGTCGGCGGTATCGTCGTAATCCCGCGGCGCGGAGAATCTTTCCACCTCGCCCAGCGGCACGGGCGGGGCTGGATTGTCCCGGTGCCACTCGTCCAGATACTGCTGCTTGGCCGCTGCCGTCCAGCCATTCAGCGAGTAGCCTTCGGGACGCGGGTTGGTGTCCTGCGGCGTCATCGTGAGCGAGTTGCCGCTCACCGTCAGGGTACCCTTCGAGCCGTAGAAGATCGTCGCATCGCCGGATGAATCGTTGTTCTGGTTGCAACGTATGCACACCCGTACGCCCGGATAATCGAAGAGCGTGACCATCAGGTCAGGAAAATCGCGCCCGTCCTTGTAGTGGAAGAGCCCGCCGCTCGTTATTGCGCGGCTGGCCACCGTATTGATCCCGGTAATCGCCTGGATGCCCGAGATCTGGTGCACATACAAATCCCCGCCCAGCCCCGTGCCGTAGTCACGGAAAAGCCGCCAGCGGAAGAAGCGCAAGGCGTCAAACGGCCGCTTCGGCGCATCTCTCTGAAAAGCATCCCAGTCGATGGTCCGCGGGCTGGCATCGGGCGCAATCGGATAAACCCAGGCGCCGGAGATGGAATTGCGGTCGATCTGGCTCTCGATATAGAACACCTCGCCCAGCCGCCCCGAGGCGTAGATCTCCGCCGCCTTTTTGTACGCGACATTGCTCACGCGCTGGCTGCCGGCTTGGAAAATCCGCTTGTGCGCCTTCACCGCCGCCACCATTTCGATTCCGTCGGCCACGCTGTGCGACATCGGCTTCTCGCAATACACATCCTTGCCCGCTGCCAACGCGTCCAACACCACCCGCCGATGCAGATGGTCCGAGGTAGCCACAAACACCGCGTCCACATCCTTGCGGTCCAGCAGCGCGCGGTAGTCGCGCGATGTGGGTACCTCAGCGCCCCAGGCCTCGATTCCGGCCTTCTGGTGCATATCGTAGAGGTCCGCCGTGCCCACCAGAACCGCATTGGGCAGCTTCCGCGCCGAGCGCAGGAGATCGCAGCCGCGAATCCCTGTTCCAATCGAAACAAAGCGAATCTTGCGGTCACTTGCCGCCATCTGGGCAGCCATCGCCGCCGGTTCCAGCAGCGTCGTCTTCACCGCCGCTCCCGCCACGGCCGCGCCTGCGCCCAGCCGTACAAAATCTCTTCTTGTCATTGATGAACTCATCATGGCATCTCCCCGTGCGACACAATTCTCTCGCCCTGGCCTGTCTCCTGTCCACCAGCCGCACGCCGGGGTAGTCGGCCAGTCTGAAGTGTGCTGGCTTTGAAGGGTGCTGGTTTTACAGACTGCAAAAAACAAATGTGAAGGGAAACGGGGGTTTTACCCCTCGTGTAATGCTCGCCAGCATGGCTATTTCTTGTTTACCGGCATCATGCTCTGGAGCTTGTTCATCAGGCCGGCCTTGGCGGCGGGCGGAGCTGCCGCCGGTTTGGCTGGAGCTGTGGCGGCGGGCGGCGCGCCCTGCGGCCTGGCGGCATTCGCGCCCTGAGCTCCTACCGGCAGCGGCGTGGCTCCATCCACAACGTCGCCCGCCAGCAGAGTTGGCACGTGCTCCTGGTCATTCTTTACCAGAATCGAAATGCGCCGGTTGGAGGGGTCGTCGGGATTGTTTTTCACGCGCAGCATCTGGTCGGCATAGCCGCGCACCTGGGTCACCTGGTCGGTGCGCACGCCATCCTGCTGCAGCAGCCGCCGCGCCGAGTTGGCCCGATCCGCCGACAGATCCCAGTTGCTGTAACCCGAGTCGCCAGCGTAGGGCTTCGCATCCGTATGGCCTTCGATCAGCAGGGAATTGGTTAGTGTCTTCAGCTCCTTTGCCAGCAGCGCCAACAACTCCTGCCCGTTGGCGCTGAGCCTGGCGCTGCCCAGCTCATAGAAGGTTGCGTCCTTGCCCTCGATCAGCTCGATGCGCAGTCCTTCGGGCGTAATTGTCATCTCGATCTGCTTGGAAAGCTTCTCCAGATCCTTGCGCGCCTTGATCTCCGCTTCGAGCTTATCCTTCAGTTGTTGCAGTTGGTCGTCGTTGGCGGTTGCTATCGGTGCGCCGGTGCCCGACAGGGTGGTGCCGAGCAGCTTGCCGGTTCCCTTGGGATCGTTGAAGTAGCCGGCCACGGCCTTCTTTACCTGCTCGCTGGAACCCATCAGCCAAAGCACGATGAACAGCGCCATCAAGGCTGTGACAAAGTCGGCGTAGGCCACCTTCCACGCGCCGCCGTTGTGTCCGCCGCCGTGGCCGATGACTTTCTTGATAATGATGATCGGCCGATTTTCCTTCGCTGCCATGTTGCCTGTTTCTTTCCGAAGCAAATCGCAAATACTAAGCAGCGGCGGCTTCAGCGCCGGCTGCGTGTCCCTTGCAGTTCTTCTCCATCTCGTCGAAGGTGGGGCGCAGATGCGCGGGAATCGCGCGCCGTCCCATCTCGATGGCGATCATCGGCGCCGAGCCTTTCAGGAACGAGAGAATCAGCACCCGCAGCACGTGCAGGTATTCGTTGTGCGCGTCAGCCGTCTTGGCCATATTCGAGCTCAAGGGGCCAACCACGCCGTAGCACAGCAGGATGCCCAGGAAGGTGCCCACCAGCGCGGCCGCAACTTTCTTGCCGATCTCCTCCTGCGGACCGCCCAGCGAACCCATGGTGATGACCACGCCCAGCACCGCGGCCACAATCCCCAACCCGGGCAGCGCGTCGGCCACGGTGCTCAGGGAACTGACCGGCTGCGTCGCTTCGTGGTGGTGGACCTCCATATCCAGCTCCATCATCTGATCCATGTCGAACGGCTCCACGCCGCCGGTGATGGCCATGCGCAGCGTGTCACACACAAAGTCGCGGGCATGATGGTCGGCGATAAATTCGGGATATTCCTTGAAGATCAAGCTTTCTTCAGGCTTCTCGACATCCATTTCCACGCTCAACAGCCCTTCCCTGCGCACCTTGTTCAGAAACTGATACATCATCTTGAGCGTGCTCAGGTACCGCGCCTTGCCGAAGGGCGGGGGTTTCAGAATTCCGAGCAGTGCGGCAGCAATCGACTTGATAATGTGGATGGGATTGGCCACAAGCAGTGTGCCCGTGGCCGCGCCGGCGATAATCAACAGTTCGGCCGGCTGAAGAAGTACCTGAATATGCCCTTTCTCCATCAGAAAGCCGCCGATAACTGCTCCGAAAACCACGACAATGCCTATGATGGCGAACATTCTTGCCTCCCCGCTGCGGATGTAATCTGGTTTCCGCCCGCGTGAAAGCTGGAAAGCATGGCGGCTCTTGCCCTTTCCAGTAGATCAACCAAACTCCCATCCTCCTTCGCCTGGGCTGCGCCGATGCTCACGGTGATCTGTACCCGGTCGCCCCACCAGCGGAACTCCGCCGTCCGGGCCAGGCCTGCCAGCGTCAGCGCGTGAGCAGCCAGCATCTCCGGCGTGCGCTCGTGCGAGACCACAAGAAACTCATCCTCGCCCCAGCGTCCCATCTCTTCGGTCGGCCGCAGCCCGTTTTCCATGGCGCGCTCCACTTTTTCCAGCATTGCTTCGCAGGCTCCCGCGCCGTGGGTCTTGCGCAACTGCTCGGCCTGATCGACGGTGATCCACAGTACGCCGAAGGGCAGCCCGCCGCTGGAAAAGTCCCTGAAGATCGTTGTCAGGCGATCCTCCAGAACGGCCTGGCTTGCCTGTACGCCTCCGCCCTGTCCACAGACTCCGTGCGGCAGAGAATCCAGGCTGTCGGCGGGATGAAAGAGCACCGCCATGCCCACCCGCCCGCCCAGCTCATCGCGCAGCACAAAATAACGCGCCATCACCAGCACGTCGTGGCCCAGCTTGTGCAGTGCGTGAACCAGCCTCCGGTGGCCCAACTGCCCGCCCGCGTCCGGTTCGATCTTCTCCAACTGCGCTCCCGCCAGCAGAAGTGGCTCCAACTCCTCAGGCACCTGCCGCGCCAGGATGTCTACGCTCTCGTACCCGGCGATGGCCGCAGCGGCGCGGTTCCAGAAGACCACCTGGCCCTCCAGACTCAGCAGCGCGACGCCATCGGGAACTATTTCCAGCGCCGCTTCGAGCATCTCCGTGCGATCGGCCATTCGTGCCTCTCCATCCAATTCATCGGCACTTCGCCAACCAACTTCACCGCATTGTGGTGCGGAGAAAAGGTCGTTGAATGGGATTGAACTCCGCGCACACCGGGCTGATGGCCAATACAGACGCCTATGCGACGTTCGCCATCCTGATCACGACCCTCATCAGTAAACAGAATCCAGCGCCGCTGCTCGCGAATTCTCGTGACCGCTTGTATTCAAGGAATGTAATCTCATTCGTAGGGAAACTGCCCCGGGATGGAAGGATATTCATTTATTTAACAGGCAACGAAAGAGAGGTGTCCGGCATCAAATTTTGTTGCAGATTGAAGCAGTTCATGGGATTTGCGGGAATCTGCCGATAGTCTCCCAAAGAGAAAAGACTGTCTCCTGGGTATGCCCCGCTGTTTTCGGCAAGGGCGAGATCAAAGGTAGCAGGGCTTTCAATGAACTTCGGGGTTAGTCAGCAGTGAGGCGCACATTATGAACAAGATCATATTGGCCGATTCGCAGGCAATTTTTCGGGCTGGCACCGCCAAGGTGCTGGCTTTGGACGAAGATATGCGAATCATTGCTCAATGCTCCGACCTTGACCGTTTGCATCACGCGATCACAACATTTCCAGGCTCCATCGTTCTTATTGCCGCCTCGCTGCGGCCCGACCTGGCGCGCTTGCGCATGTTACTGGAGACCGTCGGCAGCCTCGGCATCGTGATCGCCGAAAACAACGACAATGGCAGCATATTCCTGCAATATGGCTTTCGCGGCGTGGTCTTTCGCAACGTCACCGGGCCGGCCTTGACCGAGTGTGTGCGCGCGGTGGCCAACGGAGAAACCTGGATGCCTCCAGAATTAATGACGGCTGACTCGCCCGAGGAAGACATGGTGGGCACACGGGTCCGCGACCGGCTTACGCCCAAGGAGATGCGCATCGTCGCACTCATCGTCCAGGGCTGTAAAAACCGCGAAATCGCCTTGCGGTTGAAGACCACCGAGCAGGTGATCAAAAACTACCTGCGCTCGGTCTACGACAAAACCGGCGTTAGTGACCGGCTCGAACTGGCTCTGTTTACCATCCATCACCGCGTGCTGGCCGCCGCCGCCACCGATATGGGCAACAAGCTGGAAGCCGAGGAGGCCGCCACGCCTCAAGCCATGGCCTAGGAGGCCAGCTTCATCCCCAATCGCCGCGCCTTGCCGAGAGTCCGCGCTGAGAGCGGCGGATGCGGCTCCTGCGCGGCCAGCCCTATCCACAGGCTGCCTACCGCGCGAGCGCCCAGCATTCTGGCCGCCAACCGCAACGCCCTCGGCGCTCCGGTGGCAAGGGGAATCAAAAACCCAGGCATTCCCGCCGAAGAGACAAGCACGGCCTTACGCGGCTGCTGCTTGCTGCGAAAGCTGGGACCCTTCTGCCCCCACGGCCAATAGGCACAGCCCAGAAGCCGCTCAAGAAATCGGCGAAAGAGGGCTGTCACGTTGTAATAGTTCACTGGCGACGCCAGCACCAGCGCGTCAGCTGCTTCGATCTCCTCGAGCATCGGCCCCAGATCGTCATCGATGGCGCACTTTCCTCGCTCGCCGCCTGCCTGCTGGACGCATTGCCGGCAATTGGCGCAAAACTCGATCCGCCGCTCGGCCAGATAGATCGTGTACGTCTCCGCACCCTTCTCCCGCGCACCCGCCAGAACCGCTTCCACCGCGCGATCCGTAACGCCACCCCTGCGATAGCTGCCGGCAATCGCCACAACTCTTTTGCTCATGCGGCTCCCTCCATGCAACCCATGAAATTCCCATCGATTTTATAATGAGATGTTTGGTATCTCAAGTTCCCATCCTGACAATGCCGTCATTCAGAGTGAAAAAAGCTGTCATCCTGACCGGCTGTGAAACATTTTTGCCCCATGTGCCGTTCAATAGATACGCATTTCCATCGTAAATAAATTCAACAGAGGTACGGTTTTCCACATGGATATGAACTCGCCATTCCAGAGCGATACATTTTTCTTCTAAGATATTGCGGATCATTGGACCCGGCAGACGCACAATGAAACCATGTTCATCAGCCGCAATCCCTGATCCTTGTTCCTGTGAACGGAGTGAGCTTCCGGCCACCCCGCAGGTGTTCTCTCTCTGGGCAAATTTGTCAGAGATGTGGCCGGTCCGTACCGGAAAAATACCCCTATCCCCCTATTTACCGTGAAACTGTGAAGACTTGGATGAGGTAGATGTTCGCTCAATATTCTCCCCCTTAATTCTATCTATATGAGCTATGACCCGTTCCGCAGACGCTCGCAAAATATTTCGCCAATCGGCGCAAAGTGTGGCAAAAATGCCACAGGACAGAGATGCGTCCCCGGGGCTAATCTAACTTTGTACTTGATTTTTTACCGTCGGAGTTAAAGTTTTTGTCCATTTCAGCGCACCTGAGTCCAGCGCATCTGGAGCAGACGATTGCCGCATCCATGGAGTTCACTGGTGTCGGGCTGCACTCCGGCGCGCCGGTCACCATGCGCCTGCTGCCCGCGCCGGCCGGTTCGGGCATCGTCTTCCGGCGCACCGACCTGGACAACTTCGAGATCGCCGCCATCGGACGCAACGTCGCCAAAGTCAGCTACGCCACCAGCCTTATGCGTCAGGGCGTACTCATCTCGACCACCGAGCATCTGCTCTCGGCGCTGATCGGCATGGGCGTGGACAACGTGATTGCCGAGCTGGACAACCTGGAGCTGCCCATCCTGGACGGCAGCGCGCTGCCTTACGTGCAGGCCTTCCAAAGCGTGGGCATCCGCACCCAGCGACGCCGCCGCGAGACGGTTCGCGTGCTGCGCCCGGTCGAAGTGCGCGAGGGCAATAAATTCATCGGCGTCTACCCCGGCTCTGGCTACAAAATCCTCTACACTATCGACTTTCCCGCGCCCATCGGCCGGCAGTGCGCCAGCGTTGACCTGGCCGCGGAGACCTACGGACAGACCATCGCTCCGGCGCGCACCTTTGGCTACAAGGCCGACGAAAAAAAGCTGCGCGACATGGGCCTGATTCGCGGCGCAGGGCCGGAGAGCATCATCATTCTGGGCGCCAACGGACCGGAGAACGGCCCGCTGCGCTTTGCCGATGAGTATGTGCGCCACAAGGTGCTGGACCTCATCGGCGACCTGGCGCTGGCCGGCCGGCGCATCGAGGGTCATGTAGTGGCCGAGCGCGCGGGCCACGCCATGCACGCCGCGCTGGTTTCGCGGCTCATCAAGGATCGCTCCGCCTGGGAGTTGGCGCACGTGCCGGTGACCGCCGAACCGGTCGAAGAGAACCTGGAAGCCGGTACTCCAGCGCTGGTGAGCGCTTGAGACATAGGGAGCAAGGAAGAAACGGAATACATTATTTGGGCCGGTCAGCTTCCTGATCCCGATTCCCTCTACCCTGTTTTTTTACGCAAACAGAATCCGCATCGGAGCTGTCGCCGGAAAGCTCTTTCCCTCATTGGCCAGCGCGCCTGAAAGCGGATTGCGCGCGAAGACGCTGATCAAATTCGAGTCCTGGTTGGCCACCAGCATCCAGCGCTCGGTCGGGTCAAGCGTAAAGTTGCGCGGCGTTTTGCCGCCGCAGGCTGTGCGTCCAATCGGCGTCAGTTTTCCTGTCGCAAACTCCGCGCGGAAGCTATATAAAAAATCCTTGTCGCGATTGGCAAAGTAAACAAACTTTCCATCGCGAGTGATAACCGTGTCGCAGGCCCGCGTGGGACCGTGATAGCCCTCGGGCAGCAATTCAATGCGCTTGACCAAAGCAAGCCCGCCGTCCGCAGGACTCCACTCCAGCACGTCCACCGTCGAATCCAGCTCGTTCACCGAGTAAGCGGTGTGGCCGTTGGGATGAAAATGCAGCGTGCGCGGGCCGGCGCCGGGTTTGGCGTGGTAGCTGCCCGCCGCAATCAACTGCGCCGTTGCTGTGTTTACGTGATAGATGTGGATCACGTCCCCACCCAGGTCGTTGATGTAGGCGAAGCGGTTGTCGGGCGAGAAGGAAGCGAAGTGCGCGTGGGCGCTCTCCTGGCGTTCGGCGTTGGGCCCGTGGACGGTGTAGTGTTCGGTCCAGACGGCGGGGCTGAGCTTGCCCTCGCGCACCAGAAAACTTGCCGCGCATCCGCCGCTGTAATCGGCTGCAAGCAGCACGCGGTCCGTGTGGTCCAGAGCCACGTAGCAGGTGCCCGCGCCAGCCGAGTTCTGCTCCGAAAGCGGTTGCAGTTCTCCGTTTACCACGCGGAAGCTGGCCGCCACGCCGGAGTGCTTGCCCATGAAGCTCTTTCCGTCAGCGGCGGCAAAGAGAAACTCATGGTTCCGTGAGTAGGTGATCCACGAGACGCTGTTCAGCGGGGCGGCTACTCCTGCAGGAGCGAGTTCGCCGTTGGCTGGATCCCAATCGTAAGCCAGAATGCCTTCCCTGGCGCCGGAGGCAACAAAGACCCGTTGGCGGCGGTGGGCCGCAACCAGGGGCGCGGCGGCTGAAGTCGATGCCGCGGCGGCAAGCGTGGCGGCGGAAGCAGTCAACAGAAATTCACGGCGAGAAAGTTTTTTCATGACGGAAGATATTGTCGCCGATGGGGCCTAAGCTGCGCCAGCGTTTTCGTCCAGCAAAGCGCAGGGCGGCAGGCTCGAATCTCACTCGTGCGCGCTCTTCAGCAAATGCGCGGCAACTGCTCGCCAATTTGAATCGGAATCACGCGATTGGCGCCCATTGCGGTACGCGCGACTAACATTCGTTTGTGCTCGGCAGTAACCCGGCCAATGTGCGCGGCGTCGCGCCCCAGCGGATGGGCGCGCAGGACGGTGAGAAGCTGCTCAGCGGCCTCTGGCGCGACAAAGAAAACCGCCTTGCCCTCGTTGGCCACGTAAACCGGGTCGAGGCCCAGCAGCTCGCAGGCCGACTGGACTTCGGGTCGTACCGGCAGGCTTGGCTCGTCAATCTCAATGCCCACGCCGGAGGCCTGGGCAATCTCGTTGAGCGTGGAGGCAAGGCCGCCGCGCGTGGGGTCACGCATGGTGTGAATCGCCGCGCCCGCCGCCCCCAGCGCCTCGGCAATCAGCCCGTTCAGCGCGGCGCAATCGGAGCGAATCTGGCTCTCGAACTCCAACCCCTCGCGCACACTCATGATCGCCATGCCGTGGTCGCCGATAAAGCCGGAGACGAGAATCGCGTCGCCGGGCATTGCATGCAGCGGACTTACTGAAATTCCGGGACGAAGCAGCCCCACGCCCGCCGTGTTGATGTAGCAGCCGTCGCCGTGGCCGCGCTCGACGACCTTCGTATCGCCGGTAACAATCTTCACGCCCGCCGTGGCCGCGGCCCGCGCCATATCGTCCACAATCGCCGCCAGCTGCGCTAGCGGAAAGCCCTCTTCGAGGATGAAGCTGACGCTCAAATACTTCGGCTCCGCGCCGCTGACGGCCAGGTCGTTCACCGTGCCGTTCACCGCCAGTTCGCCAATCGAGCCGCCGGGAAAAAACAGCGGCTGCACGACGAAGGAATCGGTGCTCATGGCCAGCTTGCCGCCGCCGAGGTCGAGAACCGCCGCGTCGCCCAGGTTCTCCAGCTCCGCGTTGCGAAAGGCGGGCAGAAACAGATGCTCCACCAGCTCGTTGCCCAGCTTGCCGCCGCCGCCGTGGCCCATCACAATGGTGGGATAGCCGGCGAGCGGCAGCGGGCACGACCAGTTCGAGAAATCAGGCGCGTTTTTTTTCAATTCTTCAGTCATTGAACTTCCCCGGTAACTCAGTTTTGAAAGGGCACGACTTCAGTCGTGCCGATAGAGCAACAAAAGAATGTTGGGCTTTAGCCCCTGAGAGAAGGCTGGTTATCGATCAAAGCTCGACCACTCTCCTCAAAGTGTGCCACTTCGCCACGCGAAACCCCACGTAGCATCACTGGCTCCCAGCTGATTTCATTATTTGAAAAGCCCATATAAAATGCTCCGCTGCTGCCTAACTTGCCCCGATGACCTAATTTGCCTCGACGAGGCGCTGTCGGATCGAAATCATCTGGTAGATAGACCATCACCGAACCACGCTTTTGCGCCTCGGACTCTCCGCTGAACCATACGAATGCCGCAATATTGTCGATGTCCGCAATACGTCTTCGCAGAGCAATTTTGCTCGGAATCTCGATATGCAGCGGTGGCGCAGCTATTCTCTCTTGAAAATCCGGCCCTGCAAATACCCGCTCGGCCACTACGCGATGAGGAACAAACGGCGGCACGTGCAAGCGCGCCTTGTGAACGCCGATAGCCGCAGTAGGTCCACTGTGAGGGAGCCTTCCAACGGTGAACTTTCCCGCAAAGTGCATCCACTTCGGCCCAAACCAGTTGTCAATCCGGATAGCGTAGAGGCGCGCAGGCTCATATTCCTGAGCAACTCCAATGGCAATCGCTCGCGCCTTTGCAATAAACTCGGTCGAATCTCCCTGCTGCATGGAAATGAACTCTGCTAAAGCATCGAACATTGTTACCTCTGTACAGGGGCTAAAGCCCAACATTATTTTGCTGCGTTTTCGGCACGACTAAAGTCGTGCCCGGTTACAAAGCCTGCTTCGATGTATACAGTAAATAACTGAGAACTAACCACTGTTCACTGACAACTGACCACTGTCTTCGCCAGCTCCTCCGCCGAGATAAATCGTCCGTAATTATAGTAAGCCGCGCAGGCGCCTTCGCTCGAAACCATGGTCGCGCCCAGCGGATGGCGCGGTGTGCATTCCTTGCCGAAGGCCGAGCACTCGGAGGGCTTGATGACCCCGCGCAGCACATCTCCCGATCTACAGAGCGGCGACTCGACGGTATGAATGCCGGCGATCTGGAATCTTTTTTCCGCGTCGAATTCTTTATACGGCTCGCTCAACCGCCAGCCGCTCTTCGGAATGACGCCGATCCCGCGCCACGCACGGTCAGTGACCTCAAAAACTTCAGCCAGCAGCTTTTGCGCAGCCTGGTTTCCCTCAAAGGTGACAATGCGCTCGTAGGCGTTTTCGACCTCGTGGCGGCCAGCCTCAAGCTGAATCACGCAGCGGCGAATGCCGTCAAGCAGGTCGAGCGGCTCAAAGCCGGTGACGACCATCGGAACCTTGTATTTGGCAGCCAGCGGCGGATACTCCCAGTAGCCCATCACGCTGCAAACGTGCCCGGCAAGCAGAAATCCCTGCACCGTGTTTCCCGGCGACTCCAAAATGGCCGAGATCGCCGGCGGCACCAGCACGTGCGAAACCAGCAGCGAATAATTCTTCAGCCCGCGCCGCTTGGCCAGATGCACGCTCATCGCGTTGGCGGGAGCGGTGGTCTCAAAGCCCACGCCGAAAAAAACAACCTGCTTGTCGGGGTTTTTAACGGCCAGCTCCACCGCGTCCAGCGGCGAGTAGACCACGCGCACGTCGCCGCCCGCGCCCTTCACCTGGAAGAGATCGCCCTCGCTGCCGGGAACGCGCAGCATATCGCCGAAGGAGCAGAAGATCACGCCCGGCTGCGCGGCGATGGCCAGCGCCTTGTCGATCAGTTCAAGCGGCGTAACGCAGACCGGGCAGCCGGGGCCGTGAATCATCTCGATGCCGGCGGGAAGCATCTGGTCGATTCCATTTTTGATGATGGAGTGCGTCTGCCCGCCGCAGACCTCCATAATCTTCCAGGGGCGCGTAGCGACAGCAGCTATCTCGCGCCCCATTCGCTGCGCAATTTCGCCGTTGCGAAATTCGGTAAGATACTTCATTGGCTGGCTTTATTCCGTGTCAGCGTCATCTCACCCGGAGGAAAGTCGCCCTGATCGGACTTGGATGTCAGCTTGATGGTGTCTCCGCTGAGGACGCCTTCATGCTTGATTGTCATGCCGTTGAAGCTCACGTTGAAGAAGAGCTTGTCTCCATCAACCTTGCCGTCGCTGATTTCCATCGGATCGCCTTGCGGCCCGGCAACCGTGCCGGTCAGCTTGGCGCCGTCCTGCTTGAAGGTGAACGTGATCTGGAAGCTGTTTCCATCCGGCGTAACCATATTGCCGGTCCAGGTGCCGGTAAAGTCGGCGGCGAATGCGGTTGCGGCGCTGAAAGACATCATCAAGGCCGCGCATAGACACAAAAGCTGTTTCATCGGTAAAACCTCGCGGTGAATTTGTACGGTCGCGTCGGAACAGAATGCAGACAGCCGCACAGTACGACTTGACGGGAGCGATAGCTGAAAAGTTTCCCTGCCCCAAAAAGCTCCTCGCACCCTGCGCCGCGCTCGCACAATCTTGCGAACTCGGCCCGGTACTTCATTCTTTTCTCCTCTGCCGCGCCTGGGCAAGAATTCTGAGATACTCGCGTGCGGTTTCGGTGACGGTCTCCGGAGTTCCGGCATCGACCTTGGCTAAATTGACCAGGTCGCTGCCCACGCCCAGCGCGCGCGCCCCGGCGCTGAAGAAGCTCGCGGCGGTGGCGAGCGTGACGCCGCCGGTGGGAATCAGCTTGAGAAAGGGAAACGGCCCCAGAAGTGACTTCAAATAGCTTGCGCCGCCCACCGCCGAACAAGGAAAAATCTTCACGTAATCCGCGCCCGCGTTCCATGCCGTAATCACTTCGGTGGGCGTGAGCGCACCGGGGATGGAGAGCTTCTTCCTGGCTTTGGTCGCTGCAATGACTTCAGGATGCAGACTGGGACTGACGACAAACTCCGCGCCCGCATCGATAGTGGCCTCGGCCTGCGCGGCGGTGGTCACGGTGCCGGAGCCGAGCAACAGCTTCGCTCCGTACTCTTTCTTGAACTCCTTCAACAGCTCCACCGCGCCGGGTACGGTCATGGTGACTTCAACAATCGTGACGCCGCCGGCGATCATCGCCTCGACAACAGCATGAGCCTGTGCGGCATTGCGCGCGCGCAGCACTGGGATCAGCCCCACGCGTTCGATGATTTCCTGTGTAGTCTCTGACATTCTCTTCCTCTTATCAGGCAATCCTTGCCAACCTGCCTTTTATCGGGCAATTCTTGCTGACCTGCCCTGGATGATGCGTTCCACTTCGGCCAGCGTCGCGGTGCTGGTGTCGCCGGGAGTGGTCATGGCCAGCGCGCCGTGAGCCACGCCGCAACGTACCGCCCACTCGATGGGCCTGCCCGCAAGCAGGCCGTAGATCAGGCCGGAGGCAAAGCTGTCTCCGCCGCCCACGCGGTCAAAGATGTCGATCTCGCGCTGGGGAACGTGGATGATCTTGTCTTCGTAAAGCGCGATGGCGCCCCACGCGTTGCGGCTGGCGGAGTGTGCGGTGCGCAGGGTGCTGGCCACCAGCTTCAGGTTGGGATAAGCCGCGGCCACTTCGCGCAGCATCTCTTCGTAGCCGGCGATGGGCAGCTCGGCAAACTCCTCGCCGACGCCTTTGATCTCGACGCCCAGCATGGCGGAAAAGTCTTCCTCGTTGCCCAGCAGCAGATCGACCTTGCGCACCAGCTCGCGGTTCACTTCCTGTGCCTTGGCCTTGCCGCCGATGCTCTTCCACAGCGATTCGCGGTAGTTGAGATCGAAGGAGACCGGCGTTGCGTGACGGCGGGCGGCGTCCATGGCCTCGGCAGCCACCTCGGCGGTAGAGGCCGAGAGCGCGGCGAAGATGCCGCCGGTGTGCAACCAGCGCGCGCCCTTACCACCCCAGGAAGCAACAATCGCTTCCTGGGGACCCCGACCCGCCGCCGCGCCGAAGATTGCCTCCCAGTCGAAGTCGCCGGTTTTGACCTGGCTGATGGCGGTGTGGCCGCGATCCGAGCAGCCCACCGCGGCGCGCACTCCGAAGCCGCGCTCGGTAAAGTTGATGCCGTTGCGCGCCGTTCGGCCCACGCCGTCGTAAGGAAGCCAGCGGATCAGCGAAGGATCGACGCCCCCTTGCAGGATCAGGTCTTCCACCAGGCGTCCGGCGGGGTTGTCGGCCAGCGCCGTGGCAATGGCTGTGCGCAGGCCGAAGCAGCGGCGCAGGCCGCGGGCCACGTTATATTCGCCGCCGCCCTCCCACACCTGAAACTGGCGCGTGGTGTGGATGCGGCTCTCGCCGGGATCGAGCCGGAGCATCACTTCGCCCAGGCTCAGGCAATCCCAGCGGCGGGCGGAATCGGGAATGAGAATTGGCTTCATGGATTGATTCAGCTTTCGTCTTGCCTAGAGCATTTTAGCTTTTGCTATAAACTTCCGTGCCCCATCCATTCCGCTTTTTTCTGCGGAATGGGTGGGATACCGACAAAATTCCGGCCTACACTATTTCCAAAAATCCTCTAAACTTCTTCCGCTGAACAGCTTCCATCGGGGCAGGGCGATTGCGGCGTGGCGGCAGCCCGCGCAAAGGCCTCTTCCTCGCTCTCCAACTCGGCGTCCAGCACACCCATCTGGCGGAAGTCATCGAGCGTCTGCAAGGCCGTCTCTTCGTCGATCTTGGAGAGCGCAAAGCCCACGTGGACAATGGTATAGTCGCCCACCACGAGTTCTGGAACGTAGTCCAGGCAGACGCGCTTAACCACCCCGCCAAAGTTCACCCGCCCCATGCGAAGATCGCCCTCGGTGAAAATTTCCTCAACTTTTCCCGGAATCGCTAAGCACATAGCTTCTATGGTATTCCGTCCAGGGGGCGGCGTATAGGGTGAGTTGGATCACAGATTCATCCCGCGCGTTTTGTTGTTTTCTTCCGATTAAAAAACCCATCAAATGCTGCCACGGCTTTGGGCTTAGCCAGCCAATACAGCACAATGACCGCAAGGAGAATAAGCCCCGGCAAGCCGCGAACGCCGTGGTCGGAGAGCCAATCTTGTAAAGCCCAGAGCTTAGGTCCAAATGCCCAATTGAGCAGCCCCAGTAGGCCGAAGGTGCCGAATACGATGCCAAAAGCAGTGAGCCAAAGTTTCAACCGGTCATGAGGCGGCCGAATGGTTTCCCCCTCTGGAGTAAAGGAACGATTGAGCATTATCGACAGGTAATTGTCGCCCTCACTCAGTTTTTCGACCGCATGGTCCCAAGTCCTCATTTCCTGTTCATCATCGGCATCGCGCACTTCGATGTTGCGTATTAGTCCGGCTATCTTGCTCTCGTATTCGCTGCCGTTATAGTCTTTCTCGAACTCGGCGTTGATTTCGAGCATACCGGGAAGCGTCCAGTCGGTTTCGGAAAAGTAGAGCATCTTTCGCTCCACTTCTGTCAGAGGATTTCCCTCTCGCTTCGCTTCCGCCACAATCTTCCCGGCCAAATAGTCTTTTGCCTCGCGAACCGTTCCAACGCTTTGTACGTTCCTACCTCCGATCCTTTCGTATCTCCGCCAGATACTCCAGCCACTCCTCCATCCCCGCGCCGGTTTTGGCGGAGGTCTCAAAGATCCTGATCCCCGGCCGTATCTCATTGATGTTGTGGAGCGCCAGCTCGCGGTCAAAGCCGCACGGCTCACTGATGTCCATCTTGGTAATGACGGCGGCGTCAGCGGAGTTGAACATCGTCGGATACTTGAGCGGCTTGTCTTCGCCCTCGGTCACGCTCAGCAGGACCACGCGAATTCGCTCGCCCAGATCGTAGCTGGACGGGCAGACCAGGTTGCCCACATTCTCGATGAAGAGATAATCGAGGCCTCTGAGCGTTACTTCCGGCCAGCCGTCTATGTGCTTGCCAATCATCTCCGCGTCCAGGTGGCAGATGCCATGGGTATTGATCTGGCGGACGGGAGCGCCGCTTGAGGCCAGCCGCCGGGCGTCGTTGTCGGTCTCCAGATCGCCAACCAGCGCTGCCACGCGCGAGCCGCGCGCACGCAGCTCGGTGAGCGTCCGCTCCAGAAAAGCGGTCTTGCCCGTCCCAGGGCTGGAAACCAGATTCACCACCAGTACGCCGGCCTCGGCATAGCTCAAGCGCAGGGCAGCCGCCAGTTCGTCGTTCTTCTTGAGAATTCCCCGCCGCAACTCGACAATTCTGGTCATGCTGTCCTCTCTTCTTCGTCAATCTCGATGGAATCAATCTCCAGTTCGCGGCCCTGGCGCAGTTCGCCGCACGGCTCGCCACAGCGCGGGCATCGGAAGCTCTGCACCCCCTCCAACTCCGCATCCTTGCCGCAACGCTCGCAATGGACGACCACCGGCAGCAGATCGATTATCAGCCGGGAGCCTTCCAGCGGTGTTCCTTCGCAGACAATCCCCCAGCAGAACTCGAGCGAATCGGGAACCACCGAGGCGAGCGCTCCAACGCGCAGCCGAACGGCGAGCACACGCGCTTTCTGATAGGCGTCCAGCGACTCGGTCACCGTCTCGACGATGCTCGTGACAAGTGAAAGCTCATGCATACTTATGAATTTTACTCTTTCGCTTGCAGCGTTGATTGGAATTGGACCCTTAGGATGGGCACGGCCGGTTGATAGCTTGGCTTATGCAAGAGGCACGGACCCGGCAGATGCTGGCCACAAGCGCCGGGTTTCCCAGGTCCCGTGTTTGGGAGCTGTGAAACCACGAACTGATCCCGCCGTATAACTCCCTTACGCCGTAGCCGCGTTCGCCACCGACTGCAACCCTCTCGCTTCGATCTCGAACTCGCGGATTTTGTACTTCTGGATTTTGCCGCTGAGGGTAATGGGAAACTCGGTGACAAAACGGACGTGCTCTGGGATTTTGTAGTAGGCGATCTGGCCCTGGCAGAATTCCTTGATCTCTTCTTCAGTGGCTTCGACGCCCGGCTTGAGGCGGACCCAGGCGGCGACGATCTCGCCGAGGCGGGCGTTGGGGATGCCGACGACCTGCGCCTCGCCGACCTTGGGATGGGTGTAAAGAAACTCCTCGACCTCGCGGGGATAGATGTTTTCTCCGCCGCGGATGATCACGTCTTTGGATCGGCCGGTAAGGTGGATGCAGCCGTCCTCGCGCATGATGCCCAGATCGCCGGTATAGAGCCAGCCGTCATCGTGGATCACCTGACGGGTGCCTTCCGGGTCGCCATCGTAGCCCTTCATCAGCGTAAAGCCGTGTACGCAGATTTCACCCTGCTCCCCGATAGGCAGGGTTTGGCCCGTCTCGCGAGAGATAATCCTGATCTCCGTCTGTGGCATGGCGCGGCCCACGGTATTGACGCGAACCTCAATAGAGTCGCTGGCGTCGCTCATCGTGCATACCGGCGAAGTTTCCGTCTGGCCGTAAGCGATGACCAGTTCCTTGCAGTGCATCTCGTTGAGGACGCGCCGCATCAGTTCGATCGGGCAGGGCGCACCGCTCATCATGCCGGTGCGCAGGCTGGTCAAGTCAAAGCTGGCGAAGTCGGGCAGGCCAAACTCGGCCACGTACATGGCCGGAACCCCGTAGACTGAAGTCCCCCGTTCATCCTGGACGGCCTTCAGCGTGCTCCGCGCCTCAAAGGTCCAGTTGGGCAGAATGAGGGCTGCGCCGGAGTTGAGGGCAGACATGGTGCCGATGACGCAGCCGTAGCAGTGGAAGAAGGGCATCGGCATCACGATCTTGTCCTGCTCGGTGTAGTGAAAGCCCTGAGCCAGGAACTGCCCGTCGTTCACAATGTTGTGGTGGGTCAACAGCACGCCCTTCGGGAGTCCAGTCGTCCCGCTGGTGTATTGGATGTTGGCAATGTCGTCCGAGGAGACGCGGTCGGGCAGGCGGCCCTCAGCGTCCAGCAGCGCGGGCCACTCCGGCGAGTCGAAGTAGATGGTGCGCTGGAGGGCAAGTTCGAGGCCGTGGCTCGCGCGGCCCAAAATCTCCTCGTAGTCGGCGTGCTTGTCCTTGTGCCAGAGAAAGAGAGCCTTCATGCGCGAGCGTTGCAGGGTGTATTGCAGCTCGTGGGAGCGGTAGGCGGGGTTGATGTTGACCAGCGCTGCTCCGGCGCGGGCTGCGCCCATGTGCATCATCACCCACTCAATACAATTAGTGGACCAGATGCCGACGCGGTCTCCGCGTCTTACGCCAAGAGCCCAAAGCCCGCGTGCAACGCGGTCGGCCTCGGCGGAAAGCTCGGACCATGTGAGACGCTTGCCCTGGTGGCAACTGGCAACGGCCAAGTGGCCGGGATAGCGGCTGGCGGTGCGGTCGAGCAGTTCGCCTATAGTCAGTTCTAGAAGCGGGCGGCTGGGACCGCGCGTGTGGCTCAGGGCGCAAAGATTATCTTCAGCTGGCATGGTTTTGTTATTTGAACGTAAAGGGCAGTGTACACCCGCGCACCCCATGGCAAAAAGTGCCACAAGCGCTGGTGCGGGTGCCCCCGGTCGCCAGCTTTTGGGGATCGGGGAACGCACGAACCTCGGAGCTACCGGCTGTTCCCTGATCCCTGTTCCCTGCTTCAAATTTGCCGGGTGCCACATCCATCGCGTTCTTTGCGATGGGTGGGAAACCACGAACCCCATGGCGCGCAATCGCCGGCTGGCCCCACCGCAGGTGGCAGGCGCTTGCTTATAATTACTCTCCCTGGGCGCACAATGGTTTTGAGTTGGGAAAAAGAAGAGGGCGCAGGGGCAAAGGAAAAGCGATCAAAAGGGGAAGGAAACAGCGGCACCCCCCCCCACCCTCAAAACCGAGCTTTTGAGAGGGGATCATTCATGCAAGTTACACATAATAAACATCTTCACCAACCATCCATGTGTACTCATCAGTAAACACAAACCCCGAAAAA
>Ga0181519_10000011_pt1 | contig 215099 bp, 202 predicted proteins | sample PEATcosm2014_Bin_26_FD_121102 | JGI IMG/M metagenome (GOLD analysis project Ga0181519, IMG submission 121102) | Peatland microbial communities from MTU Mesocosm Facility, Houghton, MI, USA - PEATcosm2014_Bin02_10_metaG | ecosystem: Environmental > Terrestrial > Soil > Wetlands > Peat | place...
CACCAGCGACAGCTTGGCGTGGGTCTTATATTCCACGAAGCCATAGACCACATGGACCCCGGCGCGCTCCAGATCGCGGGCCCATTTCAGGTTGGCCTCCTCGTCGAACCGCGCCTTGATCTCAACCAGGGCGACGACGTTCTTGCCGTTCTCGGCCGCCTCGATCAGGGCGGCGACGATCGGACTGTCCTTGGAGGTGCGGTAGAGGGTCTGCTTGATCGCCAACACATTGGGGTCGCGCGCCGCCTGCAGCAGGAACTGCACCACCACATCGAAGCTCTCGAAGGGGTGGTGGACCAGGATATCCTTCTCGCGGATGGCGGCAAAGCAGTCGCCCCCGTGATCGCGGATGCGCTCTGGGAACCGCGCCTGGAAGGCTGGGAACTTCAGGTCGGCGTGATCGGCCGGGATCAGTTGCTCCATCTGGGCAAGACCCAGCATGCCGTCGATGCGCACCACGTCCTGGGCCTCGGCTCGCAGGCCTTCGAGGATGAATTCGCGCAGATCCTCGGGCATGGCCGCCTCGACCTTGACCCGCACCACCGAGCCCAGCCGGCGGCGCTTTAGCCGCGCCTCGAACTCCCGCACCAGATCCTCGGCCTCTTCCTCGATCTCCACATCGGAGTCGCGGATCAGGCGGAAGAGGCCCCGACCCTCGATCTTGCAGCCAGGAAAGAGCTTGTCGAGGAACAGGATGATCAGGCTTTCCAGGGCGATGAAACGTCGCTGAGCCCGGCGTCGCCCGTTCTTGGTCGGGGGCAATTCCCAGAACCTGGCCACCTGATTGGGGACTGGCACCAGGGCGTAGAGCTGACGCTTGTCGCTCCCGCGCTTCAGCTTCAGCGCCAGGGAGAAGCCGAGGTTGGGGATGAACGGAAATGGATGGGCCGGATCGATGGCCAGGGGCGTGAGCACGGGCAGGATGTGGTTCGAGAAGATCGCCTCGGCCGCCGCCTTGTCCGCCGCGCTGGTGACATCCCTGGCGTCCAGCAGCCTGATCCCGGCGGCGGCCAGTTCGGCCCGAATCCCGACCCAGATGCGCTGCTGGTCGGCCATCAGATGGTTAGTTTCGGCGTTGACCTTGCGAAGCTGCTGGCCGGCGGAAAGGCCGTCCTGGCTCAGCACCCGCACGCCTTCGCGGACCTGGCCTTTGAGGCCGGCGACCCGGACCATGTAGAATTCGTCGAGGTTGTTGGCCGAAATGGAGAGGAACCGCAGGCGCTCCAGCAGCGGGTGCCGGGGGTTGACCGCCTCTTCCAACACCCGCCGATTGAAGGCCAGCCAGGAAAGCTCGCGATTGAAAAACCGCTCTGGGGTGGCGGCCATCAGAGCGCCGCGGGTCGCAACCGCGGTCGGCGCGGGCGCGGCGATCGGCGCCGCGACGGGCGGCGCCAATGGCGGAGCGGCGACGGTTTCGGTCACGGCTTGGGTCTCCAGACCCCGGCTTCAGGGGAACGGCGCCTTTTCGCGCACGTCGCGGCGGCTCGCAAGGCTTCAATCGAACAGATCAGGGACGTCCTTGTCTCCGGCCAGAATTTGCCGCGCCAGAGCCCGATTGATCTCGCGCTTCTGGGCGCCGGCGACTTCGTCGAGGCGTCGGACCAGGTCCTGGATCGCGGGAATCGATCGTTCGGCGCGATTGATAAGATAGGGGATGAGATCATCGGCTGGTCTTATATTCCGTTCAAGGAAGAAATTCTTCATCACTCCGGCCAGAACCACGTCATCCGGGGCCTCGATCCTTGTCGCCGGCAGTCCGTTCAGACGCGAGCGCAGATCCGGCACCACGGTGGGCCATTGCCCGGGTTCCGTGCGGCCAGTGATCAGAAGGCTCGCGCCGCCGTCGGCCATGTTGATCAGGTGAAAAAGCGTTTCGTCGGCGGGGCGCCGATCGGCGTCCTCCACGAGCAACGGCCGACCTCGGAGAGTTGAAACGTCAACTTCTCCGTCGCCGAGGATCGCCGCGCCGCTCCTGGCCGCCCAGGCCCGCGCCAGATGGGTCTTACCGCTGCCTTCCGGGCCGATCAGCGCCAGCCGCCCGCCGGGCCACGCCGGCCAGGCGTCCACCGCCGCCGCCGCCGCCGCATTGCCGGCCGAGATCACGAAATCCTCTCGCCGATAGCTTGGCGCGCGATCCAGGGCGAGGCGGAGCTGCTTCCCCGGCGTCTCCTTGTCGCTCACGCCGGATCCACCGCGAGGCGCGAAACCGGGATAGGGGAGGGAGCCTCGCCGGATCGGCCGGCCGTATCCATCGCCGGACGCCGGCGAAGCTCGCTGACCGGACCCACGAGCTTGTCGAAAGCCTCGAAAGCGGCCAGCCGTCCGGCGGCCACCGCCGGCGCGAAGGCCTTCCAGTCCCTGATCTCGATGGCGCTGACGTCGGGCAGGATCAGCACATCGGTGGCGTCCCGCGCAGCCGCCAGATCGCGCCCGGTAGTCACCGTCGCCGCCCGCATCAGCAGCGAGACGATCGGGGGCCCCCGTTTCCAGTCGCCGGAGATCAGCCAGCGCCAGATCGAGGCCGGAGGCTTGATGTCGTCGGCGTCGATGCTGCGCCCCCGGCTTACGTCCACACCGACAATAGGACCGCGATTCGCCGACCGCATGATGTCGGTGGGGAAATTGTTCATCACCGCGCCATCGACCAGCACGTCGCCACGCCAGGTGACCGGTGGCAGGACGCCCGGCAGGGAGAGCGACGCCCGCAGCGCCTCCCGCAGCAGGCCATCGCGATGGACCTGATAGGCGCCGGTCGTAAGGTTGGCCGAGCCGCAGAAGAACGGCAGCCACAGGTCGCGGATCTCCCGGTCGCCGAAATGCTCGGCCAGGCGCGTCTGCACCGTCCGCCCGCCGGTCATGGCGATCATCGGAAAGGTGATGTCGTCCACCGGGCTGCTTTCGACGAAAGCCTTGCGGATGCGCCCCTCCAGCTCCTCGTCGTCCCAGCCCATGGCGACGCCAGCGCCGATCACCGCCCCCATGGAGACCCCGCCGATGAAGTCGATGGGAATGCGCCGCTCATGCATGGCCTGGATCGCGCCGACGTGGGCGTAGGCCCGCGCCGCGCCGCCCGATAGCACAAGCCCCACCGACTGGCCGGTGATCAGCCGCGCCAGGCGCTCCAAATCCGCCCGATCCCGCTCCCTGATGTGGAACAGCCGCGCCGGGGTCAGCGCCTGTGTCCATGCCGCCGAACCGCGTGGCGCGGCGCAATCGGCGCTCTGCAGCAGGATCAGATCGACGAGGCCCTGGCGATGCAGGGCTTCGTTCTCGACGCCGGCGGTGGGGCCGGGCGCATCGCGGCCGCGGGCGATGCGAAACAGGCGGTCCACCTGCCGCGCGGCGAAAGGCTTCCAGCCGGCTTCCTCGGCTTCGGCGGAATAGAGCACGAAATCATGCATATGCTCGATGTTTGAGAACCATTCGGTGGGCGCGTCCCTCGCGCCGCCGTCGACCACGGTCACCGAATAGCCCATGGCCCTCACCGCGGCCGCGATCCGCTCGACGAACGGCCGCACGCGCGCCACGCCTTCGACGCCGACGAAGCCGAACACGGTGGGGTCGGCCAAAACCAGCTTGCCGCTGGTCTCCCGGGCTCTGGCCAGCAGAAGCCTGGTCAGCTCGATCATCAGGCCTGGATCACGCTCTACAGCGCGAAAGAAGGCCGCTCTCGGCAGAGCGAGGATTTCGGAATCGCGCAGCGCCACCACATCAGCCGAATGCGGCGCTCCGGCGATCAGCGACATCTCCCCGGCCGGTTCGCCCGGCCTGATCAGGCCCAGCAGCCGTGCCTCGCGGCCCTCGTTGCGGCGGATCGCGGCCAGGCGCCCGGTGCGGACCACATAGAGTTGATCGGCGCTCTCGCCGGCCTCGAACAACGGCATGCCCCCGGCCAAGGCGAACGACACCGCTTCCCCCGCACGCAACTCGCGATCGAACAGCCGCATCAGGGTCGTGTCCGGCAAGGTGTCGGCGAGTCTGGTCACCTAACGGAGATTATCCGCTCTTCCGCCGACCGCCACCGTTGAAAGCGGCGCCTCAGAACCAGAGGTCGCGAACGCAGCGGCCATCGCTCGGCAGATCCTCGAAGGTCTCGAGCCCGTCGAAGTGGTCGATCGCGAGGTCGGCCACCGCCTCGGGCGCGGCCAGCCTGACATTGACCGCGATCCGCCGGCGGCCGTCGTCTTCAAGACGCAAGCCGCGCCAGGCGAGCACTCCGGCGCAGGTCGGGCAGAACAGGATTTCCAGCGTAGGGTCCTCTTTGCCGGCGCGCTTATAGGCGGCGGTGGGGCCGGCGACATTGATCCGCTCGCCCTCATAGTCATAGGCCCAGAGCGCGCCGTATCGGCGGCAGAGCGTGCAGCTGCACGCCGTGATCGAGCCGGGGTCCCCCTCCAGCGTCCAGCCAGAAGCGCCGCAATGGCAAGAACCTGTCAGCACGGCCACCTCCGGAAGCGGGCTCGAAAGTTCAAGCGTTTTAAAGCCAACGGGGTGGAGGGCCAAGCGAAGCCAGGTGGAGCCCAGCGGTCGTCTTCATCGGACTAGAACGTGGTTCGACTTCGCCAATTCTTCCCACCGCCTCGGCGCCCGGTGTATGGCTGGCGCGTGCCTCAGCTCGTCACCGCCATCGACCCCAAGTCCGACGCCTTCGCGCGCAACGCGGCCGTCAATCGAAGCCTCGCCGAAACCCTGCGCTCGCACGTGGCCAAAGCCGCCCTTGGCGGTCCCGAGCCGGTGCGCGAGCGCCATGTCGCCCGCGGCAAGCTGCTTCCCCGTCACCGCGTGGAGGGCCTGCTCGATCTGGGATCGCCGTTCCTGGAGGTGGGCGCCCTGGCGGCGTTCGGACTCTATGACGACGAGGCTCCAGGCGCCGGGGTGATCACCGGCATCGGCCGGGTCTCCGGTCGCGAGGTGATGATCATCGCCAATGACGCCACCGTCAAAGGCGGGGCCTATTTCCCGATGACGGTGAAGAAGCATCTGCGGGCGCAGGAGATCGCCCTGGAGAACCGATTGCCCTGCGTCTACCTGGTCGACAGCGGCGGAGCCAATCTGCCGTTTCAGGCCGAGGTGTTTCCCGACCGCGACCATTTCGGCCGGATTTTCTACAATCAGGCGCGGATGAGCGCCGCCGGCCTCTCGCAGATCGCCTGTGTGATGGGTTCGTGCACCGCCGGCGGCGCCTATGTGCCGGCGATGAGCGACGAGACGGTGATCGTGCGCGGCCAGGGGACCATCTTCCTCGGCGGCCCCCCTCTGGTGAAGGCGGCCACCGGCGAGATCATCAGCGCCGAGGAACTGGGCGGGGCCGACACCCACGCCCGCCGGTCCGGGGTGGTCGATCATGTGGCCGCCAGCGATGATCACGCCCTGGAGATCGTCCGTTCCATCGTCGCCAATCTCAACACCACCAAACGGCCCGAACTGGCCACCCGTCCGCCGGCGCCGCCCGCGCTCGATCCGGCCGAGCTTTATGGCGTCATCCCCACCGACGTGCGCGCGCCCTATGACGTGCGCGAGATCATCGCCCGTATCGTCGACGCCTCGCTGTTCGATGAATTCAAGGCGCTTTATGGCGCCACGCTTGTCTGCGGCTTCGCCCATATCTGGGGCTATCCGGTGGCGATCCTCGCCAACAACGGCGTGCTTTTCTCCGAAAGCGCGCTCAAGGGGGCCCATTTCATCGAGCTGGCCTGCCAGCGCGGCATACCGCTTCTCTTCCTGCAGAACATCTCCGGCTTCATGGTCGGCGGCAAATACGAGGCCGGCGGCATCGCCAAGGATGGCGCCAAGCTGGTGACGGCGGTGGCCTCGGCCGAGGTTCCCAAATTTACCGTCCTGATCGGCGGCTCGTTCGGAGCGGGCAACTACGGCATGTGCGGCCGCGCCTACAGCCCGCGCTTCCTCTTTTCATGGCCCAACAGCCGCATCAGCGTCATGGGCGGCGAACAGGCCGCCAGCGTGCTGGCCACCATTCGCCGCGACGCCCTGGAGGCCCGGGGCGAGGCGTGGCCCGTGGAGGCCGAGGAAGCCTTCAAGGCGCCCGTGCGCGAGCGCTATGAGACGGAGGGCGATCCCTATCACGCCACCGCCAGGCTCTGGGACGATGGCGTCATCGATCCAGTCCAGACCCGTGATGTCCTGGGCCTGGCGATCAGCGCCGCGCTCAACGCCCCGATTCCGAGGACGCGATTTGGCGTCTTCCGCATGTAGCTTCGAGAAGGAAACCCATGCCCAATCCCATCGCCGACCCCTTCGTCGAAGTCGTCGACACCGACGCGACCTCGCAACTGGTCCTGGTCGAGGCCACGCCCGATGGCGTCGCCACCGTGACCATCAACCGCGCCGCGCGGAAAAACGCCTTCAACGCCGAGGTGATCGGCGCCCTGCGCGAGGCCTTCGAGACCCTGGAAGGGGCCGATGGCGTGCGGGTCATCTTCGTCACCGGGGCCGGCGGTTCGTTCTCGGCCGGCGCGGATCTGGAATGGATGCGCGATGCGGTCGACTACACCGAGGCCGACAATCGCGACGACGCCATGGCCATGGCGGTGATGCTCAAGCACCTCTACGATCTGCCTCAGCTGACCGTCGCCCTGATCGAGGGCGCGGCCTTCGGCGGCGGCGCGGGGCTGGCGGCGGCCTGCGACATGGCGGTGGCCGTGGAAGACGCGCGCTTCGCCTTTTCCGAGGTCAAGCTCGGCCTGATCGCCGCGACCATCAGCCCCTATGTGATCGCCGCCATCGGCCCACGCCGGGCGCGGGGCTTCTTCGCCACCGGCCGTGTATTCGACGCCGAAACGGCGCTGCGGGCCGGCTTGGTTGACGAGGTCGTGGCCGATAGCGTCGCGCTGCTTGAGGCGCGCGATCGCATCGCCGCCGAGGCCAAGGCCTGTGCGCCGGGCGCCGTGGCCCAATCCAAACGCCTCGTCGATCATGTCGTCGGCCAGGAGATAGATCACGCCCTGATGGAAGAGACGGCGCGCCGCATCGCCCGCGCCCGGGTCTCGCCCGAAGGCCAGGAGGGCGTACGCGCCTTCCTGGACCGGACCACGCCGAGCTGGGCCCAGTCGTGATCCGATCGGTTCTCATCGCCAATCGCGGTGAGATCGCCCGGCGCATCATCCGCACCGCCCGGCGCCTCGGCGTGCGCTCGGTCGCCGTCTTTTCGGAAGCGGACGCGGGCGCGCCGCATGTGCGCGAGGCCGACGAAGCGATCCTGATCGGGCCGCCACCGCCACGGGAGAGCTATCTTGTGGCCGAGCGCATATTGGCGGCGGCGCGGGATAGCGGCGCCGAAGCGATCCACCCAGGCTACGGATTTCTGTCCGAGAACGCCGCTTTCGCCGAGGCGGTGAAGACCGCGGGCCTGGTCTGGATCGGGCCGTCGGCGGCGGCGATCCGCGCCATGGGCTTCAAGGACGCCGCCAAGCGGCTGATGGCCGAGGCCGGCGTGCCGGTGACCCCCGGCTATCTCGGCGAGGACCAAGACGCGGCCAGACTAGCGAAGGAGGCGGCGGCGATCGGCTGGCCGGTTCTGATCAAGGCCGTGGCCGGCGGCGGCGGGAAGGGCATGCGCAAGGTGCTCGCCGCCGGGGATTTCTCCGCCGCCCTCGACGGGGCCCGGCGGGAGGCCGCCTCGGCGTTCGGCGACGACCGCGTGCTGTTGGAGCAGTTCGTCTCCCGGCCGCGCCACATCGAAGTGCAGGTCTTCGGCGACAGCCACGGCAACGTCGTCCATCTCTTCGAGCGTGACTGCTCCCTGCAGCGTCGCCACCAGAAGGTGATCGAGGAAGCCCCCGCGCCGGGCATGGACGCGGCGACCCGTGAGGCGCTCACCGCCGCCGCCGTACGGGCCGCCCGCGCCGTGGCCTACGAAGGCGCCGGAACGGTGGAGTTCATCGCCGACGCCTCCCAGGGCCTGCGCGCCGACCGTATCTGGTTCATGGAAATGAACACCCGCCTACAGGTGGAGCACCCGGTCACCGAGGCGGTCACCGGCCTCGATCTGGTGGAATGGCAGATGCGCGTGGCCTCGGGCGAAGCTCTGCCGCTCGCTCAGGATCAGATCAAACTGACCGGCCACGCCGTCGAGGCGAGGCTCTACGCCGAGGATCCCGCCAAGGGCTTCCTTCCGTCCGTGGGAAAGTTGGATGTCTTCGGCCTTCCCGCCGACGTGCGGTGCGACTCGGCGGTCGAGGCTGGCTCAGAGGTATCCCCCTATTACGATCCGATGCTCGCCAAGTTGATCGCTCACGGGCCGAACCGGGATGACGCCGTCGCCGCCCTGGCCGGCGCCTTTGGCGAGGCGCGGGTCTGGCCGGTAAAGACCAACGCCTGGTTCCTGGCGCGGTGTCTCTGGGACGAGGATTTCATCGGTGGGGAGATCGACACCGGCTTTATCGAGACCCGGTTGGCCGCCCTCACCGAACCGCCCAAGGCCGCTCCGGCGGCGGTCGCCACGGCGGCGGCCACGATCCTCAGGGAGGCGGTCTATTCCTCCACACCCGCCGAGGACCCGTGGCAGGGCGGCTTGCTCGGCTTTCGCGTCAATGGCGCCTCGACAACGCCGCTGCGCTTGTTCGAGGGCGGCATGGCCATCGATACGATAATCAGTGGGACCGGTCCCGGGTTCACCGTCCAGGTCGGTGGACAGGCGTTTGGCGCCGAAGACGCCCGTGCGCCAGCCTTCCAAGGCCTGAACGGCGAAACGGTGGTCTTCGACCGCGGCGCGGCCTTCGCCTTTCGCCGCACCAGCCCGGCCGCGCTTGATGTCGCCGCTGGAACCGACGGCGCGATCCGCTCGCCCATGCCCGGCAAGATCGTCCTCCTGTCGGCGCGGGCGGGAGAGCGCGTGACCAAGGGCCAGCCGTTGGTCACTCTGGAAGCTATGAAGATGGAGCACACCCTGCTTGCGCCGCTCGACGGCGAGATCGCCGAGGTGAACGTCGCCGCCCGCGATCAGGTGAGCGAAGGGGCGATCCTGGTCCGCCTTGAACCGACGCCCTGAACCATGGCGCTGCACCTGATCAAGCTCTGCGTCGGCTGCGACACGGTCGAGGAACTCATCGCCTGGCGTGCGCCCGCCCGCGCCGAGGGCCGTCCCTGGAAGATGCACACCCGCCAATCGCCGAAGCGCGCGGCGGAGCTCGTGGACGGCGGCTCGCTCTACCGTGTTTACAAGGGCCTGATCCTTTCGCGACAGCGCATTCTGGGAATCGAGACGGTGGTCGAGGCTGGTCGGCCCCACTGCGAAGTCGCCCTGGGCGAGGAAGTGGTGCGGGTTCTGCCGACACCCCGCCGCGCTTTCCAGGGCTGGCGCTATTTGCCGGAGGCCGACGCGCCGCCGGACTTGGCGGTTGGCGGCGCCGTCGAGACTATCCCCGGCGAGCTGGCCGTGCGGCTTCGCGAGATCGGCGCCTGGTGAGGTTCAACGCCGGATGGATCGCAAGGAGGAGAGAACAATGAGCGCGGCGACCATGAAAACTCCGCCGATCGTGACGCCAGAGGCCTGGGAAGCGGCGCGCGAAGCGATGCTGGTCAAGGAGAAGGCCTTCACCCGCGCCCGCGACGCCCTGGCCGCCGAGCGGCGGCGGATGCCGTGGATGGCGGTGGACAAAGCTTATGTGTTCGAGGGGCCAAACGGGAAGGCGAACCTGCTCGACCTGTTCGGGGGGCGCCGGCAGCTGATCGTCTACCGGGCGTTCTTCGAGCCCGGCGTTCACGGCTGGCCGGAATACGCCTGCGGAGGCTGTTCGCTGGGCGCCGACCAAGTCTCCCATCTCAGCCACCTGAACGCCCGCGACACCACCCTGGTCTACATCTCGCGCGCGCCGCAGGCCGATATCGCGCGGCTGAAGGCGCGGATGGGCTGGGAGATGCCCTGGTACACCATCACCGATAGCTTCGACGCCGATTTCGGGGTGGACGAATGGCACGGCCACAACGCCTTCATTCGTCAGGGCGAGCGGATATTCCGCACCTATTTCATCAACGACCGCGGCGACGAGGCGATGGGGAGCGTCTGGAACTATCTCGACATCACCGCCCTCGGACGCCAGGAAGACTGGGAGGACTCGCCGGAGGGCTATCCCCAGTCACCGCCCTACAAGTGGTGGAACTGGCACGATTGTTACGTCGCCGAATCGCCGCCGGATCCGGAACGGGTCTAGGTGTCCGACGCCGGAGAGGCGGCTTTCCGCTAGGATAGCTAGGCAGTTAGAGGAGGGGGTGAAATGACGTCCGACGCGATTGAGCCAGTGCTCGCCGAAGCTCGGGGCGGACGGTGGTCGGACCTCCGGGCTGACCAGTGGCTGTCGCTGGCGGCTACCCCGACCTTCGCGCTTATGGCCCTCGCCACCGTGATCGGAGGCGACGCCGTGCCCGCCCTGATCTGCTCGGCCGCGCACAAAACGCCGCTTTTGACCGGAATGGTCACGATGTATCTGCTGATGAGCCTCTTCCATTCGCCGCCGTGGCTGAGACGGGTCGGCGGCCGACGGCGCCGTTGAACCATTAGTAGGGCGGCGGGCTAAGCTGGCGCTGATTGCGCGCCGCCGAGGTCCACCAGGCGAGATCGGCGGCGACGCGGCTGAAGGCGCCCTTGGCAAGCTCGCCGGCCTTGCCGATCGGTTGGCAGGTCTCGTCGAGGGTCTCGGCGATCAGCCCCACGGCCAGGGTGCTGGAGATCACCACCATGCCCATCTCCGAAAGGGTCGCGTGCCAGCCCGTGGCGGCGCGCACGCCCGACAGACGGCCCGGCGAATAGCTGATCACGGCCGCCGGCCGCCAGAACCACTCCTCGAGGAAATGGTCGGTGAGGTTCTTCAGGCCTGGTTGCGGGCCCCAGTTGTATTCGCCGACCACGAAAACGAAGGCGTCTGCGGCGCGGATCTTCTCGGCCAGGGTCTCCATGGCGGCCGGCGCCGCGCCCTTGGGATATTCCTTGTACATTCGATCGAGCATCGGCAGGCCGACAGCCTTGGCGTCGATCAATTCGACATCGGCGCCTCGGGCCTTGAGTTCCGAGACCGCGAAATTTGCCAGCCGAATGCCGATACGATCGGAACGATAGGAGCCGTAGAAGACGAGGATCCGATCGGTCATGGCGCTCCTCCGTTTTGGCCTGGGCGGCGACCCGCCACCGTCTCTCATCCTACCCTCTTGGGCGTCACATGGGCGAAGGTTTCAGGCGTTTCCAAGACTAAGGCCATTGCCTAACTATTGCCGGCTAGATACTAAGTCATATGCTTAACCAATCGGCCGAGCTCGACCGCCTGTTCCACGCCCTGGCCGATCCGGCCCGGCGGGCGATGGTGGAGCGTCTGAGCCGGGGACCGGCGGCGGTGAGCGAGCTGGCGGCGCCGCTGCCGATGTCACTGCCCTCGGTCATGCAGCATCTGGGTGTGCTTGAGGCGGCGGGCCTGGTGCGGTCGGCCAAGGCGGGGAGGGTGCGCACCTGCGCCATCGAGCCGGATCGGCTCAGCCTGGCCGAGCAATGGATCAACGCGCGGCGGACCGAGTGGGCGCAACGCCTCGACCGGCTGGGCGCTTATCTGAAAATTCTGGAAAATGAAGGAGATGAAGATGTCCCATGAAGCGCAAACCGCCGCCGGCGCATCGGTGATCCAACCACCGCCGCTGAAGATATCCCGTGTTTTCCACGCCCCTCGCGAGATGGTGTTCAAGGCCTGGACCTCCGCCGAGCACGTCATGCGCTGGTTCAGCCCGGAGGGGTGCAGCGTGCCCGAGGCGGTCGTCGAGCCCCGCGTCGGTGGCCGGTTCGATATCCACATGCGCCTGCCCAACGGGGCCGCGCACTTCAATCCCGGGGTCATCATCGAGATCACGCCGCCCAGCCGGCTGGTGATCGACATGCACCCCGCCGACGACGATGGCCGGCCGCTGTTTCGCGCCTATACCGAGATCGATTTCCATGAGGCCCTGGGCGGCACGCGGGTGGAGGTGATCCAGACCTACACCCTGCTGCAACCGATGGTGGCGGCGCCGATGGTGGGCGGCGCGCCGGAAGGCTGGCGCACCACCCTCGACAAGCTGGAGCGCGAGGTGATCGCCATGCGGGGCGGGGCCGAGACCGGGGTCCGCTCGGTGGTTCACGGCGTCTTCCATCTGGAGCGCACCTACGACGCGACGGCCGCGCGGGTGTGGAAGGCGCTGACCGACGAGACCGCCAAGGCCAAGTGGTTCGCCGGCACACCGGGAACCTGGACCCTGGTCGAGCGCCAGATGGATGTGCGCCCCGGCGGCCGCGAGCGGCTAAAGGGTCGCTGGGAGAGCGGGCTCGTCACCACCTTCGACGCCACCTATCACGACGTCGTCCCGCTGGAGCGGCTGGTCTACAGCTATGAGATGCACATGGATGAAAAGAAGATCTCGGTGTCGCTGGCGACGATGCAGCTAAAGGCGGCAGGGTCAAAGACCACCCTTCTGGTGACCGAACAGGGCGCCTTTCTCGACGGCTACGATGACGCCGGCTCACGCGAACACGGCACGGGCCTATTGCTCGACGCGATCGGGGCGTCGCTGGGGGAGTGAGTGGGCGCCTTGGCCTAGTTTCTGTTCGAGGCGGGGCGCAGCCGGCCTGCAAATGAGATCGCCGCGAAAACAAGGCCGCCGAGCGACAGGCCGACGATTGCCGATCCGCTCGTGGTGACCGCCCATTCCGCCACCGGGCCGGCGAGCCCGGCCGCCGCCACGGCCCATCCGTGGAGAAACTCCGAAGGGCCGTTCAGGCCATATTTTCCGGCCCCGTGCAGGAGGATGCCGCCGCCTACCCAGAGCATCGCCAAGGTGCCGACGATGCCGAGGACATGCAGAAACGGCGGCATGCCGATTACCAGGCCCCGCCCGATCATCCGTAGAGGCGCGGTGCGCGACCTTGCCAGAAAGGCGCCGAAGTCGTCTGTTTTCACGATCAATCCGACCCCGCCGTAGACAACCAAGGTGATTCCCACCCCGACCACGGCGAGCACGATGGCCCGCTCGAGGAAGGGTTCCTCGGAAACCGCGGCCAGGGTGATGGCCATGATCTCGCTAGACAGTATAAGGTCGGTGCGAATGGCGCCGGCGACCATGGTCCGCTCAAGCTCCGCGGCATCGATCGACGTATCCTCCTCGATGGCGTGGTCATCGTGCGGCGCCACCCATTCATGGACCTTTTCAGCTCCCTCGAAACAGAGATAGGCGGCGCCGGCCATGAGCAAGGGCGTGATCGCCCAAGGGGCGACGGCGGATAGGGCCAAGGCGGCGGGGAGCAGATAGAGGAGCTTGTTGCGCAGGCTGCCCATGGCGATCTTCATCACGATGGGCAATTCGCGCTCGGCGGCGAAACCGGCGGCGTAGCGCGGCGTCACCGCCGCATCGTCGACCACCACGGCGGCCGCCTTAGCGCCGGCCTTGGCCGCCGCCGCAGCGGTGTCGTCGAGGGATGCGGCCGCGACCTTGGCGATGGTCGCCACATCGTCGAGCAGGGCGAGAAGGCCGGTCGCCATTTGAGCTTTCTGTTCCGATCTTCGCTTAGCGCCGCTATGTCGTCGCGGCCAAGATCGCCTACATAGACGTTGGTTAGATTTTCGCGAACGAAGCGTTGGAAACCTCCGCCGCATGACCGAACAGCTGGCCTTCGAAGCATTCGATCCGCCACCGCCGCCGACCGACCGGTTGTTCTTCGCCGTTTTTCCGAGCGCCGAGGCTGCCACCCAGACAGCGGCGTTGGCCAGCCAAATTCGCGCCGAGCGCGGGATCAGGAACAAGGTCCTGGCCGCCGATCGTTTTCACATCACCCTTTACCACCTGGGGGATTACCCGGGCCTGCCCGCGGAAATCGTCGCGGCGGCCAGCGCCTCCGCCGAGGCGCTGGAGATGGCGCCGTTCGAAGTGACCCTTGATCGGGTGGTGAGCTTCAAGGGGCGTCCGGGCAATCGGCCGCTGGTCCTGACGGGTGAGGAGGGCGTTGCCCCGCTCAAGGCGTTTCACGCTGCCCTGGGGGCATCGATGATGAAGACGGAGCTTGGCCGGTGGGTAAGGCCACGCTTCAATCCACACCTTACTCTGCTCTACAGTGGACACGAGATGGCCGAGAAGATGGTGGCGCCGGTGCGTTGGCTGGCGCGGGAGTTCGTGCTGGTGCACAGCGAGCTGGGGCGCACCAAGCACAATATTCTTCGTCGCTGGCCGTTGAGAGGCTGATCGCGGTCGGTCTATTTCACCGTTCGCTGCTGCGACTGCTCAGAATGTCAGTTCCTCGGCCGTTGGCGGCTCGAAGGCGTTTATCATCCTCTCGTCGAGGTCTTCGAGACTCTTGCCGGACCCTGGCAGGCCCAAGATGAGATGGAGGGTCGGCATGGCCATGGGCGTGAACGCCATGGCGTTCGGCCTCTAGTTCCCCATGCCATTTAGGCCCACGGCAATCAGCCCCAGAACCAGAAGAGCGGCTATGAAAACCGAGCCGATGAACAGCAACAGCATCCGCGTGAGGGTTCCGATCACGCTGGTTTGATAGACGCCGCGCATGTGGGCGAAGAGATGAATCGGCGCGGGGAGCAGGAGGGCGAAAGCGCTATCGCCCACTATGGCGGAGCCGATCAGCGCCGTTGTCAGGACGATCCCCATGGCCGAAAGCGAATGCAGGGAAAAGATCGTGTGGTCGAACAGGTAGAAGCGCCGCTGGAAGATAAAAAGGACGCTCAGGAGCAAAGCCGAGAGCGGCAGCATCAGAAAGGCGAACCGCTCGGCCCATTCGCCTAGGATGCGCTGGAACTTGTCCGGATTGGCCAGGGTGCGGGCGATCCGGTCTTGCAGCCAATGGCTCGCCTCCGGGTCGGGTTTGCCGCCGAACTGAAGATTGATGTTCTTGACGCCCTCTCCAACCTTCGCCCGCTCGGCCGGGGTCAGGTCCTCGTAGGCGCGGTTGTCGTAATGAACCGACTTGCCGTTGACGGTCACGATGCCGCCGCCGTGCTCTTTCTTGGACCCCGCGAGCCCACCCACCACGAAGATCGCCAAGAGCACCATGAGGAAGAGGCGCAGGGGCGGCACCTGCGGCGCGCGATGGCCGTCGAGGAAGGCTCGGGTCAGCCGCCCGGGGCGGAACAGCAGATTGGGCAGCGTGCGCCAGATGCGGCTGTCGAAGTCGAACAGCGATTCGAAGCCCTCGGCGGCGAGCTTGCCAATGGAGCGGTGGAAATCCTCGGCCGACTGGCCGCAGGCGTGGCACCATGGCCCCTGGAGCGGCGTGGCGCAGTTGGCGCAAGGCGAGCCAGGCGGCCGCTCGCCCCCATGGTCTCTGGCGCGCGCCAGACCGCCGAGGGACGCCGCCGCCGCGATTTCCAGTTCGTTCGACACGTCGGGCACAACACCCAAGCGCGGGCCCGAGGTCAATCGACTCCAGGCGCGATGCGCCATCGGCGCAGCTTGCCCCCTTCATCGGCCCATGATCTAGGCGACCCGAGCAACGGATGGAGGGTTGGATGAGCGGTTTTCGCGCGCGGGTTCTGGCGGCCGCGTCCTTGATTTCGTTATCCGCCGCCGGCGCCCTAGCCCAGACCCCGGCGCCGAACCCGTTCCTTGAGGCCAGCACGCTTCCCTATCACGCGCCGCCGTTCGACCAGATCAAGGACGCCGACTTCGGACCCGCCTTCGACGAGGGCATGAAACGCCAGATTGCGGAGATCGACGCCATCGCCGACAACCCGGCGGCGCCGACCGTCGAGAACACCCTGGTGGCCATGGAGCGATCCGGGCTCATGCTCGAGCGGGTCAACAACGCCTTCTTCGCCCTGGCCCAGGCCAATACCGACGAGGCGATCCAGAAGCTGCGGGCCATCGAAGCCCCCAAGCTCGCCGCCCATCAGGACGCCATCTATCTCAACGCCAAGTTGTTCGCCCGCGTCCAGGCGCTCTACGACCAGCGCGATAAGCTCAAACTCGATCCGGAGACCCGGCGGCTGATCGAGATCGACTACCAGGATTTCACCCTGGCCGGGGCCAAGCTTTCCGACGCCGACAAGGTGAAGCTCAAGGCCTTGAACGAACAGATCTCCACCTTGCAGACCACCTTTCAGCGCGATCTGCTGGCCGCCACGAAGGCCGGCGCGCTCACAGTGGACGACAAGGCCGCCCTGGCAGGGTTCGACGACGCCGCCATCGCGGCCGCGGCCTCGGCGGCCGCCGACCGAGGGCTGAAGGGGCAATGGACCATTCCCCTGCAGAACACCACCCAGCAACCGTCATTGGTCTCGCTGGAAAACCGATCCACTCGCCAGACGCTGTTCGGCAATGGCTGGACGCGGGCCGAGAAGGGCGACGCCAATGACACCCGCGCGACCATCGCGACGCTGGCAAGTCTGCGGGCCCAGAAGGCCCAACTCCTCGGCTACCCCACCTTCGCCGCCTATAAGCTGACCGACCAGATGGCCAAGACGCCCGAGGCCGTGGAGGCCTTCGTCAGCCAACTCGTGCCGCCCACGGCGGCCAAGGCGCGCGGCGAGGCGGCCGACATTCAGGCGGTGATCGACAAGACCGGCCAACCCTTCAAGCTCGAGCCATGGGACTGGGACCACTATGCCGAACAGGTGCGCAAGGCGCGCTACGACCTGGATGACAATCAGCTTCGCCCCTATTTCGAGCTGAACCATGTGCTGGAGAACGGCGTCTTCTACGCCGCCAACCAGCTCTATGGCGTCACCTTCAAGCGGCGGACTGATATCCCGGTCTATCAGAGCGACGTGATGGTCTATGAAGTGTTCGACCAGGACGGCTCGCCCCTGGGCCTGATGTATTTCGACTACTTCAAGCGCGACAACAAATCCGGCGGGGCTTGGATGGGCAGTCTGGTGGCCCAGTCGAAGCTGCTGGGCGACAAGCCGGTGATCTACAATGTGGCCAATTTCACCAAGCCGGCGGCGGGTCAGCCGGACCTGATCACCTTTGACGACGTGACCACCATGTTCCACGAATTCGGCCATGCCCTGCACGGCCTGTTCGCCGACCAGCAATATCCGAGCCTCTCGGGCACGCGGGTGGCCAGGGACTTTGTCGAGTTTCCCTCTCAATTCAACGAGCACTGGGCGCTCTATCCCAAGGTGCTGGCCAACTACGCCAAGGACTATCGGACCGGGGCGCCGATGCCTCAGGCTCTGGCGGACAAAATCCGCAAGGCCGCGACCTTCAACCAGGGGTATGACCTTGGCGAAATCCTGGCCGCCGCCCAGCTCGACATGGGCTGGCACACCTTGCCGGCCAGCGCGCCGAAACAGGATGTGGACGCCTTCGAGACCGCGACGCTCAAGGCCTCGGGAACGGACTTCGCCAATGTGCCGCCGCGCTATCGGTCGAGCTATTTCAGCCACATCTGGAGCAGTGGCTACGCCGCCGGCTACTACGCCTATCTGTGGACCGAGATGCTGGACGACGACGCCTTCCACTGGTTCGACACCCACGGCGGCATGACCCGGGCCAACGGCCAGCGCTTTCGCGACATGATCCTCTCGCGGGGAAACACCCTCGACTACGGCGAGATGTTCCGCGCCTTCTACGGCGCCGATCCACAGATCGGCCCCATGCTCGAACATCGCGGTCTGCCGGCGCCGGCCAGCTAGGCCCGCTTGCCTGGCGCGGGCGCTGCGATCATGTTGGCGCAAAACGGAGGAAGCGGCCCGACCATGACGGACCTCGTGCTCAGAGCCGACCGTGGGGGTGTCGCCCATCTGACCCTCAACCGGCCCGACAAGCTCAACGCGCTCAATGTGGCGCTCTTTGATGCTCTCGAAGCCCATGTGACCGATATCGAGAAGAGTCCCGTTGGGGCTGTGGTGATCCGCGGCGCCGGCCGCTGCTTCTCCGCCGGCCATGATCTGGGCGATATCGCCACGGGCGAACGCCTGCCTCGCCCCAACTACCAGTCGCATGTGATCGAGCGCCTGGCCGATCTGCCCTTGCCGGTGATCAGCGCCGTGCACGGCCACTGCTACACTGGCGCCCTGGAGCTGGCGCTGGCCGGCGACATCATCCTGGCGGCCGAAAGCGCGCGCTTTGGCGACACCCATGCACGGTGGGCGCTGACGCCCGTCTGGGGCCTCAGCCAGCGCCTGCCCAGGCGTGTGGGAACCTATAAGGCCCGGGAGATGATGTTTACCTGCCGCACCTATCTGGGCCCGGAGGCGGCGGCCATGGGCCTGGCCAATATGTGTGTCCCGGACGCCGAGTTCGACGCCGCCATTGACGTGCTCACCGCCGAAATCCTGGCCAATTCGTCCTTCAGCCACGCCGCCAACAAACGCCTGCTGACCGCCACCGACGGCCTGCCGCAGAGCGCCGGCCTCGCCCATGAGATCTACCATGGCGAGGGCAGGGGAGCGGATATGGAGGCCCGCATCGCGGCGTTCACCAGCAAGGCCAAGGCGCGCTAGACACGGAGAGGAGAGAGACCAGGATGAGCGATCACGGACGGTTCTGCTGGTATGAGTTGATGACGCCCGACGCCAAGGCCGCCGAGTCCTTCTACGGCGCGGTGGTCGGCTGGACGTTTCAGGACTCCGGCCACGAAGGCCAGCCCTATTCGATCCTGTCGGTGACCGAGGGGCCGGTGGGTGGCTTGCTGACCACGCCCCCCGACGTTCTGGCGGCGGGGGCCGGGCCGGCCTGGTTCGGCTACATCAATGTCGACGACGTCGACGACAACGCCAAGAAGGTGAAAGCCGCCGGCGGCGCGGTGCATCGTCCGCCTTCGGATATTCCCGGCGTCGGCCGGTTCGCCATGGTCGCCGACCCCGGCGGCGCGGTCTTCGTGCTCTTCAAGCCCAACGGCGAGGCCACCCAACCTCCGCCCGCGCCGGCTCGGCCCGACAAGCCGGGTTATGCCGGCTGGCGCGAACTGATGGCCGCCGACGGCCCGGCGGCCTTCGAGTTCTATTCCGGCCTGTTCGGGTGGACCAAGGCCGAGACCCACGATATGGGCGAGATGGGCGTCTATCAGCTGTTCGCGGTAAACGGCGAAACGGTCGGCGGCATGATGACCAGGCCGCCCTTCGTTCCCCGTGCTCGCTGGCAGTATTATTTCCTGGTCGACGCCATCGGCGCCGCCATCGGCCGGCTCGAAGCCGGCGGCGGAAAGGTGATCAACGGCCCGCACCAGGTGCCCACCGGCGAGTGGATGGTCCAGGCGATCGATCCCCAAGGCGCTACGTTCGCGTTGCTGAGCGCCACGCCGTGATCGGCGGCCCAGCGTGACCTCAGGCTCTGAAGACCCCGACGCCTTCATGATCGGCTTCGGATCGAGCTTCGCCACGGAAGCCGAGGCTGGCGCCTTGCCCGTCGGTCAGAACAGTCCGCAGCATGTCCCGCTTGGCCTCCACGCCGAGCAGCTGTCCGGTACGGCCTTCACCGCGCCGCGGGCGGAGAACCGGCGGTCGTGGCTCTATCGCATCCGGCCGAGCGCCATGCACCCCGCCTATGCGCCCTATTCGAGGGACGCTCTGATCCGCTCCGGCGTCGCCGACGCCCCCCTGCCGAGCCCAAATCGCCTGCGCTGGGATCCGTTTCCGACGCTGGAGACACCCACTGATTTCATCGACGGCCTCGCCACCCTGGCCACCAACGGCGACCCGGCCATCGGCGCCGGCGTCTCCATCCATCTCTACCGCGCCAACCGCTCGATGGAGGGTCGGGTGTTCTTCAGCGCCGATGGCGAGCTGCTGATCGTGCCGCAGGCCGGCCGGCTGGTCCTCGTCACCGAGATGGGCCGCCTCGATCTGGCGCCGGGCCATATCGGCGTGATCCCCCGCGGCGTGCGCTTTCGCGCCGAGACGCCGGAGGGACCGGTCAGAGGCTGGGTGGGCGAAAACCATGGCGCCGTGCTGCGACTGCCCGAGCTTGGCCCCATCGGCTCGAACGGCCTAGCCAACCCGCGCGACTTCCTCACCCCCGTCGCCGCCTATGAGAACGTGGATCGCCCCACCGAACTCATCCAGAAGTTCCAGGGCGCCCTTTGGTCGACCACCCTGGATCACAGCCCGCTGGACGTGGTCGCCTGGCACGGCAATCTGGCGCCCTGTCAATATGATCTGGCCCGCTTCAATGTGATCAATACGGTCAGCTTCGACCATCCGGACCCGTCCATCTTCACCGTGCTGACGTCGCCTGGCGAACATCCTGGCGTCGCCAATATGGATTTTGTGATCTTCCCGCCCCGTTGGATGGTGGCCGAGCATAGCTTCCGGCCCCCCTGGTTCCATCGCAATGTGATGAGCGAGTTCATGGGCCTGATCGAGGGGGCCTACGACGCCAAGGCCGGCGACTTCGCGCCCGGCGGCGCCTCGCTACACAATTCCATGAGCGCGCATGGCCCCGACCGCGCCTCCTATGAAGGCGCGGTGGCCGCCGATCTCGCCCCGCACCGGATTGAAAATTCCCTCGCCTTCATGTTCGAGAGCCGGTGGGTCTTTCGCCCGACCCGCTTCGCCATGGACGCGCCGGAGCGGCAGGCGGACTACGACGCTTGCTGGAATGGGTTCGAGAAAGGCGAGCGCTGGTGCTGATCGCGAGGCTCAGTTGCGATTGAGGTTCCACGTCGAACACGGCACAATTCCATCTGTCTAGATAGCCTGGGCCAGCAGGATCCGCTTTGACGCCAACGCCGACCATTCTCGTGGCGACCTGGAGCGATGGACTGTTTCGCGTCGTGGGCGAGAGTGTTCATCATGAGGTCGCCGGGCAATCAGTCAGAGGCCTGACGAGCGACGGACACGGCGGCGCGCTGGCGATCGTCGGCGGCCATTCGCTCTGTCGTCGGTCCGCCGAGGGCGAATGGATCACCCTAGCTGAAAGCGATCATGACCTTTCGTGCTGCGTGGCGGTGGAAGACGTGGTCTTCGTCGGAACCGATGACGCCCGCGTCCTGCGTGTGGATCCAGACGGCGGTCAGCAGTGGCTGACCGGGTTCGACGCTGTCGAGGGGAGGGATCGTTGGTACGCCGGCGCGGCGGTTGTCGACGGAAAGTTGATGGGACCGCCGCTTGGCGTCCGGTCGATGACGGCGACTTGCGACGGCGGCGCGCTGCTGGCCAATGTCCACGTCGGCGGCGTTCCGCGCTCGACCGACGGCGGCCGGACCTGGCGACCGACAATCGATATCGACAGCGACGTCCACCAGGTTCTCGCCCACCCAACACGGCCTGAACTGGTGATCGCCGCGGCGGCGGCGGGCCTGTGCGTCAGCCGCGACGCGGGGGCGAGCTGGTCGATCGAGCACCAGGGCCTTCACGCGCCTCACTGCTCCGCCGTCGCCTTCGTGGGCGAGGACATCTTCGTTTCGGCCTCGACCGATCCTTTCTCGGAGGAAGGCGCGGTCTATCGACGCCCGATCGAGGCCGAGGGTCCGCTGGAACCGGCGGGCATGGGCCTGCCGCGATGGACCGACGGCGTCGTCGACACCGACTGCATTGCAACCCGCGGTTCGGTGCTGGCCGTGATCGATGGATCGGCGCGGCTCTATGTATCGGATGGCGCCGGCGCCTGGTCGGTGGCGCTGGATCGTGGGGTTGTCCCGATCGGCCTGCATATCTGCTGACCGCGCCCCCTGGCGGCCACTTCGGGGACAAGCTAGGCAGTCAGACCGTCGTTCCGCAGGGGCGACCGGCCGGAGATCGACATGACCCTTGCCGCATCGTCGGCGCTCGACCCCGCCGCGGCGGCCGCCGACCATCGGTTCCTGGGCCATCCGATCGGCCTGGCCTATCTCGCCTTCACCGAGGCGTGGGAGCGCTTCTCCTTCTACGGCATGCAGGCGCTGCTGGTGCTCTACATGGTCGATCGGCTGCTGCGCCCGGGCCACTTCGGCAAGGTCTGGGGCTTTGGCGCCTTGCGCGCGATGCTTGAGCAGATGGCGGGGCCGCTTTCCAGCCAGGCCCTGTCGTCGCAGGTGTTCGGACTCTACACGGCGCTGGTCTATCTGACGCCGGTCTTCGGCGGCCTGGCGGGAGACCGGTGGCTGGGGCGGCGCGGCGCGGTCACCCTGGGCGCGGCGATCATGGCGGCCGGCCATTTCCTGATGGCCATCGAGAGCGCGTTCCTTATCGCCTTGGCGCTGCTGATCGTCGGCGCGGGGCTCGTCAAGGGCAACATCGCCTCCCAAGTCGGCGGTCTCTACAGCGAGCATGACCCCAGGCGCGACAACGCCTTCCAGATCTTCGTGCTGTCGATCAATGTCGGGGTGGTGGCGTCGCCCTTGGTCTGCGGCACGCTGGGCGAGGTCTATGGGTGGCACTATGGCTTCGCCGCCGCCGGCGTCGGCATGCTCATTGGCCTGGCGATCTATTTGGCCGGCCGCCGCCATCTGCCGCCCGACGTGATCCGCCGTTCGACGAAGACTCACGAGCCGATCCGGCTCACCGGCCCGGAATGGCGCGCCATCGTCGCCCTGCTGGTGCTGATGCCGATCCTGGCGGTGGCCTTCGTGGCCAACAACCAGGGCTTCAACGTTTATCTCATCTGGGGCAAGGACTACGCCGCGCTCAACATCGCCGGCTTCCAGATGCCGGTGACCTGGCTGCTGACCATCAGCTCGATCAACGCCATGATCGCCCTGGCGGTGGTCGCCTGGTTCTGGCGGCGGATGAGCACGCGGGGCGTGACGCCGCACGAGATCACCAAGCTGGCGATCGGCTGCGCCCTCTATGCGGTCTGCTATGGCGCTGTCGCCGCCGCGGCGGCGATCACCCAGAAGAGCGGCGGCAAGGTCTCCGTGCCGCTGTTGGCGCTGTTCGATTTCGTCGGCGCTATCGGCTACGCCAACTTCCTGCCGATCGCCCTGGCCCTCTGCGCGCGGGCGGCTCCCAAGGCGGTGAACGCCACCATGATCGGGGTTTTCTATCTGTTGTTCGTCATGACCAACCTGCTGGTCGGCTGGCTGGGCGGCCTCTATGGCGATATGAGCCACGGCGCCTTCTGGGCCCTTCACGCCAGTCTGTGCGCGGCCAGCGCGATCGTGCTGGTCGCCTTGGCGAGGCCTCTGCGCCGGGCGCTTGGGTGACGGCCACGAGCCCCGGATGAGGCCCCGACTATCCCACCTTGCGTGATTTGCTTTTCGCTGGCGCCGATTTCGCCTTTTCGGCGCTCCTGCCCTCGGCTTTTCCGCCCAGACTCGCCCGCAGCGCGGCCATCAGGTCGATGACGTTGGTGTCGTCCGGTTCGGCCACCTTGGCTGGCTTGTGGCCCTTTCTCTTCTCCTCGATCAGCGCCTTCAGCGCCTCTTCATAGCGGTCGACGAACTGGCTGGGATCGAACGGGCCTTCCTTCTGTTCGATGATCTTTTCGGCGATGGAGATCATGGCGGCGTCCGGCGCCTTGTCGCTGATATCCCTGAAGATCTCGTCCGAAGAGCGCACCTCGGCTTCCGAGCGGATGGTGTAGGCGAGGATGCCTTTGCCGCGCGGTTCGAGGGCCAGGATGCGCTCGCGGGTGCCGATCACGACGCGGCCGAGCGCGATCTGGCCGGACTTTTCCATGGCGGTGCGGATGACGCCGAACGCCTCCTGAGCCAGCTTGCCGTCGGGGGCCAGGAAGTAGGGATTGTCCCAATAGAGCCTGTCGATCTCGTCCTCGGCCACGAAGCGGTCGATATCGATGATCTTGGTGCTTTCCAGCCTGACCGAATTGATCTCGTCCTGGGTGACCAGGATGTATTCGCCCTTGGCGACCTCATAACCCTTGACCAGGTCCGCGCGATCGATGGGCCCGACATCAGGGTCGGTGGTGACCATCCGGATGCGGTTGTTGGTCTTGGGATTGATCAGGTTGAAGTGGACGTCGCCGCCGCTGTCGACGGCGGTGTAGAGCGCCACCGGGCAGGTGACGAGCGAGAGCCTCAGGTGACCTTGCCAGGTTGGACGGGGAGCCATGTCAATCCTCTCAAAGCGCCGCCGGCGCCGGCGTTCGACTGAACGGCCAGCGGGCGGATTCGTTCGCCTCAGCCGCAGGCCGACGTCTCGCCCGAGGCGACGTCGATCCGGAAACAATGTTCGTGGCCGCCATCCACGTCGCGCACGATAACGCTGATCTCCGGTTCCGCGAAGTCGGCGTCCTCCAGCCAGGCGACCGCGGCCGCCTCGAAGCCGCGCGCCAGCACCCGCCGGGCGTGGTGGCGGTCTTCGTCGCGGCCATGAACGGCGAACCAGCGGGTGGCGGGAATGTCTGGCATGAAGGAACTCCTTTGTGCCTAAACGCACGTCGTGGCGAATAGAATCCTCGCCGCCCTCGCGAAGGAATCAACAGGGCGATGAAACGAGCTTTGGCTCGGGACGTTCATTCTGGGTGTCGCGCTGATCGGTCGCTGAAAGGTCGTCACCCTCCGGCGCCTTTGTTCAGCGCGAAAGCCGTTTTCGACCTACCGCCGGTGGTCGAAGCTCCAATCGATCCGATCAAACAATCGCCGAAGCTTGGCGCCGCGATATGGATTTACGTGCTCGACCCAGTTCACGCGACCTTCGAGGTGGCTGCGGAAATTTGTAACCTCGGAGCGATTTTGAGCCGTCGATCCGGTGCGCCCACAATTATAAAGTATTGCTTTGAGAGTTTCGAACTCGGAGCGCCCAGTGTTGCAATGTTCATTAACCAAGACGCCGGTCACACGCTGACGGGTGTTTCGAGGCATCACTCGGGTCTTTTTCGCGTTTAGCGAGAAACCTTCTTCTTTAGCGATCTTTTTGACCGTTTCACGAAAACGTTCGATACCTGCTGCGAAATCGTTTCCTCCCGAGAAGGCTAGGTCGTCTGCGTATCTTGTGTAGTTGGCCTCGGCGGCCTGAGCGAGGCCGTGAAGACGGCGGTCAAGCCCCCACGAGAGAAGGTTGGCGAGCGTCGGCGAAGTTGGCGCGCCCTGCGGCAAGTGGGGGATGCGATAGAGCGCCTGAATATCCCAAACGAGACGCTCTGTTCTCGGCAACGCCTGGAACACACTCGCTGGTGTCACAGTGGTGCATAGCCCGGCCAATTGCCGAGATACGGCCCAGGGATAACCAAGGTTGCGGAATAGCCCGTGGACGCGAGCAACGCCGATGGAAGGGAAGAACTGTGCCAAATCGAAAGTCGCCACGACCGCCTCGCTGGCATGGATCTGTGCTCCACTGAGGCAAGATCGGCCTGGCGCAAATCCGTGAGCGCACGCATGAATCGGAACGCCAGATAGGATGCCGCGAAGAATTTTTCGCTGGATGGCCTTCAGTCGCGCCTTGGGCGCCTCGATCAGGCGCGTCTTTCCGCCACTCTTGGCGATGAAAGTGTAGCGATAGTGTTGAAGCGCCGGCCGGGTCGCGCGACGATGGGTTCTGCGTTCATCGGCCATCCATTCGACTTGCTCAGGCGAATGGTCCAACCATTCCGCAAGTTCGCCGAGCGTTGATAACTGCGGCGTCTGGAGGTCGGCGAAGGCGGCGATTGGCGCAAAACGCGGCGGGTCCAATACGGTCGCTACGGAGCGGCTCCGCACTGGTCGGAAGAACTCTGAGTCGATAAGATACGCAGTGAGAAATCGCGGCGAAGGAGGTCCGTGAATTTTACCGATCGCGACTAGACGGACAACCAGCGCCTGGCGGGTTCGGTGGTGAATCTTACCAAGAACCGCATCGATTGCAGTGGCGATGGACTGTGGGGTCCAGGGATCGGCGAGCAACCTCGCCGCCAAATTGTTGGCCACCCAAACCTTTGAGTCCATCTGGCTATGATCCGACGGCAAGGTGGGCGTGACGACCCTTCCAACCTGACCCAACCGGCGTGGTGCAACGTAGGCGTAAGCCTACGGGCCACCATGCATCGTCCTGCCTTGGAAACACGACTAACCCCGGGGTTACCCCGAAGATCCCTGACTGTCATCAGGGATTGCTTGGAAGGATCGCCAACCCGGAAGAACCGTAGATGTATCATCGCGGATTGTAAATTGAGCTTTGCCGGCCTGCCGTGCGCTCGGGCCGCTTGACGCCAATCTTACTGGCGCGCACCCTGCGCTTATCGTTCACCGCGCCTTGCGGTGGGCCGTGGGGTACCGCCCCGCGGTGGATCGGGTGTTCCGGCCTTGGCCGGGATGCGCGGTTCGCTGCGGGGCGCCGTCATTTTGGAGACGGACTCGTGCCTCGGACCCGCACTCTCACTTCCCAGCATCGCGAAACCTTCAAACACCAAGGCGTCCTGCGCCTAGAGGGGTTGCTCGACGCCCAGGCGGTGCGCCGGGCGCGCGAGGCAGTGTTATGGCCTTTCGAGCACGCGGGTCTTTGGCGGGATGGCGCGTGGCGGCTTGACGCCGCGCCGCCAGGCCGCTGGCCCAAAGTCGGCAATCGGCGCCCGGAGGTGGAGTCACTTGTCAGGGCGCCAGCGCTCCTGGCGGCGGTCGAAGGGTTGCTGAATGGCCACCCGATCGACTGGACGCTGCACAAGCGGCCGCAGATCCTGGTGACGCCGCCGGATACGGATCGCTGGACGCTGCCTACGGGTTGGCACCCGGATAGCCCGAGGCTCGCTAGCGGCGAGAGCCTTGGCGTCCAGCTCTTCGCCCTCCTCGATACGGTCGAACCGCGCGGCGGCGGCACTCTGGCGGTGGCCGGCTCCCATCGGCTGGTGGACGAGGGCCGGTTCCTGAGGGCGGCCGACATCGCCGCGCGGCTGCGCCGGGAAGCCTTCTTCAAGGGCCTCTACGCTGGCGAGCCCTCGGACGGGGAGGGCGGCGGCCTGCCGAAGGGCGCGGTCGGCGATGTTCCGCTGGAGGTCATCGAGCTCACCGGCGCGCCGGGCGACGTCTATCTGATGGATCTGCGGCTCCTGCATTCGGCCGCGCCCAACGCCTCGACACGGCCGCGCATGATGATCACCCATCGTTTCGCTCGTGCCGATCTGACGGTGGAACTGGCGGAGGGCTATGACTGGCCCTAGCACCGGTCCGGTCGCAGTACGGTTAGCTGGCGCGGGCCGGCGTTGGCGGCGGCGAAGGCCACGGCCTCGTTGACGGCGTCCAGGCCGAATTCGGTCATTTCGAAATGGGCGAGGTCGATCAGCCCGCCGCGGATCATCTGGATCATTCGGGGAATGGCCTCGCGCCCATACATCCATGCGCCGCGCACCGTGACCTCGTTGTGCATCAGCCAATTGTAGTTGAGGCCAAGGTTTCCTTCCGATCCGCGCAGGCCGCCCATCAGGATCACCCGGCCGCCAAGGCGCACGGCGAGGGCGGCCGCCATGACCTGCGACGCCGACGCCTCCCTCGGCAGGAAGTCGAGCACCATGTCGACCGGACCATCGGCCGCCTCAAGGATCATCCGCCGATCGTCGGCTTCCACCCCGATCATTTGAACGGCGCGCACTCTCGGGCCAAATCGGCGGGCTAGATCGTCGAGGGTTTTCCGGTTGCGGCCCGTGGCCACCACCTGGCCGGCGCCCATGGCCAGGGCCACCGCGACCCCGGCGCCGCCGAAGCCGCCGGTGGCCCCATTGATCACGATCGTCTCGCCCGCCTTCAGATCGCCGGCGAGCAGCCCGCCGAAGGGCACCAGCAGCCGGCCGATGCCGCACCAGCGCGCCGCCCGCGCCGGATCGATGTCGCCGATCGGCGTGGCGTTCTCGGTGGGAACCAGCATCTGCTCGGCGAAAGAGCCGTGGTGGTATACCCGGTGGAGGGGCAGGGCCGCCTCGGTCCGATAGGTCCAGCCCAGCAGGATCTGGTCGGCGGCGTTGTCACGGGCGCGGATGGTCGCGTCGCAATAGACCCAGTCGCCGGCCTTCAGGTGGGTCGCGTCCGGCCCAGTCGACCGCACCCGGCCGATGCCCCCCGGCCCCGGGGCCACGGGCAGCTCCAGCGCATAGTTGCGCGAACCGTCGAAAACGGCTCCGGCGTAGCCGGTGACGCCGGCGGCGACGACATCGACGACCACCTGGCCGGGCCCAGGGGCCGGGTCGGGCAGGGTTTCGATGGCGAGCGGGGCGCCAAAGGCGTTCAAGACAGCGGCTTTCATGGAGACCTCGGCGGAGCTGCGGGGAGTGCGCCGTGACAGGGAAGCCCCGCCGACGCCGACCCTATCCTAGCGTTTCTCCGAGCAGCTTGAGCAACTCCTTCCAGTGCCGCTCCGAGGCCGCCTCGTCATAGACCGGCATGTCGGGCGGGGCGTAGCCGTGGCGGGCGCCCTCATAGATCTCGATATTGTTGTCGACGCCGGCCGCCGTGAGCGCCTCGGCGAGGCGATCGGCCTGGGCGGGCGGGAAGCCGGCGTCCTCGTCGGCGCCGCCGACATAGACCTTGGCCTTGATCTTCGGGGCCAGCAGGTGCGGGCTGTCCGGCGCGTCGGTGGCGAGATTGCCGCCGTGGAATCCGGCGGCGGCGGCCACCCGGTTCGGAAAGTTGCCCGCCGCGCGCAAGGCGAACCCGGCGCCCATGCAATAGCCGGTGACGCCAACCTGGCCCCCTTGCACCTGCGGCTGTCGGCCCAGCCAATCAAGGAAAGCGCCGGTGTCGCTCATGGCCTTTTCCGGGCTGGTGGAGGCCATCAGCGGCCCGAACACCGCGCGCCGCTTGGCCTCGTCCTTGAACACCTCGGCGATATTGATTGGCTCATAGGCACCGGCGCGCCAGAACATGTCGGGCAGCAGCACGAAATAGCCGTGGCCGGCCAGGCGTTCGCACATGGCGAAAAGGGCAGGGCGGATAGCGGGCGCATCCATGTAGAAGATCACCGCCGGCCAAGGCCCTTCGCCCTGGGGATGAAAGGTGAAGGCCCGCGCATGGCCATCGGGCGTGGGGATGGAAACCTCTTTCATCTCCATGGTCGTCTCCTCCATTGGCCCCTCGGCTGATATTTGGCGCATGGGCCGCGCGTAGACAATCGGCGCGGGCGCTCCTAACCCTTCCGGCCTTGAGGCTCGGGAGCTGATAATGCGCGAAATGTTGGCCACATGGCTGGTGCTGGTTCTGGTGGCCATCGGCTCACCCGTGGCGGCGGATGTCGGCGTCCAGCTCTGGCAGACCCTGCCGGCCGCGCCGGCGCGGCCGCCGGCGGCGCACAGCGGCTATGTCAGCCACGACGGCGCCCGCCTCTGGTACGCGACCTATGGCGCCGGCTCGCCGGTGATCCTGCTGCATGGCGGCCTCGCCAACAGCGACTATTGGGCCAACCAGATCGGGCCTCTCGTCGCCGCCGGTCACCGAGTGGTGTTGGTTGACAGCCGAGGGCACGGCCGCTCCAGCCGCGATGATCGTCCGTATACCTATGAGTTGATGGCTTCCGACGTGGTCGCGGTGATGGACAGCCTCAATATCAAGCGCGCGGCCATCGTCGGCTGGAGCGACGGAGCGATCATCGGCCTGGTCATGGCGATCAAGGATCCGGGGCGGGTCAGCCGCGTCTTCGCCTTCGCCGCCAATATGGATCCCAGCGGCGTCAAGCCGGATGTGCTGGCCAACCCGACCTTCGCCCGCTTCGGAAACGAGGCGGCCCAGGCCTACGCCCGCCTTTCGCCGACGCCGGATGGCTTCGCCGCCTTCGCCAAGGCGATCAACACCATGTGGGATACCGAGCCGAACTATAGCGCCGCCGAGCTGGCGACGATCCGCGCGCCGGTGGCGATCGTCGATGGCGACCATGACGAGGCCATCAAGCGCGAACACACCCTCTATCTGGCCAAGACCATCCCCGGCGCCCAGCTGATCATCCTGCCGGACGTCAGCCATTTCGCCATGCTCCAGGCCCCGGCCGAGTTCAACACCGCCATGCTGCGGTTCGTGCAAGCCGGCGGGAGTGTGCGGTAGGCTCAAACCTTGGGCTGCCGGCGGTCGAAGAGCGCCTCACCCTCTCCCGCGCAGGATGAGCTGATCGCCCTTCACCTCGAATGAATCCAGGCGCTTGAGGAACGGCATTCCCAGCAGCGAGGCCGCCATGGGCGCCTGGTTGATCATCACCGGCACGTCCGCAAGCTGGATCGGGCCGACCGACAGGGATTTCACGGTCGCGGGCGCGCTGTAGCCCACGCCGTTGGCCGTTTCGCTGGGCCGTGAATAGGCGCCGGCTGGGGCCGTAAGCCCGGCCTTGGCCGCGTCCACGGGACTAAGGACGATGTCGGTGGCGCCGGTGTCGATGAGGAACTTCACGGGCGCGCCGTTGATCTGACCCACCACATAGAAGGCGTCGCCCTCGCTGCGGCCAATGGTGATCGAACGCGGCGAGTCCGACACGGCGTAGGCCGGCAATAGCGCCGAACGCGCCGAGCGGAACGCCGCCATCAGCGGCCCGCGCGAGGCGTAGCCGACCACGATCAGGGCGAAGATCGCCACCCACACGGCGAGATTTCGCGCGGTCCGGCCGACATCCAGGCGTCTCGTGGCCACCAGGCCACTGGAGACAAGGGCTAGCAGGCCGGTGAGGCGGATCATCTCGCCCCAGTCGGATCGCGACCGCTGCTCAGGAAAGAGGCGGGTGAGAATAAGGATCAGCACGATGGCCGCGCCGATCAGGCCAAGCCAGAGCCAGAGCCCCAGCCGGGTCCGCCGGCGCATCGGCGGAGGCGGCGGCCCGCCCCAGGGCCCATCGAATTCGCCCATCCGTCCCTCCCGGGCTGAAGCGGCGCCATCGTCCGCCCATCGGCCGCGCAATTCAAGCGTCGCTCGCGAGAGCGTGTAAGCGCGCGGGGCTGACAGAGGCGCGGGTTGGTGCGCATGATTTTCTCCATCAACGCCGGCAAACGGCGTCCAGATCCAAGGAGGAGACGTCTCATGACCAAGCTGGAATTCGCGCGCACGGCGCGGCCGCCGTTCAAGGCCCGCTATGGCAACTACATCGGCGGGGCCTGGGTCGAGCCGGCCTCGGGCCGCTATTTCGAGAACCCCTCGCCGGTGAACGGGGCGGTGCTGTGCGAGGTGGCGAGGTCCGACGCCGCCGATGTGGAGCGGGCGCTGGATGCCGCGCACGCCGCCAAGGCCGCCTGGGGCGCCACCAGCGTCGCCGAACGAGCGGTGCTGCTCAACCGCATCGCCCAGGTGATGGAGGACAATCTCGCCCTGCTGGCGGCGGCCGAGACCTGGGACAATGGCAAGCCGATCCGCGAGACCACGGCGGCCGACCTGCCGCTGGCGGTCGACCACTTCCGCTATTTCGCCGGCTGCATTCGCGCCCAGGAGGGCGGCATCTCCGAGATCGACGCCGACACCGTGGCCTATCATTTCCATGAGCCGCTGGGTGTGGTCGGCCAGATCATTCCGTGGAACTTCCCGCTGCTGATGGCCTGCTGGAAGCTGGCCCCGGCCCTGGCGGCCGGCAATTGCGTGGTGATCAAGCCGGCCGAACAGACGCCGGCCTCGATCCTTTTGTGGGCCGAGCTGATCGACGGCATATTGCCGCCAGGCGTGCTCAACATCGTCAACGGCTTTGGCCTGGAGGCCGGTAAGCCCCTGGCGTCCAGCCCACGCATCGCCAAGATCGCCTTCACCGGCGAGACCACCACCGGGCGGCTGATCATGCAGTACGCCAGCCAGAACCTGATCCCGGTGACCCTGGAGTTGGGCGGCAAATCGCCCAACATCTTCTTCGAGGACGTGGCCGATCACGACGACGATTTCTTCGACAAGGCGATCGAGGGCTTCGTCATGTTCGCCCTCAACCAGGGCGAGGTGTGCACTTGCCCCAGTCGCGCCCTGTTCCATGAGAAGATCTATGAGAGGTTCATGGAGCGGGCGCTGAAGCGGGTCGAAGCCATCGTCCAGGGCGATCCGCTCGATCCGGCGACCATGATCGGGGCCCAGGCTTCCTCCGAGCAGCTCGACAAGATCCTCAGCTATTTCGATATCGGCCGCCAGGAGGGCGCCGAGGTGCTCATCGGCGGGGCGCGCAACGACCTGCCGGGGGATCTCGCCGGCGGCTTCTACGTCAAGCCGACGGTGCTCAAGGGGCATAACCGCATGCGGGTCTTCCAGGAGGAGATCTTCGGCCCGGTGGTGTCGGTGACCACCTTCAAGGACGACGCCGAGGCTCTCGCGATCGCCAACGACACCCTCTATGGGTTGGGGGCCGGAGTCTGGAGCCGCGACGCCAACCGCTGCTACCGCTTCGGCCGGGGCGTCCAGGCCGGCCGAGTGTGGATCAACTGCTACCACGCCTATCCGGCCCACGCGGCCTTTGGCGGCTATAAGCAATCGGGCATCGGCCGGGAGAACCACCGCATGATGCTCGATCACTACCAGCAGACCAAGAACATGCTGGTGAGCTATAGCCCGAAGAAGCTGGGCTTCTTCTAGGGGCGAGCCGTGGAACGCGTTGTCGCCACGGCGTCGGCCCTGGCCCTGATCGATGAGATCAGGGCCGAGCATGGACCGATCCTGTTCCACCAGTCCGGCGGCTGCTGCGACGGCTCCTCGCCCATGTGCTATCCACGGAGCGACTTCATCGTCGGCGACCGCGATGTGCTGCTCGGCGAAGTGGGCGGCGCGCCGGTCTATATCGGCGCCGACCAATATGAGCTCTGGCGCCACACCCAACTCATCCTCGATGTCGTCCCCGGCCGCGGCGGCATGTTCTCCCTCGATAACGGGCGGGAGGTGAGGTTCCTGACGCGGGGGCGGGTGTTCTCGGAGGCGGAGCTTGCGGGAAGGGAAGGGTAGCGGCCCGCGGTTTCGGGCCTACCCCACCAATTGCTTGCGGATGGACTTCAGCTCCGCCAAGTGCGCCTCGCTCGCCTTGGGGTAGGCCATCTTCAAGTCTTCGAGGGTTTCGAGCACCACCTTGGAGACAATCAGGCGGGCGTTTTCCTTGTCGTCGGCGGGTACGACGTACCAGGGGGCCTCGTCGGTGCTGGTGGCGGTGAGGCAGGCTTCATAGGCCTTCATGTAGTCGTCCCAGAAGCCGCGCTCGGTGATGTCGTCGATGCTGAATTTCCAGTTCTTGTCGGGGTCGTCGATGCGCTCGATGAAACGCTTGCGCTGCTCGTCCTTGGAAAGGTGCAGGAAGAACTTCACGATCCGCGTGCCGTTGATATGCAGGTGCCGTTCCAGGTCGGTGATCGAGCGGTAGCGGTCGCGCCACAGGCTCTTGTCGTTGCGCGGCGGATCGGGGAGGCCCTCGCTGACGAGGATTTCCGGATGGACTCTGACGATCAGCACCTCTTCATAGTATGAGCGATTGAAGATGCCGATCCTGCCGCGCTCTGGCAGGTCGCGCGTGGTGCGCCACAGGAAGTCGTGTTGGAGTTCCTGTGCGCTGGGATGCTTGTAGCTGAACACTTGGCAGCCCTGGGGGTTGATCCCACTCATGACGTGCTTGATCGCGCCGTCCTTGCCGGCGGCGTCCATGGCCTGAAAGATCAGGAGGATGGCGTGGCTGTCGGAGGCGTAGAGGAGCTGTTGCTGGTGGCTTAGCCGCTCCACCTGGTCGCGCAAACTCTCCGCATAATCGTCCTTGTCCTTGTAGACATCCTTGATCTTGGTCGGCCATTTGGAAAGGTCGACCTTGTCGCCCTCGCGCACGCGAAAATCCTCGGTGTGTATCTTCATGATGGGCTCCAGGTCGCGGGTTCGTCGTCGCCGCTTACAACCGGCCGATCAATTGAGCTAGGGTAGGCCGGTTCGCCAGGAGGATCCCCAGATGACCGCCGACACCGCGACCCGCCCGCCCGCCGCGCCCGCCAAGCTGGTGCCCGAGGATATCGCCCTCTCGGTGATCTCGCCGACGGCCTACGCCGAGGACAAGCCGGTGCATGACGCCTTCCGCTGGCTGCGGGCCAACAACCCCTTGGGGCTAGCCAAGGTGGAGGGGCTCTATCCGTTCTGGATCGTCACCAAGCACGCAGACATCCTGGAGATCAGCCGTCAGAACGATCTCTTCCACTCCGGCGACATGCCCACCACCTTCACCACCATCAAGGGCGACGAGATCGTCCGCAAGATCACCGGCGGCAGCCCGCATCTGCTGCGCACCCTGGTGCAGATGGATGCGCCCGATCACCCCAAATACCGGGTGCTGACCCAGTCGTGGTTTCTGCCGCAGAACATCCGCCGGCTGGAGGATCGCATCCGCGAGATCGCCCGCGCCCATGTCGATCACATGGCGAGCCTCGGCGGCGAGTGCGATTTCGTGCGCGATGTGGCCCTGACCTATCCGCTGCGGGTGATCATGGAGATCTTGGGTGTGCCGCCGGAAGATGAGCCGCGCATGCTCAAACTCACCCAGGAGTTGTTCGGCGCCGCCGATCCCGAACTCAACCGCTCCAAGGCCGAGATTGGATCGACCGAGGCGAACGAGAATTTCGGCGATCTCCAGGCGGTGATCGCCGACTTCTTCATGTACTTCAAAGGCATCACCGACGCCCGCAAGGCCGAGCCGACGGAGGATCTGGCCAGCGTGATCGCCAATGGCCAGATCGACGGCGCGCCGCTCAACGACTTCGAGGCCATGAGCTATTATGTGATCGTGGCCACCGCCGGCCATGACACCACATCATCGTCCACCGCCGGGGCCATATGGGGCATGTGCCAGTTCCCCGAGGCCTTCGCCAAGGTGAAGGCCGACCCCTCGCTTATCCCCGGCATGGTCGAGGAGGCCATCCGCTGGACGACGCCGGTGAAGCACTTCATGCGCTCGGCCACCGAGGCGACCACCGTGCGCGGCCAGGAAATCGCCAAGGGCGACTGGCTGATGCTCTGCTACGCCTCGGGCAATCGCGACGAGGAGGTGTTCGACGAGCCGGACGTGTTCAAGCCCGATCGCAAGCCGAACCGCCAGCTCGCCTTCGGCTACGGCGCCCATCTGTGCCTGGGCCAGCACCTTGCCAAGATGGAGATGCGCATCCTCTTCGAGGAGTTGATGCCGCGCCTGAAATCCCTCGAATTCGCCGGCGACCCCATACGCGCCACGGCCGCTTTCGTCGGCGGGCCGAAGCGCTTGCCGATCAAGTACGAGATGAGCTGAATATTAAAAACACCTCTCACCGTGGGGGCAACGCTACACTTCACAACCCCATATAGTAAGGGTAGCCTTGATTGAGGCGCAGCCTCACCCGCGAATTATTCGCGGCCGTGTCCGGCTGATGGGACCACGACGCGCCCTTCATGTTGTTTACGGGCTACATCGACGAGAGCGACACTCACGGTAAGCGCCCGGACATGACCATGGCGGGCATGCTCTCGACGGCGGGCAGATGGGAGCGGTGCGACCGCGAATACGCGGCCTTGAGGAAGCGGCTTGGCTTCACCGTTTTTCACGGATCAGATTTTCACAACCAAGGCGGTGAGTTCGCGGACTGGGGGCCGGAAACGTGTTGGGACTGCCTGATGTCGATGGGCAAGCTCGTGGCCACCCACGTCGTGGAGTGCTTCACCGTTCATTGTCCGTACGACGTGTATGAGAAGTACTTCCTCAGGAAAAAGCCGCGCAAAATGCGCAGCATTGGCCAGTTCGGCATATGCTTCATGGGCGTCCTCGACGGCATGACAAGAAACATCCTCGACCATGGGCAAGGCACCAATCACAAACTCTCATTGATCGTGGAGGACGGCCACAGAAACGCGACCGGTTCGGCTGTGGAGTTCAAGGCGCGTCAGGATCAACTGAACGGTGTCGGATCGAGCCTGCTGCTTTCCCACGCCCTCGCTCGCAAGAAGGATGTTCCGCTCTTGCAGTTAGCGGACGTCACCGCCTTCGGCCACACGCTTGAACAACGAGCGATCAAGAGGGGCGAGGCGCTACCCTTCGGGGAGCGAGGCGAACCGCCGCCCGTTTATCGCCTCCAGACCGGCTGGACGATATCCGAGATTTCGCCGGAATATCTGGCGCTAGTCATCGAGGAATTCGAGGCTGGCCGCGCAGCGGTCCACGACGACTATCTCAGGAGGCGGCAGGCTTGGTTGGCGTCGAAGGTTGCCTAAACCGGGCAATCGCCGCACCGCCCAGCGTCACTTTCATTGCCATCTTTGCAAAATGGATTTGGTTCCGTAGGGTCAAGTTAACGACGATAAGGGTTTGGCCTCTCCCGGGGCCGGAAGTCGCTTGCCCTCGCCGCGCGAGACGTCGAAGGTGCGACCCATGACCGAAAAGCCTGAAGTTCCCATCCGGCCGGCCGCGACGATCCTATTGGTGCGCGATGATCCGGCCTTCGAGGTTTTGATGGTCAAGCGCCATCATCAGATCGATTTCGCCTCCGGCGCACTGGTTTTTCCGGGCGGCAAGACCCACGATGGCGATCACGATCCGGCTTGGGAGTTCCGCACCCTGGGCTGGGGTGAGTCCCTGCCGCATAAGCGCGCCCTGCGCATCGCGGCGATCCGCGAGGCGTATGAGGAGACCGGCATTCTCCTGGCCCGCCACCCCGATCAGTCGCCGTTCGCCGGCTCCGAGGTCGCCGGCGCCGCGCGGGCGGATATCGCCGCCGATCGCCGGCCGTTCCTCGATCTGGTCACTGAACTCGACCTGCACTTAGACCTGGGCGCGCTCTCGGTCTTTGCCCGCTGGATCACCCCGGCGATGATGCCCAAGCGCTTCGACACCTGGTTCTATGTCGCCGCCGCTCCGCCCGATCAGCTGGCCCTGTGCGATGGTTGGGAGACGGTGGACGCGGAATGGGTTGAGCCGAAGGAGGCGCTGCGTCTGGCCGAGGCCGGCGAGCGCAAGGTGATCTTCCCCACACGGATGAACCTGCAGCTCCTCGCCGAGGCTGATGACGCCATCGACGCCGTGGTCCGCGCTGAGGCCCGCCAACTGGTCACGGTCGAACCCAAGGTCGCCGACAGTCCGGCCGGCAAGGTTCTCGTCATCCCCGAAAACGCCGGCTACGGCAAGGTGACGGAGCTGCTTTCGGCGGTTAGCTAAGGCCGATGTCTCAGGCCGAGAACTGCTCGGCGATCATCCGCTCTTCCAGGCTTCGGCCGGCGTCGAAGAGAACGGCGAGGGTGATAGAGCGATCCTCGACCACATCAACGCGCGCCACATTGCGCACCTCGACATTGTCGGCCACCGCGCTCACCGGCCGCTTATCGCCCTCCAGGATCTCGAAGGTCACCCGCGCTTTGTGCGAGAGCAGGGCGCCGCGCCAGCGCCTCGGGCGAAAGGCGCTGATTGGCGTCAGCGCCAGCACCTGGCCGTCGATGGGGATTATCGGGCCGTGGGCGGAGAGGTTGTAGGCGGTCGAACCGGCCGGGGTGGAGACCAGGGCGCCGTCGCAGATCAGCTCCTCCAGACGCGGGCGGCCGTCGATCAGGATGCGCAGCTTGGCCGTCTGGCGGGTCTCGCGCAGGAGGCTGACGTCGTTGATAGCCAGCGCCGTGTGGGTCGCGCCGTGAGCATCGACCGCGGTCATGCTGAGGGGGTGGATGATCGCCTGTTCGGCCGCCGTGATGCGCTTGATCAGATCGCTCTCCCGGTAGTCGTTCATCAGAAAGCCCACCGAGCCTCGGTTCATGCCGTAGATCGGCCGGCGGGTGGCGAGATTTCGGTGCAGGACTTCGAGCATGAAGCCGTCGCCGCCAAGAGCCACCACCGCATCGGCCTCTTCCTCTGGCGTGTCCCCGTGTTTGGCGGCCAGACGGGCGCGCGCTTCCTGGGCTTCGGGCCGGTCACTGGCGACGAAGGCGAGGCGAGGACGCGCGGGAAGGGCGGGGCCTGGCATGGCGTTGGGACCAGACTAGCTTGGCCGGAGCTTGTCAAACACGGGCGTGGCCTATTCTTCCGGTCCGGCGTCGAGTTCGCCGGGCGGGGGGCGGGGATCGGCGTCGGTCTTGCCGTAGGGACGGCCGACCGCCTCGGCCCAGTCGCGGCGATGAGCCGCATAGGCTTTCTGGCGCTTGCGCGCCTCGGCCTCGCTCATGGGCGGACTTTGGGTAAGGCCCGGGGAAGGCTTGGGTTTGGTCACGCGATCGGCGCTCATGAGGTTGCGATACAGCGACCATATAGGGACCGGCGCCGCTCACGGCGACCTCGGCGCTTGACGCCGGGGCCGCGCGGCGCGACTCTCGGGCGCAAGGTGATCGTGGATCAGGAGGAACGACCATGGCCGACGGCTCCCTGGCAGGCTCGGTGTCGCTTCGCGGCAAGGTCTCGGAAGAGGAATGGCAGGCGAGGGTGGATCTGGCCGCTCTCTATCGGCTGGTCGCCCTCTATGGCTGGGACGACATGGTTTACACCCATATCTCGGCCCGCATACCGGGGCCGGAGCATCACTTCCTGATCAATCCCTATGGCCTGTTCTTCGACGAAATCACCGCGTCTTCGCTGGTGAAGATCGATCTGGAGGGAAACATCCTCCAGGAGACGCCCTATTTCATCAATCCGGCCGGATTCACCATCCATTCGGCGGTGCATAAGGCGCGCGACGACGCCCACTATGTGATGCACCTGCATTCCGACCAGGGCGTTGCGGTTTCGGCCCAGCAAGAAGGTCTGCTGCCGCTCAGCCAGCACGCCCTTATCTGCCTGCCGCGCCTAGCCTATCACGACTATGAAGGCATCGCCCTGAACCTCGACGAGCGCGAGCGCCTGGTCGCGGATCTGGGCGACAAGCACATGATGCTGCTGCGTAATCACGGCACCCTGGCCGTGGGCAAGACCGCCGGCGATTGCTGGGTGCACATGTTCTACCTTGAGCGCGCCTGCAAGCAGCAGGTGATGGCGCTCTCGTGCGGCCGCGACAATGTGCTGATCGCACCCAAGGCGAGCCAGGACGAGGTGCGCGAGCAGGTCAGCCGCGGTATCGGTGGCGGCTTGGCCTGGCCCGGCGCGCTGCGCCGCCTGGACCGCGAGAACCCCGGCTACGACGCCTGAGGACTACTGACTTGGGGTCGTGCTCGCCACCTTGAGATAGGCGACCACATCGATCCGGTCCTTGGGATTGTCGAGGCCCAGGAAGGTCATGTGGGTGTCGGGAACCATGGCGCGGGGATTCGCGATCCAGTGGTCGATCTTGTCGGCGTCCCAGGCGAAACCCAGTCCCTTGACCCCGCTGGAATAGGAAAAGCCGGGCGCGGTTCCGGCCTTGCGGCCAAAGACGCCCCAGAGATCCGGCCCGACCATGTTCGGTCCTCCCTGCACGACCGTGTGGCAGGCCTTGCACTGGGCGAACTTGGCCTGGCCGTTGTCGAGATCGGCATGGCGATAGGCCGGCGGCAAGGTGTCCAGGATCGCCTGGGTCTTGGCGTCCGGCGGCGCTCCGGGCGCACCGGCCGAACCACCGGATTTTCCGCATCCGCCTAGCGCCGCCGCGGCGACGGCCGCCAGCACCAATAATCTTCGCAACCCGGCCTCCATTTCGATTCTCGCGCGCCTGACGGATACCATCGCGGACTTGCCGCCGGTAGCCGGCGTCGAGCGCAGTCCAGGCGTGCAAATATGTGTATCGCCAGTCGTGGCTGGTTGCGTTTGAATCCAAGGCTGTACCACCCGGGCGGATCGTGCTTAGCTGGTGTGGGTATATTGGAACTGGACGGGGATGGGACGATGACTTCTCGTTTTAAGGTCACGGCGTCGCTGGTGGCGCTTCTGGTGGCGGCGGCCGGGGGCGCGGAGGCTTCGAGCGTGCTTGGCGGTCATGTGGCCAAATGGGTGGCGAAGGCCACCAAGGTTGGGAAGGCGGACGAAAGCCAGACCGTCAGGCTCTCGGCGTTCCTCGGCTTCCGCAACCAAGATCAGCTGACCTTGCTGATCGCCCACCAATCCACGCCGGGCGCGGCGGAGTACAACCACTACCTGACCGCGGCGCAGTTCCACCAGCGCTTCTCGCCATCCGCCCAGGATGAGGCCAAGGTCGAGGCCGGTCTGCGCGCGATGGGCTTTACGGTCACCGGCAAGCCCGCCAGCAACCTCTATGTGAACTTCACCGGCACCGTTGGTCAGATCAGTTCGGCGTTCAAGGTAAGCCAGAACCTCTATGCCTACCGCGGTAAGGTCATGCGGGCCAATGCCGAAGGGCCCAGCCTGCCAGCGTCGCTGGGCGGTCTGGTCACCGCCATCACCGGGCTCGATGAAACGGGGCAGTTGATCCACCCCTACCATCGTTCAATAAATGATGATGTGGCGGTCCCGACAACGACCGGAGCGGGGGCGACCGAGGCCGGCCCGGGACTGACGCTCCCGGTGGCGGCCAATCTGCCCTCGCCCTATTGCAGCACCTATTTCGGCGACACCGTCGCGACCTTGTCCACGGCGCCGTCGCCTTACGCGGCGCAGATGCCCTGGCTGGTCTGCGCCTACACGCCCCAGCAGATGCGCGCCGCCTATGGCGCCGACAAGAGCACCCTGGACGGCGGCGGCGTCACGGTGGGGATCGTCGACGCCTACGCATCGCCGACTCTCCTCGACGACGCCAACCGCTACTCCAAGAATCACCAGCTACCCAAGCTCACGCCCGGCTCGAACTTCCAGGTCATGTACGGCGGCGACCCGTCGAAGGTGTCGAACCACGACCCCTGCGGCCCCCAAGGCTGGTTCGGCGAGATCTCGCTCGACGTCGAGGCGGTCCACACCATGGCCCCTGGCGCAAAGATCCTCTATTCGGGCGCCCTGAGCTGCGACAACGCCGATCTCGACGGGGCCCTCTATACGATAATCGACGGCACCGCTTCCGAGGGGGGCCCCCTCGCCGACATCATCTCCAACAGCTACGGCTTTACCGGTGAACCGGAATCGGAGGCTGAATCGGAGGTCGATACGGCCATTTTCGAGCAGGCGGCCGTCGAAGGCGTCAGCGTTCTGTTCTCGTCCGGAGATAACGGCGACGTGGCCCTCTATTACGGCTCCTTCGGCTACAACGGCCTCGCCGAGGCGGACTGGCCGGCGGCCAGTCCGCTGGTCACCGCGGTGGGCGGCACTTCTCTGGCGCTCAAGCGCGCGAACGGCGCCAAGTCCGAGTGGGGCTGGGGCACGTTCCGCGGCTATCTCGGCGGGGCGACGGTGAATTCCGCCACCTCGGTCACCGACAGTGGGGTGGGGGACTTCTCCTTCTACGCCGGCGCCGGCGGCGGCCCGAGCTTCGACTGGGCCGAGCCGAGCTATCAGGTCGGAGTCGTGCCCACGCCTCTCACCAGGCGGACCTATGATCTGAACGGTAAACGGTACGGCCTGCCGGGCGACCGGGTCGTCCCGGACGTGGCCATGGACGCCGATCCCTACACTGGTTTCCTGATCGGGGAGACCTATAAGATCGCTGGAAATCCAGTCAGCGACGCGGGCTGCACGCCGACTTCGGATACCCGCGAATATTGCGAGTCGGGGATAGGCGGCACGAGCCTCGCCTCGCCGCTGTTCGCGGGCACGCTGGCCCTTGTGGATCAACTCCGCCAAGCTAACGGCCTCGCCGATCTTGGATTCGTCAATCCCCGGCTCTACACCCTGACGGTGGGCGCGCCCGGTTCGACAACCACGCCCCTGGTGGACGTCAGGGCGCCGGCAACGCCGACCGCGATGCTGCGCGGTTACGCCAACGATCTGACGCGAGTTCGGGTGGTGGCGATCAACTCGGTTCCAGGCCCATTCGGTCCGCTGTGCGCGGGCAGCTTCTGCAACGGTCAGGACTCGTGGATATTGCAAACCAAACCGGCCTACGATGACGTCACCGGTGTTGGCACGCCATATATACCGGCCTTTCTGGCGGCGCTTGGGCCCGTCCCTGATCACGTAGGGGCGCCCTAGCTACCCACAGGCCGTCGAGTGGGCGGCGCGCCAAGCCGGCGTCGCTCCGCTCAATCGGCTGTCTGACTAACGGCGCCACATCGCGCTACTCGCCGCTCTCGAGCTTGCCACGCAAACTCTTCACCGCCGCCCGCCGCGCCTTGCCGGCCAGCCTTCGCTCTTTCGACGCCTTGGTCGGCCGAGTCGGGCGGCGCTTCACCGGGGCGATCGCCGCCCTGGCGATGAGGGCGACGAGCCGCTCGATGGCGTCGGCGCGGTTGCGCTCCTGGGTGCGATGGCGGTTGGCGGTGATGACGATCACGCCATCGAGGGTCAGCTTCGACCCCGCCAGCCTCTGCAGTCGCGCGCTCACCTCGTCGGGCAGGGAGGGCGACCGGCGCGCATCGAAACGCATCTGCACGGCGGTCGAGACCTTGTTGACGTTCTGGCCGCCGGGTCCCGAGGCGCGGATGAAGCTGAACTCAAGCTCGGCCTCGTCGAGGGCGATCCGATCGGTGATCTCGATCATCGCCGCCGCCGCATTTCACGGTTGAGGGTTTCGTCCAGCGCCTGGAGAAAGCGCGATCGATCGGTGCGGTCGAAGGGCCTCGGGCCGCCGGTGACGGCGCCGGTGGAGCGAAGCTGCTCCATGATCGCCCGCTGGGCGATGGCCGAGCCGATCGAATCGATGGTGAACCCCCTGCCGGTGGGCGAGAGCGCCGCGCCTCCCGCCTTCAGCACCCGTTCGGCCAGCGGGATATCGCTGGTGATCGCCACATCGCCGCCCTCCACGTGTTCGGCGATCCAGTCGTCGGCCGCATCCGGGCCGGCGTCGACCATCACCCGGGCGATCTTCGGGTGGGCCGGAATCTGGATGAAGGCGTTGGCCACCACATGGACCTTAAGCCCATAGCGCTGGGCGACGCGATAGACCTCGTCCTTCACCGGACAGGCGTCGGCGTCGATGAAGATTTCAATCGCCCTGGCCATTGGTTTGCCGCGCGTCCCGTGGTTCGATCAGGCGCAAGCATAGAACCAAACACTCCAAGGGAGCAGGCGGCGTGAATCAATCCGATTATCTGGCGCGGGACGGCGTGGGCCTGGCCGACTTGATCGCCGCTGGCGAGGTCAGCGCCGCCGAGGTGGTGGACGCCGCCCTCGCCCGTCTTGAGGCGGTCAACCCCAGGCTCAACGCCGTGACCCTGACCCTGGCTGATCAGGCTCGGGCCCAGGTGAAGACCGGTACGCCGGCGGGGCCGCTGGGCGGCGTTCCCTATCTGATCAAGGACCTCGGCGCCCAGATGGCGGGCGTACCGACCACCGCCGGCTCGTGGCTGATGGGCGATCCGCCGGCGGCCGCCGACAGCGCCATTATCAGCGCCTACCGCGCCGCCGGCCTGGTGATCCTGGGCAAAACCAACACCCCGGAATTCGGCCTCGAGCCAGTGACCGAACCCAAGCGCTTTGGCCCCAGTCGCAATCCCTTCGACCTTACCCGTACGCCTGGCGGTTCGTCCGGCGGGGCCTCCTCGGCCGTCGCTGGCGGGATCACGCCGGCGGCCCACGCCAGCGACGGCGGCGGATCGATTCGCACTCCCGCCGCCTGCTGCGGCCTCTTCGGCATGAAGCCCACCAGGGGACGGGTTTCGTTCGCTCCAGCCGACGAGGGGTGGGGCGGCTTTTCGATCCAGCACGCGGTCACCCGTACCGTGCGCGACAGCGCCACCCTGCTCGATGCGGTGTGCCGGCCGCAGCCTGGCGATCCCTATTGGCGCGACGCGCCGGCGACGCCCTTCGCCGGCGAGGTCGGCCGCGATCCGGGCTGCCTGCGCATCGCCTTTTCCACCGCCGCCCTGGCCGCGCCGGCCATCGACGCGGAATGCGCCCAGGCCGTGCGGGACGCCGCCAAGCTTTGCGAGTCTCTCGGCCATCACGTCGAAGAGGCGAACTTGCCAGGCGACTTCACCGCCCTGGGCGCGGCCGGCGGCACGGTGATCGCCGCGTCTGTCGCCGCCACCCTCGACGCTGAGGCCGCCCGTCGGGGCTGTCCGATCGGCGAGGGGGATGTCGAGACGATCACCTGGGCCATGTACCGGCGCGGGCAAGCCGTTTCCGGCGCCGCCTATATCCAGGCCCTGCAGGCCTGCCACGCGTTCGGCCGGCAGGCGGCGGCGTTCTTCGAGGGCTATGACATACTGATGCTCTCCACCCTGGGATCGCCGGCCATCAAGGTGGGCGAACTGCTGGGCGATCCGCCCGATCTGGCCGGCTATACCCAGCGACTGTTCGCCTTCATGCCCAACACCCAGGCGTTCAACATCACCGGCCAGCCGGCCATGACCGTGCCCTTGGCCCAGAGCGGCGAGGGCCTTCCCATCGGCCTGCAGTTCGCGGCCCGGGCCGGCGAGGAGGCGCTCCTGTTCCGCCTGGCCAGCCAGCTGGAAACCGCCAGCCCGTGGGCGGGGAGGTTGCCGGCGGGTTTATAGAGCTTGGGTCAATCGTATTCGGCGCTCGAGAGTCCCACCCCCGACAGGCGCCACCGGCCGCCAGCGTCTCTACGGTGCGCTCTGGGCCGCTCCGGCAAGACGCGCTTCGGCGGCCGCGATCATGGCCTGGAAGCGGGGATGGCCGCGAAAGGGCTCCACGTCCGGCGCGAACGACATGTTGTCGAGAAAGAGTCTGTCGGCGTGTCCCATTATGGGTTCCAGAATATCACAAGCCTTTTCGAGGTCGTGGCAGGCGGCGAGGGCGCGCGAGAAATTGATCTTCATTTCGACATTATCGGGATCGATCAGGAGACCTCGATCGATTAACTCCCTGGCGCGTTCGCATTCACCCAGGACAGCGAGCGCCCAGGCCATGAGGCCCATCGCCATGCCGGAGTCAGGCGCTTGGTCCAGGCGCGACTGGCAATGCCGACGCAGCAGCTCGGCGTTTCCACGCGCCCCGTCCACATCGCCCAAGGCGATGAAAATCCCGATCAGAAGGATCACCGGTTCATGGTTGGTCTCGAATAGGTCGGCGGCCTTTTCAAGCAGCGGGATGGCCTCGCGGTAGTTGCGTTGAACCAGGGCAAGGATCCCGGCGTTGAAGTTCGCTTCTGGCGATTTGGGGTTCAATCGAAAGGCCAGATCGAATTCCTGGCGCGCGCCCTCGTAGTCCTTTCCATTCATCAGAGCCCGCGCTTTGGCGACATGGGCTTCGGCCAATGATCCATCAAGCGAGAGCGCGCGATCGGCGGCTGCCAGACCGCTGTCCGCCGCCGCAGCGTTCGGGCCGTAATAGATCGTCTGGATCAGGGCCAGGAGCGCCCACGCCGGCGCATAGTTCCCATCTATCTTGGTTGCGCCGACGCACAGGCGCATCATCACCTCCTGGCCGTGACGAGTCTCCATCCTGCCCTTGAGGTAGAGCTGTCTGGCCATCAGATAGAGGCTGTAGGCTTCGACACTGTCGGTGCCGCGGCGCTCTATGGCTTTTCTTTCCTCGGGAAGCAGCTTGAGCTTCAGCGCCCCCACGATCGCTTCGGAGATCTCGTCCTGTAAGGCGAAAATGTCGGTGAGATCGCGGTCGTAGCGCTCGGCCCACACCTGACCACCCGTAGCCCCGTCGATCAGTTGGGCGGTGATTCGCACCCGACCCCCCGCCTTGCGAACGCTGCCTTCGAGAATGTGGCTGACCTGCAGCTGGCGCGCGATCTGCATTGCTTCCACCGACTTGCCTTTGAAGGTGAAGGCGGTGTTGCGGGCGACCACGAAGAGCGCCGAAACCTTGGACAAATCGGTGATGATGTCTTCGCTTATGCCGTCCGAGAAATATTCCTGCTGCGGGTCATCGCTCATATTGGCGAACGGCAGGACGCAGATCGATAGTCCGCGCGCCTTAGCCTTATTGGCGGCGGCGGCCGGCGGCGAGGCGGGGCCGCCGGTGAGGTCGGCAAGGCTGGCGACCACCTTCAGCCAACCGGGTGAATCGGTTCGCCCGTTCCAGCCAGGCATGTCAGCGCACTGGATTTCATTGAACGGCAGCGGTGGGACGGCGTTGTCAATCCGGAGCTGGACCAGCGTTCCGGCCTCGCGCGCGACATTGGCCTCGGCGCGAACCCACTGCGATTTCACCGCCTCGGCTGACCAGATGACGACCACCGCCTTGGCCTTGCGCAGGCGCTCCTCGATCACTTCGCCATAAGGACGGTGGGCCGGCAGTTCATCGTCTCGCCAGACACCGTAGCCCAAAGCTCGCAGCGCCTCGGCGAGCTGCCGCGCCTGAGCTTCGGTCGAGCGGGCGTAGGAGATAAAGATGTCTGACATGGGCCTGGCGACCGTATCGGCGCACCCACCCGGCCCGCAAGTGGCTGCTTGTCTCGATGGCCGGACCGCTGGCGTCTGCCGCCGCCTTCCCGATTCCCATGACCTCCCCATGGGCCCCTCCTTCGCCCGACCGGGGAGGCGCTTGAGGTGACGAGTGGGTAGTGTCCTAATTTGGCCGACGGCTCATTTGGCCATTTGCGTACCGTGTTTGACCGCAAGGACGCCGAGCTCGTCCATCGAGAGCGCGTACCACACCTGTGCGCTTCTTGGTTTCCAGAGAACGCCGCTTGGACGAACGCGAAGCGTTCCAAACACCTTTTTGCCCTCCTTTATCGTGAATGTCTGCGACACGGGCGCGCCGAAAGTCATCTTCGCCATCACTTCCTCCTAGGTTGTCCTGTCCACCAATTCCTCAAGCGACCATAGCCGATCACTCACCGCCGCCGCCATGGCCGGGGTAACGCGCAGGGTCCGGTGGATGCGGACGAAATTGTAGTGCGCGAAGTGCAGCGAAACCGCCGCCTTCATGTTCTCGACCTTCTTGCTGAACCCATTCGTCAGACGGGTGAACCGGCGCATGCTCATGCGCATGGTGAGGTTCTGGCGCTCAATCAGGCTTGTCGAGATATGGTCCACATTGGGGTTGCCGTTGATCACAGTCCGCTCGCTGCGCACGACGCGCGGCGGGCTGTAGCGCCCCGGCCCGATGGGTTCCGCTTCGTAGAATTTAACCGCTTGCCCGTAATCAACATCGGCGCCGAACGCCCGCTCAACGGCGTCCACATAGGTCACGAGCGCATCGGATGAGAGCTGGACGCGGTTCGCTAGCCGCTCGGACAAATCGCCCATGAACGCCACGGCATTCGAGCGCGTGCGCTTGCCGACGCGGTAGGCGGGAACAAGCTTCGTATCGGGGTCAATGGCCACGAACGTCCACATATCGCCAAGCCGCGAGCGGTCGTCGGCCGGCGTTATCTGGCGTTGCTTCTTGCCGACGTACGCCCAGATTTCATCCACCTGAATGCGGCTGCACGGCAGATCGCGCATTTCGGCGTCCATGAGCGCCGCGCAGCCCTCACCGGCCTGCACCATCAACCGCATGACCGTGTCGCGGTGCGTGTCGGTCATGCGCTCGGTCGAGCGGATCGAATTGCCTTCCACTAGGCAGTTGAGGACCTGCGTGCGGCGGGCGAGTGAGAGGCGGTTCATTGGTTTGGCCTTGCGAAACGTTCTGTATGCACTATCATTGACAAACCGCCGATTGTCAATGGGAGTGCGTACAAATGGACTTTCGATCAGCGACCGACACACTGTTTGATCGCGTTGATCACGAGACGTTGGCCGAAGCCTTGGGGGTTTCTGTGGCCACGATCCGACAAGCGAGACTTCAGGATGCCGCCAAGGGCAAGCGCGCGCCACCGAAGGATTGGCCGTACGCCGTCATTCGACTGGCGGAGCAGCAGATCATGAAGAGCCGGCATCTCATTGAGGCAGTCCGCAAAGAGATGCCGGCGCCTGAATGACTATTCCCCTCACTGACACGCCGACTGTCGGCCTAGGCCGCTTCATCAAAGAGAGCCGTTTTCTGGTTCCCAGCCACCAGCGCGACTATTCGTGGACGGCAGAGGACTATGTCCAGGCGTTCTTTTTAGATATTGAAGAGGCGATATCGACCGGTAGAGACGTATATTTCTGCGGACTTATGGTTTTCACCACAGCGTCAGCCGTCACATTCAAAGTCTTGGACGGCCAGCAACGCTTAGCCACGACTCTCATGATCTTTAGCGCCATACGCAACTGGTTCTCCCAGTTCAGCGAGTACGAGCGGTGGCGCAACCAAGCGCAAGATTATCTTGGGAGTGAGGAGCTTGGGTCTGAAGTGACAGAAGCTAGGTTGTCCCTAACTACTGCTAACAATGATGCCTTCCGCCGATATGTCATCGAGAAGATTCCAACGACGGAGATGACAAAGGCGCTAAACCATAATGAATGTAATGACCGAAGCGAGACTCTTCTCAAGGCGGTCATTTGGGTAAACCGATACATTGAGCGTAGGGCGCAAGAAATAGGCTCCCGCGAGGCGGCAAAGGACCATTTTCTCACACTGCTAAAGTATTTGTCAGACAATGTTCGTATCGTTCGTTTTGTACTGAACAGCGACGACGCCGCTTACACGATGTTTGAGACGCTCAATGATCGCGGGCTAGCGCTCGCCCCGCTCGACTTGGTGAAAAACTATCTTTTCAGCCATGCTGAAAAGCACCGCAAAGGCGCCTTGACCGAATTTGAGGGGCGCTGGACCGAAATGATGACCCTGTTGAGCTCTGCGCGCGCGGATTCGTTTCTGCGGGCATTTTGGGTTTCGCGCTACGGCAAACCCGAAGGCGCTAAGCTATTCACCGCCTTCAAGAAAGAGCACGATACATCCGCCAAAATTTATGGCGCGTCGCTCGACATGCGCCGCGATGCGGAACGCTACGCTGCGTTGTTCAACCCCAACGATCCGACATGGGCAGAATATAGCCCCCGCCTCCGCCAGAGCGTGGACGCCTTGAGTGTCATCGGCTTCTCGCAGGCTTATGGCATCGTCTTGGCGGCGCTAGAAAAGTTCAAACACACCGAGGTTGAACGCCTTTTGTGGCTGATCGAGTGCGTGGCCGTGAGACACCAACTCATCGGTCGCCGGCGACCTGGCCGCGTCGAAAGTCTCGGCGGCCGAGCTGCAAAAGATATCTTTGAGGGTAACATAACGACTGCGAAGGAAGTCATGAACGTAATCCGAGAACTCTATGTTTCGGATGACGAATTTAAATTGAATTTCGAGTCAGTTACCGAGTTGAACAGCAGAAAGGTTAGGTATCTTCTCGCTGGGATCGAGCGCGAGTCTGTCTCGCGAGACGGCGAAACTCTCTCCGACGAACTTACGCCGCATAGCGTCACCGTCGAACATATCTTCCCGAGATCGCCGTCGGCAGAGTGGCGCGCCGTCGCTGAACGCGACGAAAATTGGGATGACGCACTCATTTATCGACTTGGGAACTTATGCCTTCTGCCTGGAGTCAACCAATCACTTGGCAACAAGACGTGGGCCGAAAAGGTCATGATCTACGAGAAGTCACGCTTGAACACGACCAATAGGCTCAAACAGTACGCGAAGTGGGATAGTGCAGAGATCATTCAGCGCCAAAAATATATGGCCGAGTACGCCATCGCGGCGTGGCGTTTTCAATGAGTGAAGCCACGATAACGGAGCTGCAGTTCGCCGTGGAAGCTCAGCACGGGGGCAGCGCCGCGCTCGTCCAATCCGTACCCGTCCGCGAGTCCTTCGACGGCGCACCGGTCTGGGAGGGCGTGGTCCATGTCTTCGACCTGGCCGACAATCCCAACGCCACCCGCGCCTATGCGTGGTCATCCCCTATCGAGGGAAGCGACAAGCGCCGTTTCTTCGCCGTGCTCCACATGGGAGCGATCAAGTCGCCAGCGGACGCGGTGCGGGCGGCCATCGTGGCGGAGTACAAAGCTCGTGGCTAACCGAAATCTCGACAAGGACGAGTTGGGGAAGGCAAATGAGCTTCTGGCTCGGATTCGACAGGACATTGATGCACTAGCCGGCGGCGACCCAGAATTGCGGTTTGCCTATCGCCGGAAAGTGGTCAAGGAACTTGGGTACGACGAACGTAGCAAGCCAGGTGTTCGGGCCAAGCTAAAGGCTCTGAAGTGGGGCCAGCAGAACGGGAGATGCGCTGAGTGCGGCGAGGAAATGCCGATAGCGTATTCCGAGCTTGACCGCTTTCGGGCTGCGGACGGTTACACCCCCGAAAACACAGAACTGGTCCACGCCAAGTGCCACCAAGCTCGACAAGCCGCGAAAAAGTACACCTGACCCACAATCAAATTAGGACACTACCGACGAGTGCTGCGATGATGCCAGTGCAAGGAATCTATTCATGATGCCCTCCCGAATGCCTGGATGGCGCCGCCCCTCTCAAACCTTACCGCTACACAGGACCGGAACGATCCAAGATCAGGCGTCGATCTTTTGCGGCCATGGGGCTAAAAGCCCGCCGACCATAAGGAAGCCCTAAACTGACCCAGTCCTCTTCGCGTCTCGCCCTGGCCGCCGATGTCGGCGACCGCCTTGTCGCCGCTTTCGCGGGAGCGAGGGGAGAGAGCGAGCCTTATCGCCACTGGATGCTAGAGAATGTCTTTCCCCCAGGCCTGACCGATGAACTGCGTCACCTGCCATTTCCCTTGCCCGACCTCCATGGCGTCTCGGGCAAGCGCGAGCTGCACAACGACCAGCGCCACTATTTCGACGCCGCCAACAACGCCCGCTTCGACGCCTGCGGCGCGGTGGCCGACGCCTTCCAGTCACCGGAGGTGGTCGAGGCCATCGAGGCCGCCACCGGCGCCGATCTTTCCGCCAGCTATGTGCGCCTGGAATACGCCCAGGACACCGACGGATTCTGGCTTGAGCCGCACACCGATCTGGGCGTCAAACGCTTCACCATGCTGATCTATCTCACCGATAGCGAAGGCCAGGAAGATCTCGGCACCGATATCTACGCCGACCATGAGACCTGGGCCGCCAGGCCGCCGTTCCTCGACAACACCGCCCTGGTGTTCGTGCCGGGATCGAACACCTGGCATGGACTCGCCCGTCGGCCGATCGCCGGGATCCGCAAGTCGGTGATCATGAACTACGTCACCGACGCCTGGATCGCCCGCGACCAGCTGGCCTATCCGGCGACGCCGGTCCGGGCCTGAAGCAGGATCCGCACCGCCTCGGCGGCCTGCAGCGTCGCATTGACCGGCCCCGCCATAGGCGGCGGCGATGGATCGCCGGTAAAGCGTCTGGCGAAGCCTTTGTCGATCAATCCCTGGATGAAGGCGGCGTGGCGCGGGAAACCCAGATCGAAGATCTCCACCGGATGCGCCGTCGACAGAGCCTCCGAGACCATCGATACGCTGTCGCTGGTCACTACCAGGCGGTCGGCAAGGGCGAGGATGCCACGATAGGGATTGTCGCCCTCCATGTTCCAGAGAAACACGCGCTCGTCGCCGGCGAAGGCCTGGGCGAACAAGGCGCGGACGGTGTCGGGCGTCCGCCGGGAAGGGGTGATGGCCAGAGCCGCGCCGCCCTCGTCGCGCAGCCGCCGAAGTCCAGCCAACAGCACGCGGCCGTCGGCGAGGGTGAACGGCCGGCCGCGCAGCGTGCCGCCGATGATCACCCCGACGAGCGGCGATCCCAGGGGCGCCAGCCTCGCCGACCATGCCTGGCCCGCCTCCGCGAGGTTATCGGACGTAAGGTCATGCAGGGCGGTCGCGACCTTGATCACCTGGCCGCCCGGGGCGATGGCGTCGTGATCCATCGCAACGATCAGATCGAACCGATCGGCCCTCGCGCGGGGATCCTGGACATGGACCATCAAGGCGCGCCCGCCGCTGGCTTTGCCCACCGCAAGGGTGGAAGTCGCCGCGCGCCGGCCGCAGCTGATCACCAAATCCGGCCAGGGCGGCTCCAGACGATCGCCACCGCGCCCGATCGATCCCAATCCGGTCCGCACCGTCTTCTCCACCACGATGTCGGCCACCGCCGCCGCCAGCCCTCGGGCCTGGGTGCGCATGCCGGTCTCGCCGGTAGTGATGGCCCAGGCGGTGATGGGTTTGGCGGGCTTCGACACGGCGACAGCCTTTACGCCGAAGCTCGATGGAGTCGAACCCTCCGGCTGGTCCGATGGCGGGAGCGATCTCTCGCCCGAACTCTGCGCCCTAGGAGCCCGTCACCGGAAATCTAAGGCGCCAGCTTGTAAGAAACCAGTAATTTGGTGTCTCTACTCGATAAAACATCATCAGTTGTGTATTGTTCTTCTATGCTTTTTCCGTAGGTTTTAATCTGAGGGATATAATATAGCTCCGCATAAGTTCTGCGAGTGAGCTCGCCGACCCCGCCGCGCTGAGTGCGAGTGACGCCGGCCGTTGCGCCTCCGGCGACAGCGGCGCCGGTCATCGCGGTGGTGGGGACCAGAATGGCGCCCTTATCCACGCCCTTCGCCACGACCTTAAGGGCGCGAAACGTCCCCGCCGGCACGGTGATATCCTCCCAGCCAGTGACCGTGTAGGTGCGATGTATATGTGCGGATAGCTGGTTTCCACGGCGCGTGGCGTCGACATAGTCGATGGTCCAGGTCTGGCCGACGGTCATCGGGAAGTTGAAAGGCCGGGTGGTGACCGTCTCCTGGCCATCGACTATGCGTCGCTGACTCCAGTCCGGACCCATCCTATGGTCTTCGAATGCGGTCGGCGCGCCGTCGCGTTTGATGCCCACCAGTATCGTATCGCCATCGAGGCGCTCGATCGTGAGGTCCAGGCGCGCTTGGCCGAAGCCGGTCTGACCCTTCTGCAGGGTTTGATCGAACACCCAGGAGTCACCGGCCTTCAACGCCGGGGCGGGCACGCTGGAAGCATCACCAGCCGAAGCCGCGAAGGGCGCCAAGGCAAAAGCGAGCAGCGGCGCGGCCATTCGCGCGACAATCCGGCTCATGATTGAAACTCCCCCCGGTTGCGATCGGGCCACATCCTAATCGACCGGAGGCGAGGCTTGCCACTCATTTGACGCCGGAAGAGCGCCATGCGCCGTTCGCTAGAGGACCTGGCGCCGGCTGCAGGGCTCGAACCCGCGACCTTCGCTTTACAAAAGCGCTGCTCTACCAACTGAGCTAAGCCGGCTCGCCTGGGCCGCTTATGCCTTGGCGGCGGGCGATCTGGCAACGGCGGTTGGGAATTGGCGGCGCCTTGACCTATATCCCGCCCCCATGTCCCGCATCCTGATCACCTCCGCCCTGCCGTACATCAACGGCGTCAAGCACCTGGGCAATCTGGCCGGCTCGATGCTGCCGGCCGACGTCCATGCGCGGTTCCAGAGGGCGAGGGGCCATGAGGTGCTCTATATCTGCGCCACCGACGAGCACGGCACGCCGGCCGAGCTGGCGGCGGCGGCGGCCGGCCAGGATGTCTTCACCTACTGCGAGGCCATGCACCGTCTGCAGCATGACCTCGGACGGCGGTTCGGCCTTTCCTGGGACTGGTTCGGCCGCTCCTCCTCGCCGCAGAATGCCCGGCTGACACAGCACTTCGCCGATGTGCTGGAGGATCGCGGCCTGATCGAGGAGAGGGTCGACAAGCTGATCTATTCCATCGACGACGGCCGCTTCCTGCCCGACCGCTACATCGAGGGCATCTGCCCGGTGTGCGGCTATGGCAAGGCGCGCGGCGATCAGTGCGACAATTGCAACTCCCTGCTCGATCCGACGGAGTTGAAGGAGCCCTATTCGGTGATCTCGGGATCGCGCAATCTGGAGCTGCGCGAGACCCGCCACCTCTATCTGCTGCAGACCAAGATGCAGGATGAGATACGCGCCTGGGTCGACGCCAAGGGGGACTGGCCGATGCTGGCGAGGTCGATCGCCTACAAGCACCTCGATGAAGGGCTGATCGACCGGGGGATCACCCGCGATCTTGCCTGGGGCGTGCCGGTTCTGCGCGGCGGCCAGCCGCGCACGGGTATGGAGGGCAAGGTCTTCTATGTCTGGTTCGACGCGCCGATCGAATATATCGGCGCCACCGAGGAGTGGGCGGACGCCACGGGCGGCGACTGGCGATCCTGGTGGCGTACCGACGAGGGCGCCGCCGACGTCCGCTATGTCGAGTTCATGGGCAAGGACAATGTCGCCTTCCACACGGTGAGCTTTCCGGCCACCGTGCTCGGCTCCGGCGAACCCTGGAAGACGGTGGACACCCTCAAGGCGTTCAACTGGCTCAACTGGTATGGCGAGCCGTTTTCCACCTCGCAGAAGCGCGGCGTCTTCATGGATGCCGCCCTGGACATCCTGCCGGCCGACGCCTGGCGCTGGTATCTCACCGCCAATTGTCCAGAACATTCCGACAGCGCCTTCACCTGGGAACAACTGGTCGCGGCGGTGAACCGGGACCTGGCCGATGTGCTCGGCAATTTCGTCAACCGGATCCTGAAGTTCTGCGAGGCGAGGTTCGAGGCCGTGGTTCCCGAGGGCGGGGTCCCTGGGCCACTCGAAGAGGCGCTCTATGCCGACGTGGGGGCGAAGCTCGCCGATCTCACCGATCAGTTCGAGGCCATCGAGATGCGCAAATCGGCCCAGGCCCTGCGGGCGCTGTGGGTGCTCGGCAACGAATATCTTCAGGCCGCCGCGCCCTGGACGGCGATCAAGACCGAACCGGAACGCGCCGCTGTGATCGTGCGCACGGCGCTCAATCTCGTCGCCCTTTACGCCCGGGTCAGCGCGCCCGTGATTCCCTTCGCCGCCGAAGCCATCGCCGGGGCGGTGAACGAGCCTTTTCCCCCCACCTGGCCGTCGGCCAATGGCAAGGCGGAGCTCGAACGCCTTGCGCCCGGCGCCAAGATCACCGTCCCGGACGTCCTCTTCCGCAAGATCGAGGACGCCGATGTCGCCGCCTGGTCGGAGCGGTTCGGCGGCGGCTAGATCCTAAACCCCACCTCCGCCGCGCCTTCCCAGATCATGTGGCCGGCGACATAGACGACGATGGCGAGGCCAAGATAACCCAGCCACGGCGCGCGGTGCAGCACCTTGGCGATCGCCGCGGCGGCCAGGCCGGTCAGAGCTATGGAAAGCACCAGGCCGAACGCCAACACCTGGGGGTGTTGCCTGGCGGCGCCGGCCACCGCCAGCACATTGTCCAGCGACATGGAAAGGTCGGCCACCAAAATCTGGATCACCGCCTGGCGCAAAGTCTTGGGACGGCGGGGTGTCGTCGCCTTTCCCTCCAGTTCGGCCTCGCCCTCGGCGTCCTCGGCGCGCGCCTGGGCGCGAAGGTCGCGCCACATCCGCCAGCACACCCAGAGCAGCAGCAGGCCGCCGGCCAAGAGAAGGCCGAGAATCTTCAGCAGCTGCACGGCGATCAGGGCGAAGCCCATCAGCATCAGGGCGGCGGTCGCCAGGCCCAGGAAGATCGCCCGCCGCTTCATGCCCTTGGGCAGGCCCGCTACCGCCATCCCCACGGCCACGGCGTTGTCGCCCGCCAGGGTCACGTCGATCAGCACAACCTGTACAAAGGCGGTGATCGCGGGGCCCCAGGCGACGGGCAGGGCTAGGGCGGGGACCATCGCGTTTTGTGGCATTCCGTCCGGCGTCGGACAAGGCAACCGCTTTTTTCACCACCAAGGACACAAAGGGCACAAAGCTGACGTGGGGCGGCGCCGTAGGCGCGTTCATGGTCAGGCGATGGAAATTGACCGACGGCTTCGCCGCCGCTGGATTCCTTCGTGCTCGTTGTGTCCTTCGTGGTGAATGTTTTTCTCGCGGTCTTCCGGCGCTCGGCGGGGCGCGCTCACCTCGGCCGGCTGGCCTCGTAGAGCGCGACGGCGGCGGCGGCGCTGACGTTGAGGCTTTCGAAACCTCCGGGCATGGGAAGGTGGGCCAGGACGTCGCAATGCTCACGCACCAGCCGGCGCAAGCCCTCGCCCTCCGATCCCATGACGAGCACGGTCGGCCGGCCGTCCAGAGCTTCGGCCAGTTCACTGGTCGCCTCGCCATCCAGGCCCACCGCGCGCCATCCCAGTTTATCGAGTCGTTCCAAGGCGCGGGAAAGGTTGGTCTCCCGGGCGTGGGGGATCTTGTCGATGGCGCCGGCGGCGGCCTTGGCCAGGGCGCCGGCCAGGGCCGGGGCGTGGCGGTCCTGGAGAATCACTCCGGCGGCGCCAAAGGCCGCGGCGCTGCGAAAGATCGCGCCGATATTCTGCGGGTCGGTGACCTGGTCGAGCATCAGCATGAAGCCCTGGCCGCAAGCCGCCAGATCCTCCAGCGCCACCGGCTCGATCGGCGGAATGCGAAGCGCAAGGCCCTGGTGGACCGCGCCGGGCGGCACAAGAGCGCCGATGGCGTGGCTCTCCAGAACCTCGATCTGGCGCTGGCCGCTCAGGTGGCTGGCCAGTTCGCGGGCCCGGGCCTCGGTGGCGACAATGCGCTTCGCCGGCGCGCGGGCCGGATTCTCAAGCGCCGCGACCACGGCGTGCCAGCCCCACAGCCACTCGCCCGCGCTCTCTTCGAGGCGTTTGCGATGGGCGGTCCCGGCCGCGTGAGCCGGCCCCCGCTCGCCCGCGCGGCGCCCCTGATCACGGTCGTTGCGTCGCCGATGGCCCGCCACTATAAGACCCGCTCCGATTTTGGGTCCCTGTGAGACCGCCCATCGCCGCCTGCACCCGCCCTGCTTGGTTCTTAGCATCGGCGAGGGGCGTCGATGCGGTTTTTTAAGGCCCGTCGGAACGGCCTTCCGCAGAAGGGAATACGCGTTTGGGGGAATGTCCCGAGCGGCAAAGGGGGCGGACTGTAAATCCGCTGGCGTACGCCTTCGCAGGTTCGAGTCCTGCTTCCCCCACCACGCGTTTCGCTTGAAGGAGGAGGTTAAGCGCCCTGGCGCCGCGGGTATAGCACAATGGTAGTGCAGCAGCCTTCCAAGCTGAGGATGCCGGTTCGATCCCGACTACCCGCTCCAACCTCCTCTTAATCAAAACTGTGCAGAATCGGCCGGCGACGAGGCGACGCCGGGGGACGATCCATGCTCCGTAAACAAATCCTGCTGCTCCTGGGCGCGGCCCCGGCGGCGTTCGTGGTCATCGCCGTCTGGCGGGCCGCGCCGGAATTCTTCGGCCCCGCGAGCCTGCCGACCGATGATACGGCCAGCCGCCTGGCGTTCGCCGCGCGCTGGCTGCTGTTGCCCGGCGTGACCCTGATGGCCGGGATTGTCGCTGTCGGCCGTCGCGGGTTCCTTCCAGAGGCGGTGGACGGCACGCGCACGCCGGCGAACCACGGCCTCGAAATCGATCTGCGCTATAATCAGAACACCCTCGAGCAGACGGTGCTGGCGGCGATCGCCTGGAGCGGCCTGGCGCTCGCCCTGCCGCATCCGCGCCTGGTCCTGATCCCGGCCATGGCGGGACTCTTCCTGATCGGCCGGATCGCCTTCTGGATCGGCTATCGGCTCGATCCGCTCGGGCGGGCCTTCGGCATGGTGCTGACGGTGCTGCCGACCCTTGGCGCCTATGTCTGGCTCGTGGCGCGCGTGCTCGGCGCGCATCCGGCGAGCCCGTAGGGTGTCCCATGGCCAAGCCTCCGCACACCGCTCGCGCAACGCACATCATCCAATCACCCACTGGTCTCGACTTCTCCAAGATCGGCGTGACGCGGTTCGACCTCAGCGATCCGTACCACCTGGCCCTCACCGCCCGCTGGCCGACCTTCATCGCCGCAATTCTTTGTTTCTACGGACTGATCACCTCCGCCTTCGCCCTCCTGTATCTGGCGCTGCCGGGGAGCATCTCCAACGCCAGGCCCGGCGCCTTCCCAGACGCGCTGTTCTTCAGCATCGAGACCCTGGCCACCGTCGGCTATGGCGAAATGGCGCCGGCCGATCTCTACGGCCATCTGGTGTCCTCGGCCGAGATCGTCTGCGGCATGGCCTTCACCGCCATCATGACCGGCCTTCTGTTTGTCCGGTTCTCCAAGCCCAAGGCCAGGATCGTATACGCCGACAACGCCGTCATCACCCGCCACAACGGCGTTCCGACCCTGATGCTGCGCATCGGCAATGGCCGCGCCACCCTACTGGCCGACGTCAAGGTCGGCCTCAACGCCCTGGTCCGGGAGACCAGCCGCGAAGGCCACGGCATCCGCCGGGTGCAGGAGTTGCATCTCGTCCGCGCGGCCCTGCCGCTATTTCCCCTGACCCTGATCCTGATGCATGTGATCGACGAGCACAGCCCTCTGGCCGCCTTCGACCATGAGAGTCTGATGGCCGCGGACATCCGGCTTCTGCTCACGGTCGAGGCCCGCGATCCCGGCCTCGGCGCCATCGTCTATGACCTGAAAAGCTACGCCCCCGCCGATATTCTCCCTGGCATGCATTTCGTCGACACCATCTCTCAGGACGACGAAGGCCACATCGTCGGTGACCTGACCCGCATCAGCCTGATCGCGCCGGATGAAGGCGAGGGGGAGGTGGCTCTCCAACCATGACCGGTATTGTGGCGCAAACGCCGGAGAAAAATTGACCGATCTCCCCCATCTTTAGGGCATGGCTGAGAACCAATTGATGTTCGGCTTGAAGCGCCAATACGCGAAGACCCTTGGCATGATCGCGGCTGGGGAGGATCGGGGGGACGACCTGGCGCACCTGGCGGCGGTCATCCGCATCTTCAAGCCGAACGAGGACGTGTCCCGCATCCTCCCCATCCGCCCATACACGCCCGACAGGCGGCAATGGAGCCGGACGGCGCTGGATATCCTCCGCAAGGCTGACAGGCCTCTAGCGGCCCGCGAATTGGCCCGCATGGTGCTCGATAGGGTGGGGGCTCCGTGTTCCTATCTGGTCAACGTCGAGTGCTCACTTCACGCGGTTCTGGGGCGCCTAGAGGGTTCGGGCGTGATCCGCGCCGAAGGCTCGCCAAAGCGGTGGCGAGTGGAGTAGGCTTCGCCATAGGCGCGGGGGGTGTGAAATGGCACGAAGCCCTTACGGTAAAAAGAATCTCTTCCGGTTTATCGTTCCCGGTTGCCTCTTCGTTGGCATTGCCGTTGGCGGGATGGAGTTCTGGGCGCGATCCCAAGACAAAGTGTGCGCGGTGCCGGGTGCGTGTATTCCGGCACACCTCCCGCCATTCCTGTTTGGAGCCGCCTTAGGCGCCGGTGCGCTCGCCGCCCTTCTCTTATTTCTGGTCTTGTTTCTGGTCTTTGGCCTATTGCACGAAATCAGTAGGCGCAGGGGCGCGCGAAATGAACTAGACTGAGAGTGACGGGCGGGGCTGCAACCCCGCCGCTGTCCTTATGCGTGACGGCCAGTCATCGCGTGGATCAATCTACGCGAAAGGCGAAGTGCTGTCATGCAGAAACCATCCGTAAACTTTCAAGCGTGGGTTGACGCGCAAATGGCGGAAACACGCGCCATGCCGTTTTCAGTCGCAGAAGCCCAGATTGCTAAAAGCCTTCTTGCTCTAAGGCTCTCCGAAGTTGCTGAGCCGCCGTGCGGGTCATTACGATCGGACGATAAACGGTTGTCGGGGTCGCAAAGGCCGCCACAAATACGTCAGGGAGTCCTTTTCTCCCACGAAAACTGACGACAACGGAGTTTTCCGTTGCCGCGTTCGCGATTTCGTTCTCGTCAAAGTGCGGGAAGTGTTTGTGGAATAGTTCTTCCTCGGTCATGGCCAATTCTCTCCTAGGGCTGTCTGGCAACGCCTAGGATAGAGCGGGAGGGGGTTGGCGTCATGCCTTCCCCCTCTTGAACTAAGCCGCTTTGTGGCGCTGCCAGTAGCCGCAGAAATCCACGCTGGGCTTCCGAGCCATGGCCAATTGTGCGACGCGTTCCACTTGCTCGCCATTGGCCACTCGGCGGCTATCCTCGCGCCATGCCGCCTCTTGGGCGTAGCGGAGGAGATAGACACCGCTGATATGGTGATGGTGGCCGACCTCGGCGCGACGAAGGCGGCTGAAATACTCTTCCGCCCAATTGGTGCATGCGCCGTCGAGGCTGTAAGCTTCGCCGTGGTTGATCCGCTTCATCTCATATTTGGCATGCAGCGCATCCCAGCCTGACGCTTCGTCGGCGTTGACGATGGTTCCGGGCTTGACGTGGGCGCGGATGAAATTGGAAGCGGCGGCTTCGGTGTGGAACACGGCGGGGAGGCTGTTTCCGCCACGCTCACGGATGATCACAACCACGCGGCGCTTGCCGGTTTGGTTTTCGGCCAGACGACGGTCAACGCGGTTTTCGATGCGGTTCGCGGGCTTCACATAGCCGCCAAAATATCCGCCATCGACTTCCGCCACCTTGCCTTCACCGCCAACGGTGCGCCCAGCCAGTTCGCCAGCCATCGCTTCGCGCATCTTGTGGCAGAGCACGAAGGCGGCCTTGTATGACGTGCCAAGGTCGCGGCTCATGGCGAGCATGCTCTTGCCCTTCACCTCATTGCAGAAGATGGCGATGGCCGCGAGATACATGCGGAGCGGCATCTTGTGGCTGGCGAACAGAGTCCCCGACGTGATGCTGAATTGCTTCCGGCACTCACGGCATTCCCAGCGAGGCGCACCATTCGGGCGCCGACACTCATAGGCGTCGAGGCTTCCGCAAGCGGGGCAAACCGGCTCGCCATTGGTTTCTTCCCAGCGCACGGCGCGGAAAGCGGTTTCAACCGCCGCATCGGTCATGCGGAAGACCGATCCGAGGGAGAGGGTCTTGGCGCGGCTGGAAAGAAGGAAGTGCTGAGACATGTCATATCCGTTAGGTGGCTAACGAATATGTATGCTTTTGCCCTAACGCTTGCAATAGGAAAACGAACGAATATGTTAGGTTTCTCACATTGGAGACACCTATGGCGGAAAATCAGGACCACTGGCAGACGCATGCCAAGCGTCACATAAAAGCTGAGCTAAAGCGCGCTGGCGTCGGCTATGCCGATCTAGCCCAGCGCCTCACCGAAATGGGGTTGCCAGAAACCGAAGGGTCGGTGACGGTGAAGATAAACCGGGGGGCGTTTCCGGCATGGTTCTACTTCGCCGCGATGAAAGCCGTTGGAACCCATACCGTGCGATTGCACGAAGCGGACTAGCCCTAACTATCCTCGCTGGCGCGGCTTGTGCCTCACCAATGCAGGAACACGGTTCCGGCAAAGGCAACAAAGTAGAACAACAGACCGATTCCCACCCAAGTCAGGGCGCCGCTGCGGCCTTTACCATACCGCCAAAGCCCCCCGTTTATTCCTATTCCTGCAAGAACCCACGGAACGCCGAGCAAGCAAATCTGTGCATAGAGCGGGGCGCTGCGGAAAGCGCGGATAAGTGGGGTGGGCGCACGTTTTGGGTCGGTGTCGCCTCCGCCTTGGGGCTGATATTGACCCTCATCGCCACCGCTTGGGCCGCCATTGCTGCTGGTAGAAGTGCTGGAGCCGCTGAGGAGGCCATTACCAAAAGCGATGAATTGCTTGAACATTCCCGCACGATTGCAGCAAGGGACGGGGAGGTAGAATATAGGCGAGAACGCCCATATTTGTTTATGGGACTCAAAGAAGAGTCCTTCAAGATTGGCCCATACGGACACGCCACTTTCATTGCTATAAAAAACTCTGGAAGAACGCCAGCCTTTCTTAAAAAGGCATGGGGAATTTATTATCCCGTCGAGCCATTTGAACTTAAAAATCCGCACATGGGAGCGCAATGGCATTTTGTCGACTTTGTTTGGGCGGCCGGCGAGGAAAATTCCCCCGTCGCTTTTGTTTCCCCCTTTCCCAACTGCTGGCTGTGCGTTGCCATTGAATACGAAGATATTTTCAAGAGGTCGCACTTCAGTCGATCTATATATCGAATAGACGCCGCCAAAGAGACCATAAAAGCGGGCGCTATTATTGCCAATTTCTCCAACGAATATTGGAACGACTGGGATTAGCAGGCTTGCGGCCAACGCGGCCACCCTGTTCAATCTCTCTCAGAGGTCTTCACCATCAGTCCCCATGGCTGGGGTATCGTGGGCAACGCCTTCCGGCGTTTGCGCCATAATACCGACCATGACCGCGAATTAAGCTGTCACGCGGGCGCCCCGCCGCTAGCCTCGCGTCGAATCCAGGCGAGGACGGACGATCATGAACATCGGCTTTTGCGCGGGCGTGACGGCGGCGGCATTGGTGGCTGGCGCGGCCTCGGCGGCGACCTCGGTGGAGATTCGCGATGCGGCGGTCATGGTCACCGTCGTTCCGGAGGCGCGGCCGGACGTGAAGGTGTCGGTGGTGAGGACCAATCCGAAACTGCCGCTGCGGATTTCAAACCTGGGCGACCGGGTCGCGGTAAACGGCGGCCTTTTCGGGCGCAACGTCAACTGTCACGGAGACGTCGATACGCCGGGCGCGCGGATCTGGGGAACCGGTGATTTTGGGCCGGACGATCTGCCGCGCATCGTGATCCGCACGCCCCTCGATGTCAGGATCAGGACCGGCGCGGCGGTTTTCGGCGATATCGGCCGGGCGGCCAGCGTCGATCTTTCGGCGGGCGGCTGCGGCGCCTGGACCGTGGCCAATGTGTCCGGTCTTCTGAGGGTGGCCTCGGCTGGCTCCGGCGACGTACACGCCGGTTCGGCCGGATCGGCGCAACTGCGTATCGGCGGCGCCGGCGGGATCACCATGCGCGACGTCGCGGCGGGGCTTGACGCCTCCACCGCCGGTTCGGGCGATATGACGATCGCCTCGGTGCGCGGTCCCCTGCGCGCCCGGATCGTCGGTTCGGGCGACATTATCGTGAACGGCGGTGGTGTGACCACCATGGACGCCACGGTGCTGGGGGCAGGCGACATAAAGCTTTCGGGCGTGGCGCAGAGCCTGAACGCGCGCATCCTGGGTTCGGGCGATGTCGCGGTCGATCGTGTCTCGGGGCCGGTCAATAAGTCCGTAATGGGCTCCGGATCAGTGAGCGTGGGCGGCTGATCGGCGCTCCGAGGTATCGTTCGTCGATCCGGGATTTAAGAAAAAAGGCTGCGGGAGGACGCGGCGTCGGCTAGCGTCCGGCCGCGCCCGTCGGCGCGGGGAGCGGCATGCGAGTTTGGACCTTGGGACGCCGCGCCGCCGTGGGAGCGGGCGCCCTTGCGACGGTCTTGATCGGGGCGGCGGGGGCGGCGGCCGCGCCATCGCTGGAGGTTCGTAACGCGGCGGCCAGGGTGGTGGTGATTCCCGAGGCCAGGTCGCGGATCGCCGTCACACTCATCCACGCCAATGCGCAACTGCCAATCAGAATCACTCGGGCCGGCGACAAGGTGATCGTGCGTGGCGATGTGGGCCATCAGATCCACGGCTGTCCCGCGTTCGCCGGCGGCCGGGTGGTGCAGATTCGCGGCCGCGGCCCGTTCGCCCTGAACGATCTGCCAAGGCTGGTCGTGCGCGCCCCGCTGGATGTTCATGTCTCGGTGGGCGAGGCGGTGTTCGGCGCGGTGGGTCGCGGCGCCAGCCTCGACCTCGCCAATCAGGGCTGCGGCGACTGGGTAATCGGCAATATGCGCGGCAAGCTCAAGATCAGCCAGGCGGGTTCCGGCAATGCGCGCGCCGGCTCGGCCGGCGGCGCCGATCTCAGCATGGCCGGATCGGGCAGCATCTCGATCGGCAATATCCGCATGGGTCTTACCGCGATCTCCAGCAGCGCCGGCGACATCACCGCCACTTCGGTGACCGGGCCACTCAACGTGCGGGTCGCGGGTTCGGGGGATATAAGGGCAAAGACGGGCAGGGTGACCACGATGAACGCCTCCATCGCCGGCTCCGGCAATGTGTGGTTCGGCGGCGTCGCCGACAGCCTGGTCGCCTCGGTGGCTGGCCCGGGAGGAATCAACGTCGCCCAGGTGAGCGGGCCAGTCACCCGCCGTATCTTCGGCTCCGGCGCGATCCGGGTCGGAAAATAGGCTCGACGGCCTACCCATCGGTCTGATCGTGCTGGGCGTTGACGTGGCGGGGCTTCGCGAGTATCACCCGCGCTCTTTTCGCGGCCACCGATCCGACTTGGGCCCGATGAACCGGACGTCTCGAAAGAGGCGGCCTGACGCGCCGAAGCCTTCTCATGCGTTTCGGCGCCGTTTGCTGTTTATCGGACCGTTTGCCGGCCTTGGCGGCGAAACCGACTTTAACATTCCTTGATCGGCGGCCTGCGCAGCAGACGCCGCCAGACCGTAACGAAAGAGCGCATGCCGACAGTCAACCAGCTGATCCGCAAACCCCGCGTCAACAAGCCCGCGCGCAACAAGGTGCCGGCCCTCAAGGGCTCGCCTCAGCGCCGAGGTGTCTGCACGCGCGTCTATACGGTGACGCCGAAGAAGCCGAACTCCGCCCTGCGTAAGGTCGCCAAGGTGCGCCTGACCTCCGGCATCGAGGCGGTGTGCTATATTCCTGGCGAAGGCCACAACCTGCAGGAGCACTCGGTGGTCCTGATTCGCGGCGGCCGGGTGAAGGACCTTCCGGGCGTTCGCTATCACATCCTGCGCGGCGTTCTGGACACCCAAGGCGTCAAGGACCGCAAGCAGCGCCGTTCGCTTTATGGCGCCAAGCGCCCGAAATAAGGATTTAAGAACCCATGTCCCGCCGTCGCCGCGCCGAGAAGCGCGATGTTCTTCCCGACCCCAAGTTCGGTGATCTCGTCCTCACCAAGTTCATGAATTACGTCATGTACGAAGGCAAGAAGGCCGTCGCCGAGAACATCATCTATGGCGCCTTCGATCTCATCGAGGCTAAGCGCCGCGACCAGGGGCCGCTGGAAACCTTCCACGCCGCCTTGGAAAACGTCTCGCCTTCGGTGGAAGTGCGCTCCCGCCGGGTGGGCGGCGCCACCTATCAGGTGCCTACCGAAGTGCGTCCCGACCGTCGTCGGGCGCTGGCCATCCGCTGGCTGGTCTCGGCGGCGCGCAAGCGCGGTGAGAACACCATGACCGAAAAGCTGGCCGGCGAACTGCTGGACGCTTCCAACAATCGCGGATCGGCGGTCAAGAAGCGTGAAGACACCCACAAGATGGCCGAAGCCAACCGCGCCTTCTCGCATTACCGCTGGTAGCGCCCATATAGGTTGCGATCCTAGACACCACACTCTTCCGGGCGCGGGCGGTTTGAGCTAAACCGCGCGCGCTTTGGCGAGCCCGCTCACCCGAATATCGCAAGAACCCGTCATGCCCCGCACAACCGACATCAAAGACTATCGAAATTTCGGCATCATGGCCCACATCGATGCGGGCAAGACCACGACCACCGAGCGGATCCTCTACTACACCGGCAAGAGCCACAAGATCGGTGAAGTCCATGACGGCGCGGCGACCATGGACTGGATGGAGCAGGAGCAGGAGCGGGGGATCACCATCACCTCCGCCGCCACCACCGCCATGTGGAACGGCAAGCGCCTCAACATCATCGACACGCCCGGCCACGTGGATTTCACCATCGAGGTGGAGCGCTCGCTTCGCGTACTCGACGGCTGCGTCGCCGTGCTCGACGGCAACCAGGGCGTCGAACCCCAGACCGAAACCGTCTGGCGCCAAGCCGACCGCTATAACGTGCCGCGCGTGGTGTTCGTCAACAAGATGGACAAGATCGGCGCCGATTTCGAAAAGTGCGTGGAGAGCATCCGCGATCGCCTGGGGGTCAAGGCGGTGCCGATCCAGCTCCCCATCGGTTCGGAAAACAGCTTCAAGGGCATCATCGATCTGGTCCGTATGAAGGCGGTGGTCTGGGAAAGCGAAGGCCTGGGCGCCAACTATCACGACGAAGAGATTCCCGCCGACCTGAAGGCCGCCGCCGAAGAGGCGCGCCACTTCATGGTGGAAAATTCCGTCGAGCTCGATGACGAAGCGATGGAATCCTACCTGAACGGCGAAGAGCCCTCGGCGCAGGTGCTCAACAAATGCTTGCGCAAGGCGGTGCTCACCGGCGCCTTCTATCCGGTGCTGTGCGGCTCGGCGTTCAAGAACAAGGGCGTGCAGCCGCTGCTGGACGCGGTGGTCGAATATCTGCCCTCGCCGGTGGATATCCCGCCGACCCCTGGCCTCGATTACAAGACCGAAGAGCCGGTGGTGCGCCACGCTTCGGACGACGAGCCTCTCTCGGTGCTGGCGTTCAAGATCATGGACGACCCGTTCGTGGGCTCGCTCACCTTCTGCCGCATCTATTCGGGCAAGATCGAAAGCGGCATGGCCCTGCTCAACTCCTCGCGCGACCGCAAGGAGCGGGTCGGGCGCATGCTGCTGATGCACTCCAACAACCGCGAGGATATCAAGGAAGCCTACGCCGGCGACATCGTCGCCCTGGCCGGCCTCAAGGACACCCGCACCGGCGACACCCTGTGCGACCCGACAAGGGGGCCGATCCTGCTCGACAAGATGGATTTCCCCGAGCCCGTGATCGAGCTTTCCATCGAGCCCAAGACCAAGGCCGACCAGGAGAAGCTGGGCGTCGCCCTGCAGAAGTTGGCCGCCGAGGATCCCACCTTCCGGGTTTCCACCGATCAGGAAAGCGGCCAGACCATCCTGCGCGGCATGGGCGAACTGCACCTCGACATCAAGGTCGATATCTTGAAGCGCACTTATAAGGTCGACGCCAATATCGGCCAGCCCCAGGTCGCCTATCGCGAGACCCTCGGGCGCAAGGCGGAGATCAACTACACCCACAAGAAGCAGACGGGCGGTTCGGGCCAGTTCGCCGAGGTGAAGATCATCTTCGAACCGGTGGAGGCCGGCGTCGGCTACTCCTTCGAGAACAAGGTGGTGGGCGGCTCGGTGCCGCGCGAATTCGTGCCCGGCGTGGAAAAGGGCCTGCTGTCGGCCAAGGAAAACGGCCTGCTGGCCGGCTTCCCGGTGATCGACTTCAAGGCCACCTTGATCGATGGCAAGTACCACGATGTCGACTCCAGTGTCCTGGCCTTCGAGATCGCGGCGCGGGCGGCTTTCCGCGAACTTCGCGACAAGGCGTCGCCGAAACTCCTCGAACCGATCATGAAGGTTGAAGTCACCACACCGGAAGACTATGTGGGCGACGTCATCGGCGACCTGAATTCGCGGCGCGGGATGATCCAGGGCACTGATCAGCGGGGCAACGCCCAGGTGATCATCGCCATGGTCCCCCTGGCCAACATGTTCGGTTACGTGAGCACCCTGAGGTCCATGAGTCAGGGGCGCGCCAATTTCCACATGGACTATGATCACTACGAGGCCGTGCCGCAGGCGGTGGCCGACGAAGTGGTCAAGAAGTACGCTTGAAGTCTATCTACCCTAACCCGTCACAAAGAAGCCCATTGAGGGCTGGAGCTTGAGAAATGGCCAAGGCAAAGTTCGAACGTAATAAGCCTCACTGCAACATCGGCACGATCGGTCACGTCGACCACGGCAAGACGACGTTGACCGCGGCCATCACCATGGTTCTGGCCGAGAGCGGGGGCGCCACGGCGATGAAGTACGCCGACATCGACGCCGCGCCGGAAGAAAAAGCCCGCGGCATCACCATCAACACCGCCCACGTGGAGTATGAGACGGCGAACCGTCACTACGCTCACGTCGACTGCCCCGGTCACGCCGACTATGTGAAGAACATGATCACCGGCGCGGCCCAGATGGACGGCGCCATCCTGGTGGTCTCGGCCGCCGATGGCCCGATGCCCCAGACCCGTGAGCACATCCTCCTCGCCCGTCAGGTCGGCGTGCCGGCCCTGGTGGTGTTCATGAACAAGGTCGACCTGGTCGATGACGAAGAGCTCCTTGAGCTGGTCGAAATGGAAGTGCGCGAGTTGCTCTCCAGCTACGAATTCCCCGGTGACGATATTCCGATCATCAAGGGGTCGGCCGTGGCCGCCGTGGAAGGCAAGGATCCCAAGATCGGCAAGGATGCGGTGCTCGAACTGATGGCGGCGGTCGACGCCTACATCCCGCAGCCCGAGCGTCCGGTCGATTTGCCGTTCATGATGGCCGTGGAAGACGTTTTCTCCATCTCGGGACGTGGCACCGTGGTCACCGGCCGCATCGATCGCGGCGTCATCAAGGTGGGCGAGGAAGTCGAGATCGTGGGTCTGCGCGATACGCAGAAGACCATCTGCACGGGCGTGGAAATGTTCCGCAAGCTGCTCGACCAGGGCCAGGCCGGCGACAACGTCGGCGTGCTCCTTCGCGGCACAAAGCGCGAGGACGTGGAGCGCGGTCAGGTTCTTTGCAAGCCCGGCTCGATCACGCCGCACACCAAGTTCGTGGCCGAAGCCTATATCCTCACCAAGGATGAAGGTGGCCGCCACACGCCGTTCTTCACCAACTATCGGCCGCAGTTCTATTTCCGCACCACCGACGTGACCGGCATCATCCGGCTCAAGGAAGGCGTGGAAATGATCATGCCCGGTGACAACGCCGAGTTGGACGTGGAGCTGATCACGCCGATTGCCATGGAAGAGCGCCTGCGCTTCGCTATTCGCGAAGGCGGCCGCACCGTCGGCTCGGGCGTCGTGGCCAAGATCGTCCAATAGGGCGTGCTTGAAGATCGGGGCCGCGCCTGTTAGACGACGCGCCCTGCGGTGACGAGATCAGACGCGCCGGCGGGCCCTTCGCTCTCCGGCGCGTCGCTCGTTTGGACCAAAGACGGCGTTTCGCCGGCGAGGCCCTTCGAAGGAGTGTAGCTCAGCTGGTAGAGCATCGGTCTCCAAAACCGAGGGTCGTGGGTTCGAGTCCCCCCACTCCTGCCACTATATAGAGTTGTCGTTTCCAAAGGCCGCGCGAGTCGCGCGGACTTAAGATTGAAAGAAAGTTGGAAGGCCGCCATGGCCAAGGATCAAGGCATCGTCCAGACCGCGATGCGCCGTCGCACCCCACTTCCGGCGACCGCGGCCACGGCCGGCAAGGCGCCCGCGCCCATCGAGCGTAAGCGAACCTCGCCGCTTCAGTTCCTGCGGGAGGTGCAAGCCGAGGGCCGCAAGGTTACCTGGACGAGCTGGAAGGAGACCTGGATCACTTCGGTGATGGTGGGGATCATGGTGATCATGACCGCGCTGTTCTTCTTCGGCCTCGACTGGATCCTGCATCTGGCGGTCGCCGCCCTTCTCAAGTTCGCCAACGCGGAATAGCCAGACTCATGCCCGAACCCTCGGCCCACGCCGCCAACCCCAATCACAAGTGGTACATCGTCCACGCCTACTCGAACTTCGAGAAGAAGGTCGCCGACAGCATCCGCGAACAGGCTCATTCCCAGGGCCTTGATGACGCCTTCTCCGAAATTCTCGTGCCGACGGAAGACGTCATAGAGATTCGCCGCGGTCGCAAGATCAACGCCGAGCGCAAATTCTTCCCGGGCTATGTGCTGGTGAAGATGGATCTCTCCGACGAGGCTTATCACCTGGTCAAGAACACCCCTAAGGTCACCGGCTTCCTCGGCTCGGGCCTCAAGCCCATGCCGGTTTCCGAGCGCGAAGTCGCGCGGATCATCGGCGCCATCGAGGAGGGCGTCGAGCGGCCGAAGCCGACCATCACCTTCGAGGTGGGCGAGGCCGTGCGTGTCATCGACGGACCGTTCGCCAGCTTCAACGGTTCGGTCGAGCAGGTCGACGAAGACCGCGCCCGCCTGCGGGTCACCGTCTCCATCTTCGGCCGCGCGACGCCGGTGGAGCTGGAATACGCCCAGGTCGAAAAGACCAGCTGAGAGAATAGCCTTCCGCTCAGCCCCTCCGGGGCCGCGTTCCAGGCTCCTGGCTGGGCATCGCCTGGGTCGTGGGCACCTCCGGCGCGGGCAGCGTCATCACCCGTTGTTCCGCGATCTTCAGCGCCTGTCGGGTCTCCGGAAGGGCAGGGACATCGTAGCGCGGCGGAACGCCGAAGCCGAACGCCGAGGTCAGATCGCCGCAGGTACGCCGCCGCCATGGCGTGAGTCCGGCCACCTCCACGCCGAACCGCGCCTCGATCAGGCGCAAGGTCGAGGTGTGGTCGAAGGTCTCGCCGCACACATAGCCGCCGCGGCTGAACGGCGAGATGATCGTGCAGGGCACCCGGTAGCCGAGGCCGATTGGCAGGCCGCCGATGAACTCGCCCGTCGTGCCAAGTTCCGGCGTCGGCGGCGCCACATGGTCGAACTGGCCGTCGTTCTCGTCATAGTTGAGGATGAAGGCCGTGCGCGCCCAAAGCCCCGGGTTCGACCACAGGGCCTCCAGAATTTGCGAAGTATGGTCCTCGCCCGCGGCGGGCAGCCAGTCGGGATGTTCGCTGACGTTGGACGGTGGCACGATCCAGGTGACCTGGGGAAGGTTCCCTGTCTTCATGTCCCATAGCAGCTCATAGAACGGCCGATCCCGCAGGGCGTATTCATAGAGCGCCGAGGCCTTTGGCGCGTTCTGATACTGCGTGAAATACTTGGTGACGTTGCAGCCGTAGTCATCAAGGTCATGATAGATTTTCCAGCTTATGCCAGCTCGCTGCAGCCGCTCGGGATAGGTCTCCCAGGAATAGGCCTTGCCGCTGTTGTCGATCGCCGGGCCGCCGTACCGGGCGGCCTGATCGATCTGGCCGGTCATGAGGTAATAGCGATTGGGGTTGGTCGGTCCGAACACCGAACAATGATAGCCGTCGCAAAGCGTGAACGCGTCGGCCAGGGCATAGTAGTAGGGGAGGTCGTCGCGCGTCATATAGCCCATGGTGAGCGGGCCGCGGACGCCATCGGCGGCGCGATGGGCGCCGATCCAGCCGTCCATCGCGCCACCGCGCCAAGCGGCGTGTTGCGGCCCCCAGGCGTGGCTGAGGTCGAAGAGGCGTTGGGCGCTGGTCTTGGACGTATTCATCCGAAACGGCAGCACATAGCCGTCGGCGTTCAGCGGATCGGCCTGGCGGAATACGGAGGGCCCGCTCGCGGGCTGCGCCGTGGGATCGTCGAACCCCCGCACCCCGCTCATCGATCCGAAATAATGATCGAATGAGCGGTTCTCCTTCATCAAGATGATGATGTGGTCGATATCGCTCAGCTTAGCCGGCGCCGCGGGTCGGCCGAACGCCGATCCCGAGAACCCGCCAAGGCCGAACGCCGATACAGCGGAGGCCGTCTGGATGAAGCGGCGCCGGTCGATGCTTTCCAAGAATGCGATCCCGCTCAATGCCAAGGGCGGATGATATCCGATCAGCCTAGTCATCCGCTTGCGGCCGCCCCAGACAAGCTTTTATGACGACGATGAAAGTCGGGCGGCCCTTTGCAATCGATGCGCGAAGGTTGCCCAAACGCCGGCGCCCTGATAAAGGCCCGCCCCTCGCAATCAGGCGAGACCAAATCCGTGGGAGGGGCGCCACCCCGCACCACGGCTCACAAACGCCGGGTATCTGGCGGAAGAGGAGATCATGGCCAAGAAGATACTGGGCTACATCAAGCTCCAGGTGAACGCCGGCGCCGCCACGCCATCGCCGCCCATCGGGCCGGCGCTGGGGCAGCGCGGCGTCAACATCATGGGCTTCTGCAAGGAGTTCAACGCCCGTACCGAAAATATGGTGAAGGGCACGCCCCTGCCGACGGTGATCACCGTCTATCAGGATAAGAGCTTCACCTTCGTCACCAAGACCCCGCCGGCGACCCACTACCTCAAACAGGCGGTGGGCCTCAAATCGGGATCAGGCAAGCCGGGCCGCGACAGTGTCGGCAGTGTCACCCGCGCTCAGCTTCGCGAAATCGCCGAAGCCAAGATGAAGGATCTCAACGCCAACGATATCGAGGCCGCGGCCCGGATCATCGAAGGCTCCGCCCGCGCCATGGGCCTCAAGGTCGTGGAGGCTTAAGAGAATCATGCCCAAAAAAGCCAAGAGAGTTCAAGCCTGGACCGGTGATCGCGACGCCATCCACGGACTTTCCGAAGCGGTGAAGCTGGTCAAGGCCAACGCCACCGCCAAGTTCGACGAGAGCGTCGAGATCGCTGTCAACCTGGGCGTCGATCCGCGCCACGCCGATCAGCAGGTGCGCGGTGTCGTCGCCTTGCCGTCCGGCACGGGCCGCGACGTCCGCGTCGCCGTCATCGCCAAGGACGCCAAGGCCGAGGAAGCCACGGCGGCCGGGGCCGAGGTTGTCGGGGCCGAGGATTTGGTGGAGCGCATCCAGGGCGGCTTCATGGACTTCGACCGCGTTATCGCCACGCCCGACATGATGGCCCTCGTTGGTCGTCTGGGTAAGATCCTCGGCCCCCGCGGCCTGATGCCCAACCCGCGCGTCGGCACGGTGACGCCCAACGTCGGCCAAGCGGTCAAGGACGCCAAGGGCGGCTCCATCGAGTTTCGGGTGGAGAAGTCCGGCATCGTCCACGCCGGCATTGGCAAGGCCAGCTTCACCGACGCGGCTATCGAGACCAATGTGAAGGCCCTGATCGACGCCCTGGCCAAGGCCAAGCCGTCGGGCGCCAAGGGTGTCTACATCAAGCGCGTCAGCCTCTCCTCGACCATGGGCCCCGGCTTCAAGGTCGATACGACGAGCCTCGGCGCGTAGAGACCTCGCTCCCTTGTCTAGCCGGATAGCCGAAGCTATCTATCTGGCTAGACGGAGGCGGCGATGCCCTTTCACATTCGAGATCCGGAGACCGACACCCTGGTGCGTGAACTCGCCCGCCGACAGGGGTGCGGCCTGACCGAGGCGGTCAAGAGCGCCGTGGCGGAAAAGCTCGACCGCGCCGCGCCGGCGCTACCCATGCTCGACGCAATCGCCGAAATCCAACGCGAGATCGCGTTCTGGCCCAAAACCGGCCTTAAGGCGGACAAGGCCTTTTTTGACGATCTCTCGGGCGATGGGGACTGATGTTCGTCGATGCCTCGGCGATCTGCGCCATTCTCCTGGCCGAGGATGGCGCCGATGTGTTGGCCGCTAAGCTCGTCGGGGCGCGCACACGCACCACCTCGGCCATCGCCGTCTATGAGACGGTGCGCGCGGTGATGCGCGAGTCGGGCCGGGCGCCTTCGGAAGTGAGATTGGTCGTGGCTCGATTCCTGGCCGCGGCGCGGATCGACGCCGCCGAAATCGGGCCAGTGGAGCGCGAAATCGCCTTGGACGCCATGGATCGCTTCGGCAAAGGGCGCCATCCGGCCAAGCTAAACATGGGCGACTGTTTCGCCTATGCGTGCGCGCGAGCCCGGGGCGCATCCTTGCTCTCCAAAGGCGACGACTTCGCTCTGACCGATATAGAGATCGCCTGAAGGCTCACGTATTGGTTTGAAACCGCCCCACACAAAGACACCGGTTGAACTTCCCGCGTTTGTCCTGTAAAGGCGCGCCTCCGATGCGGGCTTGCCCGTATCAACCTGTCCAAGAACCGCGGGCCTTCAAGGCTTAATCCTCACCGCCGCGGGGAGACGGGAAGCAAGGAGATCCAGGCGCCTGTCCTTTCGGATATGGGCGCGGCTCGGCGCATCCCCTTCCTTCTTGGCGCAACCACACCGCTTCGGCCGGATCGTCCGGCCGTAGCCGAGCCGAATGGAGACCGTCATGGATCGCGCCCAAAAGAGCGACTCGATCGAGACCCTCAAGGGTGTCTTCGCCGGCGCTGGCGCGGTGGTGGTGACCCACTACACGGGCCTGACCGTGGCCGAGACCGAAGATTTGCGCGGGCGCCTGCGCAAGGAAGGCGCGGCCTTCAAGGTGGTTAAGAACCGGCTGGCGCAAAAGGCGTTGAACGGAGCCGGGGAAGGCGCCTACGCTCTCTTCAAGGGGCCGGTGGCCATTGCCTACGGTCCGGACGCCGTCTCGGCCGCCAAGGTCTCCACCGCCTACGCCAAGGACAACGAGAAGTTCGTCATCATCGGCGCCCTCATGGGCGAACAGGTGCTGGACGCCAAGAGCGTCGACGCCCTGGCCAAATTGCCCTCGCTCGATCAGCTGCGCGGCAAGATCGTCGGCCTGCTTCAGGCGCCCGCGACCCGCGTCGCCGGCGTCCTCCAGGCCCCCGCCGGCCAGCTGGCCCGCGTGGTCGGCGCCTATGCCGCCAAGGAAGCCGCTTAACCCCTCCGCCCATCTAAACCTGTCTCAAGAAGGATACCTCCATCATGTCGAAGCTCGAAAAACTGGTCGATGACCTCTCCGCCCTGACCGTTCTCGAAGCGGCCGAACTCTCCAAGCTACTGGAAGAAAAGTGGGGCGTCTCCGCCGCCGCGCCGGTGGCCATGGCCGCGGCCGCTGGCCCGGCCGCCGGCGGCGCGGCCCCGGCCGAAGCCGCCGAGGAGCAAACCGAGTTCACCGTTGTTCTGACCGCCGCCGGCGACAAGAAGATCAACGTGATCAAGGAAGTTCGCGGCGTTCGCCCGGACCTGGGCCTCAAGGAAGCCAAGGACCTCGTCGAAGGCGCCCCGCAGAACGTCAAGGAAAACGTCTCCAAGCAGGAAGCCGAAGAGATCAAAACCAAGCTCGAAGCCGCTGGCGCCTCTGTCTCGGTGAAATAGCCTTTCGAAGGCTCCCTCCCGCCTCGCGGCGAGGGAGCCTCATTTTTCCGCCGAAGCCCTCTTCCCTTTTCGGCGGCGGACGCCTAGATACGCGTTCCTCTCATTTTAGAGTTTCGATTCGCGCGCGCCGTTCCGACGAGGATCGCGTGCGCTTTACGCCCCGAGGCGCGGTCAGCCGCCCTCCGACTAGCGCGAAGGGGCGCCGTGACGCCAAGCGTGGCACGGGAATTTCCAGCGTCCGGCGGACGGCAAGCGGCTCGGAGGCCTCCTCCTTAAGCCCCCCGTTCGATCCGAGGGTGGACGCGTGGACATGAATTGACGCCCCAGGACCGTTCCTGGCGCGTCTCTAGGGAACCATGATGGCGCAATCGTTTACCGGTAAAAAGCGGATCCGGAAGTCTTTCGGCCGCATCCCCGAGGCCGTGCGTATGCCGAACCTGATCGAGGTTCAGCGTTCGTCCTATGAACAGTTCCTCCAGCGCGAGGTCCGTCCGGGCCAACGCCGGGACGAGGGCATCGAGGCGGTGTTCAAGTCGGTCTTTCCGATCAAGGACTTCAACGAGCGCGCCATGCTCGAATACGTCTCCTACGAGTTCGAGGAGCCGAAGTATGACGTTGAGGAATGCATTCAGCGCGACATGACCTATGCCGCGCCGCTGAAGGTCAAGCTGCGCCTGATCGTCTGGGAGACCGACGAGGAGACCCAGGCTAGGTCGGTGAAGGACATCAAGGAACAGGATGTCTACATGGGCGACATTCCGCTCATGACCGAGAAGGGCACGTTCGTCGTCAATGGCACCGAACGGGTTATCGTCTCCCAGATGCACCGTTCGCCGGGCGTCTTCTTCGACCACGACAAGGGCAAGACCCACTCCTCCGGCAAGCTGCTGTTCGCGGCCCGCATCATCCCCTATCGCGGTTCCTGGCTCGATTTCGAGTTCGACGCCAAGGACCTAGTGTTCGTGCGCATCGACCGGCGCCGCAAGTTGCCGGCCACCACCTTCCTCTACGGCCTGGGCATGGACGGCGAGGAAATCCTCACCACCTTCTATGACGTCGTTCCGTTCGTGAAGCGCGATGGCGTAGGCGAAACCGGCGGCTGGGCCACGCCGTACAAGGCCGAGCGCTGGCGCGGCGTGAAGCCCGAGTTCCCGCTGATCGACGGCGACACCGGCGAAGAGGTCGCTCCGGCCGGAGCCAAGATTTCCGCGCGCCAGGCCAAGCGCCTGGCGGATGGCGGCCTCAAGACCCTGCTGCTTTCGCCCGACGCGCTCGTCGGCCGCTATCTGGCGCGGGACGAGGTCAATCCGGCTACCGGCGAGATCTACGCCGAGGCTGGCGATGAACTCGACGCGGCCCTGATCGCGTCCCTGGAAGAGCATGGCTTCACCACCATCGACGTCCTCGACATCGATCACGTCACGGTCGGGGCCTATATCCGCAACACGCTTCGCCTGGATAAGAATAACTCCCGGGAAGACGCCCTTTTCGATATCTACCGGGTGATGCGGCCGGGCGAGCCGCCGACGGTGGAAGCCGCCGAGGCGATGTTCAAGAGCCTGTTCTTCGACCAGGACCGCTATGACCTCTCTTCGGTCGGTCGGGTGAAGATGAACATCCGCCTCGAGCTCGATTGTCCGGACGACGTGCGCGTCGTCCGCAAGGAAGATGTGCTGGAGGTTCTCAAGACCCTGGTGGGTCTGCGCGACGGCCGCGGCGAGATCGATGACATCGACAACCTCGGCAACCGCCGGGTGCGCTCGGTCGGCGAACTCTTGGAAAACCAGTACCGCGTCGGCCTGCTGCGCATGGAACGGGCGATCAAGGAGCGCATGTCGAGCGTCGACATCGACACCGTGATGCCGCACGACCTGATCAACGCCAAGCCGGCGGCGGCTTCGGTGCGGGAGTTCTTCGGTTCCTCGCAGCTCTCCCAGTTCATGGACCAGACCAATCCGCTGTCGGAGATCACCCACAAGCGCCGTCTCTCGGCGCTTGGCCCAGGTGGCCTGACCCGCGAGCGGGCCGGCTTCGAGGTGCGCGACGTGCACCCCACCCACTATGGCCGCATCTGCCCGATCGAGACGCCGGAAGGCCCTAACATCGGCCTGATCAACTCGCTGGCGACCCACGCGGTGGTCAACAAGTATGGCTTCATCGAAAGCCCGTACCGGCGGGTGAAGGACGGCAAGATCACCGATGAGGTGGTCTATATGTCGGCGATGGAGGAGGCCAAGCACGTCATCGCCCAGGCCAATATCGCCTTGCGTGACGGCGTGATCGTCGAGGACCTGGTGCCCGGGCGCGTCAACGGCGAGCCTTCGCTGTTGGCCAAGGACTCCGTCGACCTGATGGACGTCAGCCCCAAGCAGGTGGTGTCGGTGGCCGCGGCCCTGATCCCGTTCCTGGAAAACGATGACGCCAACCGCGCCCTGATGGGCTCGAACATGCAGCGCCAAGCGGTGCCGCTGATCCAGTCCGACGCGCCCCTGGTGGGCACGGGGATGGAAGACGTGGTCGCCCGCGATTCCGGCGCCGTGGTGATCGCCAGGCGGTCGGGCGTCGTCGAACAGATCGACGGCACCCGGATCGTCATCCGCGCCACGGAAGAAACCGACGCCACCAAGCCAGGCGTCGATATCTATCGCCTGTCGAAGTTCCAGCGTTCGAACCAGAACACCTGCATCAATCAGCGTCCGCTGGTGCGGGTTGGCGACAAGATCGCCGCTGGCGACATCATCGCCGACGGTCCTTCGACGGACCTCGGCGAACTGGCCCTGGGCCGCAACGCCCTGGTCGCCTTCATGCCCTGGAACGGCTACAACTTCGAGGACTCGATCCTCATCTCCGAACGCATCGTGCGCGATGACGTCTTCACCTCGATCCATATCGAGGAGTTTGAGGTCATGGCTCGGGACACCAAGCTTGGCCCCGAGGAAATCACCCGCGATATCCCCAATGTCGGCGAGGAAGCCCTGCGCAACCTCGACGAGGCCGGGATCGTGGCTATCGGCGCCGAGGTGCTCCCCGGCGACATCCTGGTCGGCAAGGTGACTCCCAAGGGCGAAAGCCCGATGACGCCGGAGGAAAAGCTCTTGCGCGCCATCTTCGGGGAAAAGGCCTCCGACGTGCGCGACACCTCCCTTCGCCTGCCGCCTGGCGTCGCCGGCACGGTGGTCGAGGTCCGGGTCTTCAACCGTCATGGGGTGGACAAGGACGAACGGGCGGTCGCCATCGAGCGCGAAGAGATCGACCGGCTCGGCAAGGACCGCGACGATGAGTTCGCGATCCTCAACCGCAATATGACCGCGCGCCTTCGCGAGCTGCTCGTGGGCCGCACCGCGGTCTCTGGCCCCAAGGGCCTGGGCCGAGGCGAGATCACTCCGGCTAAGATCGACGAGATCTCGCCGGGTCTCTGGTGGCAGATCGCCGTGGACGACGAAAAGGCCATGGGCGAGCTCGAAGCCATGCGCCGGCTGTTCGACGACGCCCGCAAGCGGCTTGATCGCCGCTTCGAGGACAAGGTCGACAAGCTTCAACGCGGCGACGAACTGCCGCCTGGCGTGATGAAGATGGTCAAGGTGTTCGTGGCGGTGAAGCGCAAGCTTCAGCCCGGCGACAAGATGGCCGGCCGTCACGGCAACAAGGGCGTCATCTCCAAGATCCTGCCGATCGAGGACATGCCGCACCTGGAGGACGGCACCAGCGTCGATGTGGTGCTCAATCCCCTGGGCGTGCCCTCGCGGATGAACGTCGGCCAGATCTTCGAAACCCACCTCGGCTGGGCCTGCGCCGGCCTCGGCCGTCAGATCGGCGATCTGATGGAAGCCTGGCAGCGCGGGGGCCAGAAGAAGGCTTTGCTGGATCGGCTTCGCACCATCTATGGCCCCGATCAGGTGCTGCCGGACGACGAGGAGGAACTGCTGGAGCTGGCGCGCAATCTCTCCAAGGGTGTGCCCATCGCCACGCCGGTCTTCGACGGCGCCCACATCGGCGATATCGAGGACATGCTGGAAGCCGCCGGTCTCAACCGGTCCGGCCAGGTGATCCTCTACGATGGCCAGAGCGGCGAGCAGTTCAAGCGGCCGGTCACGGTGGGCTATATCTACATGCTCAAGCTGCACCACCTGGTGGATGATAAGATCCACGCTCGCTCGATCGGCCCCTACAGCCTCGTCACCCAGCAGCCGCTGGGCGGCAAGGCCCAGTTCGGCGGTCAGCGCTTCGGCGAGATGGAGGTGTGGGCCCTCGAAGCCTACGGCGCCGCCTATACGCTGCAGGAAATGCTGACGGTGAAGTCAGACGACGTTGCCGGACGGACCAAGGTCTACGAGTCCATCGTCCGGGGCGACGACGCCTTCGAGGCCGGCATCCCGGAAAGCTTCAACGTGCTGGTCAAGGAAATGCGCTCCCTGGGCCTGAACGTGGAATTGGAAAACAGCTGATCCGCGCCGACGTCATGGGCCGCAAGGCCAACCGCGAGGGGAGGGGCTTTGGCCTCTCCCTCATCGCCCCTCAAATGTTACTGACCGATTGGGTATCGAAATGAACCAGGAAGTCCTCAATATCTTCAATCCGGTGGTCGCCACCCCGACCTTCGACCAGATTCGCATCTCCCTCTCCAGCCCGGAGAAGATCCGCTCCTGGTCGTTCGGCGAGATCAAGAAGCCGGAGACTATCAACTATCGGACCTTCAAGCCGGAGCGGGATGGCCTGTTCTGCGCGCGCATCTTTGGCCCGACCAAGGATTACGAATGCCTGTGCGGCAAGTACAAACGCATGAAATACAAGGGCATCATCTGCGAGAAGTGCGGCGTCGAGGTCACCCTCGCGCGCGTACGGCGCGAACGCATGGGCCACATCGAACTGGCCTCGCCCGTCGCCCACATCTGGTTCCTGAAGTCCCTGCCCAGCCGAATCGCGATGATGCTCGACATGCCGCTCAAGGACATCGAGCGGGTGCTCTATTTCGAATATTACATCGTCACCGAGCCTGGCCTGACCTCGCTGAAGCAGCACCAGCTGCTTTCCGAGGACGAATATCTGCGCTTCCAGGAAGAATTCGGCGATGACAGCTTCACCGCCGAGATCGGGGCCGAGGCGATCCAGGGCCTGCTCAAGGGTATCGATCTGGTCACCGAAGCCGACCGGCTGCGCGAAGAGCTGATCACCACCACCTCGGAGATCAAGCTCAAGAAGACTTCCAAGCGTCTGAAGATCCTCGAGGCCTTCACCGAAAGCGGCAACAAGCCCGAATGGATGATCCTTACGGTCGTCCCGGTGATCCCGCCCGAGCTTCGCCCCCTGGTGCCCCTGGATGGCGGCCGTTTCGCCACCTCCGACCTCAACGACCTCTATCGCCGGGTCATCAACCGCAACAATCGCCTCAAGCGCCTGATCGAGCTGCGCGCGCCGGACATCATCATCCGCAACGAAAAGCGGATGCTGCAGGAAGCGGTGGACGCCCTGTTCGACAACGGCCGCCGCGGCCGCGTGATCACCGGCGCCAACAAGCGCCCGCTCAAGTCGCTCGCCGATATGCTCAAAGGCAAGCAGGGGCGTTTCCGCCAGAACCTGCTCGGCAAACGCGTCGACTATTCCGGCCGTTCGGTCATTGTCGTCGGGCCGGAGCTTAAGCTCCATGAATGCGGCCTGCCCAAGAAAATGGCCCTCGAGCTCTTCAAGCCGTTCATCTATGCGCGGCTCGACGCCAAGGGCCTGTCGGGCACCGTCAAGCAGTCCAAGCGCATGGTCGAGCGCGAACAGCCACAGGTGTGGGATATCCTCGAAGAGGTGATCCGCGAGCACCCGGTGCTGCTCAACCGCGCCCCGACCCTTCACCGTCTGGGCATCCAAGCGTTCGAGCCGAAGCTGATCGAGGGCAAGGCGATTCAGCTTCACCCGCTGGTGTGCACGGCCTTCAACGCCGACTTCGACGGCGACCAGATGGCGGTGCACGTGCCGCTATCGCTGGAAGCCCAGCTCGAGGCGCGGGTGTTGATGATGAGCACCAACAACATCCTCTCGCCGGCCAATGGCAAGCCGATCATCGTGCCTTCGCAGGATATCGTACTTGGCCTGTATTATATCTCCCAGGCCAAGGACGGCGAGCCCGGCGAAGGCAAGGCGTTCTTCGACATCGGCGAGATCGAGTCGGCGCTCGGCGCGGGCGTGGTCACCTTGCACAGCAAGATCAAGGCGCGCTTCACCGAGATGGACGCCGAGGGCAAGCTGGTGCGCAAGATCATCGACACCACCCCCGGCCGGATGAAGATCGCCGCCCTGCTGCCCCAGCACCCGGCGGTCGGCCACCGGCTCGTGGACCGCAGCCTGACCAAGAAGGAGATCGGCAATCTGATCGACGTGGTCTATCGCCACTGCGGCCAGAAGGCGACGGTCATCTTCGCCGACCAGATCATGGGCCTGGGCTTCCGCGAGGCGGCCAAGGCCGGCATCTCCTTCGGCAAGGATGACATCATCATCCCGACCAAGAAGGCCGGCATCGTCGACACCACCCGCAAACTGGTCGAGGAATACGAGCAGCAATACGCCGATGGCCTGATCACCAAGGGCGAGAAGTACAACAAGGTGGTCGACGCATGGTCCAAGGCCACCGACCGCGTCTCCGACGAGATGATGGTGGAGATCTCCACCAGTCAGAAGGACGGCGGCGGTCGCGAGATGGAGATCAACTCCGTCTGGATGATGGCCAACTCCGGCGCCCGGGGCTCTCAGGCCCAGATGAAGCAGCTCGGCGGGATGCGGGGCCTGATGGCCAAGCCGTCCGGCGAGATCATCGAGACCCCGATCATCTCGAACTTCAAGGAAGGCCTCACCGTCCAGGAGTACTTCAACTCCACCCACGGCGCCCGCAAGGGTCTGGCAGACACCGCGCTCAAGACCGCCAACTCCGGCTATCTGACGCGGCGTCTGGTGGACGTGGCCCAGGACTGTATCATAACCGAGGAAGACTGCGGCACCACGCGGGGCATCACCCTGCGCGCCGTGGCCGAGGCCGGTGAAGTGCAGGTCACCCTGGCACAGCGCGTCCTTGGCCGATTCAGCGCCGAGGCCATCAAGGCTCCGGGCAGCGACGAGATCGTGGTTCCCGCCGACACCTATCTCGACGAGGACATGATCGACGCCATCGACGCGGCCGGGGTCCAGTCGGCCAAGGTCCGCTCGGTGCTCACCTGCGAGAGCAAGGTCGGCGTCTGCGGGGCCTGCTATGGCCGCGATCTGGCGCGCGGCACGCCGGTGAACATTGGCGAGGCGGTGGGCGTCATCGCCGCCCAGTCTATTGGTGAGCCGGGCACCCAGCTGACCATGCGCACCTTCCATATCGGCGGCGCCGTGCAGGTGGCCGAACAGTCGTTCTTCGAGGCGACCAACGACGGGGTCCTCAAGATCTCGCCAGGCAATACGGTCGTCGCGGCCGATGGCGATGTCATCGTCATGAGCCGCAACCTCGTCATCGCCATCCAGGTCGACGGCGTGGATCGCGAAACCTACAAGCCGCCCTATGGCGCGCGCCTGAAGGTCAAGGACGGCGCCAAGATCAAGCGCGGAACCCGCTTCGCCGAATGGGATCCCTACACCACCCCGATCATCACCGAGGTTGCTGGCCGGGTGAAGTTCGAGGATCTGGTGGAAGGCCTTTCCGTTCGCGAGGAAGCCGATGAGGCGACGGGTATCTCAAATCGCGTGGTCATCGACTGGCGGGCCTCGGCGCGGAGCACCGATCTTCGTCCCAGCGTCGCGGTCCTGGGTCCCGATGGCGCCTATATGCGCCTGGCCAACGGCGGCGAGGCTCGTTACCTCTTGCCGGTGGGCGCGATCCTCTCGGTGGGCGATGGCGACGAAGCCAAGCCTGGCGAGGTGCTCGCCCGCCTTCCCACCGAAAGCGCCAAATCGCGCGACATCACCGGCGGTCTTCCCCGGGTGGCCGAGCTTTTCGAAGCCCGCCGTCCGAAAGATTGCGCGGTGATCGCCGAGATGGACGGGCGGGTGGAATTTGGCCGCGACTACAAGAACAAGCGCCGCATCAAGATCACCCCGGAAGAGGGCGAAGCGGTCGAGTTCCTGATCCCCAAGGCCAAGCACATCGCGGTCCACGATGGCGATACGATCCGCAAGGGCGAGTACATCATCGACGGCAATCCCGATCCGCACGATATCCTGCGTATCCTCGGGATCGAAGCCCTGGCCGACTTCCTGGTCAATGAGATCCAGGAGGTCTACCGACTGCAGGGCGTGCCGATCAATGACAAGCACATTGAAACCATCGTGCGCCAGATGCTGCAGAAGGTCGAAATCATGGAGCCGGGCGACACCGGTCTCCTGAAGGGCGACCATCTCGACAAGACCGAGGTCGATGAGGAAAACGCCAAGGCCACCGCGCGCAAGGGCGGCCGGCCGGCGATCACCCAACCGGTTCTGCTGGGCATCACCAAGGCGTCCTTGCAGACCCGCAGCTTCATCTCGGCGGCCTCGTTCCAGGAGACCACCCGCGTTCTCACCGACGCCGCGGTTCATGGTAAGAGGGACACTTTGGAAGGCCTCAAGGAAAACGTCATCGTCGGCCGACTGATTCCGGCGGGGACGGGTTCCTACCTGCGCGGCCTCCAGCGCATCGCCGCCAAGCGCGACGAAGTCCTGGCCGCCAGCCGCGAGGTCCCGCTGGTCGTGGAACCATTGCCGGCGGAGATCGCCGCCGAGGCCGAAGCCGAGAAGGTGGAGGCCTAGAGCAGGATGGCTTTGGACGGAACAGTCTAAAGGCTGAATCCTGCTCTAGATTCAAAAGTGTAGAGCCCGATTCACCCTTCACATCTGTTCCGTGTGAAGGGATCGGGCTCTAAGCCGACTACGATCGCCCGCCGCGCTCAAAAGACGTGGCCGGCGTTTCGGTTCACCAGGGCAATGTGTCTCCCTTGTAGTCGAAATAGCCGTCGCGACGATCCTTCTGGGCCCGTTCGATGACGTTCGCCAAGCCCTTGGTGCTGGTCTCCACGTCGATATCGGCGTTCGGGCCACCCATATCGGTGCGCACCCAGCCGGGATGGAGAGATAGCACCGCGATCCCCTTGTCCTTGTGACGCGCCGCGAAGCTGCGGGTGAAGGAATTGAGCGCCGCCTTGCTGGCGCGATAAAGCTCCATGCCGCCGGCGCTGGCCTGTTCGACGCTTCCGAGTTGCGAGGTCATCAGGCCGATGACGCCGGTCTTGGGCCTCACCTGCTTGACGAACAACTCGGCGAAACGCACCGGCGCCAGGGCGTTGGTGACGAAGAGATCGGTGAATTCCTCATTGGTCACGGTGCGCGGGTTCTTATCCCTCGGGCCGCCGACGCCGGCGTTGACCACGATCAGGTCGAACACCTGATCCTTCAGGCGATCGCGCAAAGCCTCGACCGAGGCCAAATCAGCGGTGTCCACCGTCTCGACATGGATCTTGCCGATGGATGTCTCGGCTAGGTCCTTCAGCGCCGTTTCACCCGATGGCGAGCGCGCCGTCCCGATGACTTCCCAACCCCGGTCGGCCAGCACTTCCACGAGGCCAAGTCCGATGCCACGCGAGGCGCCGACGATGAGGGCGGTTTCGGTCATGGTCTCTCTCCCTTTGTGATCTGGGCGAGGAGGTAGGGCCTGGTCCCGCCGGCGCCAAGCACCCACCCCGAGATTAGCCGGTCAGCACCGCCTCGAACTGCTCCACCATCCAGTCGACCTGGTCGGCGGTGATCACGAGAGGCGGGGCGATGCGGATGGTATGGTCATGGGTTTCCTTGCAAAGGAGGCCTCTGGCCTGGAGCGCCTGGCAATACGGGCGCGCGCCTCCAGCCTCGGGATGAAGTTCGAGCGCGACCATGAGACCGCGCCCGCGCACGGCCTTGACGCTGTTGCCGCGAAGATCGGCCAGGCCGGCCATCAACCGCTCGCCTTGATGGGCGGCGTTTTCGATCATGCCCTCATCCACCAGCACCTTGAGCGCCATTCTCGCCACCGCGCATCCCAGCGGATTGCCGCCGAAGGTGCTGCCGTGTTCGCCGGGCTTCAAAACGCCCAGCACCTCCTTGTTGGAGAGCACCGCCGAGACCGGATAGAAACCGCCGGAGAGCGCCTTGCCGATCAGGGTGAGGTCGGCTTCAACCCCCTCATGCTCTTCGGCCAGCAACTTGCCGGTGCGGCCAAGGCCGGTCTGTACCTCGTCGAAGATCAAGATCACGTCGTGGCGGGTGCAGAGCTCGCGCGCCGCCTTCAGGTAGCCGGCTGGTGGGATGATCACGCCGGCCTCGCCCTGGATCGGTTCGACCAGAAAGGCCACGGTATTAGGCGTTATCGCCGCCTCCAGCGCCTTCGCATCGCCGAACGGCACGACCTTGAAGCCGGGTCCGAACGGCCCGAACCCCGAGTTCGAGACCGGGTCGGTGCTGAAGCCGACCACCGAGAGCGTGCGGCCATGAAAGTTGTCGGCGCAAACGATGATTTCCGCCTGATTGGCCGCCACGCCCTTGACCTCATAGCCCCACTTGCGCGCGACCTTGAGCGAGCTTTCCACCGCCTCGACGCCGGTGTTCATCGGCAGGACGGAATGCGAGCGGGTCAGGGCGCACACCTCTTCATAGAAGAGACCAAGCTGGTCGTTGCGGAAGGCGCGGGAGGTGAGCGTCAGGCGTCGCGCCTGATCGATCATCGCGGCCAGAATCCTTGGATGACAGTGCCCCTGGTTGACGGCGGAATAGGCCGACAGAGCGTCGAGATAACGATTGCCGTCGACGTCCCACACGTGGACGCCTTCGCCGCGAGTGAGAACCACGTCCAGCGGCTTGTAGTTGCGCGCGCCGTATTCGGCCTCCAGGGCCAGAAAATCCGTGCGCTGATTCACTGGGGTTTCGAGAAGGTTTGTAGTCATGGGGCGCTTCTTCAGGCGGCGGCTTCGAGGGGGAGCGTGGCGGCGGCGGGCGTGCTCAGAAGGTCAAGCCGCAGGGTCATGCAGAAGGCGCCCCCGCCGGAGAGCATGAACGGCGCCAGATCGACGCCGACCACCTCATAGCCGCGCTCGGTCAGCCGCTCGGCCAGGGCGGCGGGTGGCGTGGCCATGACGATCTTGCGCTCAAGGCATACGGCGTTGACGCAGAATGCCTCGGCGTCCTCGGCGCTGGCTTCGATCCGCTGATCGGGCGTGGTGTATTCATGGAGCGCCGCGCGGGCGGCCTGGGTGAGCGCCGGCGGATAATAGAGAATTTCGCCTCCGCTCAGAGGGCAGAAGCAGGTGTCGAGGTGATAGTATTGCGCCGTCGCCAGGGGCAGATGAACCATGGCTTGGCCGAAATGGTCGGCCAGGATTTTCACTGATTCCGGCGTCGAGCGCGGACCGCTCGCCACCCAGAACAGGCGCCGGTTCGCGTCCCAGATGCAGTCGCCCGCGCCTTCCTGATAGCAACCTTCGATCTGGATCACCTCGTCGAGAACACCCTGGTCGCGCAGGGCCCGGAGCGCGGCCATATAGTACGGCTCCTCGCCGGAACGCTCGCCATGGCGGAAGCGAGCCACCACGGCCTTGCGGTCGAGCACCACCGCGGCGTTGGCCGGGAAAACAATATCCGGCAGGCCCTCGACGCCAGCCATGGCGTGGACCACGCCGCCCGCCGCCTCCAAGGCCGCCTTCAAATTTCGCCAGCCGGCGCGGGCCGTCAGCAGATTGGCCGCGGGATCGGCGCTCCAGGCGGCCGGCCGCATCCATGGATTGATCTCGTAGGAGACCGTGAAGTGCGCCGGGTCGGCCATCAGGAAGGTGGGGTGAGGGGGCATGGTCGTGTCTCCGGCGGCCGCCGGCGAGCCCGGCGACTCGGAGGGTGGCAGGCGGCGCTGCTAGCGAACAGCGGGCAAACTCCTCGCAATTGGTCGTAATTCTGGCTATTTGACAGATATTGATATCAAAGTGTCAGACGCGCCCATGGATGAAACCGACCGCAAGCTCATCATCCTGCTGCGCGCCAATGCGCGAGCGCCGATCGCCGGTCTGGCCAAGAGTCTCAAGGTCTCGCGCGGCACCATCCAAAACCGAATCGATCGGATGATGGCGCGCGGCGATCTCGTGGGCTTCACCATCAAGGTGCGCGAGGAGGCCAAGGCAGAGCGCGTCCGCGCCATCATGGCCATCGCCGTGGAGGGTGAGCGCTCGGGCGCGGTGCTGCGCCGCCTCCGTGGCTTTCCCGAGGTCGAAGCCGTCCACATGACCAACGGCCGCTGGGACATGATCGCCGAACTCGAGACCGACAGCCTTGCCGGCTTCAGCGCCGCGCTGGACGCCATCCGCCTCATCGAAGGCATTTCGGCGACGGAGACCAGCCTGCTTCTGACCACGCACCGGATGTAGCGCGGCGCCACTGACCTAGGCGTTGATGAATATCAGAAACAGGTCGAACTCGCCGGCGCTCGCCATCTCAATGCCAGTGGTGTCGCGGCCGGTGATCAGCAGCGCATCGTCCTTGGAAAGGTCGAACGCTTCGCCGAACGCCCGGACCTTCAGGTTGTCGCGCCGAGAACAGAGTAAGGTCCAATTGGCGGGCGCCAACGTCGGCGGCGCCGAGCCTCGCCAGGCGACGACCTTCGCCGATGCGCGCCCCCGCCTAGTCATAACGTTAAGATCGATGACCGGGGTGGAGGGCGTCTTGGCGACCACCGCCGCCTCGCCGGAAAACGTGAGGGGCTCGGAGCCGGGATCGAATGTCAGATCCTTTCCGCCGTCGATCGAAAGAACGAGTTCGCCCTCGAGCACCGTCAGTGTCCGGTCTATCCCGGGGAAGGTCGAGAATGGGCCGCCGGACTCCACCGTCGCCATGCTCACCCGCCAGTCGAACGTATCGAGGTCGGACCCGGCCGGCCACGCGGCGATCTCGCGCGTCACGCCGCCGCCGTTCTTCCAGGGTACGGCCGCGCGGTCGGCTGCGCGCAGCCATCGCGCCGACGATCCTCGGTCCCGACTGGTCGCCACGCTCTCTTTCTTGCGACCCCCGGCCCCTCGCATGAGAGCGGCGACCGCCAGCAGGGCCAAGCCGGCTGAACCGAGCCCCGCCCACAGCGTCCACCGAGGCCAAGGTTCGCCACGCCCCATCGGGGCCACCGGCGCCGGCGTGGCTCGGGGTGCGAGAGCCAGGGGCGCCGCCGAAAAGCCGCCATGCCTGGCGGCGCCTGCTTTCGCCCTGTCCGGCATGGCCACATAGAGATCTATCGGGGTCCCAGCGGTCACCGCCGCGCCGATCGAAGGCTTCTGGGCGACGATTTCGCCAGGTTGAGCCGCGTCGGTGTCCATGCGCTGGAGAGAGTTGATCTTGAGTCTGCTCTCGCCCAATCGCCGGACGGCCTCGTCCACCGACAGCCCGACCACCTTCGGCATGGTCGCCCCGGCCGATCCCGGCGGCGGTAGCGAAGCCAGATCAAGGGTGATGTCGGTCTGGACCGTGAGCGGTTCGCCGGGAAGAGGACTCTGGCCCAGGACGGTTCCATCGCCGTCGGGCGGCCGGATCCTGCGTGGCGCGGTATGCATCTTGAGAAGCGTCAGGAGCGCCTGGGTCCGGGTCATGCCGATCAGGCGCGGCATGCGCATGGGTATCGTTTGCGGATGGGCGCTTGTCGCAACGGCGAGGAGCGCCGCGGCGGCTACCGGCGTCAGTCTCAACCCAGGATACCGGGCAGATCGAGCTTGTGATCCCGGGCGCAGTCTATGGCGAGGTCATAACCGGCGTCGGCGTGGCGCATGACGCCACTGGCGGGGTCGTTCCACAGCACCCGCTCGATGCGCTTGGCGGCCGCCTCCGTGCCGTCGCAGACGATCACCATGCCCGCGTGTTGCGAAAAGCCCATCCCCACGCCGCCGCCATGGTGGATCGAGACCCAGGTCGCGCCGCCGGCGCAGTTCAGAAGGGCGTTGAGCAGGGGCCAGTCGGAGACCGCGTCGGAGCCGTCGCGCATGGCCTCGGTCTCGCGGTTGGGCGAGGCGACCGAGCCGCTATCCAGATGATCGCGGCCGATCACCACCGGCGCCTTCAGCTCGCCGCTGGCCACCATCTCGTTGAACGCCAGCCCGAGGCGATGCCGATCGCCCAGCCCCACCCAGCAGATCCGCGCCGGCAGCCCTTGGAAGTGGATCTTCTCCCGCGCCATGTTCAGCCAGGCGTGAAGATGCGCATCGTGCGGCATCAGTTCCTTCACCTTGGCGTCCGTCTTGTAGATGTCTTCCGGATCGCCCGAGAGCGCAGCCCAGCGAAACGGCCCGACGCCCCGGCAAAACAGCGGGCGGATATAGGCCGGCACGAAGCCTGGGAAATCGAAGGCGTCGGCCAGGCCCTCCTCCTTGGCCATCTGGCGGATGTTGTTGCCGTAATCCACCGTGGGCACGCCGGCGCGGTGGAAGCCGAGCATGGCGCGGACCTGATCGGCCATGGAGGCCTTGGCCGCCTTGGCCACCGAGGCCGGATCGCTCTCTCGCCGCGCCTTCCAGTCGGCCACGCTCCAGCCGCGGGGCAGATAGCCGTTAATTGGATCATGGGCCGAGGTCTGGTCGGTAACCGCGTCCGGCCGCACGCCGCGGGCCAGCAATTCGGGAAAGATCTCGGCGGCGTTGCCCAGCAGTCCGACCGAGAGCGGCTTCTTATCGGCGCACGAGCGTTCGATCATGGCGAGCGCTTCGTCCAGATCCTGGCTCATCACATCCAGATAGCCGGTCCGCAGGCGCATCTCGATCCGCGAGGCCTGGCATTCCACCGCCAGGCAGGAGGCGCCGGCCATCACCGCCGCCAGGGGCTGGGCGCCGCCCATGCCGCCAAGACCTCCGGTGAGGATCCAGCGACCGGAGAGATCGCCGCCATAATGCTGGCGTCCAAGCTCGGCGAAGGTCTCGAAGGTGCCCTGAACGATCCCCTGGGCGCCGATATAGATCCACGAGCCGGCGGTCATCTGGCCGTACATGGCCAGGCCCTTGCGGTCGAGTTCGTTGAAATGCTCCCAGGTCGCCCAGCGCGGCACCAGGTTGGAGTTGGCGATCAGCACCCGCGGCGCGTCGGTATGGGTGCGGAAGACGCCCACCGGCTTGCCGGACTGGACCAGCAGGGTCTGATCATCCTCCAGGCGGCGCAGCACCGCGACGATGGCGTCGAAGCTCTCCCAGTCGCGGGCCGCGCGGCCGATGCCTCCATAGACCACCAGCTCCTCGGGTCGTTCGGCCACGTCCGGATCGAGATTGTTCATCAGCATGCGCAGCGGCGCCTCGGTGAGCCAGCTTTTGGCGCTGATCTCGGGCCCGCGCGGGCTGCGGATGACGCGGCTGTTGTCGAGACGGGTCATGAGGCGCTCCGCGGGGTTGATGCGTGTCGGGTGAAGGCGAGGCAGGCGCGAAGGACCCGCTCAAGCACGCCGGCCATGGGCGCGGCGAAGGCGGGATCGAAGGTCGTCGGCCATGTGCCCGGCCTGAGCGGGCCGTCGGGCTCGACCATGTAGCCTCGGCAAGCCAGTTCCATCTGGATGGCGTGGACGCCATTGGCCGGGTCGCCATAGTGGCGGGTGATGTAGCCGCCCTTGAACCGGCCATTGGTGACGCGGGTCAGGCCCGAGGCGTCGCACACCGCTTCCACCGTCGTCGCCAGGACTGGATCGCAGCTCGCGCCGGAGTGGGTTCCGATATTGAACTGGGGCAGCGCGCCGTCGAACAGGCGCGGCACATGCGAGCGGATCGAGTGGGCGTCATAGAGCGTCACAACGCCGTGGTCGGCCCGCAGCCGCGCGATCTCTTCGGCCAGCGCGCGGTGATAGGGTTCGAAATAAAGCCCGCGCCGGCGTACGATCTCGGCCTCGTCCGGAGCTTTCCCCGCGTCATAGAGCGCCTCGCCGTCAAAGGTGGTGTCCGGGCAGAGGCCCGTGGTGGCCGCGCCGGGGTAAAGCGAGACGCCGGACGGGTCCCGGTTCAAATCGATCACCGTGCGGGAGATCGCCGTGCGCACCACCGTCGCGCCCAGAGACCCGGCGAAGGCGTAAAGCTTGTCGATCCACCAGTCGGCGTCCTTACGGGCAAGCCATGGCGAGACCAGTCGGGCCTCGATGTCCGGCGGGATTTCCGTCCCGGCGTGGGGCATGCTGACGATCAGCGGCGCCAGGCGGCGATCGACGGTCAGCCAGGGGGTCGCCGCGCTCATGGGGCCTCGCACACGCCGGGCAGATTCCCTCCCGCCGCGGTCACGATGGCCCCGCCGCGGACCAAGTCTATCGCCGAGGCGATGTCGGGGTGCAGGTGCCGATCTTCGTTCAGCGTCGCCACTTTGGCGCGCAAGGCGCCGCGCACCGCTTCGAGAGCCTCGCTCGAGGTCAAAGGCCGATGGAAGTCGCAGCCCTGAGCGGCGGTGAGAAGCTCTATGCCGACGATCGCGGAGGCGTTCTCGACCATGGCCAGCAATCTTCGCGCCCCATGGGCGGCCATGGAGACATGGTCTTCCTGGTTGGCCGAAGTGGGGATGGAGTCGACACTGGCCGGATAGGCCCGCTGTTTGTTCTCCGAGACGAGGGCCGCGGCGGTGACCTGAGCCATCATCAGGCCGGAGTTGAGGCCGGGCTTGGGCGTGAGAAACGCCGGCAACCCGGAGAGAGCCGGATCCACCAGCATGGCCACGCGTCGCTCGGCCAGCGAGCCGATCTCACAGACCGCCAGGGCGATCATATCGGCGGCGAAGGCCACCGGCTCGGCATGGAAATTGCCGCCGGAAAGCGCCTCGTCGGTTTCGGCGAAGATCAACGGATTGTCGGTGACGCCATTGGCTTCGATCGCCAGAATGGCGGCGGCCTGGCGCAGCACATCCAGAGCCGCGCCCATGACCTGTGGCTGGCAGCGCAGGCAATAAGGGTCCTGCACCCGGGTATCGCCGGTCAGGTGCGAAGCGCGGATCGCCGATCCGGCCATAAGGCCGCGCAGGGCGCCGGCCGTCTCGATCTGGCCCCGGTGGCCGCGCAACGCGTGGATGCGCGGATCGAACGGCGTGTCCGACCCTCGCGCCGCCTCGGTCGCCAGGGCTCCCGTGACCAAAGCCGATCGGAAGAGCCGCTCGGCCTCGAAGAGGGCCGCCAAGGCGTTGGCGGTGGAGAACTGCGTGCCGTTCAGCAGGGCCAGGCCTTCCTTTGGGCCGAGGCAAAGCGGCGAAAGTCCGGCGCCAGCGAGAGCCGAGGCGGCCGGCCCCGCGGTCTCGCCTACCCTGATCTCGCCGACCCCAATCATGGCCGCGGCCATGTGGGAAAGGGGGGCCAGGTCGCCCGACGCGCCCACCGAGCCTTGACTGGGTATCACCGGCGTCAGGCCGCGCTCAAGCATGGCTTCGAGAAGGGCGGTGGTCGCGGGACGGACGCCAGAGGCGCCATGGCCCAGGCTGGCGAGTTTGAGCGCCATCATCAGCCGCGCGATCGGCGCCGGCATCGGCTCGCCGACGCCGGCGGCGTGGGAAAGGACGATATTGCGCTGGAGCTGTTCGAGATCGGCCGCGTCGATCCGCACGCTGGCCAGTTTGCCAAAGCCGGTGTTGATCCCATAGATCGGCTCGCCCTTGGAGAGGATGCGCTCCACCGCCCGCTCGCCCTTAGCGATCGGCCCCGCTGCCGCCGGATCGAGGCGTGCGCTCGCCCCCCGCCAAATGTCGCGCCACCGCGCGAGTGAAACCGCGCCGGGAGTGAGAACCACCTCGCTCACGCGCCCCCCCAAACCCGCGCGTGGAGCGGATTAAGGCCGATACGGTAGACCAGTTGGGCCGGCCGTTCGATATCCCAGATGGCGAGATCGCATCGCTTTCCCGCCTCCAGCGTCCCGACCTCGTCGGCCAGTCCTAGCGCTCGCGCGGCGTTGCGGGTGACGCCGATCAGGCACTCCTCCACCGTGAGCCGAAAGAGGGTCGCCGCCATGTTCATCGTCAGCAGAAGGGAGGTGAGGGGCGAGGTGCCGGGGTTGGAGTCCGTGGCGATGGCGATGGGTATTTTCCTCATGCGTAGGGTCTCGATCGGCGGGCGCCTGGTCTCACGCATGAAATAATAGGCCCCGGGCAGGAGGGTGGCGACCGTTCCCGCGCGCGCCATGGCGTTCGCGCCTTCTTGGTCCAGATACTCGAGGTGATCGGCCGACAGGGCGGAAAAGGCGGCGGCGAGCGCGGCGCCATGCCGGTTGGAAAGCTGCTCGGCATGGATCTTGACGGGCAGGCCGTGGTTGCGGGCGGTCTCGAACACCCGGCGCACCTGAAGGACGGAAAAGCCTATGGTCTCGCAAAAGGCGTCCACCGCGTCAGCCAGCCCCGCCGCGGCGATCGCCGGGATCATTTCACGGCAGATCAGATCGACATAGCCGCTGGTGGCGTCGGCGTATTCCGGTGGCGTGGCGTGGGCGCCAAGGAAGGTCGTCCGTATCGAAATCGGGCGCCGGTTTCCCAGCGCGCGCGCCGCGCGCAGCTGTTTCATCTCGGCGGCCAGATCGAGGCCGTAGCCGGATTTCACCTCCACGGTGGTGGCGCCCTCGGCGATCAGGGCGTCCAGGCGGGGCAGGGCGGTGGCGATCAGGTCTTCCTCGCTCGCGGCGCGGGTCGCGGCCATGGTCGAGACAATCCCGCCGCCCGCCCGCGCGATTTCGTCGTACGAAGCGCCGGCTAGGCGCAATTCGAACTCCTCGGCGCGATCGCCGCCATAGACCAGATGGGTGTGGCAATCGATGAGGCCGGGCGTGATCCAACGGCCGTCGCAATCGATCGAGGCCTCTGGCTCGAGAGCGGGCGCCTCGCCCGCCGGGCCGGCGTAGAGAATTCGCCCGTCGGCGCAGGCGACCAGCCCATCCTCGATCTCTCCCAATCCGGCGAGGCTCGGCGCCATGGTCGCCAAACGGGCGTTCCGCCAGATCCTTTCGCAGCGCATGAATCTCTCGCAACCTCGCTTCTGGTGGCCATGCCTGACCAAACAAGGGATGTGTTTAGACCTGATATCGGTCAGGCTGTCTCCCCATGGGTCCTGGAAACAAGCTGGCGATGACATCTCTCTGGTTCGAGACCGCGTTGCTGCCGGACGGCTGGGCTCGCTCGGTCAGGATCGAACATGCCGATGGCGCGATCACCGCCGTGACGCCGGATCGGCCGCCCGAGCCTGGCGACGAGCGAGGCGCCATCGCCGTGCCGGGCCTTGCCAATCTCCATAGCCATGCCTTTCAGCGCGGCATGGCGGGGCTGGCCGAGACTGGCGGCCGCGATGGCGATGATTTCTGGACATGGCGCGATCTCATGTACCGCTTTGTCGATCGCCTGGATCCGGACGAAGTCGAGGCCATCGCGGCCCAGGCCTATGTCGAGATGCTGGAGAGCGGCTTCACGCGGGTGGGGGAGTTCCACTATCTCCACCACGATCCCGCCGGCTTATCCTATGCCGATCCGGCCGAGATGGCGTCGAGGATCGCCGCGGCAGCGGCTTCCACCGGGATCGGCCTCACCCTTCTGCCGGTGTTCTATGCTCACAGCGACTTCGGCGGCGCGCCCCCCGGGGAGGCCCAGAGACGCTTCATCCATGCGCCCGAGAGCTTCGCCCGCCTGCTCGAAGCCAGCCGCGTTGCGGTCGGCGGCCTCGCGGACGCCGTCGTCGGCCTCGCGCCTCATAGCCTGCGCGCGGCGACGCCGGAGGAATTGGCGGCCATCATTCCGCTGGCGGCGGAAGGGCCTATCCACATCCACATCGCCGAGCAGATGCGTGAGGTGGAGGGTTGTCTAGCCTGGTCCGGTGAGCGTCCGGTGGCGTGGCTGCTGGACCACGCCGAGGTCGATGACCGTTGGTGCCTGGTCCACGCCACCCACATGTCTGCCGAGGAGACAAAAGATCTCGCCGCCAGCGGCGCGGTCGCCGGCCTTTGCCCGATCACCGAGGCCAATCTCGGCGATGGCCTCTTTCCCGCTCAAGCGTTCCTGGGCGCGGGGGGTCGCTTCGGCGTAGGCAGTGATTCCAATGTGCTGATCGACGTCGCCGAGGAATTGCGCACTCTGGAGTATGGCCAGAGACTGGCGAAGCGGGCCCGCGGCCTGCTCGGCTCGGAAGTCCGGCCGTCGGTGGGCGGAACCTTGTTCTCCGGCGCCCTGGCGGGCGGCGCCCAGGCCCTCGGCCTGAAGGCCGCGGGCCTGGCGGCGGGAGCCTCCCTGGACCTCATCTCGCTCAACGCCGATCATCCGGCCATGGCGGGCGCGAGCGGCGACAGCATTCTCGACGCCTGGGTTTTCGCCGCCCGCGGCGGCGCTACGGATGGCGTCTGGCGGCGCGGCCGGAAGATCGTGACCGGTGGCCGGCATCACGATCGCGATGAGATCGCCCGCGCCTATCGCCGGGTGATTGCTCGCGTGCTTTCCCTATAAGGTTGCTCGGCATCCTTGCCTCGCGACCTTGCTGTCGCCATCTGCCAACAAACTTGGCCAATTCGGCCGCAACCTGTGGAAGCGCTCATATGAAATACCGCCAACTCGGTTCCAGCGACCTGCGGGTCTCGGAAATCTCACTCGGCTCCTGGCTCACCTACGGTGTCGGCGTGGAGCGCGATGCGGCGGCCGCCTGCGTCAAGCGCGCCTTCGACCTGGGCGTCAATTTCATCGACACGGCCAATGTCTACGGTCGCGGCGCCGCCGAAACCTTCCTTGGCGAAACCTTGGCCGGCGTCCCGCGCGATTCCTATGTAATGGCCACCAAAGTCTTCTTTCCCATGAGCGACACCGATCGGGGGCTTTCGAAAGAGCAGATCGCCAAGCAGCTGGACGCGTCCCTGAAGCGGCTGCGCATCGACACGGTCGATCTCTATCAGTGCCATCGCTACGACGAGGCGACGCCGCTGGACGAGACCATGGGCGCGCTCACCGAGGCGGTGAAATCTGGCAAGGTCCGCTACATCGGCTTTTCCGAGTGGCCGGCCGATAAGGTCCGCGAAGCGGTGGCCATGGCCGGCGTGGCCAAGTTCGTCTCCAGTCAGCCGCAATATTCGCTGCTCTGGCGCAAGCCGGAGGAAGACATCATTCCGCTGTGCGCCGAGAACGGCATCTCCCAGATCGTCTGGTCGCCGCTGGCGCAGGGCGTGCTGACCGGAAAGTACTCGCCTGACGCGCCGCCGCCAGCCGACTCCCGCGCCGGCAGCGAGGCCATGGGCGGCTTCATCAAGCGCCTGATGGCTCCGGAAACCCTGACCGCTGTTCAGAATCTCAAACCCATCGCGGCGGAAGCCGGTGTCAGCCTGACGCAGTTCGCGCTGGCCTGGGTGCTGCGCGAACCCAATGTCGCCTCGGCCATCATCGGCGCCAGCCGGCCGCAGCAGGTGGAAGAGAACGCCGCGGCTTCGGGACGGGCGATCGATCCGGCGCTTTTCGCCCGCGCCGAAGCGGCGCTGGCGCGGGCGCAGTAGGCGGCCCACCCCAAGACACGGCGTCAGCGTTCGCCCCATTTCAACCATAAAACTTGGGCGCCCCCGTCCCTACATGGTAAGATTCGAGGCTGCCTTAGCGTAACCGACAGGGAAGGAGGGCTGGCCGTGTCGAAGCGACTTATCGCCGCCGCCCTCAGTGCCTTGGTAGCCGCTGGCGCCGTCGGCGCGCGCACGACCGCCGATCGCGCGACCGGCGGCGTGACCACGCTGCAGGCCGAGCCATCTGCTCCTGGCGTGTGGCAACCGCCTGGAAACAGCGACGGGACTTCCTCCTTCACCTCCATTGCCGTGATCAAGAATGGCGCGCTTACCCCCAGTGTCGACGCCCCTCAGGACCCTTCGGTCCAGATCATGCCCGAGGCGATTGCCCCCCCGGCTGCCCAGAGCGCGGCCGATCCCGCCAAGGCCGCGCCCGGATCTGTCGGCGCTCAAAATCTGGGGAGCCGCATATCCCATCTCCCGGAGCCAGGGGTGTGGGCGTTGTTGATCATCGGTCTGGGCATGATCGGCTTCGCCGTTCGCGGGCTGGTCGCCGCCAATCGGCGACTGGCGCGTCTTGAGGCCCCGGAGAATCCCGAAGCCTGAGGCTCGGCGTCACACGCCTTCGGCGGCGCGCTCGGCTTCGGCGGCCAGCAATACCAGGGTTTCGGCGTGGCTGGCGCGGGTGATCTTATAGCCGGTCATCAGGACCAGACCGACGGCATAGAGCGCCAGCAATGCGGGGGCGTAGACCAGGGCCATATGGTCGATCACCTCGGACGCGACCTGGCCCGGCTTGGCGTTCGCGGGAAAATGAATCAGGGCCAGAATGCCGCTGGCGGCGAAGATGCCCACGCCCGAGACCGCCTTCGCCACCAGGCTTGACGCGGAGAAGAACAGCCCCTCGGCGCGGCGGCCGGTCCTCAGCTCGCCGTCTTCCACCACATCGGCGATCATGGCCGAGACCATGGTCGAGGCGGCGATCCCGAGCGCCGTGGAGACGATGGACTGGCCGAAGATGATGGCGAATAGCGCCTTGGAGTGGTTGGGCGGCAGGACGCCAGCCAGCCGCAGCAGCATGGGCGTCAGGCCGATCGTCACCGACAGCACGATCAGCGTCATGGCCGTGGCGCGTTTGCCAAATCGCCGTGACAGGGGCGCGGCGGCGAAGAGGGCGATGAAGGCCGAGGCGAACACGCCCATGACCAGGGCGGCGATCTGGCTGGACGTGAATTCCCAGAAGTAGGTGTTGAAATAGATGTTCATCGAGGCCGAGAGCCCGGTCGCCATGGAGGTCGCCAGGCCTGAAAGGGTGAGAAACAGGAACGAGCGATTGGACCAGGTGGCGATCATCTCCCGCGCCTGACTGGCCAGCGAGATGTGGCGTTGGGGCGGGACGCGGAAACGGCGCACCTGGCGCTGCGTGCCGGCCGCCGAAACGAGGATGGCGGCGAACATGATCGCCGCCGCCAGCATGCCATAGCGGATGAAGCCGACCGGATTGGTCTGGCCCACCGGGTGATGGGCGTCGGGCACCAGCAGGAAACTGAAGGTCACCAGATAGAGGGCGAGGCCGCCGACCCAGGCGAAGAAATAGCGATAGCTGAGCAGCACCGTGCGCTCGTCATAGCCCTGGCTCAGTTCGGCGGCCAGGGCCGAGCTTGGCACCTCATAGAAGGTGATGAAGGTGCGGATGACGATAGCGATGCCGATCAGATAGAAGAAAAGCTCGCCGTGGCTCCAGTGCGGTGGGTTCCACAGGGCGAGATACGAGATCGCCACCGGCAAGGCCGAGGCGTACATGAAGGGATGCCGGCGGCCCAGGCGCGATCGCCAGTTGTCGGAGATCTGGCCGACGATGGGATCGAGAAACGCGTCGAACAGCATGGCGATCAGGATCGCCAGCCCGACCATCGGCGCCGAAAGTCCGACGACCTGATTGTAGAACAGCAGCAAGAGATAGCTGAAACCGTTGTCCTTCACCCCAAAGGCCACCGAACCCAGGCCATAGAAGATCTTGGTGGTGAAGCTGAGCTTGGGCCCGGCGTCGCCGGCCGGGGCGGTGACGGTCAAGGAACGGCTCTGGCTAAGCTTCTTGCGCCGGCAAAGGCCGCCTCTCCTTCAGAATGATGGCCCACAGCTTGTCCTGTCCGATCACTCGTCCGACCTCGCGGAACGCGAAATAAGGGAGCAGGGCGATGAACAGAATCGCCGCCGTGCACAGCACTACCGAGACGTGATCGATGTGCGGCAGGCTGGCCGCGAGGCCGTGGCCCCCGATCAGGCCTTTCAGCGTCTCCTCGACCAAATGGACCACCATGAAAAGCACCGAGAACATGGCTGATTTGTAGATGATGGAATAGATCAGGCGACTTTCATGAAACCGGCTGGCGAAGTTCATGTCCTCGGCGATCAGCAGCACCTTCGACATAACGATGGCGTTGAACAGGGCCACGCCGTGGGCGGTGTAATCGATATTCTGCCTGACCAGGATGACGGCGTGCAAAAGCTCGAACAGGCCGAACATGACCCACAGAAAGAGAATCCTGGCGACAATCTTCTCGATCTCAAGGCGGATGCCAGACACCACCTTGCGCCGACGCTCATGATGGTCCGCGCCGTGGCCGGCCTTCGCGACCGGCGATTCGTCACCGTGGCTCATCTTCACTCTCCAAAGGGTGTGCCGCCTGGGGGCGATGTTCGCCTATTCGCGGTTCTGCCACAACCGGCCCGGTGGGCATGAACATCGCGGATCTAGGCGCGGCGGACGCGATGCGCCGATGGGTCGGCCGGCATCGCCCGCGACTGCTTCTGAGCCTGCGTATCGTCCTGGCCTCCGTGCTTACCTTCGCCATCGCCCATCTGCTGGACCTGGCTAAAGGCTATTGGGCGGTGCTGACCGCGGTGATCGTGATTCAGTCCAGCGTCGGCGGCTCGATCAAGGCTACCACCGATCGGCTGTTGGGTTCTCTGGGCGGTGCGGTCTGGGGCGTTTGTGTTTGCCTCGCCATTCCCCACGCCGGCGTTCTGAGCCTGGGCCTGGCCCTCGCCGCCGCGGTGACACCCCTCGCGGTGGCAACGGCGTTCAATCCCGCCTGGCGGGTCGCGCCGGTCACCGCCATCATTCTCCTGCTGACCCCCACCAGCCAGGCTCATGGCCCGGTCTACGCCGCGATCCAACGGATGCTTGAGGTGGGTCTTGGCAGCATCGTGGCGGTGCTCGTGGCGGCGGTCCTGGCGCCGGGAGGCTCGCGACAGGCGGTGCGGTCGGCCGCCGCCACCGCTCTGGAAGCGATGGCCGAGCTTCTCATTCTGCTGATGAACGGCCTGGCGCAGGGCGCCGATCAGGCGGCCGTCGAGGCGCTCCACGCGAAGATCAGGGCGGAGATCGCCAAGGCCGAGGTCGCCGCCGACGAGACCCGCCGCGAGCGGATCATCAGCCTGATCGCCGGGTCCGACCCGACGCCGCTTTGTCGGACTCTGAGGCGTCTGCGACACGACCTGGCGACCATCGGGCGTTCGACCCGGAACCCTCTTCCCAGCCCGATCCGCGAGCGTCTGACGGAGCCGGCGGCGGCGACGGCCGACGCCATGGCTCGGTTTCTGCGCCAGAGCGCGGCGGCCATCGAGCGGGCCTCCCCACCGCCATCGACGGCGCCGGAGCGGGAGGCGCTGGCCGGCTTCGCCGCCGCCGTGGCCGAACTGCGCGCCTCGGGCCTAGCCCGCGCCCTATCAGACGAGGATGTCGCGCGCCTGTTCGGCCTTGCCTTCGGCCTCGAACAGCTGGGCCAGAACCTCGACGACCTTACGGCGCGCGTCGCCGAGCTCGCCGATCCTAGTCGCGGAAGTTGAGCTCCAGCTTCACCCCGTCCGGATCGCGAAGGAATATCTGGGTCAAACCAGCCGCCGCGAAGGTGTTTTCCTGGAATTCGATGCCCAAGGTCACGAGCCGGTCGCGCACGGCGGGAAAATCGCTGGCCTCGAAGGCGACGTGGTCAAAACTGCCGGTCGGGCCGCCCTCCGCGTCTCCCACCAGATGGACCATCGGACGATCGCCGAGATAAAGCCATGCGCCTGGAAAAGGGAAAGGCGGCCGCTTGCCGTCGATCAGGCCCAGCACCTGGGCGTAGAAGGCTCGTGAACGCGCCAGATCGGCGCAATTGACGGTCACATGATCCAGGCCGTTGAGCGGCATCGGCGATCTCCCGGAGCCATGGCTCCCCAGGACCGGAGTTTCTCTCGCGCCGCCGCCTGCCGCAATGACTGATTAAGCTGCCTCGGCGTCTTTGATACAGGGTTCAGCGCTTCGTCGGAGAGCGCGTTCAGCGGGCTCATTTTAAGAGGCCAATTCACAGCCGGCCTCGGCGGGGCTAAGGTGCCGTCTGGCGTGCCAAGGGGGCGAAATCGTATTTCTTGCGATAAATTTTGGCGACGATTGCGCGCCGCCGACCGAGGCGGCCGTCTCGCGAATGAGGTTCGCTTGGCTCAGATCAAACCTTCAACCCAGGAATCAGAAACGATGAATTCGAGATTTACCAGATTGGCCGGTCTAGGCGCTGTCGGCGCCCTGTTGCTCGCCGCGCCGAACGACGCCCTCGCCCAGGCCACCGGCTCCATTCAGGGCAACATCATCTCCCATACCGGCCAGCAACTCGTGGTCCAGGCCGGGGGCGCCAACACCACCGTGACCCTGACCGACGCCACCAAGATTCAGGCAGTGGCGGGCGCCTTGGGGCTTCGCCGGGAGGATCATCCGCCGACGGACCTTATTCCTGGGCTCTTGGTCAATATCGACACCATCACCAACGGCTCCGAGGTTGACGCCGCCAGCATCACCTTCAAGCCGGGCGACCTGAAAACGGCCCAGGCGGTCCAGGCCGGAACCGAGGCGGCCAAGCAGAAGTTCAGAGCCGAGCAGGCTCAGAACGAGAAGCGCCTCAGCGAAGTCGGCCAGTTCGTCCAAAAGGGAATCACGCGGGTCTATTTCGCGACCGGAAGCGCCACGATCAATGCGGCTGGCAAGCAGAGCCTCCAGGCTATCGCCGCCCAGGGCATGGCGATACCCAGCGGCCTTTTCCGCGTCGTGGGGCATACCGACTCCACCGGCAGCGCCGCTGTCAATCAACGCCTGAGCGATCAAAGGGCCAGCGCCGTGACCGCGTATCTGCTGACCAACTGCGGCGTTCCCGGCAACAAGATCATGTCGGCGACCGGCATGGGCTCGGACCTTCCGCAGGATGCCGACGACATGGGTGGCGCGAAGAACCGGCGCGTGGCGGTGATGATCATGGTGAGCAAGGCTTCCTTGGACACCTCGTCCAGCGGCGGATCATCGAACTCGCCTCAGCAATAGCCGACCAAACCCGGTCGGCGGGCTCTCCTCCGGCCGGGGTTTGGGACTTCCAAAACCTATCCCGAGCGCGGCCGGAAGCTCTTGCCGACCGCCAGCGGGTTCAGGAAGTCTGGCGCTGCTTGAAACGCGCCACGCTAATGACGATCTGTCAAAAACCTGGGCGATTAAGGCCGTTTGGATTTTTCTCAGGTCCAACCCGTCCCCAACCCAGGCGTCGCTTGACCGCGCCCGATCCCCCATCCAAGCTGGCTGCGGGGCTGGCGCGGGAAGGGGGAACCGATCGCGACCAGAGGACGGTGAGGTGACTGAATGACGACGCGCGCGTCATGGCGGACCCTTTGCGGGTTTACATCCTGATGCCCGGCGACAAGGTCAACTCGCGACCGCGCGCGCGAACCGCCAAGCGTGTTAGCCGGCGCCCGCCGGAGGTCGCCAGGCGAGAGATTCTCGACGCCGCCGCCTATCTTTTCCATCGCCAGCCGTTCCGGGAAATCTCTATCGGCGACCTGATGGAGCACACCAAGATCGGCCGTTCGGCTTTCTACGTCTATTTCAAGGACATCTACGCGGTCGTCGATGAGCTGGTGGCGGGCGTTCGCGATGAGGTTCTCGCCTATGTCGAGATCTGGGGCGCCGAGACGACGGCGCCGGCCGAGGCGCTGCGCACCTTCCTGACCGATACGGTCAACCTCTGGGCCGTGCGTGGCCAGATGATGAGCGCCATCATGGACGCCGCCGTCGAGAGCCCGCAAGTCGCCGAGACCTTCGCCGGCATGATGGCTATATATCAGGATGTGCTGAAGGGTATCCTGGTCCGCGAGCACAAGGCGGGCCGCGTCCGGCTCATGGATTTCGAAGAGATCGCCGCCGTATTGGTGATCGCCACCACCGCCTACCTCAAGACGCGGCTCGGCCACGGCGGCCGGCGTGATTCCCTGAAGGCGATCGCCACGCTTCAGGACCTCTGGAGTCACACGATCTATGGCGTCGTGAAGGCGGCCTGACCTCGCGGGTCGTCCGGGCGTGATCTCGCCATGCTCCTCGCGCGGAGATATTATCTCCAAAAAGCGCCAAGGGAGAACGCCGTGTCCGACGTTGTGACGATCGCCGATGAAGGCCACGTCCGCACCATCACCCTCAACCGGCCGGACAAGAAGAACGCGCTCAGCAACGCCTTGGCCTGGGGCGTGGTCGGCGCCGTGGAGGACGCGGCGCGGGACGATAACGTATGGGTCGTGGCCCTCACCGGCAGCGGCGACGCCTTCTGCGCCGGCCTCGATCTTTCCGGAGGCGAGCGGTTCTCGCCGCTTTCGGCCCAGTCGGCGCAACTCGACGACATAAGCTGGGTCGGCCAGTTCCTGCTCGCTATCCGCAAGCGCTGCGACAAGCCCGTGGTCGGCGGCGTCAACGGCGTCGCCGTCGGCGCCGGGCTGGGCTTGGCCATGGCTACCGACGTTCGCCTCGTGGCGCGGAGCGCCCGCCTGATGGCCGGCTACACCCGTATCGGCGGTTCGCCCGACGCGGGTCTCACCATCACCTTGCCTCAGGCCATGGGCTATGAGCGCGCCATGCGCTTCATGATGGAAAACCGCACGCTCACCGGCGAGGAGGCGGTCACCTGGGGCATGGCCGGGGAGGTCGTCGACGACGCCGGCTTCGCCGCGCGCCTGGCCGCCTATTGCCAGGAGCTTTGCCAGTGGTCGCCGATCACCCTTCGCTTGCTAAAGCGCGGCATGGCCCGTTCGATGGAGAGCACCGACATGGAGCAGCAACTCCGATACGAAGTCTCGAACATCCGGATGGCCTTCTCCAGCGAAGACGCCAAGGAGGCCCGCAAGGCCTTTTTCGAGAAGCGCAAGCCGGTGTTCGAGGGGCGCTAGGGGCTGGTAGATTTCTTGACCCCCTTGCCTATGTCCGATGGCCATCGGCGCCTCCCGCTGTCTCGTTTGCTATTGAGTGCGATCGCGGGGGCGATGGTGGTAGGCCTGATGGTTCCTCGGCGCGCCGACGCTCAGGTATGGGCCTCCGCGCCCTCGCCGACGCTTCGCTGGAAGCCGTGCGCCGAACCGGGTCAGGCAGGCTTCGACTGCGCGACGGCGCGGGTTCCGCTGGACTACGCCCAGCCGCTGGGCAAGACCATCACCCTCGCTCTGATCCGCCATAGGGCGACCGACCCGGCTCACCGCATCGGCTCGCTCTTTTTCAACCCTGGCGGCCCTGGGGGCCGAGGCACGATCGTTCTGCCTCGCTATATCAATCAGCCGACCGGCACCGTGCCGGTGATGTTCCCCACGGCCGTGCGTCGGCGCTTCGACATCATCAGCTGGGATCCGCGCGGGGTCGGCGCGAGCACTTCGGTGCAGTGTTTCGCCACCCCGCGGGACGAGGCGAAGGAAATCGCCAAGCTTGCCCTGGGAATCCCCGTGACCCTGGCTCAGCGGCAGGCCTGGATCGCGGGCTGGGCCTACATCGGCCAGCAGTGCGCCAAGAGCGACACCGCCTATCTGCTCTCGCACGTATCGACGGCCGACACGGCGCGTGACCTGGATCTGCTGCGGCGGGCCGTTGGCGACGGGATGCTGAGCTATCAGGGCAATTCCTACGGCACCCTTCTGGGCGCGGTCTACGCCAATCTGTTCCCGGATAAGGTGCGCGCCATGGTGCTGCTGGGGAACGACGAGCCGGTGGGCTACACGAACCTCGGCAAGGAGAACCCGGCCCTCGACACCTCGCTGCGGCAAGGCGTCGAGCAAGGCACGGCCGATACCTTGAACGCCTTCTTCGAGCGTTGCGGCCAGGTGTCCGTTCGCCAGTGCGCGTTCTCGGCCGGCTCGGCGGCGGCCAAGCAGGCCAAGTGGCGCCGGTTGCTGGACAACCTCCTCTACGCCCCGGTGACCGCGGGCGGGGTGAAGTACGACTATGACCTGGTCGTCACCCTGACGATCGTCTCGCTCTATGAGGTCTCGCCCGGGTTCATCGGCTTCGACTGGGATTGGCTGGGCAAGCTGCTTCAGGGCGCCTGGGTGAGGAGCAACAATCCTTATCGCTATCCGCCTTTCCCAGGCAGTCCGGGGGGCCAGCAGGCGACGCAGCTGCTGGCCGTCCTATGCGCCGAAGCGCCGAACCCGCGGGATCCCAACGCCTATTTCGCCCTGGCCGATCAGGCGGCGAAGAGCGCCGGGGCGGTCGGGCCATACTGGGTCTGGCGCGACGAGGAATGCGCTCAGTGGCCGGCCAAGGCGGCGGCGCCATACAACGGCCCGTGGAACAAGCCCACCGCCAGCCCGATCCTGGTCATCAATAACACCTATGATCCGGCCACGCCCTACAGCGAGGCGGTCACCATGGCCAAGACCCTGGCCAACGCGCGCCTGCTCACGATCGACGGCTACGGCCATGCCGACGCCGCCGTCCCCAGCACCTGCGCCGACGCCTATGTCAGCGACTATTTTATCAACGGAACGCTGCCGCCGAGGGGGACGGTATGCAAACAGGACACGGCGCCGTTCAGCTAGAGGTTAGCCGCTCGGATTGTTCGGCGACGAGGTCCAGGATCCAGCGCTTTTCGGGGCAACCATACCTTCCGTCGGGCGGCGCGTCGCTCGCGCCCGCTAGTTCCGAACCCGCTCGCCCCGCGCATCTTTCTCTTGCCGATCTCCGAAACCGGCTCACTACTATGCCGGCGGCAAGTTGAGCCAGGTCGTTTGAGCATGTCCGACGTCTTCATCTCCTATGCCCGCTCGACCGAGCCGGAGGCCATCCGGATTGCCTCGGTTCTCAACGAGATGGGCTATGACGTGTGGCGGGACGACGAAATCCCCGCCAATCGGGCCTTCGGCGATATGATCGAAGAGCGGTTGGTGGCGGCCAAGGCGGTGCTGGTGCTCTGGTCGGCCGAGGCGGCCAGATCCGAGTGGGTTCGCTCCGAAGCAAGCCGGGCCCGGGCTTTGGGCAAGCTCGTGCAGCTGACCCTCGACAGGGCGCCGCTGCCCATGCCCTTCGATCAGATCGAGTGCGCCAATCTGGTGGATTGGACGGGCCGGGCCGATGCTCCTGGCTGGCGCAAGGTCATCCGTGGCGTCGCCGAACTGGCCGGGCCGCCGATCCGCAACCGGGCCGGCGGCGGAGTCGGTCGGGCGCGGGGGGACAAACCTTCCATCTGTGTGCTGCCGTTTTCCAACATGAGTGACGATCCTCAGCAGGAGTATTTCAGCGACGGCATCAGCGAAGACATCATCACCGATCTTTCCAAGGTTTCGGCCCTGTCGGTCACCGCTCGCAATACCTCTTTTTCCTTCAAGGGAAAGGGTGTCGATGTGCGGAGCGTCGCCCAGAATCTCAACGTCAGCCACGTCCTTGAGGGCAGCGTGCGCAAGGCCGGGGGGCGGGTGCGGATCACCGCGCAGCTGATCGATGGCGCGGCTGGCGACCACGTCTGGAGCGAGCGCTACGATCGCGATCTCACCGACATCTTTGCCCTGCAGGACGAGATATCCCAGGCGATCGTCGCGGCCATGAAGCTCAAACTGCTGCCGGAGGAGAAGTTCGCCATTGAGCGGCGCGGGACATCCAGCGCCGAGGCCTACAATCTCTATCTCCAGGCGCGGCGCCTGTACGTCAGCGGCAACCAGGGCGATGTCCGGGCTGACGAGGCCATGCTTCGCCTGTGCCGTCAGGCCATCCAGGTCGATCCCGGTTTTGCCCGAGCCTGGGCGCTCATGGCCCTCGCGCAGCGGTCGTTGCATTTCGCCTCCAGCCGATTTTCCGACGGAGGCCTGGAGGCTGCCGAAAAGGCGCTTTCCCTGGATCCGTATCTCGCCGAGGCGCACGCGGTGAAGGCCGTCTACCTTTCACAAGTCGGCCGCCGGGCTGAAGCCCTGGCCGAGATCGACGTAGCTCTGCGCCTGGATTCTGAGGCTTACGAAGTGAACCGGTGTGCCGGTAACCTGTTCTTCCAGCAGCGGGAGTTGGAGCGGGCGATAGTCTATTTCGAAAAGGCCGCTTCCGTGCTCGAAACCGACTTTGTCAACTTGGCGATGCTGATCGCCTGTTACACCGGCATCGACAAAGTCGACGAGGCTCGCCGCGTGGCGCGAATGACCGTCGACCGCGCCGAGCAGGCTCTCGCTCAGGACCAAAGCAACGGCGCCGCCATGGCCCACGGCGCGGCCGCGCTAGCCGCCCTGGGCGAGACCGATCAGGCGCGCGAATGGATCCGGCGCGCCCTTGTGATCGATCCCGACAATCTGCACATGCGTTATAACCTCGGCTGCGTGCTGCTTGTCGATCTGGAGGATCCGGATGCCGCGCTCGAGCTCTTCGGCCCGGTGTTCGCTGGCGCCTCCAAAGCCTTCTTGGACCATGCCAAGCAAGATCCCGACCTTGCGTCCCTCCGCTCCGATCCGCGCTTCATCGCGATGATCGCCGCCGCCGAATCGCGCTTCTCCGCCGGCCTGTCCAAGTCGCGGGCGGAGGTTGCCCCGCCTCGCCCGCCGGAGCCGGACCATTCTCCTTGATCTTTGCGCTTGCGGGCCGCGCGGCTCCGTGGCAGCGTTAGTTCTGCTTGGACGGCGCGCGCCACCGGCTCGTGGAGTCTGGGGGGTCGCCTATGAGGCTCAGCACAAGACTTCCGGCTTGGGTCGTCGTATCGGCTGATCGGGGGGCGGGGGCGAGGGCATGTCTGACGAGATCAAAATCCTACTGGCCAAGGCGCCGCTCAGTTTCGTCGGTACGGTCCTCTATCTGGATGCGGCAACGAGCGACCATCGTGTCGAGGGCAACTCCGCTGTGATCGGCGTGGATTGTGTGCTGCACGGGCCGCCGGAGCTCAGCCATCTGGCGGGCGACCAGATCACGTTGCGACTTACTCAAAATCGGCCCGAGATTGGGGAGGCGTTCGCCTTCTTCACCGCCGGCGCGTCGTTCGGCCGGACGCTGGCCCTCACTGAGCTGGGTCGGATCAACGTCGATGTTGTCGAGCCGTTTATCACAGCCGCCCGGGATGCCGGCCGGGGGGACAGCCCGTTCGCGCCGCTGATCGAGGAGATGAGCCGGGACTCGCTGCGCCGCCATGCCGAGGGCGCGGCCGCGGTGGTTCTGGCGCGCGTCGTGGCTCTGGAGGCGGCGGGCGATCGCAACGCCGTCATGGAGGATGATCCCGACTGGTGGCGGGCGACGCTCGATGTCGGCCATGTGGAGCGTGGCGAGCTGAAGTCCGGCCCGGTCAATGTGCTGTTAGCCAACAGCCGTGATCGCGCCTGGAGCGCCTCCCCGAAGGGCAGGCCCGGCGAGGAGGGCCTCTGGCTGCTCCACGCCACCTCGGGCGAGCGAGCGCGCTTGGCGCCCTTCGAAATCACGCATCCCGAGGATGCGCAGCCCACGGCGCGGCTGGCCGCGCTCCGCCGGTAGGGACCGAGCGATGCTCTTGATCGTCAACATGACTCCGGCCAGTCTCGGCGCCGAGGCCAATCAGGACGGCGGGCTCTGGCTCGAGGTCGACTTCGACAACACCTACAACCTCACCGTCGGCGCCCAAACCCCCGCTCCCTTGGGCGAGTCGGGGGATTGGATCTATGTGTCCGACGACGGCGGCGAGAGTTGGACGTTGCGCCCTCGCCCGACCGAGCAGGACGGCGTGGCCGATGCGGCCGCCGCCGGCGGTTCCGCCGTCCGGGCGAGCCCCGCCGATCGCGACGCGGCGGCGGCGATCCAGGCTCTGGACCGCGGTCGCATCGGCGCTGTCCGCGCGGCGGCCCACGCCGACGGCACGGTCTATGCGGTCTTCCGCCGCCGAACGGGCGGCGCCTTCCCCAAATTCGACACCGATATCCTGGTCGTGCGGGATGACCCCGAAACGGGGCGAGACAAGCCGTTCCGCCAGCTCCTCGATCCTCGCGATAACCTCCCGGGTCGGGTCGTGGCCGCTGGCCGGACCGTCTCTCTCACCGCGACCATGGGTCAGGAACGTCTCGGGGCGGGCCTGGCCATCGCCGTCGACCCCGCGAAATCCGGCGCGGTGTGGATCGCCACCTGCGATCACGCCGCCGACGATCCCGGCGGAGCCTGGACCCTGCGGCTGTTCCATTCGACCGACCGTGGCCAGACCTGGTCGGTCGAGCCGCGTTCTGTCGCCAACGCCAGGGGGCCGGCCCTGGCGGTCAGCGCCGAGGGAACCACGGGACTGCTCTACCAGCATTTCACCGGCGCCCGGTGGGAGACTAGGCTCGAGGTTTTCAAGGACGCCTGGACCTCGGCCACCCGGCCCCTCGTCCTTCATTCCGCTCCGGCCCACACCCCGACCGCCGAGTTCCTGCCCTTTCTCGGCGATCCCCAGCTGGTTGGCGTCGGCGCCGGCTTTCTGGGCGTTTTCGGCGGCGCCAACACGCCGGATGTCGCCAACTTTCCCCATGGCGTCGCCTATCAGCGGGGGGCCGACTGGGAGAACCACACCCTGTTGGCCGGCGATGGCGTCACCGTCATCCCACCGTCCATAGACCCGTTCTTTTTTAGGCACTGGGGGGCCCAGCCCGCCCGCGGCCCGGGCGCACAATTCCGTGGGCCCTCGCCCGGCCGAGGGCCGATTTCCCGCGGCCCGGTTTCCCGCGGCCCCGGCGGCCGCGGCCCCGGCTCGGGAGACTTGCCTCGAGGTCCGATCTTCCGGGGGCCGGGCCCGCCGCCGGCGCCGGAGGCTCCTCTTTCCGCGCCGCCGGACACGCCAGAGCCCAGGCGGGGCGAGGGTCAGGACCTCAAGTTGTGACGCACGGCGCGCCGGCCGAGAGGCCCGCCGACCGCGTCCTGCTGATCAGCATGCCGTTTGGCGCCCTGGAGCGTCCGGCCCTTTCGCTCGGCCTGCTCAAGGCCCACTGCGACCGCCTGGGCGTCCCTTGCGACGTGCGCTACCTGACCTTCGACTTCGCCGAGCAGGTGGGTCTGGGCGACTATCTCTGGCTCCTTTCCGAAGATATTCCGTACACCGCCTTCGCCGGGGAATGGCTGTTCGCCTCGGCGCTCTATGGCGCGCGTCCCTATGCCGACGCGGCCTATGTCGATGAAGTGCTCAAACGCACCTGTCGCCTGAATGAAATCGCTGTGGCCCGGCTGCGCCGCGTTCGCGCCGGCGTCGAACCGTTCCTTGATCATTGCCTGAGGTCGGTTCCCTGGGATGACTACACCCTGGTGGGGTTCACCTCGGTCTTCCAGCAGAACCTCGCCTCCCTGGCCCTCGCCAGCCGGGTGAAGCGGGCCCACCCGGAACTGACCCTCTGTTTTGGCGGGGCCAACTGGGAGGAGGTGATGGGCGTCACCCTTCAGGCCCAGTTCCCTTTCGCCGATCTGGTGTTCTCGGGCGAGGCTGACGAATCCTTTCCCGCCGTGCTCGCCGCGCGGCGTGAGGGCCGCGAGATCATGGACATACGCGGTGTCACCGCCCGCGCCGGCGTCCGCGCGCGCGACACCTCGGCCGCGCCTCGCGTCCGCGACCTCGACAGCGTGCCCGTGCCCGATTTCGACTCGTTCTTCGCTCAGCTCCGCGCCAGCCCTGCCCTGGGCCTGGTCAGCCCCAGCGTGCTTATGGAGACCGCCCGGGGCTGCTGGTGGGGCGAGCGCGAGCATTGCACCTTCTGCGGCCTCAATGGCGCGACCATGGTCTTTCGCAGCAAATCCCCCGACCGGGTGATCGAGGAGGTCCGCGAACTGCGCGCCCGCCACGGGGTGACCACCTTCAGCGTGGTCGATGACATCCTCGATATGCGCTATTTCAAGACCGTGCTGCCGAGGCTCGCGGCCGCCGATCTCGATGTTGATTTTTTCTGGGAGATCAAGGCCAACCTGACGCACCACCAGGTGCGCCTGTTGCGCGACGCCGGCGTGCTGTCGGTTCAGCCCGGCATCGAGAGCCTCAGCGACGCGGTTCTCAAGCTCATGCGCAAAGGTGTTACCGGATTTCGCAACATCGAGCTCCTGAAGTGGTGCAAGGAGTATGGGGTCAAGCCTTACTGGAACCTGCTGTTCGGCTTCCCGGGCGAGACAGCGGCCGACTATGAGACCAACGCCGAGCTCATCGAGGCCATGTGGCACCTCGACCCGCCCACCGGCGTAGGCCCGATCCGGATTGACCGCTTCAGCCCCTACCACAGAGATCCGGCCGCCTTCGGCATGCGCGATCTGCGGCCGATGACGCCTTTCACCTATCTCTATCCCTTCGATTCCCGAACCCTGGCCGACATCGCCTACTACTTCGAATTCGACTACGCCGATGGCCGCGCCGTCGACGCCTTCGCCAAGGACGTGATCAATCTCACGCGCGCATGGATGGCCGACCGCCGCCGCGGCATGCTTAGCCTCGGGGCCGCCGCCGACGGCGCCTGGGAGATCCTCGATACGCGCCGCGGCCAGGCCCAGGTGCGGGCCACGCTCACAGGCTGGAAAGCCGCCGTCTACCGCGCCTGTGACCGCACCCAGCCGTTCTCCAGCCTGATGCGGCTGCCGGAAGTGCTCGCCGAGCGCGCCCCGGCCGAAGACGTGCAAGCCTTCCTCGACCGCTGCCGGCGCCACCGGCTGGTGGTCAACAACGGCCCGGCCTGGCTCAACCTGGCGGTCCATGTTCCGGCCCGCGAAGAGGACCAGGAGGAAGGCGGAAGGCTGGTGGATGCGACAGGGATTGAACCTGTGACCCCCTCGGTGTGAACGAGGTGCTCTCCCGCTGAGCTACGCATCCGGCCAGTCGTTGAAGGCCATCCGTGGAAGGGATGGGCCTATAGCGGCTGGGCCGGGGCCGGACAAGAGCGCGCGGCGGCGAGCAAGCGGGCGCAGGCGCCGGCGAGGTCGTCGAAGTGATCGATCAGGATGTCGGGCTCCAGGTCCCTGGCCGGAATGTCGGTATAGCCGAAGCTGACCAGGATCAGCGGAACGCTTGCGGCCCTGGCGGCGCCGGCGTCGGAGACGGAATCGCCGACCATGATGGCGTGGCCCGCCTGTCCGCCGGCGCGCTCGATGGTGGTGGTCAGGTGGCGCGGATCGGGCTTGGCGGCCGGCGCCGCGTCGGCGCCGATGATGGCCGCGAAGCGGTCGGCCAGACCGAGAGTCTCCAGCAGGGCCACCGAAAGATCGGTGCGCTTGTTGGTGCACACCGCGAGCCGCGCGCCGGCGCCGGCCAGCATGTCCAGCGCCGGAACGACCCCGGGAAAAGGTCGGCTCTCGTCGGCGATGTGGGCGAGATAATGCGCAATGAAACGATCGAACAGGCTCGAGAGCCTGTCGTCGCCAAGCGGCGCGCCGGCGGCGGCGAAGCCTCGGGCGATCAGGGCCCGGGCCCCGGCGCCGATCATTGTCCTGGCCTCGGCCAGCGGCAGCGACGCTATGCCTTCCTGTTCAAGGAGCACGTTGAGCGTCCCCACCAGATCGGGCGCCGTATCCACCAGGGTGCCGTCGAGGTCGAAGACGATCACGGCGCCGTCGAGGTCGGTGAGGGGAGGGGGCAAGGGCGAACTCCGGTCGATACCCTTCGTCTTTTTCGCTAAAGGCGAGTCAATGGCAAGCAGACACCCGCGCTACCCTAGGATTCGCCCATGAACGATCGACCGGCTCGCGCCGCCGTCATCCTCGCCGCCGGCCGGGGCGAGCGGATGAAATCGCCCACGCCCAAGGTGCTGCACCCCGTCGGCGGCCGCCCCATGATCGACCACGCCATCGACACCGCCCTGGCTCTGGGCTGCGAGCGGATCGTGGTGGTGGTCGGCGATCATTCGCCGGCGGTCCGCGCTCATGTCGCCCAGCGCCTAGGCGAGGGCGCCCTGGCGGTGCAGGATCCGCCGCTCGGCACCGGCCACGCGGTCCTGGCGGCCAAGGAGGCGTTGGCCGGCTTCGAGGGCGATGTGGTGGTCACCTACGCCGACGTCCCGCTCCTGACGCCCACAACCCTGGAAGCGGTGTTCGAACTACGCGCCCAGGACGAGGGCCTGGCGGTGCTCGGGTTTGAGGCCGCCGATCCGGGGGCCTACGGCCGGCTGCTGATGCTGAGCGAAACGGGGCTGGCGCGCATCGTCGAGGCCAAGGACGCCAGCGTCGACGAGCTTTCCATCCGGCTGTGCAACTCCGGCGTCATCGCCGCCGACGCCGCCCTGCTGTTCAGCCTGCTGGACCAGGTGGGAAACGCCAACGCCAAGGGCGAATACTATCTCACCGATGTGGTCGGCCTCGCCGTCGAGGCGGCGCACCAGGTCAGCGTGACCTTCACCGACGAGGCGGAGGTCGCGGGGGTTAATTCCCAGGCCGATCTGGCCGCCGTCGAGGCCGCCTTTCAGGCCGGTCGCCGGGCCGAGCTGATGGCCGCCGGCGTCACCATGATCGCGCCGCATACCGTCCATCTGGCGTGGGACACGAAGATCGCCGGCGGCGCCGTGATCGAACCCCATGTGGTGTTCGCGCCGGGCGTGACGGTGGAAACCGGCGCCGTGATCCGCGCCTTCAGCCATTTGGAGGGCGCCGTCGTGCGCGCGGGGGCTCTGGTCGGCCCCTATGCCCGCCTGCGCCCCGGCGCCGACATCGGCGAGGGCGCCCACATCGGCAATTTCGTCGAGGTGAAGAAGGTCAAGGTCGGCGCCGGCGCCAAGGCCAATCACCTCAGCTATCTGGGCGATGGCGAGGTCGGGGCGGACGCCAACATCGGCGCCGGCACGATCTTCTGCAACTATGACGGCTTCGACAAGTTCAACACGACGATAGGCGAGGGGGCCTTCATCGGATCCAACAGCGCCCTGGTGGCGCCGGTCACCATCGGCGCCGGCGCCTACACCGGCTCCGGTTCGGTGATCACCCGGGACGTAGACCCCGATGCTCTGGCTCTGGGACGGGGAACCCAGGTGGAGAAGCCCGGCTGGGCCGCCGCCTTCCGGGAGCGCAAACGTCGCGAAAGGACCAAGCCATGAGCGCCGACGAGCAGAAGCGCGCCGCCGGCGCGGCCGCCGCGGCCCTGGTCGAGAACGGCATGATCGTGGGCCTCGGCACCGGCTCGACCGCCGCCTGGTTCGTCAAGGCGCTTGCGGCGCGAGGCCTCGATATTCGCTGCGTGCCGACCTCGGTGGCCACCGCCGATCTCGCGAGGTCTCTCGGCATGACCGTGATCGATCTCGACGAGGCCGACCACATCGACCTCACCGTCGACGGCGCCGACGAGATCGGTCCCGGCTTGGCCCTGATAAAGGGCGCCGGCGCGGCCCTGCTGCGCGAAAAGCTGGTTTGGACCGCGTCAAGCCGCTGCGTCTGCATCGCCGACGCCAGCAAGACCGGCCACGCTTTCGGCTCTGTCTTTCCCCTGCCGGTCGAGGTGGTCGCTTTCGGGCACGGCAAGACCGCCGCGAGAATGGCCGATCGTCTGGCGCCCTTCGGAATCGAGACGGCGCCGGTTCTTCGGATCAAGGATGGCGCGCCGGTGCGGACCGACGGCGGCAACCTTATCTATGACGTTCATTGTGGGGCGATCGCCGATCCTCCCGCTCTCGGAACCGCTCTGAAGGCCGTGACCGGCGTAGTGGATCATGGTCTCTTTCTGGATCTGACCGAGCGGGCCCTGATCGGAACCGACGACGGCGTGATCACCCTCAATCCGTAAGAGAAGGAGCCTTCGTGGCCCGATACGACTACGATCTCTTTGTCATCGGCGCCGGCTCCGGCGGCGTCCGCGCGGGCAGGCTCGCGGCCATGAGCGGCGCCAGGGTGGCCGTGGCCGAGGAGGACCGCGTTGGCGGCACCTGCGTCATCCGCGGCTGCATCCCCAAGAAGTTCATGGTCTACGCCAGCGAGTTTTCCTCCCACTTCAAGAGCGCCGAGGGCTTTGGCTGGAGCGTCGGCAAGCCCAGCTTCGACTGGGAGAAATTCCTGGAGCGCAAGGATATCGAGATCGCCCGGCTCTCCGGCGTCTATGTCGCCAATCTGCAGAACGCCGGCGCCGACCTCGTCCGCGCGCGGGCCACGGTCAAGGACGCCCACACCCTCGTTCTGGCCGGGCAGGATAAGACCGTCACCGCTGGGAAAATCCTCGTCGCCACCGGCGGCCGGCCCACCGTCCCGGCCGATCTGCCCGGCGTCGAGCTGGCCATCACCTCCAACGAGGCCTTCCATCTCGAGAAATTGCCCAAAAGCATATTGATCGTCGGCGGTGGCTACATCGCGGTGGAGTTCGCCGGCATTTTCAATGGCCTCGGCGTGGAAACTAGCTTGCTCTATCGCGGCCCCAACATCCTGCGCGGCTTCGACAACGATGTGCGCAGCCACCTGGCCAGCGAGATCGAACGCCAGGGGATCAAGGTGATCCTGGGGTGCTCGCACGCCTCCCTGGAAAAGACCCCTGCGGGCGTCGTCAGCCAGCTTTCCGACGGCCACGCCGTCACCACCGAGGTGGTGATGTTCGCCACCGGCCGCGAGCCCTACACCGAGGGCCTGGGCCTGGAGACCGCTGGCGTGAAACTCAACGACCGCGGCGCGGTCGAGGTCGACGCGTTTTCGCGCAGCAACGTCGAGAGCATCTGGGCCGTGGGCGATGTCACCGATCGGATCAACCTCACGCCCGTGGCCATCCGCGAGGCCGCCGCCTTCGCCGCCACGGAGTTTCGCGATACGCCCACCAAATTCGATCACGAGATGGTGGCCAGCGCCGTCTTCTCCCAGCCGCCCGTCGGAGCGGTCGGCCTCTCCGAAGCCGATGCGCGCCACGGCGGCCGCAAGATCGTCATCTATCGCTCCGTTTTCCGCCCCATGAAGAGCACCTTCTATGGCGGCGACGCGCGGATGCTGATGAAGCTGGTGGTTGATGGCGAGACCGACCGCATTCTCGGCTGCCACATCGTCGGCCCCGATGCGCCGGAGATCATCCAGATGGCCGCCATCGCCATCAAGATGGGCGCCACCAAGGCCCAGTGGGACGACACCTGCGCCGTCCACCCCACCGCCGCCGAAGAGCTGGTGACCATGCGCGAACCCTATGTGCCGATGGAACTGTAGCGGCTTTGCGTTTTCTCGTCCTTTGAGCTAAGCCCGCGCCCTTCCTTTTAAAGACGAGTGCGATGAGCGAGCGTTGGACGCCGGCGTCCTGGAGAGCCAGGCCGGCCAAGCATATCCCGACCGACTATCCCGATGCGCAGGCGGTGGCCCGCGTGGAATCGGAGCTCGCCCATATGCCGCCGCTGGTGTTCGCCGGCGAGGCGCGCCGCCTCAAGGGCCTGCTGGCCGATGTCGCCGCGGGCAAGGCCTTCCTGCTGCAGGGTGGCGACTGCGCCGAGAGCTTCAAGGAATTTTCCGCCGACAACATCCGCGACACCTTCCGCCTGATCCTGCAGATGGCGGTGGTTCTGACCTTCGCCGGCGGCAAGCCGGTGGTGAAGGTGGGCCGCATGGCCGGCCAGTTCGCCAAGCCGCGCTCCTCACCCACCGAGACCCTCGACGGGGTCACCCTGCCATCCTATCGCGGCGACAATATCAACGGCATGGAGTTCGACGCCGCCAGCCGCACGCCCGATCCGGAGCGGCTGTTGCGCGCCTACGCCCAGTCGGCCTCGACGCTCAATCTGCTGCGCGCCTTCGCCGGCGGCGGCTACGCCGACCTGCACAATATCCATCGCTGGACCCTGGGTTTCGTCGACGACAGCCCGCAGGGCGCCCGCTACAGCGAACTCACCGACAAGATCAGCGAAGCCCTGACCTTCATGGAGGCCATCGGGGTGACGCCGCAGAGCCATCCCGACCTGCACCGGGTGGAATTCTTCACCTGCCACGAGGCCCTGCTGCTGGGCTTCGAAGAGGCCATGACCCGCGTCGATTCCACCACCGGCGACTGGTATGACGTATCGGCCCATCTGCTCTGGGTCGGCGAGCGCACCCGCCAGCTGGACGGCGCCCATATCGAGTTCATGCGCGGGATCAACAATCCCATTGGCCTCAAGGTCGGGCCGACCCTGGAGCCCGATGAGCTCCTCGCCCTGATCGATGCGCTCAATCCGCTCAATGAGCCCGGTCGCCTGACGCTCTATGGCCGGTTCGGTTCGGACAAGATCGCCGCGCGGTTGCCAAGGCTGATGCAGGCGACGCGCGCCGAAGGCCGCCAGGTGGTCTGGGCCATCGATCCGATGCACGGCAACACCCTGACCGCCAATAATGGTTACAAGACAAGACCGTTCGACCGGATCCTCAGCGAGGTGAAGAGCTTCGTAGAGATCGCCGAATCCGAGGGCGTACACCCCGGCGGCGTTCACCTGGAGATGACCGGCCAGAACGTCACCGAATGCGTCGGCGGCGCCAGGGCCCTGCGCGAAGGCGAACTCGCCGATCGCTATCACACCCATTGCGATCCGCGCCTTAACGGCGAACAGGCCCTGGAGCTGGCGTTCCTGGTGGCCGAAAAGCTCAAACACGGGCGTCAGTCCGGCCTTACCCAGGCGGCGGAATAGGGCTTAGCCCCACACCTCACGCGCGTACCTCAGGAAATTGAGGCCAAGGATCTTTTCGATCCTATCGCTGGAATACCCCTTGGCGGCGAGCAGTCCCGCGAGCTTGCGGAACTGGTCCGGCCCGCGCAGGTCGACGACGAACGGATAGGCGTCGGCGCTTTCGCCCTTGGCCCCGATCCCGGCCGCGGCCCGGTCCGCCACCTCCTTGGCCAGGTGGGTCTGGTAGGCGGTCAGGTCGTCGATGGCGCAGATGTCGTTGTCCGTGCCAAGCCCCACGTGGTCCTCGCCGCAGACCCGCACCGCATGGTCGATATGAGCGACCACGTGTTCCGCCCTGGCCTGACCATCCGCCCGCAGGAACGGCATGAAATAGATCCCGACGAACCCGCCCATTTCGGCCACGCCGCGCAGCTCGGCGTCGGTCTTGTTGCGGGGAAGATCGGTGAGCGCCCGGCAGCCGGTGTGGTTGATCGAGATCGGCGTCTTCGAGGCGGCGATGGCGTCCAGGCAGGTCGTCTCGCCGCTGTGCGAGAGATCGACCATGATCTTCGCGGCGTTGAGCCGCGCCACCACTTCGCGGCCGAGTCTCGTTAGGCCCCGGTTCTCCGGCGCCATGCAGCCATCGCCCAGCGCATTGGCCGGATTGTAGGTGAGTTGGATGACGCGTACGCCGCGCTCGGCGAAGGCGTCCACCCGCGCCGGATCGTCGCCCATCTGCACGGCGTTCTGGAAGCCGTAGATCACCCCGACCTTGCCTTCGCCCCGCGCCTGAAGGATGTCTTCGGCGCGAGCGACCTTGACCAGGGCGTCCGGATTTTGCCGCACGATCTCGTCCCATACGTCGAGGGTCTTGAGGGTGTAGTCGAACGGATCCTGCGGCCCGGCCACATAGCCCAGAGTGATATTGACTGCGGTGAGGCCGCTGGCGCGCGCTTCGGCGAGAGACCGGGCGTCCACATCCGGCCGGCTGGTGTCCGCCGCCGGGCCGCTCTCGCGGCTTAAAGCCAGGTTGGGGTTTCCGATACCGCCCAGGGCATTGATGATCATTGGTCGCTCGTCATCTCGGTGGGGGTCACCGGTTTGTAGTCCTTGCGCCAATAGGGCGTCCCGCGCTTGACCGTCAGGGTGATGGTCTTAAACGCCGCCACATCCTTGAGCGGGTCCTGGGCGACGAACACCAGATTGGCGAGCTTGCCGGGCTCGATTGTCCCCATCTGGTCCTGCAAGTGCGCGGTCATGGCCCCGATCAGGGTGGCGGAGCGAACGACGTCGGCGGGCTTCATGCCGGCCTTGTTCTGCATCAGCAGCATCTCATCCTGCAGGGCCGGCCAGGGATCGGGCTGAGGCGCGAAGCTGTCGGTGCCGGCCGAGATCATCACTCCATCACGCCAGGCCTGGTTGGCCAGACGCTCGGCCAGGGTTTCGCTGCAATAGGGCGCCGGCCCCTTGGGATCCTCGGCGTGTTCCTTGGCCATCTCCTCATAGACGAGCAGGGTCGCATCGAGAATCGTGCCCCGGGCTCGCATATCCTTGAAGAGCTGGCCGACGACCGGATTGTCGCCGCCGGCGAAGGGCGCTTCGTCCACGGCCGCGCGATGGTGGTAGGCGCGGGGCATGACCGACGAGGCCTGATAGGCCAGCATGCAGACGTGGGAGACCACATCGGCGCCGGCGTCGATCACCTGGGCTGGGGAGGCGGGGAAGACCGCCGCGTGAGCCCAGACCAGCAGGCCCTGGCGATGGGCCTCGGCGGTGATGGCGCTCACCAGATCGGCGGGCAGATCGGCGTAGATCTTGATCGCCGTGGCCCCGGTCCCCTTGGCCCTCGCCACCGCCAGCGGCAGATCGGTCCGCGGCGTGACCGCCTGCATCCACGGAACCTGGCCGGCGATGGCGCCGATAGTCGTCTGGTGGGTGCGCGGATCGTCGAAGAACTCGGGGCCGGCCATCAGGGCGGCGAAGTAGATGTCCGGGCCGGGGATTTCGCCGACCAGCGCGCCGCGCGCCAGATCGGCCACCAGGCGCAGATCGTCGGCCATGTCGCGCACCGCGGTCGTCCCGCCATAGACGTCGCGGCGCATCATCGCCTCCGCGAACGGCCGGTTCGGCGGCGTCGCCAGATGCTCGTGGGTGTTGATCAGGCCCGGCGTCACATAGAGGCCGGAGACATCAACCACCTTGGCCCCGGCCGGAACGGCGAGGTGGGCCGCCTCGCCGATGGCCACGATCCGCTCGCCCTTGGTGAGGATCGCCATGTCGGCCTTGGCGGTCCCGGTCGCCACATCGATCAGGGTCGCGCCGCGGTAGAGCACCTCGGTTGGCTGGGGGGCCAAATCGGCGGCCTGGGCGGTCGTGTAGATGGCGAGTGCAAACGACACGCCCGCGATGAGAGATCGCGGCCTCACGCGCCCAGGATCCAGCCTTCTTCGCGCTCGGCGTCGGTCACGAGGTCGGCGGCGACGCTCTTGGGCGCCGCGAAGAGATCGCCGAGCTTGCCGGTCTCATCGAGCCTGGCGAAGTGCTCGGCCAGGGCCCGGACCTGGGCGGTTTCCTTGAGTTCGCCCGGCAACGGAGCCACCTTGGCGAGGGTGGGAGAGATCTCCGCGGCCACCACGTCCACCTCCGAAAGGCCGGCTTCGGTGAGAGCCTTCCAGCCGGTCTCGAACGGCCAGATCGCCATCGTCTCGCCAAACGCCAGTTTCAGCCGCCGGGCCATGGGAATGCCCAGGATCGCGTGGCCGCCGACGGCGCCGTTGTAATATAGCTTCCAGACCGGATTGGCGCTCTTGAGGGCGACTTCGGCGTGGCGGAATTCCGGAATGTCGCCCGGTCCATGCTCGCGTCCGCGTTTGGGCTGCAGGGTGGTCAGGGTGTCGCGGGGCGGGCAGCCCCAGAAGGGAAACGGCCCACCGGTCAGGCGCCGGTTGATCTCCGAACCCACGCCGAAGCGGTTGTTGGTGTTGTCGGCCTTGTCCTTGACCATCTTGGCCAGCTGATCCCAGACCGCGCGCCACGGCGCCTCACCAGGCAGCTTAAGTCCCGCCGCCAGGCCGCGCGGAAAGCCTAGCGGAAAATCGAAGCCGATCAGTGTCCGTTCGCGGCGCTTGGCCCGGTCCTCCAGGATCGAGAGGATAAGGGCTTCGGCCGCCGCCCGGGTGGGCGGATTGTGCGCCTCGAACGCCAGGCGAAAGCGCACGTCGCGCTTGAGCACGCCGATCCAGACGGAGTCCGTCCCCGTGGTGGGCTTGGCCGCCGCGCTCCAGTGGACAATGACATAGGCGTTGAACAGACGGGCCACGCGGGCTCCTTATGAAAGCTAGTCGGCGACTTTCAGCCGCTGGAGAAGGCCAAGGCGCTTGTCGTGAAAGGTTGTCGCCTGGGCGCGCAGCTCCTCGAGATTCTTGTCGGCGCCCTGGAGGATTTCGCCGTCCTTGATGATCGCCTGGTTCTGTTTGGCCAGGGTGCCCCAGACATCGACGGCCCACTCGGCCGGCCGCTTGAGGCCTCGCGTATTGGCGGCCAGGAACATCTGCTCGAACCGTCCGACGTTCACCCCTCCGCCCAGCACTGGCGAGGCGAGGCTGGTGATTTCGCCACCCACCCGGGCGCGCTCGATCAGAGCGGCGTTGAGCCGCCGGCAACGCGGTTCGGCCGCCTCGATCTCGGCGTCCGACTGAGCCGTGTGCGCGCGCCCGGAGCCCACCAGCACCGCCAGCGCCTCGACAAGGGCGCCGGGAGGCAAGGCGGCGAGCTTGGGCCGCTCGGCCAGATCGCCGATCCGCTTGGGCGAGCCGCCATCCGCCGCCAGCTCATCGACGATCGGCTTGTAGATCTCGACCTTGAGATTGACCTTGCCGAGGCCCGCGTCGGCCTCGAAGGTCATGTCGTCGGCGCGGGCGGTCAAGGCGATGCGCAGGTCATAAAGCCGTTCCTGCCGCTCCAGCGGCGAGAGGCGTCGCGCGCCCCGCGTGTAGACGTCGCGTCGGAACTGCTGGTTGAGCATGTAGTCGCGCACGGTCTCGCGCAGCACGCTGTAGGGGATGGCGTTCAGCATCTCCTGCTGCGGGGCGGTGAGGTTGAAGGCGTCCATCTGGTCCAGCAGGGCGGCCGGGCAGGCGTAACCGAGCTTGGCGTCGGACAGCCATTCGTGGGCGTCGGAGAAATACATCGGCGCCCAGTCGCGGTTGAAATATTCGTGGGCGACATAGTTGCGGTTCTGGCCGGCGATGGCGTCCAGCCGGCTCTTGGCGGTGGGATTGGCGGCGAAATAGCGCGCCTCGACCTCCGCCAGCTTGGCGCCGAAAGCCAGCGAGGCGTCGATCCGACCGACCACCCCCTGGGCGTCGCTGCCCACGGCCTCTGCGTGCAGGGTCATCATGTGGCGCAGCGGCATGGCCACCGCCCAGCCGGGCAGGGTGTTGTAGCTCATATAGACCGTGCCGCCGACCTTCAGCCGCCGGCGGATGATCTCGACGATGGCGCGGCGGTTGTCGTCGCTGACCCAGCTCCAGACGCCGTGCAGGACGATGTAGTCGAAACTCGGCAGATCCTCCCGCGCCGCCATATCGGCGAAGCTGTCGTCGAAGAACCGGCCGTTGGAGCCGGCGTGATGGGCCAGGGACTGGGCGTTGGCGGCATGGGCGGGGTTGAAGTCCGCACCCCAGAACTCGCCGGCCACGGCGGCGGCATGGATATTGGCCGACAGGCCCTGGCCGTAGCCCAGCTCCAGATAGCGCAGCGCCGAGCGGTTCGGCGGCTCGTGGCCGCTGAGCAACAGGGCCAGATCGATCAGGCCCGGCGCGATCTCCCGGTAGTAGCCATGGGTATAGTCGATCTCGGCGACGTAGCCGCTGGTCCAATCCATATTCGCGCTTTCATTGCCGTCCCGTCAGACGCCGCAATCTGAGAGCCCGTGGCCGGCCTCGTGTCAACGGCGTCTCAGGCGAGTTTGACCAGCATCTTGCCGAGGTTCTCGCCCTTGAAGAGCTTCAGGAAGGCGTCGGGGGCCTTGTCGATTCCTTCCTCGACCGTCTCGCGCCACTTGACCTTACCCTCGGCGATCCAGCCGGCCATCTCGGCGACGAAGGCCGGCATCATGTCGAAGTGGCTGGAGACGATGAAGCCTTCCAGGCGAAGCTGCTTGCCGACGGCCAGGATCAGGCCGCGCACGCCCTCGCCCATGTCCGTCGCGTTGTATTGCGAGATCATGCCGCACAGGGCGAAACGGGCGAAGGGCCTCGCGGCCATCAGCGCCGCCTCCAGATGTGTTCCGCCGACGTTCTCGAAATAGACGTCGATGCCGTTCGGCGCCGCCCTCATCAGCGCGGCGGTGAGGTCGGGCTCGGCCTTGTAGTCGATGACATGATCGACGCCGAGCTCCTTCAGATAGGCGACCTTTTCCGCCCCGCCGGCCGAGCCGATCACGGTGTGACCCTTGAGCTTGGCGATCTGGCAGACGATCTGGCCCACGGCGCCGGCGGCGGCCGAGACGAACACCACGTCGCCTTCTTTCAGGGAGGCGATCTTGAGCAATCCCACATAGGCGGTGAGGCCCGGCATGCCGGCGACGCCCAGGAACGCCTGAGGCGGCAAGCCATGAGTATCCAGTTTCTGCACCGCCGCGGCCGGGGCGTTGAAGGCCTCGCGCCAGCCAAAGAAGCTCTGCACCGCGTCGCCGACCTTGAACGCCGGGTCGCCCGAGGCGATCACCTCGCCCACGGCGCCGCCCTGCATGGCTTCGCCCAGCTGGAACGGCGGCGAATAGCTCTGCACATCGTTCATCCGTCCGCGCATGTACGGGTCGACCGTCATCCAGCTGTTGCGCACCTGCACTTCGCCGGGACCGGGCGCCGGCAGGGTCACGGTGACCAGTTCGAAATTGTCGTGCGTCGGCACGCCGGTGGGGCGGCTCTTGAGATGAATCTCGCGTGAGGTGGTCATGGGTTTCCTCTCCAAACGGGTCCCGCGGATGATCCTCCGCGCGGGTTCAAACGACCGTTTAGCCTGAGCTGAGGCCGCGCTCCAGTGGTGATCCGACGCCGACGCGTGATAGGCGAGGGGCATGACTTCGAAACTAAGAGCCGGCGTGATCGGCGCGGGCGTGTTCGGCGGCTATCACGGCGCCAAATACGCCGAGCTGGATGACGTAACCCTCGCCGCCGTCTTCGATCCGCATCCGGAGCGCGCCCAGGCGATGGCCGAGCGTCTAGGCGGCCATGCGGCGGGCGATCTGGCCGAGTTTTTCGCCGGGGTCGATGTCGTCTCCATCGCCGCGCCGGCGACGGTTCACGGCGCCTTGGCTCTGGCCACGTTGAGGGCCGGCAAGCCGGTCTATATCGAAAAGCCCATCGCCACGGCGCCCGAGGAAGCCGACGCCATCGTCGCCCTGGCCGCCGAGCGGGGCCTGACCGTGGCCACCGGTTTCCTCGAACGCGCCGCCTTCGCCGCCATGGGGCTGTTCGAGATTCCGCGTCCGCCTCTGCGAATGGAGGCGGCGAGGCTCGGGCCGCCTTCGCCCCGCAATCTGGATGTCTCGGTGGTGATCGATCTGATGATCCACGACCTCGACCTGGCCCTGGCGCTCACCGACGCCGCGCCGCTCGCCGTCGAGGCGGAAGGCCGCCAGGTCGTCAACAGCCTCCTGGACGCCGTGGAGGCCGAGGTGGTGTTCGAAGACGGTTTCACCGCCGACTTCCGCGCCTCCCGCGTCGCCGACGACCGCGCGCGCACCCTGACGCTGTTCTATCCCAATGGCGAGGTGCGCCTCGATCTCCTGGCCGGGACCTTCGTCAACACCACGCCCTATCCGCTCAACGGCGAATTCGAGGCGACGCCGGCCGGCCGCGATCGCCTGGGCGCGAGCCTTGGCGCCTTCCTGTCCGCCGTGCGCGGCGAGACGCCCCGGCCACTTGCCGACGCCGCCGATGGCGCCAGAGCCCTCGATCTGGCGCTTGCGGTGGAACAGGCCGTGGGTGGATAGTCGGGCTCGCCATTCCCGTTTTTGGAGCCATCGACATGTCCAACGCCTACGATTTCACCTTCACCAGCATCGACGGCGCGCCGCTGCCGCTTTCAAGCTTCAAGGGAAAGCCGGTGCTGGTGGTCAACACCGCCTCCAAGTGCGGACTCACCCCGCAGTACGAGGGGTTGGAGAAGCTCTACGGCGACTACAAGGACAAGGGTCTGGTGGTGCTGGGCGTGCCCTGCAACCAGTTCGCCGGCCAGGAGCCGGGCACGGAAAGCGAGATCAAGGATTTCTGCGCCCTGACCTTCAAGGTCGACTTCCCCATGACCGCCAAGACCGACGTCAAGGATGACACCCGCCACCCGTTCTTCGCCTGGGCCGAAGAGAAGCTCGGTCCCAGCGCCGTGCCGGTGTGGAACTTCTCCAAGATCCTGATCGGCAAGGACGGCGAAGCCGTCGCCGCCTTCGGCCCCCGCACCGACCCGCTCGACCCGGAAATCACCGGCGCGGTGGAAGAGGCGTTGTAGAGAGCAAGCTTATCTTGCTCTTTGGGCGTCAATGACGTATAGGAGCCACGCTCCAGGTCGCTTGATCAGCGTCGTGGAGACCTCGACGTTTTTGCGTCAGGCCGAGAAAATATGGAATGAGGAAGAACGTTCAGCTCTGACCGATCATGTCGCGCGCAAACCCAAGGTTGGCGACGTGACCCCCGGAGCAGGCGGCGTGCGCAAACTACGCTGGGGACGTTCCGGAAGCGGAAAGAGGGGGCGCTCGCGTTATCTACTTCTATCACGATGAGGATCGACCAATTTATCTGCTGCTCGCATACGCCAAAGCCCAGGCGGAAGACATGACGCCAGATCAGAAACGAGCGGTAATTGCACTGGTATCAAGCCTGAAAGGGCCGTGACCGGATGAGGAAGCTGAAATGAGCGGGACTTTCGGACAGGATCTGATTGCCAGCCTGGAAGAGGCGGTCGCGCATACGAACGGCGAGGCGCCCTCGTCGCGAACCCACCTGATCGAGGTCGCCGACGCGCGCGCCATCCGTGAACAATTGGGGCTCTCACAACAGGAGTTCGCGCGCGCCTATCGAATCCCTCTGGCCACTTTGAAGGGATGGGAACAGGGCCGTCGCCAACCAGACGCCACCGCCAGCGCCTATTTGAGCGTTATCGCGCAACTGCCCGATGCGGCGCGAGACGTGCTGCGGGCGGCTTGAGTCATTCCTACAGCGAGCTATCCCCCTTCGCGCCCTTGGCTCGCTCGATCCCTTCCATCACTAGCGTCTGCGCCTCGGCGGCGTCGCCCCAGCGCAGGATCTTGACCCATTTGCCCGGTTCCAGATCCTTGTAGTGGGCGAAGAAGTGCTCGATCTGCTGTAGGGTGATGGCGGGAAGATCGGTGTAGGTTTTCACCGTGTCATATCGCTGGGTGAGCTTGTGGGCGGGCACGGCGATCAGCTTCTCGTCGCCGCCGGCCTCGTCCTCCATCATCAGCACGCCGACGATCCGGCAATTCATGATCGCGCCGGGCACGATCGCCCGCGTATTGGCCACCATCACATCGCACGGGTCGCCATCGTCGGCCAGGGTGTGGGGGATGAAGCCGTAGTTCCCCGGATAGCGCATGGCCGTATAGAGGAAGCGGTCGACCATCAGGGCGCCGGAGGCCTTGTCCATCTCGTACTTGATCGGCTCGCCGCCGATGGGCACCTCGATCACCACATTGACCTCGCGCGGCGGGTCGTTTCCGATCGGGACAGCGTCGAGGCGCATCGGGTCTCCTTGGAATGGCCGCTTTGCGCCGGCCGTGGCGCTCGTTTAGGGAAGGCGCTCTTCTAAACGCGTGAGTGCGAAATGACCAAGAATCCTGATGGCAGCTGGGACAAATCCAGGCTCCCCAGCCGCCATGTCACCGAGGGGCCGGCCCGCGCCCCCCACCGCTCCTACTATTACGCCATGGGCCTCGGCAGCCGGGAGATCGCCCAGCCCTTTGTCGGCGTGGCTTCGTGCTGGAACGAGGCGGCGCCGTGCAACACCGCCCTGATGCGCCAGGCCCACGCGGTGAGCGCCGGGGTCAAGGCGGCCGGGGCGACGCCTCGGGAATTCTGCACCATCACCGTCACCGACGGCATCGCCATGGGCCACGAGGGCATGCGCTCGAGCCTCGTCAGCCGCGAGGTCATCGCCGACTCTGTCGAGCTGACCATTCGCGGCCATGGCTATGACGCCCTGGTGGGCGTGGCCGGCTGCGACAAGAGCCTGCCGGGCATGATGATGGCCATGCTGCGGCTCAATGTGCCGGCGGTGTTCCTCTATGGCGGCTCGATCCTGCCCGGCCGCTGGCGCGATCGCGACGTCACCGTGGTCGATGTGTTCGAGGCCGTGGGCCAGCATTCGGCGGGCAAGCTCGATCTGCGGGATCTCCATGATCTGGAGCGCAGGGCCTGCCCAAGCGATGGCGCCTGTGGCGGCCAATTTACCGCCAACACCATGGCCTGCGTCTCCGAGGCCATCGGCCTCGCCCTGCCGCTCTCGGCCTCCCTGCCGGCGCCCTATGAGAGCCGCGACGCCTATGCCGTGGCCTCGGGCGAGGCGGTGGTGGAGCTGATCGCCAGGAATATCCGGCCGCGGGATATCTGCACCCGCAAGGCGTTCGAGAACGCCGCCGTGGTGGTGGCGGCCACCGGCGGCTCGACCAATGGCGGCCTGCACCTGCCGGCCATGGCCCACGAGTGTGGCATCGATTTCACCCTGCGCGACGTGTGCGAGATCATGCGCCGCACGCCCTATCTCGCCGATCTGAAGCCCGGCGGCCGCTATGTGGCCAAGGACATGGGCGAGGCCGGCGGCGTGCCGGTGCTGCTGAAGACCTTGCTGGAGGGCGGCTATCTGCACGGCGACTGCATGACCGTCACCGGCAAGACCCTGGCGCGGAATCTCGAAGGCGTCGCCTGGCGGAGCGATCAGGACGTGATCCGTCCGGTCAGCCACCCGCTTTCGCCGACCGGCGGGGTGGTTGGCCTGTGGGGTTCGCTCGCGCCCGATGGCGGGATCGTCAAGGTGGCTGGCATGACCTCGCACCGCGCCCATCGCGGGCCGGCCCGGGTGTTCGACGGCGAGGACGCCTGTTTCGCCGCCGTCGAGCGTGGCGACTACCAGGACGGCGATGTGCTGGTGATCCGATACGAAGGCCCCAAGGGCGGCCCCGGCATGCGCGAGATGCTCTCCACCACCGCCGCGCTCTCAGGGCAGGGCAGGGGAGACAAGGTGGCCCTGATCACCGACGGCCGGTTCTCCGGCGCCACGCGGGGCCTGTGCGTCGGCCACATCGGCCCCGAGGCCCAGGAAGGCGGCCCCATCGCCCTGGTGCGCGACGGCGACATCATCGCCATCGACGCGGACGCCGGCACCATCGAGCTTGAGGTCGATCCCATCGAATTGGAAAACCGCAAGCGTCACTGGGAGCCGCGCGAGACCCTCTATGGCTCCGGCGCCCTGTGGAAGTTCGCCCAGGGCGTCGGCCCGGCCCACCTCGGCGCCGTCACCCATCCCGGCATGAAGGGCGAGCGGCACGTCTACGCCGATCTCTGAACTGGCCCGGTGACAGCGCTTGGTCTGATCGGCGGCATGAGCTGGGAGAGCGTCGCCGTCGACTATTAGCGCCTGAACCGACTTGCGCGGGAGCGCCTGGGCGGTCAGCAATCGGCGCGCCTCACCCTACGGTCGGTCGATTTCGCGCCGATCGCGGCCTTGCAGGCGGCCGGCGACTGGGCCGGCGCCACCGAGGTGATGGTGGCGGCGCGTCGGCTTGAGGCGGTGGAAGTCGAGGGACTCATCATCTGCGCCAACACCATGCATCTCATGGCGCCGCTGATCCATGTGGCGGATCCGACCGCCGCACCTCAACCGGAATGAATCCCTTTCCGTACAAGCGCCGCTTCAAGCGATCGCCGTGGACCCAGTCCCAGGCGGTTGACTCGATAGAGTGATGTGCTAGCGGAGGCTGAAAGACGGCAATTCCATGGCTTTCTCATCAAGATAAGGAACGACACGATGCCCGGTTCGAGTTCACCCAAGCGGTGGCGGCTTGGTGTCGTCGCCGCGCTCATTGTCGCGATGACAGGTTTGCTTCTCAATGGGGCCATTCCCAGTGTCGCGGCAGCGCTGGACGCCGTTCAGTATAATTATAGCGTCTCATTCGCCCAGGGGACGGCGGCCGGGACAAAGACCATCACGCCGGTGACGCCGACCGGCAAGGTTCTCGTCATCCAGAATATTTCAATCTACTGCAATCCGCCTTCGACCTCGTCGAACCTTCAGACTTTTGTCGGGGTTGGAGGTGGGTTCATCGCGCTTCCGGATATCACGGGATCTGGGGAGACTTACCCGGCGGCCGCTTCCAATCTAACCGCCTATGTGGCGGCCGAAACGAGTGCATATGTCAACATGTACAGGACCGGCTCGTCGCTGCCGGCGATGACCGCCTACATTACTGTAACCGGTTACCTGACGGCGAACTGAGGGGCCGCGCTTAGGTCCGCGAAGGTCCGAATCGGTGCGGGAGCTAGCCGGAAGAGGCCACGCCAGCGCAAAAGGCGCGGCGCGCTAAATGCGCGGCTTCAATTCTCGGTCCTGATCTCCGCCACCACCGGCACATGGTCCGATGGCTTCTCTCGCCCCCGCACCTCGCGATGGATCACCACGCTTTCCAGGCGATCGGCGGCCTGGGGGGAGAGCAGGAGGTGGTCGATGCGGATGCCGTGGTTCCGGTTCCAGGCGCCGGCCTGATAGTCCCAGAAGGTGTAGCCGCCGGCCTCGCCATCGGCGGCCATATAGGCGTCGGTGAGGCCGAGCCACTTAAGCGCGCGGAAGGCGCCGCGGCTCTCCGGCTGGAAGAGCGCGTCGCCGGTCCAGGAGGCGGGATTGTCGGCGTCTTCGGGATCGGGGATCACATTATAGTCGCCGGCCAGCACCAGGGGCTCTTCCAGGGCCAGCAGGTCGCGGGCGTGGGCGTTCAGCCGGTCCATCCAGCGCAGCTTGTAGGCGAACTTCTCGGTGCCGATCGGATTGCCGTTGGGCAGATAGATGGCCCCGACACGGACCGGCGTTGGGCCCGAGACCACCGCCTCGATATAGCGCGCGTGATCTTCGCCGCCATCGGCGTGGCCGTCGGCGCCCGGGAGGCCCTTGCGCACGTCCTCCAACGGCGTCTTGGAGAGGAGGGCGACGCCGTTATAGGTCTTCTGGCCGTGGACGGCGACATTATAGCCAAGCCGTTCAAAGGCTTCGCGAGGGAACTTCTCGTCGACGCACTTGATTTCCTGCAGGCAGGCGACGTCCGGCGCCGCCTCCTCGAACCAGCCGAGCACCGTCTCCAGCCGGGCGTTGATCGAATTGACGTTCCAGGTGGCGATGCGCACGCGCGCGCAACTCAGATCGAAAAGCTCACGCCGCAGCCGCAGCTCGACTTGGCGTTGGGATTGCGCACGCGGAACTCGGCCGCCGCCAGCTCGTCGACGAAATCGATCTCCGAGCCTTTGAGGAGGGCCAGGGACACCACATCGACCACCGCCGCGGCCCCGTCGCGCTCGATCTTCAGGTCATCTGGTTCGACCGCGTCGACCAGATCGAAGCGATACTGGAAGCCGGAGCAGCCGCCGCCGTCCACGGCCACGCGCAGCATCATGGCCTTACCTTCCCGTGCCGAGATGGCATGGAGGCGGCCCGCGGCGGAGGCGGAGAGGGTGATGTCGGCCTTGGCGAGGGTGTCGGTGGTCATGACTTGGGAGTCCGAAGGGTCCCCTCTATATGAGGGCGGTTCGGCTCCTACGCAAAGGGGTGTTGCAGATCGGGGTGGCCATGACCGGCGAAGCCAGCGCCAGGGTCCCCTGGGCGGAAGACCCGGCCAGGTCGCGCGGACGCCATCATCCCGAGCCGCCGAGCGCCACTCGCACCCCCTTCGCCCGCGACCGTGACCGCATCATCCACGCCTCGGCCTTCCGGCGTCTGAAGGAAAAGACCCAGGTGTTCGTCGCTCACGAGGGCGATCATTTCCGCACCCGCCTGACCCATTCTCTGGAAGTGGCGCAGATCGCCCGCTCGATCGCCACGGCCCTGCGGCTGGACGCCGATCTCGCCGAAACCATCGCTCTTGGTCACGATCTTGGCCATCCGCCGTTCGGCCACGCCGGCGAGGATGAACTGGAGCGCGCCATGGCCCCGTTCGGCGGCTTCGACCACAATGTCCAGACCTTCCGGGTGCTTACCGATCTGGAACGCCGGTACCCCAATTTCATCGGCCTGAACCTGACCTGGGAGACCCTGGAGGGGGTGATCAAGCACAACGGGCCGGTGACCGGCATGCTGGATCGCCCGATCTGGCGCGGGATCGTCGAATATGACCGCGCCTTCGATCTGGGCCTTTCCACCTGGGCGTCGGCCGAGGCCCAGGTGGCGGCGCTCTCCGACGACATCGCCTACAACAATCATGACGTGGACGACGGCCTGGAGGCCGGCCTCTTCGCCCTGGAAGAACTCCTCGACGTGCCCCTGATCGGTCCGATCGTCTCGGAAGTGAGGCGGGACTATCCGGGCCTCGATGTCCGGCTCGTGCGCCTGGAGGCCGTGCGGCGGATGATCGGGGCGATGATCGACGATTTGATGGTCGAAACCCGGACCAGGGCCGAGAGTGCGAAGCTCGCCTCCGCGCGGGATGTGCGTGATCTGGGCCATGCCGTCGTGGCGTTCTCGCCGGCCATGAACGAGGACCTCGCCCGGTTGCGCGCCTTCCTGCACGAGCGCATGTATCGGCACTGGCGGGTCAATCGCACCCGCAGCCAGGCGCGGCGGATTCTGGCGGAGATGTTCGCCCTCTTCCTGGCCGAGCCCGATGTGATGCCGGCCGAATGGTACGAACGCCTGCGCGATCTGGACGACGAGGGCCGGGCGCGAACGATCTGCGACTATGTGGCCGGCATGACCGACCGCTATGCGATCGAGGAGCATCGACGGCTGTTCCAACTGGAAAGCTGGGTTTGAATCTTAAGAACCAGGCATCGCCGGTTCTTGCAGGGGCGGTGGTTTAGTAAGCTCTCGTTAGTGATTCGTTGGCCCCTTTGGGCGGAAGGTCGGCGAAACTCACGGGAGATTCCATGTCCGACCCCAATCGCGCTTCCTATGCCCCCGAACGGCCTCTGGCGTTCGACGACTATCGCCAGCCTCGGCGTGGCGGACCGGCGCCCGTCACCCTGATCCTCAGCCTCTTGGTGCTGATGGCGGCGGGGGGCGGGGTGTTCTACCTCTATCGCGGCGGTCTTCGCCCGGCCGGCGGCCCGCCTCAGCCGGTCGGCGCGCCGGTGACCGATGTGCGCATCGCCGCCCCGCCCCAGGCCGCGCCGCCGGATCCGGCCGCCGGCCTCTCGATCTATAAGGACGATCCCAACGCCGCCGGCGCGCCCGCCTTCACGCCGCCGCCGGAACAGCCCGCGCCGCGCCCGACAGCCGCGGTTCCGACGACGCCCGTGGCCAGCGCGGCCTTGAAGCCGGCGACAGCGACCACCCCTCTGACGGCGACCGCGCCGGCCAAACCAGCCGAGAAGCCGGCGACCATCGACAAGCTTTTGGCGGACGCCAATTCGGCGCCGGCCGCGCCATCCTCGACCCCGTCGTCCTCCGCCGCGACGGCCGCCAAGTCGGCTCAGCCAGCGGCCAAGCCGGGTGGCTTTTCGATCCAGATCGGGGCCTTCTCCTCGGAGGCCCTGGCCGACAAGAGCTGGAACCAGGCGGCCGGCGTCGCGCCCGGGGCCATGGCCGGCAAGAACAAGCACGTCGCGCCCATGACCAAGGACGATGGCTCGACCCTCTATCGCGCTTCGATCACCGGTTTCACCAGTCATGATGACGCCGTGGCCCTGTGCGACAAGCTCCGCGCCGCCGGCCAGACCTGTTTCGTGCGGTGACCCAGGCGACGATCTTTGGCTGCGCCGGGCCCGCCCTTGCCGCCGAAGAGCGGGCGTTCTTCGCCGATGCGCGGCCGTGGGGTTTCATCCTGTTTGGCCGCAATATCGTCTCGCCCGATCAGGTGCGGTCCCTGGTGACGGCCCTGCGCGCCAGCGTGGATCGTCCCGACGCGCCGGTTCTGATCGATCAGGAGGGCGGCCGGGTGGCGCGCCTGAAGCCGCCTCACTGGCGGCTCTATCCGCCCGGCCGCGCCTATGGCGAAGCCGGCGCCGATATCGCGCGCCTTGGCGCGCGGCTCATGGCCCACGATCTTCTTGGCCTGGGGATCAATTGCGACTGCGCGCCGGTGCTGGATGTGCCGGAACCCGGCGCCCACGATGTCATCGGCGATCGCGCCTATGGCGAAACCCCGGCCTCGGTCATCGCCCTCGGCCGGGCGGTGGCGGAGGGCCTGATCGCCGGCGGCGTCCTGCCGATCATCAAGCATATTCCAGGTCACGGCCGCGCGCGGTCCGACAGTCATCTGGAGCTGCCGGTGGTCGAGGCCAGCCTCGCCGAGCTGGAGGCGCGGGATTTCGCCCCGTTCAAGGCCCTGGCCGATATGCCCGCGGCCATGACCGCGCATGTGGTCTATTCGGCGATCGATCCGGACCTGCCTGCCACCACCTCGCCGGCGGTGATCGAAAGGGTGATCCGAGGCTCGATCGGTTTTGACGGCCTTCTGATCAGCGATGATCTTTCCATGAAGGCGCTGAGCGGCGCCCTGCCATCGCGAGCGACCCAATCGCTCGACGCCGGCTGCGACATCGTCCTGCACTGCAACGGCGATCCGGCCGAGATGGCGGCGGTGGCGCAAGGCGCGCGGACGTTGGCGGGCAGGGCGCTAGCGCGGGCGCAGGCCGCCCTGGCGCGCTTGCCGGCCGTGCCCGAACCCTTCGACGCCGTCGCCGGCCGAAGCCGATTTGATGCGGTGTTCGGCGAGAGGTTCGCGGCATGAGCCTGGCTTTCCAGCCTCAGATCGATTTCGACGCGGCCACCGAGGCGACGCTGGATGGCGAGGCCCTGATCGTCGATCTGGATGGTTACGAAGGGCCACTCGACGTATTGCTGGCGCTGGCCCGCAGCCAGAAGGTCGATCTGCTGAAGCTGTCGGTGACCAAGCTGGTCGACCAGTATCTGACGTTCGTGCGCGAAGCGCGCCGCCGGCGCTTCGCCCTGGCGGCGGACTATCTGGTCATGGCCGCCTGGCTGGCGTTCCTGAAATCGCGCCTGCTCCTGCCCAAGCCCGCCAAATCCGCCGACGATGAAGCGCCAGCCGAGCAGCAGGCGGCGGACCTGGCTTTTCGTCTGGCCAAGCTGGACGCCATGCGCCGCGCGGCCGAGGCTCTGCACGCGCGGCCGATCCTGAAGCGTGACGTCTTTCCAAGGGGCGATCCCCAGGCGGTGACGATCGTCTCCAATCAGCGGCTGGAGGGCGATCTCTACGGGCTGATGCGCGCCTATGTCGATCAGGTCCGCGCCACCCACGATCGCCGCTATGCGCCCAGGCCCCCGCAGGCCTATCGGCTGGACGAGGCGCGTGACCGCCTGCGCGCCCTGTTGCCGAAACTCGATCACTGGAGCGCGCTCAGCGGCGTCGCGCCGCAAGAGCAAAGCGGAGGGCCGAGCCGGGCCTCGTGCGTCGCCTCCACGCTTTCGGCCAGCCTCGAACTGGTTCGCGAGGGCGATCTCGAGGCGCGCCAGCTCACGCCGTTCACCGAGGTCTATCTGCGCGCCCGAAAGGCCGCCGCATGATCGATCCGGGCGAGACCGAGCGGATGGTGGAGGCGCTTCTCTATGCGGCCGCCGAGCCCCTCGCCGCCGCCGATCTGGCCGAGCGCCTGCCCGCCGGGGCCGATGTCGGCGCCGCCCTGATGGCGCTCAGGGCGCGTCATGCCGGACGCGGCGTCGAACTGGTCTGCGTCGCCGACAGATGGCGGCTGCAGACGGCCCCTGATCTCGCCTTTCTGATGACCCGGGAGCGCGAGGAGCCGCGGCGCCTCTCCCGCGCCGCCCAGGAGACCCTGGCGATCATCGCCTACCATCAGCCGGTGACGAGGGCCGATATCGAGGCCGTCCGCGGCGTCCAGGCCAGCAAGGGCACGCTCGATCTGCTGCTGGAGCTGGGCCTGGTGCGCATGCGCGGGCGTCGCCGCACGCCGGGCCGGCCGATCACCTTTGGCACCACCGATGGGTTCCTGGAGCATTATGGCCTCGCCAGCCTCGCCGATCTGCCGGGCGCGGCGGAGATGAAGGCCGCCGGCTTGCTGGCGCTCGATCTGCCGGCGGGGTTCCAGTTGCCAGGCGCGCCGGGCGCGGAGACCGAGGAAGATCTGTTCGACGAGATGGATTCGCCGGACTTCCACCGCGACTTCATGGCCGAAGGCGAGACGGCGCAAACCTCATGAGTTCGCCAGGCTCGCTCGGCGCCGGTAAGCGTTCATTGGCGTTGCATCGGCGAATGGCCTATATTGTCCCTTCGGTCGCGGCGCGAGGCGCCGGATCGGTCGAAGCGTTCAGGAGACGAGAGAATGGGTAGTTTTGGTCCCGTACATTGGCTGATCGTCGCCGTGGTCGTCCTCCTTCTGTTCGGCGGACGCGGCAAGCTGTCCGGCCTGATGGGCGACGCCGCCAAGGGCATTCGCGCCTTCCGCGACGGCCTCAAGGGCGATGAGCCGACGCCCGCCACGCCGGTGGCGCCGCAGGTCGCGCACGAGCCGGAAAAAGACCCGATCGTCCGCTAGCCTTTTTCCTCCGGGCGCCGCGCGGAGGCCCACAAGCCCCTAAAAGAGCCTTATGTTTCCTGAAGGTCGGATCCTCGATTTCGTGATCGTCGGCGTGATCGCGCTGATCGTGGTCGGGCCCAAGGACCTTCCACTGCTCATGCGCAAGGCCGGGCAGTTCACCGCCCGCATGCGCGCCATGGCCGCGGAGTTCCGCGCCAGCTTCGATGAAATGGCCCGCCAGTCGGAACTCGATGAGTTGCGCAAGGAAGTCGAAGCCATGCGGGCCGGAACGCCCCTGCACGCCGCGGCCGGTTTCGGCGCCGGCGGCGAGGCCTCCAAGGTGTTCGACGATATCCACGCCGGCCTTCGCTCGAACGAGGTGCAGCTTCCGCTGGCGACCCACGAGATCGCCGCGGCCGAGGAGCCGGAACCCGAGCTGGACTTTTCGGCCCCGCCATCCAGCCCCGCCATCCCCGCCGACGCGCCCGAGGATCTCTCTCCCGCCAAGGCCGCCTCTTGAGCCTTTCCGACGACGAGAGCGAGATCGAGGCGTCGCGCGCGCCCCTGCTTGATCACCTGATCGAGCTGCGCCGCCGCCTGATCGTCTGCGCCGTCGCCCTGGCCGTGGGATTCCTTCTCTGCTTCACCTTCTCGCGGCAGATCTACATCCTGCTCCTGCACCCGTTCGAGGTCGGCGCCGGCCTGCTGGCGGCGCAGAAACAGCAGGGCGCCCACCATGGCCCGTTCGATCTGCTGCTCACCCTCACCGGCTTTCGGCCCGCGCCCCACTCGGTGGACCAGCTTCGGCTGGTGTTCACCGCCCCCCTGGAGTTCTTCTTCACCAAGGTAAAGCTGGCCGTGTTCGGGGCCATCGTCGTGACCTTTCCGGTGCTGGCCTGGCAGCTCTACGGCTTCGTCGCGCCGGGCCTCTACAAGCGCGAGCGGATGGCCTTCCTGCCGTTTCTGGTGGCCTCGCCCGTGCTCTTCACCCTGGGCGCGGCCCTGGTCTATTTCGTCATGCTGCCCTTCGTCCTGTGGTTTTCGCTCAACCAGCAGATCGTCGGGGCGGGCAGTGTCTCGGTGCAGCTTCTGCCCAAGGTTTCCGACTATCTGGACCTCGTCACCACCCTGCTGCTGGCGTTCGGCCTCTGTTTCCAGCTGCCGGTGGTGTTGAGCCTGCTGGGCCTCGCGGGGCTGGTGAGCTCGAAGATGCTTCGCGAGGGGCGGCGCTACGCCATCGTCGGCGTGTTCGTGATCGCCGCCATCGTCACCCCGCCCGATCCCATCAGCATGATCTCCCTGGCCCTACCCATCACCCTCCTCTACGAGGTCTCGATCTGGTGCGTGGCCCTGATCGAGCTGCGCCGCCGGCGCGAGGACGCCGCCGCCGGGATCGTCGCGGCCTGAGTTGGCGCGCGGCCTTGGCGCGGTGAGCGACGCGCCTTAAGGGGAGGGCGCTTCTTCGTAAACTTCACCTCCGGCGACCCCCGTCTTCATGCACGACATCCGCGCCATTCGCGACGATCCCACCGGCTATGACCGGGGCTGGGCGGCGCGCGGCCTTCCGCCCCAGAGCGCGGAAATTCTCTCCTTGGACGAAGCCCTGCGCGCCGCGCAAACGGCCCTGCAAACCGCCCAGTCGGGCCGAAACGAGGTCTCCAAACGGATTGGCCAGGCGAAGGGGGCCGGCAAGACGGCCGAAGCCGAGGCCTTGATGGCCGAGGTCGAGGCCCTGAAGACGCTGATCGGCGAGCAGAGCGATCTGGCGACCGATCTTGGCGTCAGGCTGCAGGCGCTTTTGGCCGCCCTGCCCAATCTGCCGGCGGCCGATGTTCCGCCCGGCGAAGACGAGAGCGGCAACCTCGAGGTCCGCCGCTGGGGCGAGGTCTTCAAGCTCGAAAAGCCCAGGGATCATGTCGATCTGGGCGCCGGCCTTGGCATGATGGATTTCGAGGCGGCGGCGCGCATCTCCGGCTCGCGGTTCGTGGTGCTCAAGCAGGGGTTGGCCCGGCTGGAGCGCGCGCTTGGCCAGTTCATGATCGATTTCCAGACCCAGGAGCACGGCTATATCGAGGTCTCGCCGCCGCTTTTGGTGCGTGACGAGGCGGTGTTTGGCACCGGCCAGTTGCCCAAATTCGCCGAGGACCTGTTTCAGACCACCGACGGTCGCTGGCTGATTCCGACGGCCGAGGTTTCTTTGACCAATCTGGTGCGCGAACAGATCACCCCGGCGGAGGCCTTGCCGCTGCGGCTCACCGCCCTGACACCCTGCTTCCGCTCCGAGGCCGGCGCTTCGGGCCGAGACACCCGGGGCATGATCCGCCAGCATCAGTTCCAGAAGGTCGAGCTCGTTTCGATCACCACGCCCGAGGAATCGGAAGCCGAGCATGAGCGCATGACCGCCTGCGCCGAGGCGGTGCTCAAGCGGCTGGAACTCCCTTTCCGCACCATGAAACTGTGTGTCGGCGACATGGGCTTCACCGCGCGCAAGACCTATGACCTCGAGGTCTGGCTGCCTTCCCAAGGCGCCTTCCGCGAGATCAGTTCCTGCTCCAACTGCGGAGACTTTCAGGCCAGGCGCATGGACGCCCGCTTCAAGCGCGCCGGCGAAAAAGGGTCGAGCTTCGTCCACACGCTCAACGGCTCGGGCCTGGCGGTAGGCCGCACCCTGGTGGCGGTGATGGAGAACTATCAGGACGAGGGCGGCCGGATCGCCGTCCCCCAGGCGCTGCACCCCTATATGCGCGGCCTGACCCACATCGGCGCCGAAGGCTGATGCGCATCCTCATCACCAATGACGACGGGATCCACGCGCCGGGCCTGGCCGTGCTGGAGGCCATCGCCAAGGCCCTCTCCGACGATGTCTGGGTGTGCGCGCCGGAGACGGAGCAGTCGGGGGCGTCACGATCTCTCACCTTGTCCGACCCACTTCGGGTGCGGAAGATCGATGCGCGTCGGTATGCCGTGCTGGGCACGCCCACCGACTGCGTCATGCTGGCGATCCAGCATATCATGGAAGGCGAGCGACCAGACCTCGTCCTTTCCGGCGTCAACCGCGGCCTGAACGCCGCCGAGGATGTCACCATGTCCGGCACCGTGGCTGGCGCTATCGAGGGCATGGCGCTCGGCGTACGCGCGATCGCCCTCTCGCAGATGTTGAACTATGCGAGCGACGATCCGGACGCCGCCTTCAAGGTGGCCGAGACTTTCGGCCCAGGCCTTGTCGCCCGGCTGATCGAACTCGAATGGCCCAGGGACGTGATCCTCAACGTCAATTTCCCCGCCCGCTCGCCCGGCGAGATCACCGAAGTCGAGGTGACGCGTCAGGGGTTGCGCGACGTGCGCAATCTCTACGCCGAACAGCGGACCGATCTTCGCGGCCGCGACTACTACTGGCTGGGCTTCAAGGCCGAGCCCTCGGCCCCGGCGCGGGGCACCGATCTGGCGGCGGCCTATGAAGGTCGCATTTCGGTGACTCCGCTGCATATCGATTTGACCCACATGGAAACGGTTCATGCCCTAAAAGCATCGGTGGGCGGGGCGCCGCCAAAGCTTCGGGCGAAGGCATGACGAAGAAGCCGAAGGAACCGGACGAGAAGGACACCCAGGTGGCGCGGCTGGTGCTGGCCCTGCGTTCCCAGGGCGTCACCGATCCGGCGGTGCTCTCGGCCATGGAGCGCACCCCGCGCGATCTCTTCACGCCCGATCTTTTCAAGGAGCGGTCGTGGGAGGATTCGGCCCTGCCGATCGCCTGCGGCCAGACAATCAGCCAGCCGTTCATCGTCGGCCTGATGACCCAGGCCCTCACCCTGGAGCCCAGGGCCCGGGTGCTGGAGGTCGGCGCCGGCTCCGGCTACCAGACCGCCGTGCTGGCTCGCCTCTCGCGGCTGGTCTATACCATCGAGCGCTACCGGACCTTACTGCGCGAGGCCGAGGCGCGGTTCGCGGCCCTGCAACTGACCAATATCATCACCAAATTCGGCGATGGCGGCCTTGGTTGGCCCGAACAGGCGCCTTTTGACCGCATTCTGGTCACGGCGGCGGCCCAGGATGAGCCCAAGACCCTTCTTGAGCAATTGAAGCCGTCCGGTGTGCTCGTGGCCCCGGTGGGCAAGGGTCCGGTGCAGAAGCTCTGCCGATACGCGGGCGACGGCAAGGGTGGCTTCACCCTGGACATCCTCTGTGAAGTCCGGTTCGTGCCTCTGCTCGACGGCGTGGCGCGGGAACTCTAGCCTTCGGTGAGTCGGGCGCCCGCGCGTTTGTGGTTATGCTTGGTGGAACGGGCCGAGCAGTAATTGATTTACTCGCGCCGGCGCATGGTGGCGCGGGCAATGGAGCGGCGATGACGCGTTACATATTCAAGGCGATGGTCGTCGCCGCCTGCGCCGCGGGCGTCGCGGCGTGCGAGACGACCCCGAATTATCCGGTGCGGCAGGGCTATGTCGCGCCCGCGCCGATTCAGCCGAAATATCCGGTGCAAGCGCCGCCCTCCGCGCCCCAATCTTCTTTGACGCCATCCGCCCAGGCGCCCAGGGGGCAGGACGCGGCCGCCGCGCCGGAGCCGGGCAATGTCCAGGCGCCCGCGCCAGTGGAAAGCCAGACCCTCGCGCCGGCCGCCGCGCCGCCTCCGAGCTCGGAGAGCCCGCCGCCGCCAGCGCCGATCGAGACCCCGCCCGAAAGCTCGCCACCGGTCGCCGAGCCGGCGCCCTACACCCCCTCGCGGGTCAGCGAGCCGGCCCATTACATCGCCGATGGCAAGGTCATTGAAGCCAAGGGCATGTTCCGCGACTACGTCGTGCAAAGGCACGACCACCTCGACGCCATCGCCCGCGATCTCCAGACGACCCGCGCGGTGCTTCTGGAAGCCAACCATCTGAAGCCGCCCTATCACTTGGAGCCTGGGCAGCATCTTCGCGTGCCAGTGGCCAAGGCCTATGTGGTTCAGTCCGGCGACACGATGACGGCGGTGGCCAAGCGGTTCGACGTTTCCCCGGGAGAACTTGCCGACCTCAACGACCTTCCCGTCCGTGGACGCTTGAAGGAAGGCATCGAACTGGCGCTCCCGGACAATTACCACGATCACGGACCGATCCGGGTGACCTCCGCGCCGACCGAAATGGCGACAACGCCAGCCTATCGACCGCCTCGCGCGCGGCCTTCCTACACCCCGCGGTCCGGCCCCTATGTGCCGAGCGCGTCCGCCCTGGCGGCCGGAGAGGCCTATCGCAACGCGCACGGCTCGGAAGGCTATGGCGGTGCGTCATCGACCCCGACGCCATACCGCGCCGCGCCGGAGGCGCCCGCGCCCAACCAGGCCGCCGTGGTGGCTTCCGGCCGAGGTCTCTTCATCTGGCCGGTGAAGGGCGACATCATATCTGGCTTTGGCGTGACCGGCGTCGGCCGGCGCAATGACGGGATCGATATCCGCGCGCCCATGGACACCGTGGTGCATGCGGCGGCGGCCGGCGAGGTGGTCTACGCCGGCAACCAGGTGCCGGGCTTTGGCGACCTGGTTCTGGTCAAGCACGCCAACGGCTGGGTGACGGCCTACGCACACCTGGACAAGATCAGCGTCCAGATGCGCCAGACGGTGATGCAGGGTCAGGAGCTGGGTTCGGTGGGAAACACCGGCGGGGTGACCGAGCCCCAACTCCACTTCGAGATTCGCTATGCCGCCACCCCCGCCGACAAGGCGAAGCCCCTGGATCCGACGCTGCTGCTGCCACAATAGGCTCAGCCTGGCAGCGGCTTTCCCAATTCCCCGGCCAGATCTCTGATGAACTGCCAGGCCACGCGGCCGGAGCGGGCGCCGCGGAGCTGCGACCATTGCAGGGCCCGGCGCTCCAGGTCGGGCGTTCCGAGTTCGAAGCGCTCGGCATAGGCGCGCACCGCCGCCAGATACGTTTCCTGGTCCATGGGCGGAAAGCCGATCCACAGGCCGAAGCGATCGGAGACACTGACCTCCTCCTCGGCGTCCTCGGCCGAGGCGAGCGCGCCGCGGTTCTCCGCGTGATCGCGGGGCATCAGGTGGCGCCGGTTCGAGGTGGCGATGAATAGGGTGTTTTCCGGCGGCCCGGCGACGCCGCCTTCAAGGGCCGATTTGAGCGCCTTGGCCGCCGCCGCGCCTTCCTCGAACGAAAGATCATCGCACAGCACGACAAACCGTTCCGGCCTGTCGCGCAGGCCTTCGAAGACGGCTGGCAGCGAAGTCACTTCATCGCGATCGACCTCGATGAGCCGCAGAGCCGGCGAGGCTGCGCAGGCAGCCATGAAAGCGGCCTTGGCCAGTGAGCTCTTGCCCGTGCCGCGCACGCCCCACAACAATATGTGATTGGATGGCCGGCCGGCCGCGAAGCGCCGCATCGCCTCGACAACCCGCGCCTTCTGACGATCGACGCCGATCAGCAGGTCGAGGGGCAGGGGATAGTCCGGCGCGGCGACGAAGGCCCCGCTCGCCGGATCGTGGCGGAAGAGTCGCGCGCCGTCGAACGACGCCGCCGCGGTCGCGGGGGGCGCCATCCGCTCCAGCGCCTCGGCGATACGGTCGAGAGCGGCGATCAGGGGTTCGTCCATGGGCGAGCTTCCTAGCCGGAGCCTGGGGGCGAGTGAAGGGCGGCGCGCGCATTGCAAAAGGGCAGGCGAGCGCATAGCTTCCCGCGACTTTTCAGCGAGGGCCGCTACGGGCGCCGCGCCAATCCGCCATTTGGAGATCAGATGTTCGCCTCGCACGCCCTTGTTATGGCCCTCGCCCCCGCGCCGTCGGGAGGCATCGGCGGCTTTCTCGCGGGCCCTGGCCAGTTCCTGCCCCTGGTGGCGATCCTGGTGCTCTTCTACGTCATGATCTGGATGCCCCAGCAACGCCGGGCCAAGGAGCATGCGGCCAAGGTCTCGGGCGTCAAGCGCGGCGACACGGTGGTGATGTCCAGCGGCATGATCGGCAAGGTCGTGCGGGTGGAGGAGGCCGAAGTCGGCGTCGAGATCGCCCAGAACGTCACGGTGAAGGTGGTCAAGTCCATGATCGCCGATGTGCGCGCGCGCGGCGAGCCGGCGCCGGCCAATGATCCGAAATCCTAGCGTCGCCAGGCTGTCTTAAGAACCGATGCTCGCTCTCTCGCGCTGGAAGATCGTTCTGGTCTTGGGCTCATTGCTCTTTGGCCTGATCTTCACCCTGCCCAATCTCCTGCCGGAATCGACGCTGGCCAGCCTGCCTTCGTGGGCGCCGCATCAGCGGCTGAGCCTCGGCCTCGACCTGCAGGGTGGCTCCTACCTGCTGTATGAAGTCGATACGGCGGCGCTCAAGAAGGAGCGCCTGACCAACCTCACCGAGGACGTGCGCACCAAGCTGCGCGCCGAACAGATCGCCTTCACCGATCTGGGTCTCGTCGGCGAGACCATTAGCCTGCGCGTCACCGATCCCAACCAGGTGGCGCCGGCCTACAAGACCCTCAACGACACCCTGGGCGAGCGTCTGAAAAGCGGTGGCCGCGATGTGACCGTGCGCACGGCGCCCGATCAGCACATCACCGTCGACCTCGTCGCCCAGGCGGCCAACGAGGCGGCGGCGGACGCGGTGACCCGCTCCATCGAGATCATCCGCAAGCGCATCGACGCGGTGGGCGCCAAGGAGCCCATCATCACCCAGCAGGGCGCCACCCGGATCGTCGTCGAGGCCCCCGGCGAGAGCGACCCGGAGAAGCTCAAGAGCATTATCGGCAAGACCGCCAAGCTCACCTTCCAGATGGTCGACACCGATGTGGCGCCGGAAGATGTCGCCGCTGGCCGCATCCCGCCCGACGATGAGGTGCTCCCGGGAGACGACAAGAACGCCCCGCCCCAGATCGTGAAGAAGCGCTCGCTGGTCACCGGCGAGATGCTCACCGGGGCCGAGGCCGGTCACGACGAAAACAACGCCCCCGACATCAACTTCGCCTTCAATGGCCAGGGCTCCCGTCGCTTCGCCGAGGCGACCACCCAGAATATCGGCAAGCCGTTCGCCATCGTCCTAGACAAGCGGATCATCTCCTCGCCGGTCATCCGCTCGGCGATTACTGGTGGATCCGGCCAGATCACCGGCAACTTCACCGAGGAGTCGGCCCACGATCTGGCCTTGCTCCTCAAGTCCGGCGCCCTGCCGGCGCCGCTCAATGTGGTCGAGCAGCACACCGTGGGCGCCGAGCTTGGCGCCGACGCGGTCAAGGCCGGCCAGGTCTCGATCCTGATCGGGGCGACCCTGATCTTCGCCTTCATCCTGCTGGCCTACGGCCTCTTTGGCGGTTTCGCGGCCATGGCCCTCATCGTCAACGGCCTCATGATCGTCGGTTCGATGAGCCTCTTCCACGCCACCCTGACCTTGCCGGGCATCGCCGGCCTTGTCCTGACCCTGGCCGTGGCCGTGGACGCCAACGTGCTGATCTATGAGCGAATGCGTGACGAGGTGCGGGCCGGCCGACCGCCGATGAGCGCGGCCGACGCCGGCTTCTCCCGGGCGCTGACAACCATCATCGACGCCAATGTGACGACCGTGGTGGCGGCGGTGATCATGTTCTCCCTGGGCGCCGGTCCGGTGAAGGGCTTCGCCCTGACCCTCGGCATCGGGGTGGTGACCTCGGTGTTCACCGCCGTCCTGGTCACCCAGGTGCTGATCGGCTGGTGGTTCCGGGCCTTCAAACCCAAGAAGCTGCCGATCACCGAAGGCCCGCCACGCGGCTGGCCCCTGATCAAGCTTTTGCCGCAGAAGACCAATTTCGCCTTCGTGTCCTTCGCCCGTCTCGCCGCCACCCTCTCGATCCTGGCGGTGATCGCCACGGCGATCGGCTTCTTCTATCCCGGCCTCAACATGGGCATCGACTTCAAGGGCGGCACGGTGCTTGAGCTCAACACCGGCGCCCAGGCGGTGGATCTGGCCAAGGTGCGCGGCGCGGTGAGCGGCCTCAATCTGGGCGATGTCCAGGTGCAGCGGTTTGGCGCGCCCAACGACGCGGTGGTGCGCTTCCAGACACCGACCGGCGCCAATCCGGGCGCGGTCGCGACCAGCGTGAAGGACTCGATCGGCAAGGCGCTGGGCCAGGTCACCTTCTCGCGCACCGACGTGGTCGGGCCTGAGGTGTCGGGCGAACTTAAGGTCAAGGGTGTCGAGGCCTTGCTGGGCGCCATCGGCCTGATGCTGATCTACATCTGGTTCCGATTCGAGCTCCAGTTTGGCCTGGGGGCCGTGGTGGCCCTCTTCCACGACCTGACCCTGTCGTTTGGCCTGATCCTGCTCCTGCGGCTTGAGTTCAGCCTCAACCTTATCGCCGCGCTTTTGACCATCATCGGCTATTCGATGAACGACACGGTGGTCGTCTTCGACCGGCTGCGGGAAAACCGGCGCAAATACAAGCGCATGCCGCTGCGCGAGCTGATCGATCTGTCGGTCAACGAGACGCTGTCGCGGACCGTCATCACCGGCCTCACCGCTCTGCTGGCGCTTTCCGGCCTCGCCATCTTCGGCGGCGAATCCTTGCGGCCGCTCTCCATCGTGCTGCTGTTCGGCATCGTCATCGGCACTTATTCGTCGATCTACGTCGCCTCGCCGATCATCCTTCTTTGGGGGGTGAAGAAGGAAGACGAACCGGCCACGCCGATCGCGCCCCAGCCGGCGCGTCCTTAAGATCGGGGCATGCGCCAGCCGCCGTCCTTGGACGCCTGGGGCGGTGGCGGCTTTCGGGTGTCGGGGCTTTGGCGGCCCGGTTCGCTGTTGATCCTGGATGATGTGCCGGCGGATTGGCCGCCAAGAGCCATCGCGGCGCTTGCGGCCGAGGACTTCGCCGGCGTGATCGCCGCCGGCCCGGCGATTTCGGAATTCGTGCTCCTGGGCACCGGCGCGGCCCAGGCGCTGCCGCCGCGGGCGGTGCGAGACGCCATCAAGGCGGCGGGGCTCGGCCTGGAGTTCATGTCCAGCGAGGCGGCGGCCCGGACGCACAATGTCCTGGCCTCCGAAGGCCGCCGCTTCGCCACCGCCCTGATCGCGGTTTGAGAGCGCCGCGGCGCTCGCCTTTTCGCTCTCGTTGAAAGGCGTTATGGTCGTGTTTCAGGGACGCGACTCGCCATTCAAGAAGGGGCTCGAAGTGGCCGGCTTACTTTCCAATTTCCGCAACACCATGATCCTCAGCGTCGTCCTGGCGCTGATCATGATCGCCGCCTATTCTCAGGTCAGCCACCAGGGATTTGGCCCGCTGTTCTGGCAAGCGACGTTTCGCTGGATGCATGTCGTGTTCGGTATCCTGTGGATCGGTCTTCTCTACTATTTCAACTTCGTCCAGATCCGCAAAATGCCGGATATCCCGGCCGAACTGAAACCGGCGGTGTCGAAGTACATCGCGCCGGAAGCGCTGTTCTGGTTCCGCTGGGCGGCCCTCTTTACCGTACTCGCCGGTCTAGGTCTCGCCGCCTTGCGCCCGGCGCCTTATGCGGAAAAGGTTTTCACTTTCGGATTAGCCGGTGACCCGACGGCGAACGATCGTGGCTACGCGCTCATGGGTATTGGAATCTATCTGGCGATCATCATGTTCCTCAATGTTTGGGGGATCATCTGGCCGAACCAGAAGGTGGCGCTCGGCATCAAGGATGGCACGGCCGAGGAGAAGGCCAAGGCGGCGCGGATCGCCATGCTGGCCTCGCGCACCAACACCCTTCTTTCCCTGCCTATGCTGACCTCCATGGCCATGTATCAGACCCTGTTCGGCTAGGGCCTCGCGGGCGGCGCTTGGCGGACGACGAACTCGACGAGGCCGTCCGCCGAGCCGATCCGGATCGCTGGCTCGCCAGCCGTTTCATCGCCGATCGCGAAGCCCGCGCCGACGTGGTGGCGCTCTACGCCTTCGACAACGAACTCGCCCGGGCCGGCCGGGTCGCCTCCAATCCGCTGGTCGCCGAGATCAGGCTCGCGTGGTGGCGGGAGGCCCTCGACGAAATCTTCGGCGGAAAACCGGTGCGCCGTCACCCAACGGCAACCGCCCTTGCTCGCGCCGTGCGCGGCCACTCGCTGCCGCGCGCGCCGCTCGAAGCGATGATCGAGGCTCGCATCGACGCCCTGGAGACGACCCGCTTCGAGTTGGACGCCGCCCATCTCTGGGCCGACGCGGTCGGCGGATCCGCCGCCGTCCTGGCGGCGCGCCGCCTCGATCCGGCGACGGACGCGGAGGCCGCCCGTCCGGCGGGCCATGCGTGGGGCCTCTTTCTGCTTGGCCGAGCCGGCTTGGCCATGGGCGACGACTTCGACCGCGCCCTTGAGGGGGCGCTCGCCCAAGCCGATCGCGCGGCGCGGTCCTTGAGCGCCACGGCCTATCCGGCGGCCGTCCACGCGACGCTCGCTCGCCCCGGACCAAGCGATGGCCAGTTATCCGGCGTGACGAAGCGGGCGAGGCTGGTCTGGGCGATGACGCGCGGAAGGCTATGACGTCTGGGGCGGAGTCGGCCCCGGTTCTCATCGTCGCGGCTGAGGATCAGGCCTCCGGTCGAGCTGGCCCTCCGACCAGCAGGAGAGCGCAAGCCGCCGCCGCGAGCGCGGCGCCCGCGCCGACGAACCCCGCGCCGCGGAAATTATCGATCAAGGTCTCGCCCTTGCCCGCGAGCACCGACCCCAACAGGGCGGTCGCGATCAGGCCTCCGGTTCTGGCGAGGGCGCTGTTAAGGCCGGAGGCCGAACCGGTGTGACGCAGGTCCACCGAGGCCAGCACGGCGGTGGTCAGGGGCGCGGCGACGCCGGCCATGCCCAGGGAGACCACCAGCATGGCGGGCAGCACCGTCGTCCAATAGCTTCCTCCATCGCCGATCCTCGCGGCCAGCCCGACGCCAAGAGCGACGATCAGCGAGCCGACGGTCAGGAGCAGGCGCGAGCCGATCCGCCCGGCCAGGGCGCCCATGAACGGGGAAGCGATCATCAACACCAGGGGCAGCGGCAGGAGCGCCGCGCCGGCGCCGATGGCGCTATAGCCGCCCGCCGTAATCAATACGAAAGGCAGAAGCACCAGCAGACCGGCGAGGATGCCGTACAGCAGCAAAGTCAGCAGGCTGAGGCCGATGAAGGTCCTGGAGCCGAACAGCGCCAAAGGCGCCATGGCGCGGTCGCCGCGCCGCCACTCCACCCAGGCAAAGGCGGCCATGAGCGCCACGCCGGCCACGCTGGCGACCACCGGCGCCGTCGTCCAGCCGCCGGGGCCGGAGCCGAGGGTGAGACCCCAGGCGAGGCCGCTGAGAGAGGCGGTCGCCAGCACGGCGCCGGCCAGATCGAGCGGCGTCCTTTCCGCGCTGGGTTCGACCGGGACGGACCACCAGGCCAGGACGACAGCCGCCACGGCCAGGGGCAGGTTGAGCAGGAAGATCGACGGCCAGCCTATGGTGTCGATCAGCCATCCGCCCAGCACCGGTCCGATCGCCGCGGCCATGGCCCCGGCGGCGGCCCAAAGCCCGATCGCCCGGCCCCGCGCCTCGCCCGAGAAAGCGCCGCCGAGGATGGCGAGGCTGTTGGGAAGCAGGATCGCCGCGCCGATCCCCTGCACGCCACGCCCCAGCAGGAGCCAGCCGATGGAGGGCGCGAAGGCGCACGTGGCCGACGCGAGGGCGAACAGGGTGACGCCACTTACCAGCAACCGGCGCCGGCCGTATCGGTCGCCAAGGGCGCCGCCGAGAAGGAGCAAGGCGCTCAGCGGCAGGAGATAGGCGTTGATCACCCACTGCAGATCGCTCGCATCGGCTTTCAGGGCATGGCCGATGGCCGGCAGGCCGACATTCACCACCGAGCCGTCGATCATGGCCAGGCTCGAGGCCAGGATGGTGGTGAAAAGAACGAGCCTTGGGCGCTTAACGTCCGATCCCCGTGTGGCGCCCATCGCCACGGCCGCGTCGCATCCTGTGTGGGCCGCCGACGCCACCTCGCGCCTTAGGCCGCTAGGCTGAGCGTGGCCATCCAGGTCTCCAGATCGGCCAGCGCGCGCACGCTCATCGCCCGTTTCCTGGCGCGTCCGCGGTCTCCGCGGGCAAAAGGCTTTCCGTCGGCCGAGCGCTTCGGCGCCTCCATGGGCGGCAGCAGGCCATAGTTGATGTTCATCGGCTGGAAGGACCGCGCGCCGGTCTCCAGGTGGCCGCCGGTTATATGGCCGATCAGGGCGCCCATCGCCGTGGTCGGCGGCGGCAGATCGAGCCCGCGTCCGGCGCGCTCGGCGGCGGCGAGGCGCCCGGCGATCAGGCCGATAGCGGCGCTCTCCACATAGCCCTCGACGCCGGTGATCTGGCCGGCGAAGCGCAGGCGGGGGTCGGCTTTCAGGCGCAGGCGCGCGTCGAGCACCCTGGGGCTGTTGAGGAAGGTGTTGCGGTGCAGGCCGCCCAGCCGGGCGAACACGGCGCGTTCCAGGCCTGGAATGGCGCGGAATATCTCGGTCTGGACGGCGTGTTTGAGCTTGGTCTGGAACCCGACCATGTTCCAGAGGGTCCCCAGAGCATTGTCCTGCCGAAGCTGCACCACCGCATAGGGTCTCTCCTCGGGTCGGTGAGGATTGGTGAGGCCGACCGGTTTCATCGGCCCGTGGCGCGGCGTATCGCGGCCTCGCTCGGCCATCACTTCCAGGGGCAGGCAGCCGTCGAAATAGGGGACGTGTTCCCAGTCCTTGAATTCGGTCTTGGGGCCAGCCAGCAGGGCGTCGATGAATGCCTCATACTGCCTGCGGTCCATGGGGCAGTTGATATAGGCGGCGGCATCGCCCCCCGGGCCTTCCTTGTCGTAGCGCGACTGTTTCCAGGCCACGTCCATGTCGATGGTTTCGGCGTGGACGATGGGGGCGATGGCGTCGAAGAACGACAGTTCGTCTTCGCCGGTCAGCGACTGGATGGCCGTGGAAAGCGCCGGGGAGGTGAGGGGACCGGTGGCGACGATCACCTGGTCCCAAGAAGCCGGCGGCAGTCCATCGATCTCGCCGCGTTCGAGGGTGATGAGCGGATGGCCGGCGATTTTCGCCGTGACCGCCTCGGCAAACCCCTCGCGATCCACGGCCAGGGCGCCGCCGGCGGGAGTCTGGCGGGCGTCGCCGCAGGCCATGATCAGCGAATCCAGCCGCCGCATCTCGGCGTGAAGCAGGCCGACGGCGTTGTATTCCCAGTCGTCCGACCGGAAGGAGTTGGAGCAAACCAGTTCGGCGAGGCGGTCGGTTTGATGGGCGGCGGTGGCGACGGTGGGGCGCATTTCGTGCAGGATCACTGGCGCGCCGGCGTTGGCCGCCTGCCAGGCCGCTTCGCTGCCGGCGAGGCCGCCGCCGATGACGTGGATGGGATTTTCCAGCATCACGGGGTTCTAGGCGCTGATCCGGCGGCGCGGAAGGGCGCGGGTGTGGCGCGAGGCGGGCGATTCCCCCTATGGTGGCTTTGGCAAGACGTGGGGAGCATGAGATTTGGCCAAGTTCTCGGTCGCCGAGGCGGCCTTTTCCGGCGTGAGATTGTTGGCGCGAAGGCCTCTGCCGGCTCTCGTATGGGGCCTGGTCTATGTCGTCTTCCTGGCCGTGATCGTCACGCCCTTCGCCGGCGATCTGTTCGCGTTCTTTTCGGCCGTTTCGAAGATGAACGGCGCGCCGAACCCCGATGCGTTGCTGCCGCTCCTGGCGCCGGTGGCCGGGTTCTATTTTCTGTTCATCGTCGGCGCCCTTGTCGTCGTTTCCGTGATCTCATGCGCGGTCTATCGCGCCGAGTTGCGGCCGGAGGAGTCGGGTTTCGCCTATCTTCGCCTGGGCAGCGAAGAGCTTTGGGTGCTGCTGGTGAATTTTGTCCAGGCCCTGGTCATGATCGGGGCCCAGATCGCCATGGCCATTCCGGTGGGCATCGTCGTCGCCCTGATTTCAATGGGCAATCTCGCCAGCGCGGCGGTGATCTCCAGGGTCGGTCAGGCTGTCGTCGATGTGGTGGCGATCTGGCTCTATCTGCGGTTTTCGCTGGCCGGCCCCATGACCTTCGCCGATCGCCGGTTCCGCCTGTTTGACTCCTGGGTGCTGACCCGGGGCCTGGGCTGGCGTCTGCTGGGCGTCGGGGCGATCATCGGGGCTTTGGCGCTGGCCGTCTACATGCTGGTTCTCATCGTCGGCCTGGCCGCCGGCATGAGCCTTTGGACCACCATGCCCCATCCCGCCAACCCGGCCGCCCTGCTCAGCCTGCCGCCGCAAGAGTGGGCGAGCGAGCTGGCCCCCATCCTCGTCCTCGGCGGCGTTCTGACCACCCTGGCCGGAACCCTGCTCATTCCGATCTTCATCGCGCCCTGGGCGCATATCTATCGCCATTTGCAAGGCTCGGGCGTCGCCGCGACATTTTCCTGACGGAGGGACAGAAGATGGCCGCCATATCGATCGGTGACTGTGTGGGCGAGGGTTTCACCCTCATTCGACGCCATCCGATCTCGGTTCTGTGCTGGGGTCTGGTGCAGACCGCCCTGTTTGTCGGCGGCTTCGCCCTGATGGCGCCGCTTTACGGCGACCTGTTCGCGCGGATGGCCTCGGCCAAGGCGGGCGTTCCAGCCACACCCGATATCGCCGGCATGATGCGGATGCAGGGGGTCGGCTGGCTCCTTAATCTCATCAACGCCTTTGTCGGGGCGGTGATCTACTGCGCCATATTCCGCGCGGTGCTCCGCCCGAAGGAGAACCGCTTCGCTTACCTGCGTGTCAGCGCGGCCGAGCTTTTCATCTTTGTTTTGATTATCGGCGCGGCCATCGCTTTCGGCATCGCCTTTGTCGTGGCGATGATACCGGCGGCGATCGTCGGCGGGATCGCCATCGCCGTCCACGCCGCGCCTCTTGGCATACTTCTGGCGGTCGTTCTGGGACTGGCTGGGCTCGTGGCGATGATTTATGTCGCTCTGCGTTTGTCCTTGGTCGGGCCGATGACCGTTCACGACCGCCAGCTGCGCCTCACCGAAGCCTGGGCGCTGACAAAGGGGCATGTGGGCAGCTTGTTCCTCATGGCGCTCTGCCTCTTCGCCATTCTGTTTGGCGTGGAGATGGTTCTTGGAATTGTCGGGTTGATTGCTGGCGCCGGCGCCTTGAGCGCGGCGCCGGGTGGCACGGCTGGCCTTTCGGAAGTCATCAAGCAGCACCCAGCCGAACTGCTTCAAAGCCTTACCCCCGCACTGGTTGTGGGGGCGATTGTCGCGATCCCGTTTTTCGGAGGCATCCTCGCCATCGGCGCGGCGCCATGGGCCAAGGCCTACCAGGAGCTCGCCGGCCCGGACATCGCGGCGACCTTCTCCTGATCTCGGCGGCCACCATCGGCGGAGCCTTAGCGGCGTCCGGGCGCTTCGTCGGGCCTGCGTGGCGTCACGCCTGGGCGGCGCTCCTCCTGGCGAGTTTGGCGACCGCCTTCTGGGTTTGGGTGACGCTTGTCCCTGAGAGCGCCCATTGGCAGCCGGCGGTGTTCCTGATCGTCCTGGCCTCGTGGCTCCTGGCGCAAGGCGCCCTGTGGCGCCGCGTCCTTGACCAGGGCGACGGCGGACTTCGGTTGGGCATGGGGGAGCTGCGATTGCTGACCACCTGGTTCCTGGCCGCGGCGTTCCTGTTCATCATCGGTTTGCTGTTCTTCGTCGTCGTGCTGGGTTTCGCCTATGCGGCGGCCGCGTCGGGCAAAGGGTTCGTGGCCGCCGACGTCGCCACCTGGGCGGGCGCGGTCGATAGCCGCGGGCGGATCGTGGTCAGCATCGTCGGTCTCGCCGCCGCCGTCGCCCTGGTCTGGGCGGCGATCCGCATATCCCTGGCGCCGGCGGCGACCATGGCGTCGGCGCGGGTGCGGATGCTGGAAACCTGGCCGCTGACGCGCGGACTCGTCTGGCGCATCCTGGCGGGTCAGGGGGTGATCGGCCTTGGGCCCATGGCGCTGTGGCTCTGGTCGGGGCGCTTCGTCCGGTCAACGCCGTTGAAGGCAAGCGTGGCGATTGGGCTGTCGGGTTTGAATGGTCTGGTCGTGGCCGGACTCTGGCTTCCCCTTGGCGTCGGACTCATGGCGTATTTCTATCGGGCCTCGACGGCCAAGCTCGAAACCTGAGAGATGAATCGACTTTCCCCGACTTCGGCCGCTCTGGAGGGCTTCCGCGTCATGCGCCGCGAGCCCAGGGCGGTGCTGGTTTGGATGCTGCTGTGGCTAACGGTCCTATCGGCCGCCGCCTGGGCGGTGGCGATGGGCGCGCGGATCGACATCTCGAAACCCGTCGTCACCCGCAACCTTGCCGACGTGGCCCAGCGTTTTGGCCCCTTCGCGGTCGCGTTCATCGTGATGTTCCTGCTCGTCTGGGCCACCACCACGGTCGCCTCCTATCGCGCCGTTCTTCGCCCGGACGAGAGAAAATATTTCTTCCTTCGCCTGGGCATGGACGAATTGCGCGTGGCGATCATGACCGTGGCCGCCTTCGTCTTGGTTTTGGTGTTTGGCGGCACGCCCGCCTATCTGTTGTACTTGATATTTACCCCGATAATGCAAGCTGTTCCCGCCCTGGCGCGGTATATAGAGTTTGTTGGCGTGATGTGCACCGTCGCGTTGGAGGTCTGGCTGGGAGTCAGGTTGTCGCTGATTGCTGTGGAGACCTTCGCGGAGCGACGCTTCCACCTATCGTCGTATTGGCCAGTTACACGTGGACGTTTTTGGTATCTTCTTTCCTGCTACGTCGTATTGGCGGTCGTTATCGGCGTTTTGTCGATCGTTGTGTTCAGCCTCAACGGACTTCTATTCGAGATCGCCTTCGCGAAGGTCGGCGCCGGCGATTTTGTCCGGCGCCTGAGCGTCCTGGCCATCGCCGGCATCCTGGCCGTTCTCACGGCCAGCCTGTGGGTTCTATTCTGGACCCTATTCTGCGCCTGTCAGGCCCACGCCTTTCGTGCGATCGTCGGCAAGGGCAAGGCCGGGGTGGCCCTGTAGGCTGGCGGTAGTCGCCGACACCTCCGGGCTAGGCCGAGGCGCTCGGCCTCGCCGAAACCCGCTCATGCCAGGCCTTCAGGCGCGACCTCCCGGGGTCGATCGGCAGGCCGATCCAGTCGGCGAAGTCGACGGTGGAGAGCGCGCAGATATCGGCCATGCTGTAGGTCTCTCCGGCGATGAAGGGGCGGCCGGCGAGTTCGCCATCCAGCCAGCGCTGGGCGTTGGCGTAGGTCTCGCGGTTCGCCTCGCCGAAGTCCTTGTACTGGGTCAGCAGGGCGGCGGTGTAGGGGTGGGCGTGACGCCAGAAATTGCCGACCGGGGCCATCATCTGGAATTCGATGTGCCGCACCCACATGTCGACCTTGGCCTTCTCCACGGGCGTCGAGCCAAAGAGTTTCGGCTCGGGGTGAATCTCTTCCAGGTAGCGGCAGATGGCGACCGTCTCGGAGATCGTGGTTCCGTCTTCGAGTTCCAGCGTCGGCACCTGGCCCAGGGCGTTCCTGGCCCGATGCTCCGGCGTCTTGTGCTCACGCTTTCCGAGATCCAGCGGCGTTTCGCGAAGGTCGACGCCCTTCTCGGCCAGGAAGATGCGCACACGGCGCGGGTTCGGAGCCGGCATCGGCGCGCCGTAAAGTTTCATCGAGCCGTTCCTCCCAGTTTGCCCCACCCTAGCCGACGGTGAACCTCACGGGGAGGGGCGATGCGCCTCAGGCGTCGGTCTTGACCCGGGCGCGCATCGCCGCGCCCAAGGCGCCAAGGCCGAGCAGCACGAGCGCCCAGCTTGCCGGCTCGGGTACGTCGGACGGCGGATCCACTAAAGACACGTCATCGAGGCCATAAAAGTAACCAGGGGCCGTCTGGAATTGGAAACTCACCATGTCATCGTCACTAGTGGCGATGAGTGTCGCAACATATTCCTGCCATCCGTTGGCGGTGGGCGCTCCGAGGGCCATGGGCGTGTAGCGTTGGAGGTCGCCAGGGGCGCCAAACCTCAGGACGAGAGGCACGGACCGTCCCGAATCGCTATCATTCTCATAGTACACTAGCACCAGCTCCTCACCGACCCGAAGATCGGCCACGGTCTGGGAGAGGACGCCATTTGGAACAGGATTGATGCAATTCTCGCAGCCGACGCCGACCAGGCGTGCGAAGTTGGCGCCGTCAAATGGCGTGACCTTAAATTTGGCTCCGGTGTTGATATTCAAACCCACCGATGACTTAACGACCGTTGTCCGAGGGTAGGACTTCTGGCTCCAGCCGGTCAGGTCGCCGCTCTCGAAGCCGCCATTGACCAGCAGATTCGCCGTCTCTGGGGTGATCAGCGAAATGTCCACAACGCCGGCGCCACCATTCTCGCCGGCCTCATTGATCGTTGGTTCGACGGAGCTGGCGACGTAGGAACCGCCGCCGCCCCCTCCGCCACCCACCACGAACTGGCCGTCGGGCCCGAACTCACCACCACCACCTCCACCTCCCGAATAGCCACCTCCACCGCCGCCGCCGGAAAAACCGCCGCCGCCCCCGCCACCGAAGCCACCCTGGTCCGAGGGGGCATCTCCCCAGCCCCCGGTGAAGGTCGGTGGGCCCGACCCACCGGAGCCGGCGGTGCAAGCGGTGGAAACACAGCCAGGGTACTGAGACCCGGCGTCATAGCCATCGCCGCCGCTTCCGCCCCAGCCACCGCCTCCGCCCCCGGAGAGTGCGTTGGTCCCGCCGGCGCCGCCCGATCCAGAGGCTCCGCCAGCGCCGCCGTAGACGCCCATACCGGACTGTCCGCCGGCGAAGGCCTGACCAGGCCCTCCACCGGCGTCGACGCCGCTACTCCAATACGACCCGCCGCCGCCGCCCGCGATGACGAGAGGCGCGGCCGAAGACAGAAAGACGAAGCTCCCGCCCCCGCCGCCGCCGCCGAAATATGGAGCGGCCGTGTCGCCGTAGCCTTGCCCGCCAACCAAGATGGAGAGTTTTGTGCCTACGGCGAGAAAGACGTCTCCGCCCACCTCGGCGCCGCCGCCGCCGGGGACGGAAACCCCGTGTCCGCCGGCGCCGCCTTGGGCGCCGGCCGCCACAATGTCATAGATGCCGGTAGTCGGCGCGGTCCAGATAACGACTTCGCCGCTGTAGTTGAATGTCGTGACGTCAGCCCAGGCCGGACTGAAGACCGCCAGGGTGCAGATAACCAGGGCGGCGGCAGGCGGCGTGAATTTCATCACGATTTCCCGGCGCCACGGCTTATGCCGGCTTTCCACGGCGCCGCCGCTAGCTTCACCAATGTTGGTCTGCCTTTCAAGAGTTCTGGTGTTAAGACCGCCCAGGGCGCCGCATCGTCACGCATCGGTCTTGACGCGAGCGCGCTTGGCCCGGGAAGGTGGGCTCGCGGCGCTTGGCGGCGTGCGGGCCCGGTGGCGTTCGAACACCTGGGCGAGATAGCGGCCGGTCCAGCTGGCCTCGTCCGCGGCGATCGTTTCGGGCGATCCGACCGCCACGATCTCGCCGCCGCCATCGCCGCCTTCCGGACCGAAATCCACCACCCAGTCGGCCGTCTTGACCACGTCCAGATTGTGCTCGATCACCACCACGGTGTTGCCCTGATCGACCAGTTCATGCAGCACTTCCAACAGCTTGCGGACATCTTCGAAGTGCAGGCCGGTGGTCGGCTCATCGAGGATATAGAGTGTGCGGCCGGTGGCTCGCCGCGACAGCTCTTTGGAAAGCTTGACTCTCTGCGCCTCGCCGCCGGAGAGCGTGGTGGCCTGCTGGCCGACCTTGATATAGCCCAGCCCCACCCGTTTGAGGGTCTCCATCTTGTCGCGGATCGGCGGCACCGCCTTGAACATATCGGCCGCCTCGACCACCGTCATGTCGAGCACGTCGGCGATGCTCTTGCCCTTGAACAGGATCTCCAGGGTCTCGCGATTGTATCGTTTGCCCCGGCAGACATCGCAGGTGACATAGACGTCCGGCAGGAAGTGCATCTCGATCTTGATCAGGCCGTCGCCCTGGCAGGCCTCGCATCGGCCGCCCTTGACGTTGAAGCTGAACCGGCCAGGGCCATAGCCCCGGGCCTTGGCCTCGGGCAGGGCGGCGAACCAGTCGCGGATCGAGGTGAAGGCGCCGGTGTAGGTGGCCGGATTGGAGCGCGGGGTGCGGCCGATCGGGCTCTGGTCGATATCGATGACCTTGTCGAAATTCTCCAGCCCCTCGATGCGCTCATAGGGGGCCGGCGCGTCGGAGGCGTTGTTCAGCCGCCGGGCCGCGGCCTTGTACAGCGTCTCGATGGTGAAGGTCGATTTGCCGCCGCCCGAGACGCCGGTGATGCAGGTGAAGGTCCCCACCGGAATCTCGGCTGTGACGTGCTTGAGGTTGTTGCCGCTGGCGCCCACCACCCGCAGCATCCGCTTGGACGAAAACGCCCGGCGTTGGGCCGGTATGGCCACCTCTCGCGTTCCCTTGAGGTACTGGCCGGTCAGGCTGGCGCCGACGGCCATGATGTCGGCCGGCTTGCCCTCGGCGACCACGTGCCCGCCCAGGACGCCGGCGGCCGGGCCCATGTCGATGACGTGATCGGCGGCCAGGATCGCCTCTTCGTCGTGTTCCACCACCAGCACCGAATTGCCGAGATCGCGCAGGCCCTTGAGGCTGACCAGCAGACGGGCGTTGTCGCGCTGATGCAGGCCGATGGAGGGCTCGTCCAGAACATAGAGAACGCCGGTCAGGCCCGAGCCGATCTGGCTGGCCAGGCGGATGCGCTGGCTCTCGCCGCCCGAGAGCGTGCCGGAAGCGCGCGAGAGGTTGAGATACTCCAGCCCCACGTCCACCAGGAACCGCAGGCGATCGTTGATCTCCTTCAGTATGCGCCGGGCGATCTCCATCTGCTTGTCGGTGAGTTGACCTTCGAGGGACTCGAACCAGTCGCGCGCCGGCCGGATGGCCAGACCCGAGACCTGAGAGATGTTCATGCCGGCGATTTTCACCGCCAGGGCCTCGGGCTTCAGCCGCGCCCCGCCGCACGCTTCGCACGGGGTCTCCGACTGATAGCGGGCCAGTTCCTCGCGCACCCAGCTGGAATCGGTCTCGCGCCACCGCCGCTCAAGATTGGGCAGCACACCCTCGAAGGTCTTGTTGACCTCGTATTTTCGGGCGTTGTCGTCGTAGACGAACTTTATCTTTTCGCTCTTGGAGCCTTGTAGAATAACAGTTTTGGCCGCGTCAGGCAGCTTCCACCATGGCTCGTCCATGGAAAACCCATAGTGCCGCGCCAGCGCCTGCAGCGTCTGGGTGTAGAGCGGCGAGGGGCCTTTGGCCCAGGGAGACACGGCGCCCTTGTGCAGGGTCTTGTCCTTGTCGGGCACGATAAGGTCCGCGTCGAACGCCAGCTTCATTCCCAGGCCATCGCACACCGGGCAGGCGCCGGCCGGCGCGTTGAAGGAAAACAGCCGAGGCTCGATCTCGGCGATGGAAAAGCCCGAGACCGGGCAGGCGAACTTCTCCGAAAAGATCAGTCGCCGAGGCTCTTCCTCGCCCTCGACCGCGTCGGCCCACTCGGCCACGGCGATGCCGTCGGCTAGGCGCAGGGCGGCTTCGAGGCTGTCTGCGTAGCGCGTCTCCAGCCCCTCGCGGGTGACCAGCCGGTCCACGACCACGTCGATATCGTGCTTGAAGGTCTTCTCAAGCGCTGGCGCGTCCTCGATCGGATAGAAGGTCCCGTCGATCTTGAGCCGCTGATAGCCCTGCTTCTGCCACTCGGCGATCTCCTTGCGGTATTCGCCCTTGCGGGCGCGCACCACCGGGGCCAGCAGATAGATGCGCTCGCCATCCGGCAGGGCGGTGAGCTTGTCCACCATCTGGCTCACCGTCTGGCTCTCGATCGGCAGGCCGGTGGCCGGGGAATAGGGGACGCCGACCCTGGCCCAGAGCAGGCGCATATAGTCGTGGATCTCGGTCACCGTGCCGACGGTGGAGCGCGGATTGCGGCTGGTGGTCTTCTGCTCGATGGAGATCGCCGGCGACAGGCCCTCGATCAGGTCCACGTCGGGCTTGCTCATCAGCTCCAGGAATTGCCGGGCGTAGGCCGAGAGGCTCTCGACATATCGCCGCTGGCCCTCGGCATAGATGGTGTCGAAGGCCAGGCTGCTCTTGCCGGAGCCGGAAAGGCCGGTCAGCACCACGAATTCGCCGCGCGGAATATCGACGCTGATGTTCTTCAGATTGTGCTCGCGCGCGCCGCGCACGCGAATGAACCGGCTTTGTTCGAACATCTGGCGCTTCTTGAAACCACCCACGCGGCCCCTCTGGGCCAAGCCCCCCAATCTAATAGCTCGACTCGTCGTTGCAGCAAGAACAAACAAAGAACTTGCGCGTGATCGGGCGGTGTTTATGAATTCGCGCCGCCGGCGGGGCGCCGGCGCCTAGGGAGCCGTCATTCATGACCAAGGTCATCGCCTTCTTCCAGCCTGGCTGGGCCGACTGGGAAGCCGGCTCGGTGCTGGCCTTTCTGCGCGAGCATTTTGGCGCCCAGATCGCCATCGCCACCCCGGATGGCGGTCCGCAAACCTCGATCGGCGGGGTGCGGGCGGCGGCGGATCTCAGCTTTGGCGAGGCGCGCGCCGGCGAAGCGGATGTGTTCCTGGCCATCGGCAGCGACGCCTGGACCGCCTTTCACGACGAGGCTTTCTTCGCCCTGCTGCGCCAGGCTCTGGCGGCCGAGCGTATCGTCGGGGTGATCTGCGCCGGCACGGTGGCCGGCGCCAGGGCCGGTCTCTTCGACGGCCGCGCCCACACCAGCAATGGCGCGGCGTGGCTGGCTGGCGAGGCGCCCGGCTATGCCGGAAGCGCCCGCTATGTCGATACGCCCAGGGCCGTCACCGACGGCCGTCTGGTCAGCGCGCCGGGCTCGGCCCCAGGCACATTCGCCAGCGCCATCCTCAAGCTGGTGTCGCCAAAACACGCCGCCGACATCGCCGGCCTCGACGCCCAGATGGCGCGGGAGTGGGCGGCCTGAATTCGCCTTCGCGCAAGGCTTTCGCCTTGATCGCTCAACCCGCATTGCCCCGGCCTCGGGTTTTGTTATAAGCGCGGCGCCTCGGAATCGGATACGTCCGGGGGAGGACAGGGCGATGAGGCGTGAATGCAAACCTCTTCGGTGCGGCTGAAAGATCCCGACTACCGTCCCACCGAGGACGAGCCGTTCATGAATGAGCGGCAGCTGGAGTATTTCAAACAAAAGCTTCTGGACTGGAAAGAAGACATCCTCCGCGAATCTCGCGAGACGGTGACCCATCTTCAGTCGGAGACGGAGAACCACCCAGACCTGGCCGACCGGGCGTCTTCCGAGACCGATAAAGCCCTTGAGCTCCGCACCCGCGACCGGCAACGAAAACTGATCTCCAAGATCGACGAGGCTCTGCGGCGAATCGAGGAGCGCAACTACGGCTATTGCGAGGAGACCGGCGAGCCGATCGGTCTTGCCCGCCTCGAAGCGCGGCCGATCGCCACATTGGGCCTCGAAGCCCAGGAAAGGCACGAACGGCGCGAACGCGTCCATCGCGACGATTGACGCCAGCCGATCCAACTTCCCGTGCGATTGGTCTTACCACCGAGGACACGAAGACCACCGAGAAGGGTTGAGACAAAGGGCCGCGAAGCCACGAAAAAGCCGGCGGCTCGGAATTTTCTCCGGGCGCCCATCCTCCTCCGTTGTCTCCGCGCCCTCCGTGGTGAATCCTTCACCGCGCCAGCCGACCCCCACAAGACTTGGGATTGGCCCACCGTATCGCTAGATAGCCCCCATGGCCCGCACAGACTCCGCCGACCGCCTTGTCATCGCCTCCGTGCAGGCCAACCCAAAGGTCGGAGACATCGCCGGCAATGAGGCCCTGGCTCGCCGGATGATGGCCGAGGCCACTGCTCTCGGCGCCGACATCGCCCTCTTCCCCGAGCTCTTTTTGATCGGCTACCCGCCGGAGGATCTGGCCCTGAAACCCGCGGCCGTGCGGCGATGCGTCGAGTCCCTGGAGCGGCTGGCGCGGGACACCGAGGGAGGCTGCGCCGCCTTCATCACCCTTCCTTGGCCGGGCGAGGATGGCCGGCCGCGCAACGCCGTCGCCCTGATCGCCGAGGGCGAGATCCAGGGCGTCTCCTTCAAGACCGACCTCCCCAACTACGGCGTCTTCGACGAAAAGCGCATCTTCGCGCCGGGCAAGGAGCCGGCCCTTTTCGAGGTGAAGGGGGTGCGGATCGGCGCGCCGGTGTGCGAGGATATCTGGGGCCCGGAGCCGTGCCAGCGCCTGTGGGAGCGCGGCGCGGAGGTTCTCCTGGTGCCCAACGGCTCGCCCTTCCGCCGCACCTCGGACGATGAGCGCCTGACCGTGGCCCGCGAGCGGGTGGCCCAGACCGGCCTGCCGCTGATCTATGTCAACCAGATCGGCGGCCAGGACGAGCTGGTATTCGACGGCGGCTCCTTCGCCCTGCAGGCCGATGGCGAGCTTTGCATGAGCCTGCCGATGTTCGAGGAGGCCATCGCCTGTTCCGTTTGGGAACGCGCCGGGGATTTGTGGCGCTGCGTCGAGGCGCCGCTGGCGACCTGGCCCTCCGGCCCGGAGGAGATCTACCGAGCCATGGTGCTCGGCCTGCGCGACTATGTTCGCAAGTCGGGCTTTCCCGGCGTGTTGCTCGGCCTTTCCGGTGGGGTTGATTCGGCCCTTTCCATTGTCGTGGCCCGAGACGCCCTGGGCGCCGAGGCGGTTCGCGCCTTCATGCTTCCCTCGCGCTTCACCAGCCAGGAGAGCCTCGACGATGCGGCGGCCTGCGCCAAGGCGGTGGGCGTCGCCCTGGACGAGATCGCCATCGCCCCGGCGGTGGAGGCCTTCGACGCCATGCTGGCTCCCGCCTTCGAAGGCCGCGCGCCGGACATCACCGAAGAGAACATCCAGGCCCGCGCCCGGGGCGTCACTCTGATGGCGCTCTCCAACAAGCTCGGCCTGATGCTGATGACCACCGGCAACAAGTCGGAAATGGCCGTGGGCTACGCCACCCTCTATGGCGACATGTGCGGCGGCTACAATGTGCTCAAGGACCTCTACAAGGTCGATGTCTACGCCGTCTGCGACTGGCGCAACGCCCATGTCGTCGACGACGGTCCCGCCCATCCGATCCCGGACCGGATCCTGACCAAGGCCCCTTCGGCGGAGCTTCGCCCCAATCAAACCGACCAGGATAGCCTGCCGCCCTATGAGGAGCTGGACGCCATTCTCCACGGCCTCGTCGAAGAGGAGGCGACGCTGGACGAGATCGTCGCCCGCGGCCACGTCCCGGCCACCGTGGAGCGCGTCCAGAATCTGCTCTACAATTCCGAATACAAGCGCCGCCAGGCCGCCCCCGGCCTCAAGATCGGCGGCAAGGCCTTCGGCCGCGATCGGCGCTATCCCCTGGTCAACGGCTTTAGGGACAAGGTGAGCAGGTAGGAACGCGCGGTCCCGACCGTCGTGCGGGCCTCTCGAGGCGGGGATTGCCGGAGAAACCGATGCAGGGACGATGGATCGCTGTCTGGTGGATGCTTCCGGCGCTCGCGGTCGCGGCTCCGCCCAGTGCGCCGGCCGTCGCCCCGACCGCCGAAACCTGGATCTGCCGATATCGCGCGCCTTCCCTCAATGGCAAGCCGCTCAATGGCGGGACTTCGACCAAGGCGACCATTCATCTGGATGGGGTCGCCGCCACTCTGTCGATCGCCGGAGGACCCGTTGGCGAGCCTTGGCGAGTGATCTCGAACAGCGACGCTGGCGCCGTGCTGGCGGAGATTCACAACGGCGTCGAGGGTGATCGCCTGCGGGTGGGCGCCGATGTCTTCGTGATCGACAAGATCCACGGTGAGATGGCGCGCGGCCGGGTGTTCGCCCGTGGGCGCGACCCGGCCACGGTCAAGGGCGATTGCGAGATCGGCGAGTCCGTCCGGCGAAGCCAGGACTGACCATGCGATTTGATGGCCCGCTACGCCCTCTGTATGAGCGGCACATTCGTCGCCTCGGCCGGCGGCATGGCGCGGATGGCCGGGAGGAGGGCCTCGACAAGTTCCACCGCCCGCCAGCAACCGGCGAACTCCGGCGGCACGAGCCGGCGTTCGGTGAACCGCGCGAAAAGGTCGAAGAGCGGGTCCCAGAACCCATCGGGGTTGAAGAATACGATCGGCTTGGCGTGCAGGCCCAGGCGCCGCCACGAGAGCAGTTCTATGGCCTCCTCCAGGGTGCCGATGGCCCCGGGCAGAACGGCGAAGGCGTCGGCCTCTTCGAACATCCTCATCTTGCGCTCGTGCATGGTGGCGACCACCACCGTCTCGATCTCGCTCAGCATCAATTCCTCGCCGGTCAGGAACCTTGGGATGACGCCGAGCACCCGGCCGCCGGCCCCATGGGCGGCCCGCGCGCAGGCGCCCATCAGGCCCACCCCGCCGCCGCCGTAGACCAGGCGCAGGCCCTCCCGCGCCAGGGATTCGCCGAGGATGGCCGCGGCCGCCAGATAGGCTGGCTGGGCGGCCTGGGACGAGCCGCAGTAGACGCATACGCTATCCAGGCAGTGGCCGGCTTTCGACATTTCCGCGCCTCTCATAAGAGGCTCACCTCGCGGGGCTGTGCGTGCGATGATCGGGCGAGATGAGCAACAAGAAGGATGCCGTGATTCAACTCTCCACCCTAGCGCGGACAGTGGCCCTCACGGCGTTTGTGATCCTGGCCGCCTGCGGCCCGCGCGGCGTTGCGGCCGATGGGTCCGGCGCCGCGCCCCCGAAATCGGATGAGAGCGGCTATCTCTCGCCGCCTTCGATCGAGGGCTCGCGCCGCCTGGCCGGCGGCCGGATCCTCCTCTTTGGTCGGGGGCCGGCCGGTTCGCGCGCGCGATTGGCGACACCCGCGGGCGACGCCCTCCTCGCCCCGGTCGATAATACCGGCGCCTGGCGGCTGATCCTGGCCGCGCCCGGCGAACCGCGCCTCTACGGCCTTTCGGTCACCCAGGGCGATCGATCGATCCAGGCGCAGGGCTATGTCGCGGTGACCCCTACCGGCGCCGCCCTGCTGCGCGCCGGCGCCGGCGCGGTCGTCTTCGTGGCGCCTGGCGGAAACGTACGGATCCTGGCGCTGGACTTCGACCGCAAGGGCGGCGCGGTCATATCCGGGATCGGCCCGCCGAATTCGCCGGTCAAGGTGAGCGTCGATGGCGTGGCCAGCGGTTCGATGAACGCCGGCGCCAATGGCCGTTTTTCCGCGGCCCTGGATCGACCGCTCGCCGCCGGCGCTCATCGGCTGGAGGTGACGGGGGCCGGATCGAACGGTGTCGACGTCGATGTCTCCCTGGCGGTTGCGCCGGCGGGCGGCCCGTTCCAAAGCGAACGGGTGGCGGCTGGCTGGCGGATCGACTGGATGACCCCCGGCGGCGGCATCCAGAGCACCCTGTTGTTTGACGAAGGCGCCGGCTGATGCGGGGCATGGCCGCCAATCCGGACGCCGACCGGCGCATGGCCACCCCCGGGGCGATCGCGCCGGCGACTTCGCGGTTCAACTTCTGGACTTCCATGGCCGATCTGGCGCGGCTGGTGTTCAGATCGAAGGCCCGGGGCCTGAAGAGCCGTCTTGGACTGGCCCTGGCCCTGGTGCTCCTTGGCAAATGGACCGGCGTCTTTGGCCCCTTGCTGATCCAGCGCGCCATCGACCGTCTGAATCACGGCGTTCATGGCGGTTCGGCCGTCTTCACCGCCTTCGCCGGCCTGGTGGTGGGCTGGGTGATCCTGCGCTTCATCGCCGGAACCGCGCCCTATCTGCGCGACGCCATTTTCACCCCGGTCTCCCAGAGGGCCCTGGTCCAGTCGGCCATGGAGGCCTTCGCCCATTCGCTGTCCCTGTCGCTCAACTTCCACCAGGGCAAACAGACCGGAAATCTTTCGCGGATCATCGATCGGGGCGCGCGCTCCACCGATTTCCTGCTGCGCAGCGTGGTGTTCAACCTCGGACCGACGGTGCTCGAACTGGCCATGGCCGCCTATGTGCTGACCAGCCGGTTCAACTGGCGCCTGGCGATCGTCGCCCTGGCCACCATCGCCATCTACATCGTCTTCACCTTCAGCATCTCCAACTGGCGCATCCATCATCGCCGGGCCCTGAACGAGGCCGACTCCGAAGCCGCCGGTCTCGCCGTCGACGCCCTGATGAACTTCGAGACCATCAAGACCTTCGGGGCCGAGGCGCGGGTGGTCACCCAATACGGCGGCGCCCTGGACGACTACGCCCAAGCCGCGGTCAAGGCCAACACCTCGCTCCAGCTGCTCAACGGCGTCCAGTCGGTGGTGCTCAACCTCGGCCTGGTGCTGGTCACCCTGCTGGCCGGGATGGAGGTGCTGCACGGCCGCATGACCCTCGGCGGGGTCACCGCCTGCATCCTCATCCTCCAGCAGGTCTATGCGCCCCTGTTCAGCCTGGGCATGAACTATCGCGAGATCCGCCAATCCTTCATCGACATGGAGCAGATGCTCGATCTCCTGGCCGTCGCGCCCGAGATCGTCGAGGCGCCGGACGCGCGGCCGCTGCCGCCGGCCTCGGGCAAGGGGGCGCGACTGGTGTTCGACCGCGTGGCCTTCCGCCATACCGCCCGCTCGGTGGGGCTGACCGACATCAGCTTCACCATCGCGCCTGGAACCACCACGGCCCTGGTCGGGCCCTCCGGCTCCGGCAAGACCACCATCGTGCGGCTGGCCCTGCGGCTGCTCGATCCGCAATCGGGGACGGTGAGCCTCGATGGGGTGGATCTGCGGGAGGTGCGCCAGGCCTCCCTGCGCGCGGCCGTGGCCCTGGTTCCCCAGGATGTGGCCCTGTTCAACGACACCTTGTGGGCCAATATCGCCTTCGCCGATCCGAATGCCAGCGAGGGCCAGGTCTGGGCGGCGGCCGAAGCGGCGGAGCTGGCGCGTTTCATCGAGGCCTTGCCCCATCGGATGGATACCCGGGTGGGCGAGCGGGGGCTCAAGCTCTCCGGCGGCGAGCGCCAGAGGGTCGGCCTGGCCCGCGCCTTGCTGGCCAATCCAAGGCTGCTGGTGCTAGACGAAGCCACCAGCGCCCTCGACGGCGTCACCGAGGCGGCCATCCAGGCGACCCTGCGCAAGGTGCGCGCCGGTCGCACCACCCTGGTGGTGGCCCACCGCCTGTCCACCATCGCCGACGCCGATCAGATCCTGGTGGTGCGCCGGGGCCATATCGTCGAGCGCGGCGGTCATGCCGAGCTTCTGGCCAACCAGGGTGAATACGCGGCGCTCTGGCGGCGTCAGACGCGAGGGGAGGGCGCGTCTACTCAGCGGCCTCCGTTAGAGGCCGCGGCCGGCTGAGCGGCGGCGCCTTTGCGCTCCGCCGTCCGAATCTGGCGGAGATCGCCGCGAGCTGGGCGCTGAGCACCTTGGGCGCGGCCAGGGCCACCGGGGTGAGGAACAGCGTCAGCACCGTGGCGAAGGTCAGGCCGAACACCACCGTCGCCGAAAGCTGCACCCACCACTCCGATCCAGGCGCCTTGTAGTCGAACCCGCCGGCCCGGAAATCCGGATGGAGCTGGAACATCAGCGGCAGGAGGCCGATCACCGTCACCACCGTGGTCAGCATCACCGGCCGGAAACGCTGGGTGGCGGCACGCACCGCCGCGTCGTCGGCCTCATGGCCCGAGCGCCTGAGCTGGTAGAAGGTGTCCACTAGAACGATGTTGTGGCCCACCACCACCCCGGCCAGGGCGACAATGCCCGTGCCCATCATGATCGCCGAAATGTAGTCGAAGGTGTGGGCGATGTTGAGATCGGCGCCCAGCAACACCCCCACGGTCGAGAGCACCACCGCCGAGAGGGTGACGAACACGCCGTAGAAGCTGTTGAACTGCCAAAGCAGGATCCCGCCCATCAGGCACAGGGTCACCGCCATGGCGACGATGAAGAAGACGCCGGCGTTCTGGGTTTCCTCATCCGCGCCGCGGAATTTCCAGTGTACGGATGGATCGAGCGGCGCGTGCTCCAGCCAGGGCTTCAGGGCGGCGATCTTCTGGCTCGCCGAGGCGCCCTGGACATTGCCCTGGACCAGCACCAGCCTCTGGCTGTCCCGCCGCACGATCGAGGTCACCTGCTGCGCGGGAGTGATCTTGACGAAATAGCTCAGCGGCACCGGCCCCTGCGGCGTGGAGATCTTCAGACGATCGAAGGCGGCGATATTGCGGTCCTCCGGAGGAAACCGGACGCGGATATCGAGCTCGTCCTGGGCGTCCACGGGCCTGAACTTGCCGGCGAGGACGCCGTCGGTGACGAACTCTATGGCGTCGCCCACCGTCGCCACATCGACGCCATAGCGGCCGGCCGCCACCCGATCGACGGTGAAGTTCCACTGGATGCCGGGCGAGGTGCGGCTGTCCTCCAGCTCGATCACCTTGGGATCGCTGGCGAGCTTGGCGTAGACGAGATTGGCCGCGCGATCGAGCGCGTCCGGATCGGCGCCGCGCAACTCGACCTGGATGTCCTTGCCCACCGGCGGCCCGCCCTGGGGCAGGCGCAGCTCGGTCAGCACCCCCGGCGTCTCGCCCAGGCGCTTTCGAATGCTGTCGGCGATCTGACGCCCGGTCAGGTGCAGCGCCTTTTCGCCGGCGAAATCGACGAAATCGAGCTCGATGCGGCCGATGGAATCGTTGGGCGGCCGGAACTGGCCGCCGCCGTTGCTCACCCCGGTGCGCGTATAGATCGCCTTGACCCCCGGGATCCCCATCAAGCGGTTCTCGACCTTGGCCACCAGCGCGTCCTGGGCCTCGACCGAAAGATTGCCGCGCGCCTTCACATAGACCGCCGCGTGGTCGGGGTCCTCGTCGAGGAAGAACAGCACATTGTGCGGCTGGAGGGCGAACAGGGTGACGACCCCGGCCGTCACCGCCAGCGCCGCGCCGGTGATCATCCAGGGGTGGCGGGCGCCGGCATGCAGGGTGCGCGCGTACCAGCCCATGAAGCCGTTCATGACCCTAGGATCGCCGTGTTCCGACTTCTCGATCTCGGCCAGGTGCTTGAGATCGACACCCTGCTTGCGGCCGACCAGGGACCCGAGGGCCGGGGTCACGATCAGGGCGACGAAGATCGAGGCCCCCAGCACGAAGAACAGGGTCAGCGGCAGGAAACTCATGAACTTGCCTGGAATGGTGTTCCAGAACATGAACGGCACGAAGGCGCTGAGGGTGGTGAGGGTGCCGTTCACCACCGGCCAGAACATGCGCGTCCCGGCGGCGGCGAAGGCGGCGCTCTTGTCCAGGCCCTCGGCCATCTTGCGGTCGGCGTATTCGACGATGACGATGCCGCCGTCCACCAAAATGCCGACAGCCAACACGAGGCCGAACATCACCATCTGGTTGAGGGTGATCCCCATGGCCTGGAGCATCAGAAAGGCCAGCAGGAAGCAGACCGGTATGGCCGCGCCCACCATCAGTCCCTGGCGTATGCCCAGCGCGCCGATGATGATCAGCATCACCAGCAGGGTCGCGGTGATCAGGCCCGATTCCAGGATCGTCAGGGTCTGGGCGATGTCCTCGCTGTCGTCGTAGGTGTAGCTGGCGCGAATGGTCGGCGGCCAGCGGCCCTGGTCGGCGCTCACCGCCGCCTTCACCGCCGCCACCGTATCGAGCACATTGGCCCCGGGGCGCTTGACCACCTCGACGGTGAACGCCGGCTGGCCGTTGAAGCGGGTGATATGGCTGGCTTCCTTGAAGGTGCGGTGCACCTGGCCGATGTCGCCGACGGTCACCACCTTGTCGCCGTTGGTCTTGATCGGCAGGCGCAGAATGTCGTCGGGCGAGGCCACCACGCCTGGCAGCTTCACCGCGAAATCGCCTTGCCGGGTGACCAGATCCCCGGCCGGAACCAGCTGGTTGTTGCGCCCGATGACATTGGCGAGATCGGTGGTGCTGACGTTGTAGGCCTCCATCCGCGTCGGATCGACGGTCACCTCCAGCATCTCGTCGCGGCCGCCGGAAACCTCGGCGCGCAGGACGCCCGGCAGGGTTTCCAGGTGATCCTTCAGGGCCTGCGCCGTCGCATAGAGCGCCCGTTCGGGCGCTGGCCCCGCCAGGACGATGCCCAGGACCGGGTCGTCGCTGACGTTCTCCTCCTCGATGATCGGCGGCAGGGCGTCAGGCGGGAACAGGCCGCGCGCCAGGTCGACCTTGGCCCGCACGTCCTCCAGCACCTTGTTCTTGTCGAAATTGACCTCGAACTCGAGCGTCACCAGGGCCAGGCCCTCATAGGCCCTGGCGTTCATCTCCTTCAGGCCCTGGATCGATTTGAGCTCGCGCTCAAGCGGTCGGACGAGCAGGCGCTCGGCGTCTTCCGGGCTGACGCCGGGGTAGGGCACCTGCACCACGATATAGGGCACGGTGATGTTCGGCTGGGATTCCCGCGGCAGGGTCAGATACGACCACAGCCCAAAGGCGCTCAGCACCAGGGTCACCGCCAGTATGACCTTGCGCCGCTTGATGGCGCCGGCGATCAGGGCCTCGATCATGGCTTGGCGCTCGGGGTCGGGGCGAGGGCCACGCGCACCGTATGGCCCTCGGAAACATAGGATTGGCCGACGGTGATGATCCGCACATCGCCGGTCAGGCCGCTGACCCACACGCCGTCGGGGGTTTCCTCGAGCACCGTCACCGGCGCGAAAAACACCCGGTTGTTGAGATCCACATAGCGGACGCCCTGACGTCCGGCGGCGTCCAGCACCAGGGCCGACACGGGCGCCTTGTGCGCCGGGCCCACGCCGGCGTCGATTCGCACATCGGCCGAGAGGCCCGAGGCCTGCTTGTTGCCGGGGTTGGGCGCGGTCACCTCGATCCGATAGGTGCGGGTGGTCGGGTCGGCGTCATGGGCGACGAAGCGCACGTGGCCGCTGATCGTCCCGCCGGAGACCAGGGTCGCGATCGCCCCGGCGCCGACCTTGATGCGGCCGACCTCGGTTTCCGGCACGTCGCCGACCACCAGCAGCGGGTTGAGCTCGATCATCGTGCCGCATGGCTGGCCAGGCGCCAGATAGGCCCCGACCTCGGCGTCGCGGTGATCGAAGACGCCGGCGAAGGGCGCCACGATATTGATCTGCCGCAAGGCCACCTCGCCCTGGCGAACCGCCGCCGAGGCTTCGTCGAGGCTCGCCTGGTCGGCCAGCACCTGGGTCTTTGAGCGGAATCCCTTGGCCGCGAGATTGGACGAGGCCTGCATCTGCAGCTGCTTGGCCTGCAGGTTGGCGCGGGCCTGGTCGAGCGAGGCCTGGCGCGCGTCCACGGCCAAGCGGCAAAGCACCGTGCCGGCGCCGACCGAGGTGCCCTGGAGGATTGGCGTCGCGGCCACCACCCCGGCGGTCTCGGATCGGACCGACACGGTTCTCGCCGCCTGGGTGCGGCCTCGAAAGGCCACCACATAGGGCCGGTCGATCTGCGGGGCCAGCGTCACCTCCACCAGCGGCGCGGCGATCGGCGTCGCCTTGGCCGCGGTGTCGGCCTTGGGTTGGCCGAAGAACGGGCGCGCGAGCAGATAGGCGAAGACGGCCACGATGATCGCCGCCACCACCCAATAGGCGGGTTTCATGCCCGCCCGCCCGCCGTCTCTCGCACCGACCCCGCTCATGAGGCGGGTTTGTGCGGCGCGCCGGGCGCCTAGGGCAAATGAATACGAAGACAGAATTGGCGTGGCGCGGTTCGATCGCTACATCAGGCGGCGCGAAACAAGGCGAAAAGAGAGGCCGACGGATGCGATATCTTCACACCATGGTGCGGGTCACCGACCTCGATCAGGCGCTGGATTTCTACTGCGCCAAGCTCGGGCTCGAGGAGGTGTCCCGCTTCGACAATCCCGCCGGCCGCTTCACCCTGGTGTTCCTGGCCGCGCCCGACGACGTCGAGGCGGCCAAACAGAAGCGCGCCCCGACGGTCGAGCTGACCCACAACTGGGATCCGGAACCTTATGGCGGCGGCCGCAACTTCGGCCATCTCGCCTATCAGGTCGACGATATCTACGAGACCTGCCGCCGATTGATGGACGGCGGGGTCACCATCAACCGTCCGCCCCGCGACGGCCACATGGCCTTCGTCCGCTCTCCCGACGGCATTTCGGTGGAGCTGCTGCAGAAGGACGGCTCCCTGCCGCCGGCGGAGCCCTGGGCGTCAATGCCCAACGTCGGGGCGTGGTAGCGAGCGGAGCCAGTTCACCGCCGCGACCACCCAGGCCCGGTCGCGCGCCAGGGGCGAGACGTGGCTGGCGCCCACCGCGTCCAGGATCCACGATTGCCGCGCCCGCTGCGCCGGGACGATTTCGCCGGCCCGCCAGGCCTTCGCGCTGAAGACGGCCGGATCCTCGTCGCCGACCAGGACCACCGTGGGGATCGAGGGCGGCGAGCCGCCGAGATCGTGGGTTACGGTGAGCCCCGGCACGATGGCGCGGTCCTCGTCGCGGGCCACGCGCAGGGCGTAGACATCGGTGAGCTGCCGCACCTTTCGCTTCGCCGCCTCGCCCTTCAGCCCTTCGGCATCGACCACGATGGGCGCGACGATCGGCGCCAGGCCCATGTCGGCGGCGACCACCGACAGATTGGCCAGGAATCGCTCTTCGTCCAGGTAATGCACCAGCACCGGATCGGTGAGGTCGTTGCTGGTGACGCCGTTGACATAGACCAGTCCCGCCACCCGCTGGGGCCACATCGCCGCGAAGGTCTCGATATAGAGGGCGCCGTTGGAGTGGCCGACCAGGATCACCGGCGCTGTCTCGCCCAGGGAATCGAGCAGGCCCGCCAGCTCCTGGGCGATCGCCTTGACCCCCTCGTCGCCGGCCCTCGGCGGCGACCAGCCCACCCCGCCGCGATCGTAGGCGCAGACCCGGCCGCCCTTGGCCAGGTCGTTCAGCACGAAGTCCCAGTCGGCCGAGGTGCCGAAGGCGCCGGATTCCAGGATCACCGTGGGTGCGGCCGTGCGCTCGCCCCGGCAGTCCACCCACAGTCGCGGCGCCGGCGCGGGCACGCTCTGCGCGGCCGCGTGGCCGCTCACCAGGATCAGCAACAGGAACGCCAGCTTCCGCAACGGGTCGGGTCTCGAACGATCGGGAACGCCAGACCTAGACGCCTCTCATGTCCGGCGCCAGTCGCCGTGGCCCCGGACGTCGGCCCTTGCGCTCAAGACGGCGGCTGCGCCTCCACATAGTTCTGATAGTTCAGGTCCTCGGGCGGATTGGGCGGGTTGGACTTGGCCGTGAGGGCCCCGCACCACGGCGTTGTCACCGGACAGTCAATGGGCGCGTGGCTTGGCGTCTTGGTCCAGTACGGCTTCTTGTTCAGCACGAACTGGTAGGTCTTGTTGTTGCTGTCGACCATCGTCACCAGGATCGGATACCGCTCGAGATAGAGGGCGAAGGTGGCGTCGCCGTTCAGCGACTCTGTCGGCGCGCAGGTCATGCCGGGCGTGTAGCTCTCGCAAGCCCCCCAGTTGGTGAACTTGATCGGCTGGTTCTGGCTGAAGTTCACATTGACCTTGAACTTGGGATCGTAGGGCTTGGGGTTGGCTAGGCCATCAGCCCCGCCGACGGCGTAGACTAGGCCCGTGCCCTTCTGCAGCATGAACCCGACCGCGTCATCGATCGAGAAGGCGTAGGCGTAGGGCATGTTCAGGAACTTTTGCGGCGGGCTGCCGTGGATCAGCGCCACATAGGCGTTGAAGGCGGTCTCGTCGGGCAGCACCCCGTCCGGCGTATACTGCAAAAGCTTGTATTCGTTGACGATGCCCAGGAACTTCGACGCGTATTTTGGCGTCTTGTTCAGGTCGTTGACGATCTGGCCGCATTTCGCCGAGAGCGGAGTTTCATTGAAGGCGCTGAAGCCATAGACGTGGTCAAGCAGCCAGTTGTAGTCATAGCCGGCGCCCTTCTTCAGTGGCCGCACCTTGCCCACGCACTTTTGCGCCGTCCATTTCTGGACGTAGCTGTCGTAGTTGGCGAGGAAGAGCGCCTGCACGTCGCGAACCTGCCCGCATGCCTCGCCCGGGTCCTTCTGGGTCAGGGTGCAGGCCTTCCAGTTGGCGATCATATTGTTGATCGTCACGCCGGGCTTGGAGACGATCGGCGACGGCTGGGGCCCCGATTGCGAGGCGAATATGTATCCGGCCGACGGGACCTTCGCGATCGGCTTCTTGCTCGCGTCTAGAAAGGTCGGCCAGCCGGCATAGGCCGGCGTCTTCAGGAAACTGTTTATGGCCCCGGTGAAGGCGCCGGTCGACTGGACCGTGCCGACATAGCCGATGATGGCGTTGCCATAGGGCTCCATCGCCACCGGCAGATAGACGCTGTCGACATAGGATATGTTGTAGCCGACCACCTGGTCGTTGATGGTGAACGGGTTCACGGTCTCGTTGACCACGGCCAGGGTGTATTCGGTCAGTTGGCCGTGGATGTTCTCCAGGAAGGCGGCCTTGGCCCGGAACACGCGCTGCTGTGAGATATCACAGCCTTTGCACGTGACCATCGGCGAGCCAGCGATCGGGCCTTCGAAGTCGGTGTTGCTGGCCACGTCGGCGTCGTAGAGCTTCTTGACCTCCGTCGGGTCGTCGAACAGGCCGAGCCTCTGGCCGTTCCACCAGTCGACATATTCGTCCGGCTTCGAGCCATCGGGGGCGTCCGAAACAAGTTGCGACCACATCGGCAAGGTGACGGTCACGCTGCCCCCGGGCGGTATCCCGTTCACGCCGTTGATGTAGATCCGGTAGAGATAGCTCTCCGGATATTTGCGTGGCGAGGACACCGGGTTGCAGACCTGGAACTCCGCCTGCATCCACTTGTCCCACGGCGGCTGGCCGGTGGAGATCACCGGATAGAGCGTCTTTTTCGAATTTTTCGAATTGTGGATCACGAAGGTCATCGGCTTGACCGGCACCGGCGCGGGCGCGGGCGTACAGGCCGCGCCGGCGGCCGGCGCGGCCGCGTCCTGCGCGTAGGTCGCGCCGGCCCAAACGACGCCGGTCAAGGCGAGCAGCAACGGCGCCAACAGCGCGGCCAGCGCCACGCGCGGCGTCTTCATGGCGATGGATCTCATGGCGATGCCCCCGCGAACGGCCTCGTATGGCTGGCGACTGTCCGCGACGCCGCCCGCCATCTTCACTATGACAGCGGGCTAACAATTCACAAGGCTAGGTCCCAACGGAACGGACAACTCAGCGTGATCCGTTCGCGTCGTCCTGTCCCTGCCGCCGAAACTCGAACAGCTGGCCATTCTGCAAGGAAAAGCTCAGCCGGTTGAGTTGGCCCGCGTCGTCCATCTGGAACTGGGCGAACCCGCGGGTCATGAAGTCCAGATCGACGATCGGCGCGAACGGGCCCTCGGGCATGCGGAGCTCCGCCTAGCGGGCCTGGAATGTGAAGGTTTCGGTCATCGGTGATCGCTCGACACCGCCGGCGGTGGCCCCGCTGCGAGCAGAAGCGCCTCATCGTCTGTTAGCCGGGCGCCCTCGGCGAGCAGCGCGTCCAGCGTCTCGGGCGGGAGCTTCGCGCGCAGCTGATCGCGAAGCTCATAGCGTTGCAGATTGAGAATCTCGGCGCCGCCTATATCTGAGATGATCACGTCGATGCGTCCCGCAAGGAGAGCCCCATCGTGCAGGCGCCCCTGCGCCACGGCCACCAATCCCATGGATAGCAGGATGGAGACGCGTGAGAGCCCCCTATCGATGCGCTTGAACGCGCCGCGGTAGGTCTCGATGGCTTCTTCCGCATCGCCCGGTCCGGCGCGCCGCGCCAAGGCCGAGATTAGTTGGCTGGTCGCGACGCTCGACGTCAGGTCGGCGAGAATCTCTCGGGGCCGAATACGCGCCAGGATGTCGCGCCAGACCCCGACCGCCTCGGAGTCCGGCGGTGGAACGGCGGTCGAGCGGTTGCAATCGAACCAATTGGCGAGGCCGTGGGCGCCAAAGGCGCGCAGGTCCGAGATCGCCTCGTTGAAAAGCGGCATTGCGGCTTCGGCGCCGTCGGACTGCAGCCGGAGCAAGCCCGAGAGAAGTTTGCTTTGTGAAGGCGTGCGCCCTGTCGGCAACGAGGCGATCAGGCGCATGGATTCCGCAACCAGTTCGCCCGCCTCGGTGATCCGTCCGGCCATATAGAGCGTGACGCCTTTGGCATTGAGTGCCGCCGCGAGCGCGGTGGGGTCTCCGTCCGCGCGGCAAGCGGCGATGGCGTCGTCCACCATCTCCAGCGCCCGACCCGGGAGGCTCATCATAAACGAGCTGGCGAGAGAAAGCAGGAAACGGGCGCGGACCGGCTGCGGTATGTCCCCATCCAGCCGCGGCGCGGCGATATCCAGCCAGCGGAGGTAGTCACTGTAGAGCGATTGGCAGTTAAAGACTCCGGAGCTGTGGGCGACCAAGGTGACGCCCAGGGTGTCGTCACCGCTTGGGCCGAACGTCCAGTCCAGCGCCCGCTCAAGATTGTCATTCTCGCCGAAGTAGCGATCGGCGAAGGACTCGTCATCCATGTGGCTCCCGAAGTCGTCGCCCGAGGGCCGAACGAATTCCAGCACCCACTCGGCGTGGCGGCGCTGGAAGGCGGGCGTCTCGCCGGCGGCGTCGAGCTTCTCCAGGGCGTAGGCGCGCCCCGTTTCCAGCAGCCGATAGCGGGGACGCTCGGCGCCCGGATCGGCGCTGACCAGGGATTTGGCGACGAGACTGGATACGGCATCAACGACCTCAAAGCCGTCCAGGCCGTCGTCCGCCGCCACGGCCGAGGCGGCCTCCAGGGTGAATCCGCCGGAAAAGACGCCCAGGCGCCGGAACACCGTCGCATCGCGCTCCGAGAGGAGGCCGTGGCTCCAGTCGAGGGTGGCCGCCAGGGTGCGTTGCCTGGGCAGCGCCGTGCGTCGCCCGCCGGTCAGGAGACGAAAGCGGTCGTCAAGACGCCGCAGGACGCCATCGCACCCCAGGCTCGGCGCCCGGGCGGCGGCCATCTCGATGGCGAGGGGGATCCCGTCCAGCCGCCGGCAAATGGCCTTGACCGCGGCCGTATCGCGCTCGTTTACGGCAAAGCCCGCGTCCGCCGCCGTGGCCCGTTCGGCGAAGAGAGCGGCGGCGTCCGCCTCGTCAAGGGATCGCAGCCGAAAGACTTGCTCGCCCTCGACGCCCAGCAATTCCTGCGAACTGGCCAGCACCCGAACCCCGCGAGAGGCGTCCAGAATGGCTTCGGCGAAGGCGGCGGCGGCGTCGATGACATGCTCGCAGTTATCCAGCACGATCAGACACTGGCGCAGCCGTAGGCGTTCGATGAGGGCGTCCAAGGGCTGCTGGCCGACAGGCAGATCGATGGCCAAGGCGCGAGCGATCGCGCCGGCGACAAGCTCGGCTTCGCTCACGGGCGCGAGCTCCACCAGCCAGGCGCCGTCCTCGTACTGGCCCACCGTGCGCTGGGCGACCTCAATGGCCAGACGCGTCTTGCCCACGCCGCCCGAGCCGGTAATCGTCACCAGTCCCGACCGCGACAGGAGGGCCTCGATCTGCTCGACCTCCGCTTGCCGCCCAAAAAGGCTAGAGAGGCGACGGGGCAGATTGTCGGTCTCGACATCGCGACGCTGCGCCGGCGTCGGCGCCGGGGCGGCCGGCGCTCCAGATTTCGCGGCGCCTGGCCCGGCCAGATCGCCGACGCTGGAGACGATCTTGCGCCAACCAGCGTGGACGCTCTCACCGCCCCAGCCCGCGAGGTCCGCGCACTGGATCTGGTCGAAGGGCATCGGCAGGGGAGACCTGTCGAGGGTAAGCTGGACGAGCTTGCCCATGGTCCGCGCCCGGCTGGCTTCGGAGCGGACCCATTCCGAGTCCGCCGCCTCGGCCGACCAGAGCACCAGCACCGCCTTCGCCGCCGTCAGACGCTCTTCGAGGAACTTCCCGAACGCTTGATGGGCCGGGATCTGGTCATCGCGCCACACCTCGTAGCCCAAGGCGCGCAGGGCATCCTCGATCTTTTGCGCCTGGGGCTCGGTCGAGCGGGCGTAGGAAATGAAAATATCTGACATCGACCATAAAACCCTATCTACGGCCAAGCCTGTCGCGCAAGGGATAGAGCTTTAGTAGACCCTAGAGCGCCAGGCCGTTAGGGCTTGTATTCACGCCAAAGCGGTCTTGGCGGCGGCGCTGACCGCTGAAAAATCCGAGCCGACCGGAGGGTGGATATCGCCGTAGGCTCGCCCGGTCGCGAGGCGAACGAAGCGTGGAAATCGGGTGCGCGGATGATCAAGGAAGAAGACATCGCCGGGGGCGTGGTCCACGAATTGCCCATGGACTTCAGACAGGCGCTCAGCGCCAACCCAAAGGCGCTGGCCACCTGGAAGGATATCACCCCGCTCGCCCGCAATGAGTGGATCTGCTGGATTGAATCGGCCAAGAAATTGCCGACCCGAAGCAAGCGGATCGACTGGGGGTGCGAGAATCTGGAAGCCGGGAAGCGCCGGCCTTGCTGTTGGCCGGGATGCCCTCATCGCCAAAGTGGCGTTTCCGCGGCGGCTCTATCCGAGACTTCCTCGCCCCCGGGGTGATGGCGAGGCGCGCCGGGCTCTTGCCACCCGCGGGCAACCACGGTCACTTGGCCTGAAGGCCACCGCCCGGCGGCGGCCGCAAATCGGAGGCGGTGTGGACGAAACCCCAAACAACGGACCCTTGGCCGATCTGCGCGTGATCGAGATGGGTCAGCTCATCGCCGGCCCGTTCTGCGGCCAGCTGCTGGGCGATATGGGCGCGGAGGTGATCAAGCTGGAGGCGCCGGGCGCCGGCGATCCCATGCGCGGGTGGGGGCAGGGGGCGCCGGTCTGGTGGGAGGTGATCGCCCGCAACAAGCGGTCGGCCTCGGTGAACCTGCGCACCGCCGAGGGGCAGGACCTGGCGCGGCGCCTGATCGCCACCGCCGACGTTCTGATCGAGAATTTCCGGCCCGGGACTCTGGAGGGCTGGAATCTGTCCCCCGATCGGCTGATGGCCGAGAACCCCGGGCTGATCGTCGCCCGCATGTCGGGCTACGGCCAGACCGGGCCCTATGCCGATCGCACCGCTTTCGGCCTGATCGGCGAGGCCATGGGCGGCTGGCGCCAGATCGTCGGCGAGCCGGATCGGCCGCCCTCGCGCATGGGCGTCTCCATCGGCGACACCCTGGCGGCCAGCTACGGCTGCATGGGCGTCCTGGCCGCGCTGCACGATCGCGAGCGCACCGGCAAGGGCCAGGTGATCGACTCGGCCCTCTATGAGGCGGTGCTCCAGGTGATGGAGGCGATGATCCCCGAATATACGATCGGCGGCCACACCCGCGAGCGGTCCGGCGCCATCCTGCCGGGGATCGCGCCCTCCAATGTCTATCGGTGCCAGGACGGCGACTATCTGATCGGCGCCAACCAGGACGGCATCTTCCGAAGGCTGTGCCAGGTGATGGGCCGGCCGGAACTGGCCGATGATCCGCGCTACGCCACCCACGCCGCCCGGGGCGAGCGCCAGGCCGAGCTGGACGCCCTGATCGAAGGCTGGACCCAGGGACACACGATTGCTCAGGTCGAGGCCCTGCTGATCGAGGCCGGCGTACCGGCCGGCAAGCTCTATCGCGCGCCGGAGATGCTGGCCGATCCCCACTTCGCCGCCCGCGAGGCGATCGTCAGGCTGGCCCATCCGAGGTGGGGCGAGGTCGCCATGCAGAACGTCTTTCCCAAGTTCTCCCGCACGCCCGGCGCCGTCCGCTCCATCGCGCCCCAGAGCGTGGGGCAGGACAACGCCGCCGTCTGGGGCGATATCCTGGGTCTAGGCGCCGAGGAGATGTCCCGCCTGACCGCCGAAGGGGTGATCTGATGGGGCTGAGAATTCAGCGCCATCGCTGGCTAGTGCGGCGCCTTGCAGGTCGCGATCTTGGCGATGCAGGTGTTTCCCCAGACCTCGCCGTTGGCGCAGTTCAGGTGGGGCTGGGGGCTGGGAGAGAGCGCCTAAAAGCGTGTTTATGGGAAGGTCGCGGCCACTAGGTGGCGGCCAAGTGCGGAGGGCCGGCCAACAACGGCTCGTTGGCCTCGACATTTCGGGCGAAAGTTGCGCCAGCGCCGTTTTCTCCACTGAATCCAGCCATGGCGTTGATGAAGGGGACGAGCGGCGTTGGTGAGCTGGCCGCCGCGTTTGCCGGATCTACGATGATCGTGCCACCGTGCCCGTCGCTGCTGGTTGTGAAGGTGGAGTTTGTATAGTTGCCGATCAGGGTGATCTTGGCCGTATGGGTCCCGTCCGTTATGGTGAGTATCCCCGATTTGGCGGTCCCGCTGAAGGTGGCGAGGGTGGTTCCCTTATCGTAGGCGATATCGCCCAAGTCGAGCGAGTTGGCCCCGGTTCTGGAAAAGCCCGATATGGTCCCGCCGTAGCCAAGGGAGTGAACCAGCTCCAGCTGTCCGGTGGAGTTGCCGCTAAAGGCCACATCGTTCGCCAGTGTCGATACAAACTCAGCGACGCCGCCAGCGATGACAACCTTGCCGGTCCCGCTAACCGGGCCCATCACCGAGAGCGTGCCGGCTGCCGCGTAGAGAGTGCCGGTATTGTTGATCGCGCTCTCGATGAGCATCCCTCCGGCCCCGACGTCCTCGATCAATCCAGCATTGGTGATGGATTTGGAGCCGGTATCGAGCGTGAGCGCGGTGGTCTGATTGGCGTCAATTGTCCCGCCTGCCAGGTTGATGAGAACCATTTTGCCACCGCCCAGCAGACCGGCGCCGGTGATCTTGTTGCTAACGTTGGTCAAGGCGGCGCCCGGCGTGGCGCCTGTGATTTCACTTGCCGCGAAGTTGCTAAGCGCGATCGTACCGGCTCCGCTGAGCGTCGCTCCCGCGCCGGCGATGATCATGTCTGCGGTTGTTATCGCGATTGCACTGGCGTTGGTAATCGCTCCCGAGAGTTCGGTTGTACCTGCCTCGACCTCCGTTTTCGCCACGGTTAGATCGAGGTTCTTGAGAACGTCGGCGCCACCGGCGAACACAAGCGCGCCGGCGCCCGAGATGAGTCCCTCAAAATCGTTGCTCGCGCCTGACAGCGTCAACTTCTCGCCCGATGCGATTGTCAAGGCGCCTGATGATTGAATCCACTTTTGCGCGAAATCGAGACCCTCGGCCACGGTTACCGCGCCGCCGGATATGACGATGTCGGCCACCGCCAACCGGGCTCCGGCGTCGAAACTTGTGGTCCCGCCTGTCACATCCAAACCCGCTGTTAGCGAGAGCGTGCCGTCGAGGTCGAGGGTCCCTGCACTCGTCAAAGCGCCACTAGCGGAAAGGGTCCCGAGGTCGATCAAGGTCTCGCTCGCGGCAATCGTCGCGGGATTGGTCAGGGCGATGTTCGAGTCCGTGCCGATTTCCAACGCGCCAAAATTGCTGAAGCTCGCCCGGGTCTGACCGGAAACGACACCCGCGGTCCCGGTCAATGTCACGGCGGCGGATAGGTCCCTGAATTCAAGTGTGCTGTCCGCGCCGTCGCCAATGGCCCCACCGATCAGCGTCGAGTCGGAGGCCAGCGTCAGAAGGTCCGTGCCCGACGTGAACTGAACGGCGGCGGCTCCGACCCCGCTGTCGCTGATCGTGCCATTGACCACCACCGTTCCGCCGCCGACGCCGAGCCCACCAGAGATCGTGTTGTAGCCATTGAACACCCAGGACGCGCCCGGAGCGAAACTCACCGATCCAAAGCCGCTTATTCCGTCGATAGCTCCCAGTGATGCGCCCTCTTCCAGGTCGAGCGCGCCGCCGGCGCCCTCGACCTTCCCGACGAAAGTCGACCCGCTCTTCGCGACGAGAATCTGCTCAGCGCTAGCCATCTCGACCGCCACGCCGCCGGCAGCCGAGATAAGGCCGTAGTTGGTTAGCGTGGCCCTAGGCGAAACGCCTCGAACTTCGAATTCGACGCCGATGTTCGCGCCGGCGGGGGCGGTGGCGATGATCGTGCCGCTGTTGATGGTGTCAGAGTAGCCCGCGCCATAGGTCTTGACGCCAATAGCGCCCGTAGCACCGGTAGCCTCTATGATCCCGGAATTGGTGAAGCTCCTAGCCCCGTTATGAAGGTCGACACCGTTAGCGTAGCTGGTGGCGCTGGTGACCAGCATCTGACCGGAATTTACAAATTGAAAGCTCGGATCCCAGAGGTCTATGCCCTCGCCGCCATCTTCGGCCGACACTGAGAAGAGCCCGGCGTTGTCGAACGCCGTCGAATTGTCCGCCGCGATGAATCCCGTGACGTCGCCGCCGGCCACACTGAAGCGCGCACCAGCCTTATTGTCGAAAACGCCGCCAGGCAATGATCTTGAGTCGCAATAGAATCCGAATACGAGATATTTGCCCGCGGGACCCAGCACTGATACCGAGCCGGAATTGTAAAAAGACAGAAGTGAGCCGAAATTAACGAAGCTTCCGGTCGGACTTTCTCCCGCTGGACTTGCGTCATATCCGTTGTCGAAGAAGCCAAAATCAGATTTGCGCGGCCTCAAAGTAAGATGCTCGCCAGCATAAACTGAAAATGTATTCGTGAAATCAATGCTGGTTGAACCAAGGCGGGGGGCCGCGCCAACACCCTGCGGGGATTGAAACGATCCCGACTCATATTCAACGGCCGCAAGGTCCAGTCCCGCCGCGGAAGTATTTTCGAGCACGATCGAGTCGCTGGCCGACAGGGCGATGACCGTGTTGGCGCCAACCTGGGTGATCGTCTTGGCGCGAGAATAGCCATAGATTTTCAGAATGTCGTCGTCGCTGCCGGCGTCGAAATCGGTAATGGTCAAGGTGTGATCGCCGGCTTGAAAGACGAAGGTGTCCTTTCCGCCGCCGCCACTCACCTTGTCCCCGCCGGCTCCAGCCACCAGGGTGTCATCGCCGGTCCCGCCGATCAGGATGTCTCTCCCCGTCCCGGCGATCAGCTCCGATCCCGAGGCGGCGGCGATCAGGGTGTTGCCGTGATTGCCGCCAATTACGCACTGAACGTTCGCGATCGTGTCGGCCCCCATCCCGGTCGCCTTTCCGGCGGCGAGATCGACGGTCAAGGGCCCGGGCGAATTTTCGAAGGAAAGGGTGTTGAAGCCGCCGCCACCGTTGATGACATTGGCGCCGCTATCGATGGCGATGAAGTCATTGCCGGGCCCACCCGTCACCTTGTCGGTTCCGCCTCGCGGATCGGCGTAGAAGGTTTGGCCGCCTTTACCGAGTTGAATGATGTTGACCCCAGGCCCGGCGTAGACGGCTCCGGTCAGCTGGCCGCCGGCGCCATTGAAGAGATTGTAGCCTTCGCCGAGCCACACCGCGCCGTCGATCGAGCCCGAATTGACCACAGTGTCGTTGCCCGCCGACAGCTCAACCGAACCAATCAGAACCCCGGAATTTTCAAGGTTGACGAATGGTGCGAATGGCGGGCTTTGAGCATTCACGGCGACGTAGATCGACCTATCGCCCTCAATTGTTCCCGTATTTACAAAGGTGACTGTGGGGCCATCACTTGGAATATTGAGTGAGGGTGCAATTTCGACACCCAGGCTGCCATGGGCGCCAATCCGATCAGTGGCGATAATTTCGCCATTATTCACGAACGAAAATTCGGCATATACCCCCACGGCGTGGGCGGCGATGACGTCGACTAGGCCATCATTGGCGAATGGGCCATTTGCAAGAACGCCGGTGCCATAGTGCTGGCCCCACACCGAAACGAGGCCGGTCGATGTGTTGGTGAACGTGCCGTCGACCTGGGCGTTGCCGCCATCGCCGACGCCGATGGTGTCGTCTCCAGACGACACCACCTGGATGACGCCTGCATTCGAAATCCCGCCCGCCGAAGCAACGCCTTCTGTCGCGGATATGGTATTAACACCCAGTATTTCTATAACGCCAGAAGCAGTGTTGACTATTGTCGACCCTTTGCCTCCGGCAATGACGAGACCACCAAAGGCGCCACTTGAAGTTAAATTAACAATAGTGCCGGCATTTGTTATATTAGAATTTGGATCCCAAATGGGGTCTGGGGATCCCTTTGACTCCTTAAAATATATTGTCTTGGTACTGGGGATCGTGTAATCAGACGTGATTGTAAAATATTGAGACACCGCCACCGTTGGAACGGGGATGGTCGGAGGCGCGGATGGCGTGCCGATATAGCGTCCGGGATCAGCGACTTGGGGGTCTGCGCGGCGGTCGAAAGTCATTTGGGTGGCTTCTGCCGTGGCCCTCGGAAAGGCTATCGGCTGTTGATGTTCGCTAAACGCGGCGCTTGTTGGGCGAGGTCGCCATGCAGAACGTCTTTCCCAAGCTCTCCCGGACGCCGGACGCCGGACGCCGGGCGCCGTGCGCTCCATCGCGCCCCAGAGCGTCGGCCAGGACAATGAGGCGGTGTGGGGCGGGATCCTGGGCCTAGGCGCCGAGAAAAGGGCGAGGCTGGCCGGAGCCGGCGTGATCTGAACCCGGGTTTTCAGCGACAACCCTTGCGCGCGGCGGCGCGAGACGGCAGCGTGGGCGAAAAGACCAAGGGAGGTCACCATGGATGCGCCCACCCGCGATGCGGACGATCAGGACTATTATGATCGCATCAAGGCCAAGTTCGCCGAGGAACGCGATCTGCGGCTGAAATACCGGCCGGAAGGCACGACGCAATACACCTCCGATCTCACCGGCGCCCTGGCCAAATACGAGATCGATCCCCACGCCGACGATGGCGCGACGCGCGAGCCGATCACCGACACCGTCGAATGCCTGTTCATCGGCGGCGGCTTTTCGGCCCTGCTGACCGCGGCGCGGCTGCGCGAGCGGGGCGTCACCAGCATCCGCATCGTCGAGCGCGGCGCCGATGTCGGCGGGACCTGGTATTGGAACCGTTATCCCGGCGCCGCCTGCGATGTGCCGGCCTATGACTATCTGCCCCTGCTGGACGAGATGAACTATGTGCCCAGCCGCCTCTACGCCAAGGGCCCGGAGATCTTCGCCCACTGCCAGGCGATCGCCAGGCGCTACGATCTCTACGACCTGGCGGTGTTCCGTACCACCGTGACCTCGACGGTGTGGGATGAGGCCGAAAAGCTTTGGCGGATCGGCACCGATCGCGGCGACGCCATGAAGGCGAGGTTCGTGATCTGCGCCAACGGCACGCTTTCCAAGCCCAAGCTATCGAAGATCAGGGGCATGGAGACCTTCGCCGGCCATTCGTTCCACACCTCGCGCTGGGACTACGCCTACACCGGCGAGGATCTCTCCAACCTCTCCGACAAGGTGGTGGGGATCATCGGCACCGGCGCGTCGGCCGTTCAGGCCATCCCGCGCCTGGCCCGAGCCGCCAAGGAACTCTACGTCTTCCAGCGTACGCCCTCGTCCATTGACCTGCGCAATGACCGGCCCACCGATCCGGAATGGCAGGCCCGCCTCAAGCCCGGCTGGCAGCAGGCGAGGCGCGAGAAGCATCTTCGCGGCCGGGAGTCCGATCTGGCCAAAAAGGCCGAGCTCGCCGAACTTACGCGCGAGGAGAAGATCCGCCGCCAGGAGAACGAGAACATCGACCACATCATGCGTGTTCACCAGCGCATCGACGAGATCGTCCAGGACCCAGCCACCGCCCAGGCGCTCAAACCCTGGTACATGTTCATGTGCAAGCGGCCTTGCTTCGATGACGAATACCTGCCGGCCTATAACCGGCCCAACGTCCACCTGGTGGACACCCACGGCAAGGGGATCGGCGAGATCAACGCGGCGGGCCCGGTGTTCGAGGGCCGGACCTATCCGCTGGACGTCTTGATCTACGCCACCGGCTTCGAGGTCCAGAAGACCGGCATCTACAATCAGATCCGCGGTCGGGGTGGGGTCGAGATCAATGAGACCTATCGCGATGGCCTTCGCACCCTCTTTGGCGTCCACACCCACGGCTATCCCAACCTCTTCATCATGGGCGGCTATCAGGCCTCGTTCCAGTTCAACCTGACCTTCATGCTGCAGACCCAGGGCGATCACATCGCCGAGTGCATCGCCTATGCCCGGGAGCACGGCTATGCCGAGATCGATGTCTCGCCTGAGGCGGAGGAATGGTGGGTCCAGGAGGTGATCGAGCATCGCGGCAAGACCAGCCGCAACCAGGACTGCACGCCCGGCTATTACAATTTCGAGGGCGAGTTCAACCGCCGCCAGGACGGCAATTACAACGGCGGCTTCGCGCGATATTACGACCACATGCGCTCGATCCGCGGCGCCTTCGACCAGCATTTCGTGTTTGCGAGAGAGTAGGGCGCAAGCCGCCCAACCTCTCGCCGCTTGCGGTTAGTGCGGCGCCTTGCAGGTCGCGGTCTTGGCGATGCAGGTGTTTCCGCAGGCCTTGCCGTTGGTGCAGTTCGGCCCTTTCGGCGGCGCGATGTGGCAGGCCTTGCCCTTGGGGATGCAGGTGTTCCCACAGGCGACGCCATTGGGGCAATTGGGCGCCGCGAGGGCGGAGCCGGCGGCAAGCGCGAGGACCGAGGCGATAATGGCGAGAGGCTTCATGGCTTTCTCCTGATCGAGAGGGCGAGCCTGCCCTAGCGTCGGAGTCGGGGCAAGGGGCAGGGCTAAGCTGTCACATTGACGATACGTCGCCGCGGAGGCTCCGGCGCCCTGAGCGCGACCGTTGCAGACGGCCGATCCAGATTTTTTTGGCGGGCGTCACAAATCATTTGCGACCGCCTCGCATTATCGATATCGCCCGCCTGTCATTCGAACGCGGACAGCCGCGCGGCGAAAAATCCCGAGGTTAGATTGAGCGCTTTGAGCACATTAGCGAGACCCGTGGCGGAACGGCCGCCGCGCGTTGCGGCGGCCCTGGCGTGCCTGCTGGTTTGCGCCGTCGCGCCGGCCAGAGCGGCGCCGCCGCCGATATCGGTCCCAATAACCTCCCAGCAAGGCGACAATGACGCCGCCGGCGGCGCCGACTTTCTCAGCAGCCTGCAACGAAGCAATTTCCTGCTGGGGAATCTGTTCGGCCTACGCACCGAGCTGAGCAAGGTCGGGATCTCTCTGGCCATCCAGGACACCAGCGAGGTTCTGGGAAATCTTACCGGCGGGTCCAGGACCGGGTTCGAGTATGACGGCCTGACCCAGGCGATCCTGCAACTCGACACCCAGCGCGCCTTCGGCTTTCACGGCGGTCTCTTCAATGTCAGCGCCCTGCAGATCCATGGGCAGAACCTGAGCGCCATGAATCTTCTGACCCTGCAAACGGCCAGCGGCATCGAGGCGGATCGGGCGACGCGGCTGTGGGAGCTTTGGTATGATCAGAAGCTTCTGCCGGAGGATCGCCTCGACATTAAGATCGGCCAGCAAAGCCTGGATCAGGAATTCATCGTCAATCCCAATGGCGCCTATCTGATCAACACCATGTTTGGTTGGCCCATGGTTCCCTCAGCCAATCTGCCGGGAGGCGGACCGGCTTATCCGTTGTCGGCCCTGGGGATCCGGTTTCGCTATCGCCCGGTCAATTCGATCGCCATCCTGGCCGGGGTCTATAACGGCAGTCCCACGGCCAACAACAACGGCGACGCCCAGCAGACCAACCCCTCGGGAACGAGCTTCCCGCTCAATGGCGGAACCCTGACCTTCGTCGAACTTCAGTACAGCTACCCCGCGGTGGGAGCCATGGTCTATCCAGGCCAGGGCGCGCCCCTTGGCCACACCTATCGGATCGGCGGCTGGTACAACTCGGAGGAGTTCAACGACCTCCAATATGATACCGACGGTCGACCTCTCGCCAGCCCGCAATCCAACGGCCAGCCCAAGCAGCATCGCGGCGACTATTCGCTCTACGCCGTGGCCGATCAGATGGTGTGGCGAAAGGCGGATCTCCCCAATCGGTCCGTCAGCGTCTTTGGCCGGGTGGTGTTCGCCCCGCAGCAGGACCGGAATCTTATCTCGGTCGGCATGAACGCCGGCGTTGTCTATCACGACCCGCTGCCGAACCGGCCGGACGACACCTTGGCGGTTGGCATGGGCTTCACCCATGTGAGCAGCGGCGCGGCCGGTTATGACAAGGATGTGGCGTTCTATGGCGCGATGGTTGATCCCAAGAGCTTCAATCCGATCCGCACCAGCGAGACCTATATCGAACTCACCTACCAGTATCAGGTCCATCCCTGGTGGCAGCTGCAGCCGGACGTTCAATACGTCTTCAACCCCGGCGCCGGCATCGCCAATCCCAACAATCCAAGCCAGCGCCTCGGCGATGAGCTGGTGGTCGGACTTCGTTCGAATGTATTGTTCTAGGAAGGGTGAGACTTTGAAGCGCTCGATCATCAGGCCGCGCCGATATGCGATCCCGGCGGCCTTGGCCGCACTCGGGTTGGCCGGCGGACTTGCCGGGGTCGGCCCCGTTCGCGCCGCGGCGCCGCAAGGGTATCTCGAGACCATCCATCGGCACGTGACCCTGACCTCGACGGTCACCGACAATGGCGACCTGAATCCCTATGCGGTGGTGGTCGCGCCGGTCACGGCGGGCAAGATCCAGAAGGACGACGTGCTGGTCGACAACTTCAACAATATATCCAACCTTCAGGGCACCGGCACCACCATCGTCGGCTATCGGCCCGCGACCAAGCAGACCTATCTGTTCGCCAAGCTGCCGCAGAATTTGCCGCAGTGTCCCGGCGGCGTCGGCCTCACCACCGCCATGACCATGCTCAAGACCGGCTGGGTCATTGTCGGCAGCACCCCCAGCAAGGATGGCACCACCGCGACCAAGGGACCCGGCTGCGTGCTGGTGCTCGATTCCAACGGCGCCCTGGTCTCGGCCTGGTCGGGCCCCACCATCAACGATCCCTGGGGCGACATGGCGGTGGTGGATAACGGTTCGACGGCCATGCTGTTCATCAGCATGGCCGGTTTCGACGTGCCCAGCCCCGACGTCCTCGATCCGGCGACCAACCAGCCCAAAGTGGTGCGCAAGGCCACCGTGCTGCGCCTGGAACTCTCGATCCCCGACGGCAAGCCGCCCGTTCTGATCAACCAGACGGTGGTGGGGGATGGCTTCGCCCAGCGCGCGGATCGCGATAACTTCCTGCTTGGACCCACCGGCCTGGCGCTATCTCCCGACAACACCCTCTATGTCACCGACGGGCTGGACAACGTCATCACCGCCATTCCAGACGCCACCACCCGCACCACCAGCGCCGGGGTCGGAAAGGTGGTGACCCAAGGCGGCCTTCTTTCCTGGCCTCTCGCCATGGCCTGGTCGCCCGAGGGACATTTGCTGGTGGCCAACGGCAAGGATGGGCGCCTGGTCGAAATCGATCCGGTGGCCGGCAAACAGATCTACGCCCAGTGGATCAACAATGATCAGGCCCAGTCGCCGCCGGGCAATGGGGATCTGTTCGGCATCGCCATGACGCCCGACAAGACCGGCTTCTACTATGTGATGGACGATGTGAACACCTTGATGCGAGCGACGCGTTGAACTCTCCGAGCGACAATAGGCTTCAGGCGTCCCGGCGCCGGTTTCTCACGGGCGCCGCCGGGATCGCCGGGGCCATCGGCGCGACCGCCGCCGCGCGACCGGCCGACGCCTCGATAGCGCCGGCACACCCCGACGCAGGCGGGGGGATGCTGGCGTTCCACGGCGCCCATCAGGCCGGGATCGTCACGCCGGCGCAATCGCACACCTATTTCGCGGCCTTCGATGTGACCGCCCAGAAGCGCGAGGTGGTGGCGGCGCTTTTGCGCGCGTGGACCGACGCCGCCGCCAGCCTCACCCGGGGCGCGCCGGTCGGCGACTTCGGCCAGGACCCGGCCGCGCCGGCGCCGGACTCCGGCGAGGCCCGTGATCTGGCCGCCAACCGGCTGACGCTCACCTTCGGCCTGGGCCCCAGCCTGTTCGTCAAGGACGGCGTGGATCGTTTTGGCCTGGCCGCTCGACGCCCCGGCGCCCTGATCGACCTGCCAACCTTTCCTGGCGACCAGCTCGTCGCGGCGAGAACCGGCGGGGATCTTAGCGTGCAGGCGTGCGCCGACGATCCGCAGACCGCGTTCCACGCCGTGCGGCAGCTCAACCGCCTGGCCGACGGCGTGGCGAAACTTCGCTGGGTTCAGGCGGGATTCCTCTCCAGGTCCGACCCCAACGCCACGCCGCGCAATCTGATGGGCTTCAAGGATGGCACCCTCAACCCCCCGGTCGACGATCCCAAGATCATGAATCAATATGTGTGGGTCGGCGACGAGGGCGGCTGGATGCGCGGCGGCAGCTATCTGGTGGCCCGTCCAGCCCGCATCGCGCTCGAACATTGGGATCGGATGAAGCTCGCCTTCCAGGAACAGACCATGGGCCGCGAGAAGGCCTCCGGGGCCCCGATCGGGGGTAAGACCGAGTTCTCGCCCCTCGATCTGGACGCCGTGGACAAGGACGGCAATCCGCTGATCGCCGAAAACGCCCATGCCCGCCTCGCCGCGCCTCAGGCCAATGATGGCGTTCAGATCCTCAGGCGCTCCTACTCCTACGACAACGGTGTCAGCTTCGTCGCCGAACGCTGGCCGCCTTGGCGCCAGGGCATGGAGTTGGACGCCGGCCTGCTGTTTATCTGTTACCAGCGAGACCCTGTCGCCGGGTTCGTCAAGCTGTTCGAAAAGCTTTCCCGGTTCGATATGATGAACCAGTTTGTCACCCACATCGGCGGCGGCCTATTCGCGTGCCCTGGCGGGGTGAGCAAGGGTCGCTACCTGGCTCAGGAACTCTTTGAGACCTAGACGCCGCGTGGTGAATCCGAAGCCGGCTTCCGAACCACCGGGCGTACGGCTTTCCGACCGGCGGTTGGGGTTGGATTGACAGCGCCCTCGATTTCGATTGGCTTGGCGCCATTGCTTGCGCCCCTCGCCACGCTGGACGGGTTGCGGTTCCACGACAACAAAAACGGACGCCCCGATGCCAAACGCCTTCAATCTTGGTGACGTCGTGAAGCTGAAATCCGGAGGTCCGCCAATGACCGTGACCGCCATGGGCCGAGACGCGCACGGCAATCCGGAAGTCACCTGTAGCTGGTTCAACGCCGTCAAACCGAGGTCCGCGGCGTGGCCCCCCGAAGCTCTGGAGCCCGCGACGGTTTAGCGCCCTCCAACCCACTTTCCGCGCATGACGCCCAAGAGCGCCGCGGGAGTCGTCTAACAGGTGATCATGTGTCACCGTCGCGTCTGAACACGGGAGGTGGTTGGATGGGGCGCGGGTTCTTGGGCCTTCTGGCGCTGATGCTGCTGATCGCGCCGCCCGCCGCGGCGGCCAGCCATCTGTTTACCGACGATGCGCCCTTGCATCTCACCATCACCGGGCCGTTCGCCAAGCTGGCGCGCCTCGCGAAATACAACACCGATCCCTATCCGGCGACATTGGCGTTGACCGACGACGCCGGCGCCGGCCAGGCCTTCCCGATTCAGGTGCGCGCTCGCGGGATCAGCCGCCGCGAGCTCTATTGCACCTTCCCGCCGATCTATCTGTTGTTCGACAAGGAGGCCATGCATGGAACCTTGTTCCACGGGCAGAAAAAACTGAAGCTCGTCACCTATTGCATGCCGCCCCCCGAATATGAACAGAGGATCATTCTCGAATACCTGATCTACAAACTCTATAATCTGATCACACCGGAGAGCTTTCGGGTGCGGGCGGCCGAAGTCACCTATCGCGAGAACGCCGCCGATCATGGCGTGACCCGGTTCGGCTACCTCATCGAGGAGGCCTCGGAGATGGCGAGCCGAAACCAGCGCGACGAACTTAAAGCGGCTTCGCACCAGGTCTCGCTCTCGCAGCTCGACGCCCACGCGGCCGCCCGGGCGGCAATGCTCGAGTTCATGATCGCCAACCTGGACTGGGAGTTCCTGGCCAGCGTGCCGGGCCAGAATTGCTGCCACAACATCAAGCTGCTCGCGGCGCCGGACGCCACACCGCAGACCGCCAGAGCGGTCACCCCTGTGCCCTACGACTTCGATTATTCGGGATTTGTCGACTCGCCCTATGCCGGGCCTGCGCCCGGCATTCCGACCGAGAAGACGACGGATCGGTACTTTCGCGGCTACTGCGCGATGGCGGCCGAGGTCCCGTCGGTGGCCCAGGAATATCTGGCGCGCCGCGCCGACATGAAGGCCCTTATCGATAGCCAGCCCCAGCTCACTCCGAAATTCCGCGACAAGGCTGATCGCTTCCTGGACGGGTTTTTCACCGTCATCAGCGACCCCGCGAGCCTCCAGAGTCAAGTGATCAAGCACTGCCGTTAGGGCGGAATGGCGCGGGTGGGGGGCTCCTGCCGGGCTGACAGGAAGACGCCAAACTCGCGCCCCGTCCCCCGCTTCGCGGATACTTCCCCTACGCCAATGGGAGAGAAAGGATACTCTCCTCCCCCGTTGGGGGAGGGGGACCCCGGAGGGGTGGAGGGGGCTCCAGCCAGACTCAGAAGAAGACGCCAAGCTGGAGCCCCCATCCCCGGCTTCGCCGGGACTTCCCCCAAAAGGGGAAGGGAAGGAACGCTCTTCCCCGGAACCGCCCACGGGATTGGTTCTATTGGCGCGATCGGCTCGCTGAGGGCCCCGCGGCCGGGGTGACAACCGTGTCCGGCTCGCCGTCCAGATCACACTTCGCCCCAGGCGGCGGGGCGGCCGCCTTATCCAGCGCCGCGACCCGAGCCAGATAGGCGTCCTGCGCCGCGCCTGAAACGCCGAGGGCGAGCGTGCGCCCGCGATAGACGGTCGTCAGGGTGTCGCCCTCCTTGATCAGGAAAGCATGCGGATCGGCGCATCGATTGGGCGCGAAAACGTCGGTCAGCAGCACCTTGCCGCCAAAGCGGGCGTTCACTTCCGGATACTGTTTGGTGTGGCCGATGATGATCTGGCTGACGTGGCGGGGAGTCAGAATGGCGTCGACATTGGCCGCCTCTACGGCTTCGTCATGCTGGGCGAGGCCGCGGTACCAGAGAGGACCCTGCTCGTTCCAGAGAATATCGGGCGGCCCGCCCTTGGCCTCCGGCTGATGGTTGAGCGCGGCGATCACCGCCTTGTTCATCACCTCGTCGTCGAAGGCCGCGAACGCCGGGCCGAGGCCGCCGTGCATATAGAGCGCGTCGTCGATCCGGATGATCGCGCCGTGGGTCAGCACCCAGCGGCCATAGACGCCCTCGGTTGACCATGCGATCTGGTGCTCGACCCAGCCCAGCGGATGTTCCGCATCGAAACGCGTCCGGAACGCCGCGTCGAACTTTGGCAAACCCTCCGGCGGCGGATGAGCCTTCAGCGCCGCGACCACGACCCCATAGTAACGATCGCGGATTTCGGCTGAATCGCGCGTGGCGAAGGCGGCGAATTCTTCGGGCGTGGTGTAGCGCAGATCGCCCTCCATGTTCATGACCTCATGGTTGCCGATCAGCGCGTGCACATAGCCGCCGGCGCGGCGCGCCTGAGGCTCGAGCTTCATCAGCAGGTCCATGATCCTGCGCGTATCGGGCGCCCGGTCGGGTACGTCGCCCAGCTGCACCAGGTGGGTCTTGCCGCCGCTCCAGTTGTCGCGGGAATCGACCAGTCCGGCCTCGACAAGCATGTCGTGGAACTTGGCGTAGTCACCGTGCAGGTCGCCGAAGACCACAACGCGGGCGACGTGATCCCAGGCCGTCTGGGCCGCGAACGCCGGCGCCGCGGCGCCCATCGCGAGGGCGATCAGAAGAGGCGCCAGGAACTTGGCCATCGGCGGCAACATACTCTGCCCACGGCATATTGCCATGGCCCCGCACGGCGATCGCCGCCGCCCTCCGCGGCTCGCTTGCCAAAGCCCATCGCCTCGGCCAAGTTGATTCCACGGGAGGCGATGCGATGGGGGTTCTGGCCGTATCGGCCTTGCTGGGGAAGTCTTTAGGCGGGGCGGCGCCGGGCCTGTTTGGCGACTCGCCGAGCCAGCTTCGAGCGATCGGGTGGCCTGGCTTCCTCGACGGCCATTTCATGTTCGACTCGCTGGCCGCCCTGCTGCTGGCCACTCTGCTCGGGGCCGCGATCGGTTACCATCCCAAGATGCGCCGGACGGTCGACTCGCTGACCGAAGCCGACATGCCCAAGGTGTACATCATGTACGCCTTCATCGGCGCGGTGATCGGCGTGACCGTGCGCGAGTTCGGCATGGTGATCGGGGTGGTGGTGTTCGGCATCGGCGGACTGATCCGCTTCCGCTCCACCACCGATTCCACGCGAGATACCGCCAGGCTCATCGTCGTCACCCTGGTGGGCCTCGTCACCGGTATTGGTCTGCCGCACCTGGCCGCCATCACCGCGCTCTTCACCTTCGTGCTGATATGGTTGTTCGACTCGAGTCCCGCGTGCCGGGTGCGGGTCGATGCCCTGCCTCAGGCGCGCCTCGCGGAATGCGCCAAGATCTATCGCGAAGCCCTGGCCAGCCAAGGCTGCAAGATCATCAGCGAGCAAAGCTACTCTTCGAAAGGGCGTGTCGATTTCGTCATCCGCCTGCCGGGCAAAGCGACCCGCGAAAGCGTGAACGGCGCCCTCGGCGCCCTGCCGCCCGATGTTTGCGGCGATATCGACTGGCAGATCGACTAGGGCGCCGCCCGCCCGTTAGGCGATGTCATGGTCCTTATGGAGACCTATGGATTTTCGCCGCGCCAGATCGGATCTCTTGGTCCAATTAGTTGGACCATCTTGCCTGGGTGAGATATGTAAACCCCATGACGATCCAGATGAATATCGCCGAAGCCAAGGCGCGGTTGTCCGAGCTGGTCGCGCGCGCCGAAGCCGGCGAGGAGGTGATCATCGCCCGAGGCGGCAAACCGGTCGCGACGCTGGCGCCTCGATCGCTGGGCCGCGGCGCGGCGCCGCGTCCGCTCGGTCTGTGGGACCATTACGGCGCCGCCATCCCGGAGGATCTGTTCCTGGGCCCGGACCCGGAAACCGCGACATCCGTTGAGGCGTGGGAGGCGGCGCCTATCGATCCAACCGGATGAACCTTCTGCTCGATACACATGCGTTCGTCTGGGCGATCGCCAAATCTCACCTCCTCTCGCCCAGAGCCGCATCCTTGATCAGCGACGGCGCCAATGTCGTGCTCGTCAGCGCCGTGAGCGCCTACGAGATCGAATTCAAACGCCGTCGCGATCCCGTTCTGGCCGCCCTTCCCGCCGATCTGGACGAAATCGTGAGGCTTCAGCGCTTCCAGTGGCTCCCGCTCCAGGCCAGCCACGCGATGGCGGCCGGTCGGTTGCCCAGGCTGCACGGCGATCCGTTTGACCGGATGCTGGCCGCTCAGGCCCTGGTCGAGCAAGCAACGCTTCTCACCCGCGATCCGCTGGTGGCGGCTTATGGAGCGGTGTCGGCCTGGTAAGCGCCGCGATCGCCGCCGATTGACGAGGCCTCGCCCTCGCGGTTCAATCACCGCCAACAGGGAGAACTCGATGGCCAAGCCGAAGAACACGCAATTCGACATCCGGGGGGTCAATCACCTCGCCCTGGTGTGCAAGGACATGGCGCGGACCGTCGAGTTCTATCGCGACATTCTTGGCATGCCCCTGATCAAGACCATCGATTTGCCCGGCGGCATGGGCCAGCACTTCTTCTTCGATATCGGCAACGGCGATTCCCTGGCCTTCTTCTGGTTTCCCGGCGCCCCGGAAGCCCATCCCGGGGTTTCCAGCCCGGCGGCCCTGCCGGGCATCGGCTCGCTGGTGACCGCGCACGGCTCGATGAACCACATCGCCTTCAATGTGCCACTGGAGAAGTTCGACGACTATTGCGCGCGGCTGAAGGCCAAGGGCGTGAAGCTTTCGCCGGTGATGAACCACGACAATTCGCCCGCCCAGGTCAGCGCCACCGTGACGCCGGACGTCTTCGTCCGCTCGGTCTATTTCTTCGATCCCGACGGCGTGTGCCTGGAGTTCGCCGCCTGGACCAAGACCTTCGACGCCTCCGACGTGGCCCATGATCCGATGACGGCCGACGGCAAGAAGGCCGTGGGCCTGATCACCGGCAAGGAGACGCTGGTTCCGGCCGAGTGAGCGTCGAAGGCGTCGAGCGCCGCTTCGTCGGGCTGGTTTCGCCCACGGCGCCCCGGATCGGCGCCGGCGCTCACCCTTGCCAGGGACTCTATTGGACGCCGACAGGCGCCGCGCCCAAAACCGCGCTGATCGCCACCCACTACAACGTCGATTTCACCGAACACTATATCGCCCCCTATTTCGCTAGGGAGGGCTTGGGCTTTCTGGGCTGGAACACCCGCTATCGCGGCGCCGAGGATCTGTTCATCCTCGAGCACGCCCTGATCGACATCGGCGTCGGCGTGCGCTGGCTGCGCGAGGAGGCCGGCGTCGAGCGGGTGATCATCCTTGGCAATTCCGGCGGCGGCTCGCTGATGGGCGCCTATCAGGCCGAGGCGACGGCCCCTAGCCTGGCGACGGGGGCGGAGGGCCGCGTGGCCGAGGCGCTCGCCGCCCTGACGCCGGCCGATCTCTATATTTCGCTCAACGCCCACAAGGGCCGGCCCGAGGTTTTGACGAACTGGATGGACGCCTCGGTGGTCGACGAGCGCGATCCGACCCTCACCGACGCCTCCCTCGATCCGTTCAATCCGGACAACGGACCCCCTTACAGCCTCGAGTTCATCAGCCGCTACCGGGCCGCCCAGCGCGCCAGGAACCAGCGGATCACCGACTGGGCCAAGGCCGAGCTGAAGCGGGTCAACGCCGCCGGTGTGCCCGATGTGCTCTTTCCGCTCTACCGCACCTGGGGGGATCTGCGGTTCATGGATGGCGCGATCGATCCTTCCGATCGGCCGACACCGGGCTGCTACGCCGGCCACCCCGCCCAGGCTAACAAGCGCCCGGGCATCGGCCGGTCGAATACCCTGAAAACCTGGCTCTCCATGTGGAGCCTGGAGACCTCCAACTGCCAGGGCGAAGCGCAGCTGGCCAAGCTCGCCGTTCCGGCCCTGGTGGTGCAGTCGATGGGCGACATGGGCGTCTTCCCCTCGGACGCGCGGGGAATCCTGGCCGCCATCGCCTCGACCGACAAGCGCCTCGAGTTCGTCCCCGGCGCCCACTATTTTGAGGACTCGGAGAAGAGCCGCCAAGGCGCCGTCGATCTGATGGTCGGCTGGATCAAGGGGCGCTAGTCGCGTGGCGCCGGCAAAACCTCTCTTCCCCCTCCAATCCCTCGAGGTCCCCCTCCCCCACGAGGGGGAGGAGAGGTTATGCGTTGATGAGGCTTAGCGCTGGTGTCCGTGGCTGAGGCAGGCTTGGTCGATGTGCTGCGCGGGCTTGGTCTTGTGGACCCAGGTGAACAGGTCGAGCTCATCCCGCTTACCGGCGGCGTCTCTTCCGATGTAATCGCGGTGAAGGGGAGGGGCGGGGCGTTTGTGGTCAAGCGCTCGATCCCCAGGCTGCGGGTGGCGGCGGAGTGGCTGGCGCCGGTGGAGCGGGCGTCGAGCGAGGTGCGGTGGCTGAAGCTCGTCCGATCCATCGATCCGCGCCTGGCGCCCGAGGTGATCGCCGAAGTCCCCGAGCAGCACATCTTCGTCATGGCCTATCTGGATCCCGCGACCCACCCGGTGTGGAAGACCGAGATGTTCGCCGGCCGTGTCGATCCGCTCTTCGCCGGAAAGGTGGGGGCCGATCTGGCGCGCATTCACGCCTATGCCGCGGCGAGGCCGCAACTCGCCGCGCCATTCGCCACCGACGCCGCCTTCATGGCCCTGCGGATCGACCCATTTCTTCTGTATACGGCCGATCGTCATCCCGACGTGGCCGGTCGGCTCCGTGAACTGGCCGGCGGCCTGCGGACCGTGAAGACCACCCTGGTCCAGGGCGACATCAGCCCGAAGAACATCCTGATGGGTCCGGAAGGTCCGGTGTTTCTCGACGCCGAGTGCTCGGTCTGGGGCGACGGCGCCTTCGACCTCGCCTTCTGTCTCACCCACCTGCTGCTGAAATCGGTGTGGCTGGCGCCCCATCGAGAAGCGTTGCTCGCCAGTTTCGAGGCCCTGCGCGATCGCTATCTCGCCGGCGTGGAGTGGGAAGACGCCGGCGCGCTTTCGCGCCGGGCCGCGGCGCTGGTCGGCGGCCTGCTGCTGGCCAGGGTCGATGGCAAGTCGCCGGCCGGATATCTGGACGAGGCGGCGGAAACGATCGTTCGGCGGCGGGCGAAGGCCATTCTCCGCGATGAGGCTCTCGATCTGGCGACCCTTGGCGACGCCTGGCGCGCGGGGGCGCTCGGGTGAAGACCACGATCGAGCGTGTGTGGGCGCGCCAGGTCTGGGATTCGCGCGGGCGGCCCACGGTGGAGGCCGAGGTCAGCCTGGCGGACGGATCCCTGGGCCGCGCCATCGCCCCGGCCGGCGCCTCGCGCGGCGCCCATGAGGCGCTGGAGTTGCGGGATGGCGGAGCGGCCTTCGGCGGCCGGGGCGTCGACCGGGCGGTCGAACATGTGCGCGATGAGATCAACGACGCTCTGCGCGGCCTCGACGGCGCCGATCAGGCCGAGGTGGACGCCGCGCTCGTCAAGTTGGACGCTACGCCGAACAAGGCCCGGCTGGGCGCCAATGCGCTCACCGCCGTATCCATGGCCTGCCTGCACGCGGCGGCGGCCTCGGCCCGAGAGCCCCTGTGGCGCCACCTGGCCGAGGGCCGCCCCGTGCGCCTGCCGCTGCCCGAGGTGCAGATCTTCGGCGGCGGCGCCCATGCCGGCCGGCGCACCGACGTCCAGGACTTTATGATCATGGCCCCGCGCGCCGGTTCGTTCCGCCGCGCCCTTGAGATCACGGCCGAGGTCTATTTCGCCGCCGGCGCCCTGATGGAGGCCCGGGGGCCGCTGGCCGGCGTCGCCGACGAGGGTGGCTGGTGGCCGTCGTTCGCTTCCACCGAGGACGCACTGGGCGCCCTGACCTCGGCCATCGAGCGCGCCGGGCATCGGCCGGGAGAGGACGTCTTCATCTCCCTCGATATCGCCGCCAACGAGCTTTACCGCAAAGACCATTATGAACTCGCCGGCGATGGCGTGACCCTGGAGGGGCCCGGGATGGCGGAGCGCGTGATCGGCTGGGGGCGCCGCTGGCCGATCCTCTCGATCGAGGACCCCGCCGCCGAGGACGATCTGGCGACCATGGCCGCGGTGCTCGCCGGCCTCGATGGCCGCGTTCAGGTGGTGGGCGACGATGTGCTGGTCACCAATACGAGGCGGATCGCCCACGCGGCCCGGGAACGGGCGTGCAACGCCGCCTTGATCAAGGTCAACCAGGCCGGGACCATCACCGAGGCCAAGGCGGCGCTCGAGGCCGCTCGCGGCGCCGGCTGGGGAACGATCGTCTCGGCCCGGTCCGGCGAGAGCGAGGACGTCACCATCGCCCATCTGGCCGTCGGCTGGGACGCCGGTCAGCTCAAGGTCGGCTCGTTCTCGCGCTCCGAGCGCATGGCCAAATGGAACGAGGTTCTGCGTATCGAGGAAGCCCTCGGCGCGCAGGCGGTGTTCGCTGGGGAGGGGGCTTTCTGCGCCTCCGTCGCCGGCGCTCTGGCGGCCAAATGAAGGTCGTGCTGCAATATCGCGCCAGCGACGGTTTCCGCCGGCAGATCGCCGCCATGGCCACCTTTCCCGTGGCCATCGTCGATGAGGACGACAAGGCGGCGTTCCACAGCGAAATGCGCGACGCGGATGTGCTCTGGCACGTTCTTGAGCCGGTGACGGCCACGGTGATCGCGGAGGCGCCGCGCCTGCGCCTGATCCAGAAACTGGGCGTCGGTGTCAACACCATCGATCTGGAAGCCGCGAGGGAGCGCGGCGTCGCCGTGGCCAATATGCCCGGAACCAACAGCGCCGCGGTCGCCGAGGCGGCGCTTGGCCTGATGCTCGCGGTCCTGCGCCGCACCCTCTATCTCGACGCCATCACCCGGCGCGGCGAGGGCTGGCGGCCGGATGCGGCGGCGCTCGACAGCGTCGGCGAGATCGGCGGCCGCACGGTGGGCCTGATCGGCTTCGGCGCCTCGGCGCGCGGGCTGGCCCCGGCGCTCACGGCCCTGGGCGCGCGGGTCATCTATACGGCGACGCGCGCCAAGGCCGACGCGCCATACGACTTCGTCGATCTGGAAACCCTGCTGGCCGTCGCCGACATTGTTTCCCTGCATCTTCCGTTGACGGAGGAAACAAACGGCCTGATTGGCGCCGAGGCCCTCGCAAGAATGAAACCCGGCGCCATACTGATCAACACCGCCAGGGGCGGTTTGGTGGACGAGGCGGCTCTCGTCGAGGCTCTGCAATCAGGTCAACTGCGCGGCGCCGGCCTTGATGTCTTCGCCGCCGAGCCGGCCGGCGCCGCCAATCCGCTGTTTTCCCTCCCCAACGTCGTGGTCTCGCCCCACACGGCCTGGCTGACGCCCGAGACCCTGGCCCGCAGCCTCACGGTCGCCGTCGAAAATTGCCGTCGGCTGGAGGCGGGCGAGGCGCTGCTCCATCGGGTCGCCTGACACCCGCTGGCCAAAGGCCCCGGGCTCTTGACCGCGCGCTGATGATCGCCATTGCTTGGCGCCATGCATGGGCTCGCCATCGGATGGGCCGTGGCCGCGGTGGCGGCCGCGGGCCTCGGAAATGAAACCGGCGCGATACCCTCTCGCATGGGCCTCAGCTGTCAGGTGACCGAACGCTCCCTGCCGCCGACCGCGCCGGGCCCGGACAGGTCCTATGTCGAGACCTATCAGATCGACCTGGCGCAGCAGACGGCTTGCTCGGATGACGGCTGCTTCAAAATCTCGGCCCTCATCGATCGCCTGATCCTGTTTGACGTCACCAATCCCGATCCGGCGGGATTGCAGCATCACCTGGTGATCGACCGCGCCACCGGCGCCTTCCACGAAACCATTTCGGATCTCAATCGCCGGATCAATCTGCAGGCGAGCGGCGTTTGCCGGACGGCCCCCTACGAGCTGCCCCCGGCGCCCGGCTTCTAGCTCACCGACCGGTCGTGAAACACGGCCTCGATATTGTGCCCGTCCGGATCCAGCACGAAGGCGCCGTAGTAGCCGGGATGATAGTGCGGGCGCAGGCCCGGCGCGCCGTTGTCCGTTCCGCCGGCAAGGAGGGCTTCCCTATGGAAGGCGTCGACCGCCGCGCGATCGGGCGCGCTCAGCGCGATGTGGAGCTTTCCCGATGTCGGCTCGTGTTCGGCGATCCAGAACCACGGCCGCGTGTCGCCGTAGCCGATCGCCTTCACCGGCGAGGTGTTGTCGTCGAACAGGCGCCGAACGCCCAGTGGCGCGAACGCGCGGTCATAGAACCGGACCGAGCGTTCGAAGTTGGAAACCCCGAAGGTGATGTGATCGAGCATAGGGCCTCTGTTCTCTTCCCCCTCTGGGGGAACCACCGGCGAAGCCGGGGAAGGGGGCTCCAGCTTGGCGCGGACGTTTCCGCCTGGCTGGACGCTTCTCCAGGCTTCAGTCCTTCTTCGCTGGCGTGGCGCTCAGGAAATCGGCGGCCTTGAAGCTTTCCGGGGCGGCGACCTCCACGATCGGATCGGGCCGGTCGTCGAACTCCATGCGCAGGGCCTTGGTGATCACCGCGTGCATGTCATAGAGGCAGGTGATGTAGGTGAATTCAAAGATCTGCTCGTCATTCCAGAAGGTGCGCAGCTTGGCGAACACCTGTTCGGGCACGCGCCCGCCGGCCTGGGTCAGGCAATCGGCGTAGGCCAGCACCGCGCGTTCCTGGTCCGAATAGACCTCGGCCACCGTCCAATACGGCACGGCGGCGATCTTCTCTTCCGAGACGCCAAGGCCCCGCAGGGATTTGCAGTGCTGCGAAAAGACGAATTGGCTGCCGCGCACCCAGCCGGCGCGGGTCTGGCCAAGCTCGCGTAGCACCGGATCGATCTTTCGGTCCGGGTGGCGATAGACCGCGAAGCCGTCGACGGCGTGCTTGAGAATATCGGGCGCCAGGGCGAACACCGTCCACCAGTCGCCGGGCGTGCCGGTGGCCGTGCCGGGCTCGCTCACCGGATCGCGATCGCCGAACAGCAGATCGTACATGCGCAGCACGATCTCGGCCTTGGCTTCGGCGCGGGGGACTTGGCGAAGAACGGGCATGGGTTCTCTTGTGCGGTTCAGGGAAGCAGGGCGTGGACCAGCTCTTTGGGCCGCGTCACCGCCGCGCCCTTGGGGGTGACCACGATCGGCCGCTCGACCAGGATCGGTTCGGCGACCATGGCGGCGAGGATGGTTTCGTCGGACGTCTTGGGATCGAGCAGGCCGAGCGCCTCGGCCGGCGTCCCGCGCACGCGCAGGATGTCGCGCGGGCGCGCTTTCAGGGTCTTAAGCAACGACGTCAGCCCGGGGATTGTCCAGCCGGTCTTCAGATATTCAATCACCTCCGGCTCAAGGCCCGCGCCGCGAATGATCTCCAGCGTGTTGCGCGAGGTTCCGCAATTGGGGTTGTGGTAGATGGTGACCGGGAAGGCGGCGCTCATCGCGGCGTCAATCCGGCTGGCGAGAACATCCCCCAGCCGCGCAGGGCGTTGAACGCCACGTTCAGCAGCGGATTGGACCAGCCGCTGGTGGTGCTGAAATCGCGGGTAAGGGTCTCGTGGTGCACGGCGTGGTCGGCGGGCGTCATCAGGAGGCGCAGGCGCCGGGGCAGGGCGATATACCAGGGCGCGTCGGCGCGATGCAGGTAGCCGTGGAAATATTGCGCCAGCACGGCGCCGAACAGAAAAACCACGATCCCCACCGCCAGCCAGCCGGGAACGACGCCCAGCCAGCAGCCGATGTTGAGCGCCAGCGCCGGGATCAGGGCGAGATAGATCGACGGCGAATTGACCAGATAGAGAAAGCTGCGCCGGCCCAGGGAGTCGGGCCTAGGGTGATGGAGCTTGAATTCGAACACCAGGCGCTCGAACGGGTTGATCTGCCGGGTGATGCGCTTCTTGAAGGCGACGTATTCGTCCGTGCCGCGCGAGCCCTCATAGAAGAAGACCTTGTCCAGGCCGATGCCCGGCACGCACGGGCGGTAGTCCAAATACATGTGCGCCGCGCCGGACATGAAATCGGCCCCATACCAGCCGGCGAACGCCGCCGGAATCATCCACAGGTCGGGCGTCCGGCAGGCCAGGATCAGGCTCACCAGCAGCGAGGGGAAGAACACGATCGTGGCAATTCGAACCGCCATGGCCTCTTCGGATCGCAATGGGCCGAGGGTTGCAAGCCCGACGCTTCGATTCATAACGTGAGGCGCCGCGATCGACAACGTCGCGTCGGCGCGAAGGGGAGGACGGACGATGGCCAAGGCTAAGAGCGAGACGCCGACCAGGCCCTTCACCGGAATCACCCCAGCGGCCTTGCGCTTTTTCGAGGATCTCGCGGCCAACCAGGATCGGGATTGGTTCAACGCCCACAAGCACGTCTATGAAGAGGCGGTTCGCGCGCCGCTGGGCGCCCTGGTCGAAGCCCTGACCTTCGCCTCCGCCGCCCACGACATCCCGATCGCCGGCGACGCCAAGCGCTCGCTCTTCCGCATCCACCGCGATGTGCGCTTTTCCAAGGACAAGCGGCCCTACAAGACCAACGCCGGCGCCGTGCTTTCGAGGGGTGGCGACAAATCCACCTCCGGCATGGTCTATGTCCATATCGCCCCGGGCGACGGCGCCTTCATGGCCGCGGGCTTCTACGGCCCAGGCCCCGAGACGCTGGCCGCCCTGCGCCAGGGTATTGCGCGCGATCCGAAACGCTGGCTGGCGGTGGAGGCGGCGCTGGCCAAGGCGGGCCTCGCCCTCTCGCGCGATGGCGCCCGGGTGCGCATGCCAAGGGGCTTCGAGGCCCATGCCGAGACGCCGATCGCCGAGGCGTTGAAGCTGCCCAATCTGATCGTGAGCCGGCCGATCGCCGCGTCGGATCTCTTCGGCCCGGCCCTGGTCGACGACATCGCCGCCTTCGCTCAGGTCACCCTGCCGCTGCTGGAGTTCGGCTGGTCGGCGCTGGATCGCACCCGCCCGTAGAGTCGCCACAGCAGGCGAAAATATGGTTAACGGCGGGAATCTTGCGTTTTCCTTAAAGCTTGGGCTTGCATTGTTCGTTAACCTAGGTCTGTTTGCATGAAGACTGAGTTCGGCCTGAAGGGGTGGGTGGCCATGTCTGACGTACAAAGTGGGTTGAGTAGGTTTCTGGCGAAGGCGGGGGATTGCCCGGCTTGCAGCCGTGGAGCGTTCGCCGGGGCGGTGATTGGCTGGTGCCTGGTGGTGCTGACCATCGTCGCCGGTGAGTGGCGCCAGCTGGCGCTTGCCGCGGTGCTGGCCGCCTCGGGTCTGACCGCCCTTTGGGGCTTCCACCGGGTGATGCGAAGCCTCAAGGCCAAGTCGCCGATCCGGCGCGTCGATGACGAACCGGCTATCGCGCCGTCGCCTTTCGCCGCCGGCATCCCTGAAGGCGCCGATTGCTGGCTGAGGCCGCACCGCGCCGCGGAAGAGGTCGAACGGTTTGAGCTCACCGATCTGGAATGGGCCGTGGTCCAGCCCGTGCTCGCCCGATCGAAACAGGGCGCGCGCCGGATCGACGAGAGAAAGGTCATGAACGGCATTCTCTGGCGGCTGCGCACCGGCGCCGCCTGGGCCGACATTCCCACCCGCTATGGCCCCAGCAAAACCTGCTCGGCCCGATTCAACCAGTGGCGCAAGGATGGCGTCTGGCGCGGCATTCTCGAGGCGATCTATCGCATCTACGACGGTGATGTGGAGATGATCGTCAGCGCCGTCCCGGCCGCGCCCGAGGCTGCGCGTGTCGCGGAAGCCGAAGTGGAAGTCGAAAAGGTCAAGGGGCCGAAGAAGCCCCGGATCGCCCTGGTCAGCAGTCGGGCCGCCTGAACGCACCGCCGCCCCGCCCCGAGGTTCGCGGCGTCGATCTCGACGCCGCGACGCGTTGCGCCCACTGGCATAGCCAGCTCGATATCGTCGCCCTGAAGCTGAAATGCTGCGGCGTCTATTACGCCTGCCGCCAGTGCCACGACGAACTCACCGATCATGCCGCGAAGGTGTGGCCGATCGCCGAGCGGGACCGGAAGGCGATCCTCTGCGGCGCCTGCGGACTGGAGATGAGTATTCACGACTATCTGGCCTGCGCCGACCGATGCCCGGCGTGCGCGGCGCATTTCAACCCCGGCTGCGCCAGCCACCATCATCTCTATTTCGAGGTTGCCTGAGCGCGCCGGGCCGCGAACGCCGCCTGCACGCAGGGCATGACCAGCCAGCCGATATCCTCGCCCACCGCGTCCAGCTCCTTGGCCGTGCTCGATGAGACGTGCAGGAACTGGGAGTCGCAGATGAAATGCACCATGGGGATCGCCGGATCGATCCGGCCGGCGACGCCATGCAGATTGAACTCGTCGTTGAAGTCGCTCGCTTCGCGCAGGCCCCGGACGATGTGGGTCGCGCCGATCGATCGCGCATATCGGATCAGGCTCTGGCCGGCGAATTCGCTGATTTCCAAGGCGCCGTCGAACAGCCCGCCATCGCCGCTCTTCGCGTCCGGCCACGCCTCGACGACCGAGCGGGCTATGAGCCGCAGGCTTTCTTCGACGCCGAACGCCCGCTGCTTGCGAACATTCGTCCCGATGGCGATATGCACCGCATCGAAGGTCATCAGCGCCTTGCCGATGATATCGAGATGCCCGCGCGTGATCGGATCGAACGATCCGGCATATAGCGCCTTGGTCCGTCCGGCCTTGCGCATGGCGGTCCTTTCGCTCACGCCGCGCGCGGCGTGTGAACGGCGCGTTTCTATCACAAGCGGAGGGCCAAGCGTCGCCTGCCAGAACCTTAGCTGCCGCCTTAGCCATAGGCGATCAGTTGCGCAGCCGCTGGAGTTTCAACGGCGATGGCTCCCCGGGCAGGACTCGAACCTGCGACCCGCCGGTTAACAGCCGGCTGCTCTACCAACTGAGCTACCGAGGATCAGGAGTATCGCGAAGGCGGGCCTAATACGCTGGGCCGCCGGTGGGCGCAAGCGGCGGGTTGCCAGGGGCGATCAAGCGTTCATAGTGGGAAAAAATTGACCCTAGGGAGTGGGCCATGGATGGGCGGCGGATCGGGCTCGGCTTGACGTGCGGCGCGCTGATGCTCGCGGCGCCAATGGGCGCGGCGCTGGCGTCCGGCGGCGGCGGGTCGGGCATGGGCGCCATGCCCAGCGCCTCGGTTCCGCAGTATGACGCCGTGGCCGAATACCAGGCCGGCATGGCCGCCTATCAGGCCGGCAAGTTCAAGGACGCCATCGAAAACTTCGAGCACGCGACCGACGCCCAGCCCAGGGACGCCAACAACTGGTACATGCTGGGCATGGCCAGGTCCGGCGCCGGCGACGCCAAGGGCGCGGTCAAGGCGCTGCAAAAATCCATCAAGCTCGATCCCGATCCGGTGGCGCCCCACCGCGAGTTGGCCCTGGCCCTGGCGGCGATGAAGGACGATCCCAAGGCCCATGCCGAGCTGGGCGTGCTGCAGACCAAGGCCGCCGCCTGCGCCGATGCCTGCCCGCAGGCGGCCGACCTGAAGGCGGCCATCGCCGCGGTGAACCAGGCCCTGGGCGTGGTGCCGCCCAGCGCCTCGACCACGCCCCTGCCCGATGGCGTCAAATTCGCCGGCCTGGCGGGCGGCGACATGGCCTATGTGCGGGCGGTCAGCCTGATCAATGAGCGGCGATACCCCGAGGCCCTGGCGGCCCTGGACGCGGCTCAGGCGGCGTTCGGCCCGCATCCCGATGTGCTCACCTACAAGGGCTACGTCTGGCGCAAGCTGGGCGATCTCGACCGCGCCGAGGGCTTCTATCGCGCCGCGTTGTCGGTGGCGCCCGGCCATCGCGGGGCCACTGAATACTATGGCGAGCTGAAGGTGATCCGCGGCGATCTGGCCGGCGCGCGGTTGATGCTGGCCAGGCTCGACGCCCAATGCGGCTTCGGCTGCGCCGAGGCGGAGGACCTGCGGCGGTGGATCGCGCGCGGCGGCGATCCGGCTTCCTGATCGCCGGGGCCGTTATGGCCCTGGCGGCGGACCGCGCGCCGCCGCCGCTTCACGCCCTGCGCTGGATCGCGCCGGGGGCCGATGCGGCGCGCATCCTCACCCACCGGCCGGTGGAGTGCCTCGCGCTCCCCAAGGATGCCGAGGCGGCGTGGCCGGTGGAGGTGGGCCGCGCGGCCTTCCGCGCCCCGCTGCTGCTCGGCGGTCAGGCGGCCAGGGCCGGGGTCGACTGCGAGACCTGTCACCGTAACGGCCGCACCAATCCCGATTTCGATTTGCCGGGGCTCTCCGGGGCGCCGGGGACCGCCGATGTCACCTCCTTCCTCTTCAGCACCCATCGCGGCGATCACGTCGACGATCCAAAGCCGATCCCCGACCTGGGCGGGCCCAAGAGCCTGCTGAAGGTCTCCCAGGCGCCCGGCTCGCCGACCTTGGCGCTCTTCATTCGGGGCCTGGTCACAGAGGAGTTCGAGGGCGCGCCGCCGCCGCCGGCCGTGCTGGCGGGCCTCGCCGCCTATGTCCGGGCCATGGACCCGGCCGTCTGTCCGCCAGGCGGTCTGGAGGCGGTGAGGGTAGGGGATGCGATCGAGGACTCCCGCCGCGCCGTCCGCGCCGCCATCGGGGCGCTGGACCGCAAGGACGCGCCCACCGCCATCCTGATGGTCCAGGCCGCGCGGTCGATGCTCGGCGACATCGCCGAACGCTACGCCGACGCCGCCCTGGGGCTGGATGTGGCCGGGGTTAAGGGCGCCGATCTCGACCTCGCCGCCGCGCTGGCCGACATCCGCGCCGGCGCCTCCGGGACGGAGGCCCTCGCGGCGTGGCTGGCGGAATCGGAACGCTGGGCGGGGCCGCTGCGCCTGGATGAGCGCCGATCGCTTTATGACGAGGCGAGGCTGCGGGCGGCTCCGCGGGCCGATGGGCGCGAAGCCCCGCCGACGCCGTGATCGTCAGCTCAGAATATTCACCGCCCGCGCCGCCACCAGACCCACCGTCAGCAGCGAGGCGCTGGCCTGGATGGTCATGAGCAGCTTGGCGCGGGGGCTCAGCGGCATGGTGTCGGTGGGCGAGAACGCCGTGGCGTTGGTGAAGGAGACATAGAAATAGTCGACGAAGCCGGGCGTCCAGCGCGGGTCCTCGTCGCCTGGGCCCAGCATCTGGGGAAACAGGAAATCGGGGGACGCGCGCGGTCCCAGCCCGCGCATCGCCGGCCCGTCGCGGTCGATGTTCCAGTACCAAAGCGCGAAGATGACGATGTTGGTGAACCAGATGTTCAGCGCGTCGAGCAGCAGCGACTGGCCGCTCGGCCCCTTGGCGCCATGCAGCAGCGCCTTGGTGACCGAGAAGAGGGCGTCCAGATTGATCAGCATGATCGCCGCGGTCAGCAGCAACGCCATCCAGCGGACGATCCGCCGATGGCGTCCGACCTGCAGCCAATGCTCGGCCTTGGTCGCTCGCCTCGCCCGATCGTTGGTCCAGGCCGTGGCGATGGCCAGCGGCGCCAGCATGGCCAGCTCGAACGCCGGCGCCACCCAGCGCGGCCCGATGGTGATGTCGTTGTTGATGAGCAATAGCTGCAACCCGGCGATCAGGGCGATCGAGGCCCTGGCCAGCCAGAAATCGAAGGCGTGGGTGCGCAGAGTGAGGTGATCGGCGGGCTGACGCCCTTGGGGAGGGGAAGGGGGGCTGGCCGTGGACATCGGCCAAATCTACACCTGTCTTCCGTCGCCACGGGAACGGGAATTCCGCAACCGCGATGGGAAAGTCCCGCGCCGCTCGCTCCGCGCCACGGAGGCGGGAGCAAGCGGCGCGAGGGCCAGCCATCCGGGGGGAGGAGTGACTGGCGTGGCGATGGCCAGGGCCCCCCAAGGCCTTGGCCGGATTGTGGATGAGAACGCCCCCGCACAATCTACAAATCGAACATTCGGAACGCCTGTCGTTCAGGCGCCGGGTCATTGGTGAATTTAGGCCAGCTTCAAGAATGCGCGCAGGTGCAGCGGCATGCATTTTGGTGCACGCGAGGCTTTAGTGACCGGCGGGCGGCCCGGGATTGGCCGCCGCGGCCGGCGAGCCGTGAACGGCGTTGTCTCCAGGCCCACGCAGCATCGCGAACGCCACGAACAGCAGGATCGCCAGGGCGCCGAGGCCCATCCAGATCAGCGGCATGACCGTTTGCCGGCTCCGGGCCCTGGCCTCCTCGCCGGTGGGTGGCATGTCGTTCGAAGCGGCGGTGGAGCGGGGTTCGTCGGCCATTGGCTTGGTTCCATGGCTGGACCATGCCCCGCGGACGGACCGTGGCGGCCATGCGAGCCTCGCCACGGCCCTGACTCAGGCCCGGACCGGGGTCTTCCGGGCGCGAGCTAGGCTTGCAACGAATGGGAGGCGGCGATGGTTGCGCCGATGGGCCAACTCCCGCTGGAGGCCTGGGCCGGAATCGAACCGGCGTGCACGGATTTGCAGTCCGCTGCGTAACCACTCCGCCACCAGGCCGCGCGGGAGCGGTTGGCTAACAGATGCGCGGCGAGGCGGCAACCGCCCACCTGATTGCCTAGGGCTGGGGGAGGGACCTATAACCGCCTCGCCCTCACGCCTTCGGAGATCCTGATGAGCGCCGATTTCGCCGACGCCCGCACGACCATGGTGGATAGCCAGGTGCGCACCCAGGATGTCACCGATCTGGCCATCCAGGACGCCATGCGCGCCGTGCCGCGCGAGGCCCTGGTCCCGGCCGGCAAGACCTGGCTCGCCTATGCCGACGCCGAGGTGGAATATGCGCCCGGCCGCTGGATGCTGCGGCCCCGGGACGTCGCCAAGTTGCTCCAGGGCCTGCGTCCGCGGGCGGGGGAGCGGGCGCTGGCCATCGCCGCCCCCTACGCCGCCGAGGTGCTGGCCGCCATGGGTCTTAGCGTCACCCGGCTGGACGAGGGCGATCTGAAAAACCCGGTCGGCCAATACGATCTCATCGTCTGCGAAGGCGCGGTCGCCAAGGCCCCGGAGGCTTGGGTGGCCGCCCTGGCGGAAAACGGCCGCCTGGGCGTGGTCGAGCGCGACGGGCCGGTGGGCCGCGCCATGCTCTATCTGAGAAGCGCCGGCGATGTGGGCGCCCGGCCGATGTTCGACTGCACCCCGCCGGTCCTGGCCGGCTTCGAGGCGCAAAAGGGCTTCGCCTTCTGAGGCGCCGAGACCCGCGGCGGGATCGCCACGTGACGAAAGCTTAATCGGTTCAAGGCTGGCGGGAGGGCGCGGGGTCGTCCTATAGCGGAGTCGAGACAAAGGCTCCGGGCGCCGCCGGGGCGCGGGGATTTCGGATGTCGCAAGCCAGCAGAATCGGGGCCATGACGGCCCTCGCGGCGATGGCCTTCGTCGGGGCCGGCGCCTCGGCGCGCGCCGAAACCCTGGCCGACGCGGTGGCGCTGGCCTACCAGTCCAATCCCAATCTCCAGGCCCAGCGCGCCAGCCTCAGGGCCACCGACGAGGTCTATGTCCAGGCCCTGGCCGGCTTTCGACCCACCGCCAGCATCCAGGGCCAGGTCAACGCCGGCAACAGCACCGAGACCTTCGGCCAGACCATCACCGGCGAGAGCACCGCCTCGGGCGCGGTGATCTCCCTGACCCAGCCGATCTACACCGGCGGCAAGGTCACCAGCCAGGTGACCGCCGCCATGGCCCAGGTGCTGGCCGCCCGCGCCGCCTTGCGGTCCCTGGAGCAGCAGGTGCTGCAGGCCGTGGTCCAGGCCTATTGCGATGTGCGCCGCGACCAGGAGAGCGTGGCCATCTCGCAGCAGAACGTCGATCTCCTCAAGCGCCAGCTCGACGAATCGCGGGCCAGGTTCGAGGTCGGCGAGATCACCCGCACCGATGTCGCCCAGACCGAATCGCGGGTGGCCGCGGCCCAGGCCGCCCTCTCCACCTCCCAGGCCCAGCTCGCCGACAGCCGCGCCAGCTACGCCTCGGTGGTGGGCCAGAACCCCGGCGATCTGGCCCCCGAACCCTCGCTCGCCAAGTATCTGCCGGCCAGCGTCGATCAGGCCTATGAGGCGGCCGAACACAACAATCCCCTGGTCGTCCAGGCCGACTACACCGAGCAGGAAAGCGCGGCCAAGGTGGCCGCGGCCAAGGCCCAGATGCGGCCCACCGTGGGCCTTCAGGGCTCGGTGGGCGGCCAGGGCGGCGCCTTCGGCTACGCCTCGCCCTTCGTCAATTTCGGCTACGCCTACAGCGCCGCGGTGGTGGCGACCGTGCCGCTCTTCACCGGCGGCATGACCTCCTCCCAGGTCCGCCAGGCGGCCGAGAACAACAACATCGATCGGATCGGCATCGAGACCACCCGGCGCCAGGTGCTGCTGTCGGTCTCCCAGGCGTGGAACGCCCTGCTGGGCTCGCGGGCCGAGCTGGTGGCCAACCAGGAAGCGGTGCGGGCGGCCAACATCGCCTTCGAAGGCACGAGGCAAGAAGCCCAGGTGGGCCTGCGCACGACCCTGGACGTGCTGATCAGCGAACAGGATCTGGGCAACGCCCAGCTGGCCCTGGTCAATGCCAGGCACGACGAATACGTCGCCTCCACCGCCCTGCTCGAAGCGATGGGGGCCCTCTTCGTCGACGATCTGACCACCGGCGTTCCCATCTACGATCCCACCAAGAACTTCAATCAAGTCAAACACTCGTGGGGATGGACGCCCTGGGATCCGATCGTGTCGACGATAGACCGGGCCGGCGCGCCGAGCGTCATCCAGCGTCCGGCGCCAATCCCGCCGGTGTCCGCGCCCTCGACGACGACGCCCGCCTCCGATCCCTTGGCGCCCACTTCGACGGCGCGGTAAGATGTCGCGGTGAAGATTTGTTGCTGGAAATTGCGGGACCGGCGATAGACTAGTAGCTAAGGATCGCAATCCCGTTAGATTCTGAGTCGTGAGTGCACTTTGATGCCGGAACAGCTCGCCCCCGAGCCGACCATGGATGAGATCCTGGCCTCGATCCGCCGGATCATCTCCGAGGACGATACGCCGCCGGATACGGCCGCGCCGTCCCATGTTGCCTCCAGCGTTGAAACCCTGTCGCCACCCGAGCCGGTCGCCGAGCCGATCCATGCGGTCGAGGCGGCCTCCGAGCCGGAACCGGCCGCCCACTTCGACCCGGTCGCCGAGCCCGAGCCCGAACCGAAGGCCAAGGCGGAACCGGCCATCGAGCCGGAGCCTGTCGCCGAGCCCGAACCGGCGGTCGAGCCCGAGCCGGTCGCCGCAACCCATTCGGGCGCCGTGGCGACCGCTGAACCGCAACCTATCGAGGAGGGAACTGAAATGGCCGGGGCCACGACGGAAAAGTCCGAAAGCGAACCGTTGGTGGATGACGGCGCCGCCGCCGCCGCCGCCTCGGCCTTCGACAGGCTCAATACGGCCGTGAAATCCGTGGCCCCGACCCCGACCCCCGGCCCGCTCATGCCGTCCGGCCTTACTCTGGAAGACATCACCAAGGACCTCCTGCGGCCCATGCTCAAATCCTGGCTCGACGAAAACCTGCCGATCATCGTCAAGGCCCAGGTGGACGAAGCCGTGGCCCGCATCACCGGAAAGGTAGGCTAGGCTTTCCTTCTCTTCCCCCTCTGGGGGAAGTCCCGGCGAAGCCGGGGAAGGGGGCTCCAGCTAGGCGCAGACCTCTCGGCTCGGCTGACCCCCCCCTCCCCCAAAAGGGGGAGCAGATCGTTGTCCGCCGGACGTCGGCTTGGCGCTCGGCCTCCAATTCCCCTAATACACCCCCATGCTCGATAAAGCTTTTGATCCCAAGTCGGCGGAGCCGCGCCTCTATCAGCAGTGGGAGGCGTCGGGCGCCTTCGCGCCGGTGGACGATCCGGCCGCCCAGGCGTTCTCGATCGTCATCCCGCCGCCCAATGTCACCGGCTCGCTGCACATCGGCCACGCCCTAAACAACACCCTGCAGGATGTGCTGACCCGCTTCGAGCGCATGCGCGGCAAGGCGGCCCTCTGGCTGCCGGGGACCGACCACGCCGGCATCGCCACCCAGATGGTGGTCGAGCGCCAGCTCGCCGCCGAGGGCAATATGAGCCGTCGCGACATGGGCCGCGAGGCCTTCGTCGCGCGCATCTGGGAATGGAAGGCCAAATCCGGCGGGACCATCGTCAATCAGCTCCGGCGCCTGGGCGCCTCCTGCGACTGGGGCCGCGAGCGTTTCACCCTCGACGAGGGCCTCTCGGCGGCGGTGCGCAAGGTGTTCGTCACCCTGCATCGGCAGAAACTGATCTATCGCGACAAGCGCCTGGTGAACTGGGATCCGCACTTCCAGACCGCCATCTCCGACCTGGAGGTCGAGCAGCGCGAGATCGACGGCCATTACTGGCATTTCGCCTATCCGCTGGAGGATGGCTCCGGCGAGATCGTCGTCGCCACCACGAGGCCCGAGACCATGCTGGGCGACACCGCCGTCGCCGTGCATCCCGGCGACGAGCGCTATGCGGCGCTTATCGGCAAATGCGTCCGCCTGCCCCTCGTCGGCCGGCCGATCCCGATCATCGCCGACGACTACGCCGACCCGGAGAAGGGCTCCGGCGCGGTGAAGATCACCCCGGCTCATGATTTCAACGACTTCAAGGTCGGCCAGCGCCATCGCCTGCCGATGATCAATGTCCTCGATCCCACCGGCCGGATCAACGACGCCGCCCCGGCGGACTATCGCGGCCTGGATCGCTTCGAGGCGCGCAAGAAGATCGTCGCCGATATCGACGCCCTGGGCCTCCTGCGCCAGGTCGAGCCGACCCGCCACGCCGTGCCGCACGGCGACCGTTCCGGCGCCGTGGTCGAGCCCTATCTCACCGACCAATGGTATGTGGACGCCAAGACCCTGGCCGCCCCGGCGATCGCCGCGGTGGAGGACGGCCGCACGGTCTTCGAGCCGCGCCACTGGGAAAAGACCTATTTCGAATGGATGCGAAACATCGAGCCCTGGTGCATCTCGCGTCAGCTCTGGTGGGGCCACCGCATCCCCGCCTGGTACGGGCCGGACGGCAGGATCTTCGTCGCCGAAACCGAGGCCGAAGCCCGGGCCGCCGCCCGCGAGCACTACGGCCGCGACGAGCCCATTCGCCAGGACGAGGATGTGCTCGACACCTGGTTCTCCTCGGCCCTGTGGCCCTTCTCCACCCTCGGCTGGCCCGAGAAGACCGCCGATCTGGCGAGATTCTATCCCACCCACACCCTGGTCACCGGCTTCGACATCATCTTCTTCTGGGTCGCCCGGATGATGATGATGGGCCTGCATTTCACCGGCCAGGCGCCGTTCCGCCGGGTGTTTATCAACGCCCTGATCCGCGATGCGGAAGGGGCCAAGATGTCCAAGTCCAAGGGCAATGTCATGGACCCGCTGGAGCTGGTGGACGTCTACGGCGCCGACGCCCTGCGCTTCACCCTGGCGGCCATGTCGGGGCAGGGGAGGGACATCAGGCTTTCGGTTCAGCGCATTGAAGGCTATCGCAATTTTTCCACCAAGCTGTGGAACGCCGCGCGCTTTGGCGAGATGAACGGCTGCGTCGCCGTGGCCGGCTTCGATCCCGGCGCGGCGCGCCAGAGTGTCAACCGCTGGATCCTCGGCGAGACGGTGAAGACCGCCCGCGCGGTCACCGCCGCCATCGAGGCCTGCGCCTTCGACGACGCGGCCGCCGGCCTCTACCGCTTCATCTGGAACGTCTATTGCGACTGGTATCTGGAGCTGGCCAAGCCGATCCTGAATGGCGAAGACGAGGCCGCCAAGGCCGAGACCCGGGCCATGTCGGCCTGGGTGCTGGAGACCATCCTCAAGCTGCTGCATCCGGTGATGCCCTTCGTCACCGAGGAACTGTGGGACAAGACCGCGCCGCCGCATGCGCCGCGCCAGGGCCTGCTGATCGGCGCCGCCTGGCCCGATCTGCCGGAAAGCTGGATCGACCCGGCCGCCGAGACCGAGATCGGCTGGCTGGTCGATCTGGTCACCCAGGTGCGCCAGCTCCGCGCCGAGATGAACGTGCCGCCCGCCGCCCGGCCGGCGCTGAGCCTGATCGGCGCCGACGCGGGGACCCGCCAGCGCCTGGCGCGGCATCGCGATCTGATCCTCACCCTGGCTCGGCTCGACCGGGCGGAGGAGGCGGCCAGCGCCCCCGCCGGCTCGGCCCCCTTCGTCATCGGCGAAGCCACCGGCGCCCTGGCCATCGCCGATTCCATCGATCTCGCCGCCGAGCGCGCGCGCCTGGCCAAGGAAGTCGCCGCCAGGGCCGCCGACATCGACCGCACCGCGAAAAAGCTGGAGAACGCCGACTTCCTGGCCAGGGCCCCCGAAGCGGTGGTCGATGAAAACCGCGGCCGGCTGACCGACGCCCGGGACGCCAAGGCCAAGCTCGAAGCCGCCCTCGCCCGCCTCGACGCCCTGGTGTGAGAGGGCGCCGTTGGTCCGGCTTTGCGCCCCTCCGTCACGCTGCGGCTGTACGGGAGGAGAAAGTAAGACTCTCCTCCCCCGTGCCTCTTCACGGGGGAGGTGGCGCTCGCTGAAGGCGAGTGACGGAGGGGGCGCAAGGCGGGTAAACCTCGGCTTGATCCCGACGAGGCTTCCGGAAGCGTTTTCGAAGACATCGTTCGTTGACCCAGCTTTGCGCCCCCTCCGTCACGGCGCAAGAAAGAGCGCCGCGCCACCTCCCCCGCGAAGAGGCGCAGGGGAGGAGAGGCGGGGTTTTCAGCGATGAAACCCATCGTCCTGACACCCGAGGAGATCGAGTTCGCCCGCTCTCTGGTGATTTACCAGGACGCCGACGTCATCGCCCTGAACAAGCCCCCCGGCCTCTCCAGCCAGGGCGGCCGCATCGCCGTCCACACCCTCGATGAGCTGCTCGCCGCCTTCGCCAAGCCCAGCGGCGTGCGGCCGCGTCTCATCCACCGGCTGGATCGCGACACCTCCGGGGTGATCCTCACCGCCCGCGGCCAGCCGGCGGCGGCGTTCCTGGGCAAGGCGATGATGGCCAGGCGCGTCCGCAAGACCTACCTCGCCATCGTCGCCCCCGGCGCGCCCGATCCGCGCGCGGGAACCATCGAGGCGGCCCTGCGCAAGGAATCCCAGGGCCGCGAGGCCTATATGCGCGTCTCGCCGCCCGATCATCCGGACGCCCAGGCGGCGCTCACCCGCTATCGCACCCTCGCCGCCGACGACACGGCCGCCCTGGTGGAGCTGTCGCCCAGGACCGGGCGCATGCATCAGCTTCGCGTCCATCTCGCCTCCATCGGCCGGCCGATCGCCGGCGATCCGCGCTATGGCGGGGCTCTGGTGCTGGGCGGCGAGGCGGTTCCGCGCCTGATGCTGCATGCCGCCGCGCTCACCTTTCCTCATCCCGCCGGCGGCGAGCGCCGCGTCGAGGCGCCGATACCCGCCGACATGGCCGGCCTCGCCGCGCGCATCCGGGGCTGACGCGCGCCGCGCGGCGCCGCTATATGAGCCCATGGAGAAGCTGTTGCTGGTCGCCCTCGGCGGCGCTTTTGGATCGGTGGCGCGCTATTTCACCGGCGTCGGGGCCCTGCGCCTGATCGGGCCGCGCTGGCCCTTCGCCGGCACCTTCACCGTCAATATCGTCGGCGGCGCCCTGATGGGCTTTCTGGTCGGCTATCTCGCTCACCGGGGCGGCGCCGATCAGGAACGCTGGCGCCTGCTCCTGGCGGTGGGCGTGCTGGGCGGCTTCACCACCTTCTCGTCCTTCTCTCTCGACACCGCCCTGATGATCGAGAAGCGCGACTACGTCCTGGCGGGGGCCTATATCGTCGCCTCGGTCCTGCTCTCCATCGCCGCTCTGTTCGCCGGCCTGATGGCGGCCAGGCGGCTGTTCGCCTGATGGGCGAGGTCAAGACCCTGAGCGTCGGCGTCGGCGAGGATGGGGTGCGCCTCGATCGCTGGCTGCGCCGCCGCTGGCCGCACCTGGGCCAGACCCAGATCCACAAGCTGGCCCGCGGCGGCCAGCTCCGGGTCGACGGCGCCCGGGTCAAGGCCGACACCCGCCTCGCCGCCGGCTCCATGGTGCGCGTGCCGCCCCTGCCGGAGGCGCCGCCCCGCGAGGCCCGCGCCGGCATCTCCGAGCGCGACGCCGCCTTCGCCCGCTCCCTGGTGCTCTATGAGGACGAGGAGGTGCTGGCGCTCAACAAGCCGGCCGGCCTCGCCGTCCAGGGCGGCACCAAGACCAGCCACCATATCGATCGGCTGCTGAGCGCCTGGGGCGAGGGGCCAGACCGTCCGCGCCTGACCCACCGGCTCGATCGCGACACCTCCGGCGTCCTGGTGCTGGGCAAGACGCCGGCCGCGGCCGCCAGGCTCTCCGGCGGCTTCGCCCGGCGCAAGGCCCAGAAGACCTATTGGGCCATTGTCGAGGGCAATCCCCGCCCGGTGGACGGCGTCATCGAGCTGCCGCTCGCCAAGGTCGGCGTCGGCGATCGCGAACTGGTGACCCCGGTCGATCCCAAGGACGCGCGCGCCCAGCCGGCGGTCACCGAATTCGTCACCGTCTCCCGCGCCGGACCGCGCGCGGCGTGGCTGGCGCTGCGCCCCACCACCGGGCGCACCCACCAGCTCCGCGCCCACATGCTGGCGCTCGGCCATCCGATCCTGGGCGATCCGAAATATAACAATGCGAAGTCGGTGGAATCGTCCGGCCCGCTGAAGCTCCAGCTTCACGCACGCCGCCTGACCATTCCCCATCCCTCGCGCGGCCTGATCGATATCGAGGCCCCGCTCGGCCCGGAGATGAAGGCCGGCTTCGCCCGGTTCGGCTTCGACATCCACGAGGCCGACGACGATCCCTTCAGCCGGCCCAAACGGCGGTAGGAGCAATGGCATGATCGAGGAAAACGCCAAGGTTCGCGACAGCGGCCCGGGCAGCCTGGCCGCCCACATCGAAACCGGCGGCCTGGGGTTTGCCGGCGATGAATCGGTGGACGTCGGCGGCACGGGCACGGGGCCTTCGCCCTACGACCTTCTCTGCGCCGCCCTGGCCGAATGCACGGCGCTCACGGTGCGTCTCTACGCCGATCGCAAGGCCTGGCCGCTCACCGCCATCGAGGTCGGCGTGCGCCATGAAAAGACTCCCGAGGAGAGCCCGCCCGACCTCTTCCACCGCCGTATCAGCTTCGAAGGCCCGCTCGATAGTGAACAACGCGCCCGCCTGTTGCAGATCGCCGAACACTGCCCCGTCCACCGCACCCTGGTCGCCGGATCGAGGATCGAAACGCGGGCGGCCGGGTAGGGGGCGTTCTTTCTCTTCCCCCTATGGGGGAAGTACCCGCGAAGCGGGGGAAGGGGGCTCCAGCTTGACGCAGACGTTTCAGCCCGGCTGGAGCCCCCTCCACGTTGGCGTCGGGGTCCCCCTCCCAGCGG